>Ga0210398_10000058_pt1 | contig 137833 bp, 123 predicted proteins | sample IncBWC4OmetaG_FD_161047 | JGI IMG/M metagenome (GOLD analysis project Ga0210398, IMG submission 161047) | Forest soil microbial communities from Barre Woods Harvard Forest LTER site, Petersham, Massachusetts, United States - Inc-BW-C-4-O | ecosystem: Environmental > Terrestrial > Soil >... | reverse complement strand
CTGCATCGCGCGGGGTTTCGAGTGGAGCTCATCGACTCCGCGCCTGGGGTGACGATACCCGTTGCCGGGACAGTCGTCCCCGAAGGGGCCATCGTGAAATTGGGTCGGTTGTGATCTCCGGCGCGACCATCGCTCGCGCATTGGCCGAGGCGGGATTGCTCGTCTCGGTGTCGCCGGCCATGCCCAGTGAGTTCAGTGGTGTCACCGACGACAGCCGTGCTGTGAAGCCGGGCACGTTGTTCATGGCGGTGCGCGGGAGCACGCGCGATGGCCACGAGTTCTTGGCGGCCGCCGCCAACGCTGGTGCGACGGCGGCGGTCATCGACGACCCGGCCCGCTCAACGCTACCCGCGTTCGTCGTCAGCGATACCCGCTCGGCGGTCGCCACGGTTGCGTCCGCGGCCTATGGCTACCCTGCGCGAGCGCTCCACGCGGTTGGCGTGACGGGCACCAACGGCAAGAGCACCACGGTGGCGCTCGTGCGGCACCTGCTCGACCAACCGGCGGCCTCTCTCGGCACCATCGGCGTGTTCGTCGGCGACACACCGCTCGGCGAGACCGGCCTCACCACGCCCGGGCCGATTGAGCTGCAGCGCGTGTTGCGTCTCCTGGTCGATCGGGGCGTGCGGTCGTTGGCGATGGAGGCCTCATCGCATAGCCTGGATCAGCATCGCATCGATGGCATGCAGTTCGAGGCCGCGGTGTTCACGAACCTGACCCGCGATCATCTCGATTATCACGGGACTATGGAAGCCTACTTCAAGGCGAAGGCTCGGCTGATTTCATACCTCACGCCCACTGGCACCGCGGTGGTCAACGCCGACGATCCGGTCTGGCAGAATCTTCCCCCGGCGCCTCGCCTTCTCACCTTCTCCGCCACCGGTAGGCCCGCCGATCTCCGGGCGACCAACGTGCGGTACACGCCTCGGGGCAGTGAGTGGCGCCTCAATGACCAGGTTATCCACCTCCCGCTGATCGGTGCGTTCAATATCGAGAACGCGCTGGGAGCGGCCGGTGCGGCGCAGGCCCTGGGACTGGAACTGAAAACGGTAGCGCAGCGACTCGAGACCGTTCCCCAGGTGCCGGGCCGGCTCGAGGTCCTGCACGATCACCCGACGGTGCTGCGCGACTACGCGCACACGCCGGATGCGATCGAGCGGGCACTCGAAGCCGTGCGGCCGTTTACCCGTGGGCGGTTGATTATTGTCTTTGGAGCCGGAGGGGATCGCGACCGAGGCAAACGACCGGTGATGGGGGCGGTCAGCGAGCGTCTCGCGGATGTCGTGATCATCACCAGCGACAACCCGAGAACCGAAGACCCCGAGCGCATCCTCGACGAGATCGAGACCGGGATGACGCGGCCGCACGAGCGTATCGAGGATCGGGAGCGGGCGATCGCGCGGGCCATCGCGCTCGCCGGGGACGATGATGTCGTGCTGCTCGCCGGCAAAGGACACGAGACGTACCAGGTGCGCGGGACGACGAACTATCCGTTCGACGAGCGGGTGATCGTGCGGACGTTGCTCAGCTCCGCCGCGTGACGTTCTGGACGCTCGACCGCGTGGCGCAGGCCCTGGGCACCGGGCCGCGCGGGAGCCGAGCGCTGGCCGCGGTATCCACCGACACCCGTACGGCCGGTCCGGACGACCTATTCGTGGCGCTCGCCGGGGAACGATACGACGCGCATGACTTCCTCGGCGCCGCGATCGAGCGCGGATGCGCCGCGCTCGTTGTCTCCCGCCTCCCCCGCGAGCGGTTCGGCGTGCCCATATACCAGGTCCCCGACACCCTGACCGCCCTCGGGTCTCTGGCTCGCTACCGTCGCCGCGCCTGGGCCAAGACCGTCATTGCCATCGCCGGGTCCAACGGAAAAACGTCGACCAAAGATCTCGTGCGATCGGCCCTTGGATCCGTCCTCGAGGTTCATGCCACGACGGGTAATCTGAACAACCAGATCGGCGTGCCGCTGACCCTCTTAAGCGTGCCTGACTCGGCGGACATCGCGGTCATCGAGATGGGTACGAATTATCCCGGCGAGATCCCGATCCTTCGCTCAATCGCCGAGCCAGACCTGGCCATCGTGACGTCCATTGGTGAGGAGCATCTGGAAGGCTTTCACGACCTGGCTGGCGTATTGGCCGAGGAAGGATCGGTCTTCGACGCTGTCCCCCTCGGCATCGTCCCCGCGACTGAGCCTGAGCTCGTCGCGTTGGCGCGCCGCAAGGCGCGTCACGTGCTGACGGCTGGTCTGGACGAGGGCGACGTGCGTGCCGAGTCCTGGGACATTGGTGCCGGCACGATCCGGTTCCGTAACGTGGACGTGACGGTCCCTTTGCGCGGCGCGCACAACCTGCGCAACGCCATGCTCGCACTGGCCGCTGCCGATGCGTGTGGGGTATCGCCTGAGCGAGCGGCGGCCGGGATCGCCGCGACCCCGGCGCCCGCAATGCGCTCGGCCGTCACGCCGCTCGGCGGGCGTGGGGCGACGTTGATCAACGACGCCTATAACGCGAACCCGGCGTCGATGCGCGCCGCGCTGGACATGCTGGCGGGCATGGGTGTCGGGCGGCAGCGGGTAGTCGTCTTGGGGACGATGCGCGAGCTCGGCCCGAACTCACCCGCTCTCCACGCCGACGTCGCTCGCGCGGCTATCGCTGGGCCGTTCGACGTTGTCGCCGGGATCGGGGATCTCGGCGCCGCGCTGCGCGCGGTCGCCCCGACCGACGAGCGTGTGGTGACGGCCAATGACGTCGACGATCTCTGGCCGTGTCTTCGGCCGAGATTGCAAAACGATGCCGTGATCCTGATTAAAGCCTCACGAGGCGTGCGCCTCGAACGTGTGGTTCCCTATCTCACCGACTGGGCGACGACGTAGTGCTCTATCACTTCCTGGCGCCGCTGTCGCGCACGATCAAGCTGTTCAATCTGTTCAACTATATCACGTTCCGCGCGGCGGGCGCGTTCGTGACCTCACTCCTGGTCGCGTTCCTGGTCGGCCCCGCGATCATCGCGCGATTACGCGCGATGTCGGTCAACCAGGTCGTGCGCGAGGGTACACCGGAGACCCACGCGAAGAAAAAGAACACGCCCACGATGGGCGGCCTCATCATCCTGTGCGCGACGCTCGTGCCGACACTGCTGTGGGCGAAGCTCGACAATCGCTACGTCGTGCTGGCGTTGATCGTGATGGCGTGGATGGGCCTGATTGGTTTTCTGGATGATTATCTCAAGTTGTTGCAAAAAAGACGGGGAGTAAAAAACGAAGGCCTCGTCGAGAAGTACAAACTGGCCGGACAGATCGCGATCGGGCTCGCGCTCGGCATCTACCTGTGGAAATACCCGATCTCGACACTGCCCGGGGCGTCGACGACGCTGCCGTTCTTCAAGTATGTGCTCGTCGTTCCCGCGGCCGCGTGGCTCGGGTGGGTGTATGTTGGGTTCACGACGTTTGTGCTGACCGGGACATCGAATGCCGTGAACTTCACCGATGGGCTCGATGGGTTGGCCGCCGGACTCTGCGCAATCGCGGCGCTGACGTTCGCGTTGTTCGCGTACGTGATCGGCCGTGTCGATACGAGCGCGTATCTACAGATCTATTATCTCCGTGGGGCCGGCGAGCTCACGGTGTTTTGTACCGCCATCTTTGGGGCGACCATTGGATTCTTGTGGTATAACGCGTATCCCGCCGAGGTGTTCATGGGGGATACGGGATCACTCGCCCTGGGCGGGGCGCTGGGGGCGATCGCTATTTTGCTGAAAAGCGAGTTCCTGCTGTTGCTCATCGGCGGAGTGTTCGTGGCCGAGAGCGTATCGGTGATCATTCAACGATCGGTGTTCAAGTATCGCAAGATGCGATTCGGGCTCGAGTACGCGCAGGCGCACCGCGTATTCAAGCGCGCCCCCATCCATCATCACTTCGAGCTGCTCGGCTGGCCCGAGCCACAGATCGTCGTGCGATTCTGGATCATCGGCATCCTGTTCGCGACCCTCGCGTTGTCCACGCTCAAGCTGCGGTGACCGGCGAAGTCGCGGTACTCGGCCTCGGCAAGAGCGGCCGCTCGGCCGCCTTATTGTTGGCCCGCGAGGGTCGCCAGGTCTACCTGTCGGACGCCGATGCCAATGCGTCGTGGTCTGCCCCCGATGGGATCGCGGTCGAAGCCGGACGCCATGATCTCGCCCGCATCGGCGCCGCCTCACTCGTCGTCACGAGCCCCGGGATTCCCCCCACGGCGCCGCCCTTGGCCGCCGCTCGGGCAGCAGGGGTGCCGGTCATCTCGGAAGTCGAGCTCGCGCTACGAGCCATGCCGGGGTTACGGTATATCGCCGTCACCGGGACCAACGGCAAGACGACCACCACGGCGCTCATTGGGCATCTCCTGCGCGCGCTGGGCTACAATGCCATCGACGCGGGCAACATCGGCTTGCCCTTGGCCGAGGTCGCGTTAGCGTCGCCAAAGGTCGATTGGATCGCGCTCGAGCTCTCGTCATTCCAACTGCACGACACCCCATCGGTCGACCCCACGGTCGGGGTCCTCACGAATCTGAGTCCCGACCACCTCGATCGGTACGCGACCGTCGAGGACTACTATGCCGATAAGCGGCGGCTGTTCGCCAATGCGCGCGGAACGTCGAAGCTCATCGTCAATGCCGATGATCCCGCGTCGTTGGGATTGGTGGCCGGCGTGCTCGGGACGCACTATCACTTCACCGTGGTTGGGCATCCGGCTGACGCATCACTCCGAACGGATACGCTGACGCTTGGCAACGATGTCTTGATCGGCCGTGGGGATTTGCATCTGCTCGGCAATCACAATGTCGCCAATGCGCTCGCGGCGGTCTTGGCGGTCACGGCAGCCGATCCCGATCATCGCACACCGACGGCCCGCGAGCGCATTGCCGAGGCCCTGCGGACGTTTCACGCATTGCCGCATCGCCTCCAGCTCGTTGGCGAATACCACGGCGTGCAGTGGATCAACGATTCCAAGGCGACGAACGTGAGCTCGGCGCTCGTCGCGCTCGAAAGCATGACGCGACCGACGATCCTGCTCGCGGGCGGCGTGCACAAAGGCGAGCCATACACCGCGTTGGCCGCTCCCCTTGCACGCATTGGCAAAGCTGTCCTTGCCTATGGCGAGGCCGCCCCGCTGATCGTTGGCGATCTGGCCGGCAAAATACCGGTCGAGCGCCTTGGAAATAATTTCGACGAAGTCATCGCCCGTGCCCGGGCACTGGCAACACCGGGCGACGCGGTCCTGCTCGCTCCCGCGTGCTCCAGCTTCGACATGTTCCACAACTACGCCGAACGGGGCGAGACGTTCGCGCGTTTGGCGCCATCATGAAGGAGCGATTTCGTTGGCGCATAGGCGTCGAGGCCCGCGCGCTCGTCGTGCTGACGGCGGCGATGCTGGCGTTCGGCCTGGCGGTGCTCTATAGCGCGAGCTCGATGTCGGCGATCGAAGAGCACCGGTCGAACGCCTTTTATCTCTTGCGGCAGCTCTCGGGCGTCGCTATCGGGGTTATTGCATTCGCCATCGCGGCGAAAATGGATGCCGAGCGATGGTATAAGTGGGCATGGCCGCTCATGCTCGTCACGCTCGTGCTGATGCTGGTGACGATCCTGCCGTTTACCCGATCCATCGCGCCGGTGATTCATGGATCGAGGCGATTCCTCATTGGATCATCCATTCAACCGTCCGAGATCGGCCGGTTCGCGGTCGTAATTTGGTCCGCCATGCTCGTCGTCAAAAAGGGCCCGCAACTGCACCGGCTGACGAAAGGTTTCCTGCCATTTCTTGTCGTTGTCGGCGCGCTCGACGTATTGGTGGTGTTAGAGCCCGACCTGTCGACGGCACTCTTATACACGCTCCTCATGACCGTCGTGCTCTTCGCCGGCGGCGTGCGCATCGGATTTCTGCTCGTGATGCTCGTCATCGGAGCACCGGTGCTGTGGCACGAGGCACAGCATCTGCAATACGTATTCGCGCGAATCGTGTCCTTCGCGAACGCTGGACCGAATGTCACGGCGATCAACTATCAGCTCCGGCAATCGTTGATCGCGGTGGGATCTGGACGGTTGCTCGGCGTCGGCTTCGGGCACGGGCATCAACAAGGCGGGTTCGTGCCATTCCCATACGACGACTTCATCGGGAGCACCATTGGCGAGGAGTGGGGGTTCGTCGGTATCCTCTTCATCGCGCTCGCGTTCGGCGCGTGGGCCTGGCTCGGCATTCGCGTGGCCAGAGAGGCGCGCAACCAGTTCCTCCAGCTCGTGGCGATCGGCATCACCTTCGCGGTGACGGTGACGGCGTATTTGCATCTCGGCGTCGTGATCGGTCTCCTGCCGACCACCGGCCTTACGCTCCCGTTCGTTTCCTACGGGCGATCGGATCTCATCTTGTCGATGTTTCTCACCGGGCTCCTCGTGAACATCGGGAGCGTCCGCGAGCGTGTGATCGTCAATACGGCGACAGATCCGCCATGATCGTTTGGTTCGCCGGTGGTGGGACGGGTGGCCATCTGTACCCGGGACTCGCAATCGCGCGTGCGCTGACCCGACTCGCGCCCTCGGTGCGACCATTCTTCATCGGCGCGCGACGTGGTATCGAGCGCGAGGTGCTGCCGCGCGAAGGGTTTCCGTTCGAGCTGCTCGATCTGCACCCATTGTATCGGCCACGGGTTTGGCTCAACTGGCGGACGCTTCGCGGCGCCGTCGGCGCGTGGCGGCGGCTCTCGACGTTGGAACGCCCGACGCTCGTTGTGGGCACTGGCGGCTATGCATCCGCTCTGGCACTGGCCTTTGCCGAACTGCACCGGATCCCATTCGTCGAACAAGTCGCGGACAGTCATCCGGGATTGACCGCGCGCGCGTTCAGCCGTGGCGCGCGCGAAGTCTACCTCGGCTATCCTGAAGCCGAGCCATATCTGCCGCGCAAGAGTGGGGAGCCGTTTTTCGACACGGGAAACCCGATCGAGCCGCCCCCTAATCCTCGCCCGGCGCGGACGGCCGCCCGGGTCGCGTGGGGGTTTCCGCCCGAAGGCGGGACGGTGCTCCTCGTCTTCGGCGGCAGCCAGGGCGCCCGGGCGCTGAACGCCGCCGTCGACTCGTGGCTCAGTCGTGGGATACCGGACTCGCTGTATGTGATCTGGGGGACGGGCAAAGCCCATTTCGACGCGCACCGTGCGCGCGCCAGCGCGCGGGTGTGCGTGCGGCCGTACTTGTCGCCGATCGCCGATGCATATGCGGCGAGCGATGTCGTGCTGGCGCGAGCGGGTGCCATGACGACAGCCGAATTGTGTGCCTGGGGCCTTCCCATGATCCTCGTGCCGCTGCCAACGGCAGCCGCCGATCACCAGACCGCCAACGCGCGCGCGCTGGCTGCCGCGGGCGCGGCGGTGCACGTCCCGCAATCGGAGCTGACGCCCGAGCGGCTGGACGGCGTGGTGCGCGAGGTTGTCCTCAATGCCGAGAGACGGAATCTACTCGCGACAGCGGCTCGTGGGCGCGGGCGGCCCGACGCCGCCAACCACATCGCGGGGCGGATACTAGCCCTGCTAGATTAGCGTCGTCATGCCCCTTCTCGACCCGGCGGATAGCCGCCCCATTCACTTTATCGGGATCGCCGGCGCGGGAATGAGCGCATTGGCCGACTTGTTCGCCCGTCGCGGCGCGCGGGTCACGGGATGCGACGCCTCGACGGGTGGCCATGATCCAGCGCACCTGCAAGGTGTTCGTGCCGTCGTCGTATCCTCGGCGATTCGGCAGGACCAGCCCGAGGTCGTCGCCGCGCATCAGGCCGGACTGCCAGTGATCCGTCGCGCGGAGGCGCTGGCCGAGGCGGTGGCGGGTGGCACCGTCATCGGCATCGCGGGAACGCACGGGAAAACGACGACGACCGTCATGACGACCGAGGCGCTGACCGCCGCGGGCAGGGCGCCGACCGGGGTTGTCGGGGGGCGTGTCGCCGAGTGGGGGGGCAATCTGCGATTTGGCGGTCTCGATCTGTTCGTGGTCGAGGCAGACGAATACGATCGCTCGTTCCTCGCGCTGACGCCGACGATCGCCGTGGTGACGAACATCGAAGCCGATCATCTCGATATCTATCGCGATCTCGACGACATTCGCTCGGCGTTCGCGACGTTCGTTCGTCCGGCGCGATGGGTCATTCTGTGCGCCGACGATCCTGGCGCGAATACGCTCCCGACGCCAAATACCGCCGAGATTCTGCGCTATGGCGTGACGTCCCCTGACGCACGTCTCGCTGCGCTCGACGTCACGCTCACGTCCACCGGATCGACGTTCGCGGTCGCGTATGATGGGGATCGACTGGGGGCCGTCGAGCTTCACGTGCCGGGCGTACACAACGTGCGCAACGCGCTCGCGGCCATCGCGTGCGGCATCGCCGAAGGCGTGCCGCTCGATGCGATGCGACCAGGACTCGCGGCGTTCCACGGTGTCGAGCGCCGTTTTCAGCGCATTGGAGAGGCACGCGGAGTCGCGGTGGTCGATGACTATGCGCACCATCCCACCGAAATCCGAGCGACGCTCGACGCCGCACGGGCAGCGTACCCCGGACGGCGGCTCATCGTCGCGTTTCAACCGCATCTCTACACGCGTACGCGGGATTTCGCGGGCGATTTCGGGCGCGCGTTGGCGCGCGGGGACGCCGTGTTCTTGACCGAGATCTACCCCGCGCGCGAGCAGCCGTTGCCCGGAGTCACGTCTGAGCTCATCGCGAAGGCCACCGCCGACGCTGGCCGGCCCGTGGCGTGGCGTGGAAACCGGGGGGATCTCGCCGGGGCGCTGGCCGCCGCGGTACGACCCGGTGATGTCGTGCTGACGCTCGGCGCGGGCGATATCACGCAGACCGGACCCGAGCTTCTCGCGGCGTTGCGGCCGAATGGGGCCGCGGCATGACGCGGACTCGCTTGGCGCTGCTCGGCGTGCTTGGCGTAGTCCTGCTCGCATCACCGTGGTGGGGACGCCGTGCGCTGCGCGCCTTGGCGTATTTTCATGTGCGGTCTGTACAAGTCGTCGGCGCCCACTATCTGGCACCGCGAGACGTGGTCGCCGCGATGCGAGTCGATACCAATGCGTCCACATGGGATGATCTCAGGCCGTATGCTTCGCGCGTGAATACGTTGGCGCTGGTGCGACACGCGGACGTGGAGCGGGAGTTGCCCGGGACTCTCGTCGTGCACGTGACCGAGATGGCGCCGGTCGCGATGGTGCCGGGCGCGGGCGGGCTCCGCGTATACGATGCGCGGGCGCGGGTGTTGCCGATCGATCCGGCGAGAGGCGATGTCGACGTGCCGGTGATCGATCGGCCGGACGCCGTGGTCACCCGGCTGCTCGCCGGTGTGGAGGCGATGAGCCCGCGCCTGTTCGCGCGAATCAGCTCCGTGAGTCGCGCAGGCGAGCAGATCATCGTGCAACTGGATCGGGGCGTGGTCAGGGCGGGCATCGACGTCACGCCGGAGCGCCTCGCGGGAGCGGGGCTCGTCGCCGCGGATCTCGATCGGCGCGGGCAGCATTACACGGAGCTCGATCTCCGCTATCGCGACCAAATCGTGGCGAGGCTCCAGTAATGGCGGCCGCCGAGCGGTTGATCGCGGGGCTCGATATCGGGTCGGCGAAGACGACGGCGCTCATCGCCGAGGTCGTCGGCGAGCTGCCGCGCAGTCCGCAGATCAAGGTGTTGGGGGTGGGTCGGGCACGCACGACCGGCCTGCGGCGCGGCGTCGTCGCCGACATCGAGGAGACCACGCGCTCGATCCGCAAGGCCATGGAAGACGCCGAGCGGATGGCCGGGCAGCATGTGACCGAGGTGTATGTCGGGATCGCCGGGGAGCACGTGCGGGCCATGACGTCGACGGGCGTCGTCGCCGTGAACGGCGAGGAGATCACGAAGCAGGACGTCGAGCGCGCGAATGATGTGGCGCGCGCGCAGGCGGTGCCGACCGATCGCGAGTTGCTCCACGCGATCCCGCAGGAGTACACGGTCGACAAGAACCAGGGGATTCGCGACCCCGTCGGGATGATCGGGACGCGACTCGAGACCGAGATGTACCTGGTGACGATCGGGGCCTCGCCGGCCATGAACCTGCGCAAGGCCGTCGAGCGGGCCGGCTACAAAGTGCGCGAGCTGGTACTGGAGCCACTCGCGTCAGCGCTCAGTGTGCTGACGGAGGACGAGAAGGAGCTTGGGGTCGCGCTCGTGGAGATGGGCGCGGGATCCACCGATCTCGCGATCTTTCACGAAGGCAAGATTCGTCACCTGGGCACGATCGCATTCGGCGGCAATAGCGTCACGAATGACATCGTGCTCGGGCTCAAGGTGACGCCGGACGACGCCGAGCGCTTGAAAGAACGCTACGGCTGCGCCTATGAATCGGCGTCGGATCCCAATCTGGTCATCCCGCTGCCGGGAACTGCTGCTCAGGGTGACCGTGCGATCGATCACGGGTCGCTGACGCACATTATTCACCAGCGCGTCGACGAGATCTTCGATCTGGTCCAGCGCGATATCACAAATGCGGGCTACGCGCGCCGGTTGAGCTCCGGAGTAGTGCTCACGGGAGGAGCGGCGGCGCTTCCTGGCATCGGCGACCTGGCGACCGACGTTTTCGGTATTGGTGTCCGAGTTGGCGCACCGGGTTCATCCTTGACCGGGCTGACCGATTCCGTGGACGCACCACGGTTTTCGACCGTGACCGGCCTGGCCCTGTATGGCGCTCATCGCATGGCGCTGGGCGGTGAGACCCGTCGGCAAGGGATCGGGGCACCTGGCGTCGACAAGCTGATCGAGCGCGTCCGGGTCTGGCTCCAAGATTTTTTCTGATTTCTGATTGTGGATAACTTGCGGGTAACCGGCGGACCGCTAATTCGTCATCACGCTGGCAGAAATCTTGTTATATTGCCGCGGCCCGACAGGGACCGCCCGAAGTTATCCACATTAGCTTGGCACTCGCGATGATCTTCGAGTTCGAGGAGAGCGCGTCACAAAACGCCCGAATGAAGGTGGTGGGCGTGGGCGGCGGAGGCGGCAACGCCGTCAACCGCATGATCGAGGAGCACCTGGAAGGCGTCGAGTTCATCTCGGTGAACACCGACGCACAAGCGCTGCTGAACTCGAAGTCCGACGTCAAAATCCAGATCGGCAAAAAGCTCACCCGAGGTCTCGGCGCGGGCGCGCGTCCGGAAATTGGGCGCCAAGCCATCGAGGAAAGCAAAGAAGACGTGCAACGCTCGCTCATCGGCGCCGATCTCGTGTTCATCACCTGCGGCATGGGTGGCGGGACGGGGACTGGCGCGGCGCCAGTCATCTGTGAGCTCGCCCGGCAAGCTGGCGCGCTCACGGTCGGCATCGTGACCAGGCCCTTCTTGTTCGAAGGCAAGAAGCGCATGCGTCAGGCCGATAGCGGCATCAACGAGATGCGCAATAACGTCGACACGATGATCGTCGTGCCGAATGAGCGACTGCTCGCGGTGGTCGGGAAAGGCATTCCGTTTCAGGACGCGCTCAAGAAGGCCGACGAAGTCCTGCTGCATGCCACGCAAGGCATCTCGTCGTTGATCAGCGTGACCGGTCTCGTGAACGTCGACTTCGCCGACGTGAGAACCGTCATGCAGGCCGGCGGAAGCGCCTTGATGGGGACCGGCATCGGGAAGGGAGAGAATCGGGCGATGGAGGCGGCGCAGCAGGCCATCTCGTCGCCGCTGCTCGACAATATCTCGATCTCCGGCGCGACCGGCGTGCTCGTGAACATCACGGGTGGGGCGGATCTCACGCTCGGCGAAGTGCACCAGATCAACGAAGTTATTCACGATGCGGTCGGCGATGACGCCGAGATCATATTCGGCGCGGTGCACGAGCCGGCCATGCAGGGTGAGATCCGGGTGACCGTCATCGCGACCGGGTTCGACGGGATTCGGGCGGCCGGCGTGCCGCAGATTCAGAAGAGTCCTCCGGTGCTGCCGTTCCCGACCCAGCGGCAGCAGCAGGTCCCCCGTGCGTCGCGGCCGGCGATCGCCGAAATTCCGCGGCGCGCGAGTGAGCCGCGCACGAGCGATCAGGATCTCTCCGATATGGAGATTCCGACGTTCATCCGGAGGCAGATGGATTGAGAGCGATCGGCGCGCGCGCGATCACGTACTCCGTGGTCGCGCTTCTCGCGGCGGCGGCCTTCATCTTCACCCCGCCGATCCACGGCCGGCAAATAACGCCGGCCGTTTCTGTCGTTGCGCATCCCGCGGTCCCGGACACCGTCCGGGTCGTCGACACGCTGCGCGCTGGTGAGACACTCTCGCAGCTCTTTGCTCGTGCGCACGTCTCGCCAATCTTTGCGGCGCCCGCGCTTCGCGCTGCGCCGTTTGACGAGCGACGCGTCATGGCCGGGACAGTCGTCACCTTCGCCAGCGTCAAGCCAGATTCAACGGCGCGGGCAGGGCTCGGCGATTGGGGAGTCGGGCCGCTCACGCCCGACGAGATCGCGCCACGGGAAATCGCTCTCCGGTTCGCGGTTGATCATATAGTCCATCTCCGGCGCACGGGCGACCAGTGGTCAGCGCAGGACGAGAAGCTGCCGTGGACGAGCGACACGATCGCGGTGTCGGGGACGATACACACCAATCTGTACGCGGCGATGGATGCCGGCGCGCCGACGCTCCCGAAGCATGCGCGGGAAGAGCTGGCGTGGGCACTCGCCGATATCCTGGACTATCGCGTCGACATGAGTCGCGACCTCCAAGACGGCGACACGTTCCGGGCGCTGTTCGAGCGACAGACAGGCCCCGAAGGCGCAATGCGTATTGGGAGAGTGATGGCGACGACATTCGTGTTGTCGCGGGACACGACCGAGGCGGTGTGGTTCACCGGCGGTCAATCCAAAGACGGGTACTACGACAAATCCGGCAAGTCGCTCAGGAATGCCTTCCTGAGAGCGCCGCTCGAGTTTCGCCGAATATCGAGTGTCTTCGGCATGCGCAAGCATCCGATTCTCGGCATCTGGCGCCAGCACAAGGGAACCGATTATGTCGCCGCCCAAGGCACTCCCGTTCGTGCCATTGGCGATGCGGTCGTCATCTTCGCGGGACAGAAGCACGGCTACGGCAACGTGCTCGATCTACGACATCGCAACGGCTATGTGACCAGGTATGGACATCTGCTCCGGTTCGGATCCGGGATACATGTGGGTGCCAGGGTCGAGCAGGGTCGAACCATTGCGTATGTCGGGATGACCGGTCTCGCGACCGCGCCGCATCTGCACTTCGAGGTGCTGGTCAACGGGGTGCAGCGTGATCCCCGCGTGGCCCTCAAGTCCACGGGTGGCGAGCCGCTCGTGGCCGCCGACCGCCCCGCGTTCGAGGCCACGCGCGCGCGATGCCTGGCCGCCATGCAGTCAAAGGAGTTGGCGCTGAAGTAGCTTTCGGCCCATGATGCCTTGGCTGCTCGCGGCCGCGGTCGGCTTCGGGGTCGCGGCCGTGCAGTACGGCCCGGCCGGAACGCGCCGCGAGCTGCCCGCCGCGGTCTTGCGTGGCGTGGCGGTGGCGCTGCTGGTCGCGTTGCTGCTCGACGCGCCCGCGGGCGCGACCCGGGCCGTGCGTCCGATCGCGGTCCTGGACGTCTCGGCCAGCTGGCAACGCGGCGGCCCGGCGACGTACGACAGCGCGCTCCGGCATTTCCGGACGCTGTCGCGTACCGCCGATTCGAGTTTCTTGTTCGGCGACTCGCTGCGCCATGCCGCGCCGCCGGGCGTGCCGACCGATTCGCGCACGTCGACGCGCGAGGCCGTCGATCGCGCGCTCGCCGCGGGCCGACCGCTCCAGATCGTGACCGACGGTGAGCTCGATGATCCGGACGCGTTGGCGAATCTCCCGGCTGGCTCCAGGCTCGATGTCATCGCGAGACCGGCCGCGAGCGACGCCGCGGTCATCGCCGTCGATGCACCGCGCGCTGTGGTTGGTGGCGATACCGTGCCGATTCAGGTCACCGTCGCCGCGGGCGCGGCGGGTGCCGGTGCGGGCACCCTGTCGATCGTTTTCGGCACGCGGACACTCGCGAGTACGCCGCTCCCCGCGCTCGATGCGCTGGCCGAGCGCGTCGTCCCGTTGCGCATCGTCGTTCCGTCAGAGGAAGGGTCTGGGCTGCTGCGCGCCATCGTCGCCGTGCCTGGTGACGCCGAGCCTCGGAACGACACGCTCGAGAGACCGCTCGAGATCTCTCCCGCGGCGGGCGCGGTGTTCATCTCGACGGCACCCGACTACGACGCTCGCTATGCGCTGGCGGTGTTGCGCGGCGCGGTATCGCTGCCGACCCGCGGGTTTTTTCGAGTGGCACCCGGCAACTGGCGTGTCGATGGAACGCTCGCGTCGGTCGCCGAGGCCGACGTGCGACGCGCGGTCGCCAACGCACCGCTCGTGGTCCTGCACGGCGACACCGCCTTGTTTGGACCGCCGCGCACCGCGACGCGCGGGTCTCTCGTCTTGTTCCCCGGTCCCAGTGGGGAAGAGACCGGCGAATACTATGCGACGGGTGCGCCGCCATCGCCCATCGCCGCAGCGCTCGGTGCGACGGTGTGGGATAGTCTTCCGCCCATCGAGTCTCCCGCCACGGCGTATCCCCCCGGACTGTATTGGGAGGGGTTGGAGACGAGGCGAGCGAGGAAGATCGATAGAAGGGTGCCGGTCATCGGGACGCTCAGCGGGCGTCGTATCGTGATCGTGAACGCGACCGGTCTGTGGCGGTGGCAGTTCCGTGGCGGCGTCGCGGCTGACGCCTATGCGGCGCTGTGGGGTGGTATCTTTGATTGGTTGTCGGCCGAGCGGCCGGATGTGCGGGTGGCTCTGCCGGTGGAGGGCGCCGTGAGGGCCGGCGAGTCCGTCGAATGGCGCCGCGGATCGGGCACTGACTCGGTGGTGACGGTCGTGATGTCGCGACGCGGCACGAGCGTCGCGGACACCGTCGCGCTGCATTTCGGGAGCGCGTCGACAGCCGAATCGACGCCAATGGCGCGCGGCGTGTATGACGTGCGCACGACTGGCGGAGCGTCGCTCCTCGTGGTCAACCCGTCGCGCGAGTGGGTCCCCAATCGCCCGCGCGCTAGGGCCGGAGCGATCGGGGGTGGCGCGGTCGCCGGGCTGGCCACGCGGGTGCGGACATTATGGTGGGTCTATTTGGCGCTAGTCGGCGCGCTCTGTGGAGAGTGGATTGTTCGACGGTCTCTCGGGTTACGATGAGTAGAATATTTCGGCGCGACGGCGATGTGCCCAAGCGCTCCTTGTGGCAACGGATCAAAGACATCGCGCTCGCCGATGTCGGCGTTGTCGTGCGCGGTGGACCCGATCAAGGGTCGCTGGAGCGCCTCGAGGAGGTCTTGCTGGACGCGGACTTCGGGGTCGCGACGACGATGCGACTCGTCTCGGACGTCGAGCAGCTGGCGCTCGCCGGCAGTGTCCGCACCCAACCGGAATTCCGCGCGGCGCTGCGCGCCGGCGTCGAGCGCGCACTCGTCACCGGACGTCATGACGCCTCCCTGATTACTGCACCCGAATCGCCGACGGTGGTGCTGATCATCGGCGTCAACGGCGCGGGCAAGACAACGTTTATCGGCAAGCTCGCGGGCGCGCTTCGCGCGCAGCGCAAGCGCGTCGTTGTCGCCGCGGGCGACACGTTTCGTGCGGGTGCGATCGATCAGCTTCGCGTCTGGGCGGAGCGATCCGGTGCCCAGTTCGTCGGAGCGACGGTGGGGAGGGATCCAGCGGCAGTCGCCGTCGACGCGTTGGAGACGGCGGTGCGGGAGAAGGCGGACGTGCTGATTGTGGATACCGCGGGCCGCCTGCACACGAGCGGCAATCTCATGGACGAGCTCAAAAAGATTGTCCGGGTTCTCGGCAAGCGAAACCCCGGTGCACCACACGAGACCTTGCTGGTGCTCGACGGGACGATTGGCCAGAATGCCGTCGTGCAAGCCAAGACGTTCGCCGCGGCCGTTCCCGTTACCGGGCTCGTGGTCACGAAAGTCGATGGGACCGCGAAAGGCGGCATCGTGGTCGCCGTGCATGAGGCCATCGACGTCCCGGTGAAATTCATTGGGACCGGTGAGAGCATCGGAGATCTCGCGACGTTCGACGCTGCTGAGTTCTCGAAGGAACTGCTCGAGGAGGTATGAGCCTCACGTGAACCTCGAGACACCCGTCACGTATCTCAAGGGTGTCGGGCCGCACCGTGCCGATCTGTTGCGACGCTTGGGGATCGTCACGGCGGGAGATCTGCTCTATCACGTCCCGCACCGGTACGAGGACGCGAGCACGGTCGCGCCGATCGCGTCCCTCGAGCCCGGGATGGATGCGACGATCATCGGCTCGGTGATCTCGAAGGGCGTGCTGCCGACGCGGAAGGGCCTGCGAATTTTCCAAGCCGTGCTCCGCGACGACTCCGGGATGATCGAAGTGTCGTGGCCCGGGCAACCGTTCCTCGACCGAACGATCCACAAAGGCGATACGCTGCTCGTGAGCGGCTCGGTGCGATTCTATCACGGGCGACAGGTCCAGCCGCGGGAGTTCGTCAATCTCGGGGATGTTGCCGAGGGGGCGTTGGAGGGGCGCGTCCTCGCGATCTATCCGGCGACCGAGGGGCTATCGGTCAAGCTGATCCGATCGCTGATCGAGACGCACCTGGATGCGCTGCTCCCGCTCGCCCACGAGTACCTGCCGAGGGCCGCGCTGGCGGGCGTCGAGGTGCCACCGCTCGGCGATGCCCTGCGCATGGTGCATCGTCCGCGGTCGCTCGCCGAGGCCAATGCCGGACGAGCGCGTTTGGCGTACGAGGAGTTGCTCTTCGTGCAACTGCTCCATCGGCGCGGCAACGCGATCGCGCGGGACAAACGCTCCGGCATCGTGTTCGTCAACCGTCGGGAGCTCACGACCGCGCTCAAGGCCGCGCTCCCATTTGCGCTTACCGGCGCCCAGACCCGGGTGTTGCGCGAGATCGTGGCCGACATGGTGAGCCCGACCCGCATGCATCGGCTCGTGCAGGGTGACGTCGGCAGTGGCAAGACCATTGTCGCGCTGTTCGCGGCGCTCCTCGCCATGGAAAACGGCTACCAAGCGGCCATCATGGCGCCGACGGAGCTCCTGGCCGAGCAGCACGCTCGTACGATTGGTCGCTTGCTCGGCGCGCTCGGCATCGAGCCCGTCCTGATCACTGGCGGGCAGGGCGCCGCCGCCCGTCGCGAGGCGGCGACGCGGCTGGCGCAAACGGGCCCCACGATCGCCATCGGCACGCATGCGTTGATTCAGGAGGCGACGGAGTTCGCGAAGCTCGGGCTCGCCGTGGTCGACGAGCAGCACCGGTTCGGGGTCGAGCAACGCAAGGCGCTCGGCCAGAAAGGGGAGAGTCCCGACGTGCTCTTGCTCAGCGCCACGCCCATCCCGCGGTCGCTGGCGCTCACGGTCTACGGAGATCTCGACGTGAGCGTGATCGATGAGCGGCCGCCTGGGCGGCAGCCGGTCACCACGGTGATGCGCTCCGAATCTTCCCGCGAACGGGTACTCGAGTTCGTCGACCGGGAAGTCGAGAAGGGACGCCAGGCGTATATCGTTTATCCGGTCATCGAAGAATCCGAAAAGCTCGATCTCAAGTCGGCGACGGCGATGTATGCCAGTCTCACGGAAGGCGCGTTCTCCGCGAGACGGGTTGCGCTGATTCATGGGCGCATCCCGGGCCCGGAGCGCGACAAGACTATGCGGGCGTTCCGCGATGGGCAGATCGACATTCTCATCGCCACGACCGTGATCGAGGTCGGCATTGATGTCGCCAATGCGACGGTGATGGTCATCGAGCACCCGGAACGATTCGGGTTGTCGCAGTTGCACCAGCTCCGAGGCCGGGTCGGTCGTGGGGGCGAAGCGTCCTATTGCGTGCTGTTGGGCGACGTCTCGCCGGAAGCGGGAGCCCGACTCGATGTCTTCGCGCGAACCGATGACGGCTTCGAGATTGCGCGGGCCGATCTGAGACTCCGAGGCATGGGCGATTTGTTCGGCGAGGCGCAGAGCGGCATGTCGACGTTCAAGATCGCCGACCCCCTGCGCGATGAGGCGCTCAACGAGAAGGCGCGCGAGATCGCCGATCGTATTCTCGCCGAGGACCCCGAGCTCGAGGCTCCGGCGAATGCCCCGCTCAAACGGGCATTGGGCGCGCGATTCGCTCGCGCCCTGGAATTGTTCAGGGTGGGGTAGCCGTCGACTCGGCGCGGGGAGGAGTGGCCAGTCGTTTTTTGATCCGGTCCAGCTCTTCCTTCGTGCGATCGAGCTCGGCGCGCGTGCTTTCCAACTCCGTCCGCAGCCGCGCGATCTCCTCGTCCTTGGAGCGGACCCGGTCGCTGGCCGCGGCGGCTCGCGATGCGCGCGTGGCCGAGTCGGCCGCGGACGCCGAGTCGCTCTGCGATGCGGCCTGCTCGGCCAGCCGCTGGATGGACCCCACGAGAACGGCCACGCGCCGCAAAATGTGCGCTTCGGTCAGGTGCGCGTCGTTGTGCGGCGCCGCGTCGTACGCATCGAGTGCGGTCAGTGCGTCCTTGGGGCTCGCGCTCAAGTTGGACGGATCGAGATCCAGCACCGCCCGCCAGTACAAGCTCTCGGCGCCCTCGGCCGTCCCGCTGTACCGCGTGCCGAATGCCCCGAGTAACGAGTCGGCCGCCGCGTACCGGCCGGTGGTGATCAACGACTCGGCCGCGACGCGCGTGCCGGGCCACTCTCGCGCGGGATCAGTCGCGCCGTACCCGTAGCGTCCGGCGCAACCAGCAATGAGAAATGTGGCGAGTAGAACCCGACGCATTACGAGAGGGCGCGGGACAGCACGCCCTCGGGATCGTCGGTGGCGAGTGGACTCACTCGATGGCGGCGCGCGGCGAGCGGGAACGCGATGGGAAGCTCGATCACGAACGTGGTCCCGACACCCGGCGTGCTATCGACATTGATCGTGCCACTGTGCGCCTCGACGATGCCCTTGGCGATGGCCAGGCCCAGTCCCGTGCCTTCGGAATCGGCCGAGCCTTGATTATCGGCCTGATAGAACTTGTCGAAGATGCGCGGGAGTTGCTCCGGCGCAATACCGGCGCCAGTGTCGCGGACGATCATCTGGATCATCTCGCCGGTCGCGTCGAGTCTCAATTCGACCCGGCCCCCTCTCGGTGTGAACTTGAAGGCATTGGAGAGGAGGTTGCCCAGGACCTCGTTGATGCGGTCGGGGTCCCACAGGACACTTTCGGGGAGTCCCGCGGCGCGCATGACCAGGAAATCCACACCACGTTGCAGCGCCAGCACCTGGAAGGCTGTTTCGAGGTCGTCCAGGAACGGGCCCAGGGCAAAACGCCGTACTTCCAGCTTGCCTCCACCGGCTTCGAATCGGCTGACATCCAGTAACTGCTTCACTAAGCGGCCCAGCGACATGCACTGCGCTTCGAGCGTCCGGCAGACCTCCAGTTGGCGTTCGGTCAATTCTCCGTATACGCCTTCTTGCAGGAGTTGTAGATAACCGAGTAGGACATTTACCGGGGTTTTGAGCTCGTGCGACGCGACCGAGACGAATTCGGCCTTGAGCTTGTCGAGCTCCGCGAGCTGACGGGACATCGAGTAGAAGCTGGCCGAGAGCCGGCCGAATTCGTCGCGACGGCTTGGGGTGACGGACAGCCGATAACTGAATTCGCCGCCGGCCACGGCCTCCATGCCGGTCTCGAGATCGCGCACCGGGCCGCTGACGGATCGGGTGAGCCACAGCGCCAGGACAAGTCCGATGACGGCGGCGAACGCCAACAGGAAGATCGCCACTTTCCGCGCTTGCTCGGCCTCGGCCGACGCGTTCTCGACGCGCATGCGCGTCCGATCGCGCAGCGACCGCTCGGCGACCATCGTCGACGTCTCGATATGCGCGAGCGCGGGTCGCACGCCCTTGGCGGACAGACTGTCGGCGCGCTTCGTCTTGCCCGCGACCGCCGCGGTGTACTCCTCGGGCGCCAAGTGGGCGACCTCGGCGACCGCATTCTTCATATCGGCCGCCTCGCTGTCGAGCGCGAACCGGGCGAGCGAATCGGCGCGCGCTTGCAACGTCGCCACCGCGCGCGACACGCGATCGCGGCTCGCCGCATCGTGCACGAACAGGAGCGCATCCTCGGCCCGCCTGAGATCTTCGGTTCCGACGCGAATGCGGCCGAGCAACAGCGACGCGGCGAAGTCGTAATCGAGCATCTCCGCGGCGTGCTCGTGCAGTCCCTCGAGCGAGCGTAGTGCGACGTACAGCGGGATGACGAGCACGAACGCAATCGCCAAAATGCCCAAAAGGAGCCGGGCGCGGAGCGTCATGTCCGAAGCTTAACGGTTGGGGTCATTCTATGTGAGGCTGCCGCGTTGACAGTGCGGGGGCACGGAGCCCACTTTTCGCGCCGCACACGACAACCGCCAACTTCTGCAATGGCAACTGTTTTGGTTCGGATCGCGGAACTCCGCGACCACGTGGGAACAACGGTCACGGTTCGCGGGTGGACGACGCACACGCGATCGTCAGGAAAGATCGCGTTCATCGTCGCGCGCGATGGCACGGGTGTGCTCCAAGCGGTCCTGGTCAGAAATGACGTGCCGCCCGACGTCTGGGAGCGGTTCGCCGCGCTGACGCAGGAGACGAGCGTCACCTTGACCGGCACCGTGCGCGCCGAGCCGCGCGCGCCCGGCGGGTTCGAGCTGGGGCTCACCAATCTCGAGATCATCGGTTCGAGCCCGATCGACTATCCGATTCAACCGAAGGAGCATGGTGTCGATTTCCTGATGGAAAATCGCCATCTGTGGCTCCGCAGTCCGCGCCAGGTCGCGATTCTCCGGGTCCGCGCCGAAATCGAGCAGTCGATCCACGACTTCTTTTACGCACGAGACTTCGTGCGCGTGGACACGCCGATTCTGACCGCGGCGATCGGGGAACGGAGCGGGCTTTTTTCCACGGAGTACTTCGATCTCGGAACGGCATACCTGGCCCAAACGGGACAACTGTACGGCGAGGCCGCGGCAGCGGCGCTCGGCCGGATCTATACGTTCGGCCCGACGTTCCGCGCCGAAAAATCGAAGACGCGGCGGCATCTGGCCGAGTTCTGGATGATCGAGCCCGAGGTGGCGTTCAACGACTCGGACGATAACATGCGGTTGCAGGAAGAGTTGTTGAGCGCCGTCGTTGCGCGATGTCTCGATCGCTGTGCCGAACAATTCCGCGAGCTGGAACGGGATACCACGAAGCTCGAGAGCGTCGTCGCGCCATTCCCTCGGTTGAGCTACGCCGAGGCCCTGGTCCGACTCCAAGAGAAGGGGCGGACCGTCCCCTGGGGTGACGATCTTGGCGCCGAGGACGAAACGTTGCTCGTGGAAGGGTACGACCGGCCGTTGTTCATCTATAACTACGCGAAGGAAGCGAAAGCCTTCTACATGAAGGAGAACCCGGCCGATCCGCGCACGGTGCTGTGCGACGACTGCCTGGCGCCAGAGGGGTACGGCGAGATCATCGGCGGCTCGCAGCGCGAGGACGACTACGAGAAGCTGAAGCGGCGGATCGTGGCCGAGGGGCTGCCGGTCGACGCGTATCAGTGGTACCTCGACCTCCGGCGTTTCGGCACGTTCCCGCATGCGGGCTTCGGCCTCGGTCTGGAGCGCACCGTGGCGTGGATCTGTGGGATATCGCATGTGCGGGAAACGGTACCCTTCGCCCGCACTATGCAACGTCTTACTCCGTGACGCGCTGTCGCTTCACTTCCTCCCAGAGCTCGTCCAGCACGGCCGGTGAGGAGTCGGCCAACGTGATCCCGCGATCGGTCGCCACGGTCTGTATCGCGGCCACGCGACGCTCGAACTTCGCGTTGGCCCGGTCGAGCGCCAATGCGGCGTGGACCCCAGCCTTGCGGCACAGGTTGACGCAGGCGAACAGCAGATCTCCCAGTTCGTCTTCCAGCCGGTGGTGCGCATGAGGGCCGGCCAGCTCCTCGGTGACTTCCTGCAGCTCCTCGGCGACTTTCGCGGCCGGACCGGACGCATCCGGCCAATCGAAGCCCACGCCCGCGGCACGGTCCTGCAGCCGGTGCGCGCGGTGCAACGCCGGCAGTGTCAACGGGAGGCCCTCGCCGAGTGAGGAGCGCTTTTTCGCTTTCATTTGCTCCCAGGGGATCTTCTCGGCGCCTTCGTACAAGTGAGGGTGGCGGGAGCGCATCTTCGTCACCAGCCCGTGCGCCACATCGTGCATGTCGAATGCGCCGCGTTCCTCGGCCAGGACTGAGTGGAACAGGATCTGGAGCAGCAGGTCGCCGAGCTCTTCCCTCAGGGCCCGGTCATCGCCCCGGCGAAGCGCATCGTCGACTTCGTGCGATTCCTCGATCAAATAGGGGCGAAGCGAGTCGTGCGTTTGGGCAGCATCCCAGTCACAACGGACGCGCAAGTCGCGCATTATTGCGAGCGTATCTTCAAGTGATGCTTTGTCTTGCGTCATTGGCGGAAGTCTAATGGGCGCGTGGCTCGAAATCGACCTCGACGCGCTCGTTCGCAACGCTCAGGCGATCTCTCGTCGCGCCCAGGCGCCGCTGTTGCCGATGGTCAAGGCGAACGCCTACGGCCTCGGCGTCCTCGCCGTCGTCCGCGCGCTCGAAACGCTCTCCCCCTGGGGCTATGGTGTGGCGACCATCGCCGAGGGTGCCGAGCTTCGGAGCGCTGGGATTCAACGGCCCGTCGTCGTATTTACGCCCCTACTGCCAGCAGAATTGGAGGCAGCGCGTCGGGAGCGACTGACGCCGACGCTGGGGACCGCCGAGGCGATTGCCGCGTGGGCGCCGTCAGGGGCCCCGTGGCATCTGGCGATAGACACGGGGATGAGCCGTGCGGGGATGCCGTGGGATGCCATTGATACTCAGGGCCAGGTCCCTCAGGGCGCGTTTACGCATTTTCACTCGGCCGAATGCGACGATGGATCGATGGAGCGGCAGTTGGAGCGCTTCAGGGCCGCGTTGGCGAAACTCCCCGCTCGCCCGCGCCTGCTGCACGCCGAAAACAGCCCCGCACTCGAGCGGCTCGCTGGGCCGTCCGCGTGGGATATCGTGCGCCCGGGCGTGTTCCTGTACGGGGTTGGCAAGAACGCCGAGCCGGTCGCGACGCTGAAAGCGCACATCGTGGACCTGAGGACGATCGCGCCCGGAGAATCGGTGAGCTATGGCGCGACATACCGAGCCGCGAGCCCACGACGGATCGCGACGCTCGCGCTCGGCTACGCCGACGGATATCGCCGCGCATTTGGGAATCGCGGCCACGCGATAGTGAATGACCGTGAGGTGCCGGTGGTCGGAAATGTCACGATGGACATGACGATGATCGATGTGACAGATGTGCCCTGTGAGATCGGGGACGTCGCAACCGTCCTCGGGCGGGCCGGCGACCGGGTCCTCGATGCGGTGACGGTCGCAGAGGGCGGTGGAGTCTCTCCCTACGAGCTGCTTGTCGGGCTCGCGCTCCGAGCGAAACGGACCTACATGGGACCGGGGGGGTACACGTGACGCGCGCTGAGTTGGAGGCGCGAGCCATCGCTGCTGCCCGGAACGCGCACGAGCGGGCCTATTCGCCGTACTCGGGGCTCCGCGTCGGGGCCGCGCTGTGCGATATCAACGGAGCGATCGCCGTCGGATGCAATGTCGAGAACGCTGCTTATGGTTCGACGATGTGCGCGGAGCACGGCGCGGTGATGGCCGCGGTCGTGCTCGGGATGCCCGCACCGGTGCTGCTCGCCATCGTCACGAACGGACGCGCGCCGGCTCCTCCCTGTGGCACCTGTCGGCAGGTCCTGGTTGAACTGGCACCGGACGTCGAGATTATCAGCGTCGCGGGAGGTGGGGCGGACCAGCGACAAGAACGGTGGCGCTTGACCGACCTGCTTCCGCACGCATTCTTGCCGTCGTCCCTCGACACCCCGACATGACCGTTCGTCCCATTGTCGTTATTGCCACCATCCTCGGCGCCGCGTTCGCGGCCGCCGCGTGCAGCGAGCATCTGAACGGAGGCGCGGCATGCCCGGCGCTCTGTCCCGGGCAGAATCTGCAGGTGATCGATACGACGTTCCGGATCGACCATCTCTCTCCGGTCTACGACACGACCATCGCCAGCTTTCCGCTGCTCGGCGATGAAGGGGAGATCTTGCTGGCGCGCATTCCGCATCGCGCGGACGTGCGCGGCGTCATGCGGTTCGATTCGCTCGCCAATTACTACACGGCCACGGTCGACGATACCACGGCCAAGTTCTATCCGACGGTCGCACACGACGCCCTCGTGTGGTTTACGGTCAACCGGTCGGGGTTCGCGACCACGCGTGGGTCGGACCAGATCCAGTTCCTCGTGTTTGATCTCGATACCACCGCGGACACGACCGTCAGCGTGCTGTCGAGCATGTTCAACAGCGCGCATTTTCTCGGGGCGAGCGGCGCGAAGCTGGCGTCGACACTGAGCGACACGCTGAACGCGAGCTCGCTCGACACGGTCATCATTCGCCTGGACACGGCGAAGATCCTGGCGAAGGCGCGGGGCGATCGCAAATTGCGCCTCGGCATCCTTCCGCAGGTGCTGAACAGCCCGAGTGATGGCGTCCGCGCGACGATCACCATCAATCCGGCGCCGTTCGTCCGCTATTACGGAAGCCTCGACAGCCTCAAGGACACGACGTACGCGCGCATCACGTCGGATTTTCGGTCGGTCACACCGGTGACCGATACCTCGTTGCTCGATCGGCTCATTCACTACCCGCTCATCGTACAGGGGGCGATCCCCGACTCGATCAATGCACTCAACATCGGTGGCATCCCCGCGCGCCGGGTTTTTCTGCGTTTCGCGCTGCCGCCGCGCATCATCGACACGGCGAACGTCATCCTCGCCTTGTTGAAGTTGCATCCGAAACCCCAGCCGCTCCAATTGGCGGGCGACACTCTGGCGGTGTATCCGTGGCCCGTCGTCTCATCGAACAAGGTGATGAGCCCGGCCGAGGCCACGAACTTCATCGTCAGTAATACGATCTACTCGCTGGATTCCACGCAATTCGTGCCGTCGGCCGATACGGTGTTGAAGATCAATCTCGTGAACGCGATGAAGAACTGGCAGAACGTGTCGGATACGATCAATACGCGCTCGATCGTGCTCCGGATCCTGCCGGAGGGCGGGACGACGCTCGAAGCCAGCTTCTGGTCATCGTTCGCTCCGGATACCGCGCTTCGGCCCCACGTCGAGATCCAGTACGTCAAACGGTCGACCTTCGGGACACCATGATGCGCGTCTCGTGCGTCGGCGTCTTCGCGCTCCTGCTTCCGGCAGCGCTCGTCGCCCAGGGCAACGTCAGTACCCAGGGCTTCGGGTACCCGGTGGGCCAATTGAGCACGCGCTCCGAGGGCGCCGCCGGTGCGTTCGGCGAGTTCGACGCACAGTCGCCGATCAACCCCGCGGCGATCGCCTCCGATCGTACGACACAGATTCACTTCCAGTACGATCCGGAGTTCCGGACCGTCGAGGTCGGGAATACGCACGAGACGTCGACGACCTCGCGCTTCCCGTTGGCCATGATCAGCGGCCCGATCTGGGGCAACGGCGCGATCGCGCTTTCGTGGTCGACCTTGCTGGACCGCACGTTCCAGGTGTCGCAGACCAGCTTGATCAACAACCCCAACACGAATCAGCGCGACACGCTGACGTCGACGATCCAGTCGAGCGGTGGCATCAACGACATCCGCCTCACGGCGGCGTGGGCATTCGGCTCCTGGTTGGCCATCGGTGGCGGCTTCGACGTGTTTACGGGAGAGAATCGGCTGCTCCAGCAGGTGACCGTCACGGATACGATCCCCAATCAGTATTCGATGTCCCAGTTCAAGAACTCGCTCTCGTACGACGGCGTGGGCGCATCGGGCGGCATTACCATGCGTCCCGTGAAATGGCTCGGGCTCGCGGGCTCGTTCCGATATGGCGGCGGCATCGCGGTGCGGGAAGGCGACTCCGCAACCGTGGCACACGGGCTCATTCCCGCCCGCGTCGGCGGTGGTCTGCTCCTCAATCCCCTGCAGGGCCTCCTGATCTCCGCCCGTTATGACTGGGAAGAGTGGTCGCGGCTCAACCTGCTCGAGCACGGCGATCTCCAGGCACAGAATGGCGGCGGGTGGAGCGTGGGCGCCGATATCGAGGGACCGAAGCTCAGCGCCAATCGGTACCTCACGCTGCGCGTGGGCGGTGGCAATCGCCCCTTGCCGTACGTGCTCGACGGCACGCCGATTCGGGAGACCGATATCAGTGGAGGACTCGGCATTCCACTCCTTCTGCAGCGATCGGTGCTCGACGTCTCGATCATTCATGCCGACCGCACGCCAGTACTCGGCATCAGCGAGAAAGCGTTCATCCTGAGCGTCGGGCTGACTATCCGACCGTGACCGAGCCCCAAGCGCCGCTGATCCTCGTCGCGGACGACGTCCCCGCGAACGTGGAGTTGCTCTTCGATCAGCTTCACGCGCTCGGTTACCGTACGGTCTCGGCCCTCGACGGGCCTTCCGCCTTGACGGCGGCCTTCGTACACCATCCCGAGCTGTGCATCCTCGACGTGTCGATGCCGGCCGGCGACCTCGGCTGCGACGATCGCTCGACGGGGTTCGAGGTCTGCCGCCGCATCAAGCGCGATCCGCGCACGGCGCGCATCCCGGTCATCTTCGTCACGGCGTTGAACGACACCTCCGACCGCGTGAAAGCGATCGAAGCCGGCGGCGATGATTTCTTGACCAAGCCGCACAATCGGCTCGTGCTGGGCGCCCGGGTGCGGAGCCTGATCCGGCTCAAGGCGGCGACGGATGCGCTCGAGGACAGTTATCGCAAGTTGCGCGAGCTCGAGAAAGTGCGCGACGATCTCATGAAGATGATCGTGCACGATCTCAAGACCCCGCTCACGTCGATCCTCGCCAGTCTCGAGCTGCTGCTCGACGGCGATCTCGGGCCGCTCTCCGGCGATCAGCGCGGGATGGTGTCCGATGCGGACGGCAAAGCGCAGGAGCTCCTGCGACTCATCGAGGACCTGCTCGAAATCGCCCGCATCGAAGAAGCCGCATTGCCGCTCTCGCTCGAGGCGATCTCGGCCTCGGATCTGCTCGGCGAGATCCTCGGCGAGTGGGCCGTGCGATTTCAGCAGGACGGCGCGACCGCCACGTTCGATGTCGCGGACGACGTGACCCTGTTCGAAGCGGATCGGGGACTCCTCAAGCGCGTATTCGCGAACCTCGTGCAAAACGCGCTCACGCATTCCGCGCGCGCCATCACGTTGACGTTGACCGCCCGGCGTGATCCGTCCGGCGTGTTGTTCACCGTGGCGGACAACGGTCCTGGCATTCCGCCGCAGTATCACGAGCTGATCTTTCGGAAGTTCGAGCAAGTGCGTGCGCTCAACGCGCCGCGCGTGCGCAGCTCCGGCCTCGGGCTCGCGTTCTGTCGCCTGGTGGTCGAGCAGCACGGCGGGCGCATCTGGGTGCAGAGCGCCGAAGGGCAGGGCTCGGCGTTTCACATCCTCCTGCCGCAGGCGCCGAAGACGGCCGAGTACCCCGTGGTGACGGCGTGAACGTCTATCTCGAGACGTTCGGGTGTCGGGCGAATCAGGCGGATGCCGAAGCCGTCCGCTCACTCGTGCGCTCGGCGGGCCACGACCTGGTCGACTCGCCGAGCGACGCCGACGTCGCGGTGATCAATAGCTGTACCGTCACCGCGCAGGCCGACGCGGACGTCAGGCAAGCGGTGCGGCGCGCTTCGCGCGCTCGCACCATCGTCATGGGGTGTCTGCCCGCTGCAATACCCCAGGGCGTCTCCGATGTGGTGGAGGGGGCGAATATCGAAGCCGTCGCGATGGCGCTCGGAATAGCGTCGAGCGCGAAGCGCGAGACGATAAGACAAACCGGCACACGCGCATTGCTCCGCATCCAGGACGGCTGCGACGAGCACTGTACGTTTTGCGCGACGACGATCGCGCGGGGCGCGCACCGTTCGCGCGCTATCGGGGAAATCCTGGCCGAGGCCGAGCGGCTGGCCGAGTGGCATCCCGAGATCGTGCTCACCGGCATCCATATTGGCTCCCACGAGTCCCTGGGGGTGCTCGTCCAGACGCTCGTCGACCGGCTGCCCGGTACGCGATTTCGGTTGTCGTCAATCGAAGCGACGGAAGTCGATGGCCGGTTGCGCGGCCTGCTCCGCGAGGGTGCGATCGCGCCCTGGCTGCATGCGCCGCTCCAATCGGGCTCCGATCGCGTGCTCAAACGCATGGGTCGTCACTGGTATACCGCCGCGACCTACGAGCGCGCGATCGCCGAGATCGTCGATCGTGTACCGGCCTTTGGGCTTGGCGCCGACGTCATCGCCGGATTCCCCGGGGAGACCGAAGAAGATCACCGCGCGACGATGGCGCTCGTCGAACGCCTCCCGTTCACGGCGTTGCACGTATTCCCATACTCGCCCCGCCCGGGCACGGCGGCCGAGCGCCTCGGGCCACCGGTCCGCTCGAACGAGCGGGCGGCTGAGCTACGGGCCCTGGCTGCACAGAAAGCCGCGGCGTATCGGGACGCCCGGAAGGGGACGATCGCGGACGCGATAGCTATGGGTGGGCGTAAGGCTATGACGGAAGACTATCTTACGGTCGATTTGGCCGACCCGACTATCCCGCGCGGCACTCGGTGGCGAGGATTGTTGGTTGCCAGCACGACCACGCCCAACCGCCTTACCATTACGCGATGACCGATCAGCCGACCGTCTACGTCGAGACGTATGGTTGCCAGATGAACGTCAGCGACTCCGAGCTCATGCTCGGAAAGCTCGTGGCATCCGGCTATCGTCCCGTCGATGGCCCGGACGGCGCCGATGTCATTCTCGTCAACACGTGCGCGATTCGGGATCACGCGGAGCAACGGGTGATCGGGCGCCTCGGCGAGCTCAAACGGCATATGGCGCCGGGCGCGATCCTCGGTGTGACGGGATGCATGGCGCAGCGCCTCGGCCCCGTGCTGTTGGAGCGTGCTTCGCACGTGAGTCTCGTGATCGGACCCGACGGCTATCGCGCGTTGCCTGCTCTGCTTGACGGTGCCCGCCGCGGCATTCGGGCCACTGCGACAGAGTTTGATCTCGAGGAGCATTACGAAGATTTCTCGCCGCGGCGGATCGACGGCGTGAAAGCGTGGATCCCGGTCCAGCGGGGATGCGACTACCGGTGCACGTACTGCATCGTGCCGACGACACGCGGTCCTGAGCGGAGCCGGCGCCTCGCTGACGTTGTCCGCGAGGTCGAATCCGTCGTGGCCGAGGGCATGACCGAGGTCGTGCTGCTCGGCCAGACCGTCAACTCGTATCACGACGGGGAACACGATTTCGCTGATCTGCTCCGCGCGGTGGGTGCGGTATCGGGTATCCGTCGCATTCGCTTTACGAGCCCACACCCGAACGATTTCTCCGACCGGGTGATCTCCGCGCTCGCCGAAGTTCCCGCAGTGTGCGAACACGTCCACCTGCCGATGCAATCCGGCTCCACGCGCATTCTCAAGCGCATGCTGCGCCGGTATTCTCGCGAGGGCTACCTGGAGTGCGTGGCGCGGCTTCGCGGGGCGATCCCGGGGCTCGCGCTCACCACGGACGTGATCGTCGGATTTCCAGGCGAGACGGACGACGATTTCGAAGAGACGCTGGCGGTCGTGCGGGAGGTGGAATTCGAGGACGCGTACACGTTCAAGTTTTCTCCCCGGGATGGGACGGCGGCCACGCGCTTTCCGGTCGGGGAGACGGTATCGGATGACGTGGCCAGCGAGCGGCTGGCCCGGCTCATCGAGACTGTTCGGGGCGCCAGCCGGCGGCGCAACCTGGGCCTACTTGGGACGGAGCACGAGGTGTTGGCCGAGCGGGTCGCCAAGCGGGGCGAAGGGGAGATTCAGGCGCGGACCCGCGATTTCAAGACCGTGGTCCTCCGCTCAGGCGCCGCGGTGCTTGGCGGCTACTATCGGGTGAAGATCACCGGGACGACGGGGTCGACGTTTACCGGCGAGATTATTGGCGCGACTCGTGCCTTGCCCGTGTCTGTGCCTCAGCAGGTGGTAATGTGATCAACGCACTCGAAGAAGCCATTCGGGCGTCCTACGAGACCCTGCGGCCCTCGCACCCCGAGCTCTGTTCGTGCGACCGGTGTCGCGACGACGTCCTCACGTTTGCCTTGAACCAAGCGCGTCCCCGCTACATCGTGGGTGACGCGCTCGGCTCGGCGGTGACCCGCGTGACCCTGAGTAAGGATCAAGCGCAAGCGGAGCTGGCCGTGATCGTGCTCGACGCCATGCAGCGGGTGGCCAGACAGCCGCATCATGGCGCGGTGCGCTAACCTTTAACCGGGGGTGGTCGTGGTCCATCACACCGATGTGTCGGTCGTGACGATCGAGCGATTCATCATCGAGCAGGAACGACTCTATCCCCAGGCGACCGGCGAGCTGTCGGGCATTCTCTACGATCTGGCGCTCGCGGCCAAGCTGATCGCCAATAAAGTGCGGAGCGCTGGACTCGCGGACGTGCTCGGGGCGACCACAGCGATCAACGTGCAGGGCGAGACCCAGCAGAAGCTCGACGTGCTGGCCAACGACATTCTCATCAAGGCGCTGGACCACGGTGGGCGCTTGGCCGCCATGGCGTCCGAGGAAGAGCCCGACATTATTCCCATCCCGGACGGCTTTCCGATGGGAAAGTATGTCATCGTGTTCGACCCGCTCGACGGCTCATCGAACATCGATGTCAACGTCCCGGTCGGCACGATCTTCTCGGTCATGCGGAAAGTCTCACGCGGCGCCCGCGGTGATCTGTCCGACATGCTGCAAGCGGGCCGACGCCAGGTGGCCGCGGGGTACGTGATCTACGGCTCCAGCACGATGCTCGTGTACACCACCGGACAGGGCGCCCATGGATTCACGCTCGATCCATCCATCGGCGAATTTTTGCTCTCGCATCCCGATATCAAGACCCCGACGCGTGGCCGATACTTGTCGGTGAATGACTCGTACGAGCAGCAGTGGGAGGAGAATACGAAGGCGCTGATCCGACGGTATCGTGGTCTCGATGGAAAAAGAAAGCCGCTGTCAGGCCGATACGTTGGATCCTTGGTCGCTGACTTCCATCGCAATCTCTTGGGCGGTGGCCTCTTTGCGTATCCGGCCAACTCGCAGTATCGCAAGGGGAAATTGCGCCTCCTCTATGAGGCCAACCCATTGGCGTTCATCTGCGAGCAAGCGGGTGGCGGAGCCATCGACGGCGTGAACGACATCCTCGACTTGACGCCGACCGAGTTGCATCAGCGAACGCCGCTGTACATCGGTAGCAAAGACGAGGTCGCCCTCGCGCGCGAGCTACTCGCCGCGAGCCTGAGCGCGGTCGGTGCGTGAGCTGACACCGTCGGGTTTGACCGTCGCTCCCGTCTATCGACCGGCCGATGCGCCGGTCGAGTACGCACGTGACCTCGGCGACCCGGGAACGTTCCCGTTCACCCGTGGGATTCAACCCACGATGTACCGTGGGCGTCTGTGGACCATGCGCCAGTACGCCGGCTTCGGGACGGCGGCCGAGACGAACGCGCGGTTTCGCCTACTCCTGGCCGCTGGTCAAACTGGCTTGTCCGTCGCGTTCGACCTGCCGACGCAGATGGGATTCGATTCTGACTCGCCACGAGCGTTGGGCGAAGTCGGCCGTGTGGGCGTAGCGATCGACACGGTGGAAGACATGCACGCCTTGTTGGCCGAGCTTCCCCTCGATCGCGTGTCGACGTCGATGACGATCAATGCGACAGCGTCGACATTGCTGGCGATGTACATCGTCGCGGCCGAAGAACGGGGTATCGGCCGCGACAAAATATCGGGCACGGTCCAAAACGATGTCCTCAAGGAGTACATAGCCCGCGGCACGTATATCTACCCACCAGGGCCGAGCCTCGCCCTCGTCGCCGACGTGATCCGTTTCTGCACCGCCGAGGTCCCGGGCTGGAATCCCATATCGATCTCGGGCTATCACATCCGCGAAGCGGGAGCGACGGCCATCCAAGAATTGGCCTTCACGTTCTCGAACGCGATCGCGTATATCGATCGTGCCTTGGCGGCGGGGGTGGCCATCGACGAATTCGCACCTCGGTTGTCTTTCTTCTTCGCCGCTCACAACGATCTCTTCGAAGAAGTCGCGAAATTCCGCGCGGCGCGGCGGATCTACTCGCGCCTGATGCGCGATCGTTTTCACGCGAGCGAAGCGAGTGCACGGTTGCGCTTTCACACGCAAACCGGTGGTGTGACGCTGACCGCGCAACAGCCGCTGAATAATGTCGTGCGAGTCACCGTCCAGACGCTCGCCGCGACCCTCGGCGGCACGCAGTCGTTGCACACGAACGGCTACGACGAGGCGCTCGCCCTGCCGACAGCCGAAGCGGCCACGCTCGCGCTTCGCACACAGCAAATCGTTGCGTACGAGTCGGGCGTCGCGAGCACCGCCGACCCATTGGCCGGCAGCTACTACGTCGAGCACCTGACAACGGAGCTCGAGCAACACGCACTCCAGCTGATGTCACGCGTCGACGACCTCGGCGGGGCCGTCTCCGCGATCAGCGCCGGATTCTTCCAGGACGAGATCGCCAAGAGCGCCTACGAGTACCAACTCCGCGTCGAGAGCCGCGATGCCCCGATTGTCGGCGTCAATATCTTCACGGATGACTCCGCGCCCCCGACGATCCCAGCTCCCGATTTCAGCGCGCTCGAACGCGACCAAGTCGCGCGTCTCGCCGCGGTGCGCAAGAGTCGCGATGCCACCAAGGTCGATGCCGCGCTCGCCGCCCTGCGCACCGGTGCTCACGACCAGCAGCCACTGATGCCGCTGATCATCGACGCCGTCCGCGCGCGCGCTTCGGTCGGCGAGATCTCCGATACGCTACAGCGCGAGTGGGGACGGTTTCGGGACTCGTGAGGTTGTTACTGATCGCCCTGCTGGCGACCCAGGACTCCACGCGAGTCTATGATGTCTTGCCCGATCAGAGTGATGACATTCCGGCTGCCATCGAGCGATCGGTTGAGCACATGAATTTCATCATTCGCCCAATCGCCCGACATCGGCTGCGGAAAACCAATCCGCTGCCGCGGCAACTGCGCCTCGACTACGCGCCAGACACGATCACGGTCCACCTCGGCGACGCCCCACCGGCCGCGCTGCCTCGTGACGGCTCAGCCGTGCCGTGGCGTGACATAGACAACGACAAGTGCCGCATAAGCCTGACACTCGCGGGCGATACGTTGATCGAGCACGTCGTTGCGCACGGCGGTCAGGGCGAGACGCGTTACGTGATGCTGGACGGCGGCAAGCGCGTGCGCGAGGACGTGCGCATCACGAGCTCGCACCTACCCGAGCCCGTGGTCTACAGTGTCACGTTCGCGCAGGCGCCGTGAATCACACCCCGCCGTACCATTCGTAGCCCTGGTCGGACCAGTAGCCGCCGTTGCGCTGGGGCAGGAAGACGATCTTTGTCAGGTACTTGGTGTTCTTGTAGCCCAGCTTGACCGGCGAGAACACTCGCGCCGGGCCTCCGTGGGCTGCTCCCAGCCAGTGGCCGTCCATTCCGTAGGCGACGAGCGTCTGCGGGTGCATCGCCGAGGGCAGGTCCCAGGACTCGTGGTAGCCATCGTCGAACGACTGGAAGTCGACATATTGCGCCTCGGGTCGCGGCTGGACGAAGGCGGCTAAGGCGCTGAGGCGGACGCCGGTCCAGGACGCCACTGCCGTCCAGCCCTCGACGCAGTAGTGGTTCACCCGCTGGGTCACGGACGGCAGGCTCGCCAACTGGCTCAAACTCAGCGTGAGCGGCTTGGCCACCATCCCCGAGATCTCCAGCGTCCATGGGCCGCGCTTCGCGGCGTCCCACATCGGGACCGTGTTCGCGATGTAGTAGGACGGGTATGCGACCTCGGGAGTGATAAATCGGCCCCGAGCTACGTCTATCGCCCGGTGCCGAAACAGCCCCCGCTCGACTTTCTCATTCGCACGCTCGGCAAAGGAGAGCGTGCGGTCGCAGGCGGCGAGCAGGGTCAGTGCGGTCGTGCTCAGGAAGTCGCGCCTACGCATCGGCAGGACTGTCCTCGCGCGCGCAGGGCGCCAGGTGGTAGAGCGGGCGGGCGTTGCGAGCCTCTGGGGAGCAGCGCTCGTCGTAGCGCCCCGTGATCATCGAGGGAATCGAATACGGATCAACCGCGAAGACCATGAAGACGTGCCCCACCACCAGGATCACCAACAGGCTCATGGCCACGAAGTGCCAGTACCGCGCCCACACGTAGCCCCCGAAGACGCTCGTCAGCCACCCCAGCTCCACCGGCTTCCAGATCGCCAACCCCGTGAGCACCAGCAGGACCCCGACCCAGGGCAGGCTGAAGTAGGCCAGCTTCTGGAGGGCGTTGTGCTTCCCCTGGTGGGGGTGGTGCTTGGTGATGAAGAGATAGAACCGGACCATGGCGATCGAGTCCCGGAGATCGCCCTTCCGGGGCACCAAGTCACGCCACTCGCCGTGGAGGTAGAGGAACCCCAAGTAGACCAAGCCGTCGAGGACCAAAAGCCACATCATGGCGAAGTGCCAGTGGCGGGCGCCGCCGAGCCAGCCGCCGAATGTGAGCCAGTTGGGGATCGGCTTGCCGGCGAAGGGATAGCAGCAGAAGCTCTGGCCGCGGCGGGCGAACGCGGGGTAGGCGTTGAAGATGCGCAGGCCGGAGCCGACCATGATGGTGATGGCGACGACGGCAACCCAGTGCGTGACCCGCACGACCCAGTGGTGGCGGAGTACGGTTGTCATAAGCTAAGTTCCAAGATAATGCCGACTTACGCGTATCGTTGCCCGAACGGCCACGAGTTCGATCACTTTTTCCGCAAGATGAGTGACGCGGTGCAAACGTTGCCGTGTCCGACCGATGGCCTGCCTGCAGTGCGCCAAGTGTCAGGTGGTGCTGGCCTACACTTCAAGGGTTCCGGATTCTACGCCACTGACTACAAGCGCCCCAGTAGCAACGGCGGTGAAGGCTCCGACAGCAAACCCGCGGACAAATCAGCCGACAAGCCAGCCTCTCCCGCTTCATCGTCCGGAGACGGATCTAAAAAGAGCGAATGAACGACGTTGAACTGCTGCGTGACGCGCTCGCTCACGCGGCGCGCTCACTCGGCGCGCCCAGCGACGTCGCGCCCATCGTCGAACGCCCGCGCGATCCGTCGTTCGGCGATTGGACCACGAACCTCGCCCTCACGCTCGCCAAGCCGCTGGGCAAGAAGCCACGCGACATTGCTACGGCGCTCATCGCCGCGCTGGATCTCTCGGCGCTGCACGTGGCCGCGGCCGAGATCGCGGGGGCCGGGTTCATCAACTTTCGCATGCACCAGGCCGCGCTCGCGCGAGGCCTGGCGGCGATTATCGCCGAGGGCGACGGCTACGGGAAATCCGACGTTGGACACGGACAGCGCGTCATGGTCGAATTCGTCTCGGCGAATCCAACCGGCCCCTTGCACGTCGGTCACGGCCGGCAAGCGGCCCTCGGCGACGCGATCTCCCGGCTCTTGGAGTGGACCGGGTGGGATGTCTCCCGCGAGTTCTACTATAACGATGCCGGGGTGCAGATCGACAATCTGACGGCGAGCGTCCAAGCGCTGGTCCGTGGCCAGCCCGTTCCCGAAAAAGGGTATCACGGGGAGTACATCAAAGAGATCGCCGCAGAATACTCGGCGGCGTATCCCGGTGATCCCCTCGCGGACAACGCTGATCAAGTACGACAATTTGGGGTGCGCGTGTTACGGGGCGAGCAGGATCGCGACCTGCAGGCGTTCGGCGTGTATTTCGACACGTACTATCTCGAGTCGTCACTCTATATCGACGGTTCGGTTGAACGAACGCTCGCGGCCCTCAAGGCATCCGGGTACACGTATGAGGACGGGGGGGCGCTCAAGCTGCGGACGACCGCTTTCGGCGATGACCTCGATCGCGTGATCATCAAGCGGGACGGCACGAACACATACGTCGTGCCGGACATCGCCTATCACGTCGGCAAGTGGCAACGTGGGTTTCAGAGAGTGATCAATATCCACGGCGCCGACCATGTCGGATATTGGGCGCGGGTGCGGGCTGGGCTGCAGATGATGGGTGAGGGCATTCCCGAGGGATGGCCCGAGTATGTCATCCACGATCTCGTCAAGGTCGCGCGCGGCGGCGAGGAAGTGCGCATGTCGAAGCGCGCGGGCAGCTACGTCACGCTGCAAGATCTGCTCGAATGGGTGGGACGGGACGCCGTGCGGTACTTCTTTCTCATGCGGCGGTATGTGTCCGATCTGACGTTCGACGTCGATCTCGCGCAGCGGCAGTCGGACGAGAATCCCGTCTATTACGTGCAGATGGCCCACGCCCGCATGTGCGGCATCTTTCGCGTCGGCGGGATCAATAAAGACGAGTTGCGCATTGAGACCGAGGCGTTGGATGCGCTCAGCGCCCCGGAGGAGCTCGAGCTCATCAAAGCGTTGCTCGACTTTCCCGACATCGTGGAGAGCGCCGCCCAAGCCCTCGAGCCTCAGCGGATCACAGCGTACTTGCACGAGACGGCGCAGCTGGCGCACCACTGGTATCACAAGTATCACGTGCTCGGAGAGCCCGAGCCCGTGCAAAGCGCGCGACTGGCACTCGCGCGCGCCACGCAACTCGTTCTCAGGAACGCGATGACCCTGTTAGGAATTCACGCGCCGGAGCGGATGTGACGGTGCTCGTCGTTGGCTCGGTGGCGCTCGACTCGGTCGAGACGCCATTTGGGAGCGCCGAGAACGTCCTCGGCGGCTCGGCAACATTTTTCGCCTCCGCGGCGTCGCTGCTCACGACCGTGCAAGTCGTCGGCGTCGTCGGGTCCGACTACCCCGTCGACAAGCTCGCGCCGCTCGTCGCGCGGGGCGTCGATTTCGCCGGCCTCGAACGGGCCGAGGGCGAGTCGTTCCGTTGGCGCGGCCGCTATCGGCACGACCTCAATACCGCCGAGACGCTGGAAACCCGGCTTGGCGTGTTCTCGCACTTCCGGCCGAAGATTCCGGAGCAGTTCCGGAAGGCGCCGTTCGTCTTTCTGGGCAACATCGATCCGCGATTGCAAATCGATGTCCTGAGCCAGGTCAACGCGCCGAAGCTCGTGGCGTGCGATACGATGAATTTTTGGATCGAGAGCCGCCGTGCCGATCTGGTGACGTTGCTCGGCCAAGTGCATCTCATCACGTTGAATGACGCCGAGGCGCGGCAGCTCACGGAAAAGGCCAACCTGGTCCATGCCGCCCGCTGGATTCTCGACCACGGCCCGCGTTACGTCATTATCAAAAAAGGCGAGCACGGGGCCTTCATGTTCACCCGCGCATCGGTCTTTTACGCGCCCGCCTACCCACTCGAGAAGATCTTCGATCCGACCGGCGCCGGCGATTCGTTCGCTGGCGGGTTCATCGGGTACCTGGCGAAAACGGGCGATCTGAGCGACGCGAATATGCGGCGCGCCGTCGTCTACGGCGCCGCGATGGGATCGTTTGCCGTCGAAAAGTTCTCGAACGAACGCCTGATGGAATTGACCCGCTCGGACGTCGACGCGAGAGTGGCGGAGTTCAGGAAGCTGGTCGCGTTCGATACCGAGATGCCGACGTGATCGACTACAAGGCCGCGGGGGTCGATCTCGACGCCGCTGACGATGCCAAGCGGCGGCTCAAGCGTCTCGTCGAGTCGACCTTCACGGCTGGTGTACGCGGGGCGTTCGGCGGTTTCGGCGGCATGTTTCGCGTGCCGAGTGGAGAGAAGCCGCGCTTGTTGGTGGCGAGTGCCGACGGTGTGGGCACGAAGGTGAAGATCGCCATCGAGGCCGGCCGGCACGACACGATCGGCCAGGATCTCGTCAATCACTGCGTGAACGACATCCTGGTCCAGGGCGCGCTGCCGCTCTTCTTCCTCGACTATGTGGCCTTTGGCCGGTTGGTCCCCGAGGTGGTCGAAGCCATTGTCGCGGGTGTGGCCGCCGGGTGCAGAGAGAATAAGTGTGCGCTCATCGGCGGCGAGACGGCCGAGATGCCTGGCGTGTATACGCCTCCTGATTACGACTTGGCGGGGTTCATCGTCGGTATCGTGGACGAAGACCGAGTCTTGGGCGCCGATCGCGTGCGGGCGGGCGACGTCGTGCTCGGTCTGGCGAGCAGCGGGCTGCACACCAACGGCTATTCGCTGGCGCGACGGGTAGTGAGCGATCGGCTCCATCTTGCGGTGACTGACCGGTTCCCGGGCAGCGACCGCTCGGTTGCCGATGTGCTGCTCGCCGTGCACCGGTCATACCTGGCCGCGCTCGGTCCGGTGCTCGATCGCGTGCACGCGTTGGCGCACGTGACCGGCGGCGGATTGCCGGGCAATGTCGACCGCGTGCTGCCGCGTTCGCTCGATGCGCGGATAGTGAGAGATCGATGGCCCGTCCCACGTGTATTCGATGTACTGGCCGAAGCAGGTGGGATTGGCGAGGCAGAGAGGTACCGCGTCTGGAACATGGGCGTGGGGATGGTTGTCATAGCGGACCCGTCGTCGGTCGAGACCATCGCGGACGCATCCCGCCGCGCGGGAATCGACTCATGGCTCCTGGGCGAAATCGTTCCGGGGGAAGGACGGGTACACATCGTGTAATCACGGAGACACGTACCATGCGTGGCGTTATTCGTTCGTTCGCGTTCGGGGCGCTCGCGATTGGCGTGCCCAGTGCAGCCCTGCAGGCGCAGTCCGCCCAGTGTGCCAACGCCTCCGTCCAGTTGCAGGACGGTTGCCAGAAAACCATGGACCTGTTCGCCTTCCTCGCCCCGCAACTGGCGAGTTCCGTCGCCGGCGGCAATGCCATCCTCGGCCAAGGGGGGTCGCTCGGCGGGCTCGGACACTTCACGATTGGCGTCCAGGCCAACGTCGTGAAGGGCGACATTCCCAAATTCAACCAGTTCCAGGTCGCGACGACCGGGTCTCAGGCGACGGATTTCAACGCGTCGAACTTCCCGGTGCCCATGCCGTCCGCGATCCTCGGCATCGGCATCTTCGGCGGCATCCCGCTGGGGATCACGAGGATTGGCGGCGTCGACGCGATCGTGAGCGGGATCTATATCCCGAAGGTCTCGAGCAACAACATCTCGCTGCAACCGAAGAACTCGTTCCAGGTCGGGTATGGCGCGCGCCTCGGCATCGTGCAGGAGACGCCGTTCACGCCCGCCGTCTCGGCCTCGTGGATGGAGCGCGATCTGCCGACGACCACGATCTCCGGCTCGGACAACAACGGCGACACGCTGACGGTGCATAACCTGTCGGTCAAGACCAGCGCGTGGCGCGTCGTGGCCAGCAAGAACTTCTTCATCCTCGGTCTCGCGGCCGGGGTCGGCCAAGACCACTATAGCATGTCGACCGACGTGGACGTCGGGCTGAACCAGAGCGCATACCCCGCCTGCCAAGTGCCGGGGGCCGTTTGCTCGGGCACTGTTGCCAGTCCCAAGCTGAGCATCACCCGGGCGAACTACTTCGGCGATCTCTCGATCAACATGTCGATCTTCCGGACGGTCTTCGAGGTCGGCCAGGTGGCCGGGAAGGACATCCCGACCTTCAATACGTTCAGTGGGAACGTCGCCGGGTACAGCCGCCTCTATGGTTCGGTGGGGTTTTTGTTCAAGATTTAGGGCATGGATCATGAGCTAATGGCGAGGGCGCTCGCGCTCGCTGAGCTGGGGTGGGGACAGACGGCGCCGAACCCAATGGTCGGCGCCGTTCTTGTGCGCGATGGAGAGATCGTCGGCGAAGGGTACCACGCGCGGTATGGCGGGGATCACGCCGAGATCGTGGCCTTGCGCATGGCCGGCGAGCGGGCGCTCGGCGCGACGATGTACGTGACCCTCGAGCCCTGTGCGCACCACGGGAAGACACCGCCATGTGCCGACGCCATTCTCGCCGCGGGCGTCGCGCGGGTCGTCGCCGCCACGACTGACCCAAACCCTGTTGCAGCCGGGGGCGCCGCGCGGCTTCTGGCCGCGGGCGTCGAGTTCGAGGTCGGGGTGGACGAGAAGGCGGCCCGGGAGCTCAACGCACCGTTTTTCCATGCAGCGAAGTCCAAGCGCCCCTGGGTGACGCTCAAACTCGGCGTATCACTCGACGGGGCTATCGCGGATAGTGGCGGGCAAAGCAAGTGGATTACGAATGCCGCTTCCCGTCGCGAGACCCATCGGCTGCGAGCCGGCAACGATGCCATCGCGGTCGGAATCGGAACTGTTCTGGCGGACGATCCGGCACTGACCGTCCGGGAGGCTCCCACTCCACCTCGCGTCCCCCCAATTCGTGTGGTCTTCGACCGATCGGCGCGACTACCGCTCGACAGCCAGCTCGTACGGACGGCCCGCGAGGTGCCGGTCGTGGTGGTCGCCGGCCGGGCGGCCCCGAAGTTGGAAAACCACGGGGTCGAGGTCATCGTGGCGCATACGACGCTCGAAGCCCTCGAAGCGTTGAAAAAACGGGGCGTGCGGGCGCTCCTGGTCGAAGGAGGCGCTCGGCTCGCGGGCGAGCTTGTTGGCGGGAAGCTGGTCGACCGACTCGTTATCTTTCAGTCGCCCCGCATCCTCGGCGCCGGGGCCACTGGAGCCTTTGCGTTCGCGCCGCGAGAGACCGCGGCCGATGCACCAAAGCTTCCCATCATTGTGCGCCGGGCATTTGATGACGACCTAATGACCGTGTATCAATGTTCACGGGACTGATCGACGACGTCGGGACGGTCGAGCGCGTGCTCGATACTCCCGCCGGACGCGAATTGACCATCGCGTGCCGGTACGAAGACCTTGCGCCCGGCGAGAGCATCGCCATCAACGGCGCCTGTCTCACGGTACGCGAGTGTGCGCCGCGCCGTTTCACCGTCGCGGCGATCGTCACGACGCTGGACCGGACGACCGTTGCGAATTGGACGGCGGGCACACGAGTCAACCTCGAACGCTCGTTGCGCTCGAGTGACCGGCTCGGCGGCCATATCGTGCAGGGGCACGTCGATGGCGTCGGACGTGTGCGCGGAACCTCGCGGCGCGAGGATGCCTGGCTCATTGACGTGGAGGTACCAGATGATATCTCCGAGCTCCTGGTCCCCCACGGTGCGATTGCTGTCGATGGCGTGAGCCTCACCGTCAACGAGATTTTGGGACGAGATGCGCTGCAGCTTTCCATCATCGAGTACACGTTGCGCCATACCACGCTCGGGTCCCTGAAGGCCGGCGACCGAGTGCAAGTCGAGGCCGATGTGATCGGCAAATACGTGCGTCGGCTAGTCGCCCCCTACACCGGGAGCCTATCGTGAGCTTCGCACCGATCGAGCAAGCGATCGCGGACATTCGCGCCGGCAAGTTCGTGCTGGTCGCCGATGACGAGGATCGCGAGAACGAGGGCGATCTCATCTGCGCGGCCGAAAAGGTCACGCCGGAGATGATCAATTTCTTGTTGCTCAATGCCCGCGGTCTGATTTGCTTGGCGCTGACGCCGGAGCGCGTCGAGCACCTGCGACTGTCTCCACAAACCGAAGTGAACACCGAGGCCATGCGCACGGCGTTCACGACGACGATTGACGCCGCCGCGCGCTATGGTGTGACGACCGGCGTCAGCGCGAGTGATCGCGCCACGACCATTCGGGTCGCGGTGGATCCGCGGAGCGTGCCTGGCGATCTGGTGCGTCCCGGGCATATCAACCCGCTCCGCGCGAGGGCTGGTGGGGTGCTGCAGCGGGTGGGACACACCGAGGCCGCGGTGGACCTCGCACGACTCGCCGGACTCTATCCCGCCGGAGTGATTTGCGAAGTCATGAACACCGATGGGACGATGGCCAAGCGGCAGAACCTGGAACAATTCGCGGCGACGCACGGCATCACGTTCGTCACCGTCGCGCAATTAGTGTCGTATCGGCTGCGCACCGAGCGGCTCGTGCATCGGGTTGCCGAGGCGCGGCTGCCGTTGGAGCACGGCGCCTGGCGCATCATCGGGTATCGCAACGATGTCGATCAGCATGAGCATGTCGCGCTGATCTTCGGTGATGTGGCGGGAGGCGAGGATGTGTTGGTCCGGATGCATTCGAAGTGCCTCACCGGCGACGTCTTTCACTCCCAGCGCTGCGACTGCGGTTGGCAGTTGGATCGTGCAATGGAGATGATCGCGCAAGCGGGACGCGGCGTGTTGGTCTACCTCGATCAAGAGGGTCGCGGCATCGGCTTGCTCAATAAGCTCAAGGCGTACGCGCTTCAAGACGAGGGCGCGGATACCGTTGAGGCCAACGAGCAGCTCGGGTTCAAGCCTGATTTGAGAGACTATGGAATCGGGGCCCAGATTCTCTTGGATCTGGGATTGAAATCCATTCGCGTGCTGACCAACAACCCTCGCAAAATGGTCGGACTCGAGGGTTATGGCCTGCGCATTGTGGATGGTGTCAGAATAGAGGCGCCCGCGACGCAGGAAAACGCTTCGTATCTCCAGACGAAGCGATCGAAGCTCGGCCACCTGCTCGCCTCGTAGCGTGGCCGAGTTCGCGGGGGAGATAGCGGCCCAGGGGCGGCGCTTTGCCGTGGTGGCCAGCCGGTTCAACGAGCAGATCACGCAGAAGCTGGCCGAAGGCGCGGTGACGGCGTTGCTCGACGCCGGCGCGGCGTACGACGATGTGGACCTCGTGTGGGTGCCCGGGGCGTGGGAGCTGCCGGCCGCGGCGCGCGCGCTGTTGGCGTCCGACCGGTATGACGCCATTGTCGCCGTTGGCGCGGTCGTTCGCGGCGACACGCCGCATTTCGATTTCGTGGCTGGCGAGGCGTCGCGGGGGCTCGCCGATGCGAGCGCCGAGTTTCACACCCCGGTGGGGTTCGGGTTGCTGACGTGCGATACGATGGAGCAGGCGGAAGCGCGCGCGGGCGGGCTGCACGGCAACAAGGGCGCCGATGCGGCGCGGGCGGCCATCGAGATGGCCGACCTGTTCGCGCGTCTCGCCATCGATGAAGACGCGACTTGAGACTCGCGCGCGATCGCGCGCATTGCAGGCCCTCTATGCGTGGGATATTCGGTCGGCGCGGGAGCCGCTGATCCGCATCGCCGCGCAGGTGTGGGACGATTTGGCGGTGCCGCCTGACGAGCGCCAGATCGCCGGCGAGATTGTGCGGATCGTATCGAGTCAGGGTGCGGATCTCGATCGCACGCTCGCCGATGTGACGACGAACTGGCGGCTGGATCGCATCGGGGCCATCGAGCGCTCTGTGCTGCGCCTCGCGGCCGCGGAGCTGGCCCGTGGGGTGACGCCGCCGCGCGTCGTTATCCAGGAAGCGATACGACTCGCCGAGCGCTATGGGTCGGCCAAGAGCGCGGCGTTCGTGAACGGCGTCCTCGACGCGCTTGCCCGGCGCACGGGTCGGTTGTAAGCGCGCATGCGCATCGTCGTCATCAACTGGCAGGATCGCGAGAATCCGCAAGCCGGCGGAGCGGAGACGCATCTGCACGAGCTCTTTGGGCGTCTCGTCGGATACGGGCACGAGGTCTCACTCGTATGCGCCGGTTGGCGGGGCGCCGCGCCGCGCGCGGAGCTCGATGGCATCCAGGTCTATCGGGTCGGGACGCGCCACACGTATCCGTTGCACGCCCGGCGTCACTACGAGTCGCTATTCCCACCCGGCTCGCACGACATCCTGGTCGAGGATCTCAACAAGATCCCGTTGGCCACGCCGCATTGGAAAGCCCCGCCGGTGGTCGGGCTGGTGCATCATCTCTTCGGGCTGACGGCGTTTCGGGAACTCGCGGCGCCGTTGGCGAGTGCGGTCTGGCTCGCAGAGCGGCCCCTCCCGCTCATCTATCGGAACGTGCCGTTTCAGGCGGTAAGCGAAAGCACGGCCAGTGATCTGGTCGCTCGGGGAATCAGACGCGAGAACGTTACGGTCATCTTTCAGGGGGTCGATACTGGCTGGTATACGCCATGTGATACCGAGCGGACGACGGAGCCACGATTCGCATACCTCGGTCGTCTAAAGAGATACAAAGGGGTGCATCTGGTCATTCGGGCCTTCGCGGAGGTCAGGCAGCGCTATCCCGCGGCGACGCTGGATATCGCCGGGGCTGGCGACTACCGGCCTAAGCTGGAGCGACTCACAAGCTCGCTTGACCTCGGGGAGAGCGTACGGTTTCTTGGCAGAGTGTCCGAGCGGGAGAAGTTGGCGCTCTTGAGGCGGTCGTGGGCGCTGTTGTTTGCGTCGCCGAAGGAGGGGTGGGGTATAACGAACCTCGAGGCGGCGGCGTGCGGTACGCCGGTGGTTGCCTCGAACTCACCCGGCATCCGGGAGTCCGTCATCGACGGCAAGACCGGCTATCTCGTTCCGCATGGCGACATTCACGCGCTGGCCGACGCCCTTGGACGATTCGCGGGTGAGCCAGGGCTCGTACGTATGATGGGCGCCAACGGGCGGAAATTTGCCGAGACCTTCACCTGGGATCGAGCCGCGACTGAGACCGAAGCGCACCTCTCTTCCGTTCTTGCGTACAGCAACCAAGCCACACACGGAGGGTAAGCTCATGGACGTCATCTTTCATGCCCACCACGCCGTCATCTCCGATCGAGTTCGTGCCCGAGCGCAGGCAGCAGTCGAGCGCGCGGCCGAGCGACTCAAGCGGAGCGTCGACGCCGTGGTGCGGTTTGAGGGAGACGGCCGAACGCGGCGCGTGGAGATCGTGCTCCACGCGCCACGGCATCGGAGGCTGGTCGCCGAGGGTCACGCCCCGTTCTTTGGCGCGGCGCTCGCAAACGCGATCCGGTGCATCGAAGCGCAATTGCGCAGCTCCAAACGAACGCCCAAGGCTCGACGAGCCCGGCCTCCTGCATTGACACTGCGCGAGAGCCGCGCCTAACCTATCGAGTGCCACGAACCATCACGGTCGGCCACCTCTACGAGCGACTCCGCGACGCGCTGGAGCTCGAACAGGTGGTCGTCCCTGGTGGTGGCGGCTTGGGACTCGACCGGCCGATCACGTCATCCGAGGTCTCCTCTCCCGGTCTGGTCCTGGCCGGGTACGTCGAACGTTTCGGCGGGGGTCGCCTCTTGGTCCTGGGCGAGACCGAGATCTCCTATCTCAATTCGTTGAGCGTTGAACATCGCCTCGCCTCGCTCCGGCGGTTTTTCGAGTTCCCGATCCCGGCGCTGTTCGTCACGAAATCCCAACCATTGCCCGCAGGATTGGCCGACGTGGCGGCCGCCGCGGGCGTGCCGGTGTTTCGGTCGCCGCTGAAAACCAATGAGTTCTATCGGCGCATGTGGCCGATGCTCGAGGATGAATTCGCGGCGTCGACAACTATCCATGGTTCTCTGGCCGACGTATTTGGCGTGGGCCTGCTGTTTATCGGGAAGAGCGGCATAGGCAAATCCGAGTGCGTCCTGGATCTCGTCGAACGAGGCCATAGACTGGTGGCGGACGATTTGGTCCTGGTGACGCGCCGAGGCCAGGATGTCCTCGTGGGACGGGGCCACGAGCTGCAAAGACACTTCATGGAAGTCCGCGGTATCGGCCTCGTGGACGTCCGGGCGATCTTTGGCATCCGCGCGGTGCGCCAGCAGAAGCGCATCGAGGTGATCGTCCAGTTGGAAGAGTGGAATTCCGAAGCCGTGATCGACCGCACCGGGCTGGATGGCGTCACCATGGAGATCCTCGATGTGCCTATCCCTAAGATCACGGTGCCGCTCAATCCGGGCAAAAACATTACGGTGGTCGCGGAGGTGATCGCGATGAACCATCTGTTGCGGTACTCTGGTGTCGACGCCGCCGAGGCGTTCAACGAGCGCTTGATCGCGCGCATGCGCGATGCCTCGTCCATCCGCCGCTACCTGCAGGAAGACGATGAGTAACCCGGCCGTCCGCGCCATCGTCGCCGGACACGGCGACTTCGCGACCGGGATGATCTCGGCCGTCGATCAGATCACGGGCCGTGGCGGCGTCTTCGTGCCGATGACGAACCGCGACCTCTCCGTGGACGACATCACGAAATCTCTCGAGTCGCTCCTCGACCGCACGGGCGCCGGTGTCGTGTTCACGGATCTGCCGGCCGGGAGCGCGACGGTCGCCGCGCGGCGCGTGCAGCGCGCGCACCCCGACCTCGTCGTCGTCACGGCGATCAGTCTGCCGGTGCTGCTCGACTTCGTGTTCCAGGGCGATCTGGCCGCCGCCGATGCGGCGCGGCACGCCGTCGAGAAGGGGCACGGCGCCCTGGCGATCGTGGGGTTACCCGGTGCCCGTTGATCTCTATCGTATCGACGACCGCCGGATCCACGGACAGGTGGTCGTGGGCTGGGGCCAGCCGCTCGACCTGCGGTTCATCGTACTGGTCGACAACGAGATCGCGTCCAGCGATTGGGAGCAAGAGCTCTATCGCATGGGCGTTCCGCCGGACATGGACGTGTTCTTCGAGAGCGTCGACAGCATCGCGACGGATTTTGCCCGGTTCACGCGCGACGCGCGGCACGGCATTCTGCTGACGAGCGACATCGACACGATGCGTCAGCTGGTCGAGCGCATGCCGAACGCCATTCGGGCCGTGAACCTCGGCGGCATTCATCATCGGCCGGGCCGCAGCCCGAAGTTGCGATACGTCTTTCTCGATGGGACCGAAGAGGACGCGTTGCGCGGGCTCGCGTCGCGTGGCGTCATCGTCAGCGCGCAGGATGTCCCGGCCGCGCGACCCATCCCGCTCGACGAGCTCTTGGCGCTCCATGGGGCCGCCAAGTGAATTGGTTCAATCTCGTCCCGTTCGTGTTGCTGGGCGCCATCGTCGGGCTCGACGTCGTCAGCTTTCCGCAGGCCATGATTTCGCGCCCCATTGTCGCGGCCACCGCGAGCGCGGCCCTCGGCGGGCATCCGGGGCTCGGGCTCGCGCTCGGCGCGACGCTCGAGCTCATTGCGCTCGAGATGCTGCCATTCGGGGCCTCCCGCTACCCCGAGTGGGGTTCGGCGTCGGTTGTCGGTGGGGCCATCATCGCCGGTACTCCAGGCCAGACTATTACTCCAACCGTCACGTCCTCGGCATTGGTGCTTGCGGTGCTCGCTGCGCTTGCGACAGCCTGGATCGGCGGCTGGACGATGGTGATGCTGCGTCGCCTCAACGCGGTCTGGGCGCGACGGGCTACGCCGATACTCGACACCGGATCACCACGAACGGTCGATGGGCTGCAAATCCGGGGACTCTGCGCCGACCTGCTGCGCGGGGCACTGCTCACGGCCATAGCCTTGGCGGTTCTCAATCCGATAGTTGACGCCGTCATTCACTTGTGGGGCGTGCCACCGGCACAATCGCGAGCCGTCGTCGTCGGCGTCTCGGCGACGGTGGCAGTCGCGGCGGCGTGGAAAGTCTTTCACACGACCAAAGGCGCGCCCTGGTTCTTTCTCGCCGGATTGGCGGCGGGCGTCGCGTTGGCGTGGGCCCAATGACGGAACCGACGCGAGTTCCGCGCAAGATCTGGCTTGCCATGTTTACCCGGCTGCTCGCGGTTCAGGGGTCCTGGAACTACGAGCTGCTCATGGGAAACGGTATTGCCTTCGCGGCCGAGCCGGGACTGCGGCTCTTACCAGAAACGGAGTACCGAGAGGCGTTGGCACGCGAGGGCCGCTATTTTAACTGCCACCCTTATCTCGCGTCCATTGCCGTCGGCTCGCTCGTGCGCGCCGAGTTGGAGCGCGTGCCGGGACCGAAGATCGAGCGGTTCCGGACCGCGTTGTGTGGGCCGCTCGGGAGCGTGGGCGATCGATTGATTTGGGCCGGCTGGCTCCCGGCGTGCTCGCTGCTGGCGCTCGTCGTGTTTGGCGCCGGCGCGCCGGCATGGGTCGTGGTGACGGTATTTCTCGGGCTGTACAGTGCCGGGCATTTGAGTCTGAGGGCGTGGGGACTATCGACGGGGCTCGACCGGGGCATGCATGTCGCAAAAGCGCTGGCCGGTCCGGTGTTCCGGCGTGGACCCGATGTGATAGCGAGAGCCGGCGCGTTGCTGGCTGGTATGGCGATTCCGGCGGCGTTGGCGCGGGTGGTGCGGCATGGACCAGCGCCCGGGTCCGCGGCGCTGTACGTCGATGTGGTGGCCGGCGTGTTGGCCGGCGGTGTGCTCCTGGTGCGTATGCACGGCCGCGTGGACGGTTGGCGCATCGCGCTCGTGGTGCTGGCGGCGTTCGTCCTCTACGCGGTGTTACGGCATGGCTGAACGGAGCGTGAAGATCGTCAACAAGAATGGGCTCCACGCCCGGCCTGCGGCCGAGATCGTGAAGACCGCCTCGAAGTTCACGAGCGACATCATCATTGTGCGCGATGAGCTCGAGGTCAACGGGAAGAGCATCATGGGCGTGATGATGCTCGCGGCCGAGTGCGGCTCGGAGGTTACGCTCCGCGCGACCGGCCCGGACGAGTCGGCCGCGGTGGAGGCGATCGCCACACTCATCTCCAGTAAGTTCGGAGAGAAATAGGTGGATCGAACGCTCGCGGGGCTGCCCGCGTCCCCGGGGATCGTCGTCGGGCCCGTGTACCTCCTACGCTGGGAGGTTCCCGAGGTCGGTCATCGCATCATTGGCGACGATGCGATCCCTGAGGAGATCGAGCGTCTGCGCTCCGCGTTCGTCCGGGCCAAGGAGCGCCTGCGCCACATTCGCGCCCGCGCCGAGGCACACGCCGGGCCGGACGAAGCGCGTATCTTCGACGCGCAGCTCATGATCCTCGAGGATCCGACGCTGCTCCAGGAGGTCGAGTCGGTGATTCACCAGAACTATGGGGCGGAAAAGGCCTTCGATCTGGTGATGCTGGAGCACCGTCAGCGTTTCGCTCGCCAGACCCACGCGCTGTTGCGCGAGAAAGTCAGCGACTTGACGGATGTCCATATCCGGGTCTTGACCGCATTGCTCGATCTGCCGGACCACGACCCGGTTGATGTGCCGAAAGGGGCAAACGCAATCCTTCTGACACACGACCTCACGCCGAGCCTCACGGTTCAGTTAGACCGCGAGGCTATCGTCGGGATCGCGACCGATGGCGGTACGGGCACGTCGCACGTGGCGATCCTCGCGCGGTCGTTGGGACTACCGGCGGTGCTGGGGCTGAGAGATGCCACGACGAGGCTCACGGGCGATGAGCGCGTCGTGCTCGATGGCTTCGCCGGCGTTCTCGTGGTCAACCCGACCGACGCCGAAGTCGATGCCTATCGCGTGCGGGCCAGAAGGGAAGCAGAGCGCCAGGCCGAGTTGCGGCATTTTGCGGCGGCTGAGCCGATCACGAAAGACGGTGTGCGCATCACCGTCCTGGCGAACGTCGACTTGCCGGAAGAAGCCGAGAGCGCGGCGCAGAGTGGCGCGGAAGGCGTTGGCCTCATGCGCACCGAGTTTCTGGTGGTAGGACGAGCCACCATGCCTGACGAAGAAGAGCAGTATCGCTCCTACGCGAGAGTCGTCGAAGCGTTTGCCGGACAGCCGGTGGTGATCAGAACGTTCGATGTCGGCGGCGACAAGCTGCCCGCGGGGACGTACCCGGTCGAACAGAACCCGTTCCTCGGTTGGCGCGCGATCCGGATGTGTCTCGACGAGTCAGAGTTATTCAAAACGCAACTGCGCGCGTTGCTGAGAGCCGCCATGCACGGCGATGTGCGCATCATGTTGCCGCTCGTCGTCACGCTGGATGAAGTCCATCGCGCGCGAACGTTGATCCAGGAAGCGGCCGAGGAGCTCGAAGCCCGGGGAACGGCGTACAGTGATAGCGTGCCGATTGGCGTGATGATCGAGACGCCCGCGGCGGCGGTCGCGGTGGACACGTTCGCGCGGGATGTCGCGTTCTTCAGCATCGGCACCAACGACCTCGTGCAGTACACGCTCGCCGTGGACCGCGGCAACGCGAACATGGCGTCGCGATTCACGCCATTGCATCCCGCGGTACTCCGCCTGATCCACCGCATCGCCGAGGTAGGCGACAGCAACGGGCTCGAGGTCGGGGTGTGCGGCGAGATGGCGTCAGAGCCACTGATGGCATTTGCGCTGATCGGCCTCGGGTTGCGACAGCTCTCGGTGGCGCCACGCTCGGTGGCCTTAGTCAAGCGCCTCATTCGCGGCGTCGATGTCGAAACGGCAGCCGCGGCGGCCAAGGAAGCCATGTCCGCGTCGACCGCCGCCGCCGCCGAGCGCGGGTTGCGGCGGCGCTTGTTGGTGGCACTCGCCGACGACCCGATCTTAGGGGAGAACGGGTTGCCCAGCCCCGCGTAGTCTCGTAACATCCCAAAATGAGTTCATCACGCCATCTCTTCACGTCCGAATCGGTGACCGAAGGGCACCCGGACAAAGTTGCCGACCAGATCTCGGACGCAGTACTCGACTATATCATCGCCGACGACCCGACCTCGCGCGTCGCGTGCGAGACGTTGGTCACGACCGGCATGGCCTGCGTCGTCGGCGAGATCACGACCAAGACCTACGCGCCTATCGCCGACATCGTGCGCGCCAAGATTCGGGACATTGGCTATACCGATGCGACGTGGGGCTTTGATTGGCACACGTGCGCGGTGATCAGCAGCATCGATCGGCAGTCGCCGGACATTGCGCAAGGCGTCGATACCGGCGGCGCGGGCGATCAGGGCATGATGTTCGGATTCGCGACGGATGAGACGCCGGAGCTCATGCCGCTCCCGATCGTCCTCGCCCATCGCCTGACGCGCCGGCTCGCCGAGCTGCGAAAGGCGGGAGAGATCGAGTGGCTCCGCCCCGATGGCAAGTCACAGGTCACCGTTGTCTACGAGAATCACCGTCCGGTTGCCGTCGATACCGTGGTCGTCTCGACGCAGCACGCCGACGAAGTGTCGAATGAGGAGATTCGCGCGAAAGTCCGCGAACTGGTGATCGCGCCAGTCGTGAGCGAGTGGGTCGGGAAAAGCGCGGACGTCAAGTACTACATCAACCCGACCGGCCGATTCGTGCTCGGTGGCCCGCACGGTGATGCGGGCCTCACCGGCCGGAAAATCATCGTCGACACGTACGGCGGGATGGGCCGGCACGGCGGCGGCGCGTTCAGCGGGAAGGACCCGTCGAAGGTCGATCGCTCCGCATGCTACGCGGCTCGTTGGGTCGCCAAGAATATCGTGGCCGCGGGACTCGCGCGTCGGTGCGAGGTGCAGCTGGCGTATGCGATCGGCGTGGCCGAGCCGGTCTCCATCGCGTGCGATACGTTCGGCACGGCAACCGTGCCGGAGAGCAAGATCATGGATGCCGTGCGCGACGTGTTCGATCTGACGCCGCGTGGGATTATTACGGCGCTGGATTTGCGGAAGCCCATTTATAGCCGGACGGCGGCCTATGGGCATTTTGGCCGGACGCCGGTGGAAGAGAACGGCCTGACATATTTCACCTGGGAACGCACGAACCGTGTCGATGAGTTACGTGACGCGGCGGGTTCCTCTGAAAAAAAAACTAAAAGGGAAGTAGCGCATGCCAGTCGTTGAAACAGCCGCCTCGCCAGAGTTCGACGTCAAGAGCCTCGCGCTCGCGGACGCCGGGCGGGATCGTACAGAATGGGCCGAGCGGTCGATGCCAGTGTTGCGGTTGATCCGCGAGCGGTTTGCGCGCGAGCGTCCGCTCGCCGGAAAACGCATCTCTGCGTGTCTCCACGTCACCACCGAAACCGCGAATCTCGCGTTGACCTTGAGAGCGGGCGGCGCCGATGTCGCGCTCTGTGCCTCGAATCCGCTGTCCACGCAAGACGACGTGGCCGCGCACTTGGTCCGCGATTACGGAATGAAAGTGTTCGCGGTGAAGGGCGAGGACAGTGAGCGCTACTACGAGCACATTCGGGCGGTCATCGAACACCGTCCGGATATCACGATGGACGATGGCGCCGACGTGGTCGGCGCGATGCACATGATCGCGTTGGATCGTCTCGATGATCTCCCGCCGCCGGTACGGAAATATGTCGAAGGGCTCAGCCGTGCCGATCGCAAGAGGCTTTTGGACAACGTCATCGGGAGCACCGAGGAGACCACGACCGGTGTCATTCGGCTGCGTGCGATGGCCAACGATGGTGTCCTGAAATTCCCCGTCATTTCGGTGAACGACTCGTACACCAAGCATCTCTTTGACAACCGATATGGGACGGGTCAGTCGACGATCGACGGTATTATTCGGGCCACGAACGCTCTGTTAGCCGGATCGACCTTCGTCGTGGCCGGTTACGGGTGGTGTGGACGGGGAGTGGCCAGCCGGGCAAGGGGAGCGGGCGCCAACGTCATTGTGACCGAGATCGACCCGCTCAAGGCGCTCGAGGCGACGATGGATGGGTTCCGCGTGTTGCCGATGGCGGACGCGGCCCCGATTGGCGATATCTTCTGCACGCTCACGGGCAACATCCACGTGATTCGGGCCGAGCACTTCCGGGCGATGAAGGACGGCGCGATCGTCTGCAACTCTGGACACTTCAATGTCGAGTTGGATCTGGACGCGCTGGGCAAGATCACCGAGCGTCCGGTTCGGACCGTCCGCCCGTTTGTCGAGGAGTACGTGGTGAACGGCCGCCGGGTCTTTATCCTCGGCGAGGGGCGGTTAATCAATCTGGCGGCCGCGGAAGGCCACCCGGCGTCGGTCATGGACATGAGCTTCGCGAACCAATCGCTTGGTGCGGAGTATCTCGTGAAGAACGCGGCGTCGCTCTCGCCCGACGTGCACCGTGTGCCCGAAGCTATTGACCGCGAGATCGCGCGTCTCAAATTGGCGGCAGGCGGCGTGGCGATCGACACGCTGACGGCTGAGCAAACGAAGTATCTCGCGTCATGGGATATGGGCACCTGAGAGGCTCAGATGGTCGAGGTGGTGGTCGCGAAACTCGGGCTGGACAGTTCGACGAACAGCCACGTGGTCATCTTGCAGGAGAAAGATGGCCACCGGCTGTTACCCATCTGGATCGGTCAGCCCGAGGCTGACTCGATCGTGATGGAAATGAAGAACGTGAGGCGGGAGCGGCCGCTCACGCATGACCTCTGCAAGAACCTCATCGTCGGACTCGGCGGCACGCTGCGGCGGGTGCAGATCACCAAAGTGCAGAAGAGTACGTATTACGCCGAGCTGCATGTCGCGCGCCCTGAGGGGCTGGTGCAGATCGACGCGCGGCCATCGGACAGCATCGCCATCGCGCTGCGGCTCTCTGCGCCCATTTATGCGCAGGAGTCCCTGCTCACGGCCGTCGTCGAGGAGGAGGGTGAGGATTCCGTCGCGACGGCCGAGTCTCAGGCGCGGCTCGACGAGATGAAATTGACCGCCGAGCAACTCAAGGAGCGGCTCGAGAACCTGCGGCCAGAGGATCTCGGCAAGTTCAACATCTGAACTGCGCCCTGCTCGGACTCGCTTCGCTCGCCCTCGTCGGCGCCGGCGGCGATCATGTCGACGGGCGGGTGCTGCGGCGCGTCGGCAAAGGCGTACAGCCGGTCCCCGGCACGTGGGTCACGCTGCATCGCGTCGGGTCTGACACGGCCGGTCCGCTGGACTCGACACGGACCAAGACCGACGGGCGGTATGCGTTCAACTACAAGAGAACGGGCGATCCGCAGGCGATCTACTTCGTGTCGTCGACGTTCGATGGCGTCGCGTACTTCAGCCAGCCGCTGAGAGCCGCCGTCGAGACGGGTGACGATGCGCAGATCACGGTCTTCGACACGACGTCGCATGCGCTGGCGCTGACGCTGCGTGGCCGGCACCTGATCATTGCGGGGCCCGGCCAGGACGGCCTGCGGACGATCGTGGAAGTGTTCGAGGTCTCGAACGACAGCTCGATGACGCTCGTCGCGGGAGGACCGAACGCGGATCGGCCGACGTGGACGACGCTCCTGCCGGCGGGCGCCACGCGCTTTCGTGTCGGGCAAGGCGATATCGCGGCCGACGCCGTGAGCGCGACGAACGGACGCGTCGATGTCTTCGCGCCGTTCGCGCCGGGCGTCAAGCAGTTCTCGTTCTCGTTCGCGCTCCCGCAGAGCGCGTTTCCGCTCATGCTGCCGCTCGAGCACCCGACCGGCATGATCGAGGCGTTGACGGAGGAGCCGGCGGCGACGGTGCGCTCGCCGGCGCTCGCGCCGACGGCGGCGGTGACGGTTCAGGGGCAGACGTTCCAACGTTTCGTTGGGGAGAACACGCCGGCCAATGGCGTCCTGCGCGTTGATGTCCCGGCGCCTCCCGTGAGCGGCCAGCCGATCTACCTGGCCGCGCTGATCGCGGTCGTCGGCGCCGCGTTACTCCTCGGGCTCGCGCGAGCGTTCACGCGCCCGGTCCAGCGCGCGCTCGTGCCCGAGGGCGAACGCGAGCGGCTGGCGCGCGCGATCGCCGAGTTGGACGATGCGTTTGCGCGGAGCCACTCTCCGTCGCAAAAAGCGCGGGCGACCTACACCACGAAACGCGATGCGCTCAAAGCCGAGCTCACGCATGCGCTGGCTGCTGCTCCTCGCGGTCACCGCGTGTAGCGGCGGCCACCAAGCGTCGCCGCGCGACCTGGCGCTCGACGATTTTGGTGACACCGTACCGGTTGGATTGGCGGCCCGTCGCATCGCGTCGCTCAACCCCACGACCACCGAGCTGCTCTTCGCCATGGGCGACGGAGGCCGGCTCGTCGGCCGCACGCACTGGGACACCTATCCGCCCGAGGCAGCGGCCGTGCCGGACCTCGGCAATGGACTGCGGCCGAATATCGAGTCGGTGCTCGCCGCGCATCCCGATCTCGTGCTGCTCTACGCCAGCGCCGATAATCGGTCGACCGCGCTCAAGCTGCACGAGCTCGGAGTCGCGACGCTGTCCGTCAAAGTGGATCACATCGCCGACTTCGCGCGGGAGGCTCGACTCCTCGGGCGCGTGCTCGGCGATTCCGCGGCCGCCGCGACGGTGGTCGACTCGGTCCAGCGCACGCTCGACCGCGTGCGCGCGGCCACTGCTCCGCTGCCCCATCCGACGGTCTTCTGGGTCGTCTGGGAGTCGCCACTCATGGCCGTCGGTGGCGGCAGCTTCCTCGACGAGCTGATCACGATCGCCGGAGGAACCAATATTTATGGCGCGATGAGCGCGCCATCTCCCGTCGTCTCGCGCGAGGACGTCATGAGCCACCACCCGGACGTGATCTTTACCTCACCGGCAGCGGCCAAGGAGTGGACCGGCAGGGTATTGGTTCCCGATACCGCCCTGATCGGGCATCCATCCGTGCGACTCGGCGAAGCCGCCGTCTCGTTGGCCAACCTGCTGCACCCAGGTGTGCTGAAATAAATGCGAGGTCTGTGGACGACCTCGGTCATCGTCCTGCTCGCGCTGTTCGTGGTCGCCCTGGCCGTTGGCCCTGTGGCGATCCCGATGCACGACCTGTGGAGCAGTGAGATCGTCCGCGCGGTACGCCTGCCGCGTGCCGTGCTGGCGCTGCTCGTCGGCGCGGCACTCGGGATGAGTGGCGGCGCGCTCCAAGGCGTGCTTCGAAATGGGCTGGCCGAGCCATACCTGCTGGGGGTGTCGGGTGGCGCGGCCGTCGGCGCGGTCGTTGCCGCGATGCTCGGACTGGCCGGACCAGCGACGACACCGGTCGCCGCGCTCATAGGCGCGGTGGCGGCTGTCGTGCTGGTGCTGATCGTCGCCCGGGTGGGCGGCGGGAGAGGTGCGGATCCGCGCGTGCTGATCATGGCTGGCGTGGTCGTCGGTGCCTTTGCGAATGCCGCCATCATGGTCGCGCTGGCATCGGCGCCCGCGGATACCGTTCGTGGGGCCGTCTGGTGGATGATGGGGTCTGTTGCCGACGCGAATTGGCCGGGGATCGCGTGGCTGGCTGGCTATGTCACGGTCGGCGGCGCCCTGCTGCTCCTCTGGGCACCGGAGATCGACGCGCTCGCGCTCGGAGATGAGGCCGCCGCGGCGATCGGCGTCGATGTCGACCGGGCGAGCCGGCGGATCTTTCTCGCTGCCGCCACCGTTGCCGCCGCGACCGTCGCGGCGGCGGGGCTCGTCGGGTTCGTCGGGCTCGTCGTCCCCCATATCGCCCGTAGCGGGGGCGCCCGTGCGTCTCGCGCCATCCTCGGCGCCTCGGCCCTCGTGGGCGCCGCGCTGGTGCTCGCGGCCGACATCGCGGCCCGCACGGTTCGGGCTCCGGCGGACCTGCCGCTCGGCGCCATTACGGCTCTCGTCGGCGTCCCATTTTTTCTCTCGCGCCTTCGGCGCTCGCCATGATCACTGTTCGCGACCTCGTGGTGCGGTACGACGGCGCGCCTGAGCCAGCGTTGGACGGTGTGACCCTGGGTGCAAAGAGGGGGGCGTTAACAGCGCTCGTGGGACCGAATGGCAGCGGGAAGAGCACGCTGGTGCGAGCGATGATCGGTCGCGTCCCAGTGGAGCAGGGCAGCATTCGCATCGATGACGAGGACGCGCTGGCGCTGTCCCGTCGCGCGTTCGCCAGACGGGTAGCCGTGGTCACTCAGCGGGATGAGCCCGCGTTCCCGCTACTCGGCCGCGAGTACATCGCGCTGGGCCGCTATGCGCATGGCGGGTTGTTTCGAACAGCGCAAAGCGACGATCCGGCGGTCGACCTGGCTGCCGAGCGAGCGGGGGTCACGGCGTTTCTGGAGAGGCGGACGGACCAGCTCTCTGGCGGGGAGTGGCAGCGATTACGCATAGCCCGGGCATTGGCGCAGGGCGGCGAGGCGCTCGTGCTCGATGAGCCGACGACGTTCTTGGACATCGGACATGAAATGGCGCTTTTCGAGCTGCTCGCCGACCTTGCCCGCGGCGGGCTCGCGGTCCTGCTGGTGAGTCATCAGCTCAACTTGGTCGCGCGTTTCGCCGAGCAGGTGGTGCTCCTGCACCACGGGAAAGTGGCGGCATCGGGGACGCCGGGCGCGGTGATGCAGGGAGCAATCCTGGAATCGGTGTACGAGTGGCCCCTCGTCGTCACGCACGATCCCGCCGTGGGCGCGCCAATGTTGGTCCCGCTCCGGCGTTAGACTTCGAGCATGGCGCTCGTGACAACCGAGGCCGTTGTGCTGCACGCGTTCGACTACATGGAGTCGTCGCGGATCTATCGCCTCCTGACGCGCGACCGGGGGCTGCAATCCGCGCTGGCGAAGGGCGCCCGGCGCGCGCGCGCGAAAGTCGGCAGCTCGGTCGACCTCTTCGCCCAAGGGGAAGCGCATCTCTACATCAAGCAGGGACGGGACCTGCACAACCTGGCGACGTTCGATGTCACGCGCTCGCGCACCGCGCTGGTGGCTGTGCCCGGGCGATTCACGGCGGCGTCGGCGTTGGCCGAGCTGGTGCTGCGGTTCATGCAGGAAGACCCTGTTGGGGGTCCCGCGATCTTCGACACCGTCGTTCACGGCCTGGACATGATCAGCGCGGCGGACGCCGCGGCGGTTCGCGAAGCCGGCCTCTCCGCCGCGTGGTCACTCGTCGCCGAGCTCGGATTCGCGCCGGAGGTCGAGCACTGCAGCAGCTGCCACTTGGCGGTCGAGCCAACGGTCGCTGCCGCGTTCAGCTGCCCGGCGGGAGGGGTGCTGTGCGAGCGATGCGCGCGGGGCGCCTCCGTCAAGCGACTGCTTCCGCCGAGGGCGCGGGAAGCACTCGTGCGCTGGTCCGCCGGCGAGCGGGCGACGATCGCCGACGACGGTGACGGTCGGGCGCACCAGCGCCTCCTGCGCGAGTTCGTGGCCGAGCATCTGGCCGAGTCGCGAGAGCTCCGCGCATTCACCGCGTGGGAAACTGGCGTCATATGATCCTCGGCACGGCCGGGCATATCGACCACGGGAAGACCGCGCTGGTCAAAGCGCTGACCGGTGTGGATACCGACCGGCTGCCCGAGGAGCGACGGCGGGGGATCACGATCGAGCTCGGGTTCGCGCCACTGGTGCTGGAGGGCGTCGGCACGGTCGGTGTGGTTGACGTGCCGGGCCACGAGGCGTTCGTCAGGACCATGCTCGCCGGGGCGAGCGGGATCGATCTGGCACTGCTCGTCGTGGCGGCGGACGAGGGGCCGATGCCACAGACGCGGGAGCATCTGGCAATACTCGACTTGCTCGGCATCCGCGCCGGGGTGGTCGCCCTGACGAAAGTCGACCTGGTAGATCCCGACTGGCTGGCCCTGGTGCGGGAAGATCTCGGCGGCTTACTCGCGACTTCGTCGCTCGCCGCCGCTCCCATGGTCGACACATCGGTCCGGACGGGTGCGGGGCTCGATGAGCTGCGAGTGGCGCTGACGAATGCCGCACGGGCGATTCCGCGCCGGGACGACGCCGACCTCTTTCGCATGCCCATCGACCGGGCGTTCACGATCAAGGGGACCGGCACCGTGGTCACGGGCACCGTGTGGAGCGGGTCCTTGAGTCGGGATGCCGTCGTACGGATCATGCCCGGGAGGCGTGAGGCGCGCGTGCGGGGCCTGGAGTCGCATGGACAGTCGGTGGACCGGGTGGCCCCCGGGTCGCGAGCGGCCGTCAGTCTGGGTGGTGTCGACGTCGACGAAGTGCCTCGTGGGTCGACGCTGGTGACCGACGTGGCGTGGACCGAAGCGAGCGTCATCCGCGCGGATGTTCACCTCGTCGATGGGGCCGAGCTCGGACCCCGCACGCGGGTGCGCTTTCACCTCGGCACGCGGGATGTCGGTGCACGGGTCGTTGCCAGATCAGGCAGCGGAGATAAGGCCGCCCGCATCGTGTTGGACGAGCCGATTGTCGGTCGGGGAGGGGACCGGTTTGTCCTCAGAACTGCGTCGCCAGTGTCCACGGTAGGAGGCGGTGTCATCACTGATCCGTCGCCAGTCGGGCGGCGTGTGAGAGTGTGGCAGGGGTCGGGGTTGAGCGTTGGCGAGCGTCTAGGGATGTTGATAACTGATGCTGGTGAGTCCGGTCTCGAGCGCGCCCGCCTCTCAGTGCGACTCGGTATCACAAAAGATCACATCGAATCAACACTCGATGACGCTAGTCAACATTATGTAGTAATTAACGATAAGCTATTCGACATACTGTGGATTAGTAGCGCTGAGGACCGGGTACTCGCCGAAGTCGATGCATTCCACGTGCGCGAGCCGCTAGAGGCGGGAATGTCGCTACAAGCGATTCGCAGCGGGCTAGGTGTAATACCAGTAGTGGCCGACGCGGTCGTCTCGCGATTGGTGGAGCGTGGTCTCGTGGTCGTCGATCGCGGGTTAGTGCACAGGAACGGATGGTCACCGAGCCCGAGCCCGGCGCAGCGGTCAGCGCTCGACGCAGTGGAGCGGGTTCTGCATCAATCTGGAAGGGAGCCGCCGAGCGTTAGCGAGCTGGCGACGACGTACGGGTCCGAAGTTGGAGCGATACTGCGTTTCCTCGAACGGAGGGGGCAGATCATTCAAGTTGAGCCGGACCGGTATTATGCGGTGTCGGCGCTGGAGGCCGTGGTTTCGGACCTTCGGCGTGGGACTGAGACCGGAAGGGCCTATGGGCCGTCAGAATTGAGGGACGTCCTTGGGGTGTCCAGGAAGTATTTGATCCCATTGTTGGAATATTGTGACCGGCAGGCGGTCACTATACGAAGAGAGTCGGGTAGGATCGTGCAACCGTTTGATGCAGTTGACAGTCAGTTGGATAGACGCCTATCGTAGTGATGGGCCGTCACTAAGGAGCTAGTCGCAACTTTCTTTCGTCTGTCTCGGAGCGTTCGTATGGTTAGCCGTTGGGCAGCACTTGTTTTTGTGCTTGCTCTCGGTGTGTTGGTACCACGACACGCCTTGGCGCAGGGGGGATCTCTTCCTGCACCGGGGAAAAGTCGTCCCGGGTTGGTCTTAGGATCGAGCTACCCGAACCCCTTGGTTTCGGAGACGAGGATTCCGTTCACGGTTGGTGATAGCACGTGCACGGGATCGGCGCGGCAGTATAAAGTCAGTCTCCGGATCTACAATCTGTTGGCCCAGCTGGTGGCGGTGCCGGTGCTGCAGAATGGTACCATCACGCTTGCCGGGGGGCAGCCGTTAGGGGATGTGCTACTCACCTGTGGCAGGTACACGGCGTATTGGAACGGCACGTCAGTCATGGATAAGCAGCGCGTCGCGCCAGGGGTGTATCTCTATCAACTGGACGTTGACGGGCAGACTGACGTGAAGAAGATATTGGTCCAATAGCAAGACGCTCCGGCCCTTCGGGCGCGGGGCGTCTTTTTTTGTGCGCGTGGCGCTTCGCGCCTACGCACACTGTGATATAGCGCGCCCGGCCAGTCGCACTTGAGCCGGCCGCACCGGCGATCGGCAGATCGGCACCGCATGATCTAGCTCGCAGGCCAGTCGCATTCGAGCCGAACGTGCTGACGCTCACCAGATCGGCAGACCGCGTGATCTAGCCCGCAGGCCAGTCGCATTCGAGCCGAACGTGCCGACGCTCACCAGATCGGCAGACCGCGTGATCTAGCCCGCAGGCCAGTCGCACTTGAGCCGAACGCGCCCGGCGCTCACCAGATCGGCAGATCGTGCGCTCTAGCCCGCAGGCCAGTCGCACTTGAGCCGGCCGCACCGGCGCTCACCAATCGGCAGATCGTGCGATCTAGCCCGCAGGCCAGTCGCACTTGAGCCGAACGCGCCGGCGCTCACCAGATCGACAGACTGCGAGCTTCAAGCGTAGGCGCGAAGCGCCACGTGCACCTAAATCGCTGGTTTCTTTGCCGGAGGCACAACCGGCGGCCGCACGCCCGGTGCGCCTGGCGGACGAGTGACCGAGGGCGCCGCAGGCGCCGAGGGAGTCGTAGTCCGGTTGAGAACAGGGGGCGCAGCCTTGTTCGCCGCCGCCGCCACGCGAGCATCGATCGCGTGCAGCAACTCCACCGCGTGATCCGGCCGCTCGGCGAGCCGACTCGCCGCACTCTCCAGCACAGTCGGCGTCAGCCGATACACCCTGAGTACGGAGTCCCGCTTGCGCACCCGCCCAGCGCTATCCAGACTGGTATCCTGCGCCACTAACCGAAGCCCAGTCATGGACCTGACGAACGTCGAATCGCTGACATCGCTACCAGTCGGATGTCGGCACGCCAGGCTGGCGGCTGCTATGATAATCCCTAGGCCAGCGCGGCATGCCGGCCGTGCGCATACGTGCCAGTTTCGCGGCCTAGACCCGGTCCTCCGATTGCGAATCACAGACGCATGATCAACGCAGACAAACTCACGGTCAAGAGCACCGAGGCCATAAACGCGGCCATAGACGATGCTCGCCGGAACGGAAACCCGCTGGTCTACGACACGCACCTGCTGAACGCACTCCTCGACCAGGACGAGGGGATCGTCTCCCCGCTGCTGCACAAGCTCGGCGTGAGCGTCGAGGCCCTGCGCGACAAGGTCGTGGCCGAGACGGGTCGCTATCCGCGCCAGTCGAATGCGCAGCCGTCGCTCTCGCGAGAGCTGAACGGCGTGTTCGACCGCGCCGAGCAGGAAGCCAAGTCGCTCGGCGACCAGTTCGTCTCGACAGAGCACCTGCTGCTGGCGCTGGCCGAGACGCGGGCGACGGAGAGCAAGAACCTGTTGGAGGCTGCTGGGGCAGACAAGAAGGCGCTGCTCGAGGCGCTGCAGGCCGTCCGTGGCTCTCACCGGGTGACTGACCAGACGCCTGAGACGCAATACCAGGCGCTGCAGAAGTACACGCGCGATCTCACTGACGCCGCGCGGCGCGGCAAGCTCGATCCCGTCATCGGGCGCGATGAGGAGATTCGGCGGGTGATCCAAGTCCTTTCCCGTCGCACCAAGAACAATCCGGTCCTGATCGGCGAGCCCGGCGTCGGCAAGACGGCGATCGCCGAAGGGCTCGCCCAACGCATCGTCAATGGTGATGTGCCCGAGGGCCTGCGCAATCGCCAGCTCCTCGCGCTCGACATGGGGGCGCTCATCGCCGGCGCGAAATTCCGCGGCGAGTTCGAGGAACGCCTCAAGGCGGTCCTGAAAGAGATCACGGACGGCCAGGGCAAGTTCATCATGTTCATCGATGAGCTCCACACGATCGTCGGCGCGGGCAAGGCCGAGGGGTCGATGGACGCCGGGAACATGCTCAAGCCCATGCTCGCCCGCGGCGAGCTTCGCGTCATCGGCGCCACGACCCTCGATGAGTATCGCAAATACGTCGAGAAAGACGCGGCGCTCGAGCGGCGATTCCAGCCCGTGTACGTCGGCGAGCCGTCGGTCGAGAACACGATTGCGATCCTTCGCGGCTTGAAGGAGCGCTACGAGGCGCACCATGGCGTGCGGATTACCGACTCCGCGGTCGTCGCGGCGGCGACCCTCTCGAATCGCTACATCGGCGATCGATTCTTGCCCGACAAGGCCATCGACCTGCTCGACGAAGCGTCGTCTCGCCTCCGCATCGAAATCGATTCGATGCCGCAGGAGATCGACGAAGTCGAACGTCGCGTCACGCAACTGGAGATCGAGAGGCAGGCGCTCCGAAAAGAGAAAGACAAAGAGTCGACCGAGCGGCGCGATGCTCTGGAGCGCGAACTCGGCGAGCTCAAAGAGAAATCCTCAGGCATGAAGGCCCAGTGGCAGCGCGAAAAGGAGATCTTAGGCGCGGTCGGCAAATTGAAGGCGCAGATCGACGAAGCGCGCCAGCAGGCCGACCAGGCAACCCGCCGGGGAGATCTCGGACGCGCGGCCGAGATCACGTATGGCACGATCCCGGAGCTCGAGCGCAAGATGCTCGAAGCCGAGAAGCAGCTGGCCAGCCGCCAGGCGGGTGGCGCGCGGTTCCTGCACGAAGAGGTCACGGCGGATGACATCGCCGAGGTCGTCGCGCGCTGGACCGGCATTCCCGTTGCTCGCATGCTGGAGAGCGAGAAGGAGCGCCTCACCAAGCTCGAAGCAGAGCTGGCGAATCGGGTCATTGGCCAACCAGAAGCCGTGACGGCCGTGGCAAACGCTGTCCGTCGGTCACGCGCTGGCTTGCAGGATCCAAATCGGCCCATCGGCTCGTTCATCTTCCTGGGCCCGACGGGTGTCGGGAAAACCGAGACCGCGAGAGCACTGGCCGAGTTCCTGTTCGATAGCGAACAGGCGCTCGTGCGCATCGACATGTCCGAGTACATGGAGAAGCACGCCGTCGCCAGATTAATAGGGGCGCCGCCAGGATATGTCGGCTATGAGGAGGGTGGCCAGCTGACCGAGGCGATACGGCGCCGGCCGTACTCGGTGATTCTCTTCGACGAGATCGAGAAGGCGCACCCGGATGTGTTCAACATCCTGCTGCAGATCTTGGACGACGGACGGCTCACGGATTCGCAGGGGCGGACCGTCGATTTCAGAAATACCGTCATCATCATGACCTCGAACATCGGCGGCCAGTATATCCTGGATCGCGGGACGAGTGAGTGGGTGGTCGTGGAGACCCAGGTCATGGCGGCGCTCCGGCAGCATTTCCGCCCGGAGTTCCTGAATCGCGTCGACGACGTGATCGTGTTCCGGCCGCTGTCGACCGAAGACATCGGCAAGATCATCGACCTCCAGGTCGCGCGGTTGGAAGAGCTTCTGACCGAGCGCAAGCTCACGTTGGAGATCACGCCTGAGGCCAAGCGGGTCATCGCGGCCGAGGGGTACGATCCAACTTACGGCGCGCGGCCGCTCAAGCGGGCGCTCCAGCGTCTGGTGCAGAATCCATTGGCGCTCGGGGTGCTGGACGGCAAGTTCAAGGAAGGCGACCGGATCCTCGTCACGGCGGAGCCGAACGGGACGTTGACGTTCGCCGTGGCGGCGGAGACCGTGGGCGCGGCATGAGGATCGATGAGCGCGATGCCGTCTTCATGACATCGGCGCTCGACGAAGCACGCGCGGCGGCGTCGGCGGGCGAAGTGCCCGTCGGCGCCGTCGTCGTATTCGGCGACACGATCGTGGCGCGAGCGGCCAATCGCATGCGTCGCGACAACGAGGCCACGGCGCACGCCGAGTCCCTCGCGATCCGCGCCGCCTATCTCACGCTCGGCCGTCCCCGTCTCGAGGGCTGTACGTTGTACGTGACCCTCGAGCCGTGCGCCATGTGCGCGGGCGCGATCGTGCTGGCGCGCTTCGACCGGATCGTCTTCGGCGCCTGGGACGAGAAAGCCGGCATGGCGGGATCGGTCGGCGATCTCCTCAGGCATCCGCGCTTGAATCACCGACCGGAAGTCACGGCCGGTGTCTGCGCCGACGAGTGCGGCGCGCTGCTCACGGCGTTCTTCGCGGCGCGCCGTCAGTAGAGTGCGTACAGGTTCCCGTCCCCGCTCCCGACGTAGAGCACATGATCGGCGATCACGGGCGATGAGAGAATCGGCCCCACGATGAATTTGCGTTCGACCAACGCGACCATTGCGTCGTAGAAGGGTTCCACGTGATGGCCCGTCTCGAGTAACGCCGGCAGGTTGGCGCGCGAGTCGTCGGTTTGGAAGATCCAGCCGGGCTTGTGGGTGGTGAGATCGATCGCGGTCAGGGTGCCGTCCCAGCTCCCGATGTAGAGCCAGTGCCCGGCCAAAGCCGGCGAGCCGAACATCTCGAGACGCGTGGGTAGTTCGAATACCGGTGTGCCAGTCTTGGCATCGAGCGCCCAAATGCGCCTGGAGTCGCTCGTGCCAAAATACACCTTGCCGTCGCGCACCGCGGGCGAGCTGACGACCCAGGAGCCGTGGTTGTCGAACGACCACTTCTGGGCGCCAGTCTGCGCGTCGAGCGCATAGAACTTCGAGTCTCGGCACCCGAAGTAGACCATGCCGTCGGCGACCGCGGCCGAGCTCTGAATGCCGACCTGATTGTGAATGTCGGGATCTTCGCCGGTCTTGAATCGCCACTTCAAGGCTCCGGAACTGGCATCGATGGCGTAGAAGTAGCTGTCCCAGCTCCCGATGTAGACGACGCCGTCGGCGATGGCGGGCGATGCATGGATGACGTCACCAGTCTGATACTTCCAACGCAGTGTGCCTGACGCAGCGTCGACCGCATAGACATAGCCGTCGCCGCTGCCGAAATACACGACCCCGTTGGACACCGCCGGCGATGACAGAAAGACGTCGAATGGGTCGGGCATCCGCTCGGCGACCGGTAGCACACCATGGAGATGCGTCCCCGCGAACCGGCGCTCGCCTTGGGTCGCGAACTTCCATTTGAGCGTGCCGGCGGAGGCGTCAGCCGCGTACAGATTCCCGTCGTAACTCACGACATAGACGACGCCATTCGATACGGCTGGCGAGGACGTCACGCGGGCGCCGGTCGCGAGCTTCCAGCGCAGGGTCCCGTGGGCCAAATCGACAGCGTACAGGTGGCCATCCGTGCTGCCGACGTACGCGGTCTGGCCCGCGATGGCCGGTGACGCGATCACGCGACCGCCGGTGTGGAACCGCCATTTGACGCCGGCCAGCTTCGCGATGCCGGTATCACCGTAGACGGCCGTGTGCGCCAGGTCGCCACGGAACATCGCGGTCTGGAGCAAGGCGACGCAGCCGAGCAAGAATGAGTGCATCCCGAGAACTTGCGGGAGCCCTCGCGTATTTGACACGTTGGAGTGATGAGACCACCGACGGCGGGGCTGTGATAGACTACCCGTTCTACCGACCTACTGCGGCCGAATTGGCGGCGTTCATCGCCAGCCAGCGGATGGGACGTCTCGTCACGGCAAATGCCGAGGGATGTCCGCACATCGGCCTCTATCCGTTTGTCACGGATGGAGAAGCAGTCGAGGTGCACCTCGTGAAGGGTGACGGTCAGGTCGCCGACATCCGCCAGAACCCCAGGGTCGTGTTCGAGGTCGATGAGATTCTCGCGTTCATGCCGTCATACTTGGAGCATCCGGAGAGCGGTCAGAAGGCCGATCACCATTATCGGACGGCGATGATCGAGGGCGAGGCGCGTATCGCGGACGAGCCCGACGCGGTCGCCGAGCACCTCAGTCGACTCATCGCGCGGTATCAGCCCGAGGGCGGATATCGTCCGCTGACCGCGACGGATCCCATGTACGCCCCGGGCGTCGGCCGCCTCGTCATGATTCGCGTCGAACCCACGCGCGTATGGGCCAAATTCAAATTGGGCCAGCAGCCAAGATGAAAACACTCCTGACTGGAGTGGCGATGGGTGAGTCGCCGCGGTGGCACGATGGGCGTCTCTGGTTCTCTGATTGGGGCGCGCAGGAGATCATCGCCGTAGACGCTCAGGGCAAGCGGGAAGTCGTGCGCCGCGTGCCGTTCGAGTTGCCATTCTCCTTCGATTGGCTGCCGAGTGGACGACTGCTCGTCATTGCGGGCCGCGAGGGGCGCATCTACGATGACTACGCCGACCTGACGGCGCTCGCGCCCGGATGGAATGAGATCGTCGTCGACGGGCGCGGCAACACGTACGTCAACGGCTCCGGCGCCGTCGCGCTGGTCAGGCCGGACGGATCAGTCGAGCGCGTCGGTGACGGCGGCGCGTTCCCGAACGGCATGGCCGTGACACCCGACAACGCGACGCTCATTCTCGCCGAGTCCTACGCACGGCAACTGGCCGCGTTCGACATCGCGGCCGACGGGACGCTGTCGAATCGGCGCACCTGGGCCGCGCTCGGCAATGGCGTGCCTGACGGGATATGCATGGACACCGATGGCGCCGTTTGGTACGCGGACGTGCCGAACAAGTGCTGCGTGCGCGTGCGCGAGGGTGGCGACGTGCTCGACAAGGTGCAACTCGACCGCGGCGGGTTTGCGTGCATGCTCGGCGGCGCCGACGGGCGTACGTTATACATCGTCGCCAATGAGTGGCGCGGCATGGACAAGGTCGCCGAGGTCGCGGCGGCACGAACTGGACAGATTCTTACCTTCGACGCACCCTCTCCTCACGCTGGATGGCCATGAACGCATATCTGTCAGCATCGCTCACGGTGAAAGACGTTCGGACAAGCGTCGCGTGGTACCGCGATGTGTTGGGATTCACCGTCAGTCAGGAGCACGAGCGCGGCGGCGTGCTCCGCGCCGTTTCGATGAGTGCGGGCGCCGCCGCAATTCTCGTGAGTCAAGACGATGGCGCGAAGGGCGCCGACCGCGCGAAGGGCGAAGGGATTTCGCTGATGCTCACGACCGAAAACGTCGATGACCTCGCGACGCAGGCGAAGGCGCACGGCGCGACGCTGGACTCCGAGCCGGCCGACATGGGTGGACGGAGAGCGTTTCGGCTCCGGGACCCGGATGGATTCCGGTTGACGATCGCCACCGAGCGGAGGGCCTAGTCTGTGGCGTCTATACTGAGCCCGCTTCGGGTTGGGGATCTCGAGCTCGCGAATCGCGTGGTCATGGCGCCGATGACGCGTCTGCGTGCGGGGAGGACGGGTGCGCCAACCGTCCTCAACGCGACCTACTACGCGCAACGCGCGAGCGCTGGGCTCATTATCACGGAAGCGACGGATATCTCGACCCAGGCCACGGGTTATGCCGGCGCACCGGGCATCTGGTCGCCCGAGCAGGTCGCCGGCTGGCGGCTCGTCACGCGGGCCGTGCACGAGCGCGGCGGGAAGATCCTCGTGCAGCTGTGGCACACGGGCCGGATCTCGCATCCATCGCTGCAGCCTGGTGGTGCGCTACCGGTCGCGCCGTCGGCGATCGCTCCGAAAGGCGACGCCGTGACCTGGACTGGCAAGCAGCCGTTCGTCACGCCACGTGCGCTCACGATCGAGGAGATCCCCGGCATCGTGCAGCAGTTCGAGCAGGCGGCGCGCAATGCACGCGAGGCGGGCTTCGACGGCGTCGAGATACACGGGGCGAACGGGTATCTCATCGATCAATTTCTTCGCGATGGCGCAAACCATCGGACCGATGCGTACGGCGGGACGCCAACGAACCGCGCGCGGTTGCTCTTCGAGGTTGTCGAGGCGGTCGTCGGGGTATGGGGCCCGGGTCGCGTCGGCGTACGCGTGTCGCCGCTCGGAACCAACTCCAGCATGAGCGACAGCGACCCGATGCGAACCTATCACGTGGTCGCCGAAGGCCTCAGCCGCTTTCACCTCGCGTTTGTCGAGGCGCGCGTGGCGTTGCCCGCGGGCGATGCCATGCTGCGCATGCTCCGTGAGACCTTCCACGGCCGGCTCATGCTGAACGAAGGCATGACGCTCGACACCGCCAGTGCCCTGATCGCGAGTGGCGAGATCGATCTCGCGAGCTTCGCGCGTCCGTTCATTGGGAACCCCGACCTCGTCGCGCGGTTCGCCCAGGGCGCACCGTTGGCCGCGAGCGACAATGCCACGTGGTACGGCGGCGAGGCGGCGGGGTACGTCGATTATCCGTCGCTCACTGCCGTTGGAACAGCACCTCCTGAATCTTCCCGTCTGGCGTCCGATACATGAGGGCGCCGGCCGGCTGCTTGCCGCTGTTGAAGTGGATCACGGCGACCTCCATGCCGCCCCGTTCCGCCGTGTTGTCAACCTCGACATTGCTGATCGGACCCAGCGAGTTGTGCGCGCCGGCGACGAGCTGCGGCGTGAGGAACGCACTGTAGTCATCGCCCAGCGTCGAGCGGTCCACACGTCCCGATTGCAACCCAACGAGAAAGGTCCGCGCCGCATCGCGGGCTGATGGGCCGTTGATCGTGGGCACGTCGACGTGCGGCACGAGCTTGTCGAGAATGTGGTTCTCGAGCGCATCGAGCGATGCGAAATCCGTGTTCGCCATCATGACGATCGCCGAACGGGTCGCGGGCACGACAATGTTCTCGGCCACGAATCCGCTGACTGCTCCGCCGTGCTTGAACACGACGGCTGGTCCTTCTTCGACAATGCCGTCTCCGCAGCCGTAGCCAGTCGACCGCCCGTCCTTCAACCGGCGTGGCGTCGTGAGCGTCCGGTACGAGTCGTCCGACAGCACCTTGCCGCCGATCAACGCCATATCCCAGGCCGCGATGTCGCTCGGCGTCGACCAGATGGCGCCCGCGCTTCCGGCCCAGCCACGCCCTTCCGGCTCGGCGGGGAACGGCGGGCCGAGGGCGTACGTGGTGTAGCCGGTCGCCATAGCCGGTGTGTGATCGACCGGGTCGAATTGCGTGTGCGTCATCCCGACGGGCGTGAAGATGCGCTGGGCGAGGAACGCGCCAAACGGCTGGCCGCCGGCTTGCTCGACGACGCGACCAAGGATGAGAAAGTTCGTGTTGCTGTACGACCAGCGCGTGCCCGGGTCGAAGTCGAGCGGGCGCGTCGCGTACTCGTCGATGATCTGATCCGCGGTCGCGGGTTTTTGCATCTCGCGATCGACGAAGTCGAGCGGATAGAAATCGCGATAGCCCGAGACGTGGTTGCCGAGGTCGAGCAGCGTGATGTCGCCGGCGCGCGTGAGCTTCGGGAAGTATTTCGCCACGGGATCCTGCAGCGTGAGCTTCCCATCCTGGGCGAGGAGGAGCACGGCCGAGCAGGTGAACTGCTTGGTGACCGAGCCCACGGCGAACATCGTCTCGGCCGAGACCGAGTCGTGAGACCCGAGCGTCTTGAGGCCGTAGCCCTTCGCCAGCACGACTTTGCCATCCTGCGCGACGGCGACCGAGAGTCCGACGAGGTGCTTGTCGGTCACGGTCGCGCGGATCACGCTGTCGATCTGCGCCACTGACACTGGCGAGACGGGCACGGTGCCGACGATGGCGTACGCACTCGCGGTGACCGTTGGGGTGGGTTTGCTGCAGGCTGCGAGGAGACTGACGATCGGTACACACCGCGCTATTCGCATAGAGTCCTTGTTTATGGCAAGACCGCGACGCCTTCGATCTTGATCATGTATTCGTCGCGAGCCAGAGCCACGGCGCCGATGAGCGTGCTCGCCGGGAGATGATCGCGATCGAGAAATTTGTCGCGAACGTCGCGGAGCGCCAGCACTTTGTCGTGGTCGAGACCCACGACGAAGTAGTTCAGCTTCACGAGATTGGCGGTGGTGGCGCCCGCCGCGGACAATTCGGCGCGCAGGTTCTCAAACGCCTGAGTAGCCGCCGCGCGATCGCAGATGTTTTCATTGGTCGCACATCACAGGTCTGAGTGTGGCAACGCGCGGCGTCGTGCCCGGCGAGACCACGATCAGAACACCGCCGTGGCAGGCTGACAGTTTTCGCGACGCGATGAAGAAGTCCGGCGACTTGGGATTACCCCTCCGCACGACGAGCGGGTCGCTCCCAAAGTCCGTGGAGGCGCGCGGGATCTCGGCGAACGCCGTCACCATCTTTGATCCCGCGATCGGAAGGCTGAGCTGCCGCATTTTCACGGTGTCCCCAGCTTGCAGCGCCAGCGCGAACCGCCGCGCCGTATCCTCCTGGACGCTGTACGCCGTCCGATGGCAGGCCCAGAGGAACAGCAGGGTGCAGGATACCGCGTATCCCGTAAGACGGGTCGTCATACGGGTAACCTGACCAAGCTGGACCGGGGTTTGCAATAGGTAGGCATCGTGCATGGAGACCATGGATTTGGGGGCATCGCGCACGCGATGAGCAGCGGAGAACGGCTGCTCCTCGACGGCGTGCTCGACTATGCGCTCTTTGCCCTCGATCCGCAGGGTTGCGTCCTCGCCTGGAACGCCGGTGCCGAGCACATGTACGGGTACCGGGCCTACGACATCGTCGGCCAAGACTTCGTGATCTCGTACATGGAGGACGATGTCGCCGAAGGTCGACCGGCTCGCGAGCTCGAGATGGCGGCGACGCGGGGCCGGGTCCAAAGCGAGGCCTGGCGTGTCCGCGAAGACGGCACGCGGTTCTGGACGAGCACGATACTGACGGCGCTCCGTGATGACGCGGGGGCGCTGGTGGGATTCGCCGGCATCACCCGCGACCTGAGCGACCGCCGACAGGCCGAAGTCGCACTCCAGCAAACCGAGGAGGGATTCCGGCTTCTCGTTCAGACCGTGCGGGACTACGCCATCTTCATGCTGGACCCGACCGGCCATATCGCGACATGGAACGCCGGTGCGGAGCGCATCAAGGGCTACACGGCCGACGAGATCACGGGCCAGCATTTCTCGATCTTCTATCCGCCGGAGGATAAGCGGGACGGCAAGCCAGCCCGCGAGCTGGAGATCGCGATACGGACCGGGGCGTACCAAGAAGAGGGCTGGCGCCTGCGGAAAGACGGGGCGCGCTTCTGGGCGAGCGTCGTCATTACGGCCCTCCGAAACCAGGACGGCAGTCTCGCGGGATTCGCCAAGGTCACGCGCGATCTCACCGAGCGGCAGGCGAACCAGGTCCGGGCGTTGGAGGACGCGCGGCGCGTGACGGAAGCGGAGACGGCGAATCGCGTCAAGGGCGAGTTTCTCGCCGCGATGTCGCACGAGCTCCGGACGCCGCTCAACGCGATCGCGGGGTATGCGGACCTGATGCTGATGGGCGTGAGCGGACCGGTCACCGAGGAGCAGCGCTCCCACCTGCAGCGCATCGCCAAGAGTCAGCAACACCTGCTCGGGATCATCAACGATCTGCTCAACTTCAGTCGACTCGAAGCCGGCAGCGTCGTATTCGACCTCGGATCGGTCTCCCTCCACGACGTCACCATCGGGGTCGTGCCGATGATCGCGCCGCAGGCGAATGCGAAGCAGCTCTCGGTCACTGCCCCCTGCGCTTGCGAGTGCTTGGCCCACGCGGACCGGTCGAAGGTCGAGCAGATTCTGCTCAATCTGCTCTCGAACGCGGTCAAGTTCACCGATGCCGGCGGATCGATCGTTGTCACATGCGGCTCGGAGAGCGATCGCGTATGGCTCAGCGTACGCGATACGGGAGCCGGCATCCCGTCGAGCGCCATCGAGCGCATCTTCTCGCCGTTCGTTCAAGTCGGACGCACTCTCGCCAGTCCCAAGGAAGGCGCGGGCCTGGGCCTCTCCATCAGCCGCGAGCTCGCGCGCGCAATGGGCGGGGATCTGACGGTGGAGAGTCGCGAAGGCGTCGGCTCGACCTTCACCCTCACGCTCCCGCAATTTTCGGCGTAGGGCTGACGACTAGCGCGCCCGGTATTCTTGCCACTCACGCTCGGTGATCTGTGCCATCGCCTTGGCCGCGTGATGGAGCCATCGAGCATGGCGCCGGCGCACATCGGTTAGGGCCGCCTTCGCACCAGCGGGGCTGCCGAGGTGCACGTTCGCGGTCTCGACGCCCATCGCGTGCACCAGCCGCGCTTCGTCCCGCTTGGCGCCCAGCGTCGCGATCTCGATTGGGTTCGAGTCGGGGGCGAGGCGTTTGACGATCCATCGGCCCACGACGCGCTGAAACGGGTCCGGTGATCGGATCGCGCGTGTCATCGCGCGCTCATAGTAGCGCTTGGGCGGAATGAGCGCCTTGGCTTCGCGCGCGATCTCGGCGCCGTCACACATGGCGATCATCGCGAATCGCGGCTGACCGAGGCTGCCAAGACCGGCTTCGCGTCGCACGATCGTTCGATGCGTGACCGGGTGCGGCACGAGCGCTCGGAGCGCGTGCAGTGCCGATCGCGGCGCCTCGCGCACGACCGGCCATTCGCGCAACCGGTCCCAGAAGTGTCGGGGAGGCTTGACCTCCTCGATGCCGAGCCTTTCCAGGTGCTCGTGAGATTCCGCGAGCACGAACGGAGATCCACCATGGCGAAGCGTCGAGACGTATCCATCGAGAATGGCATCGCAGGCGTCGCGAGGCCGTATGTCGATCAGGCCCGCGTCGCGAGCGATCCTGGCACTCGCCGCCAAACGGACCAGATCGTTCGTATAGGGAAGGGGATGCGCGTCGTCGAAGTCGTCGACGCCCCACGCCAAGCGACCTTCCGTGTCGCGCCAGGTGCCGAAGCTGTCAACGTGCAGATCGCCGACGGCGAGGACGCGCGGGGCGCGGCGGTCATCGGCGACGACCGAGGGATAGAGCTGCGCCCACCGATAGTAGGTGCCGCGCAGGAAGGCGAAGAGGTCGTCTCACATGCGGGCGTGCTTGTCCCGCAGCGCAGGCGCGACGATTGGTGTCTCTCGCCGCAGCCAGCGCTCGTACTCCCGCGTCGCCTGATGGATGTCCACTGACCGCTCAAATGCAATCGCCGGTCCGTGGCGTCGATCTTGCCAAATCGGCCGCATCGCTGTCTCCCCGGAGGTTGACCCATGCGACCGATACTCCTGTCAGCCCTACTCTTCGCCGCCACTGCACGGGCTCAACAACCCGTGCAACGTGGCGAGACCACCTACACTCGTACCGTCGTGTCAGATACGTCATACACGGCGCGTCACCCGAGTTGGACGAACGCGCTCGAGATCGGTGTGTATCCGACGGCGCGTCATTATACGCCGGATGTCGGATATGGTGGCCTGTGGGGTGGCGGGCTCACCGGCACACTCGGCTATCACTTCACGTCATTTCTCGCACTCGAAGCGGGATACAGCGACACGTGGAACCCGGAGATCCCCTCCCACCTGCGCGGGAATCCCCTGACGCAGTTGGCGACCGGCTCGCTCGTGCTCGAGGTGCCGAGCCATGCGCCGGTCGTTCCGTACGTGTCCGGAGGCGCGGGATATAACTGGTTCCAATTTCATTTGCCCGACCCGGCGTATCCGGGACTGACCGACATCCGCACGAAGGGATTCTGGGTGTGGCATCCCGCGGCCGGTCTGAAATTCAAGCTGAGCCACAACACGGCGCTGCGCATGGAAGCGAATATGGATATCCAAAACCATCGACGCGCGACCGCGGGAGGATTCGTCGGTATCTCGTTCTTCCCAGGAGCGAAGCGGCCTGCGCCGCGCGTCGAACGCATCATCGCGACGCCGCCTCCCCTACACGACACAACCGTCGTGACCCGCGTCGACACGGTGCGCCTGACGGTGCCGCACGAAGTGCAGAGGACCATCGTCGACACGAGCGTCTTGCTCGTCTTGCAGGACGTGAACTTCGGGTTTGGTCGGTCCGATCTGCGGCCGCGGGCCAAGCCGGTGCTCGATCGAGGGGCACAGCAACTCAACGGCATCGGCAACGTACCGATTCAGATCATCGGGTACACCGATAGCGTCGGCTCCGACAGCTACAACAATCGACTCGGCCTCGCCCGGGCGACCGCCGTTCGAGACTATCTCGTGCAGGCAGGCGTAGATCCGAACCGGATCTCCGTGTCGAGTGGCGGCAAGAGCAATCCCGTCGCGTCCAATCGCACGGCCGCGGGGCGAGCGCTCAACCGGCGCGTGGTGATTCGGAAGAATGTGGGCGGTACATAAGTTCAGGGTTAAGATTTGCGCATGAAATATCTCATCTGCGCATTCGTGCTGGCCGGTGCACTGCAGGCGCAACCGGTCAAGGTGTACATCTCGGTCGACATGGAGGGGGTCGCTGGTGTCGTCACCGCCGACCAACTCCTGCCGACCGGATTCGAGTACGAGCGGTTTCGGACGTTTATGACCGCCGAGGCGGTCGCGGCGATCCAGGGAGCGCGCGACGCCGGCGCGACCGCGATCGTCGTCAGTGACTCGCACGGCAATGGCGAGAACTTGCTCATCGAGCAGCTGCCAACCGACGTCACGCTGGTCCGCTCGTGGCCACGGCCACTCACGATGATGGAGGGGATCGACTCATCGTTCGCGGCCGCCGTGTTCATCGGCTATCACGCGTCGACGACGAATCCCGCCGGCGTCCGCGCCCACACGTTCTCGAGCGCCACCTTTACGAGCGTGGAGCTCAACGGCGTCGCGATCCCGGAGGCGGGCCTCAATGCCGCGATCGCCGGCCGATTCGGCGTGCCCGTCGTGGCGATCTCGGGCGACGATATCGCCGTGCGCGAGGCGCAACAGATGATCGGCGGCCTCGAGGGCGCGGTCGTCAAGCGCGCGATCAGCTTTCACGCCGCGGCGACCATGACGCCGGCCGCGGCGCAGGCCTTGATTCGCACCACGGTTCGCGCGGGCGTCCAGCGGAGAGCCAGCATCAAGCCGTACGTCCTGGCCACTCCCGTGCGCTTGGATCTCAGCTTCAAGAACTATCGGCCCGCCGAGCTGTTGACCTATCTCCCGGGCGTCCAGCGCGTCTCGTCACACACGATTCGCTTCGTGGGCCACGACATCACCGACGTCTCGCGATTCATCGAGTTCGTGACGAACTATCAGCCCGATCTCTCGCCGTGAGCGCGGCGCCTTGCACGCTTCTCGCGCGATGGGGCGCGTAGACGAGCATGCGAACGTAGGCATCGTGGGCCTCACGCGAGCGGCCGGCGGCCAGCAACAGGTCGCCGTAGAGCTCGCGCGCTGGGAGCACCGGTCCCGGTGATATCGGCAGCGTGGGTTGTCGATCCTCGAGATCGGCCGCCTCCGACGCGCGCGCGATCGCCCCGGCCGTGTCGCCGGCGGCGAGCGCCAGCCACGCTGAGGCGGCCAGTCGCTCAATCTTGACCTCGGGAGCCCCGTGCTCGATGGCGTCGAGCGCGTCCACGTCGACCCGTGCGGCGGCGGTGTCGCCACTCCGCGCCGCGCCGATCGCGCGAGCGAAGTGCGTGATCGCCTCGGTCTCGCGGGTGTCGGGTGCCGGGCGTACCGTGAGGACGGCGGCCTCCTTCCAGGCATTGCGCTCGAGCGCATAGCGGGCCGGGATCGCGGCCAGCGCATAGGCGTTGGTGTACGACCCGGCCGGATAGCTGACCGTGACCGCGTTGGCCTCGTCAACGATCTTCTTCGCGTCGCTGTCACGGTGCTTCTGCAGGAACGCGTAGACGAGATAGTCCATCGCGTGGCCGCGCTGATCCCAGAGCCCGTGCCAACCCTGTTGCACCTCGTACTGCCGCGCGATGTCGGCTGACCTGACATTCGCCGCGATATCTTCGTCCCAGAGCCCCATGCGCGTGAAGATATGGGACGGCATGTGCACCGCATGCGGCACGGCGGGCGCGATCTGGGCGTAGCGTCGCGCGGCGTCGAGCGCGAGCGGCGCCAGGCGCGGCGAGTCATTGGCGTGGATCACGTAGTGCGCCAGCCCCGGATGGGACGGGTCGGCACGGAACAAGGGAAACAGAATCGAGTCCGCACGCCGCGTCCGCGCGCCGGTCGTGTCGTAGGTGGCGCCGTTGGCGATGATCGCCAGCGCGTAGAAGATCGCCGCCTCGTGATCCTCGGGGTTTTGCCGGTACACTTTCTCCATCGCCTGCTCGTACGCGGCGATCCGTGCTCTGTAGGACGGGGTAGGGAGCTCGCGATAGTACGTCGCGATCGCGTCCGCGTAGTCACGCTCGCGCGGCGTGTGCGCGAGCGACGCCGCGCGTTCGCTCAAATCGTGCCCACGCTTCAAGTCGTCGGGCGATGGCGGCGCCCACATCGGGTGGAGCAGGCTCATCGCCTGACCCCAGTACGCCATCGCGCAGTCCGAGTCCGCGGCGCTGACCGCCGCGAACGTGCGGAACGACTCCTCGTACCAGAACGAGTGCAGCAGCGCGACGCCGCGCTCGAACTGGGGCTGCACGTCGCTCGCGCACGACGTCGCGAAGTGCACGTGGCCGATCTCGTGCTCGTGTGCCTCCTGGGCGCCGAGGACGGTCGACACGACCAACAGTATCAGCGGAGCGCGCATAGCACCTCCCGTCCATCAATACTACAGTCGCTCGCAGGCCGCGCTCAACAGTGCCTTCGCCTTGTCATAGTCGGCAGATTTGAGATCGAGCGTCACCATCACGTCGTGCCGCGTCGCGCCCAAGATGGTGCCGTTGATGAGCGCGGCCGAGTCCCAGGGGCCGCGAAGCGTCGTGTCGGTCTTGAAGCTCGTCGTTACGGGAGCGCCCGTCGCGGAGCCACCGACCATCTTCATGAGACCGCCCATGATCTTCTGCTGCGACGAGTCGAGCGTGGGCATCGAGACTTGGGGCGTGCCGAGGGCCCCACTCCCCATCGGCATGGTGTGCTTCAGCCGGTCGAGCGCTTGATATCCGCCGCGCCATGTGACGGCCATTGGGTACGATCGGGGGTCGGCACCCCCCTTCACCTTGTACGTGCACTCCGAGCCATCGGGGTCGGCGACCGGATCCCCGTCCAACGGTCCCAGGATCTGTACAACGCGCGCACGCGGTATCAGATCGCACGCACTCGCCAGGCGCGGATGCGGTTTCGGCGCGAGCGCGGCTGCCCGTGCACCGTCATAGTCCAGCGGATGGTTGAGCCGGCCGACGATCTTCGTCGCGAGATCAATGGCGCCGGGTTTGCCAGCCTCTGACCCGCTGACGTCGACGATGATCTGGGCGTCGGACTTCCACACGGTCAGGCTGCCCATTATCGACCACATCGATCGGTCCCATGGTCCGGTCGGACCGGCCAAGAGACGTGCGCCCTGAGTCTGCCCGCCGGCGATGCTCTTTGGGGCGCCCGTGACGACTTGACCGACCTGAGCGGCTCCGGCGCCGCGTGAGACCGTTATGACAACGCTCCGTCCGTCCCGCCCGCGATACATGCAGGCGTCGCCTGCCGGACTCGGCGCGACGTCGGCGTCGTCGTAGCGGTAGGGAGGGTTGGCGAGGGGGCCGACGTAGGTCTCCGCCTCGCTCGAGGCGAGCCATCGGCACGAATCGGTTCCGTCCTGCGCTTGGCAGGCGGTGGCCGCGAACACGAAGATGATGAGAGAGAGTCGCATGCGGCCATCGTAGCACGGTCGCATCTCGCTGCCGTCTCTTGCGCGACAGACGGTCGCGAGACGCAGGCGCCCTAGCGTGCCACCCTCTCCTGCACGAGGTCACGGTGCCCACGCTCCGACTCGCCGCGCTGATCGCGCTTCTCCCCGCACTCCCCTTGTCCGCCCAGGGCCGCACCAGGACGTACTACATCGCCGCCGACCCGGTGTCCTGGGACTATTTACCCGGGGGCCGCGACGCGATCGTCGGCGCTCCGATGGTCGACACGGCGTTCTTTGCCAATGCCAAGCCCCGTCCGGTGGCGACGACGTATAAGAAGGTCCTCTACCGGGCGTACACCGACAGCTCCTTTCGCACGCTGGAGGCTCGCCCTCCGGAGTGGCGGCACTTGGGGTTTCTGGGTCCGCTCATTCGGGCCAGCGTGGGCGACACCATTCGCGTCGTCTTCCGCAACAATGGTCAGCGGCCGTTCAGCGTCCACCCTCATGGTGTGTTCTATGAGAAGAGCTCAGAGGGGGCGCCCTACGATGATGGCACCGCCGGCACCCATAGGACGGGCGACGGCGTGCCACCTGGCGGCACCCACATCTATGTCTGGCCCGTGCCCGATCGCGCCGGCCCCGGCCCGATGGACGGAAGCTCCGTCTTATGGATGTATCACTCGCACGTGGACGAAGTCCGCGACATCAACACCGGGCTCTTTGGTCCCATGATCGTGACGGCGCGGGGAAAAGCCCGACCGGATGGCTCGCCGATCGATGTCGACCGCGAGATCATCGCGAGCTTCATGCAGGTCGAGGAGAACGACAGCTGGCTGCGGGACCAGAACGCCTTGCGGCGGGACTCGCTCGAGCACCTGGGCCCGACGCCGAATCCGTCGAAAACGCAGGACGTCTATCCGTGGTTCGTGAAGTTCACGATCAACGGCTTCGTGCACGGCAGCATGCCGCTCGACGAGATCACGATGAAACAGAACGAGCGGGTGCGCTGGTATCTCATGGCGTCGACGAACGACTTCGACTTTCATGCCCCGCACTGGCACGGCAACACCGTCATCGTCAACGGCATGCGGACGGATGTGACGCAACTGGCGATGATGCAGATGGCGATCGCCGATATGATCCCCGACAACGTCGGCACGTGGCTCTTCCACTGCCACGTCTCGTTTCACAACGAAGAGGGGATGGCCGTGCGCTACCGCGTTATCGCGGCAACGCCGTGAGTCGATGGAGCACGGGATCGGTGTGAAGAAAGTACGGCCAGGCGCCGCGGTCCCGCGACTCGCGCACGAGCGCGGCGCCGTCGGCCGGCCGGCCCAGGAGCACGGCGATGCGCGCGCGATAAAACGAGGACCCCCAGCTACCGCGGTCCGCGGGCAGTGATGCCAGCCAGGCATCCGCTGCCCGCGCCGTTGCCGTGTCGCCGCTCGCGGCCGCCAATCCACCCAGCGTGCCGCGGAAGTCGACGTTCCCCGTATCCTCGGCCACCAGCGCGCGCGCGAGGGCGAGGGCGGGGACGAGGGTCCCTCGCAATTCGTTCAACCACACCTTGAACGTGCGGAGCTCCTGCGAGTTGCGCGTGCCTGCCGGCTGGGCGTCGATCCACGCGATGGTGCTGGCGGCCGCCTCGCGCGCCGCCGACGTGTCCCCATGCACCATGAGCTCGCGTGATCCGTAGGTGCCGATCCAGGCCGGAGTGCCCGTGAGCTCCGTGCGGCCATAGGTATTGGGACCGAGTCCGGAACCGAGGCTGGGCTCGGGCGGCAGCGCGAAGGATGCATCGAGCTCGCGCAGCGCCTCCGCGGAGCGGCGCAGGCCAGCCAACGCGCGCACGCGATTGAAGTTCTGGTCGAGGGTCTCGCGGGAGATCTGGCGGTTGGCGGCCACGAGCTCCGAGTCGTGCTGGCCCACGAGGTGATAGGCCTCGCAGAGATCCTGCCAGTAGTCGATGTGGTCCGCGGTTGGCAACCAGTCCAAATCTGTCTGCGGGTTCATCCGCCGCAACGCCTCGATCGCGAGCGTCGGGCGATTGGCCCACAGCGCCGCGCCCGCCGTCGACACTTGCATCGGTGATGAGGGCGGGAGGGCGCGGCCTCGTTCGATCACGAGGCGTAGCAGCTCGTCGTTACGGCCGTGACAGTGCGCGACCGCGATGCGAAGCGTGAATCCATCGACCGGTTCCAACACGTGGCGATGGAGCCGGGGCAGCGCGGCAATGGAGTCGACCGCCACGCAGTCACTCAGTCGCGCCGCGGCGGTGGCGAAGCCGATCGTCGACCCGTCGAACGTGGAGTCGCGCGCCATCGACACCGCAAAGAGCGATTCGGCGCGGGCAGCGTCGCCCAACCAGAACTGCTGGTCACCTGCGATGTACGGACTGTACGCTTCGAATGGCGGAGGTGCGACGCTCGCGTTCCACTCGGCCGCGAAATGGGGATCCAGTATCGAGGCGACCGAGGCCAGGACACGCGAGCGCGTGGCTTCAACGCCGTCGGCTGGCCGCGTGAGGCTCGCCGCCAGCGGACCGACACTGCGCAGGACGCGAGTCGACGCGACGTCGATCACCGACGCGATGAAGAGGAGACTGTCGCCAGAGCGATAGTAGCTGCCGGTGATGAGCGTACTCGCCCCGTTCCGGCGTGCCAGCGCAATCGGTTCGATGGGCTGCCCCGCCGATGCGTGGATGCGGGTGAACAGCACGCGTGGGTCGACGACCTCGATCAGCTTCGTCTCCAGGATGCTGCGCGTGATCCAGTCCACGACCATGTCGCCGACAGGGTCGAGGCGAGGGTCGCCGGTACGGTTCTCGAAGACCGAGACGATGAGACGAGGGTGCGGGTGGGCAGACGCCGATGGCGCCCGTGCCAGCACCCCGAGCATCGCCAGCGCGACCACGCCCGCCGCTCCCGCCATGGGCCACCAGCGGCGACCGCTTCGCCGCGGCAGTGCGGTCGCTGGTGGCGGCGGCGGCGCCTCAGCCGGCGTGACGTCCACCGGAGCGGCGCTCCGAGCGCGCAAGCGCTCGAACAGCGCTCGTGCATCCGCACTCGGCTCGGCGTCGAGCTCCGCTTTCAATCGCTGCGCGAACGTTTCGTACAATCGCAGGGCTGCACTCCGGTCGCCGGCTGCATCGAGCGCCAGCGCTGCCCTTTGCAACCAACCCTCGTCGAAGGGCGCGAGCTCACCCGCTCGCAACGCGGCGCGGGCGGCGTCGGCGTGACGGCCCTCGCGCATGGCGGCGTCGACCACGGCGCCGAGTGCGCGCAGGGCGAGCTCGCGGGCACGTGCTCGCTCGCGAATGAGCCAGTCCTCGAACGTCTCGCCGGCATTGCTGACGTGAAATCCGTCGAGCAGCTCACCGCGGTAGAGCCCAGCGGCCTCGTCGTACCGGTTGGCGGCGACGGCATCGCGCAGCGCGACGACATCGCACCAGAGTTTCGCCCCGTCGAGCTTGATCTCGTCGTCGCCACGACTCGCGAAGACGTCGTCGCCCAGCGCGAGGCGCAGTTGATAGAGTGTGTTGCGCAGGGCGCGCCGCGCCGCGAACTGGTCGAGTTCGGGCCAGAACACCGCGAGCAGGCTGTCGCGGCGATGGTAGGTGTCGGCGCCGATGGCGAGGTACGCCAGTAACGCCAACCGCTTCGGTTGTGCAAGGAGAGCGCTCGCATCGGTGCCGTCGGCGCGCGAGATCTGAGGCGCGCCGAACAGCGCGAGGCGTATCAAGGTGGCCACTGTCTCCTAATAGTCTCCGTCCTGCTCACCAGGGGCGACCCCGAAGATGTCGTACAGGCCGTCCCTGGCCTCATTTGGGCAGACTATACAGCACCTTCCCGTTCTCGTCCAGAAATTGGAGCGTGGCGACGTTCGAGGAGTCGACCGCCATCCGAATTCGAGGCTTCCCGTTCGTGTCCATGAGGAGGACGGCGGCATCGTCGTGCTTCGTGCGGCCGACGAACACGCGTTCCGTGAAGTGCCCTAACTCGGTCGCGTGCTCTTTGCGCAGTGCTTGCATGGCGTCCTTCTTCGCCTGCCCGTCGCTCATCGTTTGCACCTTCACGAGCCCGCGGACCAAGTCGGCGGTGAGAGGGACGTTTGGCTGATCCCAGACCTCGAGCGCGGATTCGTTGTTGTCGCCTTCCTGGCTATGGCTCATGCCAATCGCCTCGTTCTGGCGATAGTTGTCGAACCGGATCGTACCGCCGGCGACCCGTTTGCCGTCGACCATCTTCCCGCTGTACACGAGGCCGCCGTCCTCGTCGCCCTCGTCATTGAAGAAGATCATGCCGGCGCCATCGCGCTTGCCATCGCGGTAGGAGAGGTCCACGCCGGCGACCGTGCCGCCGGGCATCCGATCCGTGTTCGCGATCGCCAGCCGCAAGTGGCCGTCCTTTTCACGGATATTGATTCGTTCGGCGTCGATCTCGGTGAACTTGACGGCGCCTGGGCCTTTGGCCGCGACGAAGATCAGCACGCCAAACGCCAACGTGGACACGTACGCGTACGCTTTCAGGAATCGCAGCTCCCGCTCGATCTTGCTGTCCATCTTGCGCGCCCTCCGGCACGGGGGTAATTGTACGGACAAATAAGACTTCACTCCCGGGCGCGTGCTGTCCAGAGCCACATCCCGCTCATCGTGTCGATGGTGATGGGATGGCCGAGCAGGCGGGCCTGCAGCAGGATCTGTCCGCGATGGTGGCCGTCGTGGACCATGTAGTACGTGAGAAACTGCACCGGATGGTGGACCGACCGACCGACGCGGCCGCCGCGTTCGAGCGCCGGCTCCAACACCTCCAGCACCGCTCGGCGCTTGGCCATGAGCGCGCGTACGGCGCCAGCCTGCGTCACTTTGTGCCGATCCAACTCCGGCGGCACGGAGACTTTCGGCGCGGCCCGGCGCAAGTACACCAGCGCGCAGTTGTGCATGTGGGCCACGATCGCGGCGATCGTGCGCATCTTGGGCGCCGGTGGCTTGGCGCGCCAGACGTCCGGGTCGAGTCGCTCGACGAGGTACGCGTTCACCCGCGCGCTGGCCGAGTAGGCGCCGAGTAGCTCAGCCGTGAGGTCAGGATTGGTGGGCATGACCCGAATCTATGCGCGCTGGTTGTATACGACTTGCATAAGGCTGCTCCCGTTGACTCATCACGGGAGTGTCCATGGTGTCCGCGGTTCTTCGTCGGTTTGCGTCGCTTACAGCGTTTAGCACGTGTACGATCGCCGTCATGACCGCTTGCTCCGATTCCGCGGCGCCACCGATGGCGTCCCCATCAACGATCCAAGCGTCTGCCGCCGCGCTGCCGGTCGTGAATGCGGTCGTGCGTGTGCTGCCTGGACTCGATGGAGCACATCCGCGAGGGATCGACGAGTTCGATGAGGTCGTTGGCAGCACCGCGGCAAATGTGCCGTTCTATTGGAGCCCGTCGAACGGGCTGGTTCTGTTGCAGCATCCCGGGTTTACGACGGGGCAAGCGCGGACGATCAACGACCACGGGGCGATGTCGGGTACCCTCGGCGGGAATACGGCGGTCGTCTGGATGCCGTTACACACTGGCGAGTTCCGCGTGTTCCCGTCACCAGCGTCGCAAAGTTGCTCGGCTTCGGTGCTGACGTGGGGCGGCGAGCTCGTTGGAACGTGCGTCGCGACGAATGGCACCGCGTATGGAACGATATTCAACTGGCACGGGGCGCCGACCCAGACCTCGGGGTACCAGTACAACGACCTCTCCGGCGACGGATATCTCGTTGGGGCGCAAGACGACAATGGAGTGCTGACGGCGCCGATTGTTGTCTTGCCGAGCGGCCAGGTGGTGGTGTTGCACGGAGTCGATGGTGCGATACACAAATGGGCCGCTGTCAACGCGGTGGCCGAGGGCGGGTACCTTGCGGGCTACAGCACCGAGGCCGGGTGTACGCAAGGCGTCGTGTGGGGTTTGTTCACCTCGGGGCACGCGACATGGCCCGAACGGTACCTCGACGTCTGCGGCGAGGCGAACGGCATTACGTCGGACGGGTATGTCGTCGGGACATCATTCTCGGGCTGGGCTTTCCTCTGGTATGAGGAGCCGGGGCCGGGCTTGCAGCGGCTGCCCGGGCTCGGGCAAGCCGGCGAGACCAGTACGGCCGTGGCGATCTCCCTGCATCATGCGCTCGGTACGATCACATCGAATGGCGTGACCCACACGGTTATCTGGAATTTACCCGACCGTACGTGACGCCGTCGATGTACACGCTCTCGTTGTCGGTGAACGGATAGAACGCGAGCACGCGTTGCACGGCGCCGCCGTCGCCGTCGAGCTCCAAGGTGTAGCCGGTCACCTTGTACGTGCCGCCCAGGTTCGCGTTGCCGCGAACGCGCGAGGTGGTTGTCGTGGTGACCTGGCCATTGCCGCCGGCGGACGCGCTGCCGCTTCCGTGCTGATCCTGATAGGAGCTCGCGCTACCGCCGAATCCGCCGCCAGCTTGCACGGCTCCAGTGCCGGCGATCACGCCCGAGCTGCGGGCGAATCGCCCGTTCTGGGAGAACGCAATGGTGGCGGATGTGTTGTAGGAGCCCATGCCGCCGAACCTCGTCGAATTGCGGTGAATCAAGCTGATGCCCATTGCCGCGCCGGCGGGCAGCGGCCGCGCCCGATCGGCCGCGAGCTTGGTCCATTGTCCGGACGCGTCCTGTATCAGCACATCGCTGCCCGACTGCTTCCATCGACGCCACTTCGCGGGCTCCCGTTGCTTGGAGGCGCTTTCGTCGAGTAGCTCCGGCGGCACCGTGAGGCCTAGGTACGCCCAGCCGTCGCTCAGCAGGAGGTCGGCCGACTCGACGTAGGCGTAGCCGCCGGCGGTGGTCTGGCCGCGACCTTCGTGCATAACCATAAAGCCGGTAGTCGACCTGACATTCGCGCCACCGACGATCGTGCCGGCCGTCCGGGCGTACTCTATGGCAGACGCGACTGGCAGATTCGTCACGATAGCGCTGAACTGTACCGAGTCACCCGCGTGTGCGGCCGCGGTGTAGAGCGCGATCCACGACTGACCTTGGGCGTCGCGATAGTTGGTCTGGGCTACCCATGCGCCGCTCGAGTTTTGTTGGGGCGCTATCGTACCGGTGAGCGTGCCACGCTTGGCGACGTCGGCCTTTGCTTGCGACGTGAGCCATGCGCCCAAGTCCGGACTGGACAATTTCTGCGCCGGTTCCAGCGTAAGCGTGAAGAGCTGGCCTGTTGGCAGGCTCGATGGAGCGTAGGTCCAGCTCGCGCCGGCGCGAGTGGCGGTCCAGCCGGACGGGGCAGGGACGGGTTGTCCGCGGACCGACGCGAGTGGTAGCGCGAACAGCAAAAAGAGGGCGTTTTTCGTCACGATTGCTAGTATGAAGGGCCCAGCTTCTCCATGAGCTGTGCCCGGCGGTTCCGGCTGACGGCAAGTGCGGTGCCGTCAAGGAGCACGACGGTGAGACCGCCGATGCCGTGGCGTCGCACTTCGCGTACCCGGCGGAGGTTGATTATTGCCGAGCGATGGATGCGTGTGAACGCGGCGGAGTCGAGCTGTGCCTCGAGCGATGCCAGCGTCGCCCGCATGACATGACGCCGTCCGCCGATGTGCAGCACCGCGCAGTAGTCATCGGCCTCGATCCAGTCGACATCGGCAGTTGGGACAACCACATCCTTCCGCCCCACCCGCACCACGAGTTGGGTGTTCGCCGGGGCGGTAGCGGTCGCGTGGTCGTCGAGCAGCGCGCGGAGTCGTCGCTCGAGGTCCGTGTCTCGCGTGCGTGTCAGCGCGTCGCGCGCCCGGTCGAGCGCCTGCGCGAAGCGATCGGCGGCGACGGGCTTGAGCAGATAATCGATGGCCCGCACGTCGAACGCGCGCACGGCAAACGCATCGTACGCGGTCACGAAGATCACGGCCGGCATGGCCGCGGGTCCGACCGCGCGCAGCACACCGAAGCCGTCGACCTCGGGCATCTGGACATCCAGGAACACGAGATCGGGTCGCCCACCGCGAATCAGTCGAATGGCGGCGTGGCCGCCGAGCGCTTCGCCGGCGATCTCGACGTCATCGTGCTCGGTCAGCAGCCCGCGCAGGGAAGCGTTCCCGAGGGGCTCGTCATCGACGAGCAGCACGCGAATCGGCCGGCGCCGACTCATGTGGATTGGCGGAGCGGGATCAGGATGTCCGCCCGCACGCCGCCCCCGGCCGCGCGCTCGAGATCGAGGCATCCATCCGCGCCGTAGAGCGCCGCCAGGCGGGCGCGGGTGTTCTTGAGACCAACACCCGTCGCGCCATCCAACGTCCAACCGATCGGCAGCCCGGGTCCGTCGTCGGTCACGCGCAAGTGCAGCCGGTTGGACTCCGCGAAGGCTTCGATGCGCACATGGACCGGAGCTTCACGTCGGGCGACGCCGTGCCGAACGGCATTCTCGACCAGGGGCTGCAGGACCATACTCGGGACGAGCGCCCCGCCAATCCCGTCCATGGGTCCGACCGCCGTCGTCAGGCGCTCGCCGAATCGCGCGCGCTCGATCGCCAGGTAGCGGTCGAGCAACGCCAACTCGTCGCGCAGCGGAATCTCCTGGCTCGTGGTGTCCTGCAGCAGGTGTCGCAGGAGCTCACTCAGGTGTGTCAGGACTCGCACGCCCTCCTCGGGCTCGCGGGCTCTGACGAGGCCCACCGCGGCGTTGAGGGCATTGAACAGGAAGTGGGGATGCAACTGCGCACGCAGCGCACTGAGCTGCGCTTGTGCCAGTTCGGCCGACAGTGCCGATGCGCGGATCTCTTGCTCGCGATATCGGTGGAAGTTGTCCATTGCGTAGGCCGCCAGGAGTACGCCGAGGTACAAGATCAGTGTGAAGGGAACCCAATCGGCGAATAGCGCGACGAATCCCTGGTGCCCGCCGTATGTCAGATTGACGACCGCGGCATGGATGGTGACGGCCGTCAGGCTGGCAACGATGTGCACGCCAATCGAGGCCGCGCGCACGGGGCGCCGCAGTGGAAATCGTTGAGCGAGCCAGAGGATCGCCGGCGTCATGAGCGCCCAGGTGTACCATCCCGGCGCGCGATGCACGACGACGAGCCAGAGTGGCGTTGGCGTGCCCCGAAGACGGTCGGAGACGTAAAGGGCCGAGACCTCGGCGAGCGCGGCGACGGACCACACGGCGGTGATCGTGAGCATGGAGAGGCGGCGTGCGCGCATCGTGCCGAACGATGGCATGAATGCTCGGCGAGCGCTATGCAGATGCAGCGAGTGACACTGGCCGTGCCGTCGGCGGTGCGGTGCGGGCGACTCGCTGCATCGTCGCACTGGAGCGCGATGGCGTTTGGTACGTTGCCGCCATGCTCCTCCTACTCATTGCCGCGTTGGACAGCACGCCTCCGGCGCTCGCGTACGACGGCCGTGCGGGACAGATCTCGGTCGCTGTTCCTCGACTCGATGCGCACATTGCGATCGATGGCACGCTGTCCGCACCCGAGTGGCGGCAGGCGGCGCTGCTCACGGGATTCTCCGAGTATCAGCCGGTTGATGGATTGCCGGCCGAGGATTCGACGCAAGTCCTCGTGTGGTACTCCAAGGATGCCATCTACTTCGGCATACGGGCGTACGAGCTGCACGGACTGCCGCACGCGACGCACGCCAACCGCGACAAGATCGACGGTGACGACTATGTGCAGCTCATCCTGTCACCCTTCATCCATTCCCATCAAGCCGTCGTTTTTGCCGTCAATCCATTCGGTGTGCAGGAGGATGGCACGATCACCGAAGGCGTGAGAACGTCGATCGGCAGCATCGGGATCCGAAATGCCACCGGTCCGGATTTCGTCGACCTGAGCCCGGATTTCGTGTTCGAGTCGAAGGGGCAGCTGACCGCGTTCGGGTATCAGGTCGAAGTGCGGATCCCGCTGCGGAGCATCAAGTTCCCCGCGAAGTCTCCCCAGAACTGGGGCATCAACATCTTGCGCAGGATCCAACATTCGGGTCACAGCGACACGTGGTATCCCACGAAGCTGGGCGCCTCCTCGTACCTCGATGAGGCAGGCGCACTCACGGGTTTCCGCGACCTCGACGCAGGGCTCGTCCTCGATCTCAATCCGATCGTCACCGAGAAAGTCATTGGCAATCCCACCGCGGCCCTCCCCGCGGGCTGGGGCTATGGGGTCGGGCGGCCCGAGCTCGGAGGGAATGTGCGGTGGGGGATCACCCCGAGCCTCCTGCTCAACGGCACGTACCGCCCCGATTTCGCGGAAGTGGAATCGGACGCGACGGAGCTCATCCTCGATCCCCGCGTCGGCGTGAAGTATCCCGAGAAGCGCCCGTTTTTTCTCGATGGATTGGAGCAGTTCAATACGCCGAACAATCTCATTTATACGCGCAGCATCGAGGCGCCGATCGCGGCGTCGAAGCTGACCGGCAAGCTGGGCGACGTGTCACTCGCCTACCTGGGCGCGATCGACGAGGAGGATCAGACCGGACTCACCGGCGGACATCCGGCGATCAACGTGTTCCGTGTGCGCGACGATTTCGCGCAAGGCTCCCAGATCGGCGCGGTGGTCACCGACAAAGAGGCGGGCGGGAGCTTCAACCGTCTGGTCGGCGCCGACTCCCGCGTTGTGTTCGGCAAGGTCTATTCGCTGAGCCTCCAGGCGGCCACCAGCATGACGCGCGATTCGGGCGTGAGCACCGCCGGCCCGCTCTGGCAGGCCACCCTCACCCGCACCGGACGGTCGTTCTACTTCAACTACTCGCTCAAGGGCATCGACCCGGAGTTCACTGCGGCCGACGGGTTCATTTCGCGCGGGAATATCGCGAGGGCGTCGTTAGACCAGCGATACACGTTCTACCCGAAGCACACGTTCCTGGACACGTTCGGGGTCGGCGCTCTGTACGACCCCACGTGGGTCTATCGAGACTTCACCGCATTCCGAGGGCCGCAGGAGCGGGAATTTCAACCGTACGTGACCGCGACGCTGGCCGGGGGCTGGCAGCTCCTGTACATGCAGGCGCTCGGGTCCTACGGCTACGATCCATCCATCTACCAAGACTACTACCTGGGCCACATCGGACCGCATGACACGACGTACACCCACTATGCCGGCGGGAAAAAGATCTGGGACAACGATTACATCCTCCAGGTCACGACGCCGACGTTCTCGACATTCGACCTGTCGCTGTTCGAGTTCTACGGCAACGACTTCAACTTCTTCGAATGGGCGCCGGCCTATTTTTGGTGGACATCGTTGACCCTGAACTACCGGCCGACCGGCCAGTTGCGTGCCCAGCTGACGTATAACGCGGAGGTCTATTGGCGGCACGACGATAAGTCGATCGTCGGGAAGACCCTGATTCCGCGGCTCAACGTCGAGTATCAACTCTCGCGGCCCATCTTCTTCCGGCTCGTCGCGCAGTACGACGGATCATACCAAAACACCCTGCGCGATGACTCGCGCACCGGGTTGCCGATCTTCATCTTCGATCCGGCCACCGCAACGTACGCGCGCGACACCGCGTTTCAAAACAACCAGCTGCAGCTCTCGGCCCTGTTCGCGTACCAGCCTATCCCCGGCACGGTTGCCTTTGTCGGATACGGCAACACGCTGAACCCGTCGCGGCGGGTCGCCGACAATATTTTCGTCAAGTTCAGCTATCTGTTCCGGATGTGATGCGGCGCGAAGGCGAGCAGCCGATGCACGAGCAGCGCGGGCATCGCGATGAGCAGCGCCGCAATGGCGTACTCGGTGCGAGAGACGCCGACGCCGAACGGGAACCATATCCCGGGAATACGCAGGAGCGAGATCTCGGTCGGGAAGAGCGACATCGCCACCAACCCCACGGCGGGTACGGCGAGCCAGGCCTCGCGGCCCTGTCGCCGCACGCCCATACCGGTGATCGCGATCAACAGCGTGGCCAGCGCGAGCCGCACGACCTGCGCGAGCGTCGCGGCGTGCGCGTACTGCGCGATCATCAAGAGCGCGGTGAGCACGCCGACCGCCGCCGGGATCCACGCGGGGCGACGGACGCCGAACCACGCGCGCCACGCCATGACCCACGCGCCGGTCATGAGCGGAATCAGCAGGGTGACCGTGACGATATCGAACATCGGACGGCTCTCGAACGGGAGCCAGAAGAACACCGCCTGGTTCTCGCGGCGCGCGCCAATGAGGAGCAGTGCCACGATGAGCCACCAGTAGCCGCGATCGGCGGTATCGAACTGCATCAGGATCAACACCACGATCGCGACGGGGATGAACCCGAGGCCCTCGACGCAGTCGACGATGTACCCGTTGAACTTCTCCAACCACTGCAGGTCATATTGCGCCCTCACCGCGGCCGCTTGGCCCAGCTCAGGCGCGATGCGGATGCCGCCGCCGGACGGATCGCCGATCAACGCGCGCGGTCGGGCCCATACGCGAATGGCAATGACCACGGTGTCGCTCACAGGCGAGAGCGCGAACAGGCGCGGCTTCGTGTTGTACACGGTCGGCGGCGTCGTCGAGAAGTCGCCAGCGCCGCCGGCCAGGCGCCCGTCGATGAAGAGCTGATACGCGTCGTCTACCTGCAGGGGGCCGAGTACGGCGAGCGCGTCGGTCGGCGGCGTGGTGAGAACGACGCGCGTGCGATACCACGCGAACCCCGTATACCCCGCGTGTCCCCGCGCGCCCCAGCCGGTGACCCAGCCAGTGAGTCCTACGTCGCCATCGTGCGCGTCGGGCGATGACGGTGTGAGATCCACCGCCTCCCACGCGGCGTCGTTGAAATGCGGATCGGCCCACGCCGCATCGTCGCCCGTATGGAATTTCCACTCGGTGAGCGTGACGATGGCGTGTCCGAGCGTAACCGACCCAGCGAGGAGCATCGACAAGGTGAGCACGGCGCCAGTATATCGCGGTCGGCTCGCTCTTAGCTAGATTGGGGCCATGGAAGAGACCTTATTGAGCCGCTTCATGCACGCGCTGGCCACCGGCGCGATCCGGGTCGTTGATCTGAGTCAGCCGCTCGATCCCAGTACCCCTGTCATCCAGCTACCGCCAGACTTTGGCCCCTCGTGGCCGTTCCGTTTGGAGGAGATCTCGCACTACGACAGCCGCGGACCGGCGTGGTATTGGAACAACTTCTCCTGCGGCGAGCACACGGGGACGCACTTCGATGCGCCGGTGCACTGGGTGACCGGCAAAGACTACCCCAAGAACGCCACGGATAGCATCCCGGCCGAGAAGCTCCTGGCACCAGCGTGTGTCATTGACGTCTCCCGCGAAGCGGCCGCCGATAACGACTTCTTGCTGACCCCAGCCCACGTCGAGGCATGGGAAAAGAAGAACGGGCGCGTTGAGGCGGGATCCTGGGTCCTCATGAGAACCGACTGGTCCAAGCGTCCATCTCCAGCGGCGTTCCTGAACATGACCGATACAGGGGCACACGTGCCAGGGCCGCACCCGGAGCTCGTGCCATTTCTGGCACGCGAGCGCAACGTGATCGGCTGGGGGTCCGAGGGCGTTGGCACCGACGCCGGCCAGGCGTTTCGGTTCGACCCTCCGTTCCCGTGCCACAGCATCATGCACGGCAGCAACAAATTCGGACTGGCCAGCCTCACCAACCTCGATCAGCTCCCGCCCAAAGGCGCGATCCTGATCACGCCTCCGCTCAAGATCGTCAACGGCTCCGGAAGCCCCTGCCGCGTGCTCGCGCTGGTGACGGCATGATACATTAGGAGTATGGCGGAACGGAGTTTCGCGAAGGAGGTCCGCAAGCTCAGCCTGGGCGCCGGCGAAGAATTTCGCGGCGAAGGCATCCTCGCCGTCACCAAAGCGCTCCTGCAGTCCGGCGTATCGTACGTCGCGGGATATCAAGGGGCGCCGATCTCTCACTTGATGGACGTGCTGACCGACGCCAACGCGATCCTCGAGTCGCTCGGCGTCCACTTCGAGCACAGCGCGTCCGAGGCCACCGCCGCCGCGACCCTGGCCGCGTCCGTCAATTATCCGCTCCGTGGCGCCGTCACGTTCAAGTCGACGGTCGGAACGAATGTCGCGTCGGACGCCCTGGCGAATCTGGCATCGGGCGGCGTGTGCGGCGGCGCACTGATCATCGTCGGCGAGGACTATGGCGACGGCTCCAGCATCATGCAGGAGCGGTCGCACGCGTTCGCGATGAAATCGCAGATGTGGCTCCTCGATCCGCGGCCCAATCTGCCCTCGATCGTGCGCGCGGTCGAACAGGGGTTCGCGCTGTCCGAGGCGAGCCATACGCCCGTGATGCTGGAGCTCCGCATCCGGGCGTGTCATGTGCACGGGCGTTTCATCGCCAAGGACAATGTCCGCCCCCAATTCACGCTCAAAGACGCGATCGAGCGCCCGGTCCGCGACACCAGTCGCATCGTGCTCCCGCCGTCGAGTTTTCTCCATGAGCAAGAGAAGATTCGCACCCGGTGGCCCGCGGCGCAGACGTTCATCGTCGAGCATGGGCTCAATGAAATGTTCGCCGAGGACGCCCAGGACATCGGCATCATCCTGCAGGGTGGCATGTACAACACCACCGTGCGGTCGCTCGAGCTGCTTGGCCTCGCCGATGCGTTTGGCGACACCAAGATCCCGCTCTATATCCTCAACGTCACGTATCCGCTCGTCGATGACGAGGTCAAGCAATTCTGCGCGGGGAAGCGCGCCGTCTTGATTATCGAAGAAGGCCAGCCCGATTTTATCGAGCAGGCGTTGAACGCCATGCTCCGCAAGATGGGGAGTGACACGCGGGTAGATGGAAAGGACGTGCTTCCCATGGCTGGTGAGTACACGGCAGCCGTCGTCATGGCGGGCGTTCGTGCGTTCATCGAGAGGCACACCCCGAGCCTCCTGCAACCTCGCGCGAGACCAGTTGCGGCGAGCGCGAAGCGCGAGCTGCCAGTGCATTCCCGGCCACCGTCGTTTTGTACAGGCTGTCCTGAACGCCCGATCTTCACGGCCATGAAGCTCGTCGAGCGCGAGCTTGGCCAGCACCACGTGAGCTGCGACATCGGCTGCCATCTGTTCTCTATCCTGCCGCCATTCAACATCGGCGCCACAACGATGGGCTACGGCCTCGGCTGGGCCGGGGCGGCGGCGTTCAACACCAAGGAGACGAACAAGCGCACAGTCTCATTCATGGGCGATGGCGGGTTCTGGCACAACGGCCTGACGAGCGGCGTCGGCAATGCGGTGTTCAACCAGAGCGACAGCGTACTGATCGTCGTCGACAACAGCTACACCGCGGCGACCGGCGGACAGGACATTCTCTCGTCCAAGGCCGACAACCCGATCCGGCGGACGAAGCTCTCGATCGCCGACGCGGTGCGGGGCGTCGGCGTAAAATGGGTGCGCACCATCACGCGGACCTATGACGTCGCGCAGATGCGCGATGTGCTCCGGGATGCGCTCACGACAAAGGAGAAGGGCCCCAAGGTCATTGTTGCGCAAAGCGAGTGCACGCTGAACAAACAGCGGCGCGTCAAGCCGCTGATGCTCCAACGCGCGAAGGAAGGGCATCGGGTCGTGCGCGAAAAATTCGGCGTCGACTCCGACACCTGCACGGGCGACCATTCGTGCATCCGCCTCTCGGGGTGTCCGTCGCTCACCGTGACCGACAACCCCGATCCCCTGCGCCCGGATCCGGTGGCGACGGTGCTCGATAGCTGCGTCGGGTGTGGCCTGTGCGGCGAAGTGGCCCACGCCGCGAAATTGTGCCCATCGTTCTATCGAGCCGACGTCGTCTCGAATCCCGGCCGGTGGGAGCGCATGGTCGCACGGATTCGCCAGGCCATGATCGGGATCTTGCAACGACGTACCGACCGGCGCCTCGCCGGCATCTACGGATGAAAGCGACGAGCGTCGCTATCCTGGCGATGGGCGGCGAAGGCGGCGGCGTCCTCGCCGACTGGATCGTCGACGTAGCCGAGCACGCGGGGTACCGGGCGCAGACCACCTCGGTCCCCGGCGTGGCGCAGCGGACCGGCGCGACGATCTACTACGTGGAGATCTTTCCGGCGTCGGACCGCGAGCCGGTGCTGGCGCTCATGCCGGTGCCGGGCGAAGTCGATGTCGTGATCGCCTCCGAGCTCATGGAAGCCGGACGCGCGGTGCAGCGTGGATTGGTCACGAGCGACCGGACGACGCTCATCATGTCGACGCACCGCGTCTACTCGATGACCGAGCGCACAGCGTCGGCGGACGGTCGCGTCGACTCCGCCGCGCTGCTCGAGGGGGCGAAGCAGGCGGCGCGCCTGTGCGTGAGCCGCGACTTCTCCAAAATCGCCGAGGACAACAAGAGCGTCATCAGCGCGGCTTTGCTCGGCGCGCTCGCGGCAACACACGCGCTGCCGTTCGAGCGCCGGCAGTTCGAAGAGGCCATTGACCGGGGTGGCGTTGGCGTTGCATCGAGTCGTGCCGCGTTCGCGGCAGGCTTCGCCGCGGCTACTCAGAGCGAACCGACGGCGATCCACACCCCGGTGAGGTCGAGCATAGGCCCCCGGCTCGCCGCGCTGGCTACCAGGGTCCGACAGACGTTCCCGGCGGCGTCTCACGAGATATTGATCGCGGGGATCCAGCGGCTCGCTGATTACCAGGACGAACGCTACGCGGCCGAGTATTTGAATCGGCTGGATCCCATTCGCGATGTTGACTCGGGCGAGTTTTTGCTGCTGAGAGAGGCGGGGCGGTACCTCGCGCTCTGGATGTCGTACGAGGACGCCATCCGCGTCGCCGACCTCAAGATTCGCGGCGGTCGTTTCGCGCGCGTCGTGCGTGAGTCGCGAGCCACCGACGGTCAGGTGGTGCACATCAACGAGTTCCTGCACCCGCAGATCGGCGAGCTGGCAGACATCGCGCCGGCGTGGCTTGGCCGATGGATGCTGAAGAGCGCGACCGTCCGATGGGTGGTCGGAGCCCTCACCAAGAAAGGGACCGTTCTCCAGACCACATCGCTCAGCGGATTTGCGCGGTTGTATGTTCTCGCGGCGCTCCGCCCCACGCGGCGTGGCTCGCTGCGCTTCGGAGTCGAGCACGCGAAGATCGTGGAGTGGATCGAGCGTATCCCGCCTTTGGCGGCGACCGACTATGCGCTCGCCGTCGAGGTCGCGCAGTGTCCGCGCCTCGTCAAAGGCTATGGGGAGACGCACGAGCGCGGCAGCCAACGGTTCGACGCGGTCATGCGGGCCGTGCCGGAATTGCGGGCGCATGACGATGCCGCGGTCCGGCTCCGCGCGCTGCGCGAGGCGGCGCTGGCCGAAGTATGAGAATCGCGTGCCTGGGGGGCGGGCCGGCTGGACTCTACTTCTCGATTCTCGCGAAGAAGGCCAATCCATCCTGGGACATCACGGTCGTCGAGCGCAACCGGGCTGACGATACGTTCGGGTGGGGCGTCGTGTTCTCCGATAAGACGATGGACGGATTTCGCTCGATCGATCCCGAGACGCACGACGCCATCGTCCGGGCGTTCCGCCATTGGGATGACATCGACGTCCACTTCAAAGGCCGAACGGTCACGTCGGGGGGTCACGGGTTCTGCGGCATCGCGCGGATAACCCTTTTGCGGATCCTGCAGGAGCGGGCCGCTGATCTCGGTGTCGATCTGCGGTTTCAGACAGAAGTGACCGACCCAACGCAGTACGCGAGAGAATTCGATTTCGTGGTGGCGTCGGACGGGGCGAATTCGGTTACCAGGCGTACGTTTGAAGGCATTTTTCGGCCGAACATCGATGTCCGCCGGAACCGCTTTATTTGGCTGGGTAGCCGCGCCAAGCTCGATGCGTTCACGTTCGACTTCGCCGAGACCGAGTGGGGCTGGTTCAACCTCCACGCGTATCGGTTCGCCGATGACTGGTCGACGTTCATCGTCGAGACGCCCGAGAACAACTGGCGGGCGGCCGGCCTAGATCGGATGCCGCTGGCCGAGTCGATTCGTTTCTGTGAAACGCTGTTCGCCGACCGCCTCCAGGGCCAGCCGCTCATCTCCAACGCGCACCACAAGCAGGGCGCCGACGCCTGGCTCACGTTTCAGCGCATCCTCTGCGAGCGCTGGTACCATGAGAACATCGTGCTGATCGGCGACGCGGCGCACACGGCCCATTTCAGCATCGGGTCCGGCACGAAGCTCGCGATGGAGGATGCGATCGCGCTCGCGCGCGTCCTCGCGGGCGGAGGCGCGCTGGCGCAGTACCAGAGCGAGCGGGAGGTCGAGGCACTCAAGCTGCAGAGTGCTGCCCGCAATCGGATGGAGTGGTTCGAGCAGGTGGAGCGCTACGTGCACTTGGAGCCGGAGCAATTCGCCTACAGCCTGCTCACGGGCAGCCAGCGGATCGGCCACGAGAATCTGAAGGTTCGCGACAAGCAGTACGTGGCGAGCGTGGAGCGATGGTTCGGCGAGCGGTGCGGCGTGACCGATGTCCGTCCACCCATGTTCACGCCGTTCACCGTCCGCGGCGTGTCCCTCAAGAACCGCGTGCTGGTCTCGCCCATGGCGACGTACCGCGCGATCGACGGGATGCCGAACGACTTTCATCTCGTCCATTTCGGCGCCCGGGCGATGGGTGGCGCCGCCATGGTCTTCACCGAGATGACCTGCGTGTCACCCGAAGGGCGCATCACGCCAGGGTGCTTGGGACTGTGGACGGACGCGCAGCGAGACGCCTGGTCGCGCATCGTTCAGTACGTTCATGCGGAGACCGACGCCAAGATCGCGCTGCAACTCGGGCACTCGGGGCGCAAAGGGTCTACGCGTCGCGGATGGGAGGGTATCGACCAACCGCTGGAACATGACAACTGGCCGCTCGTCTCGGCATCCGCCATCCCGTACATCGAGGGCGTCTCGGCCGCTCCGCGCGAGGCAACACACGCCGACCTGGCGTGCATCCGCGATCAGTTCGTCGCCGCGGCGCGACGAGGCGCGATCGCCGGCTTCGACTGGCTCGAGCTGCACTGCGCGCACGGGTATTTCCTGTCCAGCTTTATTTCGCCGCTGACGAACAGGCGCACGGACGAATACGGCGGTTCGCTCGCCAATCGCTGCCGCTATCCACTGGAAGTGTTCCAGGCCATGCGCGATGTCTGGCCGGACGATCGGCCGATCAGCGTCCGGATCTCGGCCCATGACTGGGTGCCGGGCGGACTGACGCCTGATGACGCGATCCAGGTCGCTCGCCTGTTCAAGGACGCCGGCGCCGACGTGATCGATTGCTCATCGGGGCAGGTCAGCAAGGCCGAGCGACCCGTGTACGGCCGGATGTTCCAGGTGCCGTTCGCCGACCGGATTCGGAACGAAGTCGGCATACCCACGATCGCGGTCGGCAATATCTTCGAGGGCGACCACGTGAACACGATCATCGCGGCTGGTCGCGCCGACCTCTGCGCGGTCGCCCGCCCGCACCTCGCGGACCCAGCGTGGACGCTGCACGAAGCCGCGAAGCAGGGGTACGCGGATCTGTGGTGGCCCGATCCCTATCTCAACGGAAAACAGCAATTGGAACGCAACCTGGCGCGCGCCGCGCTCCTCGCATTGCAAGCATGACACTCACCGGGAAGCACGCCGTCGTGACCGGCGGCAATCGCGGTATCGGCGCCGCGATCGTCCGCGCATTGCAAGAAAACGGCGCGCGGGTCACTGTCGTCCACCGGGCGACTGTCGATGTCGCTGATGGCGATGCGGTAGCCCGAGCATTTGCTGGAATGGGTCGGGTCGACATTCTGGTCAACAACGCTGGCCAGGCGGGCTCGGCGCCCTTCGGCAAAACGGACCACGAGCTGTGGCGCCGGATGATGAGCGTGAACCTCGATGGCGCGTACTATTGCATGCAGGCCGTGCTGCCGGGAATGCGAGAGGCGGGGTGGGGGCGGATCGTCAACATCGCCAGCACCGCGGGCCTGGTTGGATACCGGTACGTCTCGGCCTACTGCGCCGCGAAGCACGCCGTGGTCGGCCTCACGCGCTCGGTGGCGCTGGAAGTCGCGACCTCAGGTATCACGGTCAATGCCGTGTGCCCGGGATACACGGAGACCGATATGGCCAGCGACGCCATCGCGAAGATCGCCGAGCGCACGAAGCGCACGCGCGAAGAGGCGCGCTCCGAGCTCGAGGCCCACAATCCACAACACCGACTCGTACGGCCCGAGGAGGTAGCGAATGCCGTCGCCTGGCTCTGCCTGCCCGGCAGCGAGGCCATCACGGGGCAGACGATCGCCGTCGCCGGCGGTGAGGTCATGACATAATGGACATCGAGTACGTCACCGCAAAGGGCGTCGCGACGATTACGCTCAATCGGCCCGAGCGCAAGAATCCCCTCACGTTCGAGATGTATGCCGAGCTGAGGGATCACTTTCGTGCGCTCAACACGACCGGAGACGTGAAAACCGTCGTCGTCACCGGCGCCGGTGAGAATTTCTGCTCGGGTGGCGACGTGCATGAGATTATCGGGCCGCTGACGCAGCGCGATATGCCGGGTCTGCTGGAGTTCACCCGGCTCACCGGCGACCTGGTCAAGGCCATGCGCGCGTGCCCACAACCCATCGTCTCGGCTATTGACGGGATTTGTGTCGGCGCGGGCGCGATCATCGCGCTGGCGTCGGATTTTCGCTTGGGTACCGCGAGGAGTAAGACCGCGTTCTTATTCACGCGCGTAGGCCTCGCTGGCTGCGACATGGGTGCGTGCGCCATGTTGCCGCGCGTGATCGGTCAGGGCCGTGCGGCCGAGCTCCTCTACACGGGACGCAGCATGAGTGGTGAGGAGGCCGAACGCTGGGGGTTCTTCAATCGCCTGTGCGATCCCGCCAGCGTACTGGCCGAGGCGAGAGCGTTGGCGGCCGACTTGGCTGCCGGGCCGACGTTCGCGCACGGAATGACGAAGAAGATGCTTCAGCAAGAGTGGAACATGGGCGTCGATGAGGCGATCGAGGCCGAGGCGCAGGCGCAAGCCATCTGCATGGCGACGAAGGATTTTGACCGCGCGTATCGCGCGTTCGTCGCGAAAACGAAACCCGTGTTCGAAGGCAACTGACGGATGGCCGATCGCGCATTCCTCGATTGGCCATTCTTCGAGGCTCGTCATCGCGCTCTCGCGGGTGAGATAGATGCGTGGGCCACGGAGCATGTCGGGGCCGGCCACGAGATGGATGTCGACGCGCAGTGTCGGTCGCTCGTCAGGGCCTTGGGCCAGGCAGGGTGGCTCAAGTACGCGATAGGGGATATCGACACCCGCGCGGTGTGTCTCATTCGCGAAACGCTGGCGCGGCACGAGGGCTTGGCGGATTTCGCCTTCGCTATGCAGGGTTTGGGATCGGGCCCGATTTCGTTGTTCGGCAATGGCGACCAGAAAGAGCGATATGTGGCGCGGGCCGGTGAAGGCGCGAGCATCGCCGCATTTGCGTTGTCGGAGCCGTCGACCGGGTCGGACGCCGCCGCGTTGACCTGTGCCGCGCGGCGCGATGGCGACAGCTACGTGCTGGATGGCGAGAAGACGTGGATCTCGAATGGCGGGATAGCGGACTTTTATGTCGTCTTCGCCCGCACCGGCGAAGCACCCGGAGCCAAGGGTATCACCGCGTTCGTGGTGGAGCCGGGCACGCCGGGCTTCGACTGCTCCGAGCGCATCGAGGTGATCGCGCCGCACCCGCTCGGGCGTCTCACGTTCGCGAGCTGCCGGGTACCGGTCGCCCAGGTGATCGGAGATGCAGGGCAAGGGTTCAAGATCGCGATGGCCACCCTCGACGTCTTCCGGACGTCGGTCGCCGCGGCGGCGCTGGGGTTTGCCCGGCGGGCGCTCGACGAAGCCTTGCGCCACGCGACGACGCGATCGATGTTCGGCCAGATGCTGGCCGACTTTCAGTTGACGCAGGCCAAGATCGCGACGATGGCGACGGGGATCGATGCCGCTGCCCTGCTCACGTACCGGGCGGCATGGCTTCGTGATCGCGGCCAGCGTGTGACGGTCGAAGCGGCGATGGCGAAGATGGTCGCCACCGAGACCGCGCAGCAGGTCATCGACAGCGCCGTGCAGCTCCTCGGCGCGCTCGGTGTCGTGCAGGGCCATCCCGTCGAACAGCTCTATCGGGAGATTCGACCCTTGCGTATCTATGAGGGCGCGACCGAAGTGCAACAGGTGATCATTGCGCGCGGGATCATGAAAGGTGCCTGACGTCTATCGCTCGGACATTCTCATCCGGTTCAGGCATTGCGATCCCGCCGGAATCGTGTTCTTCCCGCGCTATATGGAGATGTTCAACGATCTGGTCGAAGACTGGTGCCGCGACGCGCTGGGCTTCGACTTCAATGAGATCCACCTCCAGCGGGGCTGGGGCTTGCCGACCGTGCATCTCGACGTCGATTTTCGCTCGCCCAGTGTGTTGGGCGATCGGCTGTCGGCGACGCTGCGGGTGAATCACATCGGGTCGAGCTCGATCGGCGTGGATATCACGCTTTGCGGACCAGATGGCGCCGAGCGGGTGCGAGGAAAGTCGGTGCTCGTGTTCACTCGTGCCGAGACCAAGCGCGCCGCGCCGATTCCCGACGAGTTACGCGCTCGTATCACCCAATTCTATGCCGGTTGATCTTCTGCAGCCGGACGGCTGGGAACGCCCCAGAGGTTACGCGTACGGCGTCGCCGCCCGAGGCCTCGTCGTCTGCGTCAGCGGCATGATCGGCGCGGGCCCTGACTTCGTGAGTCAGGTCAGGGATGCTCTCCGACGCATCGTTCTCGTGCTGGCGGAGGCCGACGCACGTCCGGAGCACATCGTTCGAATGACCTGGTACGTGATCGACCGGGCAGAGTATGTCGGCGCGTCCAAGGCGACGGGAGACGTGTACCGCGAGATCATCGGCCGGCATTACCCCGCGATGACGGCGGTCGAGGTCTCGGCTTTGATCGAGCCCCACGCGCGCGTGGAGATCGAGGTTACGGCGGTAGTGCCCGACGGCGCTTGACGACGAAGTAGACGATCGTCAGGGCGCCGAGCCATGGTAGCCCCGCGATCAGCGTGATGCGCATCCCCTCGACCCACCACGTGGTCACGAGAATCGCGACCATCGCCACGGCGCCTATGATCGAGGTATATGGGTAGCCGATAAGCCGCGCGGGCAGCGGACGTCCACCCGCCGCCTCCCACCGCGGCCGGAACCGGATGTGCGTGACGAAGATCATGAGCCACACGAACAGGATGCCGAATAGCGAGACGCCGTACAGGTAGACGAACGCGCTGTTGGGATAGATCACGGCGACGGCAAGCGCGATCGCCAGCCCCAACGTCGAGGCGAGGAGCGCCGGAACCGGCACGCCACGCTTGGAGAGGCGGCCGAACGCCGCCGGCGCGTACCCGCCCCGCGAGAGCGAGAACATCATGCGGCTCACGAGATAGAAATTGCAGTTCATGCTCGACGCGGCCGCGCTGATCACGACGAAGTTGACGATGTTGGCCGCCGCCGGTACGTCCATCAGCTCGAAGACCCGTACGAACGGACTCGTCGTGACGGTCGACCCGGGCTGGATCTGATTCCACGGGACGAGGCCGACGAGCACCGTGATCGCGCCCAAGTAGAACACGAGCAGACGGCCGACGGTCTGCCGCAGCGCGCGCGGGATGGCGACGTCGGGGTCCTTGGCTTCGCCGGCCGTGACGGCGGCGACCTCGGTCCCGGTGTAGCTCAAGATCACGATCACCATCGCCATCCAGACGGCGGATACCCCGTGAGGGAAGAACCCACCGTGGCTCGTGTAGTTCGTGAGGCCGATGGGTGTTCCGGCAAAGCCGAAGATGGCGCCGACGCCGAGGACGATGAAGAGGACGATCGCGATCAACTTGATCATCGAGAACCAGTACTCGAACCACCCGAAGCTGCCGACGCTGCGGGCGTTGACCGCGATCAACGCGACCGAGAATGCCAGGACCCACAGCCAGCGCGAGGTGTGGGGGAACCACCACTGACAGTAGATGGCGATGGCGATCGCCTCGTTGCCGATCGCGATGCACTGGCACGCCCAGTACGTGTAGCGGACCGTGAACCCCGCCCATGGGTTGACGTACCGCTCGGCGTAGACGCCGAATGATCCCGCGGTCGGGTGCGCGACGGCCATCTCGGAGAGCGCGCCCATGAAAATCAGCGTGATGGCGGCCCCGAGGACGTAGCTCAGGATCACGGCGGGGCCGGCGATGTGGACCGAGAGCGAGCTCCCGAGGAACAGCCCGGTGCCGATCGCGCCACCGAGCGCGATCATGCTGAGCTGACCGACGCCCAGCTCGCGCGACAGCTCCTCGCCCGTCGGCTCGGCGGGGGAGGTCACGCGCGCGCGAGCAAGTCTCGATTATCCTCCAGTACCGTCAGGGCCACCTCGACGTCGTCGAGCGTGTTGTACACGTGGAAGCCGAAGCGAATACCATCTTTGCGCGACGAGACAGCCACTCCGCGCGCGGTCAGTTTCGCGACCGCGGCTTGGGCATCGCGCGCGCGCACGACGACCAGGGGGCCGACGCTCGACGCCGGCGTCTTCGTGGCGACGCCGAGGTCGCGGAGTCCGCTGAGAAACGCGCGGGCCAGCTTCTCGACCTGCGCCGCAACGTTATCCAATCCCACACGAGCCAAGAGCTCCAACGCCGGTCGGACGAGATAGACGCTGGGCATGGGTGGCGACCCGCCCTCATAGCGCCGTGCATCGGGCGCGGGGTCCAAGATGCGGGTCTCGAACGCGAACGCATTGCGCTGCGCGAGCCAGCTGGTCATCGTCGGGTTGAATTCCTCGATGAGTCCGCGCCGAATGTAGAGGAACGCGATGCCCGGAGGCCCGAGGAGGTACTTGAGCGTGCCAGTGACGAAGAAATCGACGCCGAGCGCTTTGACGTCGATCGGGCGCGTGCCGCAGTCCTGATAGCCATCGAGGAAGAGCAGCGCGCCGTTGTCGTGGGCAATCCGCGTAATGGCGGGGATGTCCGACCGTGAGCCGTTCACGAACGAGACCGCGGTCAACGGCACGATCTTCGTGCGCTTGTCGACCGCCTTGGTGTACGCCTCGGTCGGGACCTGATTGTCAGTGCCGTCGAGGAACCGGATCTTCGCGCCCCGCGGCTGCTGCGCCAGCCAGATCTGGCCCATCGTCGGAAACTCGAACTCGCTCATGACGACGGTATCGCGCCCATCCTTGCCATTGAACGCCAGCGCATTGGCGATCGGGTTGATCGCCGCTGAGACGCTGGTTGTGATGGCGACCTCGTCGGGCTCGGCGTTGATCAACCGGGCAAACTGGCGGCGCAGGCCCTCGTAGCACTCCATCCACGTGTCCCACGGGGTGACGGACGTCCGCCAACTCTCGATGTAGGCCCGCATCCCGGCCTCGCTCGCATCGGAGATCGCGCCCTGCGAGCAGTTGTAGAGATACGTTTTTTCGCTGAGGATCGGGAAGTGTGATCGCAGTTCCGCGACCTGGTCGTCGGTGAGCATGCCCAAATCTGGCGTACGGACGACCACGGTTCTAGTATGCACTATGGACCGGAAACACTTTTATGCGACGATGAACGGGGAGGGAACGCTCGATTACGAGCGGTATCTCAATACGAAAGCGCTCCTCTCTTGCCAGAAAGATTTTGCGGATTTTTGCAACGGCGACGAGCTCCAGTTCCAGATCGTGCACCAGGTGGAGGAACTGTGGATGAAGCTCATCGGGTACACGTTGCTCGATATCGACGACTACTTGCAACAAGAGAACACGAACCGCGTCGTCACGCTGTTCGGCCGGACGCACACGGCGCTCCGGCTCATGATTAGCCAGCTGGCGCTCCTCGAGACCATGTCGCCACGCGAATATCAGGAAATTCGCCTCCGGTTGGGCAACGGCAGCGGACAGGAGTCGCCGGGCTATCGGACGCTGCTCAAGATGCCCACGCACATCTGGCAGTCGTTTCAAACGTATTATCTCGACAATCACGGTCTGACTGTCGAGAAGATCTACAATACCGAGTATGCCCACGGCGATGCCTATGTCGTTGCCGAGGCCATGGCGGAATTCGACGAGCTCTTTCAACGGTTCCGGTATTGCCACGTGCAGCTCATCCAGCGCACGATCGGCCTCGGCTCCAAGTCCCTCAAGGGTCGCCCGGTCGACCGGCTCATCGAAGGGGCGCACGCCACGTTCTTCCCGGAGCTGTGGGACATCAGGAGCCAGATGACGGACGGGTGGGGCAGCCAGTACGGCGTGGTCCGCGACTCCCTTTCCGCTCACTAGCGGCGCCCCTCCTCAGGCGCCGTGCGTCCCGCGGGATCGCACCGCCTGATCGTCCGCCGCCCGGCGCTCGATTCTCTCGCGCTCGCGCTGCGATCGGTCACATTCGACTTACCGCCGAATGGTACGGTCTCCGTTGCACTCGCGACGCCGTCGGTCGCGACTGTCCTGGCCGAACCTCGGCGTTTGACCCCACCACCAATGCCTGCACGCTGTATGTGCTCGACGGCCAGTTCGTGGGTCAGGACGACTACGCGCGACGGCTCCCCCCAACCGACGCAGGTGATCGGCATCGATGAGACTCGCCGCTGCGTCAGCGCCTATTGCCTCGGGAAAGACCACTCGCCGTCGGGAGTGCGCGCTTTGATCGCCGTCGCGCGGCCGTTCTCGACGACGAATTCGTACGTTTGATCCGCGAATTGCAAGGTCCGGAACTGGAGGCCTTTGACGGGAACCAGCGGCTGCGGCGGGTCGCCCGGGGTTACCAGGCGGAGCCCGGAACCTGGCTGATATTGCACCTGGAACGTGCTCTTGTCCGGAAAGACGTACACGCCCGCGAGTTTCGCGAGGATCGCGGTATCCGGCATATCCGGCTTGCGCGCGAATACGGCCTCCGCCTCGTCGAGGGACAGTACGGCATTGTCGACATCACCCTGTGGATTCGTGCGGAAGTTGACCGAGAAACGACCGTACCGTTCGTCGTCGGGTGTGTCGAACCGGTCGTAATGAAAGTGGTTCAACGGGAAAGCAAACTCGTGGAACGTGAATCGCAGGGTATCGTTCGTGAGGCCGATCTGGAGCTGGCCGTAGCCGGGATTGTCATACGTGCCGACATAGTCGGCCAACGCGTGTGACGGCTTGGTGTTCGGCACGCGGTCGGTGCCGGCTTTCGTGCGTGACTCCGTGGCGGCCTTTTTCCACGCCAGGCGATCCTGCAAGCGGCGTTGGCTCCACGGCGTCTGTGTCATTCCGAGCAGACGCTCGTACACGTTGTAGCTGATGACGTTATAGAGCGGCGCCGCGTGATCGCCGATCACAAAGATCAGCACGCCAATGCTGTCATTCGGCATGAACGAGATCTGCGAGTGAAAGCCATCGATATCGCCGCCATGAAAGGCGAGGAGATGGCCGCGATACGCCGCGACCTCGCGGCCCATACCATAGGCCGGGTCGAGGAGCTCCCAATATCCCTCGGATTCGCCAAGGGTGTTCGGCAGCGCGATCGATGGGGTCAGCGTGGCTTTGAGCACGCTGGCCGGTAGTATGCGCTTCCCGTGATACTCCCCGTTGTTCATGAGCGCGATCAGCCAGTGCGACATCTCATCGATGTTGGAGATGATCGCCCCGGCGGGCGCGATGCCCTCCTGGTCCTCGTAGTAGGGGATCTTGTACAGCTCGAAAGAATCCCGTCGCTCGTTGTAGGGGACCCCGTGGTCCGGGTTCCGCGTCATGTCGCCGACCGCATATACCGTGGCGTTCATGGCGAGCGGCGAGAGGATCCGATCACGGACGAACTGCTCCCACGTCTTCCCTGATTGGAGCTGAATGACGTAGCCGGCGGCGGCGAACATCAGGTTGTTGTACAGAAATGTCGTACGGATCGGCTGCTGCGGCTCGAGGTACTTGAGCTTCCCGAACAACTCCGCTCGCGTGAACGGTGACTTGTACCAAAAGAGGTCGTGCCGCGTGACGCCCGTGCGGTGCGACAGCATGTCGTGCAGGGTCACGTTGTCGTTCAGCTGATCGTTGTAGAACTGAATCACCGGCACGGATTGACGGACCGGCGAGTCCCAGGTCAGCTTGCCCTCCTCGACCAGCATCCCCGCCGCGACGGCCGTGAACAACTTCGTGTTCGACGCGATCTGAAACATCGTCGTGGGCGTGAACGGCAGCTTCTGCCCGTAGTCGCGATAGCCGTAGCCCTTCGCGAAGACGAGCGAGTCTTTGACGACGATGCCGACGCCGATGCCCGGTGCGTTCCAATCCTTGAGCACCTGCGCCATGTAGGCATCGAAACCCTGCATCTTCCGTGACACGTCCTGCGCGCTCGCCGACACGGCGAGGGTCATCGACACGAGGGCCGCAATGCCGATGGTGCGAATCCGCAGAGCTATCATTTGAGGGCCTCGAAGTAGTGGTTTTGTCCCTCATCCTCGTACTCACGCAGTACACGGAGACCAACTGCTGAGAGCTGTCTCTGGTACTCCTCGGCTCCAAGCGAGCGTGATTCCAATCCCGTCATCGCATCGTTCCACACCACCGGCTCAGCCGGGGACGTAAACAGCAGCCGGCCACCCGGCACGAGTATGTCGGCGATCTCAAGGCCAAAGACGTTCAGCCCTTCGGCGACCAGAACCTCGGTAATCGGCAAACCGGGCCCGCAGCCGAGGTCAATCACGGCAGCTCCGCGCGGCAACGCTCGAGCCCACTGCCGCACCGCACTCACGCCGACGCCCGTAGAACGACCGTGCCCCGGTGGGCCAGAAACTCAGCCGCGACATCTTCGTATCCATTCGAATGTGTCAAAATAATGTCCAAATCTCGTCAGGAAACCCGGCGCACTAAACAATGTCGGACGACCGCGCGTAGGAATTGTATACAATATCAGGAGCGCGGTATGAAGCGGCTGACGCCGGCGGTGCTGTTGCTCATGACGACTGGTTGCGTATTCGCGGTGCGCCCCATGGACTCGATCCCACCGGGGGACAAGGTCGTTCTCCAACTGAACGATCGAGGGATCTCCGACATGGCGCCGAAGCTCGGTTCCGGCGTGTATCTCGTGGGCGGCCGGCTGCGACAGGTCGACTCGACGCGCCTCGTCCTCTCGATGGGCGGCACCCGGTCGACGTATGATGGATTCCCATACTACGGATACAACGCGTCCGCCTACTCCTTTCTGCCGACCGAGTGGAACGGCGAGACAATGTCCATTCCGAAGGTCGACGTTGCCGTCGCGCGCCAACAGCGCATCTCGACTCCGCTCGCGGTGGCGATCGGCGCTGGCGTGGTCGCCACTGGCGTGTCGACGGGTTTGATCATCGCCAACTGGCACCACGGCCTGCGGCCGCTGCCGAAGCTGCAAAGTCCTCCGACTCCCAACGTGCCTTTCGTGCACCGCGTAGGACCGAATGCGGGGTATAACCCAGCCAACAGCCCGTAACTCATCCGAGGGAGATAGTCATGGCGCGCACCGTTGCGGACGTCATGTGGACAATGCTCGCACAGGCCGGCGTGACACGCTGTTACGGCATCGTCGGCGATGCGCTCAATCCGGTAGTCGATGCCTTGCGCCGCAACGGCAAGATCGAGCTGATCCATGTGCGGCACGAGGAGTACGGCGTTTTCGCGGCCGTGGCCGAGTCGTACCTGACGGGCAAGCCGGTGGTCGTGTGCGGGACCGCGGGCCCGGGCGTCACGCATCTCTTCAACGGTCTCATGGACGCGAGGAAAGAGGGGGCCTCGGTCATCGCCATTGCCGGCGACGTTGAGACACGGATCATGGACACGTCCGCGCTCGAGGAGCTGAATCCGTACAAGTTCTTCGATGCGGCGGCGCTTTACGTCGGACGGGTCGTGAACGCCGCGCAGGCACGCGCGGTGATCAATACGGCGATCGTGACCGCAACGATAGAGCATGGACCGACTGTCATCTCGATGCCGGGTGACATCGCGGCTGCTGATGCGCCCTTTCCCGCCTACGAGATCACGACGCCCGCGGCGCCGGTGTTGCGGCCGGCCGATGGGGATATCGCGACCCTCGCCGGTATGATCAACGACGCGCGCAGTGTCGCGATCTTCGGCGGCGACGGCTGTCGGGAGGCGCGCGAGGAAGTGCTCGCGTTGGCGGACAAGGTCAAGGCGCCAGTCGGGTTCTCTTTCCGCGGCAAGCAGTGGCTGGAGCACGACAACCCGTATGCGGTCGGCATGACCGGCCTCCTCGGGTACGGCGGTGCGTACAAGGCGATACATGATGCGGATCTGCTTCTGTTGCTGGGGACTGATTTCCCCTTCTCGGAGTTCCTGCCCGGGGACGATGTCAAGAAAGTTCAGGTCGATCGCAATGCGAAACACATCGGCCGGCGGACTCCGGTTGATGTGGGCCTCGTCGGAGATGTGAAGGCGACTCTCGCGGCGGTGTTGCCAAAGGTCAGCGCGCGCGACGAGAGGCGGTTCCTGGACAAGTATCTCGGCGAGACACGGTCATTCGACGAGATCGTGAACCACTACGTCGACAAAGGTCCCGACATCAAGCCGATTCGGCCGGAGTTTTTGACGGCGACGCTCAACGAGCTGGCCGCCGACGATGCGATGTTCTTCGCCGATACCGGCACTCCGTGCATCTGGCTGGCGCGCCACATCAGAGGCGGCGCGAACCGGCGGCTCTTCGGGACGTTCACGTGGGCCTCAATGGCCTGCGCGGCGCCGAACGCCTTCGGCGCGCAGTTGGCATATCCCGGACGCCAAACCATCGCGCTCTGTGGTGACGGCGGCTTCACGATGCTCGGGCTCGGCGACCTGGCGACGCAGGTGCAACGCAAGACGCGGGTGGTGCAACTCATCTACAACAACGAGTCGCTCGACTTCGTGAACATCGAGCAGCAGGAGGCCGGGTTCATTCCGTACGGCACGCAGTTCAAGAATCCGAACTTCGCGAAGGTCGCCGAGGCGTTCGGCGCCAAAGGCATACGCGTCGAAGATCCGAGCGATGTCAGAGACGCACTGGCCGAAGCGCTGGCCTATCGAGATGGGCCGGTGGTCGTGGACGCCGTCGTCGAGCCGTTCGCGCTCTCCCTTCCGTCTCACGTGCCATTCCACACCGCGAAGGGCTACACCTTGAGCCTCGCGAAGCAGGCGCTGTCGGGCCAGATGGATGCTGTGATCCAGACGATCAAACGGAACGTTCGGCTCGTCTAAGGCGCATTTGATCCGCCGCCTGCTTGATGGCATCCGCTCGCGTCTCGCCGGCGGCGACGCGCGCCTTGATGAAATCGATGTAGTCGCCCGGGTTCGGTTCTTCGGATGTGCGGACGCCAGCCAGACACGGCGCACAGAGCTCTTCTACGCTTTGGTCGCGCGTCGGCCCGACACCGGTCAGATTCACCGTAGTTTTGCTTATCCGCTCCGTTGCCTCTCGCTGACCGCAGCGTTGACAGACCATACTGCAACATAATCGAAAAATGCTTACCGATCTCCGAGACGCTGTTCGCTCGTTCCTCCGGACGCCCGGATTCACGCTGGCGGCAACCGTCGCGCTCGCGCTCGGCATCGGCGCGAATGCCGCGATCCTGAGTGTGGTCGAGAGCGTGCTGCTCCAACCGTTGCCGTACGCCGAGCCCGAGCGGCTGGTGACGATTCTCCAACAGGGCAGGAATCCCGTCGCACCCGGCACCTTCCTTGATTGGCAACGGCAGTCGCGATCGTTCTCGGCGATGGGCGCGGCCGAGTACTGGACCGCGACCCTCGCGGGTGTCGAGGAGCCGGAAAAAGTGTACGCGCTCCACATGACGCATGACCTCCTCCCGATGCTCGGCGTCGCGCCGATGCTCGGCCACGTGTGGTCCGCGAGTGAAGACATCCCGGGACGGGACCGCGAAGTCGTCATCAGCTACGGCGTATGGGCCAGGCGGTTTGGCGCACGGCCCGACGTCCTCGGCGCCACCATGCAGCTCGACGGCGAGCGCTACGTGGTCATCGGCGTCATGCCCAAATCGTTCGCCTTCGCGCCATTCTGGGCCACGCGGGCCGAGATCTGGGCGCCGCTCGCACTCGGACCGCGGGCGGCAGAGCACGGTGGCGGCAGCCTTCGCGTCTTCGCGCGACTCGCCCCCGGCGTCTCGATCGACCGCGCGCGTGGTGAGATGGCCGGCGTCACGCGTCAGCTCGAGCACGAGTTTCCGGGCACGAATCTCGACATTCGCGTCACCGACCTCACGCAACAAGTCGTCGGGAACGTCCAGAGCCCTTTGTGGCTCATCCTCGGCGCCGCGAGCTGCGTGTTGCTCATCGCCTGCGCCAACGTCGCGCACATGCTCCTGGCCCGCGCGACGGCGCGGCAGCGCGATGTCGCGGTTCGGATGGCACTCGGTGCGACCCGCGTCCGCGCGGTCCGGCGTCTGCTGACGGAAAGCGTGGTGCTCGCCAGCCTCGGCGGGTTCGCCGGACTCCTGCTGGCGCGCGTGGGCGTGCGGCTCCTGGTCACGTTCGAAGCCAATAGCATCCCGCGCGCGAGCTCGATCATGCTCGACGCCCGGGTGATCGCCGTGACGATCGCGATGACGCTGGCGACCGGCATCCTCTTCGGTCTCACGCCGGCCCTCCGCGCATCCGTAGACGAAGGACGACGGCCGATGGACCGCGGCGGACGCAACCGCACTCGCCACGCGCTGATCGCGTCAGAGTTCGCGCTCGCGCTCATGCTGTTGGTCGGCGCCGGCCTCCTCATTCGGAGCTTCATCCGACTCGAGGCGCGCGACCCCGGGTACGACCCGCGCAACGTGCTGACCATGGTCATGCCTGTCACGGGGACGCCGGAGAGCCCGGCCGACCGACGAGCGGCGTTCTACGATGCGGTGCTCGACCGAATGCGGGCGCTGCCGGGTGTGAACGCCGCGAGCGCCGTCAACCACATCCCGATCGGAGGCGACGACTGGGGATGGCCGTTCCACATTGAGGGGCAACCAAAGCCACGCCCGGGCGAATCGCCCGTCGCGTCATACAAGGTCGTCATGCCCGGATATTTCGAGGTCATGGGCATCCGATTGCTCGGGGGCCGCGACGTTGCGCCAAGCGACCGGGCTGGCGCGCCCGGTGTCGTGGTCGTGAACGAGTATCTCGCGAAACAATATTGGCCACACGAAAGCGCGGTCGGAAAGCGGTTGACGTTGACCAGCGACTCGACGGGCCAGCCCATCTGGCTCACCGTTGTCGGCGTCGTCGATAACACGATTCACGATCATTGGGCGGAGCTGCCTGAAGACGAAGTCTTCGTGCCGTTCGCGCAGCAACCCGATTACCTCGGCAACCCGAAATCGCAGTTCGCCTACATGTCGTTCGTCGTCCGCGTCGCACCGAGGGCTGGGGACCTGATCCCGAGCATCCGCGCGACCATTCGGTCGCTCGATCCCGCTGTCGCGGTCGCGGAGGTACAAACCATGACGCACATCGTCGAGTCCGCGACCGCGCGCCAGCGGTTCTACCTCCTGCTGCTCGGCGCGTTCGCGGCGATCGCGCTCGTACTCGCCGCCGTCGGCATCTATGGCGTCATGAGCTACGCAGTCTCGAGCCGCACGCACGAGATCGGCCTGCGGATGGCGCTCGGCGCCCAGCCAAACCAACTCCTCTCGCGCGTGATCGGCGACGGGATGATCGCGGTCGCGGTCGGCGGAGTCGCCGGGATGCTCGGCGTGCTCGCCCTCTCACAGGTGATCGCGACCATGCTCTACGGGGTGCGGCCTACCGACGTCCCGACGTTCGCGAGCGTCGCGATCGGCCTCGGCCTCGTTGCGCTCGCCGGCTGTTACATTCCCGCACGTCGCGCGGCCATGGTCGACCCGCTCGTCGCGCTGCGGACGGACTAGAGGTTGAAAAGTCGCGCCGCGTTCAGCCCCAAAATCTTCGCGCGGTCTGCCTCCGGGATCGGCAGCCCGCGCAGTGATTCCAGCATCGACGGAATGCTGCCGATCTGGTGGGGGTAATCACTGCCCGCCAGGATGTGATCGACGCCCGCAAATGCGATCGCCAGTTGCAGCGCATCGCGATCGAAGTTCACCGTGTCGTAATAGAACTGCTTAAGGTATTCGCTCGGCGGTCGATTGATATTGACGCGGCACTCGCGAAACGCGTGAAATCCGCGGTCGAGCCGCTCGGCCAGGTAGGGAATGGCGCCGCCAAGGTGACCCAGCACCCAACGAATCCGCGGAAAGCGCTCCGGCACGCCGGCGAACACCAGCTTGGCCGACGCAAGCGTCGTGTCCATCAAGAATCCGACGAGGGGCATCAGCCAATAGTCCGTCATCGCCTCCACGCCCACCGGATCGGTGGGATGGATGTGCAGCACCGCACCGAGTGCATCGGCCGCTTCATACAGCGGCCAGAAGCGCTCGTCCGCCAGCGCCACTCCGTTCACGTTGCTAAAAAGCAACGCGCCCCGCATGCCCAGCTGCCCGCACGCGCGCTCGAGCTCGCGCACCGACGCCGCGGGACCATTCAGCGGCAGCGTCGCATAGGCGGCAAATCGACCCTTCTTGTCGCTCACCACGCGAGCGAACGCATCGTTCACCAAGCTGGCCAGCCGCGCCGCCGTCGCCACAGACTCCACGTGCGTCCCCGGCGTCGTCAGCGAAATCACTTGCGTGTCCACGCCGAGCTGCTGCAGCACGCCTTCGCGATAGTCGATATCGCGATGCCCGCGCACCGCGATGTTGTAATCGCCGGGATAGTGCAGCCACGGATTCCCATCGGCATCGATGGTCACCTTGACGTTGCTCGGTCCGGTGCGCAGCGCGTCGATGTAGGCTGGCGGATAGTAGTGATTGTGAACGTCGATGATGCTCACGTGCGAATCCTTTTATAGAATGGCCAACCGGCAACCACGAAGAGCAAACCGACCGCGCTGTCACGCGGCGCGGCCACGATCTGATTGCACACAATCACCGTGCAGGCAGCGACAAATAGCGCTGGAACGACCGGATATCCCCAGACCCGGAAAGCGGGCGCATAGCCCGGGCGGCGCCGCAAGCGAAAAATGCCAACCACCATCAGGGCGAAAAATATCCATTCGGTGAACACCACGCGCGTAAACAGTGCCCGATACGTTCCCGTTGCCACGAGCACGCTCGCCCAGATGGCCTGCGCTAGGAGGCCTACGTACGGCGTGCGAAATCGCGAATGAATCGCGGCGAGCCACTTGAACGCCAGCCCGTCCTCCGCCATCGCGAAGTACACGCGCGGCCCGCTCAAGATGACGCCGTTCACCGCGCTCGCGCCGGAGAGGATCACCAACGCCGAGACAATGCTTCCACCCCACTTACCCGCGAGCGCGTTCGCGGCATCGGCCGCCACGCGCTGCGACGCAATCATTTGCTGAAGTGGCAGCACCCGGAGATACGCGGCATTCAAGCCGAGATAGCAGGCCGTCACGACGAGTATGCCGATCAGGAGCGCGCGGGGGATCGTGCGGTCGGCGGCGCGTGTCTCGCCGGCCGTGTACGTCACCATGTGCCATCCGCCAAACGCGAACAGGCCCGCGATCATGGCGAGAAGAAACGCTCGGGGTCCGGGCAGGGGCTCGTGCATCGGCGCTACTGGCGCAGTATGACCGCTGCCAGCGATCGCGAACACGAACACGAAGATCAGCGCCAGGGCCAGCACTTTGGCCGACGTGAGCGCCGTCTGTACCGCGCTGCCCTGCCTCACGCCAAAGTAGTTCACGCCCGACAGCACGAGGATGACTCCAATCGCAACGGCCTGCACTCCTCGATCGCCGAGCGGCACGAAGTACCCCACATATCGTGCGACGATGACGGCAATCGCCGCGATGATTCCGGAGTGCATGATCCAGAACATCGCCCAGCCCCACAAGAAGCCCGCCAGCGGCGAGATGCCTTCGCGCAGAAACACATAGACGCCGCCCGTCTCCGGAAACGCCGACGCGAGCTCCGCGCACGCCATTGCGCCGCACAACGTCAACAAGCCCGCGAACAACCACACCGCCATCATGGCGGGCACGTTGGGCACGAGCCGGCTGATTTCCGATGGTTGAACGAAAATCGATGTCCCGAGAATGATGCCCGCGACGATCGCCGAGGCGGCCAGTACTCCCATCGTTTGTTTCAGGCCGGATGGCATTGAGACCAAGATAAAGTCGAATTCGCAACCAACAACACGGTTGGCGGTGTCTCAGGGCGATGAGACATCTCCTCTTCGTTGGAAGCGTCCTTGCGGCGGTAGCCCCCGCGGCCGCTCAGCGGGCTACGATCGACGCATCGGCGCCGGCGGCGATGTACCGGGTATTGGTCGCGATGCACGACGGCGCGAGCGAGACGCGCGCCGAGGCGATGCTCGATTCGGTGCTCGATACGCGGGCCTACACGATCATGTTCCACCATTACAATCGCGTCTGGCGTCCGAATCACTTGCCGCGGCCGGTGTTTCGGGACATGATCTCGAGCCTCGCGTTCCCGGCGCGCTACTCCGCCGGCACGAATGAACGCGCGGACCAGATGCTGCCCGTCTGGCGCACCTACTATGGTGATCTCGCCGTATACGAGAAGAATCTCCGTCAACTCGACCAAACGAATCTCCAGGCGATGGTTCGAGAGGCGGTCCGCGTCGCCCAATCCTGGCTCCCCCCGGGTTGGACCATTCCTGACTTCGAGGTCGTGATCCTCCCGTCGGGTGGGAGCAAGGCGTTCTCGATCGACACGGCGCAAGGCTACGACTTCCTGCAACTCCCGCGCGACTCGGCCAAGGACATCCAGTGGGACGATCTCCGGAGCACGATCGCGCACGAATCACATCACACCGGGCAGCACGCGGCGATCCCCACCTCGATGACCGCGGCGGACTCAGTTGACTACCGGTTCCTGACACTGTTCACGGCCGAGGGGACGGCCACGAAGTTCGTGAACGATTTCCCGGGTGGCTGTGTCCCGCGGATCGATCCGGACCGGCGCGATCCCGCTTTCTCCCCGGAAGTCGAATCATGGTGGGCACGGTACACGCCCCAAGAGCGCGACTTGATGGATCGCTTCGTGGCGACGTTCGAGCGTGCGCGCACGGGCACGGTGACGAGCGACTCGCTCACGGCCGAGATGGGAGCGTTTTGGCTGAACGGATATGTATCGCCGGTCTATTTCATCGGCGGCGAGCTCTATGGTGCGGTCTACCTCGGGTTTGGAAAACCCGGTTTGTTCACGGTCATGCGCGACGCGCGCGAGCTGCTCCCCCTGTACAACGAGGCAGTGCGCAAGACCCCGAGGCTGCTCGGGAGTTGCGTCCTCCTCCCCGATTCCACCGTGCGCCACGCGCGGGCGCTGGGGCGCGAGCACTGAGTCTTGTGCCGTAACTTGTATACGAACAGTATACAACCATGCGATCACTCGGCCGTCTGCTGCGCGTCCTGTCTCCGCTCATCGCGACCCCCGCGCTCTTGGCGGGGCAATCGCCGACGACCCTCAGCGTCGCTGATCGCCAGCGCATCGATGCGGTGTTCAAGGACTCCAACAAACCGCACGCCCCAGGATGTGCGCTCGGCGTTCTCCGCCACGGCCACATCGCCTATGGTCGAGGGTACGGCTGGGCCGATCTCGAGCACGCCCTGCCGATCACGACGGCGAGTCTGTTCGATATCGGCTCGACGTCCAAGCAGTTCGCCGCCGCCAGTATCGCGCTGCTGGCCGAGGACCACAAGCTCGCGTTCACCGACGATGTCCGGAAGTACATCCCGGAGCTGCCCGAGTACGGCGCGACGATCACCATCGATCATCTCATGCGCCACACGAGCGGGTTGCGCGATTACAACGGCCTCCTCGTGCTCGCGGGTCACTCCTTCGAGGAAGTGACGACGGATTCGCAAGCGCTCGCGCTCATTGTGCGACAGCGCCATCTCAATTTCCCGCCGGGTTCGCGATACGAATATTCGAATACCGGCTTCTTCCTGCTCTCGGTCATCGTGCACCGCGTGAGCGGCCAGACGCTCGCCGATTTCGCGCGCGAGCGCATCTTTCGACCCCTCGGCATGACCCACACCCTCTATCGGAATCGCGCCGCGATGCTGATTCAGAATCGGGCGATGGGCTATGCGCCAAACGACAGTGGACCGGATGCCCAGGGGACCGCGCCGTTCAAGAACAGCATGTCCAACTGGGAGCAGACGGGCGACGGCGCCGTTCAACTGTCGATCGACGATGCGCTCCGATGGGACGAGAACTTCTACCATCCCACCGTCGGCGGTCAATGGATGGTGGACCAACTCCAAGCACGCGGCACGCTGGCGAATGGCGACTCGATCAACTACGCCCGCGGTCTCTTCGTCCACCCGTATCGGGGATTGCGCAGGATCGAGCACGGCGGTGATTGGATCGGGTATCACGCCGCGTACGCCCGATTCCCCGACCAGCATACGTCGATCATGGTCCTCTGCAACTCCGACGGCATCTCGCCGGACGGCTTGAGCGACCAGGTCGCCGACATCGTGCTGGCAAAGGACTTCCCCGCGAAGACCCTGGCGGCGACAACGGCCAGTCACGCCAAGCCGAGCGGAGTGGCGGCCGTCGCGACGAGTCGGTTGGTGGGGAGCTACTTCGACAGCACGACCGACGAGGTGTATGGCGTCATCGACACCGGCGGCGGGACGCCGGCTCTCAAGTTCGCGGGCCGGACATTTCCGTTGCAGGCAACGGGTCCGTCGACATTTGCGGTTCCTGGGTTGCCGGTCTCCGTCACGTTCACCGTGGGCGACGCTGGGCCGGCCCGGGCGCTCCGTCTCGAGGTCGCATCGGAGGATCGTCCGGAAGCCACGAGGTTCGATCCGGCCAAGCCGGATGCGGAGTTGCTGCGCGGGTATGCAGGCCACTATGACAGTCCCGAGCTCGGCGTCTCGTGGTCCATCGCCGTCGATAAAGACCATCTCGTGGTGTCCGGTCCGATACCTGTCGTCGAGATTGCCGGCTCGCTCGAGCCCGCGATGACGGATGGATTTACCGCGCCGGGTGCGTTCATTCGATTCACGGGCGACGGCTTCGAGCTCAGCGCCAGCCGGATGAAGGGCATTCGGTTCGATCGCAGTCCCACGCTGGGTGCAGTGTCGCAAAACGACCTGCGACCCGGGTCGCAGCCACCCGACGCGCCGGACGCGCTCAAGCCGCTGATCGGCGACTACGGAGCGCCCGCGGATTCGAACCCAGTGACCGTCTTCGAGCGCGCCGGCCAATTCCTCGAGGCCAAGAAAGGCGAGGCGCCAAGTAGCCTGTCGCCCGACTCCGCGCGTCGGATCTCACTCCCTCGCCGCGATTATGTGTCAGCGACTGGCAACTTCTACGTCCATCCGGTTCGACCCGTTGACGAGCTGAGACGGGAGGCGCTGCGGGCCAAGCCTCCCGCGGAGGCGGGACCGTTTCGGACGCCGGACTTGGTGGATATCGCCGCGCTCGATCCGGCGATCCATCTCGACATCCGGTATGCGTCGACGACCAATTTCCTGCGAACGCCAGTCTACACCGAAGCCCGGGCCTTTCTCCAACGACCCGCGGCCGACGCGTTGATTCGGATCCTCAATAAACTCAAACCGCTCGGCTACGGCCTCTTGATCCACGATGCGTATCGCCCCTGGTTCGTGACAAAGATCTTCTGGGACGCCACACCGCCGGAAGGAAAGATCTTCGTCGCGGATCCCTCGCAGGGCTCGCGCCACAACCGTGGATGTGCCGTCGATCTGACGCTGTACGATCTCGCCACGGGCAATCCTATCGAGATGCCTGGGACCTACGACGAAATGTCGCAGCGATCGTTCCCGACGTATCTCGGGGGCACATCGCTCGAGCGTTGGCATCGCGATCTGCTGCGCGCGGCCATGGAATCCGAGGGGTTCAGCGTGTACGATGCGGAGTGGTGGCACTTCGATTACAAGGATTGGAAGCAGTATCCTATACTCAACACTCCGTTCGAGAAGCTGGAGCATCGATGACCGTCGGACGTTTTCTGATTCTTGCGGCGGCCGGGTTGCTCGCCGCGTGCGCTGGGCACCAGAGCGGCGCCGCCGGTGGCGCACCCGCTCCGGCCGCGTCCGGAATATCGGCCACTGATCTCCGCCGGTGGCTCTTCGTTTTCTCCGACGACTCGATGTTGGGGCGCGGCTCGGGCACCGAGGGCAACGTCAAAGGGACGCGTTACATCGCGGCCGAAGTCGCCCGTATGGGCCTCAAGCCCGCTGGCGAGAATGGCACCTATTTCGTGAACGTGCCGCTCAAGATGCGGCGCCTGGACAGCGCCAGCTCACTCGCGGTCGGCGGCACGCCGCTCACGCTGATGACCGATTACGTGGCCGTCGCCTCGTTCCCCGGCTTCCCAAGGATGAGTACGACGCTGGATGCGTCCCGTGGCCTGGCGGTGATCAACGGCGGCCGGATCGCCGACACCAGCGTGACGCTCTCACCGTCGCAAATCGCCGGCAAGATCGTTGTCGTCGATCTCCCGTTGACCGGCGATGGACGGCCCGACCCGCGCTTCTGGACCCATGGGGGCCTGGATAGGTATCAAGGTGCCGCCGCGATCGCCGTCGTCGCGATGAGCACACTGCCGCCGCAAGCCTTGAGGTTTTTTTCGAGCGGACGGTTGCGGTTGGCTGATCCCGCGACGGAGCAGGGCATGCCGACCGGTGGTCCGGCGGGCTTGCTCATCACGCAGGCGACCGCCGACAAGATGATGGTCGCCGGCGCCACTGTCGTGGGCAAGATCCAATTCACCGATCGTCCGTCCGCGTTTCCCGCGCGCGACGTCGTCGCGATCCTTCCAGGCAGCGATCCGGCGCTCGCCGGCGAATACGTCGCCCTCGGCGGCCACAACGATCACCTGGGCGTCGACCACGGCGCCGCGGTCGATCTCGATTCGCTCCATGCGTTCAACACGGCCGCCTGGCAGCTGCGCGGACTCTCGCCGGACGGCCCGCGGCCCACCCCGGAGCAGCTCGCCACGATCCACGTCAACGTCGACTCCCTCCGCCGTCTGCACCCGGTGCGCCGCGATTCCGTGTACAAAGGCGCCGATGACGACGGGTCGGGCTCGGTCTCGGTGCTGGCGATCGCACAGGCGTTCGTGCGATCGCATAGTCGCCCGAAGCGCTCGATCCTCTTCGTCTGGCACACGGGCGAAGAGTTGGGTCTCTTCGGCTCGGAGTATTTCACGGATCACCCGACCGTGCCGCGCGACTCGATCGTCGCGCAGCTGAACATGGACATGGTGGGGCGCGGCGATGCCGGGGACATCAAAGGCGGCGGGCCGACGTACGTGGAGCTGGTGGGCTCGCGCCGGCTGTCGACGGAGCTGGGTGACATCGTCGAGGCCGTGAACAAGACGGAGCCGATGCCGCTCACGTTCGACTATACGTTCGACGCCAACGGACACCCCGAGAACATCTACTGCCGGAGCGATCACTACGAGTATGCGCGCTACGGCATCCCGATCGTGTTCTTCACGACGGGGTTGCACCAGGACTACCACCAGCTGAGTGACGAGCCACAGTACATCGACTACGAGCACATGGCGCGGGTCGACCACTTGGTGTACGACATCGCGGTCCACGTGGCCGACCTCGATCACCGCGTCGTTGTCGACAAGCCGAAGCCGGACCCGCACGGGCGGTGCCAGCAGTAGCGATGGTCAGTTCCCTTTGATCATCGCCTTCGTCCACAGCAGGATCTTGAGGCACCGGCCAACAGAGCCTTCGGGGACCGGTGCCGGCTCCTCGGGCTGATAGACCTCGACGGCGATGAGCGCGCCGGGCGGCGGAATCTGTTCCTCGTCCTCGGGGGCGTCGATCTGCCCGCTCTGCGCGTCCAGGGTGTACACCGATCGACCGTTCCCGAGCAGCACGCCGTTGACGAAGTACGCGGTACATGCGCCATAGCCAATGAGCGTGCTGGCGCCACGATCCGAGTATGCGTGCAGCACGTTGTTGTGGTCCACCTGTAACCGCACGCCGGGCATGCCCCGGAACAGCTCCGCCGTCTCGTTGTCCTGCCGGTTCTTGATCTCCTCGGCGGTCATGAAGTGTCCGTGCCCAACCCTCATGCGCGCGGTGAGACCGATGGCGTCGTACACGGGCGCCAGGCGGAGGCGCTCGGCGATGACATTCACGGTGGCCAGTGTCGGCGGTGCACGTTGCATCGTCACGTTCAGCGCGCGCGGCTCTGTCGCGGAGAGGTCGACCGGAATCACGGCTGCGCCGAGTCCGACGCGGCGAACCACGAGCACTTGCGTGCCGGCTGGGGCGCGGAGGCCGAAGCTGCCATCGCTCGAAGTCGGAATCTCCAGGTGGCTGCCGAGGATCGTCACGAGAGCGCCGCCGATAGGAGCGCCTGCATCCGAGACGACTCGGCCCGTGATGGTCGCGCTGCCGGTGTCATCCTCGACGGTGAGACGGAGATCGCCTAGCGTGCTGTCGATGCTCAGCGTCACGATCGGCAGATAGGCATGTGTCACGCCCCGCGCCGCCAGGAGCAGTGCGGAGGAGGCGCGTTTGAGGCAGAGTCGGTAATGGCCGGTCGAATCGCTCGTCGTTTGCTTGGTGTCTTCGACGCGGTCTTTGTGCAAGGCAGCCCAAGCGGCCGAGATCGCGGCGCCCGCGACCGGCTGATTGGACGCGGCATCGACCACGCGTCCGGTTACGCACACCTGGCCCCAGCCGAGGCTGGGGATCGGGACCAGCGCAAACGTCAACGCGCGAGTCCATTTCATGACTAGACACTAATACATAAATTTGTCATACGCGAACAAATTGCGCTCGAAGAACACTTCACGACGCCCGAGGTTCTAGCGGCCGTCGCGCGCGCCGGCTACCCCTCTGCCCCAGCAGGCACGGGGCCGGTGCAGGGCAAGCTCGCCGATCTGGGCGCCGGCCGGCTCGCTGATATGGACGCTGCCGGGATCGATATGCAGGTGCTGTCGCTGCTCGGATTCTGGATGGACCGTTTGGACGCGGCGACGGCAGTAGCCGTCGCGCGTGATGCCAATGATCGCGTCACGGACGCCATGCGTGCACACCCGGGCCGTTTCGCGGCGTTCGCGGCGCTGCCGATGATTGATCCGAACGCGGCCGCGCGCGAGCTCGAGCGTGCGGCGACGAAGCTGCAGTGTCCGGGCGCGCTGCTCAGCGGAACAACAAACGGCCTGTTTCTCGACCATCCGTCGTTCGCACCAGTGCTTGAAGCCCAGCGCATATTTCACGGTCCCTCCGTTCCTGCGCGCCCTCTCGGTCGTCGGCGCCGACCGGCTGATGTTCTCGGTCGACTATCCGGTTGGCGAGAACAGCGCTGGTCGCGCCTTTCTCGATGCATTGCCGGTCGCTCCGGCCGACCGTGAAAAGGTGGCGCACACGAACGCGGAGCGCCTGCTACGCCTCTCAACGTGACGACGCACTAAAGGCGAGTTGCCACGGCATCGCGAATGCCATACGTTCTCGCTCCGTGATTCGTCCCGCGTGCGGCGCGCTGATCGTTCTCTTCGCCATCGGTGCGGCCACAGCGGCCGCTCAACGCGGTGATACCACCGCCGCGGCGGCCGCCATCTACCGGCGCTACGCCGCCCAAGTGGTTCGTATCGAGGTCGTAGAACAGAGCTCCGCGGCCAAATCTGGCGTGGGTTCCGGCTTCTTCGTGACGGCTGCCGGCCACATTGTCACGAATTATCACGTGATTGCCTCGCTGGTCACCGACCCGGATCGCTACCGGGCCCAGATCACGAGTTCGGGAAAGCAACCGTCGCCGCTGCATCTCGTCGGGATCGATGTGGTGCACGACCTGGCTGTCCTGACGTCTTCCATCCATCCGCCCGCGTTCATCTCCCCGGCGCCCGTGACCATCTCCATCGGCACCCGGCTCTACTCCCTTGGTCACCCGTTGGATCTGGGATTGAGTGTCGTGGAGGGCACGTACAATGGACTGGTCGATAGCACCTTATACCCCAAGATCCATTTCACGGGCGCCATCAACCCCGGCATGAGCGGTGGGCCAGTGCTCACAGCCTCCGGCGCGCTCGTGGGAGTCAACGTCTCCACGGAAGACGACGAAGTCGGATTCCTCGTGCCCGCGGACCGCGCCCGCGCTCTCCTGACGACGGTACTCGCCCCGGACTATCGCGCGCCGACCGCGTTCCTCCCCGTGGTGTCGCGGCAACTGCGCGACTATCAGGACACGTACCTGCCTCAACTCTTCTCGGATTCCACGCCTTCGATCACGCTTGGACCATACGCCGTGCCCACGAGACCGGGGTCGTTCTTCCGCTGCTGGGCCGACGCGACCGATGGTCGCACCACGAAGTTTCGCCGCACGGACCATCGGTGCTCCACGGAGGATGCCGTATTCATCTCCGATGAGCAGTCCTCGGGTCTCATCGCCATGCACCACGAGTTGTTGACCAGCACCGCGCTCGGTCGCGTCCGGTTCACCAACCTCGTCGGCGCGCACCTCGCGGATCGGGGGAACGCGACGGGCGGGCTCGAGGAGGATGTGACCTCCTATCGCTGCGAGACGCGCAACGTGCGGTCGAACCGCCTGACGTTCCGCGCGACGCTGTGCATCCGCGCGTATCGAAAGCTCGATGGCTTCTATGATGCCCGCTTCGTCGCGGTCACGCTGGGCGGTGCGGGCACTGCGCTCATTTCGACTCTCAATCTCACCGGCGTCACATTCGACAACGCCGAACGGACGACGCGCGGGTTCCTGCGTCGCATTCGATGGGCCAGTTGATCGTCGAAGTGCTCGACGGTCGCGGTGCCGTCCGCCATCGCGTCGACGTCATCGCCTTGCCGGCCACGATCGGGCGTGCCTATGACAGTGCGGTCGTGTTGGACGACCCGTACGTCGATCCGGTACATGCGCGGATCGTCGCGTCGGACGGCTGGCTGGCCATCGAAGATGCGGGCAGTCTGAACGGAATCCGCGCCGGTCGCGGCGAGACTGTCGCCCGTGTCAATCTGGTCTCGGGCGATACCGTGCGTGTCGGCCGGACGGTCCTCCGATTCGTCGATCCATCGCGGCCGCTCGCACCCGCGCTCGCTGATCTGCAACGCACGACGACGACTGGCGCCGGTTGGGCCACGCCACCGGTGGTCGCCTGGAGCGTATTGGTGGCGACGACGGTCCTCATCGTCGTCGCGGAGCTCGAGTCGGCCGACAACCGGCCAGTCACCAGCACCGTCTTGAGCCTGCTCCTCGGTTGGTTCCTTTTGCTCGGCGTCTGGGCCGGGGTCTGGGCGGTCGTCAATCGCATCGTCGTGCATCGGTTCCGGTTCCTGGCGCACATGGCCATCGGATCGCTCGCGGGCGTCATTGCCATCGTGTTCGGCCAGGCGGAGGCGTTCGTGCGGTTCCTCTTTCCAGCGAGCGTGATGGCCACGCTTCTGGGCACGCTCGGAGAAGTGACGGCGATCGGGGTCCCGATTTCGCAGCACCTCGGACTCGTGTCGACATTGTCGCGGACCAAGCGCTGGGCCATCGCGTTGGCCTTTGGCGCGGCCATCGGCGCCATGACCGTCGCTACCCAGGTGATCGATCACCGCAAGTTTTCTGCGACACCTACGGTTGCCGCCAGGCTCGAACCTCTGCCAGCGTCGTGGATTCCCGCGCAGGCACCCGACGATTTCTTCACCGAAGTCCGGCGGCTCCGCACGCGCGTCGACGCCATGGCGGCAGAGCGGCCCTGAGGTTCGGAAACGGCGCGCCCATCGAACGCCTGTTGGCGCGTGCCGGCGCAGACATCACCCTCTTCTGTCCGTTCCGTCCATCGCGCGAGTTGGGCGAGGCGCTGATCGATCATCTCCGTCCGGTCGATGCACTCACAGGGAGACTGGACGGTCCCGTAGTACTGCCCGGGCAGGAAGATCGCGTCGATCTGAGCATGGTAGAAACGTTCCCATGCGCGTTGCGACAGCGTAAACTGCCGTAAGAACGCGGTGTCCGCAGCGTGTTTCTTTCGCACCAGCGCGATCTCACGCTCCAGGTGCGCTTCGGCTTTGAGCACGTTGCATTTCGCGAGGATATCGGTGGTGTCTACCTGTGCGACTTGTGCGCTCAACGGCATGGCGAGGGTGACTACACTGGCGAGAAGGACGGTGATTCGAAGAGCTGGCATGGCGAAGTGGTGTAACGGTGATGAGTTCGCGAGCGGGAGAGCGTAGATTACCGATGCCAGTTGTGAATCACCACATGTCGCGTCACCCTGTACTGCCATGACATATCGCGTGCTTGGAGCGCTTGTCCATTGCGCGGCGATCGTTGTCCAGGTGGCACCCGCGCCCGGGGTCGATCTGGCAATCCGCGACGCGACCATTCTCGACGTCCGGTCCGGCCGACTCTTGCCGCATCGGACGGTCTTGATCGCCGACGGATTGATCCGGGCGATTCTCGCGCCCGGAGCGGGCAGCGCGATCGTCGCTCGTCGCACGATCGAGGGTAGGGCACGCCTCTTGACCCCCGGCTTGTTCGACGTCCACAGCCACTCGGGAATGGTGCTGGGCGATTCGGTGACACCGACGAACGGCGACATCACGCATCTCGTGATGCGTCCGAATTCGATTGCCGCGTATCGACGGCGATACGCCGAGACGTACCTTCCGTACGGCGTCACCAGCGTTCGGGACGCAGGCAGTAACGCACACGATATGCCTATGCTCGTCGCGTGGATGCGGCGCACGAGAGACGCGCCGGATTTTTATCCGGTCGGTGCACAGTTCATATCGCCGGAGCCCGGTCGCGTCCCCCCGCCGTTTCAGATCGCGCTCGCCGACTCGGCGGCGGCCGCTGCTCAGGTCCGCCGGTACTACGCGCTGGGCATTCGGGACATCAAGCTCTATTGGCGCCTCGATCGACCGGCATTCGACGGGGCGCTCGTGACCGCGCTCGCGCTCGGGATGCATCCCGATGGTCACGTTGGCGACGGAACCGTGAGCATCGGCCAGGCGCTCGATCTAGGGCTCAGACGATTCGAGCACATCATCACGATCCCTCCTTCCGTCCTGCGCGCATCGGAACGCGATTCCGTCGAGAACGAACTGCCCGACCTGATGGGCGTCCACCGCGATCCTCGGTGGTGGTCGCGACCGGGCATCGGCTTCCTCGTGGATCCCGCGTACTGGCGCTATCTGGGACCGGACAACCTCCGCGTCCTGGCGTTGATCGACCGGTTTCGCGCGCTCCACGCGAGCCTGACACCGACCCTGCATCTCGAGGCGCAGCGTCTCGGTCTTACGTACTTTCAGTCGGCGCCACGTATCCCGTTCGAGGACGTATCGGGTGTCAGCGACGCCGAGCGGCGTCGCGCGGTCGAGGGGTACCGGATCATGGCGAGCTACGTGCGCCGATTTTACGCGGCTGGCGTGCGTCTCAACCTCGGCACGGACACGCCAGATCCCGGGAAGGCCGCGCTCTCGGAGATGTTGCTCTTCCACGACGCCGGGATCCCGATGGCCGGGGTGTTCGCGATCGCGACCATCAATGGCGCCGAGGAAGTCGGCCAAGCATCCGTGGTAGGCGCCGTCGAGGTCGGGAAACGGGCTGACCTGCTCTTGTTCGATCGCAGTCCGCTCGACCAGCCGACAAACTTGCTCGGCCCGAAGACCGTCATCAAGTCGGGCGTTGTCTGGTGCTCCGCATCTGATTCCGCGCCGCGGCCATGCGGTTGAGGGAACAACAGCGCGCCGATCGCGACCGACGTGGAGACGATATTCGGAATTCCCACGCACGTCGCGTTGAAGTGGCAGATCTCGCCTCCGAGCTTGCTGGCCGCGAAATCCTGATTCCTCCCAACAGCCCATCTGCCGGCGTCCGCGTCGCGTTCATAGTCGAAAACGGCGCGCCGATCGAACTGCTCGAATTCACCGACCCTAGCCATCCTGCCCGCCGCTAACAAGAGCTATCGAAGGATGCTCAATCGGCTCTCCGGCCGCGCGCTGTTGCTGGCCTTCGCGTTCGCGCCGCATGCGTTGAGCGCCGCGCGCGCGCCCTCGACCACGTGTCAATTCCAATCGGCGAACGGACTCTGGACGGGCTCCTGCGGGGTCCTCTTCGCCGAACACCGGACGCTGACGATTGCTCCCGCCAAGTCGATCACGACCGGTGTCTGGCAGAAGGGAGCGACGCCGACAGCCGTGTGGTCGGGGCAGATGACGGACTCCGCCTCGTCGCCCTACGCCGTCGAAGTCGAGATTTACTCGGGCGGTTCAGGTATCGTCCGCACTGAATTCGGCTGGTACGCCGTCTCGGGGTTCGCGCTCTCCCCCACCGACTTGCGATTCCAGATCGACACGTCTCGCGAGATCATCCCGAACGAGCTGGATCGCCAGATTCTGCGACGCGCCGCAACAATCCTCTCTTCAGCGTCGACGTGGAACCGTGCCGACAACCGCCGGTGCCCTCCAACGGCGACCACCTGGAGTATTTACTGCGCACTTGAGCGCGCAACGATCGAAGTTACCGGCGGCTTTCACCACCGCCGTCCGGCGCTCGAGGTCGTGCGCCAGATCGTCGAGGAGCGCACCGCCGGAAGGAATTACAATCATCGTTTGATGGACTACAACAACGATTCGACGACGAGTCTCAACGACGTCCAAAGTCTGTTCGCCGAGGCCTTGAAACGAGCGGACTCGTGACGCCACGCGCGGGCCCAGTCCTGCCTCGTGGCTGCGCCGCCATCGGGATCAACCGATCGTTCGGACGACCGCAACGGTCGATGGCACAGTCGACTGACGTGACAAACGTGGCGCCACGTATGCACGTGGTATGCTCCGGGTCGTTCGTCTGGGAGCGATTATCGCGTTGCGGTGCCGCCGATGCGGTGCAATGTTGGCGACCATGCGCTATCACATTGTTCTGTTGTTGGCTGTTGTTGCATGTTCCGACGCGACGCAACCGATCGCTCGTCCCCTCCACAGCACTCAGGCGATCGCGGGGGCGAGCGTGCCGTTCGCGACCAACGTCCACACCGCATCGATCCCGATTCCCGCGGGATGCATCGCGATGGACCTCAACAACATCGCGGAGGTTGTGGGCAGTTGCGGCGGTATCTATACGCCGAACACCCAGTCGTACGCCTTCAAGTGGCAAGCTGATCGGGGCGCCACGTATCTGACCTTTCAGGGCGACACCGCGAACCAAGCCTTCGGCGTCAACAACAAGGGCGAGGTCGTGATCGGGTACGGCACCGGCAACACTCCGCGGGACGTCGCCATCTGGGACTGGTTTGGCAACCTGACGCGGCGGCGACGGATCTCACCGTACTCGAGCGCATGCCAACCGAACGGCGGCATCAACGATCCGGGGACGATCGTCGGCTCATGCGTCCTCGGGGCCAACAACACGACTTTGTCGGATGTTGCTACCCTATGGACGCCGTACGGCACGCCGGATGGCCTGCACCCGGGCGGGGGGGCGGGACTCGTACCGCCTGGGGTTGGCAAGTCCATATCGAACACGGGCTACATCGCCATTCAGAGCTACGACCCGACCCTCGCCGCATACCTGTTCACGCCGACTCTTCAGCTCGAGCCGTTGGCGTCGCTCAATATACCGAACGTGAACGGTATGTTCGTGTTCGGGGTGAACGACCTGGGCCAGGCGGTTGGCGCGGCCACCACGGTAGGCAACTCGCAGTGTAACGAGTATGCCGTCGTGTGGTTGACGCCCGACTCGGTGGTCAACCTCGGCGTCTGCGGAGGTGCTTCGGCGATCTCCGACAACGGTGTCGTGGTCGGGAGCGGCTCGCTGACCGACACCAGCGCCAGCTTTGCCTTTATCTGGACCGCCAGCGGTGGGCTGCAACGCCTGCCAAATCTGTTCGGCCAAAGCACCGTCCAGTCTTCCGCGGCGTTGAAGATCAACGCCAACAACCAGATTCTCGGGAGCCTGATCGTCGGGTCGACCACCGTGGAGAACCCGGACACCTACACCATGCTGTGGACACTGCTGGCACCACCAGTACAGATAACCGCTAAGCAATTGAGGTAGCCCCTAGCCGCCGCGTCCGTCGCTGGTCAGTGCACAGTCGACTCGTGTATGTACACGATGCGCCATCCCTCGGGTCGTTGCTGACAGACCATCGTGACCATGAAGTCCGCCGTCTTCACCTCACCCGTCGGCAGCGTCCGACGCGACGACAGCGGGTCAGTCACGACTACGACCGCCGGCGTGATCGTCACGACCCGCATCGGACCGTGCTGGCTGTACACTACATCGGTCTTGGCCCACGCCTTGAGCTGCACGTCCCGGAGGTTTGCGAACCCGGTCGTCACCTGACCGTTGTACACGAACGTCACGGTCGAATCCCGCGAGTACGAGGCGAGGAAACGATCGGTATCGTGCGCGTTCGCCGCCGGAAGGAGGTCGTCCAGTATCCGCTGCAGGCCGGCCGGCGCCTGCGCACCGGCGGTTCCACCGAGCAGTGCGCACACTATCAAAGCGCTGAGCGTCGCGTTCATGCCAAGAATCTAGCACGGCGGGCGACGCCGGGGCGACGGATCCGGGTACGGGAGGACTGCGCAAGGCGCGCATTGGCAAAAGAAGATCCTCGCGCCGCGAGTCCGCGCGCTGATGGAAGATGAGATGAGGAGGCAACCGCGATGAAGGGTGAACTGTTCGACAAGCTGGTGGGTGCATGGCGGCTTGGCCATAGAAGCGATGTCGGGATGGGCGTTCGCTGGAACAGCACATCGAGGGCGGTATATTGTTCAACATGGTATTCCGCAAGGTGTATCGCGTCACCATGTTTGTGCCGCCCGATCGAGTCGACGCGTTGCTCGACGGCATCGTGCGCGAAGTGCCGTTGGAATACGGGCGCTACGATCGCTCCGCGTGGTGGTCCGCGGTCGGTGTCGAGCAGTTTCGTCCGCTACCGGGCGCCCAACCGACCTTTGGCGAAGTCGGACGCACCGAGCGCGTTCCGACGGTGCGCATCGAGTTCGTGATTCCTCGCGACCGCGCCCTCCTCGACCGATGCCTCACGCGGGGATTGATTCCGAATCACCCCTGGCAAGAGCCGGCGATTTTCATCGACGAGTCTGAGGTCACCGTTTCACATCCAGCCGAACCCGAACGCTGACGTCCCGGCACTGTCCGGAAGGAGCGCCATGGGAAAGATCGTTTTCGGCATGATGCAATCGCTCGATGGCTACATCGCAGGCGCCACCGGTGGCCCACAACTGCCGCAACCCGGCGAACGGCTCCATCGCCATTTCAACGACCATGTCCGCGGCCTGGCCGGCATTGTCTATGGCCGGCGCATGTACGAGGTGATGCGCTACTGGGATGACGATCAGTCCGATTGGGGAGCCCTCGAGTTCGATTTCGCGGCGGCGTGGCGCGCGAAGCCGAAATGGGTCGCATCACACACGCTGAAGTCGGTCGGCCCCAATGCCACGCTGATCCACGACGACGTCGTCGGGTTCGTGCGCAAACTCAAAAGCGATATCAATGGAGAAATCGACGTCGCCGGCCCCGAGCTCGCCGGGATCCTCACCGCCAGCGCCTTGATTGACGAGTATCGCCTCTACTTCCGCCCGTTCGTGCTCGGCGATGGCAAACCTTATTTCGCTGGGCCTCGGCCGCCACTGCACCTCGTTGGCGCGGAATCCGTCGGTGAAGACGCGATCCGGCTGACATACATCATATAAGCCACTGTCCTCTAGGTCCAATCGTCGCTGCTGTTGGCGGTCGAGCCCAACAAGCTGTCCACCAATATTTGGGTGAAACTGATCCGGACTTGTTCGTGCTCGTACGTCGACGGCGCTGTCGAGTGCTTCGAACCTTGCGTCGCCGCGCGCTGAAGGTCGAGCCCGATGATTCGGGCGTCGCTCAATGCCACGGAATTGTCTGAGAGATCCGTAAGCTTCAGGGTCGGGCCGCATCTTGTCTTGCTTCACGACGCCTACCAAATGCCAATCTGGTCCTGCGCTTTCGAGTATCAAGCGACCGCGGATGGTGAAGAGCGACACATGGCCTCCTCCTGCTGGAGCATCCTCGACGCGGTCACGCAGAGGCAAGCAGATTATTCGTTCGACTTTCCAGGCCGCAGCGTCACGTAAACAACGAGCGCGAACCCGAGCTCCGCAAGCATGACGAAAATACTGCCTTCTGGACCGACCGTGCCCCCACTGAGGTACGCGGCGCCGAGCGGATGGGAGACGAGGAAGTGGCGCGAGACCATTATGCCGCTGTCAGGCACGCCGTAGAAGTACGATTGCGCCCAATCCCACCCCAGGTGCGCACCGATCGCCCACCAGAGCGATCCAGTGCGGTACAGACTGTAGCAAAACACCAACCCCCCAGTCGCCACTTGGACGATGCCAAGGACCCGTTCGCCGGAGTTGCCCACATGAGCCGCGGCGAACACGACCGACAGGATCGCCGCGGCAGGCCAAAAGCCGATGCTGCGGCCGAGCGTCTGTTGCAGATATCCGCGAAAGGTCATCTCCTCGGCCACGGCGACGAATGCGAACAGGGCGGCCCACTCGACCGCGAACCGCACAGCCGAGAAGCCCGTGAGCGCGGTGCCGTCGAACGCCAGGTGGCCCGTCAACCCCAGCAAGCCCACGAGGCCGGACAGCATCACGAAGCCCCAGAACGCTCCCCATCCGAATCGCCGAACGAGCGCACTGTCAGTGAGGCCGTAGGACCAGAACGACCGGCGTTCCGCCAGCGCCATGACACCGGTCGCCAGGAAGACCGGCAGTATGGCGTTAAAGAACTCGATCAGGACCGCGAGCCGCGGGCCAGGCACGCCGCCGGCTGCGGCCATCTGGCGCTGGATCGTTCCGCCCAACACGTACTGAACGAGGCTGGAAATGGCGAGGACGATCGCCGCAAAGATGAGGGCGCGCCAACCAGCCCGCAGGCCGTTCGGGCCGACGAAAATATTCTTCACTGTCAAACTTTACGAGGACGCATGCATTTTGTTTCATGATCGCACGAGCACGCCCCGTCTCGGACTTCTGCGGGCGCGACTGTTGAACGAGCTGACGATCATCTATGATGGCGAGTTTCGCGATGTGGTTGAGCACGACATCCATCGACATTTCCAAGGCGGCATCTATCCATACGAAGGAATCGATGGCGACACATCGTGGAACATGCTTCGCACGTATTCGAAGCTGAACGCAATGATCGTTGTGTCGCCAAAGACACTGCCGTTGCTGGCCAAGCGCGAGGAGTCGGTCCAACATGACGATTTGGAGTCAATGCAACGCGCGTTCGCGGGAAGCAGCTCCTGGGTGTATGCCATACGGCGGTTTCCATCGACCTAGAAATTCATCATTGGGGCGTATCGGCCGACGCCGTGTCACAGGGCTTTCGCCGGCTCCTGAACGCCAAGGCACGATTCAGAGGCTGCTCGAGTGATGTGCCCAAGACCCCGTTGTGGGGCAGGGCCGATTCGTATCAGCATCGGCGCCGTTTTGCATCTGTCTGCGCGGTTTCGGCGGGTTATGTCCCCAAGGATGTCCCCAGGATCGAGAGAGCTCGCTCAACGGGTGTTCGTTCGCACAACGGCGGTCCCAAGGTCGAACACCGAGCGTCGAAAGGACCGGATTCACATAATGCCGTAACTCCAAGCGCCATGGGTGCTTCGCGACATACGGAGTGCAGGCATACTTCTTCCACTTCGTCGCCGCGCTCGCGCCGTGGGTCTGAGCGCGCCGAGCGGCCATCATCGACCTATTATCGCTATGCGGCCGGAGTAGTGTAATGGACAACGTGCTCCAAGATCTTCGCTCGGCCGTGCGCTCGTTGCGCAAGACGCCATGGTTCACGTTGGCGGTTGCGTTGACGCTGGCGATCGCGATTGGCGCGAACACGCTGGTCTTCAGCGTCGTCAACGCCGTGTTGCTACAACCGATGGCCTACGCCGACCCGAGTCGGCTGGTCATGGTTATGCCGGCAGACTCGAAGGCTACGCCAACCATATCGCCCCCCACGCTTCGGGATTGGCGGGAGCAAGTCAATACGCTGACGGGCATCGCGGCGTACCAGTCGGGCAGTGTGACGCTGACGGGTTTGACCGAGCCGACATCGCTGGCCGTGTACCAGGTTTCCGCGAACTGGTTTGCGCTCCTCGGTGTTCGCGCCGAGGTTGGGCGGGCGTTTGCGCCTACTGAGGACCAGGGAGTGGTGCCGACGGTCGTGATGCTGAGCGATGCGTTTTGGCGCTCGCGGTTCCGGGCCGATCCACGAGTGATCGGTCGGGTGATCGATCTCAATGGCAGACCGCTCGTGGTCATCGGGGTCGCGCCGCCGACAGCCACCTTTCCAAGTTCCCCCGATGTGTGGATACCGCGCACGTTCACGGCCGACCAGATGAATGAGATCGGCCGTGGAAAACACATGCTGGATGGCGCGATCGCTCGGGTGGCGCCGAACGCCACTGTCGACGCCGCGCGACGGGAGTTCGAGGCGGTCACCGCACGCATCCGGCAACAACATCTGCTCGAGGAAGCCGGGCTTCGCTCCACGCTGCGGCCACTGCGGGATGGCGTCGTCGGTCAGTCGCGGCCCGCGTTGTTCATCCTGATGGGGGCGGTCGGATGCGTGTTGTTGATCGCGTGTGCCAACGTGGCGAATCTCCAGCTCGTGCGCGCCTCGGGGCGGTCGGCCGAGCTGGGGGTGCGGATCGCGCTCGGCGCCGGACGGCTCCGTATCGCACGGCAGTTGATGACCGAGAGTCTGGTGTTGGCGGTGATCGGTGCGCTCGGTGGGGTGGTGCTCGCGTATGGCGGCGCGCATCTCTTGGTGGCGGCGCACCCAGGGGACTTGCCGCGGCTCGACGAAGTGAAGATCAGCGTGACGGTGCTGGCGTTCACGGGAGTCGTCGCCGTGATGACCGGTCTCTCCTTTGGGCTCCTGCCGGCGATGCAGGCGGCGAATCACGACATTGTGGATGGGCTCAAGTCCGGCATGCGAGGCGCGAGCGCCAGTCGTCGGTCGGGCCGTCTCCGGGGCACCCTCGTGGTCGCGGAGACGGCGTTGGCGGTGCTGTTGTTAATCGGAGCCGGGTTGCTGACGCGCAGCGTGGCGAGCATGATGGCGGTCGATCTCGGGTTTGTGCCCCAGCACGTCGTGCGATTTAGCGCGCAGCTGCCCACGGCGCGATACACGTCCTGGTCGCAGAAGCGGGGGTTCACGCACAGTGTGATCAGCGATATGCAATCGCTACCCGGAACATCCGCCGCGGCCGTGGCGTATGGCGCGCCGTTCGATAACGACGCCGGTGCCTATTTCCAAATCGGCGGGCGCGCACCCGATCCACCGGGGCGTCCGTCGAACGCGCGCATCAGGATGGTGAGCCCGGGCTATTTCGCCGCGCTCAGCATCCCGGTGCGGCGCGGGCGGTCGTTTACCGATGACGACCGGCCGGGCGGTCATCCGGTCATCGTCATCAACGATGCGCTGGCCCGTCAGTTCTTTGCGCACGAGAATCCGATCGGTCAGCGGATAGATCTCCATTGGACTGACGATTCCGCGAGTAACTCAGCCGACACGGTCGCGCTCGGGGGCGAGATTGTCGGAGTCGTTGGGGATACGAAAGAGTACGATGTCACGGCCGCGGACAGGCCCGCGGTGTACCTGCCGTTCGATCAGGCGTCGCCGCAGATTTACCTGACGTTCGTGGTGCGGTCGAGTAGCAATCCCGCCGCCGTCATTGCCGGCGCGCGCCAGGCCGTTGCCCGTGCGGATCCGTTGGTCTCGATCATCGGGGCGGAGACGTATGCCGCCGCGATCGGTGACTCTATTGCCCGCCCGCGCCTCTATGCCACGGTCGTCGGCGCGTTCGCGGTGTCCGCCTTGATGCTCGCTATCATTGGCATCTATGGTGTGCTGGCCTACGCGGTTCGCGAACGCCGCCGCGAGCTCGGCATCCGCATCGCGCTCGGTGCCAATGGACGCCAAGTCGTTGGCATGGTGGTCGGCCAGGGTGTGCGCCTCGCCGGCGCAGGCGCCCTCGTTGGCGTCGCGATCGCGCTGGTGTTGGGCGGCCGCGTGCTGGCCTCACTGCTCTACAACGTTCAACCGGATGATCTGGCGACGTATGGGGCGGTGTGCGTCGCACTCCTATTCGTCGCCGCGCTCGCGTCATGGATTCCCGCGCGCCGAGCGGCTGTTATCGACCCCATCATCGCCATGCGGCCGGAGTAGTCAGTCTTCCCACATCGCGGATGGCGGGTGGTCGGCCGGCCCACGGATCGTCTAAGTTTCGGGCTCCGTAGTACTTGGATGGGTGGCCGAGTGGTTGAAGGCACCGGTCTCGAAAATCGATGCGGGCTTTTGCTCCGCTCTGCGTGATCCTGTAAGTCGTTGCAACTATGGCGCTGATGCCATCCGGTATTGGCGCCGTTTTGCGTCCCGTTGCGCCGCTTTGCGGGTGAATGTGCCCAAGAACGTGCCCACGCCCGTATCTGCGGCGTGTCCCTAGGCGGAGCCGCCTCGGCACTCGGAAGACGACTACCCGGCATCAACTTCCGATGAGGTAGATGAGCGCCAATCGCGCCGGGCGGCGACAGTCATCGTCATGCCTCCCATTGCTATTCAGACTGGGCGGCAACGCTGCGACCGGCCTCGCCCAGCGGGCGTTGGGGGTTAGTCTCGTCCTCTCGGAGCCGCTGCGTCCAAGGCGGCGATCTATCAATCGATGCGGCGTAAGCCAGCGCAAGGATGAGCACCGAGATTTCCATCAGCAGAAAGAGCGCGCCGCCTTCGGTGGCTTGTTGACTTCCTACCCAAAAGGAAGGGCCCGTCTGCCTTATCTGCACCAATGCCGGGTCGTTTCCGGTTCCAGTAGTGGCCAGGCCCACCAGGTACGTCTGTGTCCAATCCCAGGCGCCATGAAATCCGATCGCGAACCATAGTGATCCGGACGCGAAGCGCAGGGAAAGAAACACGAGCGACATGACCGTTACCGCAACGACGAACGCGACGTTGAAGCCACTCAGGCTGAAATGCGCCAGAGCGAAAACGACGGACATCAGGAGGGCTGCGAGCCAGACCGGTAGCCGCTCCGCTAAAGTCTGAAAGACGTATCCCCGGAAGGCCAGCTCCTCGGAGAACCCCACGGCCAGGGAAGGGAGCAACGCCAGGACGATCCATAGCGGCTTGCTCACGCCACGATGCAGGCTTGTATCGACCCTGGCGACGTGCAGCCATCCCAGCTTGTACTCGAGCAGCGATGCTAGCAGGATCAAAGAAAGCCCCGCGAGTCCGCCGAGGACGAGCCGCGACAGCTGCGGTCGTGGCAAGCCAATTTGCGACCAGGCGCGCCTGTTGGCTTTGACTCGTATGAGCCATGTGATCAGAAAAACGCCAAAGATCCAGGTGATGCCATGAAAGATTGGCGAGGCCCCAGGCCAGACGACGCGGCCGAGCCACTGTCCCCCGAGCGTTGAGAAAATGAATACCGGCGCGATCAGAACGATATAGATCAGGATCCACGCGAGCCCGATCAGCGCAGAGACCAGTGGCGGCGAATTTTCAGGCGGATTGCGCGACCTGGCTCGCATATCGATACCTCGCGGGGGGATTTGTTTGTCTCGATCCAGCCGCCCCTCCGGTGCACGGCGGCAATCGACTAGTACGGTTCGCCATCAATTACGGTTTCGTGATTGCACCGCTCTGTGCGCTGATGCTCGGCGAGACTGGCGCGCGCTGTTAGAGCGAAAAGGGAGGCAAGACTCGGTGCGTGCCCATGACTCCGCGGCTCGTAACGGCACTGCGACAGCATTGCGTGCGGTATCGCTTCGTGAGCTGCTACGGGCCAGCCCACACCGTGGGTCTTTCACCACGAGATCAGCCGGGCGCGACATGTCGCCGGTTCGCGCATCCGGTCGCTGCATCGATCGTTCGCCTCGGCCGCGCGGCGGGCCAAGTTGCCCGACGGATTGCATCAGCATGACCTCCGGCATCGCCGCGTGATCACGTGGCTGGCGCGGATCGTCTAACTTTCGCGCGCAGTACTACTTGGATGGGTGGCCGAGTGGTTGAAGGCACCGGTCTCGAAAAGTAGGTTCGGCCTTTTGCGCCGCTCTGCGTGATTCCGTAAATCGTTGCAACTGCGGCGCCGATGTGATCCAGCATCGGCGCCGCTTTGCATCTGTCTGCGCGGTTTAGGCGAGTTATGTCCCCAAAGATGTCCCCATCGCCGGCTGCCATTGACACTCGACGCACTGTGCTGAATATTCAGCCGCGCTGCTGATTTTTCAGCACAACATAATCTTTTTGCCTCTTTCTAGCTCCCCTGATCATGCGCGATCGCCTCCTCTTTTACGCTCTACTCTTTGTTTCCCATGTTCCATCTTGCGGTGCGCTTCAGGCAGACAACGTGGAGTCATTTCTGCGAACCCAGATGTCGAAGCGTCACATCGTGGGACTGCAGGTTGCGGTCGTGCAGCACGGAAAGGTCGTCCTGCATCGCGCATGCGGGATCGCCAGCATTCAGGATTCGGCACCGGCCACTGACCACACGATCTTCCCGATCAACTCCATCACGAAGGCCTTTACCGGTGTCGCGATCATGCAATTGGTGGAGGCGGGCAGATTGGATCTCGGAGCACCCGTGTCGCGCTACCTCGATGGGCTGCCGGTGCCATGGCAGGGCGTCACGATCCGGCAGTTGCTCACGCACGAGTCGGGTCTGCCGAACATCATGGAGGGCAACGAGAAAATGGTGCAGGAGGGCGACGAGGACTCGGCGTGGGCGAAGGTGCAGACGCTGCCGCTCGAGTTCGAACCCGGGGCCCGGTTCAGCTACAATCAGACCAACTATGTCCTGTTGGGACGGATCATCGATCGCCTGGGTGGTGAACCCTTCGCGCAATTCATCGACGAGCACCAGTTTCGCGTTGTCGGCATGCCACATACCGTGTTCGGCGACTCGCGCGATGTCGTCGCGCATAGTGCCCGCGACTATACCTATTTCCGAAAAACGAGTGGTGCGACGAGGCGTGGTGACACGCTCCGCAATGTCTTCGAAGAGTTTCCTCCCTTCCTGCGAACGGCAGCCGGCTTGAACAGCACCGCCGAGGACCTGGCCCGGTGGATCATCGCTTTGCAAGGCGGGAAACTGCTGAAAGCGAAAAGCAGCCTCGCGACGCTCTGGACCGCGGGTGTGCTCAACGACGGAACGAACGGAGGGTTCAGCAAGCTGCTCAATGGGTATGCGCTTGGTTGGGAAACGGCGAATAGGCCGGAGCATCGAGCACTGACGGCTATCGGTGGTGGGCGGTCGGCGCTTTTTGTCTATCCCGAGGACGATCTCGCGATTGTGATCCTGACCAACCTGCAAGGATCGTCGCCGGAGTCGTTCATTGACGAAGTGGCTAGCTACTGGATTCCGGATATGAGTCCGTCGGCTGGATTCGGCTTACCCGCGGCCATCAAAGCGATGCAAGCGGTGCTCCGCACGCGTGGCTTCGAACACGCGGCAGAGGTGATTCGAGAGGAGAAAGCGAAAGATTCCGCATTTCGGTTGCCGGAAGGTGATGTCAACGCATGGGGATACCGCCTGGTCGAGGATGGGCACATCAGGGACGCCATCGAGATCTTCAAATTGAATGCTGAGATGTATCCGAGCAGCGGGAACACCTACGACAGCTTGGCGGCAGCGTACGAGTCCGCAGGTGATAAGACATTAGCGATTCAGAATTACAGAAGGTCCCTGGATCTTGATCCGAAGAACGCACACGCGGTGGAGCGTCTCAAAGCACTAGACCACTAGCGCGGAGCCTCGGCGAGTCCTCGTCCCCAAAGGCGGTTTCGCGCGCAGGACTACGTGGATGGGTGGCCTAGTGGTTGAAGGCACCGGTCTCGAAAGTAGGTCCGGCCCTCTGCTCCGGTCTGCGGGATTCTGTAAGTCGTTGCAATTGCGGCGCCGATGTGACTGAGCATCGGCGCCGCTTTGCATCTGTCTGCGCGGTTTAGGCGGGAAATGTCCCCACGGATGTCCCCAAGAGCAATTCGCCAAAAATCCATAATTCGGGAAATATTGCAGTTGCCCAGTAGTGCCGGCGCTGATGCGCGCGGCCTGCCTTCATTCTTGAGGTTTGGGTTGCGAGGACTGTTGTTGCTGTGGCCGCGGGCGGCTTGCAGGCGGGACGATACCGTTCATCCGCAGGTACTCGACCATCTGACCGTAGTGATCCTTCGGATGGAAGGAGCCGATAATGGCGATTGCGAGACGCGTTGAGAGGAATGGGGATACGGGCTTGGGCAGCGGCGTGACCTCGTTTTCGGAGGTGACCCCGGAAATGGCCCGATAGCCGAGCGCAA
>Ga0210398_10000057_pt1 | contig 138608 bp, 126 predicted proteins | sample IncBWC4OmetaG_FD_161047 | JGI IMG/M metagenome (GOLD analysis project Ga0210398, IMG submission 161047) | Forest soil microbial communities from Barre Woods Harvard Forest LTER site, Petersham, Massachusetts, United States - Inc-BW-C-4-O | ecosystem: Environmental > Terrestrial > Soil >... | reverse complement strand
AGTTCGCGCGCAAAATAGACGCAAACCTCGGAGCCGATGAGACCGGAAGAGCCGGTGACGAGTAGGGTTTTGGACATGAGGTGAGTAACGAAACAACTGTTCAGAGTTTAACAAACCGATATTTCACGACGGCGCGCAACCAAGTGAGCGGGTCGCGAATCATGGATATTTTTTTGCCTTCCTTGAAGGAGCGCGATTTGTAGGAGATGGGGATTTCGATCGGGCGGTGGCCCTTGCGCACGAGCTTCATGAGCAATTCAAAGTCAAAATCGAATCGATTGCTTTCAAAAGTGAGTCCCTCGATACAGTCGCGGCGGAAAACCTTGTACATCGTAAATGGATCGTTCAGCCAAATGCCGAGCGCCAGGTTGACCATGATGGCGAACGTCCAGTGCCCGAAATTGAGAAAGAGTGCGTGCAGAGGCTGGTCGTCGAACTTGCGGAGAGCCCAGCCGCCTGAGCCGTGGCGCGACCCGAGCACAAAGGTCTGCCGGCCGGTCATGATTGGAATCAGCAGCTCTTCATAATCGTTGAGGTCGTATTCGAGGTCGGCGTCCTGGATGAGGATGATGTCGCCGGTGGCACAGGCCAGGCCGGCGCGCACGGCATGTCCTTTGCCGCGCGGAACGTCCTCAAGGATGATCTTGACGCGAGGATCGGCCTGGTAGCTGAGCACAATGTCGCGGGACCCGTCGGTCGAATTGCTCTCCACGATTATGACTTCGAACCGGACTCCCGTGATTTGCTTGGCCAGGAGCGCGTCGAGCGTTTCGCGCGCGGTATTGCCTTCATTAAAGACGGGCACGACGACGGTCAGAGTGCAAGGGACGGGCAGGCGTTTCATTAAAGGTGGAAAACTGACACCAGCATGCTGCGACTGGCGATGCGACCTGTTTTTTCAGCCAACTGCGCGGTGAAGCGAAATATAAACCTCTCATCCATGTTTGCGCTCAAAGATCGCTTTGTCGGTCTGGCTGGAAAACTTGTCGGCCTGGCTGGAAAGCTGGTCCGTCTGGCTGAAAAGCTTGTTGAAATCACCGCTTTTTTCAAAAGTCCGAATCGTCGACTGCCCAATAACAATGAAAAAACGGACCCCGGCTTTATCAAACGCCGGTGAGGAGGGATTGATGTTCGCCACGACAACCCCGGGGCTTGGGCAGGTGAATTGTGCCTCCATGGAGTCACCCGCCTGGAAGACTAAAAATCCACATTGGTTATACGTGGAATAATATTTCCCGGCCGGATCGAACGACTTTAATAAGTCGAAGTCAGGATATCCGTGATATCCTCCGAGGGATCTTACGCCAATGATCCGAAGCAATTCACTGATTCCACTGTCGCCGATCACCACCCACTGATGGATGTTTTGGTCGGAATGATCCAACTCCAGGATTTTGGCCGAGAGAGGGTTCTTAAAAAGATAATCGCTGCCGCCCATGACCCAGGGGTTGAATTTGATGGTATAGGCGAACGAAGCCGCCGCCAGGAGCGCCATGCCCCAGCTCCGAAGACTTTTATTCCACCACAAGCAGGCCAGAATGGCCTGGAGACCCAGGCCTGCGGCGAACCAGTAAAGTTTGAGATGCGGCCAATGGAACTCGAACCATAAACCGCAGGCAATGAGCAGTAATACCCAGAGCAAAAGGCCGATCCAACGGGTTTTGGCATTCAATGATTCCCTCAACCGCGGATTGGAAAGGGCGGCCACCAACATGATGAAATTGGCCAGGCCCAGGCCCATTTGCGTGCGATTATCGGTCGACATCCCGAAGAGCGTGAGGCGCGCCAGCCAGGCCGGGAATCCGACGTAGGTGTAAATCATTACTCCCGCGACATAGATCGCCAGGATCAGATTCCACGAATCAAACCATCTTCGATATTGAACCAGGAGGACCAGAAGCAGGCACCAGATGGCCGGAAACACGAAAATAAAGGACGAATCCTCGCAGATATTTCCCATCCATGAACCGGGGCGGTTGGAGGATTCAGCAAAAAAATCATGGCTGAAGAAGGCCCAGAAAGGGTATCCGCCGCCGGTGCAAAATCGCCGCCCGGGGTAGGACGTGTTTTGAATCAACTGAATGACTCCCTCGCTTTCCCGGAAAAACATCCCGAGCGAGGCGCCGACCATGGCGAGTGCGAGCACGAAGGCTCCCGCGCGATCGAGGCGGCCTTCATCCCAGGGCAGGGCCTTCCGGTTTTCCCAGCACCAGGCCGCACCGGCAAAGGGAAGGAGCCAACCCACGCTGATGGCGATGGGAGGATAAATATGATCCAAGGCCATCCCGCAGATGGACCAGCCCAGGAAGATCCCCGCGCACCAAATGACCCAGCGTTTGCGCGCAGCCAGCAGGTAGGCAACGGCTACAAACGCCCCGGCCCAATGGATGGCGATTTCAGCCTTGTGCAGGCTCCAGAATTGAAAATATGGGGAGAAAACCAGGGCAAAAGCCGCCCAAAATGAGACCCAAAAAAGATTCCGGCTGACCAGCATGAAAACCAAAAAAAACGAATAGAAGAGTCCCAGCGTGAGCCCCCACCACATCCAGGAGAGCCCCAAGTCGTCTCCCAGGAAAAAGCCCCAGGTGAAGGGACGATACAAAGTGATGAAATCCCTGGCCGGAGCCCGTATCGGGGCCAGCATGTATTGGCCGGTGCCGATGTTATGATTGATGACGGGAAAGGATGGCTGATGGGCCGTCTGCGCCATGATCATTGGCAAATCAAGGAAGTAGTCGTCGCCCCGGATGTCCCGGGCGTGCCCAAAAAGAACTTCAGTTTTTTTAGAGTGATCAATGGCGTTGTGCCACATCGGCGTCGACCAGCCGTGAACGCGGAGGAGCAGGGCCAGAATAAAAATTACCGCGAGGCTCCAGACCAGCGTCCGGTGTTTCTTTTCGAATAAAATCAATGTCTCCTCGGCGGCTGCTGCCGGGGTTTTTGTTTGCGCGGTCGGGATGGACATTATCTGTGGCGCTCCGTTAATTGCTCGCGTTTTGTGGTGGATGGCCTCGGGGGCGGATTATCCGGCCTGATTAAATCACGCCAGCTTTTGCGGCAGGCCATCGCCGGGCACGGTTGCCTCCGGGAATTTTTTCGTGGAGCGCACGCACCAGGCCAACCCAGCAAGGCAAAACAGGCCTACGGTTAAGGAGATGGAACTGTGCTTAGCGCTGACCCCCGGGGGGACGGGCCACCACGTGGTGACGAATGAAATAAATTGTGCCAACGCCAATAATATAAACCACCATCGGCTGCAGATAAGGATGAATAACGAGGGAATGGAAAACAATACGAGCAACGGTGCCAGCGAGCCCTGATGGATAAAGGTTGTGCCCGGTCCGAACATTATCAAGGCCCACAACAGAAGGGTAAGGAGCGCCCAAGCTGTCACCATTGTGGCGTTGGCGAGCAACCGGTCGCCGACGCCGTGGATTCGGGCTGCCAGCCAAGCCGTCAGCGGCATGGCGATTAATGCGAAAATTGCGACTGACAGCGCACGGAAAAAGCAGAAAAACTCCTTGTCTTTCCGGGCATAGGCGCGCGCCGGGCTCATGTTTAGGTCCGTCAAATGCAGGAAACTGTCGCTGAAAATCTGCCGGATATTCTCCCATTTGTTCTGCCACGCGCCCCGCCACCCGATTGCAGAGTAACTGTCGCGCAAGGTGGCCAGCAGGCCTCGGCTATCAATGGGTGAGACGCCGGCCAGGTGCATCTTCAGCAGGCGATTTCCCGGTGGATCATAATACTTTTGATAACATAGCCAGGGCGCGACCAAAATTCCAGCAACCAGGATGCTGGCGGCAAATTCTCGTGGCGCCGGTCGGAATCTCTTTGCGACTAAAAAGACCGCACCGGCAAGGATTGAGAAGTCCGCGCCGCCATGCGAGAGGTGCGCCAAACCGAACAAGGCCGTGGCCCAGACAAAATTCTGCCTGGCCGACACCAGAATCAGCGCGACGCCACCGAGCACGAAGGCGGCCGCTCCAAATTTTGGCCAAGTATAAACCGAATAGAACAGGCCGAAACCGGTGCAGGCGGTCAAGGCCACGACTGCAACCGCTTGCCCGTTGGTCGCACCCACGGCTCGCAACAACGCCCAGAGGGCAGGCACCCACAGCAGTTGGAACCACAATCCCGCGGCAAATCCAATGTTTTCATTGTCGACTTTGAGCAGCCGCAGCGGCGCCCCCAGGAGCAGGATCAGGCCCGATTGCAATGGCGGCCGGTCGCTGCTGTTCCAATCGCCGAACAAGTGACGGGGACTTTGATCGGTTTCGAGGCGCTCGGCAAAAAAACGCGGAAGTTGATTATCTGGCGGCATGTTAGGCAAGAATCTATTGCCGGCGAGGGATTGCGGATCCTCGTGCATCCGCGGGGCGCAAAGAATTCCAATATACCCGCCGCCGATCAGGAGCGACAAGGTGAGAACCGTTTGGAAATCGCTTGTCTGCCAAAATCCTTTCAGCCCTGACCGAGCGCGCCACAGCAAAACAATTGAAGAGGCCAGGACCATTGCGGTGAAGGTAAAGCCCGCGGCGGCGCGAAAAAAGAAAGCCCAAAAGGCAATATAACCAAGGAAGCACGTCCCGGCACATGCCATGATCGGCGTTAGAAACGCGGGGAAGCGATCCCAACGGGTGAGCCAAAGGTGAAACACCGCGGTGGGCAAGACGGCGATTATCGCAACGGTTATATAGGTGGCGAGGACGGTTAAAGCCATGGGAGAGGTCTCTATGGGCGATTTACTCCTGGATAATGAACGATGATGTTCCCGGGGTTAACGGGTATATCAACCGCTTCGCCACGGCTGATGCGACGGCAGTAGTCATGCCAATGTAGATCAACAAATGGCGGACAGCGAAGGGTGGACAAATTAGCCATGAGTATCAGCAGAAAGGCCGTGCGCGAACCCCATTCGAACCGCCGATCGGAGCGAAATTCGAGAATAATGAGCCAGAGCAGCAACACCTTCGGGACATAAAAATAACGGTCGGCATCTATCATGTCCGAAAATGGCAGGACGATGTCGGGCCTTAATTTCAAGGCACTGGATAGGACCAGCGCAAAGAAGCAGTACCAAAGCGCAGCTTTGATTGGAAAGTTGGGGCCCTTGCGCAACGAGAAGCAAACCAGGGCAGCCAATAGAATGCTCCCCACCAGCGCGACTTCGAGTCCAGTAGAGTAGTCGGGCAAGTTCGGACCAAAAAAAAGCGAGAATAGGATGCGCCGGTAAATAATGGCGGGCCCATCGATAAAATCAATGGGGGCGGCGTTAACGGCAGGCATGCTGTGCTGCAAAAACCACCCCTGCACGCAGGCAATAACGGCGGCAACCGTCAGCAAACTCAGGCTCGCCCGCGTTTTCCTCGCCCAATAGCGCCAGGCGAACAATGGCAGAAACAGCACGATAAATGGTCCGGTCAGCCCGGCTGCGATCAATAATATCAGATCCACTGCTTGCTGCCCGCAACTGGAGGCATCCTGCATGATGAACAGTTGAATCAGCAGGAGGCAGGTTATCCATTGTATGTTGGTGAGGTTAAGAAAGACTTCCCCGGTATGCGGCACCAGCACGAGTGCAAGCGCGAACCAAGGCTTTTCCGGCAACGCGAACCGCGGTGAAAAAAAACGGCAAACGACCACCAAGGTGAGCATCCCGGCCGAGAGATTATAGGCGGCCGGCAGCCAACAGGGGCTCAACATGGAAGCGGTGGCTGCCACCAGCCGGGGAAAAAAATGCAAATAGCCGGCGTAAGGCGTGACGAATGCACGCCAGCCGAGCTGAATGTTTTGCAGGAAGAAGATAACGCCATCTTCCGCCCAAAATTGCGGGTTGGTGACAGCATCCGTTTTCCGGATAATCAAAATTAGGAAGGCAGCTGCGCAGGTGACGATACACGGCAGATGCTTGGCCAGGCCAGGCCGGTCAGAGGCAATGCCTGTCGGAGGCCGGGTTTCCCTGGAAGCGTGGTCAGCCCACATCTTGGCCGCCGCAAAAACGGCGAAGACGGCGGAAAAGACTTCCGCGCCTCTCATTGCCACCGGCAGCAGAAACCAGTAAAATGGCAGCAGGAGCTGAAGCGGTGAGGAAAGAACGATGGCGACCGTCGGCGAAGGCGTGACCGATGGTCGCGATAACGTCGAATTAGCATTGGTGTCGCGGGCAGGCTGGATTGCCTGCCTCCCGACGTACTCATCTTGAGCAACACGATGAATTAGAAAATTATGCCGGGTAACGATGCGGATGCCACTGATGAGGGCATCGCCTTGGTCAAAGCGGAGCTGAAACTTGTGGTACGTGCCGGCTGGAATAACGAAACGAAGACGCTGACCTCCGGCGCTGGGTTCGATGGTTCTTCCCCCGCTCGAGCTTTCAGCGTATCCGTTGCCGACGTCGTAATAGACCTTCACGCGGCACCGCGAAGCCGCGGTCAGCTTGATCTCGAAGCGGTAAGGTGAATCGGGTTGGTCGGGCGGAAAGTATTGGAGGTAGACGAAGCTGAGGAATACCGGTAATAAAAAAAACGGAAACTTGAATACCCGCCTGATCGCTCCAAGCAAAGGCGACAAATGCAGTTTCATCATTGAGCGGATGAGCCAAGAGGAAGAACGCGTGGAGGGTTGGCAAGGCCGAAGTCCACCCGGTCGAGCGTGAGATTTGGATTGTACGCCGGGTCGTTGAAAAGGGCCTCGCCCCATTTTTTTTGCAGGCGCTCCGTTTCCTGGGCAAAGCGCTGCCGCTTCTCGTCGGTGTCTTCGTACCCGCGGCTGGCGCTTTCATGGTGATAAAGTTCGGCAAACGGCGTGAAGAAGTTCCGATAGCCGGCGGCCCGGACTTTCAGGCAGAAATCCACGTCATTTAATGCCACCTTGAAGTTTTCTTCATCGAGGCCGCCGACTTTAAGGTAGGTTTCGCGGCGGATCACCAGGCAGGCGGCGGTGACGGCGGACACGGTTTGCTGCAGGAGGGCACGGCAGCCCTGGCCGTGAGTATCCCGGGGAAAGCCGTGCCAGGAGTGGCCGGCCATGCCGCCGATGCCCAGGATAAGCCCCGCGTGCTGGATGCGGCCATCCGGATAATAGAGTTTGGCCCCGACACAGCCGATCTCGGGCCGAAGCGCCTGGCTGGCCATTTCCTCGAGCCAGTCACCATTGATCACCTCCAGGTCATTATTGAGCAGGCCGATGAGGGGAGAATCGACTTGGTGGACGGCAAAATTGTTGATCGCAGAGTAATTGAACGGCCCGGGAAACCTAAGCACGCGGCAACGCGGGTGCTGACGCAGTTCCTCCAGGTAAGCGAGCGTTTCCGGTTCATCGGAATCATTGTCCACCACCAGGATTTTGAAATCGGGATAAGTGGTTTTTTTGAGAAGGCTGGCGACACAGGGACGCAGCACATTCACGCGATTGCGGGTGGGGATGACCAGCGTAACGGCGGGCGCGGGATTCGGCAGCGGATAGTGCACCCGCCAGTAATGGCCGGGGGTTGGGGTGAGGGCGGCCTTGATGCCGACCCGCTCGAAGTGATCGGCCACGACTTTTTCGGCCGCGGTCACGGAGTAATTTTTCTCGCTGACGTGCACGGCGGTTGAGCCTTGAACCGCGCGCCAATGATAGAGGATTCGCGGGATATGGCGTATACGGCTGGCGTGGCTGCGGTCGATGGCGCGCATGGCCAGGTCCCAGTCCTGGGAACCCTCGTAACCGACGCGAAATCCGCCGATTTCACGCACGAGGCTCAGGCGGTAAACCCCGAGGTGGCAGACGAAATTCTGGGCAAAAAACAGGTCGGGATTCCAGTCGGGTTTGAAATAGGGGCCGTAGCGAAAGCCATTTTCATGGAGCTTGTCCTCGTCGCTGTAGATCAAGTCGGCGTCAGGGAAACGATCGAGTTCGAAAGCAATGCAGGCGAGCGCATGAGGACGGATTTCATCGTCGTGGTCCAGCAGTGCGACAAAATCGCCCCGGGCGAGCGCGAGGGCGGAATTGGAAGCAACGGAGATGTGACCGTTGGTTTCGCGAAAGACGACCTTGATGCGCGAGTCTTCCCGGGCGGCTTTTTCGAGCAGGGGTCGGATGTGCGGCTGGGTCGAGGCGTCATCGGCGATGCAAAGTTCCCACTGCGCGTAAATCTGCGAGCGAACTGACTCGATGGCGCGCACCAGCCATTTTTCCGGCGTATTATAAACGGGCATGAGCACGGAAATGAGCGGCCGGTGTTTCAATTTTTGCAGATTCCTTTGGATCCGGACGGTCGCTTCCGGTGTCAGCGTGTCGTGGGCGCGCACCCAGAGTTCATAATCGTCATAATGAGCGCCCTTGCCGAGGCTGCGGGTGAGGATGCGGCGCCAATTTCCTTGTTCGTCGCCAACTTCGATTATGACCAGGTTATCCTTTGGCTCGAGGATCAGTTCGATCTTAAACCCACAGCGTTCCGCCAGGGAAAATTGCGGGTGTTGGGCCGCGATATCGGGACGGGGCTGGCCATAAACGCCCGGGAAAATCCGGTCGCCAACGCGCGCGCGTACCGCGTGGAGCGGAGTTTGGTCGATGGCAAAACACCAGCCCCTTGCTTCCACTTGGCCGACCAGCCTGGTCCACGTGAGCGGGTGCTCGAAGCCATGGAAGAAATGGGCGGGGCCATCCTCAAAGTCGCGTGGTGAATAAGGAAAGTTGAACGTGGGAAGGCGGGCCGGGTCGGGCGGGGTGGACGGCTTTGGGCCCGGTCGATCCAATAACGTGCGGCGCAAGGCCCGCAGTGGGGCGGTGGATTGCCACGAAAATGATGCCTGCATGATGCGAATTTTTTCTTCGCGCTGGTAAAGCAGGTTGCGCAGTCGCGTGAGTTCGCCCAAGGCGTCATCCGTCACAGCCTGGCCCAAGGCGAGGGTTTCGGCCATGGCCTGGTCTTTTTGGGCGATGACCTGGTCTTTGTGTTGGAGGGATTTCTTCAGCTTGGATGCACTGGCGAGGAGTTGAAGGAACGTGTTAACGCGGAATGCAGTATTTCCCTCGGCCGCGAGAGCGACCAGCTGGCCGATGGCCGGCTGCGAATCGCCGGCGGCTTGTTGGGCGCCATTGATTTCATGGGCAAGCACCAGTTGTCTCAGCAGGAAGAACGCCTCGAGCCAGGGTTCCTGCATGGCCTTATCGCCCAAGCCGGGTAGCACGCGCGCCTCGGGTGACAGGGAGGAAAAGATGTGCCACCGCCAGGCATCCTCGGCAAAGAAGTGCGTGCGGGCTGCGAATTCATAATCGACCAGGCGAACCTTGCCTTGTCGATCTACCAGCACATTGCGGGGAATTAAATCACCATTGGTCCAGCGCGTGCGACAGGAGCCGGCCAGGGCACCGGCGCGCACGAAAGGGAAGACTTCTTGTCGCAGGAAGTTCTGATCGAATTCGGCAAAGATCGGCAAGGTGCAGACCTGCGCGAATAGCGCGTCGATTTCTCGGGCGGCTGCCTCGACGGTGGATGGCTGCAAGGTGCGTTCCAATGCGGCGAGAACGTCCCCGCCATGTTTGAGAGCCTCGGCCGGTGTTAATTGCCCTTCACGCGCGAGGCTGTCCAAATTCCGTCCATCGAAAAATTCCATACCCAGGTAATCCCACGCTCCCGATCGATGGAAAAACAACGGCCGGCAGGTGATTTCGGGACAAGCGCTGGCGAAAGCCTGGGTGCGTTCCCACACCGGGGTGAGATTGCGGCCGATGGTGAGATGACAAACGGTCCGGGTTCCGACCAAGACATGGAAACTGGCCTTGGTTGAATAATCTTGGCGATGGGGATTACCCTGGATGGGTTCGAGCCGCAGGCCAGTCGGGGAATCAACAACATTGAATCGGCAAAGTTCATCGCCAATGACCTTGGTGGAAGGCAAGGAAGGCTGGTTGATCGTGGCCGAATCATTACCAATGACTTGTCTGCTGGCATCAATTAGATTGAGCGAAGGATTCTTAGGCAATGGGGGTGTAACATCCTCTGAATTGCGAGTCATGAATAACGAAGTATGGCCTGCCAAAAAGCCAGGGCAAGGCGCTTCAACTGCGACATGGGAGCGTTTTTAAATTAGTGTAGCCACAAAGGATCACAAAGAGCTCAAAGAGAGCATCCATTTCCGAAGGCCTTATCTTTGTGATCTTTCGTGGCAAAAAATCCGACTGACCGCTTGCCCAGTGTGCGAGTAGAGGGGACACATCCGTGCCATGGTCCAGCAATATGGCTATGGATTTATTTAATATGCTCTAGAGGCAACAGCCTGCTAGAGTTTGAAGCCGGCCGCGGCGGCGTCCCGGGCGAACATTTGCACGGTGTCGAGCGAAAGCGCGGTGAGATCCATGCCGAGGAGCTTGGCGGCTTTGCCCAGGATGTCGTGCTGGACGGTGACAATGTCGCAGCCGCACGCTTCAGCTTGGAGAATATTGATCACTTCGCGCACGCTGGCCCAAAGCAGTTCGGCCTTTGGCTGGCCTTTGAGGAGCATCCGGCATTCGCGCATGAGCGGCATGGGATCCACGCCCGTATCGGCAATACGGCCGGCAAAAACGGAGACAACCGAGGACACGGCGGGATTGAGCGCAGCCGCCACGTCACGCACCTGGGCGAGCGTGAGGATGGCCGTGATGTTGAGCTGGACTTTTTGCTGTGCCAGTTCGCGGATGAGCGGAATGGAAGACTCGCCGCGGGAATTCGTGATCGGGATCTTGACGTAAACGTTTTCCCCCCAGCCGGCGATTTTAAGCCCCTGGCGTTTCATCTCCGAAAAATCGTCGGAAAAAACTTCGAACGAAATGGGCTTGGCCGTGACGGTTTGCAGGATGTCGCGGGCAAAAGCCTCATAATCCTTGATGCCGGCCTTGTTCATCAAGGTCGGGTTGGTCGTGAGGCCCTTGATGTAAGGCTTGGCGTAGAGATCGAGAATGCCGGCTTTGTCGGCACCGTCAGCGTAAATTTGGACCTTGAGGTCGGAAAGGGACGGCATGCGGCGAGTGAGCCGCCGGGCTTAGGGGCGGGCAAGGATAATTCGAGCCGCCTCGGCAAAATTTTTCACAGTAAAATCGGGGGGCGTGTTTGTTTCCTCGTTGTAACCAAAATCGATGAATACCGTGCGCACGCCGGCGCGTTGGCCGCAATCGATGTCGCGCCAGCGGTCGCCGATCATCCATGAGCGTGTGAGGTCGAGGCCAAGTGCCGCCGCCGCATCGAGCAGCATGCCCGGCTCGGGCTTGCGCCGCCGTGAGGGCTCGCCGAGCCCCGGGTCGTAACATACCTCGATGCGGTCGATCTCGGGCACAAGTTGCTGGAGCCGCGCATGCATGGCTTCGACGACGGCCTGTGACTGTGTGCCCCGGCCCACGTCAGGCTGGTTGGTGGCGACGACGAGCGCGAAACCGGCGGTCTTGAGCGCGCGGCAGGCGGCGGGCACTTCCGGAAAGAGGCGAAACTCTTCGAGCTTGTCCGGCGCGTAAGGATGTCCGTCGCGAACGACCTGGACGTTGAGCGTGCCGTCGCGATCCATAAAAACTGCCGGGCGGTTTTTCTGGAGGCTGGAGGCGTCAGGCATCAGGGGTGAGGTGGTCATTTGCGACGATGGTCGATCAGACCTTGAAGCATGGCTCCAAGTTCATCGCATTCACGCTGGAGTGTCTCTATTTTTTCGACGGGCATTGCATATACTTCAGCGGCGATCTCCAATTGGGCAGAGACTTCTGCCAGCGATCCTTTGGCAATGAAGAAAAATTGCACGGATTCTTTGTCTGTCTGACGGGCATCACCTTCTGCAATGTTGCTACATACGCTTACGGCGGCACGGCGAAGTTGGTCGCGCAGTCCAAAGTCGGTTGAAAGAGGTGGAGATGAGGTCAGGCGATAAATCAAAACGGCCAGCGCTTTGCTGCGTTGCCAGACCAGAAGTTTGCGAAAGCCGCTGCTCATAAACCTGAATCCTGAAGCCTGGAGCCTCTTGCCTCGGTTGTCACGACTTCGCCGTGACGACCGACTCCCACTTCGTCTGGTTCACTTTCAAGTCGGGATGCGAGACAAACAGGTGCCAGACGACGGCTTGGAAGGCCTCGCTGTGCGGCGTGATATTATTGGGATTGACCGTTGGCACGATGACGCAGGCATCCGCAACCTTGGCGGTGTAGCCGCCGTCTTTGCCGACCACGCCGATGACCCGCGCGCCGACTTGTTTGGCCAGTTGGAGCGCCGTGACCAGGTTGGGGGAAACGTTTTTCTCGAGGTTGCCGCCGCCAACGGAAAAAATGAGCAATGCGTCCTTGGCGTTGAGCCGCGAGCCGCGCAGCCATTCGACGAAAACGCTGGCCCAGCCTTCATCGTTGGTTCGGGCGGTGAGTTCGGAGACGTTGTCGGTGGGCGCGTAGCACTCGAGGCCGGCGATTTTTCGGAAGTCGTTCACCGCATGGGAAGCGTTGGCCGCGCTGCCGCCGACGCCGAGGATAAAGAGCCGTCCGCCGCGTTCGCGCACGCCGCGTAGTTCGGCGACGCATTTCTCGCAATCGGCCGGGTTGATCTTGCTGACAATCTCGGCGGTTTCCTTGAGATGCTGGATGGAGTAGGACATGGGAGGGAAAATTGGAAAACCTGGGAAATCGGAAAATTGGAAAATTTCGAAACGAATCAGGGGTGAAGTTGGCCGGAGCGAAGGAGCGCGTCCAGTTCGTTTAACCCTTCGGGCGAGCCAATTTCGTAGAAGCGGCCTTTGATTTCGTAGCCGGCGAGTTGTTTTTTCAGGACGAGGGATTTCTGTACCTCGGCCAGGTCGACGACGGCGTCGCGCGGGAATCCGTCAAAAGCCGCGGCGCGAAATAGTCCGAGCCCATAGTCGATATGGTGCATCTGCGGCGTTTTGTTCTTTTTGTCGTAGATTTTGATCTCGCCCGCCTCGAACTGGACATTGCTGGCGTCGTAGTGCCCGTGGTTTTCATAAACCGTCATCAGCCCGAGCCGGTTGGATTTCAGAAAAAACTCGCCCACCGCCTGGTAGTCGATGGGCAGGTAGGAGTCGCCGTAGAGCACATAAAACGTGTCGCCGAGCTTCGGCCGGGCGCGGATGAGCGCGCCGCCGGTGCCGAGAAGCTTGTCGCCGTCGAAGGAATATTCGATCTGCACGCCCCATTTCGAACCATTGCCGTAGAGCTCGACAATTTTTTCGCCGAGATAGCCGACGCAAAGGACCAGGCGGGTGAGCCCGGCTTTTTTCAGCAGGCGAATCTGGTGGGAGAAAAAAGGCTCGCCCGCAACCTCGACGAGAAGCTTGGGGATTTTCTCGGTGATGGGCCGCAGCCGCGTGGCCAGCCCGCCGGCGAGAATAGCGACAGGCAGGCTGGAAGGCGAAAGGCGAAAAGCGGAAGGCGAAGACATTTAGCGTTTTTTGGCCTTGCGCCCAATTGTCGTGAGAATGGCCAGCAGCTGGCGGGCCTCATCCAGCAAGCTGTCAATGCCATGCCCGCCCAGTTTGGCGTGCTGACAGATCAGCAGCCAATATTCCGTCTCGGATGCTTCTTTTTCAGCAATGCCGACCTTGTGGATAAAATCGCTTTTGGATTCTGCGCGATTGGCTTCCCGATAGTTGGCTCCAATGGACGTTGCTGATTTTAAGAGCTGCCGCCCAACAACCAAGCCAACGCTGCTTTTTTCAAAGCCATCGACAAAAGAAATGATGCGGAGGGCAAATTCAAGCGTCCTGCCCTCAAGCTCGGTTTTCATGTTTTCGCTTTCCGCTTTCCGAATTTCGCTTTTCAACCCTACGCCACAACTTTTGTGCCTTCGAAATCGAAGCGGAAGCGCACTTCCTGCAGGTCTTTTTCGCGCATGGCGTGGCGGAGCTTGGCCTTGTCGCCGGCGTAGAACATCAAAAACCCGCCGCCGCCGGCGCCGATAAGTTTGCCGCCGAGCGCACCGCTGGCCATGGCGTGGTCATACCATTGGTTGATGCAGTCATTGCTCATGCCGGAGCTGCGGGCCTTCTTGCGCTGCCAGTGCACGTCCATGAGGCGTGCGAACTCCTCGAGGTTGCCGCCCTCGAGCGCGGCGAGCGACTGATGGCCGAGCTCCTTGGTGAAGTGCAGATTGTCGAGCATCGCCGGGTCGTTTTTCTTCGAGCGGTCGTTCTGGTCCTTCAAGATGCCCGAGGCGCTGCGCGAGTAGCCAGTGAAGAAGAGCAGCAAATTGTCCTCGAGGTTGAAGAGCGTTTCCTCGGAAATTTTGCACGGGCGGTATTCGACCCGGCCGTCCTGGTGAAAAGTGAAGGCCGTGATGCCGCCGACGGCGGCAATGTATTGGTCCTGCTTGCCGATGGGTTCGCCGAGCTTCTCAATTTCGATGTGGCAGGCCTGCTCCGCGAGTTCGGAGGGGTGGATGATGTTTTTTTTGAGGGTATGCAGCGCCTTCAACAAAGCCGTCGTAAAACTTCCGGATGAGCCCAGGCCCGTGCCTGCCGGAATATCCGCCATGGAAGTGAGCTCAAGATTGGGCGCGGCGATACCCACGAACTTCATGGCTTCGCGGATGATCGGGTGCTCGAGTTGGTCGATCGAGGCCACGCGTTCGAGCTTGGAGTATTTCACGATCAATTCCTGGACGAAGGTCCGGTGCAGGGTGATGTAGACGTAATGGTCGATGGCGGCGCCGACGAGGAACCCGCCGTGTTCCTGGTAATAGGAAGGCAGGTCGGTGCCGCCGCCGCCGAGGGAAACGCGCAAAGGGGAACGGGTGATGATCATGGGATTGGAAAATTGGGAAACTGCGAAAAGCGGAAAGCGGAAAACTTAAAAGATAGGAAAGCTGGGAAATTGGGAAAGAGAAAGGCGTAGGCAGATGATCTGAAATCTGAAATTTGAAATCTGGAATCTGTGATCCGCGTCAGCGGAGGGGATAACCGCTTTTTTGATAGATTGCCTCGACGATTTCCAGCGTGCGGATCCCTTCGCGCAATCCCGGTGCGGGTTCGCGACCAAGGCGGATGTCGTCGATGAAGGCGCGCGTCTCGTCGCCCCAGGAATCGTCCCCGTTGGGATATTCAAAGGTGGTTGTTTCGGGTGGCCCCATCTGCGGGAGCATCTTGTAATAGGTAAGGCGCTCGAGGCCGTAGCTGCCGCCAAGGCCGTCGATGGCGAGTTTGGCGTCGCGGCCATAAATCTCGAGAGAAAACAGGTTTTTCCACTCCGTGCAGCTTACGTGCAGCCAGGCGGTCTGGCCGGCGGGCGTGCGGAGCGAAAGGAAGGCGTTGTCGTCCACTTTCATGTCCCAAAAATAAGTCGCCGCGTGGCCGTCGATGGCCGCGAATTCACCGAGGAACCAGCCGGCGAGGTCGATCAGATGCACGCCCTGGTCGATGAGTTCGCCGCCGCCGGAGAGTTTAGGGTCGGCGCGCCACTCGCGGTCGTAGCCGATGCGCCCGCCGTGGCCGTACCGTGCGCGCAGGAACATCAACGGCCCGAGCGCGCCGGCATCGATCAGTTCTCGGGCTTTTTGCAGGGCGGGATGAAAGCGGTGATTGTATCCGAGGCGGACGCGTGCGCCGGTCTTGGCCGCGGCGTCGCGGATTTCGCGGAGCTGGCTGGCATGGAGGGCGCCGGGTTTCTCCACGAGCACGTGCTTGCCTGCACGCACGGCCGCCAGCGTGATGGGTGCGAGCGAGGCATTGAGGGTGGAGACGATGACGGCGTGCACGCCCGGGTCGGCCAGCACCGCATTCAAATCTGTCGTGGATTTGCAGCCGGGTGCGAGCCTGGCCAGTTCGGCGGCACGCGCCGCATCGAGATCGCACGCATGGCCCAGCGTCAGCCCGGCAATCTTGCCGAGCGCGATGGTGCGTTTCCGGCCGATGACGCCGCAGCCGATGATGGCGAATAAAAGTTGCGGTGGAACGACTTTGCTCATTCGGGTAATTAGCAGACTGTTAAAAAACTCTGCTGAGCCGCCGTTGCGATCAGAAAGCGCTGTCCGCAAGGCGGCTCGGAAGGGGGTATCCTCGGAGAGGCTATCCCCTTCCGAGCTAACGCCGCGGAAGCGCTTTCTGGCGCAACCCGGAGGGCGACACCTCTTTGAGCCGGGAGCCGCGTTAGAGCTGCCGGGCAAGGCCTTGTGGGCATTGCACCGGCAGCTCTGCCTCGCTCGCGGCTCAAATTTTGTGTTGCGTCGGCCAGCATAGTTTTTCAACAGCCTGCAAATGTTCAAGCGCATCCTGACCCGCCGCGAGACGCAAGTGAGGTTTTTTCGGTTTCTTGCCGTGGGTGGAACGGCCTGGCTGGTGCAGATGGCGAGCATGAAGCTGTTCTTGGGCTGGCTGCGCACAAATCCCGCCTTCACGCTTTCATTCATCTGTTCGACCTCAACCCACTACACGTTGAACCGGTTCTGGGCGCTGCCAAGCACGCGAAGCGACACTTTGCGCCAGTTTGGTGAATATCTGGTCACGGCAGCGTTAAGTTTAGTGACCAACTTTTTGCTTTTCCGCCTGTGCCTGGACGTTCTCGGGCTGGATAAACTTTGGTCATTGGTGGTGGTGGCGCCGCCTTCGACCCTGATGGTCTATCTGTTGTTGAACTACCGGGTATTCCGCGGAACCCCGTAGTTGGTAATTGGTATTTAGTAGTTGGGTTCGATCACTCCGGTCCGGCGGATATTTTCACTGAAGGCAACCAAGGAAACGAAGCACCTAGTGTTGGCTTGGGCCAAATTTCCAAGCAAGCCCTGCTTTTGCCTTTGATGACAGAAATACCAACAACTCTTTGTTGCCTTCGTTTTCTTCTGTAAAACCGTTTTAGAAAACCGCGGCGCGACGGCGGCGACGAGTGCAAAGCCTCGGCGTTCGCGCCCTACCTCGAAGTCAATCCCACTTTTTGCCACGATCTTCCGGCACGATGCGCCGCAGGCAGTAAATGTCGCTTTTTGCGAGTTCGACGCGGTGTTCGTGCAGCTTGGCCCACGGATCCCATTGGGCACTGATGAGCTTGCCGGTGATACCGTCAGTCTGGGCGCTGGCCAGGTGCACGGCGAGTTCGGCGCCGAGGGAGAGTGGGGCGGCGCCTTTTTCCTTCCATTGCTTGTTCTTGTCGAAAAAAGCCTGGCCGACTTGTTCCGGCCCGGCGGCCAGGATTTCATCAACCAGCCGGGTGGCCAGTGCGCCGGGGGCGATGGCGTTGACGTCGATCTGGAACGACCGCAATTCCTCGGCCAGCGTCTCCATCAGTCGAACGACGGCCGCTTTGCTGGCGGCGTACGCGCTGATGTTGGGCATGGGATTGGTGGCGCCGCCGCCGGAGATGATGATGATTTTTCCGCGCCCCGCCTTTTTGAAATGCGGGATGACGGCGCGGCAGGGCAACAGGACGCCGAAGAGATTTACTTCCATGGCTTGTCGCCACGCGGGCAAATCGACGGATTCGGTTGGACCCTTGGGGCCGTAGATGCCGGCGTTGTTGACGAGAATATGCAGCGCGCCGAGCTCCCGCAGGGCAAATTCAACGAGCGCGTTGACTTGGACCTCGTTCGCCACGTCGCAGGGTTTCGCGAGAATTTTCTGCGCGGGGAAAAGCCGGGCTAGTTTGTCGCGGGTCGCGAAGAGCTCTTTCTCGCTGCGGGCGCAGATAACCACGTTCGCTCCCGCGCGCAGGAAATGTTCGGCGATCACTTCGCCCAATCCCTGGCTGCCACCGGTGACAAGTGCGTTTAGGCCCTCTAGTTTCATGGTAGTAGTTGGAAGTTGGTAGTTGGGGATCAGAAAAGTATCAGGTGTCGGTATTAAGTGTCAGGTAACAAGTATCAGGTATCAGGAGTTCAGGGTTGGGAATTAGGATTTGGTACTTGGTGTTAGTAATCTTGGAACTTGTTACCTGTTACTTGTCACTTCGGCGGCAGCCGCAGCTAGCCGCCGCCCCGCCCAACCGACAAATGCTCCACCGCGGGTATGTTGAGCAATTCTTTTTCAAGAAACCGGTTGGCATCGATCAACACGCGCTGGCGCATCGTCGTAACGATGGCGGGCCAGTCCGCCTGGCGGAAGTGCGGCCACTCGGTGCAGACGACGGCAGCGTCGGCGCCCTGCACGGTGGCCGCGATATCAGAATGGAGCGCTACTTTTGCGAACTCGTCCGGCAATTGCTTTATGGCTGGATCAAAGGCGCGGACTTGGGCTCCGGCGGTGAGCAACGCGCGGCAAAGCTCAATCGCGGCGCTGCGGCGGAGCGTATCGGTGCCGGGCGTATAAACCAGGCCGAGCACGGCGATCTGGCGCCCGCGCAATTCGCCGAGCCGGGACTGCAGCCGGCGAAGAGCCCAGCCGCGGTGCAGGTCGTTGCTTTGCTTGATCGCCGGGATGACAGCCAGGGTTTCGCCGGTGGCGGCGCCCAGTTTCGTCAAGGTGACGACATCGCGGGCCAGCGTGCCGCCGGCAAAGGGTCCGCCGGGCCCAAGATAGGCACGCGGGCCGATGCGGATGTCGCTTTTCAAGCCGGCGGCGACTTCTTTTGCGTCTGCTCCGGTGTGTTCGCAGAGCCGGGCGATTTCGTTGATGAAGGTGATGGAAACGGCCAGGAATGAATTCAAGGCGTGCTTCACCATTTCGGCCGACTCGGTGCGCATGAAGAGCACCTGGGCGGTGAACGGAGCGAAGATTTTTTCGAGGAGCGGTTTTTTCGCGTCGCTGCGGAGGCCGACGATCACGCGATCCGCCTTGGTGAAAGAATCGATGGCCTTGCCCAGGCGCAGGTTCTCCGGCGAACACGCGAAATGAAACTGTGGAAACCCGGCTTCCAGCTGGCGGCAGGTGCCGACGGGCAGTTGGGCGGAAATCAGCACGAGGGCTCCCGCCGGCAGGTGCGGCAGGCTGCGGCGCAAACTGTCCAGCACGGAGTCCACATCCGACTCATCGTTGTCGTTCACCGGCGTATCATGGCAGAGCCAGAGCACATCGGCGGTGGCGCAGGCCGCCGCTGCATCGGTCGTGAAGATGAGCCGCTTGGCGGCAAGGCCGGTGGAAATGAGTTCGTCCAGCCCAGGCTCGAGCAGCGGGGCGTGGCCGGTGTTCAGTTTTGCGACCGTGCCGGCGTCAAAATCGAGGCCGGTCACTTGAAAATGTTTCGCGCTGCAGGCCGCGGTGACGCAACCGAGATGCCAGAGCCCGAGGACGGTGATGCGCAAGGAATCGCTCATTTAGGATAATTGGTGCGCGAGATTTTTTCTCCGCGGATAACACGGATGATCACGGATTCGACCCGTTTTTTAACCGCGAATAAACACGAATAGTCGCGAATAGCTTGCGGAAAAGCCCTGTTGGCCGTCGCTGCGTCAGCAGCACAGTTTTTCATCAGCTTTCTCATATCAGTGTCATCCGCGTTATCCGCGGAAAAAGTATTCATTCGCGTTCATTCGCGGTTAAAATCCGATCCGAAATACTAAGTGAGAATAAGGGTTCATCAGTGGTTCAAATGGATTACTTCCGAAGTTCATAAATCCATCGGTTGGCTTCGAGCCAGCGGAGGGTTCTCACAATGCCCTGTTCGATGGTCAGCTTGGGTTTCCAGCCGGTGGATTGGATTTTTTTGGTCCCGAGAAAAATGAACGGATTATCGCCGATCCAGCCGCGGTCACCGCCGGTGTAACGCAGCTCGGGCTGCAAGCCGAGCGCCCCGCTGATGAAGCCGATGCTGTCCTTGACCTGCACATACTCGGGCGCGCCGAGATTGTAGATTTGCGTGCGATGTTTGGCGTCGCGCGCGGTGCCGAGGCGGGTGACGTGCAGGATGGCGTCGATGCAGTCCTGCACGTAAAGGTAACTTTTGCGCTGGGAACCGTCGCCCAGGACCTTGAGCCAGGTCGGATGCTCGGTGAGCTGCTGGTAGAAATCGAAGATGTGGCCGTGAGTGTAACGTTCACCGAGGATGGAGACGAAGCGGAAGATATAGGCCTCGAAGCCAAATCCCTCGGCATAGGCGCTGATCATGCATTCACCAGCCACCTTTGATGCACCGTAGAGGGAAGTCTGGATCGGAAACGGCGCGTCTTCGGGCGTGGGAATGACGGCGGTCTCGCCGTAAACCGAGCCGGTTGACGAGAAGCCTATCCGCTTGATGCCGTTGGCCCGCATGGACTCAAGGACGTTAAAAGCGGCGGTCGTATTTTGCTCAAAATCCTTGCGTGGATTGTCGGTGCCGAAGCGAACATCCGCATTGGCCGCCAAATGGAACACGAAATCGCAACCGGCCATCGCCTTGGTGAGTGAGGCCAGATCCATGTTGTCGCCACGCACGAACGTGAAGCGCGGATTTTTCAGCGCGCCTTCGATGAATTTCTCCTGACCAGTGGAGAAATTGTCCCAACCGATGACGGTTATCCCGTCAGCGAGAAGGCGATCGGTAAGGGTGCTGCCAATGAAGCCGGCGGCGCCGGTGATAAAAACTTTTTGCATGGGGGAATTGGAAAAGTATCAGGTGTCAGGGATCAAGTATCAGGATTAGGCGGCAAGATTCGGGAGTCAGGAGCGGTCGGCTATCTTGTCACTTGTTACCTGTTACTTGCTACTTATCTCCCGTCATCGGTCGCTCCCTGGCTGCTTTTCAAACCCATCCGCTCGATCGACAATAAATTTTGGGCGGGCGCGGACTTCCTCGTAAATGCGGCCGATGTATTCGCCCAGGATGCCAACGCTGATGAGCTGCACCCCGCCGAGGAAAGACATCAGCATGACGAGGGTGGGATTGCCCCAGAGGATTTCCCAGCCCATGAATTTGTAGAAAAGATAAATCGCCATCAACAGGAACGAACCCCCGGCGATGATGAACCCCATCTTGGTCGCGAGCGTGAGGGCGTAGGTGGAAAAACAGAAAAGGCCGTTGAAGCCGATGCGCAGCGAGCCGAGAAAAGGGTTGTAGTTGGTCTGGCCGGCGAAACGCGGCGGCCGGTCGAAAGGGATGATGATCTGTTTGAAACCGACGACGGCGACCATGCCGCGGAGAAACCCATGGCATTCCTTGAGGCGCACGATTTCGTTGACCGCCCGGCGTGACATGAGACGAAAGTCGCCGGTGTTGGGCGGGATTTTCACGTCGGCGATTTTATTGATGGCCTTGTAGCCGATGGCGGAGACCAGTTTTTTCAACCAGGTGTCGCCGGTTCGATGGCGGCGTTGCGGCAGGACGACTTCGTACCCTTCGCGCCATTGGGCCATCATTTCACCGAGCAGCTCGGGCGGATCCTGCAGATCCACATCCATCACGACCACGGCGTCGCCGCTCGAATACTGCATGCCGGCGAGCGTGGCCATGGGCTGGCCGAAGCGGCGGGAAAACTTCAGGAGCTTGATGCGATCGTCCGCCGCGCGATGTTCCAGGATGACGGCTTCGGTCCGGTCCGGGGAGGGGTCGAGCGAAAAGATGATTTCGTAGTCTTCGGTCAGGCCGGAAAGAATGGGCTGCAGACGACGGAGAAACTCCGGGATGTTTTTCTCCTCGTTGTAAACCGGGACGACAATGGAAAGCAGCATGGAGCAGGAATCTAGTTTTAAATCGTTGATGGTTTCAACCACGGAGAAGCCTGATACGCATCGATCCTTTTAAACACAAAGAGCGCAAAGGTCGCAGAGACAGAAGAAGAGGGTGTTTTTCTCCGCGGATGACGCGGATACTCGCGGATTCGAATCAGGCTTTTAACCACGGATGGACACTTATGCCCACTTATTAGTTCGGATCGGATCTTTTAACCGCGAATAAACACGAATGGACCCCACTTCGCTAAAGCTACGAAGGGCAGGCGCGAATAGGCTGCTGAAAAACTCTACTGGCCGTTGGGCATCGGAAAAGTATCAGGTGTCAGGTTTTCAAGTATCAGGAGTGCGTGCGCAAAGCTTTCTTGGTACTTGTCACTTGATACCTGTCACTTCGGCCTGCTGATCACAGTGCTTTCTGGCGCAACCCGACGGCCAACACGGCCTTGGCCGTGTGCTGCGTTAGCAGCACAGTTTTTCATCAGCCTTCTCATATCAGCGACATCCGCGTTATCCGCGGGAAAAGTATTCATTCGCGTCTATTCGTGTTTATTCGCGGTTAAAAAATGGAATGATACTTTCTTCTGTAACAGTTCGGAAGGATTGGTAGCTTTGAAGAGTGAAATTCCAACGATCCTTCGCGAACGCGCGGCTGTGTGTGAGCCTATTGTTGATTTTGCCACTTTTGTTTTGTCTTATCTCGTGCCATCGGCACAGGCAGGAAACGCGCTGGACCATGATTAATGTCGCGCCCGGGCAGGTCCAGGCCGACTGCCACTTGATTGAGTTTCCCGATGGTTCAAACGTGCTCATTGATATTGCCGATGCGATGGACTCTCCCGGCACGGCCCTGGCTTTTCTCCAAAGCCACCAGATCACCCATATCAACCTGGTGATTATCTCGCACTTTCATAAAGACCATTATGGGCGCCTGCGGGATTTGGTTAACTCGGGCATCAAAGTTGACCGGGTGGCCTGCAATCTTCCGGCCACCCGGGAACAGATGGATCGCGAGCATCAGGGCACACCACTGGCCGATTGGGACGATGCCGTTTCTGTGCTGCAGCTTTTGCGCGAAAAACAGATTCCCTATTTCACACCCAAGGTCGGAGACCGGCTGATGGAGGTTCCTTTGGCGGACGGGCAGACCGCCTCACTCGATGTCGTTTGCCTTTACGACGGCATCCACACGCCCATTGGGAAAACGGATATTAACGATACCAGTATCATCGTGCGCCTGTGCCACGGCCCAATCCGCGCCCTGTTCACTGGCGACCTGAATAATCCGCTGGGAACATGGCTGGCCCAAAGCAATTTCGACCTCAAGGCCGACCTGCTGAAAGCGCCCCACCATGGCACCGAAGGCTGTGCACCGAATGCGTTTTTCGATCGGGTCGCTCCCACGGCTGTGCTGGTTCCTGCACCCAAGTCGCTCTGGTTTTCCCTTCGGAGTAAACGGATTCGGGATTATTTTTCCGAGCACCATATCCCGACATACGTCAGCGGCGTCAATGGCAACGTCACGGTGGTCATGACGGCGCAGGGATTCACTATCCGTTCGGACAAGTGATCCGCCTTCGCTAAAGCTACGGCGGACAAGCAAGTAACAAGTAACAGGGGCCAAGTTCCAAGATGGCCGACCACTCCTGATTCCTAATCCTAATCTTGATACTTGTTATCTGTTGCATGAGTGTAACAGTTACACTTGACAGCTCGAGCCCTCTGGGACATGGTTACACTATGCCATCAAGCATCACGATCAAACAACTCCATGCTACGACCGGGGAGCATGTCCGGCGCGCAGGTAGCGCCCGGTTCCCTGTCCTAATTACGGATCGAGGCCAGCCCGTTGCCGTGCTCGGCAGCCCATTGCTGGTCAAGCCTCGCAGTCGAAAGCGCACCCTCCTGCCGGAATTTGCCGCGATGATGGCCCAGCCGCCCGGCGATGATATTCAAGCTGCGTTGGATGAAATTCGTGGGGATCGGTGAGCTGGATGCGAAGTTTGAAGTGCCAAGTACCACGTTCCAGGATAGCCGACCACTCCTGACTCCCGAATCCTGCCTTCTAATCCTGATACCTTAATACCGACCCCCGATGCTTTTCCGATGCCCACGAGCAGAATAGTTTTTCATAGCAGCCTATTAGCGTGAATTAGCGTCCATTAGCGGTTGAAATCAGATCCGAATCCGTGCTCATCCGTGTAATCCGTGGTAAAATACCCTTCATGATTTTTTGTGACACGTCAGCCATCGCCAAGCTCTATGTGGTGGAGAAGGAATCGCCGGCCATCCGGGCACGAATCGAAGCAGAAGATGAGGTTCTGGTTTCAGAACTGGCCCGGGTCGAACTGATGGGCGTTTTTCACCGGCAATTGCGCGAGAAGAAGTGGACGCGGGAGAAATTTCTGACCGCGGTTCGTCAGTTCACCAATGATGATATCGGGGGTTTTTGGACTTGGGCCACACTTGACACCACTGTCATTGAAGCTGCAGCGAAGACCTACATGACGTTGCCAGACACGGTGTTTTTGCGCTCGGCCGACTGTCTCCATCTGGTGACGGCAAGGCAGCACAATTTTTCCGAGATCTACACCTACGACACGCATCAAAAAGCGGCCGCGCTCGCGTTGGACTTAAAACCGGTGTCGGTTTGACAACTAAGGGCTGAAGGACGCCTTCCTTCGCCAAGGCTACGGCGGGTTGTTTTCGCATCAGGCACGAAAACAAAAAGGCTGAAGCCGACGCCGGGCACCCAACGAGCAGCACAGTTTTTCGTCAGCCATTCGCGGTTAAAAAACGGATCGAATCCGCGCTCATTCGCATCATCTGCGAAAAAAATCGCCTTCGCTATTACTAACTCCCAACTACGAAGTTGCGTTCCGCAAATTTGAGATTTGAAATCTGAGATTTGAGATGGCGGAAGGCGAAGCCAGCGCCGAATAACCAATGCCCAACGACCAATTGCCCGACCCCTTCCAGCCCACATGGTGCCGCGGACTGCTGGCTATTGTCGTGGCGGTGGTTGGGTTTAGGCTGCCGCAAGCGGTGCCGTTGGAATACTATCCGCTGAACAATCCGTCGTCGGGCTTGAACTATCTCGAAATCACTTGTGCGGCGAACGTGCAGGGCGAGACCGACGTTTACCTGGATAACGGCCGCGGCTTCAATGAACTCGAAAAAATCCGCTGGCCGATCGGCCCGAGTCAATCCGCCTATACCTATACCTTCCCGTTACCCGATGCGCCCTTGCGTCACCTGAGGCTCGATCCCTTTGTCAGTGGAGCAGGGGAATTCATGGTCACCAACTTCCGGATCATCAACCGACGCGGGGAAGAAATTTACCGGTTTACGAAGGACGATTTCCAGCCGTCCCATCAGATCGATGCCATCATCCCCACGAGCGACGGATGGAAACTGGTCGTCAAAGCACCGGCCGACGATCCCTATTCGCAAATTAAACTCGCGCGACCGATTATCCCGCAGGGGATGAATGAGCGCAACCTCAAGCGTTGCCTGCTTTCGTCCAGCTACCTTGCACTGATGCTCTGGATTCTTCTGTTGGCCGTTTACTTTGCCCTCAGGCTGCATCGCGATGGGCGTATGATCGCTCGCGCGGTTGTCTTTTTGGCCTTCGTGGCTGTGCTTTTTTCCCTCGTGGGCAACCGTGGGCTGATCAAGAATTCCATGCGCTATGCCCATTATACCAATATCGAACGCTGAATAGGTAATCCTTCCAAACTTTTACAGAAGAAAACGAAGGTAACGAAGAGTTGTTGGGATTTCTGTCATCAAAGGCATAAACAAAGCGTGCTTGGAAATTTAGCCCAAGCCAACACCGGTCGCTTCGTTTCCTTGGTTGCCTTCTGTTCAAAATCCGAATTCAGGAGCGATTGAGTCATCCGTGGAAAAACACCCTGCTTTCGCTTTCCCTCAGTTTTTCTTGGCTGAACCAATATAAACGCCGAGCAAACTCAGCCCCGCGCCGGCGGCGAAGCCAAGAAAGCAACCCATGGCGCCGGTCAAAGCCAGCCTCCTGGAGGTTCCATCGGTTGTCGTGACGGCATCGCTGATGCGGATGGCGCCGGCAAATTCCTGGCGGGCAAAATCGGCCTGGGTCTTGCGGATATTATCGATCAATTCCTGATAAGCCGGCTCCAATTCAGCCAGCAATTTTTGAACCTGAGCCATGGCGCCGGGATCTTCTTTAGCCGATTTCATGGCTTCAAGTTGATCGAGCAACAGGGCTTTGTCTGCCTGTAGCTGGCTGGCCTTTAAACCCGATTCGAGCGCACGACGTATCAAGAAACTATAAGTCTCACTTGCAGGCAACGAGTCAAAGTCTTGGTCGAGCATGGCAATCTCGGGATGAGGCTGATTGGCCTGTGACTTTGTATCGACAACATAGCTCTGGGCCTGGGTCTGGGCGAGCAGATTGGTGAAGACTTTTTGATCCCCGGCAGCATGCTGTTCCTGCTCATCAAGCAGTCGTAGGGAATATTCCATTTTTGCCATCTCGAGCGTGCGATTGCGGGACAAACCGCCCTGATAGATGCGTTCCAATGGTTCGCTGAGTCGATTCTGGGCAAAAAATTGGGTTTGATCCAGCAGGTCCTTAAAAGACAGGTTGGTCGTGGGGGAACGGAAGGATTTTCCCTGTTCGAATTGTTGCGTGAGGTAGTCGGTGATGTTGTCGATTTCCCGATTGAAAATCAGTTGGTATTCAGGGAAGTCCGCATTGGGCAGGATATCAAATACATGGCCAAACGCAGCTAGCGTACTGCTATAGGTGCGCTGGAAGTTTTCGTGATATACGCCGACAATCTCGTTGAGGAGGCGGGCTCGCTGATCTTTACTGATCGGGAATCTCTCTGGCAGGGTTAGTGTGACAATATATTCATCGGGTAGGTAATCCTTGGGGCTTCCAGGTGGAATGACGCCGGCAATGCCTAGGGCGCCCCTGAGCTGGCTTTGAAATTCAGCCGACATGTCCAGACCTTGCCGTTTGATCGCTTCGGCGATGACTTCCGGGGTGCGCAGATCGTTCGGCTGAAACTTGGAATGATCGGGATATTCGCCTTTTTCAAAACCGGGGTAGGAGAATACAATCCGCGTCGAGGTCGAGACCGATTGCCACGGGCGGATGATGAGAAATCCGACCATGGCGATGACGGCTCCAAGCATCGCCAGGCCGAGGATCTGCCCAAGCCCGCGGCCGAGCCGCCTAATGGTATCACGCAGGTCGATAAAATCGTCGTCTTCGATCATGCGCTGGTCAGGGGTGGGGTGGCCGTGCTCATCGGGACTATGCATGGCTCGACCTTTTTTATTGCATGGTCTGTGTCGAGGAAAAACGCTCGGGCCTGCTGCCGACGGACTTTCGTTTTTTTTGCTTTCCATGCGTCATTTTCCCTCCCGACCATTTTTGTTCATTTTTTCTTGAACTTATCCGCCAAAGGCCTTTTAGGAAGGTGTCTTTATGAAAGATGCCCCCCGCCTTGCCTTGCCCGTCGCTGCGCGCAGCTCGAATGCCGCGGGCGAAGGCTCGGTGGATTTCGAGCGGGAGTGCGTGGATTTTTTTGCCGAGGTGGTGCAGGTGGCCGGCGTGGCGAAATCAGTGGGGCAGATTTATGGATTGCTGTATGCCTCACCGGAGCCGTTGAGCTTCTCTGATATTGTTGAGCGGTTGCAGGTCAGCAAAGGCTCGGCGAGCCAGGGGTTGCGGCTGTTGCGTTCCCTTGGGGCCATCAATGTGGTCCGGCCCCCGCTTTTGACGCAGCGGCCACAAGATTCGGGCGCGGAGGCCGAGATGTTGCGGCGCGATTATTACGAACCGGAATTGAGCCTGCGCAAGCTGGTGGGTGGAGTCTTGCAGGAGCGGGTGGCACCATTGGCTGCGACCGGAGCGGATCGCCTGGCCCGGTTACGCGAGCTTGTTAAGCAAAACGGGAAAGACCAAAAATTTTACCTGAATCGGATCAAGCAGTTGGAAACCTGGCAGAGGCGGCTCAAGACCGTCCTGCCAGTGCTTGGTCTGATGCTCGGGTCGAAGAAAAGAGGCAAGTAGATCGGATGTGCCTGCCCAGAATATTGTTGGTTGTGGTCGCCTTCGGCAGAAGCGACGGGGCGAAGCTGTCTTATCGTAGGAAAATCTCTTTCGGCTCCAGCAGGGGTATTCGATTTTTTTAAATAACCTCCTTGGGCTCGCCGCGTTTTCAAGCTGATAACCAAGCGGCAACCGGTCCAGTCGATCAATAGTTTGCAAAAGCGGAATTAGATTTCCACCTTCTTTCAACTTTCAAGGCATGTCCTGTTATCTTTGCCGTCATTCCGATTTCCTCACCCGCAAAGGTGTGGTGCGCGACAATCCTGAACTGAAGGTTCTTGAATGTGCCAATTGCGGACTGGTGACGCTTAGCTCACTCCAGCATATAAAACCCGGTCACTATGAAGACTCGGGCATGCATGGCAGCGCGTTGCCGTCAATTGAGCACTGGTTGCGGGAATCTGAGCAGGATGATCAGCGCCGGTTCGAGATGCTCAAAACCTCCCTGCATAATCGCCGGCTGCTGGATTTCGGTTGCGGGGCGGCTGGCTTCTTGCGCAAGGCGCAAACGCTGGCCGCCGAAGTTGCCGGGGTTGAACCGGAGCGCCGCATTCGCGAACATTGGGGCGAGGCGCTGGTGCTTCACGACAGCCTGGAAAAGGCGGGAGCAGGATACGATTTGATCACGGCCTTTCACGTCTTCGAACACTTGTCAGACCCACGGACCATGCTGCAGTCGCTGGCGGCATGCCTCAAGGATCGTGGTCGCCTAGTGGTCGAGGTTCCCAGCGCTGAAGACGCGCTGCTGACGTGTTACGACAGCGACGCTTTCCAGCGTTTCACTTATTGGAGCCAGCACCTTTTTTTGTTCAACCCCGAGACGTTGAGTCGGCTGGCCCTCCAGGCGGGCTTGAAGGTGGTTTCAATCCAGCAGTTCCAACGCTATCCGCTATCCAATCACTTATATTGGCTGAGTCGTGGCCGGCCTGGCGGGCATGCCGTCTGGTCGTTCCTGGATACACCTGCACTGACTGAAGCCTATGCCGCTTCACTCGCCGCGGTCGGAAAATGCGACACCCTGATCGCGCATCTGGAAAAATAAGATGAAACGCCGCAAAGCATTGCGTCCTGAGCGCCGGCGGTTGGGCTTGGCGTTGATGCTGTTTGATTTTGACGGCGTGCTGACCGACAACCGCGTATGGGTGGCCCAAGATGGCACCGAAACAGTCTGTTGCAATCGTGCCGACGGATTGGGATTCAATTTATTGCGGGCGGCGGGCATTCCCTGCGTGATTGTATCGACCGAGACCAATCCGGTGGTAAAGCACCGCGCCAAAAAACTCGGCCTGCCAGCGGTGCAATCTGTCGCGGATAAAGGTGAGGCGGTGAGAAGAATCTGCCGCGACTATGGGGTCGACCTTGCGCGAGTGGCATTTGTGGGCAACGACTTGAATGACCTGCCGGCATTTCGTATCGTCGGCTGGAAACTCTGTCCCAGCGATGCTGCGCTCGAAGTGCGTCGCCTTTGCGACCATGTGCTGCGAACCCGTGGAGGAGCCGGAGTCGTGCGCGAGATCGCGGTGAGGTTTAAACGGCTTTTCCGGTCGCGGGAGATATCTTCCTGAGAAAATTTTTCGGTTACATAAAATATAACAATCCATGAAAAAAATATACATCATCGCTGAGATTGGCATCAACCATAACGGAGACTTGAATATTGCGAAGCAATTGATCGACGTGGCTAAAGAATGTGGTTGCGACGCCGTCAAATTCCAAAAGCGCACGATCAGTATTGTTTACCCTGAGGCCGTTCTCAACGCCCCGCGGGAAAGCCCATGGGGCACGACCACCCGCCAGCAAAAGGAGGGGCTGGAGTTCGGCTTGGCCGCGTATAAGGAGATCGACGCCTATTGCCGGTCGAAGCAGATCGATTGGTTTGCCTCGGCCTGGGATATGGAAAGCCAGAAGTTCCTCGGCCAATTTAATTGCAAGACCAACAAGGTGGCGTCGGCAATGAATACGAACCCGGCTTTTATGGAAATGGTGGCGGACGAGCGAAAACCCACGCTTCTTTCCACCGGGATGTGCACGCTGCCACAGCTCGACCAGGCTGTCGGGATTTTCACGAAGCGCGATTGCCCGGTGACGCTGATGCATACCGTGTCGGTGTATCCCTGCAAAGAGGAGCATCTCAATCTGGCCTGTATCCAGACGCTCCGTCAGCGTTACAATTTGCCGGTTGGCTATAGTGGCCATGAGGTGAGCCCGATTCCCTCGATTATTGCGGCTGGCCTCGGGGTGACGGCGATTGAGCGGCACATTACGCTGGATCGCGCCATGTATGGCTCGGATCAGGCGGCTTCATTGGAGCGTCGTGGCTTTGAGATCCTGGTGGGCGGCGTCCGCTCGGCCGAGGTTTGCCTTGGCACTGGGGAAAAAGATTTCGGAGAAGCTGAACGCGGCGTCGCCAAGAAACTTCGCTACTGGGAATAAACCCTCTGCATGTCTACAGTCGCCATCATTCCAGCCCGCGGTGGATCTAAGGGCATCTCGCGCAAGAATGTCATGGACTTCTGCGGGCATCCGTTGATCGCCTGGACGATTGCTGCGGCCAGCGGGTGCCCCGCCATTGGCGGCGTCTACGTGTCCACCGATTCGGATGAAATTGCGGCGGTGGCGCGGCGTTATGGCGCCGGTGTCATCGAACGTCCGGCGGAAATTTCCGGCGATCGGTCAACCTCGGAGTCTGCCTTGCTGCACGCGTGCGAAGAGATTGCGCGTCGCACCGCTTGCCGGCCCGATCGCGTGGTGTTTTTGCAGGCGACCTCACCGCTGCGGGAGAGTGTGGAACTGGACGGGGCGCTGGCGAAATTTGAGGCCGAGAACCTCGATTCGCTCTTTGCCGCCTCCCAACCGGAGGACATGCTGTTTTGGACGCGTAGCGGAGATCGCCTGACCAGCGTGAACTACGATTATACCTCGCGCCAGCGCCGGCAGGAAATGGCCGAAGATGCCGCCCTCTTGATTGAGACAGGATCGTTCTATATTACCCAAACGAACTTGCTGGAACGCACGCAAAACCGCTTGGGTGGCCGGATGGGAGTCTGGCCGGTGGCGTTTTGGAAAAGTTTTGAAATCGATTCACTCGCCGGACACGAACTTTGTGCCATGCTGATGCGCCAGCATCAACTTGATCGCCATCCGCCGGTGGTGAAGCTGCAATAATCCTTGTTCCACACTTTTCCTATGAAAAATCCAGCATCCGGAAAGCAACAACGTGTCGTCTACTTCAATGGCGCGCTCGTACCTGAATCCGAAGCACGCGTTTCAATTTATGATTCGGCCCTGATGTTTGGCGACGTGGCATTCGAAATGACCCGGTCGTTCAATCGGAAGCAGTTCAAGCTACGCGAGCACCTTGAGCGGCTCATCGCGTCTGCCAAATGGCTGCATCTCCCATTGACCATGTCGGTCGACACGCTTGAGGAATGCTGCCAGCGCGTTATTGCGGCCAATGATCCGCTTTTCGCCCCGGACGACGAGCATCGTCTGATGATCAATATTACCCGCGGCCTGCTCGGCATCTACGCGAACCGGGTGGATATCCAGCCGGGCCTTAACCTCATTATCGCGGACTTTCCCCTGCGCTGGACAGTGCAGGACTCGGCGAACCTCTATACCGAGGGCATCGACGTGGTTATCCCTTCGCAGCGGATGATCCCGGCGTCACTGCTTGAGCCGAAGGCGAAGAATCGCAATCGCATTCATTACCTGATGGCCAATGTCGAGCTCTCGAATTACAAGGGCAGGAACGCCTGGGCTGTGCTGCTCGACCCCGATGGGTTCCTCACGGAGGGTACCGGCTCAAACTTCTTCATTGTCAGAGGAGGCACTATTTACAGCCCTGAGCCACGCAATATCCTCCGCGGCATTAGTCGTGACTATGTCTTTGAGCTGGCCGCTGATTTAGGCATCCCGTATCGTGAAAAAAACCTTGAACCCTACGACGTGATGATAGCCGACGAGGCGTTCTTCACCTGCACGCCTTTTAGCATTGTCCCGGCGGTGAAATACCACGGGAAAGATATTGGCACCGGCAAAGTCGGACCGATTTATACCAAACTGATTGATCGTTGGAGCAAAAATGTGGGGGTCGACATCATCGGCCAGATCCAGGCTTACGCCGCGGCCAACAAGGGCGGGCTTGCGGGTGGTGCCACGCCGTATCAATTTGTCTCGGCGCAAGCGAAATAGCTCCATGTCGATTGGAATGACGCAGTGAACGCCAACATTGGTATCATGCAGGGGCGGCTCACACCACCCACGGGCGGACGCATCCAGGCTTTTCCGTCGGTTGGATGGCGCGCTGAATTCCCACTTGCGGCGGAATTGGGACTGCACTCGATCGAATGGATTGTAGAGTCTCCACTCGAGACCAACCCGCTGTGGTCATCGGCGGGCCTAGCCGAAATCCGGTCGCTCATTGCCCGAACCGGCGTGTCGGTGGATTTTGTGATCGCCGATTACTTCATGGAATCGCCGCTCGTGCGCATGTCGCCGGTGAGCGCTGATCATAACCGCCGCGTGCTCGCGCATCTGCTTGATCAGGCGGCGCAACTTGGCGCCCAGGGTGTTGAGGTCCCTTGTGTCGATGCATCTGAAATTCGCACTGTCGCCGAAGAAGACGAACTTGCCCGGATTCTTGAGCCTGGCCTCAAGCAGGCGGCGAGGCTGGGGCTGCAGGTCGGTCTTGAAACTTCACTCAGGCCGGAACGCTTCCGTGCGTTGCTCGAAAGGATCGGTCATCCTAATCTTCGCGCCAACTACGACACGGGCAATAGTGCGGCACTTGGCTACAACGCGGCCGAGGAGTTTGCGGCTTATGGACGATGGATTAATAATGTTCACATCAAAGATCGTCGCCGTGGCGGAGGCACCGTGCCGCTGGGGCAGGGTGACACCGACATACCGCAGGTCTTGCGGCTTCTGGCCCAGATTCCGTATCGCGGCGACTTTATCCTGCAGGTCGCCCGCGGTTCAGACGAGCGCAACACGGTGCAGGGCTACCTCGCGCAAATGCAGACCTGGCTGCACGATTTTAAAGCGGCTTAAAAAAATGAATCTTGAATTGCGGAACTGCCGTGTATTGGTGACCGGATCGAGCCGTGGCATTGGCCATGGCATCGCCACGGCTTTTCTTGCTGAACGAGCCCGGGTGGCCGTGACCGGACGCGATCGCCCGGCCTTGCGCGACTGTATGAGGGAATGGGCGCCAAAGTTTGGGGCGGATCACGTGCTGGCTTGCCCGGGGGATCTTACGTCCACAGCCGTCGTGAGCCGCGTATTGGGCCGGATCAAAAAGAGCTGGGGCGGGTTGGATGTGCTCGTGCTCAATCTCGGCTCTGGCCGCAGTGTGCCCGGCCTGCCGGATGCCCCTGAATGGAATCGCGTGCTGGGCCTGAATCTGGTCGCAGCCATGGACACGCTTCGGTTGGCCACGGATTTGCTCAGCCAAGGGCAAAAGCCTGCGGTGGTTTTTGTCGGTTCGATTGCGGGCCTGGAAGCGCTCGGCGCCCCGATCGCTTACGGTGCCGCCAAGGCTGGCCTGCGCCACGCCATGAAAGCCGCCGCGCAGCAACTCGCCGCCCGTGGCATCCGTGTAAATATGGTGGCCCCCGGGAATATTTTCTCCGCCGGTGGCACGTGGGATAAAAAAATGAAAGAAGCTCCAGAGGCGACTACGGCGATGCTGGAGGCGCAGGTTCCCCTGCGCCGGTTCGGGACGGCAAAGGAAGTTGCGGCCGCGGTCGTCTTCCTGGCCTCGGGACAGGCATCGTTTATCACCGGAGCCTGTCTTCCCGTGGATGGGGGTCAGACTCGAACTTAGTATGAAAACCTTGAAGCATGTTTTTGATCTGCGTGACCGGGTCGCTGTGATTACGGGTGGGGCTGGGCTGCTCGGGCGCCAGCATGCTGAGGCTATCCACGCCTTTGGCGGAATTCCCGTGGTGGCCGATCTCGATCTAACCCGCGCCAAGGCGACCGCGCGTGCGGTGGGTCGCCGTGCTTTCGGAATCGAGCTCGATGTGACCCGGCCCGAGTCCATCGCAACCGTGCGCGATATTCTGGTCAGGCGGTTTAAACGAATCGACATTTTGATCAACAACGCAGCCTTGGATCCCAAAGTTGGTCCAGGCAGCGGCAAAAGTTTATTGGGCCGGCTTGAGGATCTGGATCCAAAAATGTTCCAGATAGAACTTGCCGTTGGTCTGACGGGGGCGGTGCTTTGCAGCAAATATTTTGGCGAACAGATGGCCCGACAGGGAGGCGGGGTAATCCTGAACATAGCGTCTGATCTCGGGCTCATTGCCCCGGATCAGCGGCTTTATGCCAAACCCGGGACACCGGCGAAGGCCCAGCCAAAGAAACCGGTGAGTTATTCGGTGGTGAAAAGCGGGCTGCTTGGACTTACGCGTTACCTGGCGACTTACTGGGCCGCTGAGGGTGTGCGGGCGAATGCCCTTTGTCCGGGTGGGGTCGAGAACGGCCAGCCATCGGATTTTTTGGAACGCATCCACCAACTTATTCCCATGGGACGAATGGCGCGCGTGAATGAATACCAAGGGGCGGTCGTTTTCCTCTGCTCGGACGCATCGGCCTACATGAATGGTAGCGTAATCGCGATGGATGGCGGGCGGTCCGCATGGTAAAACGATTTCTCGTTACAACGGCGCTGGAAGAAACCTGGCCTGATGGGGGCCCCGTCCTGTTTCTTGGCGAATGGTGCCGGCTGTACTCCCGCAAGAATCGTTGGTCGATGATGGACGCCGCAGTGCTGCCCTATCATTGGGACGACCGGGCCAAGCTTTACTCCGACTACCAGTATCTGCGGGGACTCCATGAACGACTTCTGGCAGATCTGACTGGGCAGCTTAACCAGATTCACGGAGTTGACCATGGCACGCGTTACTGGCGCATTCTCATTGGCCCCTGGTTAGGCTATTTTACCCAGATGTTATTTGACCGTTGGTGTTCGATTCAGCAGGCGGTCATTCAATATGAATTGTCAGCAACCATCGTTTTGACCAGCCGGGAAGAAACCCTGGTGCCAAACGACATGGCCGATTTTAACCGCCTTTTTGTTGGCGATGAATGGAACCAGGGTATCTACGCTGCCATCCTTCAGGGGTTCACCACGGTGCCATGCACCAAGCGGGCACGGCCAGGCGTAACGGGTGGGCCGAAAGAAGAGGTGGCCCCCAACTGGAAGCGTCAATTAAAACGAATGCTGGCGAGTGGGTATGCCCGAGTCGCAAGTGTGATGACTCGGGATCAGGACGCTTTTTTTTTAGCGACCTACTTGCCGTCTGGCGATGAGATGAAGCTACATCGACGCTTGAAACAAATGCCGCAACTCTGGCGATCGATCCCGCCGGTTCAGGTCGCGGCTGATGGCAATCGGCGACAATGGGTCATGCCCGGGGCCAGCGGCTCAGAATTTGAGGCCTGTGCCCGTGCCCTGATTCCCCAACAGATTCCCGCCATTTATCTGGAAGGTTACGGCCCACTCGTTGAACAAACGACGGCCTTGCCCTGGCCGAAGCAGCCCAGGCTGATCTGGACCAGTAACAATGAAATCGCAGACGATGTTTTCAAAGCTTGGGCGGCGCAGAAGGTGGAGCGTGGCTCACCACTGGTGATCGGTCAGCACGGTGGGCATTATGGCGTCGGGTGTTGGTCTTTTACGGAGGAACACCAGATGGCCATTTGTGACTGTTATTTGAGTTGGGGCTGGGCAGATCCGGAACAACCCAAGGTTGTGCCCGTAGGCCAACTCAAATCGAAATTACCCTTGGGTGTTCGGCATGCGGAGCAACCGGGAGCGCTCTTGGTGACGGCAGTGCATCCACGCTATAGTTACTGGATGTACAGCACCCCTGTGGCCAGCCAGTGGCTCGATTACTTTTCCGACCAGTTCGCCTTTGTCGGGCATCTACCCAAATCGATTCAGGATGTCTTGACGGTACGTTTGTACCCTCAAGATCTCGGGTGGAGCCAAGCTCCCCGTTGGCGTGATCATTTTCCGTCCCTGCTCGTGGATGAAGGCTGCTCTGACATCGATGATCTGATCCGTCAAAGCCGCCTCTATATCTCCACTTACAACGCCACGACTTATCTGGAATCATTCACCATGAACGTGCCCACGGTGATCTACTGGAACCAGAACCATTGGGAGCTTCGCGATTCGGCGGTTCCTTATTTTGAGGATCTCAAGCGGGTCGGTATTTTTCACGAAACGCCCGAGTCTGCGGCCCGCCATGTGGCTGCAATCTGGGACGATATTGATGCCTGGTGGAAAAGTCCGGCCGTGGGTGAAGTGATTGAGCGCTTCAAGGAGCGTCATTGTCGTATTCCTTATGATTTATTGGATCGCGTTGAACATGCCCTGAGGGAAGTCATGGCTGTCGCGGATAAGTCGGCCACGCCATGACCGTTTCCATTCGCAGCCGCTTTGCTTTCACCGTTGGAGCCAACCTGGTCCGCTCTGCGCTCAGCTTCGTCACCGGGATATTGCTGGCACGCTGGCTGGGCCCGGCGTCTTATGGCAACATGGCCTTCCTGCTGGGCACTTTTAGTGGAGTTCGTCAGTTGTTGGATATGGGCAGTTCCTCGGCGTTCTTTACTTTTCTATCGCAGCGATCCCGGTCAAAACGGTTTGTCCAGTCATTTTATACCTGGCTCGTGATCCAGTTCATAATACCGCTATGCATTATCGGGATCTTGTTTCCGACGCGCTGGATTCAAAATATTTGGCACGGGGAGCCGCGGGGTTTGGTTCTGCTGGCTTTTGCCGCCGCCTACATGCAGCTGAGTGTGTGGCCGGTTGTTCAGCAGGCCGGAGAGTCGCAGCGGAAAACCGTCTGGGTGCAGGGTGTGGGGGTGGTGATTGTGGCGGTGCACCTCCTGGTGGTTGTCCTGTTTTTGTCGCTGGGCCTGATGGGGCTTTATGCCGTATTCGCGGCCATTGCGGTGGAATATTTGCTGGCTGCCGTCGTGGCGCATAAGCGGTTGCGGTACGCTCCAGCAGATGAGACCGGCCCGGGTGCAGTGTCGGAACCGGTCTTTAAAAATTTTCTGCGTTATTGCAGACCCTTGATACCTTATGCGGGAGTCGGTTTCGCCTACGAGTTTGCCGACCGGTGGTTGCTGCAAAATTATGGAGGTGGTGTGCAGCAGGCTTATTATGCGGTGGGTGCACAGTTTGCCGGCATTGCCCTCATCGCCACGACATCCATCCTCCGTATTTTTTGGAAAGAGATCGCAGAGGCGAACCACCGGGGAGACCATGTGCGGGCGGGCCGGCTTTACAAAAAGGTTTCCCGCCTGCTTTTTTTGGTCGGCGCCGTTATTGCTGGTTTTCTCATCCCTTGGTCGGAGGCGTTACTGCATAAAATTCTGGGATCGGCTTATGTCGGTGGAGCAATGACTTTGGCCATCATGTTCCTTTACCCGGTACACCAATCAATGGGGCAAATTGGCGGCACCATGTTGATGGCGACCGAGCGGGTATCCCATCAGGTCATTATCGGCATCGTTTTTATGATCGCTAGCATGGTGGTGACCTATTTCGTGCTTGCACCAAGAGGTGCAGCCGTTCCGGGATTGGGGCTCGCTTCGGAAGGGTTGGCTATTAAAATGCTGGTGATGCAGTTTATTCAGGTCAATGTCCTGGCCTTTATCATTGCGCGCATCTGGCGCTGGCCCTTTGACTGGGTTTATCAACCAGTCAGTTTGCTGGGTTGTTTGGGCTTGGGCTGGCTGGCCCATTTCGCGGCCACGGGCCTGGCGGGGCAAACTTGGGCCCTGTTTGTGGTCATGGGGATTGGCGGATCATTCTATTTGGCATTGATGGCGGCATTCGTCTATGCGATGCCGTGGCTGGCTGGATTGACGCGAGATGAGCTTGTCCTTGACGTGCGTTGTGCTTGGCATGCCATCCCTAGGCTTTTCGGCCAAGAGCAAGTGCAGCCGTGAACATAGATATGATGCTCTGCAACGAGAGGTGCCAAATGCGAAAGTGACCTGGCGCCCGCCTGAGCTGCTGGTGAACGAAGTCGATGCGGCGCGTGTGATTGCCGGCATTTTCCGCAACTATAGAAGACATTGAGCCAAGTTTGATTGCGCGAGCCGTTACCGCTGTAACCTAATCGAATAGATGAACTCCAAAAAAACACCAAAATTGGCCGACATGCCATCACGACAGCCGAGGAAAAAGGATACGCTTCGGCGCCGGCTCGCCCGGCCGGAAGTCACGATTGGGTCGTGGATCCAATTGGGGCAAGCGGCCATCGCGGAGATTCTTGCTGCCGCCGGGTTCGATTGGATCGTGGTCGATCTCGAGCACAGCGTCATCTCGATCCGCGAAGCCGAGGAGATGATCCGGATCATCCAAATGAGCGGGGTTTCGCCGCTTGTGCGGCTTTCCAGCAACGATTCGGTGGAGATCAAGCGGGTGATGGATGCGGGCGCCGAGGGCGTGATCGTCCCCATGGTGAAAACAAAGGAAGACATCGCCAAGGCGGTCGATGCCGTGCGTTATCCGCCGCACGGTTCCCGTGGCGTCGGACTGGCCCGGGCGCAGGGATATGGCGCGCGTTTCGAAGCCTACCGGGCTTGGGTCGAGGACAACAGCGTGATCATTGCGCAGATCGAACACATCGACGGAGTGCGCAACCTCGACGCCATTCTGGCCACGCCGGGCGTGGCGGGATTCCTGGTCGGACAATATGATCTGTCGGGTTCACTCGGTATCCCCGGACAGTTCACCCACCCGAAAATGGTCGAAGCGCTAGCAGAAATCCGGCGGATCGCGGCGAAACATCCTAAGATCGCAGCAGGTTACCACGTGGTGCTACCGCAGCCGCAGCTGGTGGCCGACAAGGTCGCCGAGGGTTACCGGTTCATTGCCTATAGCACGGATATGATCTTCCTCAGCGAAACCTGCCGTAGTGGTGCCGCGGCCATTCGCAAGGCCTTGGGCGAAACGAAGCAGGGCTGATTTTACATGAAAGAATCGGATATTCGGAAACCCGATGTTCATCGGCGGTATCTCGAAATGGTCAGCGAGGACGCGGTCGCTTTTTTTGGCGATACCAGCCGGTTGGAGGAAACCGCGTGTCCGGCCTGTCGCGCGCGCCAGTTCAATGTCGATTTTGTGAAATTCGGCTTCACTTATGGCAGCTGCAAGGCGTGCCGTACGTTGTATGTGAATCCGCGTCCGAAGATTGGGCCGCTCACGGACTTTTATGTGCAGTCGCCGTCGAGCAGGTTCTGGGTGGAGGAATTTTTCAAGCCCGTGGCCGAGGCCCGTCGGGAAAAAATGTTTCGTCCGCGCGCGGAGCATGTCGCCCAGCTCCTGCCGCAGTTTGCGCGGGAGAAGGTCGGTGACATCGGTGCCGGGTTCGGCCTCTTCCTCGAGGAATTGCGGCGACTCTGGCCGCAAGGCGATTTCTTTGCCATCGAGCCGTCGCCGGAAATGGCGGCGATCTGCCGGGCGAAGAAGCTGGGGGTGGCGGAGGTGATGATTGAGGACCTCGAGGGCGCCGACGGCAGTTTTGCGCTGTTGACAGCGTTCGAGTTGCTCGAGCACTTGCACACGCCCGAGACCATGATACGAAAAGCCTTCAAGCTCCTCAAGCCGGGCGGCTATTTCCTCGCGACGACCCTCAGCGGCGAGGGCTTCGACATCCAGGTGCTGTGGGAAAAATCGCGCAGCGTTTTTCCGCCGCACCATTTGAATTTCCTTAATCCCGATTCCCTCGCGGGCCTTTGCCGCAGCGTCGGCTTCGACGTGAAAGCCGCCGAGACGCCGGGAGTGCTCGACTGGCAGATCATCGAGGGCACCCTGCAGCGCAACGAGGCGCATGTGGACCGATTCTGGGAAACGCTGAGCCGCCAGGGTTCATCGGAAGCCAAGCAGGAGTTCCAGGCCTGGATCACCAAGCACCGGTTCAGTTCGCATATGCGCGTCCTGGCCCAGAAGCCTTTGTCATGAAAAAATACACTACACTTGCGGTCGTGCCGGCCCGCATGGCGTCCACCCGGTTCCCCGGCAAGCCGCTCGCGATGATCGCGGGACTGCCGATGGTCGAGCATGTCCGCCGGCGGGTTAAACTTTGCCCGCTGGTTGACGATGTCCTTGTTGCCACCTGCGATCGGGAGATCATTGAGGCAACGGAGAGCTATGGAGGCCGGGCCATAATGACGGCCAGCACGCATGAGCGATGCACGGATCGAGTAGCCGAAGCCGTGGAGCACGAGACGGCCGACATCATCGTGAACGTGCAGGGCGACGAACCGCTCATCGATCCCGGCATGCTCGACGCCTTGATCAAACCATTGCTGGAGAATCCCGAGCTGCTTTGCGCCAATCTTATCGCGCGGATCTCGAACGAAGAGGCGGAGAATCCCAACCTGGTGAAGGTGACCTTCGACCAACAGATGCATGCGCTGTATTTTTCGCGTGAACCGATTCCCTCGCGGAAAAAATCTGGCAAGCTGCCGGTCTCTCATTACAACCAGCTCGGGATCATTGCCTTTCGCCGGGAATTCTTGAAAGTTTACACCGCACTCACTCCCACGCCCCTGGAGGCAATTGAATCGGTGGACATGCTGCGGCTGCTTGAGCATGGCTATCGGATCAAATTTGTCTTGGTGGCGAATGAAGGCACCAGTGTTGACACTCCGCAGGACCTTGAAAAAGCGAACGAGCTGATGCGCAAAGATCCCTGGCTGAAGCAGTACCAAAAAGCCTAATGAGTGCTTCTGGAAATAACGGAAAGTTGCGGGTCGGAATCGCTGGATACGGGGTCGTGGGCCAGCGCCGTCGGCACTTTATCGATTTGCATCCGGCTTTACAGACCGTGGCGGTTTGCGACGTGAAGTTTGCCGAGAGCGGGGTCTCCCCCGATGGACTGCGTACGCATCCCGACTACCACCGGTTATTACAGGAGAAGCTGGATGTCCTTTTCGTGTGTGTGCCGAACTATCTTGCGGCCGAAGTAACCGTCGCCGGCCTTGAGCATGGCCTGCATGTTTTCTGTGAGAAACCGCCGGGCCGTGACCTCGCGGACCTGGCCCGGGTGATCGAGTGCGAGCGGAAGCATCCGGGAAAGAAACTGAAATATGGCTTTAATCACCACTATCACGACTCGGTGCGTGAAGCTGACCGTATGATCAAGAGCGGCGAGTTGGGGCGTGTGCTTAATCTCCGGGGGCTTTACGGCAAATCGAAGATCATCAGTTTCGAGTCCGACTGGCGGACGTGTCGCGCCAAGGCGGGCGGCGGCATCCTGCTCGACCAGGGGATCCATATGGTGGACTTGATGCGAATGTTTGCCGGTGAGTTCAGCCAAGTGCACAGTTTCATTTCGAATTCATTCTGGAACCACGACGTTGAGGACAATGCCTACGCGCTCATGCGGACGAAGAGCGGAGTGGTGGCGATGATGCATTCGTCGGCCACCCAGTGGCGCCACCACTTTCGGCTGGAGATCACGTTGGAACGCGGGCAGCTGATCCTGGCGGGCATCCTGTCCGGCTCAAAAAGCTACGGAACGGAAACCCTGACGATTGTCTATGCCAATGAGAACGATGGCGGCGATCCGCGTGAAGCCACGACGAGTTACAAACAGGATAATTCCTGGCGCGACGAAATCGCCGAATTCGCCGATGCGATTACCGCCGACCAGCCGATTATCGATGGTTCATCGACCGAGGCCCTCCGCACAATGGAACTGGTTTACCGAATCTACGGTGCCGATCCGGAGTGGAAGGCGCAGTTCAAGATCAACGACCAAGCTCCAGCCTCCGTGGCCGGGTTGCTGGCAAATTGATATTTACCACCATGCAAAAACCCCTTGCGAATAAAATAGCGCTCGTGACTGGCGGAACACGCGGGATCGGCCATGCGATCGCACAGCGGCTCGAGACTGACGGCGCCCGCGTTTGGATTACGGGCGTGGCGCCCAGGAAATCCGGCTTTGGCTCGATGACCTATCGGGCGGTCGATCTTTCCAATCGGTCGGCGACCGATCGTTTCGCCGCCGAGGTTGAGCCGGTGGGCTTCGATATTTTGATCAACAACGCCGGGATCAACACGAACAACCCGTTCAGCGCGATCCGGCCCGATGATTATGACAGCATCCAGGAGGTGAATGTGCGGGCGGTGTTTCGGCTCTGCCAGGCGGTGCTGCCGGCGATGCGACGCAATCGTTGGGGCAGAATCGTCAACATCGCCTCTATTTTCAGCGTGGTTAGCATGGAACACCGAGCCGCTTATTCGGTGAGCAAGTTCGGGCTCGACGGGCTGACCACCGCGCTGGCGGCGGAAGTCGCCTCCGAGGGCATTCTGGCCAATTGCATTTCTCCGGGATTTATCGAGACGGATTTGACGCGCAAAAATCTCGGCGAAAATGGGATCAGGGAGTTGGTGGCGAAAGTGCCCATGCGACGCTTGGGTCAACCTGCCGAAGTTGCGGCGTTGGCCGCATGGCTGGCCGGCCCGGAGAACACGTTCATCAGCGGGCAGAATATTGTCATCGATGGAGGATTTACCCGTGTCTGAGCGCCTCGTCATTCAATCGCACAAGGGGCCTTATGCCGTCGAATTTGCGGACAAGGCATTCGCCGGGGTGGCGGCGGCCGGGCCGCATAAGCATTATGTCATCGATGCGCGGGTGGCGGAGCTTTACTCCGCGCAACTCGCCGGCGTGTTGGCGTCCAAGTCGGTGCTCATCATCGAGGCCAAGGAGGGCAACAAGTCGCTCGAGCGCTCGCCGGAATATGTCACCCACCTGCTCGGGCGCGGAATCAAGCGGGGTCATGTGCTGGTCGCGATTGGCGGCGGCATCATCCAGGATATCACCTGCTTCATCGCCGCCGTCCTGCTGCGTGGCGTCGAGTGGCATTTTTATCCCACCACGCTGCTGGCGCAGGCGGATTCCTGCATTGGCTCGAAGAGTTCGATCAATGTCGGCTCATTCAAAAATGTGGTTGGCACCTACACGCCACCAACGAAAATCTTTGTCAGCGCTGACGTCCTCTCGACCCTGCCTGAAGTGGAAATTCGCTCCGGGATCGGCGAGATGCTCAAGATCCATGTAATCGCAGGTCCAGCGGCGTTCGACCGGATCGCGGCCGATTACAGCAAGATTGCCCCGGATCCCGCGGTCATGCGCGCCTACATCCTGGCCTCGCTCGAAATCAAAAAGGGTATTATCGAGCAGGATGAGTTTGATCGCGGCATCCGCAACGTGATGAATCTTGGACACAGCTTCGGCCACGCCATCGAATCCGCGACTAACTTTAAGATCCCCCATGGCATTGCTGTCACGATCGGGATCGACATGGCGAATTTCACCGCGGTGCGGTCCGGGCTGATGGATCAACGGCATTTCGACCGCATGCATCCAACCCTGCGGCTCAACTATCGCGGGTTCGAGCAGATCGAGATCCCAATCGATGGATTTTTTGCCGCCATCGCCAAGGACAAGAAAAACACCGATGCCAAGCTTGGACTCATCCTGCCGGACGCGGAGGCCGTTCCGCGCCGGGTCGAATGCGCCAATGATGCAAAGTTTCAGGCGGACTGCCGCGAGTATTTTGACCGGATGCGCTTGGTTTAGTCGCATTGAGCAACCCTAGAATTATGAGGAATCGAGGCATTATCCTAATCGGACCGACCACCTTCGGTTCGCTCGATCCGGCACCGCTGCGCAAGATTGAGGATGCGGGGTATGACGTGCGCCGGAATCCGGTGGGCCGGAAGATGTCGGAATCCGATCTTGCGTCGGCGCTGGACGGAGCCGTGGGCATTGTCGCCGGCCTGGAACCGCTGACGGAAAAGGTCCTGGCACAATCACAGCTTAAAGTCGTTTCCCGCTGTGGCGTCGGGCTGGACAGCGTCGATGTCGCCGCGGCCAAGCGTCTGGGCATCCAGGTTTATTCCACGCCCAACGCGCCGACGGTGGCGGTGGCGGAGCTGACGATTGGCGCCATGATTTGCATGCTGCGCCGCGTGTCACAGATGGATCAAAAGATGCGTGCGGGCGGCTGGGAGAAACTGTCGGGTCCGCAACTGCGCGACAAGACCGTGACAATTGTTGGCCTTGGCCGCATCGGGTTACAGGTCGCGTCCTACCTAAAGGCATTTGGTGTTCGTCTGCTCGGCGTCGATCCATTCCGGCAAGGGGTGGTGGAGGGAATTCCAGTTGTCACCTTGGACGAAGCCCTGGCCCAGTCGCACATCATCAGCCTGCATGCCAGCGGGAGCACGGAGATCCTGGGGGCGCGCGAATTTGAGCGGATGCGTCCAGGCGCATATGTCATCAACACCGGCCGGGGCGGCCTGATCAATGAGGCGGCTCTGCAGAAGGCGCTCGACGACGGCAAAGTGGCTGGGGCATGGCTCGATGCCTTTGCCGAGGAGCCTTACCAGGGGCCGCTGAAAACTTACAAACAGGTCGTGCTGACGCCGCACATCGGTTATTCGTCGGACGAAGCACGTCATCAGATGGAAATCGAAGCCGTGGATAACCTGCTTAAGGGCCTGGCCGCGCCGACGCGTTAGCCCGCTGAGCCAACTATACGGATACCGCTATTATGCTCTACGGCAAACTAGATATTTTGGATACCTACGCCTCCTTTCTCAAGCATTCCGTATGGGATGAGGCGCTGAACTGGCTTCGCGTTATGCCACCGGGTATCGTGCCGGGCATCCATCAGCTCCGTGGCGACAGCATGTATGCCAATGTCCACGGCTACGACACCAAGCCGCGTGCCGCCTGCCGCTACGAAAGCCACCGCCGATATATCGACCTTCAGTACTGCCTCAGTGGTGGGGAAGGCATCGAATGGCAGCCCTTGGACTCGCTCAAACCCAAAGACGACTACGACGGGCAGAAGGATGTGGTGCATTATCATTCACCCGAACATCCGTCTGCCGTATTGCGCATGAGCTCCGGTACGTTCGCCATTTTCCGCCCGGAAGATGGCCACATGCCCAAAATAGCGGACGGAATCCATCCCGCCGTCGCAAAAGTCGTGATCAAGATTGATCTTTGTCTGCTCTCCTAAACTAACAGCCGGTTAAGTCTTGCGGCGTCCCGCGAGCCGCCCGGCAAATCACAAATACCCATATGCACAACCTGGATCGCTGGCTCAATTCCTACGTGGAGACTCAAAAGCGCGCATTGGACTCGATTCCGATCGAGGCCCTGGGTCGTCTGATCAAGCTCTTTGAAAAAGCCATGGAGGAAGACCGTGGTATTTTCGCTTTTGGAAATGGCGGCAGCGGAGCAAATGCGTCGCATTTTGCGACAGACTTGGGCAAGGGGGCTTCTGATGCGATGGGGCGTTCCTTGAAGGTGATGTCACTCAATGACAATAGTTCATGGATAAGCGCCATCGCCAACGATTACAGCTACGAGGACGTTTTTTGGCGCCAGCTTAAGAATTACGCCAAGCCCGGCGATATCGCACTGACCATGAGCGTCAGTGGCAATTCTCCCAATGTGGTGAAGGCCATCGAATGGAGCCGGGATCATGGGCTGCGAACCATCGCCTTGGTCGGCGGCGCGCGAGGCCGGCTGGCCGAATTGGCGGAAGAGGTGATCGTGGTTGATTCGAAACACTACGGACAAGTGGAAGATGTGCACATGAACATCTGCCACATGTTGTGCTACGCGTTTATGGAAAAGGTTAAATCTTAAGCGTTCAGGCGCAGTTAGATTCAATCCTGCCTCGATGAAGCCCACCAAGGAAAAGAGTCAGCAAACGGAATGGTCGAATCTCCTGATCGGATCCTGACGGTTCTGGACTCTGAAAATTGGACAGCGCCTCTACCCGGAGGCGTTTGCCTTTGGAATGGTTATGTGTGCTCCGGTGACCAACGCTCGCTTCTTGCCTATTGCGAGGCGAATGCCGAGCGGTTGAGGGATAAATATTGCCAGTGGGTTTACGATCTTGGAAATGCGCTGATTGATGGCCGCCGCCTGGTTGACCATCTTGCGATCGAAAAGGATTTTAGTTATTGGTGGATGACGCAGTTGGTTGAAAAGAGTTCTTTGAAGTCATCGGCTATCACCGACGCGATCCGGCTGCTCGCACTGGAAGAGATCGTCCTCGATCAAAAACCGGGCAAGATTCGATTGATAAGTGCCGATCGCCGCCTGCATGAGTCGATCGATGACTTGAGCGCCCGTCTTGGGATCGGCTACGCGTGGGAGCGCATTTCCAGTGAACGAAGATTGACCTGGCGCGAACGCATTCGGGCTTTGCCGCCGTCGTTAAAGGGGGGGCTCAGCCTGGTTCGTCACCTGTGCCTGCGCTGGCCATTCCGGCGGATGAAGAAGCTGCCATGGTTCGAGGGTGATCGGGCTCTGTTTTTGTGCTCCTATTTTTTCAACATTGCACCCAAACCCGCGGCAGCGGGGGAATTTTATTCCAAGTACTGGGAAGATTTGCATGGCCTCATCGGACGCCTCGGGCTGACAACCAACTGGATGCAAATTTATTATCCCCATGGGGCGGTTCCGAACGCCAGGACGGCCATAGAACTGGCAGAGCGTTTCAACGAAAATGGCGATAAACAAGGCCGGCATGTCCTTCTCGATTCGTATTTGTCCTGGCGTATGGTGCGGCGGGTTCTTTTGCGCTGGCTCCGGCTCCACTGCATTTCCTGGCGTCTTCGCAAAATCAAAGAAGCCTTCCGTCCGCAAGGATCCGTGGTTTCGCTCTGGCCGTTCATGAAGAGTGACTGGGATGCTTCGATGCGCGGCCCGGTTGCCATCAATAATTTAATTTGGATTGAGCTCTTCGATGCGGCCGCAAGTGATCTTCCCCTGATCAAAAAAGGATTCTATCTCTGTGAAAACCAAGGGTGGGAGAGGGCGCTGATCCATGCCTGGCGCAAGCATGGCCATGGGCAACTGATTGCCGTCCCGCATTCCACCCGAAGGTTTTGGGATCTTCGCTACGTCCAGGATCCCCGGGTTTATAGCGTGGCTTCGGCGCATCCTTTGCCCAGGCCAGACCTCACCGCGGTCAATGGCAAAGCCGCATGGGAAGTCTTCCTGGCGGAGAATCACCCGAGCGAACTGATGGTTGAATGTGAGGCATTGCGCTTTGGCTATCTGGATAGGTTTCTCCGCCAAGCACCCAAATCGAGAAACCCGGGAAGCGCCATGCTGGAGGTGCTGATCTTGGGTGACTATGTGCCTTCTGCTACGATTCGGATGCTGAAATTGCTTGAAGCAGCGGTTTCGCAAATCGGGGATCGGGTAAAATTCACCTTGAAACCGCACCCGAACTTTCCGGTTCAGCCGGCCGATTATCCATCCCTGAATCTGAGGATCGTCACCGATCCACTAGCGTCAATCCTCCGCGACTTCGACCTGGCCTATTCCAGCAACGCGACCTCGGCGGCGGTTGACGCTTACCTGGCGGGTCTGCCGGTCGTGGTGATGCTGGACGGGTCCCAGCTCAACTTCAGTCCTCTCCGCGGCCGATCGGGTGCACGCTTTGTCAACACGCCTGGTGAATTGGTCGGAGCTTTGCGGACGGCAGGCCAAGGGTCGATCGCGAATCCTGCCACCAGCGAGTTTTTCTTTCTCGACCCTAAACTGCCAAGATGGGCTCGTTTGCTCGAAAACTGACGCGCTTTCTGCCCAAGTCGATCCTAGGTGACCTGAAAAATTAATCCCGTCAACCATGCATAGATTATATCAAACTGAATGGCAGGATATACAATTTACTGATTTTACAAAATTATCCTCAAGAGAGCTTGCTGGCGCGGAATTTTACCGCGAATTTTATGAGGAATTCTTTAAGCGCTATCAGAATTTTGGGCAACTTTCTGCGAGTTGGATCCAAGAAAAAGAATGTTGTGCAAAGTTTGTGCTGACCAAGAGTCAGACTGGTTCGAGAATCCTTTCGATAGGCTGTGGCATAGGCGTGATGGAGCATTACATTCATGCACAAAACCGGCAGCTTGATTTGTTCATCCACGACTTGGTGCCGACAGCCATGCGTTGGATAGAGAAGGAATTCGCTGCCGACCATAAGTTCCTTGGTTGGATCCCAAGCTGCCTTCCTGATGATATCCGATTTGATTTGATCTATCTTTGTCTCGTTGATTACGCATTGGACGATGATGCACTCGTCGGTTTATTAGCCGCGATTCGGCCTTTTTTAAAGAATGACAGTGGGCGGTGCCTGCTCATTTCACCGGATTGCCAAAAGACCCCTGCGACCCTCAAGGAGAAGACTGTTTTGATCATGCAAGAACTGAAGACACTGGTTGCGATGGCATTGGACGTTCTCGGGTTGCGTTCTCGCGGACAGTTTTGGGGATGGATTAGAACTAAAAATGAATACCAAATGCTTACGCGCCGTGCCGGTTATCGAGATATTGAAGAAGGCTTTTTCGATGCCGGTAAGCACACGTACTACTGGATCAGTGGTCGTTGAAGTGTTGCAACATCGCCCTAGAAGTCATCAGTCGGATAAAACCAATTTATGAAAACAGTCATTCTCTGCGGTGGATTGGGCACCCGTCTCGCCGAAGAAACCCAAATCAAGCCGAAGCCAATGGTGGAAATCGGCGGGCGGCCGATGCTCTGGCATATCATGAAAATCTACGAGCGCCATGGCTGCAAAGATTTCATGCTGGCGCTGGGTTACAAGGGCGAGGTGATCAAGGATTACTTTATCAATTACCATGCGCGCCAGAGCAACCTGACGGTCCATCTGAAAAATGGCCAGGTCGATTACTCCAACCCGACCGCGGAAGACTGGCGGGTGTCGTTGATCGATACTGGCGTTAACACCATGACCGGCGGGCGTCTCCTGCGTCTGAAAACGCAGATGCAATCGGGCGGGACATTTATGCTGACCTACGGTGATGGCGTTGCGGATGTGGATGTCACCGCGCTGCTGGCTTTCCATCGCGCCCATGGAAAACTGGCGACGGTCAGCGCGGTGCGGCCTTCGGCCCGGTTCGGTGGATTGCATATCGGCGACCGCCAGGTGCTCGATTTCAAGGAAAAGCCGCAATCAGGCGAAGGCTGGATCAATGGCGGCTTTTTCGTGTTTGAACCGGGCGTCTTTGATTTTCTGGCCGACGATGCCACGGTACTGGAACAATCGCCGTTGGAGACACTGGCACGCAAGGGGCAGTTGATGGCCTACCAACACTCAGGCTACTGGCAATGCATGGATACGATTCGCGACCGCGACGCATTGCAGGCGTTGTGGGACAGCGGCAGCGCGCCATGGATGAAAAAATCGCAATGATATTCGGTCATACCTATCATGGCCGGCGAGTGCTGGTGACGGGCCACACCGGGTTCAAGGGCAGCTGGCTTACCACCTGGCTGCTGAAACTGAGCGCCGAAGTCGTCGGAGTCTCGCGCGATGTGCCGACCCAACCGGCGATGTTCGAAGAGTTGGGCCTGGCGGCCCGGATCAAACACGTCCAAGCCGATATCCGCAATCTGGCGACGATGCGCGACCTGATTACGGCGGAACAACCGGATTTTGTTTTTCACCTGGCGGCCCAGTCGATCGTATCGACCTCCTATACCGACCCGGTGGAGACGATATCAACCAATGTCGTGGGAACCATGAACATCCTGGAGGCGCTGCGGATGCTGAAGCGGCCCTGCGTGGCAGTACTGATCACCAGCGACAAGTGCTACGACAATGTGGAGTGGGTCTGGGGCTATCGTGAAACGGACAGGCTGGGCGGCAAGGATATCTATAGTGGCTCTAAGGGCGCCGCCGAATTGGTCATCAATTCTTACGTGCATTCTTTTTTTCAAAATGGCCATCCGGTTCGGGTGGCGATTGGTCGTGCTGGCAATGTGATTGGCGGCGGTGACTGGGCCAAGGATCGCATGGTGGTGGACTGTATGCGGGCATGGAGTGAAGGGCGGGTCGTCGAGATCCGCAGCCCTCAGGCCACCCGTCCGTGGCAGCATGTATTGGAGCCGTTGAGCGGTTATCTCACGCTTGGCCACGCGGTGAGCCAGCAAGCAAAGCTGCACGGCGAAGCCTTCAACTTCGGTCCCCGGGCCGAGCAGAACCGCAGCGTCGTCGACTTGCTCAGGGATCTTAGCCAACAATGGGGCTTCGCCACGGCCGATGAAGCTTATCGGGTGACGGCCAATATTCCTTTCCACGAGGCCGGCTTGCTTAAGCTCAACTGCGACAAAGCCCTGTTTCACCTGAAGTGGGAATCAAATCTCGAATACGTTGAAACCATCCGCCTGATTGGCGACTGGTACCTGGGTTTCTACCGCGCGCATGCGGACATGTATGCAATGACGATGGAGCAAATCTCCGACTATGAACGCCTGGGCACGGAGCGTGACCGCGTATGGACAAAATGATTTCAATGACACGGTCGATTGAAGGAGTGACCCTGGTGGAACTCCGCCAGATCTGCGACGAGCGCGGGGCGGTTCTCCATCTGCTGCGTTGTGATGCGCCTGAGTTCACCCGCTTCGGGGAGTGTTATTTCTCCGAAGTGCGGCCTGGCGCGGTCAAAGCCTGGAAGCGCCATCGCGCGCAAACCCAGAATCTGGCGGTGCCGGTCGGGCGCGTCCGCGTTGCGATTTATGATGATCGGGAGGGGTCGGTCACCCAGGGGAATCTGCAGGTGCTGGAATTGGGCCGCCCGGATGTTTATCTGCGGCTGCGGATTCCGCCCGGGCTCTGGTACGGTTTTGCCTGTGTTGGCGAGACGACTGCTTTGGTGGCCAACTGTGCCGACCTGCCCCATGACCCGACTGATAGTGAAATACGGGCCATCGATGATCCGGCTATTCCCTACCGCTGGCGAGCCCAGTGCTCATGATCCACAACGCCAAACCCGGAGAACTCATCAGGCTTTCCAAGTCATGTCTTGGCTCCGCAGAAAAACATGCGGTGATGGATGTGTTGGACCGGGAATACCTTGGCATGGGGGCGGAGGTAAAGCAGTTTGAGCAGGCCCTGACTGAATTTTTTGGCCGGCCGGCGATCTGCGTGGTTAACGGCACGGCCGCCCTGCAGCTGGCGGTTCAGGCCTGCGGCATAGGTCAAGGTGATGAAGTGCTTGTGCCCTCGCTTACCTATGTGGCGTCTTTTCAGGCCATCTCCGCCACCGGCGCCATCCCCGTGGCGTGCGATATCCGGGCGGACTCGCTCACCTTGGACTGGCGAGACGCGGAAGCCCGCTTGACGCCGCATACGCGGGCCGTGATGCCCGTGCACTATACCGGCGGGGTGGAGGATTTCGCGGAGATCCAAGCTTTTGCCCGGCGGCATAAATTACGCATGATTGAAGATGCGGCCCACGCCTTCGGAACGACCCTGGCTGGTCGTCGGGTGGGCGGGTTTGGGGACATCGCTTGTTTCAGCTTTGACGGCATCAAGAATATCACCAGTGGCGAGGGTGGCTGTGTCGTCACCGATGACCAGGTTGTCTTGAATCGCGTGCGGGACGCGCGGCTCCTCGGGGTGGAACATGACACCGAGAAACGCTATCAAGGGGGGCGTAGCTGGGAGTTCGATGTGACGGCACAGGGCTGGCGCTATCACATGAGCAATATCATGGCCGCGATCGGGCTTGAGCAATTGCGCCGGCATCGCGAAATGGCCGTCGTGCGTCAGGCCCGGGCCTGTCAGTATGATGAGTTGTTGCTGGGTGACGCCCGAATCAAACCACTCCGCCGGGATTATGCCACGGTGGTGCCGCACATTTATGTGGTGCGAATAGCGGGCTTGAAGGATCGTGCGCTGCTTCGGTCCAAGCTGCTCGATCGAAACATCCAGACCGGCATACACTATCAACCGAACCATACGTTGAGCCATTTCACCAGGCCGGCCTTACGCCCGCTGCCGGTGTTGGATGCGATCTATCCCGAAATACTAACCCTGCCGCTGCATTTCGACCTGACAGCTGCGGATGTGGCATGGGTTTGCGAGTCATTAAAGGAGGAGGTTGGCCATGTCTGAGCAGGTCTCCGCTACCGGGGCCGCTCCGGAGCCGCCTCGAATCAGCGTGATCATGAACTGTTACAATAGTGCACGGTTCTTGCGCGCGGCGATCGACAGTGTTTTTGCGCAGACCTATGCGGACTGGGAAATTGTCTTCTGGGATAATCAGTCGACGGATGATAGCGCGGCAATTTTTAAGAGTTATGTCGATCCACGCTGCCGATATTTTCTCGCGCCGGTCCACACGGCCTTGGGGCAGGCTCGAAATTTGGCGGTCGCCCAGGCGCGAGGCGAATGGTGCGCCTTCCTGGATTGCGACGATTTGTGGTTGGCGGAAAAGCTGAGCCGGCAGGTGGCGATTATTGACGCGGACGGATCCTCGCTCGGCTTGGTTTATGGGCACATGAGAATCTTGCTCGACGAAGGGGAGAAAGACAGCCCCTGGCGGCAGAGCATGCAAAAATTTGTTGAGCGGGCCCGGTTCCCACGAATGCCGGAGGGTGATATATTCAATGAGTTGCTGAAATCTGATTTCATTCCGATGCCATCGGCTATGTTCCTGCGGAGCGCTTTCATTGCGGTCAACGGGATCGATCCATCCTTCCGATCGGCCGAGGATTTCGATCTTTTTGTGAAAATCGCCAGGACCCATCGTGTGCGGGCGGTTCAAGACGTGATTTGCCTCTACCGAGTGCATGACGGAAACCTTACTCCGTTGCTTTCGGACGTTGGCTTCCAGGAGGAACTGACGGTTGTCAGCCGATACCTGCCGCAGCCGGCGGCGCGCAAGGCCCTGAGATATCATCATACTTATCAAGCCGTGCGCATGATTAAGAGCCACAAAAGATTCCTTGGGTTGTGTTACCTCCTGCGCCATGGCGATGTCCGGGTGGTGTTCAGCGAATTTATCAAGCGTCGGCTTATGACCGCAAGGGTGGGCGCCGGCAGTTAACCAATGTCTTCCAAGCGATGATGGAAAATGAACTCCGCTTGAGCCGGTGCCATGACTGACGGCCAATCCGCAACGGTTGCCCCGCCGGTGCTTCCAGCCGAGGCAGCAATCTCCATCATCGGCGGCAGTGGCTTTATTGGGCGACACCTGATCCGTGCGTTGGTTGAAGTACCTTCGATCCGTATCATTGCGCTGACTCGTGATCGTGAAGCAATGACGGTGGCGGCTTCCAACCTGAGTTGGTTGCAGGGAGATATGGAGGATCCTGTCTCATTGCGTGGACTTTTGCAGCCAGGTGGAACCCTGGTTCATTTAGCCTATCCGACCGGCTGGGAACCGCCGCGGCATCTGGCCGCAGTTACGCGCCTGGCGGAAATGGCCGCGGAGGTAGGGACGAAGCGAATCGTGCTGTGCAGTACCGCGGTTGTAGTTGGGCGTGCGTCGGCGCCATCCGTTGATGAAAATATTTTGGCCGAACCAGCATCTGATTACGAGCGGACGAAGTTGGAGATAGAGGAGGCCTTCATCCAATTGCGAAAGGATTCTTGTCAGCTGGCGATACTGCGTCCCACCGCCGTCCTTGGGCCGGGAGGGAAGAATCTCGAAAAGCTGTCGACAGACCTGTTGAAGGGCCGCCGGGGCACCAACTATCTGAGGTCATCACTTTATGGAGCAAGGAGCATGAATCTCGTGGGGGTTGGCAATGTAGCGGCCGCGCTTCAGTTTCTCGCTTTACGCGAGCAAACCGATGATCATGAACTCTATATTATCTCCGATGATGACGATCCTTTGAATAATTATCGTTCGATAGAGACGGAGTTAATGCGGCTCTTGGGGGTTGCCTCTTATTCGTTGCCGCCATTGCCAATACCCTCCTGGATTTTGGCCTTGGTTTTGCGTCTGTCCCGACGGAGTAATACAAATCCGCATCGGATTTACAGTTGGGCTCGCTTGGCCCAAGCCGGCTTCCGCAAGCCCACGACCCTGCGGGAAAATCTCAGGCAGTTTGTGGCGGCACGGGAAAATCCAACGCCAGTGGAAAAGTGATGAGAATACTGAATGTCAACGTGACGCTCGATTCAGTCCATGGCGGTGGCATGATGGAGCGTACGGTGCAGATGAGTCGCGCGCTTGCCGCAGCGGGCCACCAATGTACCATCTTGACCCTTGATCTGGGCTTGACGCCCGAAAGGGTGGCGATGTTTCCGGGAATTAAGATTGTTGCCCTGCGTTGCCTCTCCCGGCGATTTTATCTGCCTGCCTTCTCGCTCGCCAAAATCAGGCAGACGGTGGCGAGTGTCGATATCGTCCATCTGATGGGGACTTGGACCTTGCTGAATATTCTTGTCTACTATTATGTCCGTAAACAGGCCAAACCTTACGTAATCTGCCCGGCGGGGGCCTTGCCGATTTTTGGACGATCCAAATGGATAAAGCGTGCCTATAGCTGGCTGATCGGGAGGAGGATTGTATTGAACGCAAACCGGTGTATCGCGATAACGCCGGATGAATCGGAGTTTTCACACCGCTACGGTGTTCAGACTGGCCGTGCCGTAGTCATTCCCAATGGCATCGATTTGTCCGCCTATGTGGCTCGGGATCCAAGTGCATTCCGGCTTGCTCATGGCATACCCGACGGGCCCTTTCTGTTGTTTGTCGGTAGATTAAACCTGATTAAAGGCCCGGATTTACTGCTAGCCGCCTTTTGTGCTGTCCGGGACGAATTTCCCCATCATCTCGTCTTCGCTGGTCCCGATGGAGGCATGGGCGCGGCGATGAAGAAAACGGTTGCTGAATATGGGATCGAGAACCGGGTGCATTTTATCGGCTATATCAGTGGGGCGGAGAAGTCCGCCGCATACCATGCGACGGATGCGCTCATTATTCCCTCTCGTTCAGAGGCGATGTCAATTGTCGTGCTGGAAGCCGGGGCGGCGGGTACCCCGGTCTTGCTCACGGATCAGTGCGGGTTTGGGGAGATTGAAGCCATCGGTGGTGGGTTGGTCGTGCCCGCAACAGTCGAAGGATTGGCGCGAGGGCTCGTCTCGCTTCTATCCCAGGGTGACCGCTTGCCGCAGATGGGGACGCGATTGAAAGCGTACACCGAGCAGCATTTCCCGTGGGAAAAAATCGCGCAGACTTATGTGCAGCTTTACGAACAAATCCTGCGGGAGGTTGCCGTTCCGGCTTTAGGTAAAGCCGCTTCAAGTGACGCTCCTGCGTGACGAGTTTGTTGCCGTTATGATTAAGATCCAATGCTGACCGCAGTCTAGTATGCAAATATCCATGCCAGCCACGGTAGCGTACAATGACGAACCACGCCAAAGGCTTGGTGTTCGTAAAAGCACTTTATGGTCCTGGCTGATAATGCTGGCGATAATATTTGCGTCAGCCCGTGGGTGGATCGTGCTAAACTTGGGTATTGCTGCGGCCACCGTATATCACGCAACGGCCGGCTTGCTTTTAATCCTGACCATTTATGGTTTCGTCAAAAGCCGGGGACGCGGAAATTCCGACCTGGCCTGGTTGAAAGTCCTGATGGGGCTGAATCTGCTGCTGGGTATTATAAATATTGCCGGTGACCTTGCCCTTGGCCTGCCCTTCGATATCGGCGGTTTCTATCTCTACCTGGCGCCGTATATTGTATATTTATTCCTGGGTATGCCAACGCGCTATTTGAATCTGGCGGTTACGGTTATTACCCTGGCCGTAAGTTACTCGGTTTGCGACAATTTCTATGAAACCAGCAGGGGACCGGAAGGCTTTCTTAATGTATATAAGTATAACAAAATACTCCGGCCTAATACATTCGAGGCACTGAGCCACACTGGAAGGATCTATCGTGCCTCCGGTTATACGGGCAGCTATCATGATTCAGCGGAGATCCTAGGAATGGCGGCGGCATTTTTTTTTCTGCGGTTTATCATCAGGAGAAAAATAATCGACTTGGGGCTGTCCGCGGTTGCGATGATCAGCATGACCATGACCCAAAGCGCGGCCAATATCGTTGTCGCCATTGCCACGATCGCAATTTTCACTGGTTATTCCCTGCTTACGGCCAGAAAATGGAAGACCATTGTCTGCATTATGCTGGCCATGGTTTTCATTGGGTGTGTTTATGCCAGGTTTAGCGATATCATGTCCATTTTCACCAAGCGGGTCGGATCGGAAGGTGACTGGAGCGGCATGGTCAACGGCTTGGACCCACAAACGCTTTTCCAGTCCATTCCGTTTTTTCTCCTGGGCCATGCAACGGCCTTTTCATCCGGAATTATTGATGTCGAGTCGGCGTTTATGAAAACCCTCTATCAACTTGGTATCCTGCATACCGTTATCATTTCCTGGATGATGCTATATCCCCTGCAGCGTTTCTTCAAAGTCAGGTCATTTTGCCCTGACGCATTGCCTTCTGCGGCGGCCGTCCTCTTCGGTTTTATGTCATTGATTCATTATGGATCGGTGTTCAGGGAGACGAATATTTTTCTGTTTTTTACATTCTATGCCATTTGTTTGATGAAGATTCGTAACGGTGTGCGTCTGAAAGAGGAAAAAATGGGAAGGGCGAGGTCCTCATGATTATTGGCATTGATGCCTCAAACATTAGAAGGGGAGGCGGGGTTACCCATCTGGTCGAGGTGCTGCGGGCGGCAAATCCACCAGCCCTTGGAATCTCCCAGGTTATCGTTTGGAGCGGACAGGCAACCCTGGATGAAGTGCCAGACCGTCCATGGCTGGTAAAATCTCATGAGCTGTGGTTGGACAAAAGTCTGCCTTTTCGGGTTTTTTGGCAGCGATTCCGGCTTTCCCGGCTGGCGAGGCAGGCCGGATGTGAGGTGCTATTTGTGCCCGGTGGCTCGTATGCGGGCGACTTTTACCCAGTGGTAACGGCCAGTCAGAATTTGCTCCCGTTCGAGTGGTCCGAGCTGCGGCGCTTTGGCTGGTCGTGGCTGAGGCTGAAATTAACGCTATTGCGTTTCGTTCAGGCTCGCACCTTTCGGCGGGCGGACGGCGTCAGCTTTCTGACCAATCATGCCCGCGACGTCGTCATGGGCGCGATCAAGACTATGCCGGGAAAAACAGCCGTCATTCCCCACGGCATCGACGACCGCTTTTTCTGCGCGCCGCGGGCGCAGTTGGCGATCAACCGGTACTCCGTCGAGCGCCCATTTCGCATTCTCTATGTCTCCATCATTGATATGTATAAGCATCAATGGCATGTGGCCGAGGCCGTCGCACAATTGCGCGAGGCCGGTTGGCCCGTGGTGTTGGAACTGATCGGACCAGCCCGCCCGATGGCCATGAAGCGTTTGAAAAAGACCCTGGCCCGAATCGATCCGGCTGGTGAGTTTGTACGTTGTTGGGGAAAGCTTCCTTATGGTGAACTGCATGTGCGATACCGGGTGGCGGACTTATGCGTGTTTGCGTCGAGTTGCGAAACCATATCAAACATCCTGCTGGAAGGAATGGCCGCAGGGTTGCCCACCGCCTGTTCAAATTGCGGCCCGATGACCGAACTATTGGGTGATGCCGGTGTATATTTCGACCCGGAGAACCCGCGGGATATTGCCCGCGCCATCCGGGAGCTGGTTGATTCGCCCCAATTGCGGGCTGAGCTGGCGATGGAGGCCTTCAAGCGTGCGCAAATTTATTCCTGGGCGCGATGTGCCGAGGAAACATGGGAATTTCTGGCTCAATTTGCGGGCGAGGCAGGAGCCAAGTCCTTGGCGGTTTCAAAAACGTGACAGGTCGTGAATCGTTGGTTGTGCCGTTTCATTCTTTTCAATGCTTTTTTGCCGGGCTAAGTGACGGCAACCTTCGCCTGCCGCCGCGCGTGGCGGTAAAGCCTTTCTAGATTTTTAAATCGACGTTCTATTACTGAGCGCAAACATTACCTTATCTACCTCTGCTTTTTTCATGAAATTTCAGGCTGACGGCCCACGGTTTGCGGATGCTTTTTAAAATATGATAACGTTCACAAATAAGACGCTCCTGATCACCGGTGGAACCGGCAGCTTTGGCAACGCCGTGCTCAGCCGCTTTCTCAGCACGGACATTGGGGAAATCCGCATCTTCTCCCGGGACGAGAAAAAGCAGGATGACATGCGCCGCCTGTATCGGAACACAAAGTTAAAATTCTATATCGGCGATGTCCGCAATCTCAGCAGCCTGCAAGAGGCCATGGCGGGCGTTGATTTTGTGTTTCATGCCGCCGCCCTCAAGCAGGTGCCCTCCTGTGAGTTCTATCCCATGGAGGCGGTGCGTACGAACGTGACCGGCACGGACAACATGCTCCAGGCGGCTTATGACAACAAGGTGAAGCGGGTCGTGGTGCTGAGCACGGACAAGGCGGCTTATCCCATCAACGCGATGGGGATTTCGAAGGCGATGATGGAAAAAGTTGCCATCGCTCGTTCGCGAGCGGCCATGGAACACCGGACCGTTGTTTGTGTGACCCGCTACGGAAACGTAATGGCGTCCCGGGGCTCGGTTATACCGCTGTTTTTAGACCAAATTGCGGCGGGAAAACCGTTGACGGTCACCGATCCGGCGATGACGCGGTTTATGATGACTTTGGACGATGCGGTCAATTTGGTGCTTTACGCTTTCAAAATCGGCAAACCCGGCGACTTATTTGTCCAAAAGGCCCCGGCCGCCACGATTGGAATCCTGGCGGAGGCGCTGAAACGATTGCTTAAAGCTGATAATCCCATTGAGGTTATTGGCACACGGCATGGCGAGAAACTTTATGAAACATTACTAACAAGGGAAGAAATAGCCAAAGCAGAAGACGTGGGGAACTACTACCGTGTGCCAGCTGATAACAGAGACCTGAATTACAACCTTTATTTCTCCGAAGGAAGTAAAGAGATGGGGCGGTATGAGGACTACAATTCACATAATACGAGTCGGCTGAGCCTGGAAGATATGATCGCACTTCTCGCGAAATTGCCGGAATTGAAGCCGGCGGTACAGGCGATCCAACCCGGCCGGTGATGAGAGTTGCGCAAAATTCCCTCGTGGTCCGTCACCGGGCTTGAACTCAGGAAAATTCTTGACCAGCGTCAGACTGGTAATCACGTCAATGCAAAATTACAGACACGCCCCGGGACTTCTCATCCCGCAAATCGAAGCAAGGCTTTTTTGGCCCGGCTGTATTGATCAAGAACTTCGAGGAGGTGTTGCTTGCGCATATTAATTCTCGGTGGTGACGGGATGCTTGGCCACTCATTTTTTACCCATCTAAATGAGGCCAAACTGAATCACGATGTGCGGGTTACTTTGCGCCAGGATCTGTCATCGTACCGCGGGTGCGGGCTTTTTACCTATGAAAATGCATTTGCAGGCATCGACGTTCGCTCCACCAACCGGCTGTCCGAGGTTTTTGCCGAATTCCGACCAGAGGTGGTGGTGAATTGTGTGGGTATAGTCAAGCAACGCCCCGCTGCGAGGGAGAGTATTCCCAGCCTTGAGCTCAATGCCCTGCTTCCGCACCGCTTGGCTGTTTTATGCAAAGGTATGGGCGCCCGCCTGGTTCACCTTAGCACAGATTGCGTTTTTTCTGGGAAGAAAGGGAACTATCAAGAGACTGAGCCCTCTGATGCGGAGGATCTTTATGGAAAAACGAAGTTCCTCGGTGAAGTCCATGAAAGCCATTGCCTGACCATTCGAACCTCAAGCGTTGGTCCCGAGTTGGGAAGTAATAAAGGGCTGTTGGGTTGGTTCCTGACTCAGCGAGGCCCGGTCAAGGGTTTCACGAACGCTATCTATACAGGATTGACAACGCCGGAACTGGGCAAAGTTCTCGAGCTTTTCTTGTTCAAGCATCCGGAAGCCTCCGGGCTATATCAAGTGTCCGGCGATCCGATCAATAAGTTCGATTTATTAATGCTTTTTAAGGAGAAACTAAAGCATGACATCGAAATTGTCCCTGATGACACTTTCCGCTGTGATCGAAGTTTGGATTCCAGCCGCTTCCGCCGCGAATTTGGATATGCACCGCCGACCTGGGAAACCATGGTCGAAAGCCTACGAACTAAACTGCCAAAGGAAAAAACATGCCACTGAAAGTCATGACGATAGTTGGAACTCGCCCGGAAATTATCAAACTTAGCCGGGTGATTCATGAGCTGGAACAGCATACTGATCATGTACTTGTGCACTCTGGCCAGAACTATGACTATGAATTGAACGAAGTGTTTTTCCAGCAATTGGGTATTCGGAAGCCGGACCATTTCTTAAACGCCGTGGGTGAAACCCTGGCCCAAACCATTGGCAATATCATTGCCAAATCAGACGGTGTGATGGCGAGTGAGCAGCCCGACGCGATCCTGATGCTTGGAGATACCAATAGTTGCCTTTCTGCTATTTCCGCAAAACGCCGCAAAATCCCCATTTTTCACATGGAAGCCGGCAACCGGTGTTTCGATTTGCGCGTCCCGGAGGAAATTAATCGCAAGATTGTCGACCATATCAGCGATATCAACATGACGCATACGGAGCATGCCCGGCGCTATCTCCTCGCCGAAGGGATCAGGCCGGAAACGGTGATCAAGACCGGATCCCCGATGAAGGAAATACTTGAACACTACAGCGTGCAAATCCGTGATTCAAAAGCCTTGGAGACGTTGAAAGTGAACGCCGGTGAATATTTCGTCGTCAGTGCCCACCGGGAGGAGAATATTGATAGCGACGTAAATTTTCACAGCCTTTTCGCTTCCATCAATGCCATTGCCGAGAAGTACGACAAGCCAATCATTTTTTCTGCGCATCCGCGTACGCGGAAACGCCTGGAACAAACTACGGGTATCAAACTGAACCAGCGCATCCAATTTTTGAAGCCGCTTGGTTTTTTTGAATATGTGAAACTGCAGATTAATGCTTTTTGCGTCGTATCGGACAGCGGCACCATCACCGAGGAGTCTACCATTCTGGATTTCCCCGCGGTTACCATTCGCCAAGCCCATGAGCGACCGGAAGGGATGGACGAAGGAACGTTAATTATGTGCGGCCTTCGACCGGACCTTGTCCTGGAGTCCATCGAAATTGTCACGGCCCAGCGATCACAGGGTGGGCGTTCCTTCCGATTGGTCCCGGATTATGATACGGCAAATGTTTCCAAAAAGGTTCTCCGGATCATTTATAGCTACACCGATTACGTAAACCGGACGGTGTGGAGAAAATAAATGAGGCCGAACGATGATTAAGGCGTTCCCGCAGCGGGAACTCGGCTGCGCTAGCTTGGAAAGAGCGAAGGTCGCCGAAGTGTCCCTGCATGCCAATCTGAGCAATTCCACGCCAGTATGCGGATAGCAATCATAACAACCGACTATTTTCCCCTGCGCTCGTCTGGGGCCGTCCAATTACGGGACTTGGTGCAGGAGTTTATCAAGCAGGGCCACAAACCCGTTGTCCTGGTGCCGGCCGAACTCCAACGCAAATCTTGGATTGTAGAAATACTGGATGGGGCCGAGGTGTTGAGGATTGCGGTGCCGCGCATGAAGGGGGTGGGCAATCTTCGGCGTGCACTGAGTGAGATGTGGATGCCATTTGCCATGTTATACGGCATCTGGAAGAGTCCATTGGGGTTCGCGGAGTGGGATGGAATCGCGTGGTATTCACCATCAATTTTCTTTGGGCCACTCGTTGCGGTATTGAAACGGAGATCAAAGTGCCGATGCTACCTTATCCTGCGTGATATATTCCCGGAGTGGGTGCTGGATTTGGGCCTCTTGAGAAAGGGCCCGACCTATTATTTTTTTAAGTCCGTCGCTCGATATCAGTATGCATTATCGGATACGATCGGCGTGCAAACGCCATCGAATCTGAAATATCTGCATGATTGGTCGAAGGCGCCCGGGAGACGCCTTGAAGTTTTACAGAACTGGCTCGCGCTCTCACCACCTGGAGGCTCCACCATTCAAATTGCCAAGACGCATTTGGCTGGCCGAACGATATTCGTCTATATCGGGAATATGGGAGTGGCTCAAGGTATGGATATACTGATCGATCTGGCGGCTAGTTTTAATCTTCGACCAGATGTCGGCTTTCTTTTTGTCGGACGGGGTACGGATGTCCCGCGACTACGTGCCAATGCCATTGATCGCAGGCTTAACAATATTATTTTCCATGATGAAGTGGACCCGGGTGAGATTCCGGCATTACTGTCCCAGTGTCACATCGGGCTTCTGGCACTGGATCCTCGGCATAGAACGCATAACATTCCCGGAAAATTTCTTACTTATGTGCAGGCAGGCTTGCCGGTACTGGCGAGGATCAATCCTGATACTGATTTGGCTAAAATGATTGAGAGCGAGGGGGTTGGATGTGCCTATGTTGGAGATGTGGTCAGTGAGTTACATGATCTTGCAGAAGAACTTGCCGATAATCGAAATAAACGGGAGGTTATGTCGATGCAAGGGCGTGCGCTTAGTACGCGAATGTTTTCTCCGACAACGGCAGTGAATCAAATAGTGGAAGCTTTAGCCGGCTCCAATTAGGAGGCAGCATGAGGTGGCTCATGCTGCGGCCAAGCCAATGATTTGTGTCCCTAAAAAATGACTTACTTGGTGCTATTGATTGCGGTGCTAATATTCTCGGTGGGGGCATCTGTCGTTTACCTACGGTTGGGCCGGAAGTACGGTCCGTACGCGAAGCCCAATTTTCGAAGCTTGCATGAAAGGGCGACGCTGAGAGGAGGTGGAATTGCCATCGCCATCTCCGCCTTGGCCGGGTGCTTATATTTGGATGCAAACGGCGATCTAAGCTTCGCCCAGTTGATGGTCTACGTGCTGGGTGGGACCATCGTGGCAGCAGTCGGCGTATTGGATGATCGATGGGATATTCCGGCCCGGTACCGTATGCCATTCCAAGTCCTTGCGGCCGGATGGGTTTGTTTCTGGCTCGATGGACTGCCCTCCCTGGATTTGGGTTTTGCGACGGTTTCCCTGGGTCTGTTGGGGCACGTGGGGCTTCTCGTGGCCTGTGTTTGGTTTTTCAACCTTTATAATTTTATCGATGGCATCGACGGAATGGCCTCGTCGGCCGCCATATTTATCTGCTCGGTCATGGGCATCATTCTGTGGTTGGGGCAGCAGCACGTTCTCGCCATTATTCTTGGTTTGCTGGCGGTGTCGAATGCCGGGTTCCTGGTCTTTAATTGGGCGCCCGCCAAAATGTTCATGGGCGAGGCAGGCAGCAGCTTCATTTCGTATGTCCTGGCGGCGGTGCTCGTGCAGTCGTTATGGACGGACGCCTCACTGCTGTGGGCCTGGTTGATTGTTTGCGCATATTATATATGCGACACGACCCTCACCAACCTGGTCAGGGCATTGACGCTGCCGAAGTGGCATCGGCCCCATCGTAGTCATGCCTATCAGAATCTGGCGAGGATTTGGAACGATCATCGCAAGATGGTATTGCTGGTGCTCGCGATAAATGTCATCTGGTTGGTTCCGCTTCTCCTGGTAATGCTGAATAATAAAATGTATGCGGTGATCGTCGCTGTGGTTGCGTACGCCCCGCTGGTTTTATTCAATCTTAAATATGGCCCCCGGTTTGAAAACAAATGACCCGGACGGGCAATCCCGTAAAATGAACCTGGCCGTTTGGGGCCTCGGGCGGCATGCGTTCAAGAACGTGCTTCCCGCGATTAGGAATTGTGGCGAAGCCAATTTGGTCGGCGTGTACAGCCGGGATGAGACCGCACGCAGCCGGGCCAGCCGGGAGTATGGATGTGAGTTGTTCCCTGATGAATCGTCGATGTTAAGCGATCCGCGCGTCACGGTCGTATACCTTGCCACGCCGATCGGGTTGCACTTCGAGCAGGGACAGCGCGTCTTGGGTTCGGGACGGCACCTGATTTGTGAAAAATCACTGACCGATTCCCACGCCAAGTCTGCGCGCCTGGTGGCCGAGGCCCGGCAGCGACGGCTCCTGCTGTGCGAAGCATTCATGTATCGATTCCATCCCCGGACACAGTCGATTTTTGAACTGGTACGACGTGAGGAGTTCGGCGAGATCGTCGCCGTGACCTCCAATTTTTTCCTGCCAACGCTTGAGCACCCGGGCTATCGCTATTCGGCAAGCCTCGGGGGTGGGGCTTTTCTGGATGCCGGCTGTTATCCGATCTCGTTCTTCCTTGGCTTGGGCAAAGTATCGCCCGTGGTGTCACAGGCGAGGTTTCATCTCACGCCAGGCATCGAGGTTGACACTGGCGGCGTGGCATTCCTGCGCTGGGGCGCACAAGGACAGGCCTGTCTGGGGTGGAGTTATGGGGCGGCCTACCGGAACGAGGCAACGATCATTGGAGAAAAGCAGTCGCTTTACGTTGACCAAGTCTTTGCCAAAGGCGGCTCCGGCTGCTCCGCCGTCGTGCTGCGCGACAGCCATGGTAAGGAGGAGAGGCGGCCTTATGAAGAGACTGACGGTTTTGTGAAAATGCTGGCTTACGTTAAGCAGGCGCTTTTGAGTGAGAAAATGAAGGAAACCCTGTGGACTGAAGCGGAACGCCAGGCGCAGCTGATGGAGCAAGTGAGAGCAGCCGCTGCGCGGTCAGGATGAAACATCCGTTGAAATTAACGTGCAGTGCAATCGTATGGGCGAATCGGAGACGCTTGCGGCCGTTTTTTTGCGCCGGCAAGCTGCAACCTTTCCTTGTGCAAGCACCGGAGCAGGCCGCGCTGGCCACGGCCCATTCCGTGGTCGAGGGATCGGTTTTTCTCGCCGAGGGCAACGTCAACACCCTGTCGAATGGGCGTAAATTAACCGGCATGGCGGGGAAAGGGTCGCATCAGGGGACCGGACTTTGGCCAGCCTTGAAGCGGATCGGCACCCGGCCGTTGCAAGGGGACCGCCTGGCGATTATCGACGCCAGCGCGCCGTTCCTTGAGCCGGCAACCCTGGGAGCATTGATCGGAAAACTGGCGAAGTCGGATGTCGCCGGGATGCCGGACAGCGGAGCGGCCATTGCCATGACGCGCGACGTTTTTTCCTGGGTTTTGCGCCACGGCATAGGTCGTTCCGCGAAGGACCTGGCGGACCTCTATCGACTGATCCAGATGGAAAAGCCGGACCATTTGATTTTGGCCAGCCCGACGACCTGCGCTTCCCACGAAAAACCGCTGGAGAGCGTGCGGAGAATTTACGCCGGGCTCAAGGAGCACCAAAAAGAAATGGCGTTGCAGCTGGTCGACACCGGGTTGGGACTGCGCGATCCGGGTCGGATCGATCTTCGGGGCAAGCTCACCTTCGGCCGGAACGTTTTTATCGACGTCGGGGTGATGATCATCGGCGACGTCATATTGGAGGACGGGGTAAACGTTGGATCCAATTGTATTTTGGAGAACTGCCGGATCCGCGCCGGGAGCACCATCAAGGATTTCTCCATGGTCTCGGGCGCGACGGTGGGCGCCGGCTGCCGAATTGGGCCCTACGCCCGCATCCGACCTGACTCGATCCTGGGGCCGAAATGCCACATCGGGAACTTCGTGGAAATCAAGAAGACAACGATGGGCCGGGGCTGCAAGATCAACCACCACAGCTTTGTCGGCGACGCCGCGCTCGGAAATGAAGTTATTATTGGTGCGGGCAGCATGACCTGTAACCACGATGGCTCCAAAGTAAACCGGACCAGGGTTCATGACGGGGCGTATATTGGCTCTGGCGTGATGCTGGTCGCACCCCTCACCGTGGGGCGAAAGGCTTTCGTGGGAGCTGGCTCCACCATTGTTGCAACCGCGCCGGCAAACAGCCTGACCTTGGGGCGGGCGAGACAGATTTCCATCAAAGGCTGGGTGAAAAAGTCCCGGCGGAAAAAAAATCAAAATGCAAAATCCAAAAAATAATCCTCCTGACGATTCGACGGCCTGGCCAAAAGATCACCTGGTGAAGCTGGATCCAGCTCATGCCGATGCCCGTGGGGCGATCCAGTGTCTGGTGAATCTTCCGACCAAAAATGTGTCCCTGATCTCCTCGAAACGAGGCAGCCTCAGGTCCAATCATTACCATAAAACGGATTGGCACTATATGTATGTGTTGACCGGGAAATTCGAATATTACTATCGTCCCTCGGGCAGTGGTGAAACGCCCAAGAAGATTATCCTGGGCAAGGGTGAGCTGATTTTTACGCCGCCAATGGAAGACCACACCACGGTGTTCCTGGAGGACACGGAACTCATCGTCATGAGCAAGAATCCGCGGGATCAAGCCGCCTACGAGAGTGATGTGGTGCGCGTTGAGTTGATCGATCCAAAGACCCTTCGTGTCAAATGAAGGTCGATGTTTACAAGAAGGATCAGTGCCGTCTTTGCGGGGCACGCGCACTGGAGGGCGTTTTCAAGCTCACCCCCACGCCACCCGGAAACCATTTTGTCCCGAAGGCCGAGCTTGGGAAGGTTCAGAAGACTTACCCTTTGGAACTGAATTTCTGTAGGGAATGCCACCATGTGCAACTGGCCTACGTGGTTCATCCGGATATTCTCTACCGGACCAACTATACCTACGTCTCGGCGACCTCGCCGATTTTCGTGCGCCATTTGCAGGAATACTCGGCTTACGTCATCAACCGCTTTGCGCTTCCATCCCGCGGACTGGTCGTCGACATCGGCTCAAACGATGGCACGGCTCTCAGTTTTTTCAAAAAGGCCGGCTATCGCGTGCTCGGCCTGGATCCCGCGACGGAAATTGTCCAGCGGGCCAACCAAAACGGAATCGAGACGCTCTGCGAATTCTTTGACCTCGAAGTGGCACGAAAGTACGAGCCTCTTTACGGGAAGGCGTTGTTGATCAATTCCCACAACGCCTGCGCCCATATCGACGATTTGGAGAGCGTCGTGGCTGGAGCGAGGCATTGGCTGGCGGACGACGGCCTCTTTGTCATCGAGGTTGGGTATCTGCTCGATATCGTGGAGAACGGATGGTTTGACACCATCTACCATGAGCACGTGGACTTCCACACGGTGGAACCATTGGTGGCGTTTCTTCAGCGACTCGGGCTGGAGGTGATTTCTGCACAGCGAATCAGCCCCCAGGGCGGGTCAATCCGGCTGGTCGCGCAAAAACAGGGGGGGAGGCGAGCCAGTGACGGATCCGTTGAGGAGCTCATCCGCCTGGAGCGGGCTGCTGGGCTGCATAAAGCCGAGACCTTTCGGGCGTTCGGGCAAAAAATTGATCGACTTCGAGACGATTTGTCCAAACTGGTGGCAGAATTGAAAACGAACGGAGCCTCCATTGCTGGCTATGGCGCACCCACCAAGGCCACAACCTTGTTAACCCATTTTCGCCTGGGCGGGGTTTTGGATTTCCTGGTCGACGACAATCCACTGAAGCAAAACCTCTACAGCCCCGGCCTTCATATTCCAGTTTATCCAGCGGCAGAGCTTTATCGCCGGAAACCCGACTATTTGTTGATTCTGGCATGGAATTTTGCCGAAAATATCATGGAACGACACCAAGCCTTTCGAACGCAGGGAGGACGATTTATTCTTCCCATGCCCGAACCTAAAATTTGCGAGTAACCCCTAATATGAAGAAGAAAAATATGTTGGTGATTGCTCCACACCCGGACGACGAAATCCTCGGCGCTGGGGGGACGATGGCCAAGTACGTGAAAAATGGGTTTGGCGTAACGGTACTCATCGTCGCGGGCCACCGCCCTCCACTCTACCCGGAGTCCGCCTACCAACAAACGATCAGGGAAGCCAAGGCCGCCCATCAGTTACTCGGCGTGGATAAAACAGTTTTTCTAGATATTCCGGCTACCATGGTTGGCGCTCTGAAAACGCACGAACTAAACGGCATGATTGCCACGGTTGTTCAAGAAGTGCATCCAGCCGTGGTTTTGATCCCATATCCCGATCGCCACATTGATCACCGTCTGGTGTTCGATAGCGCCATGGTGGCAACCCGTCCGATCAACGGGGGAGTGGCTATTGAGTTAATCGCGGCTTACGAAACTCTTTCCGAAACCCACTGGAATGCCCCGCATATTGAGCCGAATTTTGTGCCCAACTGGGTCTCCAACATCACGGAACAGTTCGATCACAAGCTGCAGGCTTTGCGTTGCTATGAGTCCCAGATCCCTGAGTTTCCGGGCGCACGTTCCCTTGAGGCCGTGAAGGCGCTGGCCATGTTTCGGGGAACGCAAGCCGGCTTTGCTTTTGGCGAGGCATTTCATGTCATAAGAATGTGCACCTGATTAAATCTTCCCCAATTCGCGGAAGGCGCAGCTTTGAAAAATAAGTCTAAAATCATCGTCAGGCAAATTGGCTTGCTGCTGCTTTACAGCATGGCGATCTCGGGCGCTCTCTGGCTGTCCTACGAACTTCGTTTCGACTTCAACCCTGAACCGGAAGTAATGGTCCACTTTGGCCTGATTCTGGCGTGCATGATCGGTTTGAAGCTGGTTTTGCTCCTGGTCTTCGGGCAGTTTGGAAGCCTGTTGAGTTACTTCGGCGTCCAGGATCTCGCGAGGATATTCCTGGCCTTGCTGAGTGCTTCAGGCATTGCCCTGGTCGTCTGGTTTTTCAAAGCAGTCAGTTATGCGCCGCCGCGTGCGGTCATACTGACCGACTTAATGCTGTCCTTTCTTGTACTCTGCGCCATTCGCATGGGTTTCCGCCTGCTTCGGGAAGGTTATTTTGACGGTGACGGTGACAGTGACGGTGACGATGGGGGGCAATACCGCCAGATTGGCATCATCGGTGCAGGTGATGTGGGCGCTTCTCTGGTCAAGGATTTGCTTGTGCGCCGGGGCTTGAGGATGAAGCCAGTGGCATTTTTTGACGACGATCGAGGAAAATGGAAAACGAGCATTCATGGCGTGCCCGTGGTCGGAGCGCCGGAGATTATCCCGGAGTTTCTGCGCAAAGCGAAATTGGATGAGGCGATCATTGCGATGCCCAGTGCCTCCGGCAAGCGGCTCAATGAAATTGTCCAATTGCTCACGCGGGTTGGCATAAAGTCGGAGATTGTCCCTTCCTATGAGCAGCTGGTCACCGGAAAGGTGAGTGTATCGCGCGTTCGCCCGGTGGAGGTGGAGGATTTGCTTGGACGCGAGGAGGTCTCGCTCGATTCGGCGGCGATCCGCAAGTTTATTGAGGGCCGGGTGGTGATGGTGACCGGGGCGGGGGGCAGCATCGGCAGTGAGCTATCCCGGCAAATCGCGCGTTACAATCCATCCCGGCTGCTGATGCTGGACCAGGCGGAGCCCAGCCTTTTTGTTATTGAGCAGGAAATGATCGAGGCGGGCATGGGCGCGCTGGTTCAGCCGTTGGTGGCGGATGTATTGGACCAGCCGCGGATGTCCTATCTTTTTAAGCGGTTCAAGCCGGAGGTTATCTTTCATGCCGCGGCCCACAAGCATGTCTATCTGATGGAGCGCCAGCCGGCCGAGGCGATTCACAACAATAGCATCGGCACGCGGTTGCTGGCGCAAATGGCTGCAACGCATGGTGTGACGGCATTCGTGATGATTTCCACCGACAAGGCCATTAACCCAACGAGCATTATGGGGGCCAGCAAGCGGCTGGCGGAAGTTCACCTGCAGGCGTTGCAGGCCAATAATCATACGGCGACGAAGTTCATCGCCGTGCGGTTCGGAAACGTGCTCGGCTCATCGGGCAGCGTTATCCCGATCTTTAAAAAGCAAATTGCGGCCGGTGGGCCGGTCACCGTGACCCATGCGGATGTGACCCGCTATTTCATGACCATTCCCGAGGCGTCTGGATTGGTCATGCAAGCGAGCGTGCTGGGCAAGGGCGGGGAAATCTTTGTCCTCGATATGGGACAGCCGGTGAAAATCGTCGATCTGGCCCGGCAGATGATTGAACTAAGCGGGTTCAAGGTAGGGGAAGACATTGAAATCAAGTTTACTGGATTGAAGCCCGGCGAGAAGCTGTACGAAGAATTGCAGCATCTCGATGAGCACCACCTTCCGACCGAACATCCGCGCATTATGCGTTTTGTGCCCGGCAACGACGCGCGGGAAAGCAGTGCGAAGGCGATTACAGAAATTGAAGGCGCGCTGTACAAGGTAAGCAATAATGAGCTCAAGGCCTTGCTCCAAAAGGTGGTTTCAGAGTACACGCCGTTTTTCGACTAGCAGCGTGTCGGACTTTGACAACACGCTGCTGAATCAAAGTGCTCGGTCATCACTACCGGTCTAAACCTTCTATTTCCTGCGGTGATTGATCCCAAGTGTAGAGGGTGATGCAGGGTTCTGGAAGTTTCGTCCAACTCTCATTCAAAGCCGCGGCCGCAAGTTCGGGCCCGGCCGCATAGTCCGAGGCCACCTGCTGGGGAGGCCAATGCCCGGATAGTTGCCCGGCCAGGGAAGTGGCGGTGTATAATTCTCGCGCGCCAGGAAGATACAACAGGCTGCCACGATACCGCGGGTTGGCGAGTGCCTCGATGGTTCTGTTTGCTGAATCGGCAATGGGTGCACCGATTGATCGAGAAACGTATATGATGCTTTGAATGCCGACAGCTTGAAGGGTCGGGCTGACGTTCGCGGTCGGCACCAGCTCGATTTCTTTGCCGTCTGGTTGGGTGGGCCGGGTTTTGAATGAGCCAATCACACCATGCATTCTTAGGTCATCGGGGGTTTGAGCCAGCGCGTGCCAGAAATGATTATAGTGCGGCTGGCCGGGAGAAACCGTGGCCAGAAAAAGGAGGCCGCCAATCGCCAAAGCAAAAGCGGAAAATGGCCGGCCCGAGGCCCGGGACGATTTCTCCGCCTGGCATTCAATAATTCTGGCTCCGAGGCAGACCATGGCAAGTCCGATGGGAATGGCGAAGAGCATGCGCTGGAAGAGGATGATATTCACCTCGGGGCCATGTTGGGCGAGAAGCCCGGCGAAAGGAATAGCCACACAAGGGAGACACAGGACGATTACCGGCATGATGGTCAGCCACCCTACAAGATGATTGCGGCGGAGCAGCAGCAGGCCGGCCGCGAGGTTGACCAGACCGAGCGATCCGATGATTTGCAGCATCCGGTCGCCGGCGGGCGAGCTGAACGAGAAGATATTAAAGCCATACCAGGCATTCAGGTAGCCTTGCGGGCGATACATTTGATCGATCGCGGGATGGCGGGGATACCAACGGATCGTCGCAAAGCTGAGGAGAATGGCCGCGGCGAGAAGAACCCAGCTAGCTGACCGTCTCCATGCGATCAGCCGCCAAGTCGCAACGGCGGTCAGCCCGAGAGCGGCTATGCCGATCGCCTGGCCGTGATTGAAGGCGATGAATAATGTAAGGCACAGGCCAGAGGCCAGAGGCCAGAGGCCAGAGGAAAGGCGCGGAAAGACGGAAAGCGGAAATCGAAATTTGGTCTTATGGCTCGAGTCTTCCGATTTTCGGCTCATGACTTCGATCACCAGCCGGGTGAGCGCGACCGCGCCGAGTTGCGCATAAATGCTGCTGGAAATTCCATAATATCGGTAGAACGAGAAGATATTATTGCCGAATAGGAGCGCCTGCAGGATGACAAAAACCAAACTGGCCCGCTCGCCGAGCCCGATTGCACGAGCGAGGCGATAGTATTGCCAACAGAGTAGCAGGCAAATGCCGGTATAATAAAAATCGAGCCAGAAGAGCTGGCGGAGCCCGAAGGCCCAACCGAGCAAGCTGTAGGCAAGGAAGTAACTCGATTTAAGCCAAGTCGAGTGATTGCCGACCACCTGGCAGCCATCCCATTCATTGATTCGGCGCAGATGTTCCCATGGATCGGACGGCCATTCGAGATAGGCGCCGGGAATGTAGAAAATGAGGGCGAGCAGAAGCCAGGGGAGAAAAGCGGAAAACTGAAGGCTGAACGCTGAGAGCTGAGAGCTGAGAGCTGAGAGTTGAGAGTGACGCATCCACGAGCGCAGGGCGATGATGCCGAGAATTAGGTTGATGACATGCAGGGCCCAATAAACGTGAAGCAGCGGGGGGACGTGACTGCCGGCACCAGGGTTGACTGGCCATTTTCGCCAATAATAAAGCAGATAGAAAAACAGGTAGGGCATGAAGAATGCCCAGCCGCTGGAGAAATAGCGTCGGAGAAATCTGAAATCTAAAATTTGGAATCTGAAATTCATCCCGGGGAGGCGGTCACAAAAAAGCTGGGTACGAACTCCTGGGCGATCTTCAGCCGGGCGAGCGAGCGATAGTGTGACTGCAGTTCCGCTTGGAATGCGAGTGGCTGGCCGGAGTGTCCGTCGTGTTCGGGCACAAAGGCGCCACGGTCAAAGTGGTCGTTGATTTCCTGTCCCAGCGGCAAAATTATCTGGGGTAGTTTGTAGTCGGGGAGGGCGGCAAAAAATGTGGCCGTGCGGAAGCCCGCGGCCGTGAGCAATTCGGCGAGTTCACCGCGGGTGAACGTGAAGCTGCGAAGGCTTTGCCCGGACTGAGCCTTCCATTTCTGCACGGCCAGGGCCGCATCGTAGACCGCGATGTTGGGGACACCGAGATGATCATCCGGCGCGCCGAGCAGATATTTCAGGCCGAGGCGGTTTTCGATGCCGATGACCAATTGGCCGCCGGGCTTGAGAAGAGTGCGTATACGGTTGAGGAATTCCGCCTGCACCTTGCCCGGCTCACCGGGGCGGAACTTGGCCACCCACTCGAGCACGCCGATGCAACAGATCAAATCGAAGGATTGCGGTTCGAACTCGACGTCGAAAAAATCCGCTTGGACGAAATGCATGCGGTCAGCCACCTGCTCTTGCGTGGCCGCCGCTTGGATGAAAGCCAGTCGTTCCGGGGTGGGTTCGAGCGCGGTGACTTCGTTATTTTTGGCCAGTGGAAGGGCGATTTGTCCCCAGCCGGAACCGATATCGAGAATCTTCGCATTGGAGGGCGGCCCGCCTTCGCCAAGGCTACGGCGTGGTTGACGAAAAAAAAGATCGCGGGCCGGGCTGGTGACGACTTGGTGGAGCCAGGGATTGGCCTTTTCGTAGCGCCGGGCGACGACGGAGCGCCAGGGAGCGCCGCTGCGGACTTCGCGGACGATGTCCCAAAGTTCACCCGCCGGGGTATCGCGATAGGAATCCTCGCCGGGCTGCGCCGTCCACAAGCCGCCGCGTTCTACTGAAACCGTTTTGCCGCCATGCCGAAAAGTGATCATGGGGATTCTCCCAACATCCAACATTCAACATTCAACGTCCAACATCCAACGCCGGACGCGGAGTAATTGGTAGTCTTGATTTGGCCGTGGCCTCCGTAGCCCGTTCGACTAGCTCGGGGCCTGAGCTTGTCGAAACGGCTCAAGAGCGAAGGAGGGTAGTTGGTTCGCAACACACGCATTTGTGGGTGCAGACTTGGACGTTGGATGTTCAATGTTGGATGTTCGATGTTCGCAGAGCGCGCGACGTGATGGCCGCATGGAGGTTCGCGATGCCAAAGGTCCGGTCCAAGCCGTGGATTTCGATGTTGATGGCGTCGTAGCGCCGTTGCAGCACGACCAGCTTCTCGCCGACGAAATGGATGAAGCCGAAGGAAAAAAAGTAGTGGCCGGGCATGAGATCGAGGTCGAAGGTGAAATCCACTTCGTGTTGTTCGCCGGCTCTCATCGGTGCGGCTGGTTGTTTGCTGAAAAGGGTGTTGGTGCCGTAGATTTCCGTGCCGGCGGTGTTTTTGACGGTGAGCGCGAAGATGGGCTCGGGGCAGTCGTCGTCCACTTCCACCACCATGCGCACAACGACGCGCTCGCCGGTGGTAAACCAGGTGCGGGCCTTGCGGGCGACGTCCAAAACGGTGATGGAACGAATTCGTCCCATCTCTCCACCGTAGGCGAATTCCTGGCCGCTGAGCTGCACGTGCGAACGTTCTTCGGCCAAAAGTTCCTCCGCTTGTTTAATTGGTGCTTCGCCGTTGGCCTGCGCGCCGGTGACAGGCGTGGCTGCTTTGGGCGATAATGGCGATGTCCCGGCTTGGGCCGCGCCGATCGCCTGGGCTGACTGCAAGGCCGCGATATCGGCTTTCAAGGAATCCACGGAATTGCCCTCGATGGTGAGCTTTGAATACAGGTTGACCACGTCGTTCGGCTTGCCGGCATAAACGACGCAGCCGTGCTCGAGCAACACCGCGTGGTTGCACAACCGTTTGACCATGGAAGCGTCGTGCGAGACGAACAGCAGCGTGACGCCTTTCGCAATGAAGCGGTCGATGGTGCGGGCGCATTTGAGTTGAAACCGGGCGTCACCGACCCCGAGCGCTTCGTCAATGATGAGAATGTCGGGATCGACGTTCACCGCCACGGCAAAGGCGAGCCGCACGACCATGCCGCTGCTGTAAGTCTTGACCGGCTGGTCGATAAAATCACCGATTTCGGCGTAAGCCGCGATGGCATCAAATCGAGCGTCCACCTCCTTGTGGGTGAAGCCGAGGATGGCGGCGTTGAGATAGACATTTTCGCGGCCGGTGAAATCGGGATTGAAGCCGGCGCCGAGCTCCAGCAACGCCGCCACGCGGCCGCGGGTCTCGATCCGGCCCTGGGTCGGTTGCAGGGTGCCGGCGATGATCTGCAGCAAGGTGCTCTTGCCTGAGCCATTGCGGCCGATGATGCCGACGGCTTCACCGCGGCGCACGGTGAGGGAGAGGTCGCGCAGCGCGTAGAAATCGCGCCAGCCTCGGGCCGCGCGCTGGTGCAGGGCGCGCTGCGGTTGGGAATTTTTTGGCAGCATGCCGGCGGCGCCGGCAAGCAACGGGCTTTTCAGGCGGTCAGCCGGCGACTTCCAAATGCGGTAAGCCTTGGAAATATTTTCAGCAATGATGATGGAGTCGGACACGAAAGGATTCAGTAATTAGTAATTGGTAGTTGGTAGTTGGTAACTAACCGTTCTGCTTTCGTCACCTCTTGTTTCTGCCGTTATTCGCGCAAAGTTGATGCTTTTGATTCCCAGATTTTTCCCCGCGGATTGCGCGGATGAACGCGGATTCGGATTTTGAACACGGAGGTAGGATTGGACCGATGTTTTCGGGCTGCTGAAAAACTCTGCTGGCCGTCGTTGCGAGCAGAAAGCGCTGCGGCAGTGTTTTCCTGCTCGCAACCCGACGGCCTACACGCCGTGCGGTGTGTGCGGCGTTCGCGGCGCAGTTTTTCATCGCAGCTCATTCGCGTGTATTCGCGTCCATTCGCGGTTAAAAAACGGATTGAATCCGTGTTCGGGATTAATAAGTGCCTATCAGTGTTCATCAGTGGTTAAATCCGCCTTTGTGGTCGCACCATATGGTTTGCGCAGCCGGTTAAAGCACATCCGCGAACGCGGATTGGGTTTTTTTGAAAAACCAGCTGCCGGCCAAAAATGCGGCCGCACCGACGGCGTAGGTGTAGGCCAGCCAGCGAAGGTTGACCGGCAGGTGCCAGAGCAGTGCGCAGCGCGCGAGCTGCACGGTTTGCAGGAGCGGGTTCCACTTTAGCACGTTCCAGACGATCGCGGATCCCTGGAACCGGCTGAGGGGATAAAAAATGGCGCTGGCCCACAGGATGATTTGTGAAACGAATTGAATCATCTGGGTGATATCGCGGAAAAACACGCCAATCGCGGCGAGGAACCAGCAGAGACCGGTCGTCAGCAATAAATGGGGCAGCAGCACGACTGGAAGCCAAAGCAGGCCGGCCAGGGTGAGGCCGCGGCCCAGCACCGCGATGCCAAACAGCAGCAGCCCCAGGCTGATCAGCAGGTGAAACCAGAATGAGCTGATTTGCGCGAGCGGCAGCACCTCGAGCGGGAAGACAACTTTTTTGACGAGGTTCGGATTGCCCACGATGATGGTGGGCCCGATCCCCAGGGTCTCAGCGGTGACGTGGAACAAGATGAGGCCCAGAAATATGGCGAGCGCGATATCGACGGAGCTCTCCTGGGGCAGGAGGCCGAACTTGATTTTGAAAATAACCCCGAACACGAACATATAAAGCGCGAGCGAAAGCAGCGGATTGAGCACCGCCCAGATGATGCCGAGGTGGCTGCCGCGATGGCGCAGTTCGACCGCGCGCACGGTGAATTGCCACCACAAGTCGCGCTTGCGCGCAAAGTTGGTGGGGGAGGATGGGCGGCTTGGGTCGGGCATGAGAGAGGGAAAAGTAACCGGTGACAGGTTTCAAGTATCAGGAGTAGGTGTGCGGAACGCGACGGCGGAGTCAGTAATTTGTATTTAGGACTTCGGAAACCAAACCTTCACCACAAAGACACGAAGGACATAAAGATCGAAACTTAAATCCCCTTCATGGTTTCCGGGCTTCCTGCTTAAATCCATCTGCGATCATTCGTGTCATCCGCGGAGAAAAACTAATTACCAAATTCAAACGACCCATTACTATTCTTAAACAAACTTTAATTTTCGCGCGGCGAAAACCACCATGCGGAGGAGGAGCCAGCCGTGGCTCCAGCGCTGGATATTGGTCGTGCCATAGGTGCGTTCGCAGTAGCGGATGGGCACGTCGGCGATCTTCAGGTTGAGTTTGCCGGCGCCGAAAAGCAGGTCGAAGTCGCCGAAGGGATCGAAGTCGCCGAAATAGGCGCGCTGCGCGGCGATTTTTTCATAGTGGGCCCGGCTTAACACCTTGGTGCCGCACAGCGTGTCCTTCACCGACTGGCCCAGCAGCCAGGTGAAAAGCAGGCCGAAGGTTTTATTGGCGCAAAGGTTGAGGAACTGCATGGCCCGGTCTTCCATCGGGTAAACGAGGCGCACGCCGTTGGCGAACTCGGCCCGGCCGTTCGCGATGACATCGTAGAATTTCGGCAGCTCCTCCGGCGGCATGGTGAGGTCGGCGTCGAGGATCATGAGAATGTCCCCGGTGGCGGCGGCGAAGCCTTCGCGCACGGCGTTGCCCTTGCCCTTGCCGGATTGCCGGAGAATTTTGATGCGGCGCTGGGGAAAGGCCGCGGCGACGCGTTGGATTTCCTCCCAGGTGTTGTCGCGGGAATGGCCTTCCACAAAAATCAGTTCGGTGCCCGCGCCGAGCTCGGGCGTGCGCTCGACCGCGGCCTGGATGTTGCCGGCTTCGTTGCGGGCCGGGATGATGACCGAGGTGGTGAGCGGCCGCGTGGCGGCCAGGGGACGCCGCGGGCGGGCGACGAGGAAAACGGTCAGGCAGAAGGTTGGCAGCAGTGGCGCGAGCAGGCGGTTGAAAAACTTTTCCAGCAGGCCGAGCTGCAATGGCAGCAGCAGGCGGGGTTGGATTTGCAGCATTTCCCAGTCGGCCAGTTGCAGGAGATTGAGCATGTCGGTGGTCGCGAGCCAGCTGCTCTGCGGCTCGGGGCTTTTCAAGCCCAGCCACCTTCCGATCGAAAAAAATGGCCGCCACAGGGCCGAGGGATAATTGATGAGCAGCCGCGTGTCCGCATGGGAAACAGTGTGCAGTTTATCGAGGAGCTGCTGCACGTCGGTGGCGTAGTTGACCGTGTCGGAGACGATGATGACATCGAATTTTTCCGTGAGGGAAAGTTCTTCGCCGGCCTGCACGTGAAACTCCGCGTCCGGCACGCGCGCCCGCGCCGCCGTGATCCTGCGTTCCGAAAGATCGACGCCGACTTTACGGGTGGCGTGCAACCCGCCCAACAGCCCGCCCGTGCCGCAGCCCACCTCGAGCACGCTCGCGCCGGCCGGGATCAGCAGGTTGTAATAATGGGCGAGAATCCCGTGGTAGCCACGCGACACCCAGTTGGGGGTGGAAGGGGCGCTTTCGTAGAAGGCGCGCACCTTGTCGAGGTGGTGGCGGGTGATTTCCGAGCCAGGGGCGGCAGGCATGGTTTTATTGAGGATTTCTACACGAAGAGCGCAAAGAACGCCAAGCCGGTTAGCGTCCGGCCCCATATGTTTTTGAACACAAGATAGCGAAGCGTCATTTAAATTACACCATCCAAGTCCCCCAATCCTTCCAAGCTTTTACAGAAGAAAACGAAGGCAACAAAGAGCTGCTGGTATCTCTGTCATCAAAGGCAAAAGCAGGGCTGGCTTGGAAATTTGGCCCGAACCAACCCCAGACGCTTCGTTTCCTTGGTTACCTTCTGTGAAAAATTTCTACACCAAGAGCGCAAAGAAGAAGCTTCTAGACCGTTTCCTTTTCCAGCACCACGAGCAAGCGTCCAGCAAACGCGCGCGGACAAAGCGCGGCAATGCGGTCAAATCCGTGCATCAAGCCTTGGATGAAACGTCCGCCGAGCTGGGGCCGGGAAAAACCACCGGCGGCAAAATAAGCGAAACATGGCAGGGGTGCGACTTCACGCCAGCGCCAGCCCTCGAGCCGGCCGCGCGCTTCGCCCCACCAGAAAAGCCGGGTGGCCGAGCCCTGGGCGGCGTAATAATCCATATTCTCGGGTGAAAACCCCGGTGGGGCCTGCCAGGAAATTTCGTCTTTCAAGCCGACCGGCTCGTGATGAAAGAGGCCGTAAACGAGCCGACCGGTCCAGCTGGCCGCCGGTTCAAAGAGGATGAGCCGGCCGCCGGGCGCGAGCACGCGATGAAACTCGCGCAACGCTGTGCCCGGGTAACGCAGGTGGTGCCAGACGTCGAAGAGGATCAGGTTCGATACGCTGCCATCGGCGAAGGACAGCCGGTAGGCGTTCTCCTGCCGGTCGAGCCACGGGTTGGGAAACAGGTCGGTCGTGATGCAATGCGGAATGACCTCCTTGATATTGCCCATGCCGGAGCCCAGCTCGACGACGAGGCCGGGCCGGCTGGCGTCGGTGCGGGCCGCGATCAACTGGTAGAACCGGCGGTAATTTTCCTGGAGGTACGGCTTGCGCGCCCACGCCTCGCGATTGCGCTGGATTTCAACGTTGTGTTGTTCGACCGGCAGGGCCGTGGGTTTTTTCATCAGGAGGAGTAGCCGTAATTGGCCGGTGGTAATTGGTAGTTGGTTTTGATCCAACGCTTGCCGTGCCCTCAGAAGTTCGGCGAGCGAAGGATGATAGTTAGTTCGGACTACCGACTCCAAACGCTGAACGTCGAGTGACTAAAGACTAACTCCCAACTTCCAATCAATTCCCAACTACCAAATACTAACTATTAAATACCAATTACCAACGTCCTCCTTCGCCCCATTCGACAAGCTCAGGGCTTCGGAGGACAGGCCGCAGGCGTGCACATTTTTTTCTGCAACTCTTTCTTGCCGGCAAAGTCACACCCACTGCCCGCCTCATGCTTTCAGGATTGCCATCACCGTGAAAATGAAACGGGCTGACTCTTTGATTTCTTTAAACTGACTGCGTCCCCTGTGCTTTATCGTCCCCTGAAGTATATCCTTTTGGCCATCCTGGGCGTCCTGCCCGCGATGTTGGGTGCGCAGACACCGCCGTTGCCGGCCACCTTGCCGGAGGATTTTTTTCCGGGATTGCGCGATATCCTGCACTCCGCACTGCAGCAATCGCCGCAGATGATTTCGCAGAACCTCAACCTCGCTTCGGCGGAAGCCAGCCGTTACCAGGCGGCAGCGGGACAGTGGCCCAGCATTGGCGCTGGCACCAGCTATGGGGCCGGCCAGAACGCGATCGGCATCAATACCGTCCCGCACACGTCGGTTTTCCAAACGTATACCTATAGTTTTAGTGTCGGCCAGCCTCTTTATCACTGGGGTGCGCTGCAAGCCGCAACAGATATTGCCCACTTGCAGGTGCAAATCAGTGAACACCAGTATGCCCAGGCCTATGGCCAGCTCGCGACGACGCTTCGCTCACAATATCTTTCGCTCATCGCGCAAAAATTCCAATTGAGCAACGCGCACCTTTCGCTGGACCAAACCAAGGCTGCCGTCGCCTTGGTGGAGGACCGTTTCAAAAGCGCCGCGGCCACTTCGGACGATGTTACCAACGCCCATTTGCAGCTGGACGATGCCAATCTGTCGATTGATCGCGCCACGGAAAATTTCGCGCATGCCAAGCGGCTGTTCCTGCTGATAGCCGGTTTGTCCGAATTGGCTGATGATGCCATACCGGATGAAATCCCCAAGCCGGTTTATTCGGCCGAGACCGTCGAGGCGCTCCTGCAAAACTTTGAGAGCGGCGGGGCGCACAGCACTTTCCAGGCGCAAATTTACGACGACCAGATCAAGCAAAGTGAACTAAACTATAAAATCGCAAAATACCGTCTCTATCCGCACCTCGATTTACAGCTCGGTTTCAGCCAGCAAAACCAGAGCCAGGTGAGTGGCAGTACGGTTGCCAATAACCAAGTTTTCTCCGACAATGTCGGCGTGGGGGTCGGTTGGAGCATTTTTGACGGCTTTGCGACGCGCGGGGCCAAGCTGGCCGCCCTCACCGCCAAGCGACAGGCCGAGCGCGATCGCCAGACCTACTTCGACCAGACCCTGGAGCAGGCGCGGGAAGGCGAGCGGCAGCTCGTGTTTTCCGCCCGGGCCATGGCCATTGCCGAGCGGCGTTTTCAATTCAGCGAAGAAGCTTTGCAACGGGCCAAGGACAATTTCAAGCTACACACCCTTTCACCATCCGGGATGGACCAGGCCACGGCCAGTTTCCACCAGGCGCAAGCGGGGATTTTTGCCGCCCGCGCCGATTTTTTGTCCAGTTGGAGCGGATATCTTTCGTTGCTCAATATTGACCCTGTGTTCAATAACCTTTCCACCCGTTTCTTCAGCGATGCCAAATAAACCCTTCTTTTCCCGCGCCAGGCTGATTGTGGCAGTATCCGTCCTCATTGCGCTTGCGGTGGGGTTGATTTATTTCACCCGTCCGGTGGCCAAGGTCGTGCGCGTCATCCGAGGCCCGGCGGTCAAGGCGGTTCCCGGCAGCGTAATGGTGGCCGCCGAATACGAGATGGAGCTCAAAAGCGAACTGGGCGGCCATATCATCAAAAGCGCGCTCGATGAGGGCAAGCACGTCAAGGAGGGCGAATTCCTCGTGCAACTCGACACCGGCGGGATCGAGATCGAAATCGAAAAACTGCAGATCGATGAAGATATGCTGAAGAAACGCATCGCGGTCGGCTCGCCCGCCCAGCTCTCGCTCGAAGGAGCGAAGGTCGGCTTCGCCGATGCCGAACGCCTGCACAAACTTGGCCAGATGTCCGACACTGATTTCGAAAATCAGCAGCGTGGCTTCGAGTCGGTCCAATGGCAGGTCAAGTTGGAGCAGATTGCCAATCAGAACCTGATCGACGTCGATGAGAATGCCCTCAAGTCCATGCGTCGTGATCGTGACAAGATGACCATCACCGCGCCCTTCGATGGCGTCGTTTCGAAAGTCCTGGCCCGGCCGGGCGCCCTGATCGACGCCGGCACGCCCATTGCCGTGCTCATTTCCACCGACCGCAAGGTGGTGGCCCGCATCAGCGAGGAAGATTTCGCCGGCATTCGCCTTGGACAGAAAGCCTCGGTGCGTTTCCTGGGTTACAGCGATGAGCTGCATCTTGCGTCGGTCAGCAAAATCCTGCCCACGGCCGATCCCGACACGCAACGCTATGAGGTTTTTCTCGACGTCGATTTTCCCATCGAACTGCTGATCCCGGGGCTGACCGGCGAGGTCAGTATTGTCGTCGGCGAGCATGAGAATGCGCTCATCGTCCCGCGCCGCGCCCTTTTCGGCAACAGCCTCTTCGTGGTCAAAAAAGGCCAGGTGCAGTTGCGCAAGGTGACGGTCGGCTTCGTGGGACTCAATGAGGCGGAAATCCTCGATGGCGTGGGGGAAGGGGAGCGGGTCATCGTCGAGGAGACCGACCTTTTCCGTGACGGCGATCACGTGCGCAGTGTCATCCTTCCGCAATAAGCCCGTCCCGACGTTCCCGCTGTGCCGCCCAATCTGCAGATCGCCTACCGCTTCCTCACGGCCAAGAAACGTTCCATGATGATGAGCCTCGCCTGCATCGTGCTCGGGGTCGGGCTCTATGCGGTCACGCAGGCGACGACCAGCGGCTTCGAGGAATTTTTTATCAAGACCATCCTCGGCGCCGACGGCGCCATTCGCATCGAGGACGAGATCCAGGACACCATCCGCTCCATGGCCGCGGGTGGGGTCAACACCGATTCAAGCTTCAAGGTCATCGAAAAAGAAGGCCGCAAGTATATCCCGGGCATCGAGCAACCCAAGCTCATCATGGACGCGTTGCGGCGTTTCAACAATGTCTCCGGCGTGGCCGAAGTGCTGCGCGGCGATGTCGTTATCGACACCAGTTTCAAGAACGATCGCGCGCAGGTTTACGGCATCAACCTGGAGGATTACCTCAAGGTTTCCGACCTAAAGGGACATGTCGTGCAGGGCTCGCTGGAAGATTTTCGTGACAAACCGGACGAAGGGGCGCTCGTCGGCCGCATCCTGGCCGAGCGCGTCCAGCTTTCCGTCGGCGATTCCTTCATCCTGCAAGTTCAAGGCCAGAGCCGCCGCTATCGGGTTGCCGCCATTTTCGAGACCGGCGTGCGCGACATCGACCAGGTGCGGGTTTATCTTCATCTCAGCGAGGCCCGCTCGCTCCTGGAGAAACCCACCGGGGCAACCTTCATCCAGGTCAGTCTCTACAATGAAAACCGCGCGATGGAGGATGCCCAGCAAATGGAGCGAACCCTTTATCACAGTGCTGCGCCCTGGCAGGAGCGTGAAAAGGAATGGCTCGAGGTTTTCGGGGCGTTGCGCAAATCGACCGCGATCACGGTGTGGGTGTTCTCGGCGATCGCTGCGCTCGCGATGTTCAGCACGCTCGCGATGATCGTGTACGAGAAGACCAAGGACATCGCGATCCTGCGCTCGATGGGTTATACCCGTGAAGACATCTCGCACATCTTTCTCTGGCAGGCGGTGATCGTGCTTGCGATCGGCACGGTGCTCGGCTGCCTGTTCGGCGTGGTCGCGACCTACGCCATTTCGCAAATTCCCCTTCGCATCCACACGATTTTCACCACGGACACGTTTGTCGTCGCCTGGTCCGTCTGGCACTACGTCAAGGGCGTGCTCATCTCGACGTGTTTTGTCATGATGGCCAGCCTCATCCCCGCCCGCCGCGCGGCGCGGTTTGAACCCGGCGATGTCATCCGCGGCACGGCGCAATAGGAAATGCCTCAAACTGTCATGACTGAGCCTGCAGACAATATTGCGATTCGCTGTGAAAACCTGCACCGCTATCTCGGTCACGGCGAGGGCCGCGTGCACGTGCTCAAGGGCGTTTCTTTCGAGGCCCAGCGCGGCCAGGTTTACGCCATCGTCGGCCCGTCCGGCTGCGGCAAGAGCACCCTGCTTTATCAGCTCGGCCTGCTCGACCAGCCCGACGACGGACGGATCTGGATCAACCACCAGCTCATGTCGAATAACGACGACGCCGCGCGCACCGCCGCGCGCGGCGAGCACATCGGCTTTGTCTTCCAGTTTCACTTTCTCATGTCGGAGTTCACCGCGCTTGAGAACGTGATGATGCCCATGCGCAAACTCGCCCGCCTGGCGCCCGCGGAGATGGCCGAACGCGCCCGCTCGCTCCTCGCCGCGGTCGGCCTCGGGGAAAAAACCCACCGTCTCCCCACCCAGCTTTCCGGTGGCGAGCAGCAGCGCGTCGCCATCGCCCGGGCGCTGGCCAACCAGCCCGTCATCCTGCTCGCCGACGAACCCACGGGCAATCTCGACCACGCCAATTCCACCCTGGTATTTGAACTGCTGATGCGCCTGGCCAAGGAAAACGGCCAGGCGATCGTCCTCGTCACGCACAATCCCGACATCGCGAACCGTTGCGACGTCGTCCGGCCCATGCGTGATGGCCTATTTGTGTAGGGTGGTAAAAGTATCAGGTGGCTGGGATCAAGTGGCAGGTATCAGGTATCAAGTACCAGGATTAGGAGTCAGTAATTCGGTGCTGAATTTGGAACTTGGTCCCTGGTAATTCGCTCGAAGCGCGCTCTTGTTACTTGTTACCTGTCACTTGTCACTTGGTTGTTCGGCGGCAGCTGCTCCCAGCCCATGATTAGAAGCAGCACACGGGTGTAGCGCTGCAGCTTATTCTTTTGAAATGACAAAAAATGCACAATTTTTGGTTTACATTCAAAAACCGCGTCCCTTGTTTCGGCGACTGCCTTTCAACACATCAATTCGCACGCCGTGAGCCACGACCCGTCGCGCAAGACTTTCTTGCTGAAACTACTCGGTCTTACCGCCGGGGCCGGCTTTGCCGCCCGGTTCTTTAACCGTGCCGCGAAGCATGCCGCGGCCAAAGCGCCGGCGTCCGCGCCCATTGCGCTGCGCACCGAGCCCAGAGCCATCGCCCGCCGCGCCGATACCGTCTAAGCCGCGCCGCCTGCGAATTCACCCACGGCCATGTCGAAAATTTTCCCCAAGTCGGTCAATGCGCTCCCGCTGCAGATTGTCATTTATCTCTTTGTGCTCGGTGGCATTGCGACGGCGGCGGTCACCTACTACATGACGCCGAAATATACGCGGGTCGGCTATGCGCCCGTGCAGCCCGTGCCTTTCAGCCATGCGATCCATGCCGGGCAGCTCGGCCTCGACTGCCGCTACTGTCATAGCAATGTCGAAAAATCGCCGAACGCCACGGTGCCGACCTCGCAGACGTGCATGAACTGCCACAGCCTGGTGAAGGCGAACAGCCCGTTGCTGGCCATCGTCCGCGCCAGCTTCCAGTCGGGCGACCCCGTGCCGTGGGTGCGCATCCACCAGGTGCCCGACTTTGCCTATTTCAACCACGCCATCCACGTGAACCGCGGCATCAGTTGCGTCGAATGCCACGGTCATATCAACCAGATGGATCGCGTGCACGAGGTGCAGTCGCTCAGCATGGGTTTCTGCCTTAACTGCCACCGGGACCCGGCAAAGTTCGTGCGCGAGCCCAAGGATGTCTTTAATCTCGATTCGCCGCGCATCGCCGAGGCCAAAGGCGAGGACGCGGCGGTCAATTTCGTGCACGACTGGAAAATCAACCCGCCGCAAAACTGCTCCGGCTGCCACCGATGAAACGCAAAGTTGTCCATCCCGCACCGACCGAACGCGAGCTCACTGGCCCGCGCTACTGGCGTAGCCTTGACGAGTTGGCGGACACACCGGGCTTCCGCGAGCACCTCGAACGCGAATTTCCCCAGGGCGCCTCGAACCTCGACGGCGTGGACCGCCGCCAGTTCTTCAAGCTCATGGCCGCCTCGTTTGCGCTCGGCGGCATCGGGCTCGCCGGCTGCCGCCGCCCGGAATCCTATATTTTGCCCTACGGCAAATCCGTCGAAGGCGTCGTGCCCGGCCTGCCGCTATACTTCGCTACTGCGATGCCACTGCGCAAATCGGCCATCCCGCTCCTGGCCGAGACGCACCAGGGCCGCCCGACCAAGCTCGAAGGCAATCCCAGCTACGCGCCCCATGGCGGCGCCAGCTCGCTCCTCGCGCAGGCGTCCGTGCTCGACCTTTACGATCCCGATCGCGCCACCGCGCACACGAAAAACGGCGCCGTGCTCGATGTCGCCGGGTTGAACGACCTGCTCGCCTCTGTCGGAAAAAATTATTCCGCCGCCGGCGGCGCCGGCCTGGCGTTCCTCGCCGGTGAATCGAGTTCACCCACGCGCGCCGCGCTCGTTGCGCGCCTGAAGGCAAAATTTCCCCGCGCCGTCTGGGCCGAGTACGAGCCGGTGCAGGACGAACCGCCGCTCGCCGCCGCGCAGGCCGCCTTCGGCCAGGCCGTCAAGCCGCTCTACCAGTTCGCCAAGGCCCGGCGCATCGTCAGCCTCGACAGCGATTTTCTTTCCGCCGAAGCCGGCAGCCTTTATTATGCGCGCGAGTTCGCGAAGGGCCGCCGCGTCCGCACGAAGGACGACGACATGAACCGGCTCTACGTCGCGGAGAGCGGATACACCATCACGGGCGGCATGGCCGACCACCGTCTCCGCCTCGCCAGCAGCCACATTGTGCTCCTGGCCGCGGCCCTGGCCTCAAGGATCACCGGCGATAGCGACTACGCCAAGTTTGCCGATGGTCTCGAGGTCGATTCGAAATGGCTCGATGCCTGCGCCGCCGACCTTCTGGCCAACAAGGGAACCAGCCTCGTCCTCGCCGGAGCGCACCAACCCGCGACCGTGCACGTGCTCGCCTATGCGATCAACGCCGCGCTCGGCAATATCGGCGAGACCGTCGACTTTGTCGCGGTCGAACCGTCTGGCGCCGCCACGCTCGCTGACCTTGCGGCCGCCCTCGCGGCCGGTCAGGTCAAAACTCTCGTCGTCCTCGGCGGCAATCCCGCCTACAACGCGCCCGCCGATCTCAATTTCGCCACGCTGCTCAAAAACGTGCCCGAGGTCATCCGCTACGGCGGTTACGTGGACGAAACTTCACAATCTGCGGGTGTGCAGATTGCCGCCGCGCATTATCTCGAATCGTGGGGCGACGCGCGCACGGTCGACGGCACCATCGTGCCCGTGCAGCCGATGATCCTGCCGCTCTTTGGCGGCCTCACCGAAATCGAAGTGCTTGCCCGCATCGCCAGCGAGCCGACGGTCGATCCCTACGCGCTGGTTTTCGACACGATCACCAAAATCGCCGGCGGCGACGCCTCGGCGGCGTTCAACAAGTTGCTGCACGACGGCCTGCTCGAAAACTCGGCTTACGAAAAAATTCCCGTCGAATTCAGCGCCCAGCGCACGAGCAGCCTGTTTGCCAGCGCATCTCAGCCCGTCGCGCTTTCCCGGACCAATCTCGAGATCCGTTTTGCGGCCGACTACAAGGTCGATGACGGCCGCTTTGTGAACAACGGCTGGCTGCAGGAATGCCCCGATCCCATCACGCGACTGACGTGGGACAACGCCATCCTGATCAGCCCCCGCCTGGCCAAAGAACTGGGCGTCGATCCCAAGGGCGCACTGATGCAGGTGGCTCGGGTCGATCTCGCCGATTTCGACAAGGGCAAGGAAAACGCCTTCATCGCCGAAGTGACCGTGGGCGGCCGAAAAATCCGCGGCCCGATGCACATCCAGCCCGGCCTGTCCAATTACACCATCGTGCTCCCGTTGGGCTATGGCCGCTCGGTCACCGGCTCGGTCGGTCGCGGCACGGGCTTCAATGCCTACCTGGCGCGGACCAGCGATGCGCCGGAGTTTGTCACCGGCGGTCTGATCACGGTCACCCGCGAGCGCATGATTCTCGCCAACACGCAGTGGCATTGGTCGATGGAAGGCCGCGACATTGTGCGTGAGGACAACTTCGACGATTACCAAAAAAATCCCGACTACGTTCACGCCATCGGCCTCGAGGCGCACAGCCCGTCGATCCTCGGCGAGGAAGGCGACAAGATGTCGCTGGCCGACCAGGTTTCGAAACTTCCGCGCGGCAATTCCCTCTACGTCACGCCGGAGTTTACCGGTCCCCAGCAATGGGGCATGAGCATCGACCTCAACACCTGCACCGGTTGCAACGCCTGCGTCGTGGCCTGCCAGGCCGAGAACAACATTCCCATCGTCGGCAAAGACCAGGTCTCGCGCGGCCGTGAGATGCACTGGATCCGCATCGACCGCTATTACTCGAGCGGCTCGGCGGACAACTACGAGATTCCCGAGGAGCCGCAGGCCAGCGTGCAGCCGGTCGCCTGCTCGCAATGCGAACTCGCGCCGTGCGAGATGGTTTGCCCTGTCAATGCCACGGTGCACGACGAGGAAGGCCTCAACGTCATGGCCTACAACCGCTGCATCGGCACGCGGTATTGCGCCAACAACTGTCCCTACAAGGTGCGCCGTTTTAATTACTTTGACTGGAACAAGCGCTCCATCGGCCATTTCTACGAAGGCCCGCTCGGTCCCGACGGCATGCCCGAGTTGCTCAAGATGGTGAAGAACCCGGAAGTCACGGTCCGCATGCGCGGCGTGATGGAGAAGTGCACCTATTGCGTGCAGCGCATCGAGGGCGCGAAAATCCAGCACAAGGTCAAGGTCGCCCAAGCTGGCGATCCTTCCGATATCGTGCTGCCCGACGGCGCGGTCCGGACCGCCTGCCAGCAAGCCTGCCCGGTCGAGGCCATCATATTTGGCAATATTCTCAATCCCGACAGCGCCGTTTCGAAGGCCAAGGCGCAGGATCAGGATTACGCGCTGCTGGCTTATCTCAACACCCGCCCGCGCACGACCTACCTCGGCAAATTGCGCAACCCGAATCCCGCCATGCCCGACTACACCGTGCCGCTCAGCCGCAAGGAAATGCAGCAGCATAACGGCACGCCGGTCGAAGGAGAGGGGAGCGACGAGGAGAAATCGTCAGGCAATCCTGCCGTCGCGCCCGCCGCAAAAACTGGAGGACCGACCTAATGGCCCACATCGAAGACGCCACCACTGAATCCCCGGCCATCCTCGCCGAGGTTGCGCCCGCATCCCTGCCGCGTCCCGTGCTGGTGGCCAACAACCGCAGCTTCGGGTGGATCACCGATAAGATCTGCGGCATTGCCGAGGAGAAGACACCCGTTTGGTGGTGGTGGTGCTTCGGGGTCGCATGCTTTGTCGCGTCGTTCACGGTCTTCGGCCTCATCTATCTTGTCTCGACCGGCATTGGCGTGTGGGGCCACCGCAGCCCGGTCAACTGGGCGTGGGATATCGTCAACTTCGTCTTCTGGATTGGTATCGGCCACGCCGGCACGCTCATCTCGGCGATCCTTTGCCTGCTGCGCCAAAAATGGCGCACATCGATCAACCGCTCGGCGGAGGCCATGACGATTTTCGCAGTCGTCTGCGCCGCGATCTTCCCCACGTTCCACGTCGGCCGTATCTGGTATGCCTGGTTTCTCGCCCCAATTCCGAATTCGAACGATATCTGGCAGAACTTCCGTTCGCCACTCGAGTGGGACGTGTTCGCCGTCTCGACCTACGGCACGGTCTCGGTCCTGTTCTGGTATGTCGGCATGGTGCCTGACCTCGCCACGCTGCGCGACCGCGCGGTGGTCAAGTGGCGGCAGGTTTTTTACGGCATCCTCGCGATGGGCTGGCGCAATTCCAGCCGCCATTGGAGCAACTACGAGATGGCCTACCTCGTCCTCGCCGGCATCTCCACGCCGCTGGTGCTCTCCGTGCATACCATCGTGTCGTTCGACTTCGCCGTGTCATTGATCCCCGGCTGGCATACGACCATCTTCCCGCCCTATTTCGTCGCGGGCGCCATCTTCTCCGGCTTCGGCATGGTGCTCACGCTCATTCTGCCGCTGCGCGCCGTCTACCGGCTCGAGGACTTGGTCACGCAGTACCACATCGACTGCATGTGCAAGATCACTTTGGCGACCGGCACCATGGTCGGTTACGCCTACGCGATGGAGTTCTTCATCGCATGGTATGGTGCGAACCCGAATGAAGGTTTCGCTTTCATCAACCGCGCGTTCGGCCCCTATGCCTGGGCTTACTGGATCATGATCACCTGCAACGTCATCACGCCGCAGCTCTTCTGGTTCAAGAAAGTCCGCCAGAACATCCCGCTCGTCTGGATCCTGTCCATCTTCGTCAACGTCGGCATGTGGTTCGAGCGCTTCGTCATCATCGCCACGTCGCTGGCGCGCGACTTCCTGCCCTCGAGCTGGGGCTATTACTCGCCGAGCTTCGTGGAAATCTTCACCTTCTTCGGCACGTTCGGCGTGTTTTCCGTGCTGTTCCTGCTCTTCATCCGCTTTCTGCCCATCATGCCGATGGCCGAGATCAAGGCCGTCACGCCGCAGGCCGACCCGCACGGCGGCTCCGACCACCACTAATCGCCCGCCGCCATGCCCAAACAATTTTACGGTTTGATTGCGATGTTCGAGACCACGCCCGAGGTCGTGTGCGCGGCGGAGAAGGTGCGCGATGCCGGCTATAAGTTCTGGGATGTGCACTCGCCGCTGCCCATTCACGGCATCGATCGCGCCATGGGCACGAAACGCTCCAATGTCCCGCGCATCTCGCTCGCCGGTGGCATCACCGGCTTCTGCACCGGCATGTCGATGATCTGGTTCACGGACGGCTTCGATTACAAGCTGACCGTCGGCGGCAAGCCGTTCTTCAGCCCGCTCTTCGCGTTCCCGGTCTCCTACGAGCTGACGATTCTTTTCACGGCCTTCGCGACCATCATTGGCATGTTTGTCCTCAACGGCCTGCCGATGCATTACCACCCGGTGCTCAAGTACCCGAACGTCGACCGCGCGACCAACGACCTTTTCTACATCGTCATCGAGTCGCGCGACCCGAAGTTCGACTCGCAGGCCACCCGCGCGCTCCTCGCCGAAATCGGCGGCCAGGCCATTACCGAACTCGAAGACTGACCTCCATGCGCACGGTTTACCTTATCACTTTTTTTCTCGTGGTGCTGCTGATCGCGGCCTTCGGTTTCCGCGGCACGATTTTCACCAAGCCGCCGATCGACGTTTTTCCCGAGTGGGCGTTTCCCGGCATGAAGCGCCAGGCGAAATACAAGGCGCAGTCGGCCAGCCCGCTTTTTGCCGACGGCCGCGCCGACCGGCCCTTGCCGGTCGGGGTTGTGTCCGCCGATTTCGGCCCGCTCGCGCAGCCGTTGCATGATGATTCGCACCTCTATGACGGGAAAAATTCCGACGGCACGTTTGCGCGCGGCTTCCCGGCCTCCCTCGTCATCGACGAAAAATTCATGGAACGCGGCCGCCAGCGCTTCACCATCTATTGCTCGCCCTGCCACGGCGGGCTCGGCGACGGCAAGGGCATCGTTTCCAAATACGGCATGGGCCCGGCTAATTTCCAGGACGATCGCATCCGCCAGATGACCGAAGGCGAAATTTTCAACACCATCACCCACGGCAAGAACACCATGATGCCCTATGCCGACAAACTTGTGCCCGCGGATCGCTGGGCTGTGATCGCCTACGTGCGCGCGCTTGAGCGCGCCCGCGCCGGCACGGCGGCCGATGTCCCGCCGGAACACCGCCAGGAGCTTGGCCTCAAATGAGCACCGAAGCCTCACCCATTCCCGCCGGTCTTCCCGTCGCCGCGCCCGCGTGCAAACGCTGCTGCGCGCTGATGGCCGGCCTCATCGGCATCGGCCTCACCGCGGTCGGCGCGCTCGTTTGCGGCGTCCAGATCGTCGCTTTTTCGTGGCTCGTCGGCATCATGTTCTGGACCGCCATCGCGATCGGCATGCTGCTTTTCATCATGATCCAGCACATCTTCGATGCCGGCTGGGGCGCCGTCATCCGCCGCCAGTACGAGCACGGCATCGCCGCTTTCAAGTGGCTCGGCTTGCTGTTTGTGCCGCTGCTCGTCGTTGCGATTTTTTACCCGAAACTCGCGCCCTGGCCGTGGATGGATTCGGCCCGCGTGGTCGAGGGGCACACGGTCGCGACCGATTTCATTTATCACAAAAAAGAAGCGTTGGTGAACTTGCCGGTGTTCGTCATTTGCTCGGTCCTTTTCTTTGTCATCTGGGTCTGGCTGTCCGCCCGCCTGCGCCGGGCCTCGTTCTCGCAGGACGCCGACGGCGATGTTCGCTGGACGCACATGAACCGTGTCACCTCGGCGGTGGGCATCCCGCTTACCGCCCTTACGCTCACGTTTGCCGCCATCTTCTGGATGATGACCCTTGAGTACCACTGGTTCTCCACGATGTACGGCGTTTACTATTTTGCCGACTGCATGCGCGGCGCCCTTTGTTGCGGTGCGCTCATCATGGTCTGGCTGTATCGACGTGGCGATTACAAGGGCATCCTGAACACGAACCATCTGCATTCGATCGGGCAGTTGATGTTCGCCTTCACGGTTTTCTGGGGCTACGTCGCGTTTTCCCAGTACTTCCTGATCTGGAACGCCAACGTCCCCGAGGAAACCTTCTGGTTTAACGAGCGTGAAATCGGCCAGTGGTGGTATGTCGGCATGGCCCTGGTGTTTTTTTATTTCCTGTTTTCGTTCCTCTTCCTGCTGTCGTACCGCAACAAGATCGTCCACCAGCGCATCAAGTTCATCGCTGTTTGGAACCTCGTCTTCCTTTTCGTCGATATCTGCTTCAACGTCCTGCCCGCGTTCAAGGCGGCGAACGGCGACCCGCAGCCCTTCCTGCATCCGGCCTTGCTTTGGTCGATCACCTCGATCCTCGGCATCGGCGGCGTGTGCGTGTGGGCTTACCTGAAAAGCTTTCCCACGCAAAAACTCATTCCCATCCGCGATCCGCGCATCGGCGAATCCCTGACTTACCATGAGCCTTCCGCCTGAAGCCAACTCCAAAGCTGTTTCATGGGTTTCCGTGGCCGCCGTCTTCGGCTGCTTCGCGCTTTTCCTTTTGATCATTTATATCGCCTACCTGCCGCAGCGGGAAAAGACCGACGAGGCCGATCTCTCGCAGGTTTCGGCCGATGATCGCTGGCAATATTCGCCCGAAGGCCGCGCCGACAAACTCAAGGATCTGCGCGCCCACGAGCAGACCGAACTCACCACCTACGGATGGATCGACGAGAAGGCCGGCGTTGTCCGCCTGCCCATCGACCGGGCGATGGAGCTCACCCTGCAATCGCTCCAGGCCAGGAAATAACCTTCCACCGTTTTTCCGAGATGACCACCACTCCAACCAACGCCGCCGAGCCGGAAGCCAGCGATATCGACACTTCCGCCCGCTGCCCGCTGCTGATTTTGATCGGCTCCGCGATCGCCTGGCTCGTGGTTGGCGGGGTGCTCGCGCTCATCGCTTCCATCCAGCTGCATACGCCTGAGTTTCTGGCCCATTGTCCCTTTCTCACTTACGGCCGCATGCAGGCGGCGCAGGAAACGGCCTTTCTTTACGGCTGGGCCATCAACGCCGGCCTCGCCGTCTCGCTCTGGCTTCTCTCGCACCTTGGCGGTGCGCCGCTGCGCGCGACCGGCCTCGCTGCGGTCGGCGCGATTTTCTGGAATCTTGCCCTGACGGTTGGCCTGGTGGGCATTCTCGCGGGCGACCTCACGGGATTCTCCTCCTTTCAACTGCCCGCCTACGTCCAGCCCTTCATGTTCGTCGCTTACGCCGCGGTCGCGGTGGCCGGCGTGCTGGCGTGGACGGGCCGCCGCCACGCCTTCACCTTTGCCACGCAGTGGTATGCGGTGGCCCCACTGTTCATTTTTCCGTGGGTGTTTTCCGTCGCGCAGGTCACGCTGCTGTTTGCGCCCGTGCATGGCACGATCCAGGCCGTCGTCGCCGCTTGGTTCGGCCAGAATCTCGGCGCGCTCGTGCTGGCGCCGTTCGCACTCGCCGCGGCTTATTATTTGCTGCCGAAAATTTCCGGCCGCCCGATCCATCATTACGATTATGCCGCCCATGGCTTCTGGGCGCTGCTCGTCATTGGCGGCTGGGCCGGCGGCCGCCAGCTCATCGGCGGGCCGGTGCCGGTTTGGGTCGCGACGACGGGCATCATCGCGAGCGTGCTGCTGTTGTTTCACTACGTGGTCGTGGGGGTCAATCTCGGCGGTGCCTTGTGCCCGCGCGGCAGCACGGCACTGCGTTTTACCGGGATCGGCCTGAAGGCCTATGTCCTCGGCGGGGTGCTCAACGCGGTGACGTCCATCCGCGCGGTGGCGAAGTTCAGCCAATTTACGTTCTTCTCCGCGGCGCAGACGCAGCTTCTGCTCGGCGGCGCGTTCACCTTCATGGTTTTTGGCGCGATTTATTTTCTCGTGCCGCGGCTGGCGGGCAAGCCCTGGCCGTCGTCCGCGCTCATCCGCATTCATTTCGCCGCGGTTCTGTCCGGCCTGGTGCTCAAGGTTGGCGGGCTGTTCGTGGCGGGCTGGATCCAGGGCGGTGATCTCAATCACACGGCCGTCAGTTTCCCGGCCATCGCCGGGCATGTGCGGATGTGGCTGATCGCGGCCACGGCCGGCCAGGCGCTGACGCTGCTCGGCAGCCTTGTGCTTGCCCTCAATTTTTCGTGGCTCCTCGTCGTTTGCTTCAAACAGCCAGCCAAGGAACTGCTCTGCGGGTCCGCGGCCGTGGAGGTGCCGGTCTCATGAAAAGTTCGCCGTTGTTTTTTCTCGGCCTTTTTGCCGCGCTGGCGCTTTCGCTGACGGCGCTCGTGCTCGCGACCAACGCCCAATACGGCAGCCTCGCGCCTTTTGCCGATGCCACCGTGGGTGCGGCGTTCCCGCAGGCGCCGCTGGGCCTCGCCGCGCGCGGGCACATGGTTTACCGGGACCTTGGCTGTGCCGCCTGCCACACGCAGCAAGTCCGCCGCGCCGACTTCGGCCACGACAAGGAACGCGGCTGGGGCGACCGCCAGAGCGTGGCGCGCGATTATGTGCACGAGGATCGCGTGCTGCTGGGCGATATGCGCATCGGCCCGGATCTTACCAATTTCGGCGCGCGCGCGACGGCCCACGGCCTGGGCGCGGCGCAACTCCTGGCCTTCCTGCACAACGGCCAGGGCGCGATGCCCGCGTATCCCTTTCTCTTCGCGAAACGGCTGGTCACCGGCCAGCGCTCGCCCGAGGCGCTCACGATTCCGGACTCTCCGGACTACGAACTTGTGCCCACGCCCCGCGCCGAGGCGCTCGTGGCCTACCTGCTCAGCTTGAGTGCCGACCACGAATATCCAGAAACCAGGCAGCCGGCACCGGAGAAAGGGACCAAATGAGCACACCGCCCAACGATCCCCGCCTTGAACCGGCCGCTCTCTCTGATGACAGCCTGCTCGCCGTGCACGAAAAGATTTTCACGGAGAAACCCGACATGCACGGCGGATACTCCGCGCTGCCCCTGGCGCTGCTGTTCTTTTTCAGCGCACTGATCTTCTTCTCCGGCACCTACCTCAACCGGTTTTCCGGCGGCTTCAGTGCGATGATTTACAACGAGAATTTAAAGCCGGTGATTGGCGGTTCCGCGGTCCAGAAACTCGATCCGGTGGCGATGGGCAAGATATTGTTCAACTCGGCCGGTGCTTGCGTGACCTGCCACCAACCCAATGGCCAGGGCGTGCCCGGCGTGTATCCGCCGCTGGCCGGCTCCGAGTGGGCGCAGGGCAGTGCCGACCGGGTGATCCGCATCGTGCTGTTCGGCCTGCAAGGCCCGGTGCACGTGCGCGGCGCCGACTTTGGTGCCGCCGTCATGCCGGCCTTCGGCCCGACCGGGACGTTTGGCTGGAGCGACGAGAAAATTGCCGACGTGCTGACTTACGTGCGCCAGGAGTGGGGCAACAAAGCGGCGCCCATCACACCCGAGCAGGTCGCGGCCATTCGCACCGCCGAAGCCAGCCGCACCAAGGCGTGGATCCAGGACGAATTGCTGAAAATTAAGTGAGGGCGCTTGCCCTTTGCTGCTATACTTGGCAAATACCATTTGCCATGACAGCCGACGCGATTCGCGAAGCCTTGCACACCGTTCCTTTTGTCCCCTTCGCCTTACAGGTTGTCGGAGGGAAAAAATATGCCGTTCCGCACCCTGATTTTGTGGCGATATCTCCGACCGGTCGAACGCTTGTGCTTTATACTGAAGGAGATCGTTCCACGGTGATCGATATTGCGCTCGTCTCGCAATTGGAGCGCCAGAGTTCTGCGGCATAGTGGAAAAGTAGCAGGTGTCAGGTATCAAGTATCAGGATTAGGCTTTAGGACTCAGGAGTGGTCAGCCATCTTGGAACTTGATACCTGTTACTTGTTACTTCGGGTTTGCCTGTACTTGGATGTTGAACGTTGGGCGTTGAATGTTCGCCGGCCTACTCCCCCAGTTTTTTCCCGGGCACGAGGTAGCCTTGCACGTAGTCGCGCACGGCCTCGGCCAGCGGGGTGACCGGCTTCGCGTAACCGCTGGCGCGCAGCTTGGAAATGTCGGCTTGCGTGAAATATTGGTATTTGTCGCGCAGCACCGCGGGCATGTCGATGAACTCGATCTTCGGTTCGCGTTTGAGCGCGGAGAAAATTGCCGTGGCCAGTTCGATCCACGTGCTGGCCTGGCCTGAGCCGAGATTGTAGAGGCCGCCGGCCGAGGCTCCTTTTTTGGTCGTGAAGTGGAGGGTCATATCGACGGCATCTTTCACGTAGAGAAAATCTCGCTTCTGCCCGCCGTCCTTGAATTCGGGGTGGTAGCTCTTGAAGAGGCCAACTTTGCCCGTTGCGAGAATCTGCTGGTAGGCCTTGTGCACGAGCGAGCGCATGTCGCCCTTGTGGTCTTCGTTCGGGCCGAAGACGTTGAAATATTTCACGCCCACGATGCGGTCGAACCAGCCCTGCTGCTGCGCATGGAGGTCGAACTGGTGTTTGGAATAGCCGTAAAGATTGAGCGGGTGCAGGTGGACAAGGTCGTCGCTCTTGTCATCCATGCCGGCCGATCCGTCGCCATAGGTCGCGGCCGACGAGGCGTAGATGAAGCGTGCGCCCTGCGCCAGGGCCCATTCGGCCATTTCCTTCGTGTAGAGAAAATTATTGTCATCGAGATAGGCTTGGTCGCTTTCGGTCGTCGATGAACACGCGCCGAGATGAAACACGGCCGAGAAATGGCCAAACGCTGCGGAACTCTGCGCCACCCGGCGGCGGAAGGCCTCGGCCTCGACATAACTCGCGAATTTCAGCGCCTGCAGGTTCCGGCGCTTTTCCTGAAAATCGGCCTCGGTGCTGTTCCGCTTCTTGTCCGGATCGAGGACATCCGTGATGGTGATATCCGTGATCCCGCGCTGGTTGAGCGCCCAGACAAGGGCGCTGCCGATGAAGCCGGCGCCGCCGGTGACGAGGATGCGGGCATGAAGGGTGTCCATCAGCCTATTTGAACCACGAAGTCACGAAGGACACGAAGATTTTTTCACTTCGTGATCTTTGCGCCTTCGTGGTTATCCTTCCTTCGACAATTCTTCCGAGCGGATTTTTGCGGCGAGGACGGTCTCTTTGATCAGGCCGCGGAAATCGCGCGCTTCCATCCGTTTCAATCCGGCGAAGGTGGTGCCGTTGGGCGAGGTGACTTGGTTGCGCAGTTCTTCCGCCTCCGCGCTGCTTTGGGCCATGAGCTTGGCGGAGCCGAGGATGGTTTCGAGCGCGAGTTGATAAGCCGCGGCGCGGGAAAGTCCGACCGCTTCGCCGGCATCGCGGAGCGCCGCGGCGAACTCAAACACGTACGCCGGGCCGCTGCCGCTCAGGGCGGTGACGGCGTCGAGCTGCGGTTCCTCGACTTCGACCATTTTGCCGAGCGCGCCGAGGATCGTGTTGACGAGTGCGCGATCGGAATCGCTGAGCGGCTTGAGCGCGCACCAGCCGGTGATGCCGGCGCCGATCTGGCCGGGCGTGTTGGGCATGGCGCGGACGATATTGCGGGCCCGGGGAAAAGTCTGGGCCAGGCGGCCGATGCGTTTGCCGGCGAGGATGGAAAGGACGAGCTTGCCCGCGGTGAGCTCGGCGAGGCGGGCGTCGAGGGCGGCGAGTTGCTGGGGCTTGCAGGCGAGCACAAGGCCGTCCGCATTTTTCAGCAGCGCGGTGAGGTCGGTGTGCGCGACGATGCCAGTGCGGGCGGCCAGGACCTTGGCGGTGTCGTCGTCGCCGCCGATGCAGGCGAGATCGGACGGGCGCGCGGCTTTTTTGGCGAGCAGTCCGTCAACCATCGCGGAGGCCATGCGGCCGGCGCCGAGGAAAGCGAGTCTATCCATTTATAACTTCCTCTTCCTTGGGTTGCTCAATGGGGAGTTGCATGACGGCGATGGTGCCGCCGCCCGGGCGGTTGACCAAAACGACCTCGCCAGCCATGCTTTGAAACGTGTGGCGCGCGATGGTGAGGCCCATGCCGACGCCGACCGTGCGCTTGGTGCTGACAAAAGGCTCGAACATGCTGTCGCGGATTTTGGGATCCACGCCGCAACCTTGGTCCTCAATGCGAATCTCCACAAATTTGCCTTCATTGGGCTTCTCGATGAGCTGGGTCGTAATGGTGACAGGATGGGTTTTGACCTTCAGGCCGTCGTAGCTTTCCCATGCATTGATCAGGATTTTGGCCACGGCATCCTCGAAGGCTTCGACGTGCGTCTCGATGAGCAACTCGCCCAACGGATTGTTCAGCGTGACCGCTTCCGTGATTTCGTTGTCGGACTGATAACGCCGTATACTGCCTTCCAGCAGATGCTGCAGGTTGCATTTGGCCAGTGCGACCGGGCCTTTCCCTGCCACGGAGCTGAGTTGCTTGATGATGGTGATGATGCGCTGGGCGGCCATCTCGGCCTGCCGGGCGTTGTCTTTCACCTCGTTGGGTTTGTCGCAATGGCTCTTGACGAGATCGAGGTAGCCCATGACGACGCCGAGAAGATTGTTGAGATTGTGGGCGATGCCCTGGGTGATCGCACCAATGGTGGCAACGCGCCGCGCCTCGACGAGGCGGGCTTGCAGGTCGAGCATCTCGCGGTTGATCACGACGAAGCGGAGTTGCGTCTGCACGCGCGCGAGGGTTTCGTCGAGGTCGATGGGCTTGGTGATGTAATCGACGGCACCGACGCCGAGGCCCTCGAGTTTGCCTTCCTTCGAGCTGCGCGCGGTGATGAAAATGACGGGGATGGAGCGGGTCTCATCTTTTTCCTGCAGGCGCTGGCAGACTTCGATGCCATCCATGTCGGGCATCATGACGTCGAGCAGGATCAAATCGGGCTTCTCGCGCTCCACGATTTCAAGCGCCTCCTGCCCGGTGTAGGCGGTCGCGACATGGATGCCTTCGCGTTCCAGTTTGCGTTTGAGCAGCTGGACATTGATCGGCTGGTCATCGACGACCAAAATTTTAGGAATGGACATCCTGAGACGAGATAAGGGGACCGGCGGCAACGTGGCAACCCTGCGATTGTCCTCTATTATCAACGAATTGCGCTGCCGAGTCAGGCCGTTTTTTGCTGCCGGTGGGCTTTCAGGGTGTTTTTCATCAGCATGGCGACGGTCATGGGACCGACGCCGCCGGGCACAGGCGTGATTTTGCCCGCAAGGGGCGCAACGCTGGCGAAATGCACGTCGCCGACCAGGCGGTAGCCGGTTTTTTTGGCGGGGTCGGGCACGCGGTTGATGCCGACGTCGATGACGACGGCGCCGGGTTTGACCATGTCGGCCGTGACAAACTCGGGCCGGCCGATGGCGGCGATGAGCACGTCCGCGGTGCGCGTGATCGCGGGCAGGTCCCGCGTGGCCGAGTGGCAGACGGTGACGGTGGCGTTGGATTTTTTTTGCAGGGCGAGCAGCGCGACGGGCTTGCCGACGAGCAGGCTGCGGCCGAGCACGACGACATGCTTGCCCTTCAAGTCCACGCCGCTGCGGGTGAGCAATTCGATGATGCCGGCCGGCGTGCAGGAAACGAAGCCGCTGGCGTCATCCTGGGCGACTTTGCCGAGATTCATCGTGCCGAGCCCGTCCACGTCCTTCTCCGGCGCGATGCGCCGAAAAATCTGCAGCTCATCGATCTGTTTGGGCAGGGGGGATTGCACGAGGATCGCATCCACGCCGCGGTCGGCGTTGAGCTGGTCAATGAGTTGCTCGAGCTCGGCCTGCGTAATCGAGACCGGCGGCAGGAGGACGCGGCCGTCGATGCCGATGGCCAGGGCGGTCTGCTCCTTTTTTTTCACGTAGGAAACGGAGGCGGGATCGTCGCCGACGCGGACGAGCGCGAGGCAGGGCTTGCGGCCGGGCAGGGTGGCGACTTCGGCCTTCAGCTCGGCGATCACGTCAGCGGCGATTTTGTTTCCGTCGATGAGCTCCATATGGAAAAATTTTAACCACGGATTACACGGATTTTCACGGATTGGTTTTCATCCGTGACCATCTGTGAAATCCGTGGTCGAAGCAAAAAATGTTTTATTTGAGCTGCAGGCTTTCCGCGGCGATGACGAGGTCGTTGCCGTTGTTCATCGGTGTGACGGTGCCGTACACATCGACGGTGTGGTCGATGTAGTTTTCCATGTGCGCGGTGAGGAGCAGGTGGCTGACATCGACGTAGGCGAGGCGTGAGCCGGAGGCGTCCTCGAGCTCGTAATCGTAGGGCCGGCGCGGGGTGAAAGGATGGCGGGTCGAAACGATTTTGCCTTCGAGCAGGCGCGGGAGGGTGTTGGCGTCGGTGTTGACGGCATGACCGGGGGCGTTGCTGTCCACCGCGACGGGGGCCGGGGCAGGGGCCGTGGTGACCATGGAAACGGGCGTCGGTGCCGGCGCGGCGGGCATGGCGCCGGCGACCTGGATATAGCCGGTGATTTTTTTCGAGAACTTGACCTGGGTCCACTTGCCGAACAGGCCGATGATTTCGATGTCATCGCCTTTGGCCGCCGTGGTGAGCACGGGCGCGTCGTGTTTGGGCGCGAGGCGGATCGGCGCGCCGGGATGGATATCGAGGCTCTTGAGGAAATCCTTGTTCTGCACGTAGGCCTCGTACGGGCCGGACAGCTCGACCGCGAGCCAGCCCGGCGGGGCGGTGACGCCGGCGGCGAGCGTGGGCTCGGTGCCGGCCTTGAGCACGGCGATGGCGGGCGCATTGGCCTCGGGGCGCGCTTGCACGGCGGTGGTTTCGGTGAGCGGCGCGGCGCGGAGGCTGGCGGCGGCGGTGAGCGCGGCGGCAAAAAGCAGGTGGTTAACTTTCATCGTCGGGAGTGGGTCGGGAGGGTTTGATTTCACGGCGGAGGCTGGGCGTCGCGAACAGTTGTTGGATTTCTTTCGTAGAAAGTTGTTTCGCTCCGCGCAACGGGATTCCGCGCAGGGGGAAAGCCCCAATCTGGTAGCGGCGGAGGCGTTTCACGCTGTAGCCGAGGGCAAGGAAGAGCTGGCGGATTTCACGTTTTTTGCCGTGGTGCATCCAGACGTCGAGATCTTGCGAGGTGTGGTCGGGGCGCTGGTTGACGAGCGCGGCGCGTTCGACCTTCAGGCGTTCGCCTTCGATCGTCAGGCCGCGGATGAGGAGGCGCATGCGCGCGTGGGGAAAGGGTTCCTCGAGGCGCACATGGTAGCGTTTCACGACGACATTCGACGGGTGCATCAGGCGGTGGGCGAGGGCGCCGTCGGTCGTGATGATGAGCAGGCCCTCGCTGTCCTTGTCGAGCCGGCCGGCGCAGAAGAAACGGAATTTTCGGAGCTCGCGCGGCAGCAGGTCGAAGATGGTGTCGGGGTTGTGCGGGTCGTCGTTGGAACAGACAAGGCCGCTGGGTTTGTTCATGGCGAACGTGAGGAGCGGCTGCGGCAGGGCGCGCACGGACTTGCCGCGGACCGTGACCTTGTCGATGGCGGGGTCGACGCGCTGGCCCAGCTCGGCCTTGCGGCTGTTAACCCAAACCTCGCCCGCGGAGATCATCACCTCGGCGGCGCGGCGCGAGCACACCCCGGCCTCGGCAAGGAATTTTTGTAAACGGATGGGCCCGGCGTCGTGCATCGTGGGCTAGACTGGCGTCAAAGTCCTGCGCTAAGCAAGCCCGCGTCCGCGGCGGCGGATCCAAATTATTCCAAAATTCAAAATGGCTCATTTTCAAATTTGAGATACGTTCCGGAACATGTCCGTGCCTGCCGCCGCTTCCGCATACACCAAGGACAATCCATTTCCGGCCAGGCTGAAGGAAAACCGCCTGCTCAATAAACCCGGCGCGGCGAAAGAAACCCGGCATTATGTCGTCGATCTCGCCGGCAGCGGGCTGGCCTACAAGGTCGGCGACTCGCTGGGCATTTTTCCGGCGAACCGTCCGACGGAAGCTGCAGAAATCATCGAGCGACTTGGCGCGAACGGCGACGAACCGGTGTCGCCCGCCGCCTTGAAGCTGCCTGCGCCGATTTCGCTGCGCGAGGCGCTGACCTCGAAGCTCGCGCTATCCCGGCCGGCGCACAAAATTTTGGAAACGCTCGCCGCCAAGGTGACCGATGCCGCCGAGAAGGCGAAGCTGGCCGGGCTGCTCGCGCCTGAGGCGAAGGAAATATGCACCCTGTTTCTCGAGGAGCGCGAATATGTCGATTTGCTGGCGGAATTTCCGAGCGCGAAGCTCACGCCGCAGGAATTCACCGATCATCTGCGCCGGCTGATGCCGCGGCTTTATTCCATCGCCTCGTCGCCGAAACTTTACCCGGACGAAGTGCATCTCACGGTCTCGACCGTGCGCTACACCATGAACCATCGCGAGCGCGCGGGCGTTTGCTCGACGTTTCTCGCCGACCGCGCGCATGTCGGCATGACCCCGGTGCCGGTGTTTGTTTCTCACTCGCACTTCGGCGTGCCGGAGGATAGCGCGTGTGACCTGATCATGGTCGGGCCGGGCACGGGCATCGCGCCATTCCGGGCGTTTTTGCAGGAGCGCGTGGCCACGGGCGCCAAAGGCCGCCACTGGGTTTTCTTCGGCGAGCAGCATCACGCGACCGATTATCTCTACGAGGAAGAATGGGCTGCCTGGCTCGCACAGGGCTCGCTCGCGCGCATCGACACGGCGTTTTCGCGCGACCAGCGGACCAAGGTTTATGTGCAGGACCGCATGCGGGAAAATGCCGCCGCGCTGTGGAGCTGGATCCAAAACGGCGCAATTTTCTACGTTTGCGGCGATGCCAAGCGCATGGCCAAGGACGTGGACCAGGCGTTGCATGACATCATCGCCGAGCAGGGCCGGGTCGATGTTGCCGCCGCGGCCGACTACGTGAAGCAGATGAAAAAGGACAGGCGCTACCAGCGGGATGTGTATTGAAGTAGCGAGTAGCCAGCAGCGAGTAGTGAGTAGTGGTCGGACGATGGATAATTACGCCGGGCTTGCAATTTCTACTCGCTACTCGCTACCCATTGCTCGCTACTTTTAAAACATGAGCCTCACTTTTACAAATCGCACGGCCATCGTCACCGGCGCCGGCCGCGGCATCGGCAAAGCCATTGCCGAGCAGCTCGCCAAAAATGGCGTCAACGTCATCTGCGTTTCCAAGTCGCCCGACTCCTGTGGTGCCGCCGCCGCTGCCATTACCGCCGCCGGCGGCAAGGCCAGGGCTTACGCGGTGGATGTAGCGGACGGCGCAGCGGTGGCCAAGGCGAGCGAGGAGCTGCTCAAGGAATTTGGGAAAATCGACATCCTCGTAAACAACGCCGGCATTACGCGCGACGGCTTGCTCGCGCGCATGAGCGACGACGACTGGAACGCCGTGGTGCAGACCAACCTCACGAGCGCGTTTCACTGGACGAAGCACATCGGCTGGCCCATGTGCCGCGCCCGCTGGGGCCGGATCGTCAATATCGCCTCCGTCGTCGGTCTCGTCGGCAACGCCGGCCAGGCCAACTACGCCGCCGCCAAGGCCGGCCTGATCGGCTTTACCAAGAGCATTGCCCGGGAATTCGCCAAGCGCAGTGTCACGGCCAATGTTGTCGCACCCGGTTTTATCAAGACCGACATGACCTCCGGGCTGCCTGAGGACGTGCAGAAGGCCGCGATGGGTACTATTCCATTGCAACGCTTTGGCGAAGCCGTTGATATCGCCAACGCCACAGCGTTTCTCTGCTCGGAAGAGGCCAACTATATCACGGGACAAGTTTTTACCGTTGACGGCGGCATGACGATGTGAACCTTTGAAAACAGTTTTAACCCAATCATGGCCGAAACCAAAACCATAGACCAACGCGTCAAAGAGATCATCGTCAATCAGCTCAACGTCAATGAAGAGCAGATTACGCCCCAGGCGTCCTTCATTGACGATCTCGGCGCCGATTCGCTCGACACTGTCGAGCTCATCATGGCGTTTGAGGAAGAATTTAAAGACGAAATCAAAGGCGAGATTCCTGAGTCCGATGCCGAGAAGCTCCAAACGGTCGGCCAGGTGATTGACTACATCAAGGCCAAGGCTGGCGCTAAATAAGCCCGTGCTACTTTTCGGCGTTTTACCGGGATGCCCATCGGGATAAACCGGTGGAGCGCCGTTTTTGTTTTTTGCCATGGAAATCCCGTCTGTCTCCCAGCGCGTGGTCGTTACCGGCCTCGGTGCGATCCACGGCCTCGGCCACGATGTCGAGTCGTTCTGGGCTTCCCTGCTCGCCGGGAAAAGCGGCGTCGATCGCGTCACGCATTTCGACCCGTCCAACTACGCCTGCCAGATCGGCGCCGAAGTGCGTGACTGGGATCCCGCGCTGCACATGGATCCGAAGGAAGTGCGCCGCAACGACCGCTACATGCATTTGGGTTTTGTCGCCGCCAAACAGGCCGTGCGCGACTCCGCTCTCGACATGGCGAGGGAAGATGGCGACCGCGTCGGCGTCATCATTGGTTCCGGCATCGGCGGCATGCAAACCTACGAGACCCAGCTCAGAATTCTCGCGGACCGCGGTCCGCGCAAAGTTTCGCCGTTCACCATCCCTGCGCTGATCGGCAACATTTGCTCCGGCTTGGTGGCGATCGAGTACGGCGCCCGCGGGCCGAATTTCGGCATGGTTTCCGCCTGCGCCACCGGCACCCACTCGATCGGCGAGGCCGCCCACGCCATCCGGCGCGGCGATGCCGATGTCATGATCGCCGGCGGCAGCGAGGCGACCGTCACCTCGTTTGCCTATGCGTCGTTCGGCGCGATGAAGGCCATGAGCACGCGCAATCACGAGCCGCAGAAAGCCAGCCGTCCCTTTGACCTCGGCCGCGACGGTTTTGTGATGGGCGAGGGCGCAGGCATTCTCGTGCTCGAATCGCTGGCCCATGCCCGGGCCCGTGGCGCCCGCATTTACTGCGAACTCGTCGGCTACGCGGCCACCTGCGACGCCTTTCACATCACGCAGCCCGATCCCGAGGGTAAGGGCCTCTCGCTGGCCATGACCCGCGCGCTGGCCTCGGCCGGCCTGCAGCCGCACGAGATCGACTACATCAACGCCCACGGCACCAGCACGCCCTACAACGACAAGTTCGAGACGCTCGCCATCAAGAAAGTTTTCGGCGACCACGCGCGCAAGGTCGCCATCAGCTCCACCAAGTCGATGACCGGCCACCTGCTCGGCGCGGCGGGCGGCATTGAGGCGGTCATCTGCGCGAAAACCATCCAGACCGGTGAAATCGCGCCGACCATCAATCTCGACGCGCCCGACCCCGACTGCGATCTCGACTACGTGCCCAACGTCAAGCGTTCGGCCCGCGTCCGTGTCGCGCTCAGCAACAACCTGGGCTTTGGCGGCCAGAATGCCGCCGCGATTTTTCGCGCGCTGTGAGGTTTGATGGTGGAGCGCGGCGTCCCGACGCGCTGGGTCTTTAAGGTAGGGCGCGTTATCCTTAACGCGCCGTTTGTCTTCTTGTAAATTGTGCGACGGATTAAGGATAATCCGCCCTACCTTAACGCCGTGCTTCCCCTCATGCGTGTAATCCTAATTTGTTTGCTCGGCTTGTTTCTTCTCGCCGCCTGCAACCGCCACGAGACGGCGCCGCCGACCCGCGCCGAAATCTGGGCCGCGATCCAGCCGCAGGCCACGCGTTATCGGATCGATCCGGCGTTCATTTATGCGTTGGTCGCGGCCGAATCAAATTTCGATCCGCGCGCCCGCAACGGCGAAGCCTGCGGCCTGCTTCAACTCAAACCCCGCGCCTGGGCTTCCGTGGCCAGCGTGCCCTTCGAGCCGGCCGTGTGGGATTGGCGGGCCAACCTCGAGGCCGGCATCGACTACCTGGCGTTCTGCCGCAGCACGTTGCACCGGCAGCCGGACGTGGAGTTTTCCTATCCGCTGTTGCTAGCCGCGTTTCACTACGGGCTCGATTACGTCGGGGAGCGCCGGTTCGACGTGGGTCGGGTTGAGTGCCCCGACAATGACATCTATCGCGAGCTTTGGCGCGGCCATCTCACGCCAATTGCGCCGCCGGGTTGAAATGCAATCAAGTTGTGTTATGATGGTCGATCGCCACGAATCGATGGAAATTATTGAGACAAGTTTATGTGAGCCATGACTCCGAAACGAGAGCCGCCACTTCGCATTCTTCTCGTTGAAGACAATGGCAACGATGAGCTTTTGTTGCGCGAAATGCTCAATGCCTCGGAGAACCTGCGTTTCACGCTGACGGTCGCGACGCGGGTGAGCGAGGCGCGCGCCAGGATGGTTGGGGAAGCCTTTGATGTCATTCTCTGCGATCTCTCGCTGCCCGATGCCCGCGGGCTCGATGCGGTGGAAATGCTGCGGGCGGCGGTGCCGTCGCCGCCGATTGTCGTGCTGACCGGCCTGCAAGACGAAGCCACGGCCATCGCCGCGATCCAGGCGGGCGCGCAGGATTACCTGGTCAAGGACACGACGGGCGCCGAGTTGCTCGTGCGCACGCTGCGCTATGCCTGCGAGCGGGCGCGCATCCAGGAACATCTCCGCCTGGCGCTGGCGGAGAAGGAGATTTTGCTGAAGGAGATCCACCACCGGGTGAAAAACAACATGCAGATCATTTCCAGCCTGCTTTCGCTGCAGGCGCTCCAGATCAATGACCCGAAGGTGCAGATCATGTTCGAGGAAAGCCAGAGTCGCATTTCCACCATGGGGCTCATTCATCAACGGCTCTATAACTCGGGCGACCTCGCCCGTATCGATCTTCCCGGCTACCTGCAAAACCTCGTATCCATGGTGCTGAAGTCCCATCCGACCGGTGCTCGCATCAACGCGGCGGTTGACGTGGACAGCCTTTTGCTCGGCCTCGACATCGCCATTCCGCTCGGCCTCATCACCAACGAACTCCTGACCAACTCGCTCAAGCATGCTTTTACTGGTCGTGCCAAGGGCGCCTTGCAAGTGGCGCTGCATGCCGCCGCTGGCGGACAGTGCGAGTTAACAGTGGCCAACGACGGCCCGGAGCATTTGCCCGCAAAGACCAAGCCGGCGGGAATGGGCTTGAAACTGGTCGAAATGCTCGTGGGGCAGATCAAGGGCACGTTCGCGGTCGAACGCGACCACGGGATGCGTTACACGATCCGGTTTCCGCTGGAGAGCGTTGCCTAACAAAATCCGAATGACGAATGAGGAATGGCGAATTGCCGGTCCTCCAACTACCAATTACAGACTTTAGCCCCTTACGCCTTTACGATCAGCCCGGCCTTGATGGCCTTGACCGACACGAGCATGCGCTTGGTGCCGCCGTTGGGCAGCTTAACCTTGATGCGCTGGAGGTTGGGGCGGAACTTGCGCTTCGTGATGCTGGTCACGTGCGTGCCGATGCCCCCGCTCTTTTTGCTCTGACCCTTGCGGTTGATGATGCTGCCCTTGACGGGGCGTCTGCCGGTGATTGCACAAATTCTGGCCATAGGTTTTCTCGTGTTGAACGGTCAGAAGTACAGAGCGCCCCCCCGTGAAGCAAGGGGAAATTTGGGCGGGTAGTGTATTTTGCCAAGCAATTGTAGGTCGGGGTTTATCCCCGACGTGTCGGGCGTAAAGCCCGACCTACGACTTACCAAATTTGGCCACGACCTTTTCCAGCCTCATTCAATCCCGCCATGCCCACAGCGCCTGGAACTTCTGCCCGAGGTGCGAGGGGTGCAGGAGTTGCAGCAGGCTGCGTTTTTTTTCGCTGAAGCGGCCGGCCTCGGCTGCGGTCGCGCTGGCCAGGAAGTCGGCGGCGTGATGGACGAAGAAACTTTCCTGCGATTCGACCCGCGGTGTGGCGAAGCCTTGGCGCGCGAGCGCGTCGGCCAGCCAATCCCAGCACACGTGGCAGGTGAGGTCCTGCTCGCCGGGGCGGGCAAGTAGGTCGTTCGATTGCGCATGACGGAAATAGGCGCGCGCGGTGCCGGCCGGCGTGGCCTCGGCGAGTTCGGTCCAGGTCTTGCCGTAATCGAAGGCGAGAAAAAGTCCGCTCCATGGTTGCGCGGCGATCCGCCCGGCGAACGCCGCGGCCTCCAGCGGCGCGTCGATGCAATAGCCCTCGGGTGCGGTGGTGGGCAGGGTGGCGGGTGTCGTTTCAGCTAATTCGATTTCGACCAATGCATCATCGCGCAGGGCGACGCCGAGTTCGCGCCACGCGCCGCGGCGGAAGACGAAGCGGTGAAACGGCTGCGCGTCGAAAAGCTCGTTGGAAAACACCACGCAGCGTCCCTTCAACTCGAGCGGATCACCCAGGTGGAAATTTTTTGTCGCTCCGAAAGGATGCGGCGTGTTGGCGAGGATGCCTGCTTTATCCTCCGCCCCGATCTCGACAAAGGTGAAGTCGCGTGGGTGCGCGTCGTGCGCGGCGAGCAGCGAGGTACAGGCGGCGGCGACGAGTTCGCCGAACAGGGGCGAGTTGCTGGCGGTGAAAAAATCCGTGCCCGGTGCGCGGCCCACGCGGGGGCGCGGCTGCCGGTAATAGCCGAGCGAGGGATCGTAAAGCGCGAGCTGCATGAAACGGGCAAACGTCATCGTGCCCCCGGGGCTGGCGTGGCCGCGGAAAAGGTCGGTGAACTGGGTAGACGAACGCATTTACAAAATGAAGCAGATGCACACAGTGGCGGATATGCACAAACGCATTCTCACCATTGTCGCTGGCGTTATGATCGGCGCAGCCCTCACGCTGCTGGCCGGCCGGCTCTCGCTGGTGTGGAGTTTGTTTCCCAATCGCGACGTGGATCGAGCGGCGGGCTATTATGCCAGCGTGCTCAAGCTCGTGCACGAAAACTACGTCGACGGGAAAAAGGCGGATGCCGACCAGCTCACGCACGCGGCGTTGCAGGGCATGGTGGCCTCGCTCGATCCGCACTCGGAGTTTCTCACGGCGGCGGATTACGATGATCTTGAAAACGAGATGGATGGCGATTTTGGCGGCATCGGCGTGGAAATCGACATCGTGAAGGGCAAGGTCATGGTGATTGCGCCGATCGCAGGCACGCCGGGCGCGCGCGCGGGCATCATGCACGGCGACCAGATCATGAGCGTGGACGGCCAGCCCTTCGACCAGCCGACCATGGACAAGGTGGTTGCACGCTTGCGGGGCAAACTGAAGACCAAGGTGAAGGTGGGCCTGTTTCGCGCGAGCACGCAGAAAAACTTCGACGTCACGATCACGCGCGAAGCCATCAAGATGGACAGCGTGCGCAGCGTCCGCCTGCTGCCGGGCGGAATCGGCTACCTGCAGTTGACGGAGTTTTCGGACAACACCGCTGACGAGTTCGACAAGGCGCTCGACAAGTTGCTGCACGACGGGGCGACGAGCCTGATCATCGACCTGCGCGACAATCCCGGCGGACTGCTCGACGCCGCGGTGGCGGTGGCGAACCCGTTTTTCAAAAAGGACGAACTCATCGTTTATACGCAGGGCCGCGGGCCCGACGACCGTGACGAATACCGCGCCGAGGGCGACGGCGATCCGCTCACGCTGCCCATGGCCGTGCTGGTCAATGCCGGCAGCGCGAGTGCCGCTGAAATCGTGACCGGCGCGCTCAAGGACACCAATCGCGCGGTCATCGTCGGCGAACGGTCGTTCGGCAAAGGCTCGGTGCAGTCGATTTTCAAGCTCAAGAACGGCGAGGGACTGCGCCTGACGACCGCGCACTACTATACGCCGAGCGGCGTGGCTATCCACGAGCATGGCGTTAGCCCACAGGTCGAAGTCGTGCTCTCGGCGGATGAGGACGAGAAAATCCGCCTGCAGGACGAACGCGATGACATCACCGATCCCAAGGAATTTGCCGACCGTTTCGGTTTCGCGCCCATCGAAGACCGGCAGCTCCAGGCGGCGATCGACGTGCTGCGCGGCGTGCAGGCGTTCGTCGCGAACAGCGCGTCCGACGTGCCGGCCAAATGATCCTTGCGCTCGAAAGCTCGTGCGACGAGACGGCGGTCGCGTTTTTCGATCCGGCGCGCGGGCTGGCCGGCGAGTGGGTGCACAGCCAGATCGCGCTGCACGAGCGCCATGGCGGGGTCGTGCCCGACCTCGCCACGCGCGAGCACCTGCGCACGTTTGCGCCGCTGTTGGCCCGCGTGCGGGCGACGGAGGAATTTGCACGCGTGAAAAAAGTCGCCGTGACTTGCGGTCCGGGCCTGGCCGGCTGCCTCGCGGTGGGCGTGGCTGCGGCCAAGGCGCTCGCGCTGGCCTTGCGCGTGCCGCTGGTGGGCGTGAATCACCTGCGGGCTCACGCATGGTCGCCGTTCATCGCGCTCCAGGCGGAGGATCCGGCGGCGTTTGACGCCCGGTTGTCCGGGCTGCTGCCGCATCTCGGGCTCATCGTGTCGGGCGGCAACACGCTGCTGTTTTCCATCGGGGAAGACCGGCGGATTGTGACGCTGGCCTCGACGCGCGACGACGCGGCGGGCGAGGCGCTGGACAAGGGAGCAAAGCTGCTCGGCCTCGGCTATCCCGGCGGACCGCTGATCGAAAAAATCGCGGCCGGCGGACGCGCGGATGCATTCGATTTTCCGCGCGGCATCGGCCGGCGCGACGATTTGGATTTCAGTTTTTCCGGGCTGAAGACGAGCCTGCGCTATTTGCTCGAAAAAATGCCGGTGGTGGAGGTGCCGGCGCGGATGGCGGACTTGTGTGCGAGCTACCAGCAGGCGGTTATCGATGCGCTGGTGCGGAAGACCGGGGCCGCATTGGAGATAGGTCCTTCGACTTTGGCTCCGGTGAGCCCGGTCGAACCGCTCAGGCCAGACCCTTCGATGAACTCAGGGTCTGGCTACCGCAGCCTCGGTTTCTCGGGCGGCGTGGCTAATAACCGGCTGCTGCGGGCGGCGCTGGGCCGGCTGGCGCATGAACGCCGCGTGCCGCTGCTGGCTGCGGCGCCGCAGCACACGGGTGATAATGCCGGCATGATCGCCTTTGCCGCGTGGGCCGATGCCGCGGGCACGGATGCGCGCGGCATGGAGCTGCAAATTGAGCCAAGCATGGCGCTGGCGTAATCCGCCCGGATAACGGGCGGATTACGCATCTGAAATCTGAAATCTCAAATTTGAGATGGCGACAGCCTTAGCCGTATTCGCGACGCAGGTTGCTCGGGAGCACGCCGAGTTCTTCGCGATACTTGGCGACGGTGCGGCGGGCGATGTTGATGCCTTTTTCCTGCAGCTTGGTGACGATTTCCTGGTCGCTCAAGGGATGGGCCTTGTCCTCGAGCATGATGAGGTCGTTGATCATTTCCTTCACGCTGGTGTTCGAGACGGAGGCGCCGCTGTCCGCCTGGTAGCCCGGGGTGAAGAAATACTTGAACTCGAAGACGCCGTGCGGGGTCTTGATGTATTTATTGGCGATGGCGCGGCTGACGGTGGTCTCGTGCACGCCCACCACCTCGGCAATCTGAGTCATGGTGAGCGGCTTTAGTTTTGAAACGCCCTGCTCGAAAAACTCGCCCTGCACCTTGATGATTTCGCGCGTGATGCGCTCGATGGTCTGCTGGCGCTGCTGGATGGAATTGATGAGAAACTTGCCGGAGCGGATGTGTTCGCGCAGGTAGTCGCGCTCACTCTTCGAGAGCGTGCCCTTGGCGATGAGATCCCGGTAGGTGTTCGAGATGCGCAGGCGCGGGATGTAGTCGGTGTTGAGGATGATTTTCCATTCGCCGCCGTCCCTTTCGACCGTGACGTCGGCCGAAACCACGCGGTTGCTGTCCTCGGCGAAGCGCCGCCCGGGCGCGGGGTCGAGGACGCCGATGTCCTCGATGGCGGCCTGCACGTCGTCCATGCGCGCGCCGAGTTTGCGGGCGATCTCGGGGATGCGGCGGCGGGTGAGCAGGGCGAAGTGGTCGCGCACGATGCGCGCCGCCAGCGATTCGCCGCGGCCCTTGGCGGCGAGTTGGGCCAGCAGGCATTCCTGCAGGTTCTGGCTGCCGATGCCGGGCGGCTGGAAGGTTTTCAGGAGCTTGACCGCGGCCTGCACGGTCTCGAGCGGCAGGTTGGTTTGCAGCGCGACATCGGCCGGCGTTTGCGTGAGAAAGCCGTGGTCATCGAGGCTGCCGACGAGATGGCGCATGGCATTGAGCGTGGGTGGATCGATGTCGGCCAGCGCGGCCTGGCCCATGAGGTGTTCCTGCAGCGAGGCCTCGGTGACGAGCGAATCGAAGAAGTGCTGGCGTTTCTCGGCGTCCTCATTCGTATAAGGCTGCGCGCCGCCGACCGAGGACATGTGGTCGCGCCAGTCGTCATCGAGCTTGGAAAGGATCTCGAACTCCTTGGAGAAATCCATTTCCTCGCGTTTCTCGGCGGCATCGCCGGCCTCGTTGTTGTCGGTGCCGGTTTCATTCTCGAAGCTCGCGTCGTCCGTGGGCATCTCCTCGAGCGTGGGATTGTTTTGCAACTCCTGCTGGATGACGGAGCGCAGGTCGAGCGCGGCGACCTGCAAAATTTTCAGCGATTGCCGCAATTGCGGCGCCAGCACGAGTTGCTGCGACTGGCGCTGGCGAAGGTCTTGGCTAATTCCGTGCCCGCTCATATGCTCCGTTGGTCAGACTGGCGTGATTGACGTGGGGCATGTCAGGGGTGGACCCGGGCGGGTGGCCGGGAGGAAGGTGGATGTGTCGCCGGCTCCCGGGGGCTCATGAGCTCCTTCAGGTAAGAGCTGAGCTTTTCGTTGGTGGGGCCGTACCGGTCGCTGTAGAGGTAGAGCTCGAGGTCGGTGAGCATTTCGTAGGCGGTCTGGTAACGTTTGTCGCGGTCGCGGCGGAGGGCCTTTTGGATGATGGCCTCGAGGCGCGCATCGATGTCGTGGCGGAGTTCGCCAAACTGCGGGATGGGCATCGTGAGGATGTTGCGGCGGGTCTGCAGCCGGTCGGCCGAGTGGAAGACATTTTTCCCGAGGAGCAATTCGGTGAGCACGATGCCGAGCGGGAAGAGATCGGCGCGGGCGTCGGTGACGGCGTAGCTGGCCTGCTCGGGCGAAAGATAATCATCCCGGCCGGCGATGACCTTGCCTTCGTCGTTGGACATCAGGTCGAGGGCCTTCGCGATGCCGAAGTCGGTGAGCTTCACGTCGCCTTCATTGCCGAGGAGGACGTTTTTTGGCCCGATATCGCGGTGGACGATGCCGAGCAGCCGGCCCTCGTGGTCGCGCTTCTGGTGCGCATAGGTGAGGCCGCGGGCGATGCGCGAGACGATAAAAGCGGCGAGGTCAACCGGGATGGGCCGCTCGATTTCGCGATGGCGCTCCAGGAACTCGTCGAGGTTCACGCCGCGCACCAGCTCCATCACCATGAAATAATGGCCGCTCGTCTGCCCGAGGTGGTAGGTCTGCACGATGTTGGTGTGAATGAGGTCGGCCACGAGCCTGGCCTCGCCGATGAAGTTTTTTTGAAACTCGGGGATGGCCGAAAATTCCTCGCGAATGATTTTCAGGGCGACGACCTTGCGGAAATGGCCCGCTCCGTGCTGCACGGCTTCATAGACGATGCCCATGCCGCCCTCTGCCAGCTTCTGGGTAATCTCGTAATGCAGTTCGGTAAAAATATTTTTCATAGCCGCCACCCTCTCAAGGAAGGGTAGGTCGCCATCGCTTGCAAGCGGGTAAATTGGCATCTAGCATGAAAATTGCTGCAGGTATGCTTGAAAGAAGTTAAAGCACGCAATTTGCGCCGCGCAGCCGGTTGACAGACCGGGGGAGGAGATTAGTTTTTTTGCATGATCACGCTCTCGCCCCGTGCCGCCGCCCAAGTCCGCACCCTGTCGCAGGAACGCAAAGCTGCCGACAAACGCTTGCGCGTTTTTGTCGAGACCGGCGGTTGCTCGGGCCTGCAATACGGCATTTCGTTCGATGAATTGAAGGCCGGCGATACGACGTTCGAGAGCGAGGGCCTGCAACTGCTCATCGATGCATCGAGCCTCGCTTATCTCGACGGCTCAAACATCGACTTCGACGATGGCCTGCACGGCAAGGGTTTTGAAATCAAAAACCCGAACGCCCATAGCAGCTGCGGTTGCGGAAAATCGTTTAACTGAGCGGATTCATTAAGTTGAACCGCGAATGAACGCGAATAGACGCGAATAACACTCGGATTGGAAATGCGGTGTGTTGGGAAATCGCCGGCGTGAGCGATTCAGGTTTTTGGCCAACGGCTTTTTTATTGGCGTTCATTCGCGTCTATTCGCGGTTAAAAAAAGCCTTAATCGGTGGTTGCTTCATGTAATGCCACGATGCCGAAGGTCAGGGCGTGCGCGGAGACGCGGTTGAAACCGGCTTCGCGGATTTGCCCGGCCAGCGTGTCGCGCCCGGGAAACTGCTCGATGGAGCCGCAGAGATATTCGTAGGCGGCGCGGTCGCCGGTCAACCGGCCGGCCAGCAGCGGGGCGAGCCGTCGCATGTAGAAAAAATAAAACGGTCGGAACCACGGCACCGGCTGGGAAAACTCCAGCACGAAGAGCCGGCCGCCGGGCCGCAGCACGCGGCGCATCTCGCGCAAGGCACGGTCGCGGTCGGCCATGTTGCGCAGGCCGAAGGAAATCGTCACGGCGTCGAACGAGGCCTCGGCCAGCGGCAACGCGAGGCCGTCGCCCTGGCGGAAGGCGATGCCGGCATACCGGGGCGACTTTGGCTTTTTCAATTCCGCCTCATCGAGCATGGGCTGGCAAAAATCCATGCCGGTGATGCGCGTGTCGGCCGGTAGTGCGCGGGCGAGGGCGAAGGCCACGTCACCGCTGCCCGTGGCGAGGTCGAGCACATCGTGGGGTTGCGCACGGCGGACGGCAGCGACGAGGCGGCGGCGCCACCATACATCAACGCCGCCGCTGAGCAGGCGGTTGGCGAGGTCGTAGCGCCGCGCGATGCGCGCGAACATGGCGTTTACGGCGACGGGATCAGGCATGGAAAGCGGGAAGGAAATGGCGCGGCTCAAGCCGTCGTCTGGGCATGGCCGAGTATGTCGGAAGCCCATGAGCTAAAGGCAATTTCAATGAATCCGCAGCCAGCAAACGCCGGAAAAGATATTTTTTCACGAATTCTAAGTATGGTTAGACAGTTGCGCTAGTGCGTCTTGTGCATCTTTTTCACGCATTTTTGATCAAAAATGTGCAACTGGCTGTTGACGTAACCTTTGGATGAAAATAACTTAGATGAAGATAAACGACCCAAAAAGAGGATTTCACCATGTCGAATAATCTGACGAAACGCGAGATTGTGCTGACGATTTACGAAAAAACGGGCTTTCCGCAAAAGGAAGTGCAGGCCACGGTGCAGATGACGCTCGACATCATTCAAAAAGCACTGGCCGAGGGACGCAATGTCGAGTTACGCAACTTTGGCGTCCTCGAAGTACAGGTGCGCAAGCAGCGCGTGGGGCGCAACCCCAACAAACCCGAGGCCGAGGTCATCATCCCGCAGCGCGCGGTGGTGAAGTTCAAGTCAGGCAAGGTGCTCAAGCAGCAGCTCAAGAAGATCGATCTGGTGAAGCTGCAGGCCCCGTAAGGAGCAAATTTTTATATCAACAAAAAAGGCCGGGCGATTTCGCCCGGCCTTTTTTGTTATCAGCAGGCTAATGTGGGCGGGGTGAGGACACCCCTTGGACAATGACCCACCATGCCCTAACTTTTGGTTCGCGCCCGGCGCGGGTGCGCCACAATCCTTTCGGCTCGATGGCCACGTTTCAAACCCTGCCCGGTTTTCGCGAATTTTATCCCGACGCGCTGACGCGTCGGAACCACCTCTTCCGGCTCTGGCGCCAGAATGCCCGCGCGTTTGGCTTCGCCGAATACGACGCGCCCGTGCTCGAGCCGCTCGAACTCTACAAGACGAAGTCGGGCGACGAGATCGAGGCGCAGCTTTTCAGCTTCACCGACAAGGGCGGGCGAGAGGTGGCGCTGCGGCCGGAGATGACGCCGACGGTGTGCCGACTCGTCGGCGAGAAGGCCGCCACGCTCAAGCGGCCGATCAAGTGGTTCAGTATCGCGGAATTTTACCGCTACGAACGCGCGCAAAAAGGCCGGCAGCGCTCCTTTTTCCAGTTCAACGCCGACATCTTCGGCGAGCCCGGCCCCGAGGCGGAGATCGAGCTCATCGCGCTGCTGATCCAAAGCTTTACGGCGTTCGGGCTGACGGCCGAGGATTTTTATGTGCGCCTCAGCGACCGGAACTTGTGGTTTTATTACCTTGAGTCGCTTGGCCTCGACGAACCGCGCGTGCGTGCGCTGATCAGCGCGATCGACAAATACGAAAAAATCAAGGACGAGGCTTTTGAGCCTTATCTCAAGCAATTCGGAGAAGGGGATCGCGCGCTGATAAAACGAGCGACGGAATTCCTGCAGATCAAAAGTCTTCCCGCCTTGGAAGGCATAATTTCCAAACTAAGCGACGAGGGGCCGGGAAAAGAGCGCATCGACAAAATCAAGTCACGTTTGGACGACTGGAAAAAACTGCTCGGTGGACTCGAGGCGATGGGCTTGGGTAATTTTGTCCAGGTGGATCTCGGCGTGGTGCGCGGCCTGGCGTATTACACCGGCTTTGTCTTCGAGGCATTCGACCGCAAAGGGGAGCTGCGCGCGCTGGCGGGTGGGGGACGCTACGACCATCTCGTGGGCAAGCTTGGCTACGGCGAACTGCCCGCGGTCGGCTTTGCCATTGGCGATGTGACCACGGGTATTTTATTGGAAGAGCGCGGACTGATGCCGAAGTTTGTCGAGGCGGCGGATATTTACATTGTCATCGGCGGCGAAGCGGAGCGGCGCGCGGCTTTTGCCGACATCGCGGCGCTGCGGGCGGCAGGCCGGAGCGTCGAATACCCGCTCAAAGAGGTGGCCTTCGGCAAACAATTCAAGCTCGCGGCCGATTCCGGCGCGAAACTTGCGCTCATCTACGGCGGCGACGAGCTGGCGCGCGGCGTGGTCAAACTCCGCGACCTCACCGAGCGTAGCGAGCGCGAGGTGCCCCGGGCGCAAGTCGTGGCGGCCGTGCGGGAGTTTTTCTCCGGTGGGGCGTAGTATCTTATGGTGGAGCGCGTCGTCCCTGACGCGCTCGTTTACCACCGTTACACCAGCCACACCGTGGCGAGGCAGAGGAACAGGCCCATGCTCACGACGTCGGTGATGGTCGTGAGCAGGATGCTCGAGGAACTGGCCGGATCGATGCCGAATTTTTTCAGGACGAGCGGCGTGATCACGCCGGTGATGCCGCTGATCGCGCACGTGCCGGTCATGGCGAGGAAGACGACAACGCCGAGCATAAACGGCGATTCGGGCGTGTGTTTCCACCGCGCGTAAATGAACATGCCCGCGCCCGCGGTGAGGCCCGTCAGCGCGCCGTTGCAAAAGCCGACGAGCGATTCCTTGAGCATGAGGGCTTTTTCACCGCCGGGCTTGAGTTCGCCCAGCGTGATGCCGCGCAGCGCCACCGCGAGCGACTGGCAGCCGGTGTTGGCCGCCTGGCCCATCATCACGGGCAGGAAAACGGCGAGCACGACAACTTTGTTGATGGTGTGCTCGAACGCACCCACGACGCCCGCGGCGAGGAAGGTCGTGAGCAGGTTGATTTGCAGCCAAGGATGGCGGAAACGCAGGCTGAGCAGCCAGCTGCTGCCGGTGCGCTCTTCCCTGGCCACACCGACCATCTCACCGGCCTGGGCGGTGATTTCGATGGCTTCCTTCTCGAAAAGCGTCGCGCCGCGTACCATGCCGGTCAGCACGCCGTCGTCGTCGCACACCGGATAATAGGGAAAATGGCGGTGGAGGGTGAGGCGCATGGCCTCCATGAGCGGGGTCTGCCGTTTCAGGAAAAACGGATCGCGCAGCATGAAGTCGCCGAGCTGGCGGGCCGGGCCGGCTAGCAACAGGTCGCGCATGGTGACGACGCCGACGAGCCGGCCAGTCACATTCGTGACATAGATATAGGTGAAGAAATGTTTTGCCGCCAGCTCGCGCACGGCCTCGATGGCCTTGTTGGTCGTCGTCTCCGGCCGGAAAACCGCCAGCGCAGGCTCGGTCAGCTGCCCGATGGTGAGGGACGATTCTTTTTTTGGGGTGGGCGCAGACACGTGCATGATGCTGGTAAAAGCAGGTTTGCTACCAGCACGGGGTCAAGCCGCTATTCTGGATGTTTCGCGCGGTAGCGCGGGTAGGGCTCGCTCCCCCTCCTTCGCTAAAGCTACGGAGGGCGCGAGTCATTTGGTGGCCTTCGAAGCCTTGGCGAAGAAGGCCGAGCGGGCCGCGGCGCGTTGAGGGCAACGCGCCCTACCGGGCATGAATCCTTAAAACACCCTGACGCTCAAGCCGCACGGGCTTCTTCATTCACTTTGGCTGAGGCAAAGACCGGCACTGGGCGGGCGCGATCCCGATGCGACTCGGTGAAAACCGCTGGCTTGCGTTGCAGGATTTCGCACAGGCCAGCCACGGCAAACAGCGAGGCAATCGTGATGCCGGAGACGATCCAGCGATCCGTCGCGGTGGCGAGAAAGTTGTCGTGCGCAAGGAAGACGAGCACCAGCACGCATTGCGACGCGACCACCGGCAGGGAATGCCGCCCCAGCATCGCCAGCGGAGGCCAGGAAAACAGGCGGGGGAAGCGTGTGCCGGCCACGGCAATCAGGTAGAAGAAGAGCGCGCTGCTCATCAACCGCACGGCGCCGAGTGAAGGCTTGTTGAGCAAGATGCCAAAATGCCGATCCGACCAGAGTGGGGGAATGATCTGGTGCTGCAGGAGGAAGAAAAATACCGCGCCGCCGATGGCGGCGAGCAGCAAGCCCGGTCGTACCGGTGCGAGCGCCGTGGTGCTCTTGGTCTTGGCATGGCCGATGGCGATGCCGCTGATGAAAAGAAACTGCCAGGCGAGCAAGTTGAAAAAGCCGAGGTTGAGCGGCGGGAAAATCAGTGAGCCGTCATAATTGGGCAGGAACTGCACGATGGCCCAAAGCGCAAAGCTCGTCGCGAGCAAGGGCCAGCGCCATCCTTTCTCCAGCGCGCCGAGGACCAATGGCAGCAACAGCACAAACCCGCAATACATCGGGAGAATGTCGAGCAGTCCGGGCTGGTAGAGCAGCAGCGGGCCGAGGACGGCCGAGAGCAGGGGTTTGTCCGTGAACAGTGGCGGCGAGGTGTTGGAATGCACGCCGGTGAGCCAGGCATTGATTGCCAGCGCGGCAAACGCCCCGAAATAGGCCACGAGGTGCCAGCCGTAAATCACGCCCGCCCGACGCCGGGTCATCGCACGCAGCCGGCTGGCGCCTTCGCGCCACAGCCGCCGCGTGTAGACAAAGCCCGCGAGCACCCCGGATAAAAACACGAAGCCTTCCGCCGATGAGACGATGCCCACGCCTTGGTCCGTGACCACGCGCAGGTCGCTCGGCAGATGGTTGATGGCCATGGACACGAGTAATAGGCCCCGCAACGAATCGAAACGAATATCCCTGGCCGGGGCGGCAATGGGGAGGGCAACGGCTTGCATGCTCGAGATGAATAGACGCTATTGATGGGGATAAGTTTCCACTTACTGTGCAAAATCTGCGCGATGGAACGTTAGCCCAGCAGGAATCGTGCGCAATTAAATCAGCCTATTCTTCCATTTACCAAGCCATGAAAGTAATCAGGATTATTACGATGCTTTTCTTTAAATTTTCCTTGCTGGCGGCAATGGCGTTGTTCGCGGGCCATGCGCTTGCTGCCGACAGCGGAACCTGGGTTTATCCTGCGGCGCCGCGTGGTGGGACGATCGACAACTATTTTGGCGCAAAAGTTCCCGATCCATATCGCTGGCTGGAGGATATTGATTCACCGCAAACACAGGCGTGGGTGGCGGCGCAGAACAAGCTCGCATTCAATTTTCTCGGGAAACTGCCGCAGCGCGCGGCGTTGCACGCCCGGCTGGAGAAGCTTTGGAACTATCCGCGCTATGGCCTGCCCTTCAAGGAAGGTGGACAGTATTTCTTTCTTAAGAACAACGGCCTGCAGAACCAGTCGGTGCTTTACGTCCAGCCGTCGCTCGCCGCCGCGCCGCGCCTGCTGCTGGACCCCAATACCCTCGCCCGGGACGGCACGGTTGCGCTCACGCAATTTGAGGTCTCGCCCGACGGCAAGTGGCTGGCCTATGGCCTCGCTGCGGCGGGGTCGGACTGGACGGAGTTTCACGTGCGAGGGATTGTGGACGGCCAGGACACCACCGATGTCATCAAATGGGTGAAATTTTCCGGCCTAGCATGGACGAAGGACAGCGCGGGCTTTTTTTATTCGCGTTTTCCCGAGACGCCCGCCGCAGGCGGAACTTATAGTGAGCTCGCGCACCAGAAGCTTTACTATCATCGCCTCAGCACGCCGCAATCGGCGGACCGGGTCATCGCGGAGATTCCCGACCAGCCGAAATGGTTGCTCACGGCGGATACGACCGAAGACGGCCGCTATGCCATCATCGCCGTCGAGCGCGGTGACAAGGACGAGAATCTGCTTCGCTACATCGACCTTGGCGACCCACACGCACCGCGGCTCGACGCGCCGGTCACGCCGCTCATCGACACGTGGGACGCCGAGTGCAGCGTCATGGGCAACGATGGCCCGGTCTTTTTTGTCCTCACCAACCTCGAGGCCCCGCGCCGGCGGATCATCGCCATCGACACGCGCGCGCCCGGCCGAAAAAACTGGAAAACTGTCGTGCCCGAGGGACCGGATGTGATCGAAAGCGCGCAGGTCATTGGCGGGCGTTTTGTCGTGAAGACATTGCACGATGCCCAGGATCGCCTGGCCGTTTATGCGTTTGACGGCACGACGCGCGGCGAAATTCCGTTGCCTGGCATCGGTGCGGTGGCGGAGGACACGATCGGCAATGACACCAACGGCATTTCCGGCCGCGCCGACGGGCCCGAGATGTTCTACCGTTTCGAGTCATTCAGCCAGCCGCGCGTGATTTTCCACTACAACCTCGACACGGGGAAAAACGAAACCTGGCAGGCAACCCCGGTCGATTTCGATCCCGACGCCTATGAAACAACGCAGGTTTTCTACGCGTCGAAGGACGGCACGCGTGTACCGATGTTCATCACGCACAAGAAAGGCCTGAAACTTGATGGGACCAATCCCACGATGCTCTACGGCTATGGCGGCTTCGACATCTCTCTCACGCCTAGCGTGCGCACGCCCGCGCCTCTTTGGCTGTGGCTTGAGCTCGGCGGCGTTTACGCCCAGCCCAACCTGCGTGGCGGTGGCGAATACGGTGAGGCCTGGCATCAGGCGGGCACGAAGGAGCGCAAGCAAAATGTCTTCAACGATTTCATCGCCGCGGCCGAATGGCTGTTTAAAAACGGTTACACTTCGCCGTCGCATCTCCTCATTAGCGGCGGCAGCAACGGCGGTCTGCTCATCGGTGCGGTCGTGAACCAGCGCCCCGATCTCTGCCGCGTGGCGTGGCCGGCCGTCGGCGTGATGGACATGCTGCGCTTCCAGAAATTCACCATCGGCTGGGCGTGGGTGGCCGACTACGGATCGAGCGACGATCCCGCGGCCTTCAAATATCTCTACGGTTATTCGCCACTGCACAATGTGAAACCCGGGGTAAAGTATCCCGCCATATTTGTGACAACCGCAGATCACGACGACCGTGTCTATCCGGCGCATTCGTTCAAATACACCGCTGCGCTCCAAGCCGCCACCGAGGGGGTGACCGGCTCTGGCCCGGTGCTCATTCGCATTGAGACGCGCGGGGGCCACGGCGCGGGCAGGCCGACCTCGAAACTCATCGATGAAAACGCCGACAAGCTTGCCTTTGCCCTGCATTTCCTCGGCCTGGACCTGAAGTAGTAGCTTTATGCGCAACGCGCCCAAATTACAAACGCCACTGTCCAAACGCCAAAAAGCCTGAAAAGTAATAACTCCAGCTCCAACGCAATCCTCGCCGGCGGCTGCTGTTTTGGATTTTTTTTGGGATTTGGCGTTTGGAGTTTGTGATTTTCCTTCGCGGCCATTCGTCATTCGGATTTCGTCAATTACACCTTTTCCTTGCGGCGCGGCTCACGAATGCCTTCGATTGGTCACTTTTCTCCATGAAAATCCTCGTTGCCGACAAGATCTCACCCAAAGGAGTAGCCTATCTGCGCCAGCAGCCGGGCTTTGACGTGGTCGAGGCCTACGGCTCGTCCCCGGCCAAGATCCTCGAACTCGTCAAGGACGTGCACGCCATCGCCGTGCGCTCGGAGACCAAGATCACCCGCGAGGTCTTTGCCGCGGCGCCCCTGTTGAAAGTCGTCGGCCGCGCCGGCGTGGGCGTAGACAACGTCGATGTCGATGCCGCCACCGAGCACGGCGTGGTCGTGATGAACACCCCGGCGGGCAACACCGTGGCCACGGCCGAGCTCACCTTCACCCACATTCTCTGCGGCGCGCGTCCCGTGCCGCAGGCCGCGGCCTCGATGAAGGCCGGCCAGTGGGACCGCAAAAGCTTCAGCGGCATCGAGCTGTTCAAGAAGACCCTCGGCATTGTCGGCCTTGGCCGCATCGGCAGCGAAGTCGCCAAGCGCGCCCAGGCCTTCGGCATGCGCGTGCTCGCCTACGATCCGTATCTCTCGCCCAGCCGCGCGAAGGCGATGCAGGTCGAGGCCGTCGCGCTCGATGAACTTCTCACCCAGTCGGATTACATCACCGTGCACATGCCGCTGACCGACGACACCCGCTACATGATCGACGAGGCCGCGTTTGAAAAATGCAAAAAGGGCCTGCGTATTTTCAACTGCGCTCGTGGCGGCATCATCAAGGAAACCGCGCTGCTCGCCGCGCTCAAGTCCGGCAAGGTTGCCGCCGCCGGCCTCGACGTTTACGAGGACGAGCCGCTGGCCAAGGAAAGCGAATTCCGCGCGCTGCCCAATGTCGTTCTCACGCCCCACCTCGGCGCCTCGACCGCCGAGGCGCAGGATGCCGTCGGCGTCGAAGTCGCCGAGCAGATCGCCGATGCACTGGCCGGCGGCGTGATCCGCAATGCCGTCAACATGCCCTCAATCGATGCGAACACCCTCAAAATCCTCGGGCCCTATCTCGATCTCGGCGCGAAACTTGGCGCGCTCGTCCAGCAGATCGCCCCGCAGCAAATCGCCACGCTCCGCATCACCTACTGGGGCAAGATCGTCGAGCTCGATGCCGAATCCGTCACGCGCTCGATCCAGCGCGGCTTCCTCCGCCGCATCAGCGGCGCCGAGGTCAATTTCGTCAACGCGCCCGTTGTGTTGCAGCGCCTCGGTGTCCATGTCGAGGTCGTGAAATCGGCCGGGGACAGCGAATACGCCGAGCTCATGGCCGTCGAGGCCGTGACGCCGGACGGGAAAGCATTTTCAGCGCAGGGCACGCTCAACGGAAAAACCAGCCAGTCGCGCATTGTTGGTATCAACGGCCGTGACGTCGAAGTCGCCGCCGAGGGCAAATTGCTTATCCTCGAAAACATTGACCAGCCCGGCATGGTCGGCGCGGTCGGCACGATCCTCGGCAAGGACAAGGTCAACATTGCGGACATGTCGCTCAGCCGCCTCACGCCCGGTGGCACGGCCTACATGGTCGTGCGCGTGGACACCGAACCGAGCGAGAACGCCCGCCAGGAAATCAAAAACCATCCCGCCATCAAGCTGGCGAAGTTCGTCCAACTGTGAGCGGTGGTGAAAACAGTCCGAGGGTAGGGCGGATTATCCCTAATCCGCCGTGTCTTTCATTTGCGGCGCGTTAAGGATAACGCGCCCTACCTTCATGTTAGTGCCTATTCTCATCGCCGCTGTTGTCGGGTATCTGTTAGGCTCGCTGCCTTTCGGTTACCTCATTGCCCGCGCGAAAGGGGTGAACATTTTCGAAGTCGGTAGCAAAAGTTCCGGCGCCACCAATGTCGTTCGTGTGCTCGGCAAAGGCCCCGGGTATCTCGTGTTTTTTTTGGATGTGCTGAAGGGCGTGGTGGCCGCGGGTTGGCCTAGAGCCTTATTTTTTAAATCGACGGCGACGGTTTTCGCTACGGGAAAAACCTACACCCTTCTTGATACAAGACAGCATTGGCCTGTGCTTGCCATTGTCGGCCTGATTTTTGCCATTATTGGTCATAGTTTTTCCTGCTTTATCAAATTCCGCGGTGGCAAGGGCGTGGCTACAGCCACCGGCGGGTTCCTTGTCCTGTTGCCGATCGAGACGCTGATTGCCGGTGCGGTGTGGATCATGGCATTTTACGCTTCCCGCTATGTTTCACTCGCATCGATCATCGCCGCGATCGCCTTGCCTGCGGCCGCTTTTTTTCTGCATGAGCCGCCATTTTTGCAATATTTCGCCCTTTTGATTGCCGCATTGGTCATCCTCCGCCACCGGGCCAACATCGTCCGTCTCCTCAACGGCACGGAAAACAAGTTTGTAAAGAAAAAGGAGAACGATGCATGATTCAGCTTGTGGGCGGGGTGCCCTCACCCCGCGACCACTTTGATGCGGGGTGAGGGCACCCCGCCCACAAGTTTCCTGCTATTTTTTGCCTGCCATTGCCTCTTAACGCGTTAAGGATAACGCGTTCCACCTGTTTCATCCCATCGTTTCAATTTCCACCATGTCCAAACCTCCCATCATCAACATCGGCCTGTGCGGCCTCGGCACGGTGGGGCAGGGCGTGTGGAAACATCTCAGCCGCTCGCGCGCCGAGCTGGAGTCGCGCTTGGGCGTGCAGCTCGTGCTGCACCGCGCGGCCGTGCGCGACCTGAAAAAGGCCCGCGCGGTCAAAATTCCCTCGGCTCGGCTCACCACCGACGCACTCGCCGTCGCCACCGATCCCGCCGTGCACATCGTGTGCGAGCTCATCGGCGGCACCGGCCTTGCACGCGAGGTCACGCTCGCGGCGTTGCGGCAGGGCAAGATCGTCGTCTCCGCCAACAAGGCGCTGCTGTGCGGGCACGGCGAGGAAATTTTTTCCACCGCGCGCAAGCATGGCGGGCACTTTTTGTTCGAGGCATCCGTCGCCGGCGGCATCCCGATCATCAAGGCCCTGCGCGAAGGCCTCGTCGCCAACCGCTTCAAGCTCATCTACGGCATCCTCAACGGCACCTGTAATTACATCCTCACCCGCATGGCGCAGGAAGGCGCGAGCTATGCCGACATCCTGGCTGATGCGAAACGGCTCGGTTATGCCGAGGCCGACGAGGCGCTCGACGTGGAGGGTTGGGACGCCGCGCACAAGGCCGCCATCCTGGCCTATCTTGCGCACGGCATTTGGGTACGCACCAACCAGATGATCGTCGAGGGCATCGAGCGCATCACCCAGGCCGACCTCCGCACGGCCGCGCAGCTCGGTTACGGCATCAAGCTGCTCGCCATCATCACCCGCGATTTCGAGCAGAACGAGCTTTTCGTGCGCGTGCACCCGACCTTGCTGCCGCGCGAGCGCGTGCTCGCGAACGTCAATGGCGTGTTCAACGGCATCTCCGTGACCGGCGATGTCGTCGGCACCACCACTTACATCGGCCGCGGCGCCGGCCAGGACGCGACCGCCAGCGCCGTCATCAGCGATATCGCCGATGCCGTCACGCTCCTGACCGCCGGCAAAGCCGTGGCACTGCCCGAGGAAGCCGCCGCTTTGCACGCCCGCGGTGGAAAACGCGTGCGTCTCGCGCCGCTTGAGCGCGTGCGCGGCCGCCATTACCTGCGCCTCACCGTGCGCGACCGGCCCGGCGTGCTCGCCCAAGTTGCCACCGTCACCGCCCGCCACGGCGTGAGCATTGCGAGTGTCATTCAAACCGCGACCGACCGGCGCGACGCCGCCTCGCTCATCCTCACCACCCACGAAAGCGACGAACGCGCCGTCCGCGCCACCATCGCCAGCCTGGCGAAACTCAAGAGCGTGCTCGAAAAACCCCTCCTCCTGCGCATCGGGGACTTTGCTGAGTAGCTGGTATTCGACATTCTTCATTCGTCATTCTGCATTAACCTTTTCATGTCCCGCATTGTCCAAAAATATGGCGGCACCTCCGTCGGTGACGTCGAACGCATCAAGAAAGTCGCCGAGCGCATCAAGGCCTCGCACGACGATGGCCATGAGATTGTCATCGTCGTGTCCGCCCGCGCCGGCGTGACCAACGAGCTCATCGCCCGCGCCAAATCCCTGTGCGAGCACCCGAGCGACCGCGAGCTCGACCAGCTCCTCGCCATCGGCGAGCAGGAAACCACCGCGCTCACCGCCATGGCCTTGCAGGGCCTGGGCGTCGATGCCGTCAGCTACACCGGCGCGCAGGCGGGCATCTTCACCGACAAGTCGCACACCAAGGCCAAGATCAAGACCATCAATGCGAAGCCGCTTGAGAAAGACCTGAAGGCCGGTCGCGTTGTCATCGTCGCCGGGTTCCAGGGCATCAACGATGACGGCCAGATCACCACCCTCGGCCGCGGCGGTTCAGACCTCACCGCCATCGCGCTGGCCGCCGCGCTCAATGCCGACAAGTGCGAAATCTATACCGATGTGGACGGCGTTTACACCGCCGACCCGCGCGTCGTGAAAACTGCGCAGAAGCTGATGGAAATTTCCTACGATGAAATGCTCGAGCTCGCCTCGTCCGGCAGCAAGGTCATGCAATCGCGCTCGGTCGAGTTCGCCAAGAAATACAACGTCATTTTCGAAGTCCGCTCATCCTTTAACCACAACCCAGGAACCACTGTGAAAGAAGAAGTCACCTACATGGAACAGGTCGTCGTCCGCGGCGTGGCCGTGGACAAGGACCAGGCCAAGATCGTCATCAGCAACATCCCCGACAAGCCCGGTTCGGCGGCCAAGGTTTTTCGCGCGCTGGCGGACGCCAACATCATCGTGGACATGATCGTGCAGAATGTCGGCCGCCGCGGCATCGCCAACCTCACCTTCACGGTGCCGAAGGGCGACGCCAACAAGGCCGTCAAGGCGCTTGAACCCGTGTTTGCTGCCATCGGCGGTGGCGAGATCGCCGTGCACGAGAAGATCGCCAAGCTCTCCGTCGTCGGCGTGGGCATGAAAACGCACAGCGGCGTCGCCGCGACGCTTTTCCAGGCGCTGGCCGACGTGGGCGTCAACCTCGAGCTCATCAGCACGTCCGAGATCAAAATCTCCGTCATCATCGATCTGGAGCGCTCGGACGAAGCCGCCCGCGTCGCGCACGCCGCCTTCAAACTGGATAAAATCTGAACAGTAGCGAGCAGCGGGTAGTGAGGAGCGAGCATGACGATGTACTGCATTTTCTACCCACTACTCGCTACCCGCTACTCACTACTCTAATGCGCTTCATTTCAACCCGCGGCCAGACTCCGCCCCTCGGCTTCTCCGATGCCGTGGCCACCGGCCTCGCGCCGGATGGCGGCCTGTTCCTGCCGGAGACGCTGCCGGATTTCAGCGGCGAGCTCAGCCGCTGGGGAAAACTGGGCTACGCTGAACTTTGCTTCGAGTTTCTTCGCCACTTTGCGACCGATATCGACGCGGCCACGCTGCGCGCGCTGATCGACAAGTCCTACACCAAGTTTGACCATCCCGACATCGCACCGCTGGTGAAGCTCGACGAACGCACCTACGTGCTCGAGCTGTTCCACGGTCCCACGCTCGCGTTCAAGGACTTCGCGCTCCAGCTCCTCGGCAATCTCTACGAGCACCAGTGCGCCACGCGCCACAAGTCGATCAATGTCCTCGGCGCCACCTCCGGCGACACCGGCGCCGCCGCCATCCACGGCCTGCTCGGCAAGCCCCGCACCGCCATTTTTATTTTATATCCCGACGGCCGCGTGTCGCCGCTGCAGGAGCGCCAGATGACCTGCACCGGCGCGGCCAACGTCTTCTCGATCGCGCTCGAGGGCACGTTTGACGACGCGCAGGCCGCTCTGAAGGAAATCCTGGCCGACCAGAAATTTCGCACGCATCACGGGCTCTCGGCCGTCAACTCCATCAACCTCGCGCGCATCCTCGCGCAATGCGTTTATTATCTCTACGCTTGGCTGCGGCTGCCCGGCGCGGTGCGCGACAATGTCGAGTTTGTCGTGCCCACGGGCAATTTCGGCAACGTGCTCGCCGGCTGGATGCTCCAGAAAATGGGCGTGCCTATCCGCAGCTTCAAGGTCGCCACCAACCAAAACGACATTCTTTGCCGTCTCTTCACGACCGGCGATTACCGCCTCGGCGAAGTGAAGCCGAGCCTCGCGCCGTCGATGGACATCCAGGTGGCGTCGAATTTCGAGCGGTTCCTTTTCTACACCCTCGACCGCGACCCGGCCCGCGTGCGCGAAGTCCTGCAGACGTTCAAGAGCACCGGCGCATACCATTTTGAGAAGTTCAATCGCGACATCTTTACCGCCTCGCGTTCGTCCGATGCGGAGATTCCGGGAATCATCCGCCGTGTTCACCAGCGTTATGGCTACGTGGTGGATCCGCACACCGCGTGCGGATTCAAGGAGCTCAGCTCCGATCGCGCCAGCGTCGTGCTCGCGACCGCTCACCCGGCAAAGTTTCCCGACACCATCCGCCGGGCGATCGGCACCGCGCCCACGCACCCGAGCCTCGAGGAGCTGAAATCCAAACCCATCGTGAAATATCCGATGCGCGCCGATCCCGCGGCCATCCGCGCCTTCATCGAGAAGCATGCGGTGTGAGGCGGCGTGAGCCGCCTCGATTTCAGATTTAAAATTTCAGATTACAGATCCAGGTTGTAATCCCGATGTGACTGCCAGTAGCGAATAGTTGGTAATTGGTCGTTCGTATTTGATCGTCCTTGGGTGTTGGGTGTTCACGGAGCACGTTCTTGTCACTTGCTACTTGTTACTTGAGCCTTGGTATTTGTCCCTAATGACCTATTCCCTCTCATCCATGCCGCCATGATCGAGACAGACTTGGAACAAATCTTTGATGCCCTCAATGGCCACCGCGTGCGCTATCTCGTCGTAGGCGGCCTGGCGGTGGCCGCTCATGGGCATCCCCGCTTTACGGCGGATGTCGATCTGGTGGTTGCCCTGGATCGGGAAAATGCGCTGCGGACGATTCAAGCGCTGGGCGGACTTGGGTACCACCCGCTTGCTCCGGTTTCTCCCGATGCTTTTGCCGATGCGTCTGTCCGCCATGGATGGATCGAGGAAAAGGGCATGATGGTGTTTCAATTGCTTTCGGCTCAGCGTCCCGAAACGCCCATCGATTTGTTTGTGCAGGAACCTTTCGATTTCGAGGCAGAGTATGCCATCGCTCCGAGAATGGAACTCGCGGCCGGGCGGTTCGTGCCCGTGGTCAGCTACGCCACCTTGATCGCGATGAAAGCAAGCGCTCGGCGGCCAAAGGATTTGGAAGACATTACCAACCTTGGATATATTCACCAAAAGCCGGCTGCGCCCGACACGAATGCTTAGATATTGCGACCGGGGTGAAACCGGTTAAGGTTTTTAACTGTGGGCCGCCCGCCAAATTTGCCAAAACCTGTCTTCGGCTCGTTTGAGCATGCGGAGATCGTTCGCGCGCAACAAATGGCCAAGCTGACGCCGCTGCAACGCGTCAGGATGGTCTGCTCAATGAATGCAATCGCCAAACAGGTTGGAGCGAAAGCCGTGCGCCATCGCTGATGCGGGGTGATGGCAGTAGCGAGTAGCGGGTAGTGAGTAGTGAGTAGCGAGTAGTTCGTATTTGATCGTCCTTGGATGTTGAATGTTGGATGTTGAATGTTGGACGTTCAAATGAACCACCTCCTCGCTTATCGCCGCTATCGCCTGCCGCTGCGTGTCGCGGTGCGCACGGCGCACGGTGTGCTGGCCGAGCGCACGGGCGTTTTGGTGCGGCTGGAAGACGAGAGCGGCGCGGTGGGCTGGGGCGAGGCGGCCGTGCTGCCGTGGTTCGGCACCGAGACGGCGGACGAAGTCGCGGCGGCGTGTTCCGTCTTGGGCGAGCGGGTGACCGCGGAACAGCTGGCGTCCGTGCCGGCCCGGTTGCGGTGCCTGCGGTTTGCCTTGCAGTCCGCGACGAGTGCGAGAGCCTCGGCGACACAAAAACATTTACCGATCGCGGCACTTTTGCCGGCGGGCTTGCCGGCGCTCAAAAAAATTGCGCCGCTGGCCGAGGCGGGCTTTCGCACGTTCAAATGGAAGGTGGGCGTGGGCGACGCGGCCGACGAGCTGGCGTTGCTCGATGACGTATGTGCGGCGCTGCCGAATGGCGCGAAGCTGCGGCTCGACGCCAATGGCGCATGGCAGCGGCTGCAGGCGGAACACTGGCTGGAAAGTTGTGCCAGCCGTCCGGTGGAATTTATCGAGCAGCCGATCGCGGCGGATGCGCGCGGCGCGGAGGATTTGTTATGCGGGCTGGCGAATGACTATCCGACACCGCTCGCGCTTGATGAATCGCTCGCAGGCGAAGGCGACGTGGAACGGTGGCTCGAGGTCGGGTGGCCGGGTATATTTATCGTGAAGCCGTCGCTGCTGGGCGATGCGACGGGCGCGCTGGCCCGGCTGGCGGCGGCGAGAGCGAACGTGGTGTTTTCATCGGCGCTGGAAACGGCCGTGGGCGCGCGCGCGGCCTTGCGTCTGGCGTTTCAATGGCCGGGCGAGGCGAGGGCGCTGGGTTTTGGCGTGTGGCCGCTTTTTGCCGACGCGCGGTTTGACGGACCGGCGCTCGCGCCGTTCCTGCGGGCCGAGGATGTGGAAAGAATCAACGTGGAGGCCGCATGGAACGCATTGAGTTAGCCCGGGCGCTGGGCGCCACCGCCGTGGCGCAAGAGGCGCGCAATGTATTTATCAGCGAAAGCGATCCGGCGCGGTTCATGGCGGCCTTTGCGCAGGCGGTGGCCAACGGCGGGAATGTTTTTTTGTGTGATCCGACGTGGGGCCAAAACGAACGCGAGGAGTTGGCGGTGCGTACAACGAATCAAATCCTGGCTGAGTCGAAGCTGGCGCAGTCGGAAAAAGCGAAAAGCGAAAAGCGGAAGGCGGAAAATGAACATGGCTGGCTGATGATCGCGTCCGGGGGCACGAGCGGCCGGTTGAAGTTTGCGCGGCACGACCAGGATACGATCAGTGCGGCCGTGGATGGGTTCAGCGCACATTTCAATGTGTCGCGGGTGAACGCGGTTGTCGTGCTGCCGTTGCATCATGTGAGCGGGTTGATGGCGTCGATGCGGTGCGCGCTGACGGGCGGAAAATTCCTGCCTTCAAGCTGGACGGAGATTGAAGCGGGCCGGCGTCCGGCGATGAGCGACGGTGGCGAATGGTTTCTTTCGCTGGTGCCGACGCAGTTGCAGCGGCTGCTGGCGCAGCCGGAAGCGGTCGGCTGGCTGCGGCGGTTTCACGCGGTGTTTTTGGGCGGCGGACCGGCCTGGCCGGACTTGCTGGACCGCGCGGCGGAAGCCCGCGTGCCGCTGGCGCCAAGTTATGGCCTGACGGAAACCGCCGCGATGGTGGCGACGTTGCGTCCGCAGGAATTTTTGGACGGCTCGCGCAGCAGCGGCACGGCCATGCCGCATGCGCGCATCGACGTGACGGGCGAGGGCACGCTGCGCATTACGGGCGAATCGGTGTTCCGCGGTTACTTTCCCGAGTGGAGGACGGATCGGGACTTCATGACGGATGATCTGGGCTTCTTCGACGGGAACGGCCACGTGCAGGTGACGGGACGGCGCGATGGCCTCATCATCACGGGCGGCAAAAAAGTGTCGCCGGCTGAAGTGGAGACGGCGTTGCGGGCGACGGGCGAATTTGACGATGTGGCAGTGCTCGGCGTGCCGGATGCGGAATGGGGGGAAGCGGTGGTGGCTTGTTATCCCGCCACGGCGCGCGCGCCGGACCTGGAACGCGTGACCCAGGCCCTTGTCGCGCAGCTCGCGCCGCCCGCGCGACCGAAACGCTATGTGGCCGTGGCCGATTGGCCGCGTAACGCGCAGGGAAAATTAAACCGCGCTCTGCTCGCAGAAAAAATCAAAGTGTAACCAAGGCATTTTTCCCACGGATTGCGCGGATGATCGCGGATGGGATGGGGTGGAGCGGCTTGACCCCAAGACGCACTTTCCGTGTTTGCTATTGTTTACCGCTATTGGTGACCTTCGTAAATTGTCTCCAATCCGCCCAAATCAATATCCTGTATCCTGGTTATATCGACCGGTTTTCCCTGCACTCTCTCCCATTTTACAACAAGCGTAGTCTTTTCATTGCTTTTGGTTGCTATCTTAAAACAAAAAGTTCCATAGCGGAAGTTCGGGCTCCAAGCCCAACTTGTCCCATCTGCTACTGGAGCTATCTCTGTGATGGCTCCAAAACGTTTCTTAACTTTAGGATTATTGACTGCTGCCAGTTGCACTTCTTTGCATTCATCCGATTTCAGCGCGACATTCCGTACCCCGTACTCACCAATTACAATCGCACTAATTCCCGCTATAACGATAATGTAAATCAAGCTCTTATGGAACTTCATTGTTCAGGTTGGTTAATGCATAATAGGGGCGTGCAGGTTAATTTTTCCCGTGACGCACCCGTTTACCCCGCCTTTAACCAGGCGGCGAGGGCGGGGGGCAGCGGCAGGCGTTCGCGGGTCTTGGAGGAGATGCAGACGTGCTCGGTGCGGACGCGGGCGGCGGTTTTTTTGGCGGCGTCGAGTTTCACGACTTCGCACTTGAGCGCGTAGCTGTTTTCCGAAATCGACTCCGGCGTAACCGTCACGAGGACTTTGTCGCCGGCGCGGAGCGGGCGCAGGTAGCTGGCTTCGCTCTTGGCGATGGGCACGACGACGCCGTGGTCGGCAAAAAAGGTGGTGAGGTCGATCCCGGCGGCGGCGAGCGACTCTTCATAGGCTTCGTGGCAGAGGGAGAGGAAGTTGGCGAAGAAAACCACCCCGGCGGCGTCGGTGTCGGAAAAATGAATCGTGCGCTGGTAAGAGAAGGGCATGTGGGTACGCGCTTGGTTTGTGCCCGCCGATATCGGTTTTTACAAGATCGCAAAAAGGACGGGGATTAGCCTTTTTAACCACTGATGAACACTTATGGCCACTGATACGGATTGTATCCGCGCCTATCCGCGACATTCGCGGGAAAAATCATACTCAAGCTCAGATTTTTTTAACCGCGGATGAACGCAGATGAACACAGATATTGGAGACTTGGATGGGATGAGGCACGGGATCTCACGATAGATTGGGCTGATAACTACGGAGCAATCCCACCCGCCGTATCTGCGTCTATCTGCGTGCATCCGCGGTTAAAACCGGATCGAATCTGTGGTTAAAATTAATAAGTGAGCATAAGTGTGCATCAGTGGTTAAAAAAAGTCTGGGCTTCGCGTTCTTCGCGATCTTTGTGTAATGTCCCTTTATGAATAAGAACGACATCGCCGACGTGCTGAATGAGATCGGGACGCTGCTGGAGTTGAAGGGCGAGAACCCGTTCAAGGTGCGCGCATACCAATCGGGTGCGCGGGTGCTGGAGGGCATTGAGGATGCGGAGTTGGCGACGCTGATTCGCGAACAGCGGCTGGAAAGCGTGAAGGGCCTGGGCGAGGCGCTGGCGCAGAAAATCGGCGAGCTGCACACGACCGGCCGGCTGAAATTTTATGAGCAGTTGAAGGCGTCGATTGCGCCGGGACTGGTCGAGATGCTGCAAATTCCCGGCCTGGGCGCGAAAAAAGTGCGCGCGTTGCACGAGAAGCTCGGGCTCGACAGCATCGCCGCGCTGACGGCGGCGTGCACGGACGGTCGGGTGGCGGAACTCGACGGTTTTGGAGAAAAGAGCCAGGAAAAGATTTTGACCGGCATCAAGAACCGCGAGGCTTACGGAAAGCGACATTTGTGGTGGGACGCGTGGCTGCTGGCCGAGCCGATCCTGGCCGGGTTGCGCGCCTTGCCGCAGGTGGTGCGCGCGGAGTCGGCGGGCAGCCTGCGGCGCGGGCTGGAGACGATTGGCGACCTCGATTTTCTCGTGGCGGCAAGCGAGGTCGCGCCGGTGGTCGAGTGGTTTACGCGGATGCCCGAGGTGCAGGAAGTGACCGCGCAGGGCGAGACGAAGGCGAGCGTGCGGTTCGCCAGCGGGCTGCAGGCGGACCTGCGGCTGGTGCCGGAGGATCAGTTTGTGTTCGCGCTGCACCATTTCACCGGCTCGAAGGATCACAATGTGCAGATGCGTCAGCGGGCGCTGGCACGCGGGCTGAGCCTGAGCGAGTGGGGTCTGGTGCCGGCCGAAGGCGAGGGCACGGCGAAGGAAAAGGCGGAAAAAGAAAAAATGGAAAAGCGGAAAAGCGGGAAACCGGTTAAGACCGAGACGGATATTTTCACGGCGCTGGGGCTGCATTTTATTCCGCCGGAGCTGCGCGAGGGGCTGGGCGAAATCGAGGCGGCCGAAGCGGGCGAACTGCCGCGGCTGGTTGAACTGGGCGACTTGCGTGGGGCGTTTCACAACCACACGACGGCGACCGACGGGCGTAATACGCTCGCGGAGATGGTGGGCGCCGCCGAGGCACTGGGCTGGGAATATTTTGGCATTGCGGACCACTCGAAATCGAGCTTCCAGGCGGACGGGCTGAGCGAGGCGAAGCTGCTGAAGCAAGTGGAGGAGATCCGCGCGCTCAATGCGTCGAAGCGTTTCAAGACGCAGGTCTTTGCCGGCACCGAATGCGATATCCTGCCGGATGGCCGGCTCGACTTCGATGCGTCGATCTTGAAGCAGCTCGATTATGCGGTGGTTTCGGTGCACAGCGCTTTCACGCAGGACGAGGCGACGATGACGGCGCGCATCCTGCGGGCGATCGAACAGCCGCATGTGACCATGCTCGGGCACCTGACCGGCCGGCTGCTGCTGCGCCGCGAGGGCTATGCGGTGAACACGGCCAAGATCATTGACGCGGCCATCGCACATGGCGTCATCATCGAGCTCAATGCCAACCCGCAGCGGCTCGATATGGACTGGCGTCATTGGCGCCGCGCCGCGGAGCGCGGGCTGCTCTGTTCCATCAATCCCGATGCGCATGATACCGCCGGGCTCGAGTTTGTCCGCGCCGGCGTGAACGCGGCGCGCAAGGGCTGGCTGACGGCGAAACAGGTGCTGAACACGCGCCCGCTCGCGGAAGTGGCGAAGTTTTTGAAGAAAACTTGAGGCGTAATCGCGGGAAAAGCGCAGAACGCCGTTGGAGCATTTTAAATAAAACCGTAACCATGCCGCTTGGGCCACGGCGAGGATGTCGTTCCCTCCGCTCGGACGCTTGGTAAGCGGTCGGCCGGATTTTTTGCCACAAAAGATCACATAGAGCTCAAAGAAAGCTTGTTCTCTGTGTTCTTTGTGATCCTTTGTGGCTACACTCAGAATGACGAATCCTACAGATTTTTCGTATAGATCACGCCGCGTTCATCGACGAACGTGAGGGTATCGCTCTCAACTTTTTTCAGGCGTAAGCCGAGCAGGTGATCGACGATTTCATTTTCGCGAAAAACGCGGTCGTTCATGAGCACTTTGCTGCCGGTGTCAGACACGCGGACGCCGGCGATCTGCAAGGCATCGAGGTAGGCGAGGATTTTGGGATCGGGCTTGGACGGATCAATTGGTTCGGGCGTCGCAGGAGGTGGACTAAAAAGTGATGCAACCGGTGTGACCGACAGGGTTGGAGCGGGGGACGGGACGACGGCCACGGCTGGAGTGGCGATTGGTGGTGGCGTCGGCGATTTTTCCAAGGTCGGCGCGGGAGTTGGCGCAGGGTTTTGTGCCGATGCAGTCCCGTTCGACATGCTCAGGGCAGGCGGTGGGGCCTTGACGACGGGAGCGGGTTCAAGTTTTTCCGGCGCGATAGACGTAGCCGGCGCCTGCGCAACAACCGGTGCTGCTGCCACGGTCGGACTCGGCACCGCCGGTGCCTGAACCACGACTGGTATTGCTGGTCGCCGCAGCAAATAAACGGTCGCAAGCACGCTTACGGCGATGAGCGCGCCCGCACCGAAAGCCAAAAGCATAAAGAATTGCCCGGGCATGGTCCGGTCGCCGCCGGAGCTGGCCCGCGGTGAGCCAGCTTGCCCTGAGCTCGCTTGCGGTGAGCTTGTCGAACCCGCCGAATGGGCCTGCCCTGAGCCTGTCGAATCTGCCGGACGGTCGGGTGAGCCTGTCACCGCCGGTACATTTGGTGTGACGCCGGGATTAGGCGGAGACGGAGCCTGCCCCTGCGTTTGGAGTTGCTGGGCTTTTTTAAGGGCGTCGTTAATGAGGCTCATGGCGATAAATTCTAATGGGTAAGGTTGTTCAGGTCTTTCATCGCATGGCGGACGTCCCAATAGTTTACCTCGTCGGACCCCCGAATGAAAGCCGAGAGAATGGCCTTGTCGCAGAGATTATTCACCACGCGGGGAACGCCTTTGCTCACGCGGTGGATTTTGCGGATGGCGCGGGGGGTGAAGTGCGGGCGGCCCCGGCTGCCTGCGAGCGCCAGGCGATGCCGGATGTAATTATCTATGTCGGTGAAGGACAAGGGCAACAGCTCATAATGGACGAGGATGCGCTGGCGAAGCTGGCGGAGTTCGTCGCGCGCGAGAATGGCTTTGAGCTCGGGCTGGCCGATGAGGACGATTTGGAGGAGTTTTTGCTTGTCGGTCTCGAGGTTGGAGAGGAGGCGGATTTGCTCGAGCACCTCAAAGGTGAGATTTTGCGCCTCATCGATGATGAGCACGATGTCGCGGCCGGCCGCGATGCGGGCGAGGAGAACCTGGTTTATTTGGGTGACAAGATTGTAGTGGCCGTTCGCATGCTGGGTTTCGCCCAAATCCGTGAGGATGGCCTGGAGCATCTCGGTTTCGTTGATGCGGGGATTGAGGACGAGCGCGGTGTCGTAATGCTCGATATCGAGTTCATCCATCAGGCGGCGGCAAAGGGTGGTTTTGCCGCAGCCGACTTCACCGATGAGCACAATGAAGCCTTTGTGTTCCCGGACGCCGTAGAGCAGGTGTTGCAGCGCGTCGTAGTGCGTGGGACTGAGGTAAAGGAATTTTGGATCGGGCGTGATGTTGAACGGCATCTCCGCCAACGCATAGAAGCTCTGATACATGGGAGATTTCGAGTATGCCGCCTCCGGGGAAAAGGCACGCCTATTTCATCTGGCCGGCACAGTCTGGCGCGGTTTGAGAGGGTCTTTACAAGATCCCTCCGGACAAAAACTAAAGCGCGGTGCGGCGAAAAGATTTGCGCGCGATCTTCGCGGGCAGTTGGCTCGCGTCACGATTGCTGTGAATGCCCGCCGTGTTGTCATCCTTATCTACACTTTGCTGTTTTTCGCCCTGAGCGCGGTCTTCGGTGTGTCGCTGTGGCAGACGCGGGCAGAGTATTTGCAGCTGCGTGCCCAGGAAGCGGTGAGCCAGCGACGGCTGGCCGAGGCGGAGCAGCGATTGCGCGACCAGCAACAGATTCTCGTGCGCCTGCGCACGGATCCGGCCTACGTCGAGCGCATCATCCGCCAGCAGCTGGGCTATGCCAAGCCGGACGAATTTATTTTCCGCTTCGAGCCGTGAAAGTAATAATAATTAGCGTTGCACCGATGAATCGTAGCCGACTTCAATCGCCCCTTCGTATTTTTAATGGCGACCTTTCCGCTCATCGAAAACTTCCAACGCGCCGGCCAAGGGCACGTCTTTGCTTTTTTTAACCAGCTTCCCGCGGCGGGGCAACAGGCGTTGCTGGCCGAGGCGGCGGAAATCGACCTCGACGAACTCGCCCTGCTGGCCCGCACGTTGTTGGTAAAAAATCCCACGGCCAGCGCCGGCCCCGGCGATCTTGCGCCCGCGCCTTATGTGCCGTTACCCGAGCAAGGGGGCGATGCCACCGCGTGGGTGCAGGCCAAGGCGGCGGGCGAAGCCGCGCTGCGCGCGGGCCGCGTCGCGGCGTTCACGGTCGCGGGTGGACAGGGCACGCGTTTGGGTTGGGACGGACCCAAGGGCACGTTCCCGGTCACGCCGGTGAAAAAAAAGCCGCTTTTTCAGGTTTTTGCCGAGAAGATCCGGGCCGCGGGCATCCGCTACGGCCGGCCGCTGCACTGGTTCATCATGACGAGCCACGCAAACCACGAGGCGACCGTGGGATTTTTTGCCGAGCGTAAGTGTTTCGGCCTCGACCAGGCGCGCGTGCATTTTTTTCGCCAGGGGCGCATGCCGGCGGTGGATTTCACGGGAAAGATTTTACTTGAGGCGCCCGGCCGCATCGCGATGTCGCCCGACGGGCACGGCGGCTCGTTGCGGGCCCTCGACCGCAGCGGCGTGCTCGACCTGTTGAAAAGCGAGGGCATCGACACCATCAGCTACTTCCAGGTGGACAATCCCCTCGTGCGCTGCATCGACCCCGCATTTCTGGGCTGGCATTTCGTGCAAGGCTCGGAAATGTCGAGCAAGATGGTGGCCAAGGCGTATCCGGAGGAAAAGGTCGGGCATTTCTGCGTCCAGCAGGGACGGCTCGTCGTCGTCGAATACAGCGACCTGCCGCTCGACCGGCAGCGCGAGCTCGATCCCGCGACGGGACGGCTGCGCTTCCATGCCGGCAACGTCGCCATCCATGTGATTGACCGCGAGTTTGCGCGACGCATGTCCGCAGGCGAAAACCGGCTGCCGTTTCACCGCGCGGACAAAAAAATTCCCGGGATCGATGCCGCCGGGAAACCGGTCCAGCCGGCCGCCCCCAATGGGACGAAATTCGAAATGTTTGTCTTCGATGCGATGCCCTACGCGAAAAACCCCATTGTGATTGAAACCCGCCGGGCGGATGATTTTTCGCCCGTGAAAAATGCGGAGGGAGCGGATTCGCCCCAAACCTGTCGCGACGACCAACTTCGGCAATTTGGGCGCTGGCTGCGTGCCGCCGGTGCGACGATCGAGACCGATGAGGCTGGCTATCCGCATCCGGCGCTGGAAGTTTCGCCACTTTTTGGTTACGATGAGGACACGTTTGCACAGGCTTGGGAAAAGCTTTCGCCCAAGCCGGCCGTGACCGAGGGGCTGTACCTCGATTGATTTTTTCATGTCTACTCACAAAAAAATTTCCACCGCTGCGCACGCCGGCCATCTTTTGCCAGCCGCCGCGGAAAATCTCACTGCCTGGCTCGGCTCCGGTTTGCCCGCGTGGGCCATTGCCAGCATCGGCGAACTCATCGGCCAGGGCGCGTGGGACGAGCTCAACGACCGGTTTTACCGCTACCTCGAGTTCGGCACCGGCGGCATGCGCGGGCGCACCATCGGTGCGGTTTCGGCCAAAAGCGAGCTGGGCACGCCCAACGCCCATGGCACGCCGGAGCACGCGGCCATCGGCAGCAATGTCCTCAACGATTTCACGCTCATCCGCGCGACCATCGGGCTGTACCGCTACACCAAGAAATATCTCGCGCAGAACCTGCTCTTTGATGCGCCGAGGCTCGTCATTGCGCATGACGTGAGGCATTTCTCGCGGCACTTTTGCGAGCTGGCGGCCTCGACCTGGACGCAACTGGGCGGCGTGGCTTTCATCTTTGACGGGCCGCGTTCGACGCCGCAGCTGAGCTTTTCCGTGCGCTGGCTCAAGGTGCATGCCGGCGTGGTCATCACGGCCAGCCACAAT
>Ga0210398_10000056_pt1 | contig 138637 bp, 126 predicted proteins | sample IncBWC4OmetaG_FD_161047 | JGI IMG/M metagenome (GOLD analysis project Ga0210398, IMG submission 161047) | Forest soil microbial communities from Barre Woods Harvard Forest LTER site, Petersham, Massachusetts, United States - Inc-BW-C-4-O | ecosystem: Environmental > Terrestrial > Soil >... | reverse complement strand
ACGCCCAGGAAGCTTGTCCTTAATCCGCAACCACTGCGCTTCACTCAGTTCATAGCGGCTTGGTGCCATGGACCCAGGACACCAGGTTTTTCTCCCGCTGCAAAGTCTATATGTGGATACGCCCTAGGTCGCCTTTGTCGGAGCCGGGGTCTCGCCTGGCGTCAGCCGCTCAATCTGCTGCTGCGCCTGGCTTCGGAATTCCAGCGGATGCGCAATTTTGTGGAACCCTTCCGCGGTCCCGCCGGTTCCGATGAGCGTGATGGATCCATACCCGAACACACGCCCCATCCCCGGCTCGGTCACCTCAATGGTCTCCACCTTATTCAGCAGCATCTCCATGGTTCGGCGGCTCGCGATCCCCGTCTTCACCACCACCCGCCGCGTGGTCACGGCCATCTCGGTTGCATTGCGCCGCAGACTTCCCACGAAGAGCACGATCAGCCCGCACACCAGCAGCGCGGCCCCGCCGTACCCGGCAATGTGGCGGCTGGTCGCCTCCATCTGCGGATGGGCGTACGCGTACCACACCAAATAGCCGCCCATGGCCCACAGCACGACCGCACCAAAAAGATGGCCGGCCATCACGATCCAGTGCAGCCGCGTGGTGTACACCACTTTTTCTCCAGGAACCAGCGTTTTGCTGATGTAGCTCATGCGCCTCCTCGCCCCCACGGGTGCCTGGCGGATAACCGCGCCAGCGCATTCCCATTCCCCGGCAGTGTCCCACATTTGTCCGCAGCAAAGAATTATTTCTGACCCTGGACGTGGTTCCGTGGCCCGTGGCTTTCACCTGCCCGCTATCCGCTGTCCGCCATTCCCGTCCAACCCTTTGGCCATCACGGATAATAGAAACCGCATGCGCATCACCCTGCTCGCCTTCGGCATCCTCCGCGATCACCTCGGGTCCAACCCCGGCGCCCTCGATCTTCCTGCCGGCTCGACAGTGCGCGATCTTCTCGACCGCTGCCGCAGCCTTGCCCCCGACCATGCCGCGCCCTGGTCTTCCATCGCGGTTGCCGTCAATCAGGAATACGTCCCGGCGACCCATCCGCTTGCCGATGGGGATGAGGTTGCGCTCCTTCCCCCGGTCAGCGGCGGCTCGGCGAAAAAACCTGCACCACAGAAGTTCAAAATCCGTCTCACCGACGCCCCGCTTGACCCCGCTGCCATCGCCGGCTCCCTCAAGCGCGGGGAAGACGGCGCCCTGGTCCTCTTCGACGGCATCGTCCGCAACCACTCGCGCGGGCGCCGCACGCTCTCCCTCTTCTATGAGGCCTATCCCGCGATGGCCCTGGCGCAGATGAACCAGCTAGCGGCCCAGGCCCTTGCCAACTATCCCATTCGCGACCTCGCCATCGCCCACCGCCTCGGCCGCCTCGTAATCGGGGAGACCTCGGTGGTCATCGCGGTCGCCTCCGCTCACCGCGCTGCTGCCTTCGACGCCTGCCGCTGGCTCATCGACACGCTCAAGCAAACCGTGCCCATCTGGAAAAAAGAATTCTTCGAAGACGGAGCGGTCTGGGCCCAGGGCGACCCCTTCCCGCCCGAACTGACTCCCCAGGCGAAGAAGTCCGCCGCAAAAGAGCGCACGAAGAAACGGGAGCGTGCCCGTTGATCGCTCTTTCGACCGCCGAGCGCCGAGCGCCGAACGCCCTCCTGTCCGCGGTTCGCTGTTCGCTGCTCGCTATGGTGGCTCTCTTCTTCGCAATGCTCCCGGCCGTTCCCCAGGAAAGCCCCAACTCGGCTCCGCCCACCTTCCACGTCAAAGTTCACCTCGTCAACGTCTTCGTCAACGTCACCGACGCGACGGGCGCGCCGATCGGCGGCCTGAAGCAGGGGGACTTCACCCTCACCGAAGACGGCGTCCCACAAAAAATCTTCTACTTCGATCGCGAGACGAACATGCCTCTCTCCCTGGTGCTGGCCATCGACACCAGCGGTTCGGTCCGCAAAGACACGGACATTGAAATCCGCGCCGCGCGCGACTTCATGCGCGCGCTTCTGCGGCCCACGGACGGCCTGGACCTGATCGACTTCAACTCCTCGGCGCGCGAAGTCGTACCCTTCACCTCCGACCTTCGTCATCTGAACTGGGGCCTTGACAATCTCGACTACGGACCCGCGACCGCGCTCTATGACACCGTCTATCTCGCCTCGCAGATCCTTGGCCCGCGCTCCGGCCGCAAAGTCCTGGTGCTGATCTCCGACGGCGGGAACACGGTGAAAGGCGTCGACTACCAACAGGCGCTCGATACGGCGATCCGCGACGAGGTTATGGTCTACTCGCTCATCGATATCCCCATCCCCAACGATGCCGGCCGCGACACCGGCGGCGAGCACGCCCTGATCACGCTCTCGCAGTCGACGGGCGGCAAGTTCTTTTATGCGGAATACGGCGACGTCTCGGCGGCGTTCCGCAAAATCTCCGAGGACCTGCGCACCCAATATCAGATCGGTTACTACCCGGTGCAGCGCCGCAGCGAGTCCGACTTCCGGCGCATCCAGGTCACGCTCCAATCGCACCCCTCGTACACCCTTCGCTATCGTCCCGGCTACTATGCCACTCCCTCGGCGCCGCTGGATCAGTAATTGCCGCTGTGACGACTCTTGCGATGTTTGCCCTCTGAAACCTGCCTCCTGGTTGCTATCATCGAAGAGCCAAACGCGTCTTCCCTCATGCTGTCCGACTCCGACATTCGCGACCGCCTCGGTCCCATCCACGATCCTCTGCAGGATCCGCATCGGACGCCGCCCTCGAAGCGCTCGGTCGGCCTGATCGCCGCCGTCGTTATCGTTGTGCTGCTGTGGGGGGGCGCGGCTGCGCTCATCCTCCACCTCGAAAAGATCTCGCCCGCGAAGTACGAGCCGCAGACCGGCCACATCTACCGCTTTACCGACACGCGCCATATCGTTTACCTGACCACGAAGGAGCGGTACGCGGCGTATACGGCGCTGGCCATTCCCGCGCTGGTCACGCTGGCCGTAATCTTCTACGCGCTTGGCCGCAATCCCGACCCAGAGCTCGGCTAATCCATTCAATTCAAGGGACATCCTGAGAAAGCGCCGGGATCGCTCTCGTCGAGGGTGGGCCATGGCGCTTTGCCGAGACCCATAGCGAGGATGTTGGGAGGTCGCCGCGGTTTCTGCGTCGCGAAAAACGCGTTATTCGGAGTTAAGATGCAGAAAATAATACAGTTATAATATGACAATAATACGCTAAGATTTCCTGCATCGTTTATGCTATAGTCACATCAGATGTTGTGACGGCCGCTTGGGCAGCGGGACTGCCGGGCTGGCTCCAACTGTCAAAACCAATTTCTGATGTGTGGAGGATCGAACCATGGCAATTACTCGTTGGGACCCATTTCGTGACGTGCTGGCGTTACAGAACCGGATGAACTCAATTTTCCAGGAGTACAACCGGAACCAGAACGACGGCGACCTGGTGACCGCGGCCTTTGTGCCGCCGGTGGATATTTATGAGGACGAGCACAAGATCGTGCTGAAGCTCGAAGTGCCGGGCATGAAGGAGAACGATCTGGACATTCAGCTCGAAAACAACGTGCTGACGGTCAGGGGTGAGCGCAAATTCGAGAAGGAAGAGAAGGAAGAGAACTTCCATCGTGTGGAGCGGCGCTACGGCACCTTCTACCGGTCATTCACGATTCCGAACACGGTGAACGCGGAGAGTGTGAAGGCCAGCTACGAAGCCGGCGTGCTGCGCGTCGAGCTGGAGAAGCGGGCCGAGGCGAAGCCGAAGCAGATCAAAGTGCAGGTGGGCGGAGCGCAGGCTCTGGATGCCGGCAAAAAGGATGTGAAGACGGCTGCCTAAGTCCTGCGAACAGCGGACAGCGAAAAGCTGACACTGGCGCGGTGAAAGGATCATCATTATTGACGGACCCGCGGGAGGAGATGGTTTCCTCCCGCATCATTTTATGAAGTGAGTGGATGGAATTATGGCGATACGGTGGGACAAATTTACGGTGAAGTCGCAGGAGGCGGTGCAGAGCGCGAGCCAGCTGGCGGCGGAAAACGGGAATCCGGAGATTCTGCCGCTGCATTTGCTGGCGGTGCTGCTGAGCGATCAGGAGGGCGTGATTCCAGCCGTCCTCGACAAGATTGGCGTGCCGGTCGGGCAACTGGAGGCGAAGGCGCAGGAGGCGGTGGCGCAGTTGCCGAAGGTGAGCGGAGCGTCGGCGCAGCCGAGCGCCTCGAACGCGCTGAATCAGGTGTTCGATCAGGCCTTCAAAGAGGCCGAGAACTTCAAGGACGATTACGTTTCGACCGAGCACCTGCTGCTGGCGCTGACCAGCCGCAAGAACGACGGGGCGCAGTTGCTGCTGGCCTCGTTCGGCGCGACGCACGAAGCGGTGCTGAAGAGTTTGGCGACGGTGCGGGGCAGCCAGCGGGTGACGGATCAGAATCCCGAGGCGAAGTTCCAGGCGCTGGAGAAATATGCGAAGGACCTGACGGAACTGGCGCGGCGGGGCAAGCTGGACCCGGTAATCGGGCGCGACGAGGAGATTCGGCGCGTGATTCAGGTGCTGTCGCGGCGGACGAAGAATAATCCGGTGCTGATCGGCGAGCCGGGTGTGGGGAAGACGGCGATTGTCGAAGGCCTGGCGCGGAGGATTGTGCACGGCGATGTGCCGGAGATTCTGCGCGACAAGCGGGTGATCTCGCTCGACCTGGGATCGATGCTGGCCGGCGCGAAGTATCGCGGGGAATTTGAGGACCGGTTGAAGGCGGTGCTGAAGGAGATTGAGGAGTCGAACGGGCAGATCATCCTGTTCATCGACGAACTGCATACGCTGGTTGGGGCGGGAGCGGCGGAAGGGGCGATTGACGCTTCGAACATGCTGAAGCCGGCGCTGGCGCGGGGCGAACTGCGCGCGATTGGCGCGACGACGCTGAACGAGTATCGGAAGTACATCGAAAAGGACGCGGCGCTGGAGCGGCGTTTCCAGATCGTGTATGTGGGCGAGCCGAACGTCGAGGACACGATCGCGATTCTGCGCGGATTGAAGGAGCGGTACGAGGCGCACCACAAGGTGCGCATTCGCGACTCGGCGATTGTGGCAGCGGCGACGTTGTCCCATCGGTATATTTCGGACCGATTTTTGCCGGACAAGGCGATTGACCTGGTCGATGAGGCAGCGGCTTCGCTGGCGATTCAGATTGGATCGGTGCCGACGGAGATCGACGAGCTGGAGCGGCAGGCGACTTCGCTCGAAATTGAGCGGGAGGCGCTGAAGCGGGAGAGCGATACGAACTCGAAAGAACGGCTGCAGGTGGTGGAGCGCGAAGTGGCGGAGCTGCGCGAGAAGTCCACGGCGCTGCGGGCGCGCTGGCAGAAAGAGCGCGAGGCAATCACGCGGCTGAGCGATCTGAAAAAGAGAATCGAGGCCCTGCGCTTCGAAGCGGACGAGCAGACGCGGCGTGGGAACCTGGAGCGGTCGGCGCAGATCCAGTATGGCGAGCTTCCGAAACTGGAAGCCGAGATGAAGAAGATGGAGGCGGCGCAGGATGGGAAGGGCGGCGCGCCCCGGCTGCTGAAAGAAGAGGTCGACGAAGAAGACATTGCGCGCATCGTGAGCAAGTGGACCGGGATTCCGGTGTCCCGCATGCTGGAAGGCGAAGTAAAGAAGCTGGTGCAGATGGAAGACCGGCTGAAAGAGCGCGTGGTGGGGCAGGATGCAGCTCTGAGCACGGTGGCGAATGCGATCCGGCGATCGCGCGCGGGCCTGAGCGATCCAAAGAAGCCGATTGGGTCGTTTATCTTCCTGGGGCCGACGGGGGTTGGCAAGACGGAGACGGCACGGGCGCTGGCAGAGTTTCTGTTCGACGACGAGCAGGCGATGGTGCGGCTGGACATGAGCGAGTACATGGAAAAACATGCCGTGGCTCGCATGATCGGGGCGCCTCCGGGCTACGTCGGGTACGACGAGGGGGGACAGCTGACGGAAGCGATTCGCCGCCGGCCGTATGCGGTGATCCTGCTCGACGAAATTGAGAAGGCGCATCCGGATGTGTTCAACGTGCTGTTACAGGTTCTGGATGACGGTCGGCTGACCGACTCCAAAGGCCGCGTGGTTGATTTCAAGAACACGGTGCTGATCATGACCTCGAACCTGGGGGCAGGATTTTTGACCGGTGATGCGCTGAAGGACGAAGCCAACTTCGGACACGCGACGGAAAGTGTGATGAAGATCCTGCGGGAGCACTTCCGTCCGGAGTTTCTGAACCGCGTGGACGATGTGGTGATCTTCCGCCCGCTGGGTGAAGAGCAGCTGACACATATTGTGGACCTGCGGCTCAAGGACCTGGAGAAGCTGCTGGCGGATCGGCACATCACGATTGAGCTGACGCCGGCGGCGCGGCGCCAGATCTTCACGGCTGGCTACGACCGGGCGTATGGAGCACGACCGCTGAAGCGGGCGATCCAGCGGCTGATTCAGGATCCGCTGGCGATGAAGATCCTGGACGGCGAGGTGCTGCACGGGGATCACGTGCGCATCGACGCGCACAAGGGATCGAGCACGCTGCAGTTCGAGGTGGTGAGCCGGGCGGGGATTCCGCTGGAGCACGGCGTGGCGATCGGGCAGGCCTGAAGCGGGCACCGGGCACCGAGCACCGAAGCTGAGGCCTGCGGGTGATTCCGCAGGCCTTTTTTGTTTCTCAGGAGAAGACCGCTGCAATGTTCGCGTCGTCAGAGGCGGTTCAGCCATTCATCTTTCCACTTAATGTTGCAGCCGACGCTGGGAAACTGCTCGGGATTGACGGGCTCGCCGGCGATGACGGCTTTGAGCGCGGCGCGGAGGTCGCGGCCGGTGACGGGGATGTCGTTGCCGGGGCGGCTGGAGTCGAGCTGGCCACGATAAACGAGCGCACCCGAGGCGTCGAAGAGGAAAAAGTCCGGTGTGCAGGTGGCGTCGTAGGCGTGCGCCACTTCCTGGGTTTCGTCGTACAGATAAGGGAAGATGAAGCCGAGCTTGAGAGCCTGTTCCGCGAGAGAAGCGGGTGAGTCGTCGGGATAATTCTCGGCGTCGTTGGAACTGATGGCGACGAACCCGACGCCGGCGTTGCGGTAGTCGATGGCGAGCTGCGCGAGTTGCTGCTCGACATGCTTCACGAAGGGGCAATGGCAGCAGATGAACATGACGAGCAGGCCCCTGGGACCCCGCAGCGACTCGGTGTTGTGGACGGTGTTGTCACGCACGTCTTTCAGTGCGAAGGCGGGCGCGGGCGTGCCGAGGGCGAGCATAGCGGATTCAGTACGAGACATCGGGATGAAGACCTCCGGACGGGTATAGGGTAACGCGAGAGGAGGGCGAGCAGCGGACCTTGGCCGGGAAGGCAATTTCGGTTCGCGCGGCAGAGGAGGCGGCGCCGGGGTGAACCGTGGAGACAGCGGACGGCGGAGCGAAACTATTTACCGCGTGGCTCGTCTTCTTCGGCAGCACGAGATGAACTGAACGGTTCGTATCAGTTCCGCGCTGGAGTACGAGTATGGGACCTTTCTGCAGGTTTTCTGCTTTGCATCTGCGCAGTCAGTTTTCTGCTTCCGTCGCATCCCTCCTGATCCTTCTCTTCGTTGCTCCTTCTGGAGCCTGGGCCAAGTCGAAGCCGCTGGATGCAGCGACGGTGCACGCCCGCATTCTGAAGCGCGGTATCGATAATCCGGTGGGCGTGGAGATGAACAACGGGGTGGAGCTGGTGGGGAGAATTATCGCCATCAACCCCGACTCATTCACGCTGCAACTGTTCAACGATCCGCAGCCCGTAACCGTGGTGTATGCGAATGTGATCGATCTGCGCACCGGACCGTCGCGGGGGTTCTGGATCGCGACGGGCGTGGGCATTGCCGCGGTCACGGGCCTGGCGATCTGGGGATTCGTGCACGTACACAACCTGCAGCAGGAAGACTCGATCCCCAACATGCCAACGCTGCCGTCGACGCCCTAGACAGCCTCATTGGCATGGCCGGCGTTCACGCCCATGCGGTTATCCTGTGGGGCGTGAGCGCGAAGCAAAGATTTGAAGGCGCGCTGCGGCCGGATGGCACGGGGCTGCAGTGGACCATCATCACCGTTCCTTTTGATCCGACGCAGGTGTGGCCGAAGCGTCAACGGCTGCGCGTTCGCGGCACGATCAACGGATTCGCGTTTCGGACGTCGCTGTTCAAAGCGCGCGACGGCAGCTACATTCTGCTGGTCAATAAGAAAATGCAAAGGGAAGGGCGCGTGCGGCGCGGGCAGATCGCCAGCGTGGTGCTGGAACCGGATCTGGAAGAGCGCCGGCAGGCGACGCCGCCGGAGTTGGAAAAGCTGCTGCGCCAGGATCGCGGCCTGAAGAAGTTTTACGAGCAGCTGAGCGACTCGATGCGGAAGGCGATCATCGACCAGATTGAGCAGCCGAAGAGCGCGGAGGTGCGCGCGGGCCGTGCGGAATTGTGGGCGGAGCGGATGATGCTGGCGATGGAGGGAGAGCGCGTGACCCCGCCGATTTTGGAAGTGGCGTTCCAGCGGCAGCCGCGGGCGCGCGAAGGGTGGCGGGCGATGACGCCGGTACAGCGGCGGAGCCAGTTGTTGGGCATCTTCTATTACCAGAGTCCCGAGTCGAGACAAAAGCGGGCGCAGAAGGCGATCGAAGAAGCGCTGAAGATTGCAGCCAGGAAAGCGGGGCGCAGGCCCGGAGAGTAGGGAAACCCTGGGCCGATGCCGGCCGGGGGAACCGGCCGGAGGGCAGGTGGATGGGGGGAGTTTTCGGGGTCCCGGCTGATGCCGGTTTGACTAACCTGGACTGTGGAACCAATAGCTGGGAAGTTAACAGCGCGAGGGCGGACGGCGGCGATCGGTTGGATTTGCCCGCCGGGTATGGACCGAGAAAGCGACTGAGGCTCGAAGAATGAGCTTCGTGCATCGGTAAGTTTCTTTAATTCAAAGAAGTGCCGCTGGCGGGGCGAATCCTGGCCGCGCCGGAATGGGACGGCCTCGGGGGAAGGCGGGGCACGGACGCGGGTACGCCGGTCACGATTTTTGTTTAATACTTAGATAATACCGTCAGGGAGATACAACCTGGCAATGTAGCAGGTATAGTCCTCCTGTAAGCAACAGTCTCTACAACTCTTGAAGTAGAGCCGTACAACTTTGGTTGAGGAGTACAACAGTCATGAAATTTGCCGTTAGGTCCTGTATTCTCGGAATTTGCGCCGCTGGCGCCTCCGCTGCATTCGCAACCGCCCACTACGTACCGATGGTCAGAAGCAATCAGGTTGTGATTGCCGCCATGCCGATTCCGACCTGCAGCCCGGGTTCGACCTGCGGCAACGGTAAAGGTTCGGGGATTGTGGCAGCGATGCCGATTCCGACCTGCAGCCCAGGTTCCACCTGCGGCAACGGCAAGGGTTCGGGGATTATCGCAGCGATGCCGATTCCGACCTGCAGCCCAGGTTCTACCTGCGGCAACGGTAAAGGTTCGGGGATTATCGCAGCGATGCCGATCCCGACCTGCAGCCCGGGTTCCAGCTGCCCTCACAGCTAAAGCCTGTCAAAGGCCAGTAGCTTGGTACGACGGTAATCACCCTCCCACGAAAGTGGCAGGGTGAAAGCCATTTCCGCACAGGAATTTGCTTGAGTAGGCAATGTGACTTCGCTATCCTCAAAAGACCGAGAGGAAAGCGATGGAGCACCTACAGGACATACTCATCAGGCTCGAACCGGTACTTGTGGTCCTGGCGGCCTTTTCCTTTTTTAAATCCAAGTCCGCGCAGCGGTTGCCAGCGATGGCCACCTATCTTGTCGTGCGCCTGGTTTCGCTTGCCTACCTTGAGGTTGTGTACAACCTCGGTGGAGCGATGAACACCACGAATTCTGTGCGCTACGAAGCTTATTTCTACGGCTTCTGGATTACCTACGTCGCTATTACTGTCTCAATCTTTTTCGTGGTGCAGGAGGTTTTCAAGCGGGTAATGGAGCCGGTTCCCGGGCTTCGTCGCCTCGGCCTGATGGCCTTCCGCTGGATCAGCGTGGTTTCAATCGTCGTAGCGGTTGGGGCGGTTGCACTACCCAACGCGATGGCAACCCAGACCGGCAGTACCAATCGGATTGGACCGGTGTGCGTCCAGATGATGCGATGCGTGAGCGTGATGGAGCTTTGCCTCCTGGCCTTCCTGGCGCTTTCGATACATTCGCTGGGGCGCTCGCTGCGCAGCCGGTTGTTCGGCGTGGGACTGGGGTTCGGTGTTCAGGCGGCAACAGAACTGATCTTCTCGGCAATCCCCTCCAGCTGCCCAGGGCTGATTTCCTTCTCCAACTTTGCTCAGCAGGCGGTTGCATCGCTGGTTCTGGTTACGTGGGCGGTGTACTTCTTCGCTCGCGAGCCGCAAGCCGAACGGAGCATGATCGTGCTCCCGCCCAGCTCGATGCTGGCACGCTGGAACGCACTGGCGAAAGGCCTGGGACAGATGCCGGAGCCGGTGATGGCGGGCGCGCCCACAGGCTTCTTCCTCCAGGATATCGAGGGTGTGGTCGATCGGGTGCTGGCAAAGAATCCGGTGGTTGCTCCTCGATAGCTCTACTCTTTACCTCCTCCAGAAAAAAGCAAAGGCCCCGAGTTCCTCGGGGCTTTTGCTTTTGCCGATTGGTTGGGAGGGAGAGAGAGGGACAAGGGAAAAGGCCGGACGGAAGTCCGGACTGGAGAAGTCCGGCCTTTCAGTTTTGCAGATTGGGGAGTCTCGCCCCCTGGATTCGTCGTGGCGACGACTCACTCCGGGCGCAGGGCTGCGCTCGATTTATTTGGCGGCGACTGGCTCGACCGCGACATAGCGGCCGGTGCGTCCGCGGTCGATGAACTTCACGCGGCCATCGACTTTGGCGAAGAGGGTGTCGTCGGAGCCGCGGCCGACGTTGAGGCCGGGCTTGATTTTGGTGCCACGCTGGCGAACGATGATGGAGCCGCCGGTGACGACCTGGCCGGCGAAGATCTTGACGCCGAGCCGCTGTGCATTGGAGTCGCGACCGTTTTTCGAGCTGCCTAAACCTTTTTTGTGTGCCATTTCCCAATCCTGAATCCGCGCGGGGCGGAGAATTTTCGCGCTGCGCGGGCCTTATGCCGTGTAGCTGTTGCCGTCGACCTGGATTTCGCTGATGCGCACCTGGGTGTAGGCCTGGCGATGCCCCTGCAGCTTCTTGTACTGTTTCTTCCGCTTGAAGTGGAAGACGAGAATCTTGTCGCCGCGGCCTTCCGCGACCACGGTGCCGAGGACTTTCGCGGATTGCGGCTTGACGACCGAGCCGGACTCGCCGGAGAAGGCGAGGACATCGCCGAATTCCACGGAACCATTCTTGTCCGGGGTGAGGCTCTCGACCTTGACGACGTCGCCGGGAGCGACACGGTATTGCTTACCACCAGTGCGGATGACCGCGTACATAATTCCTCCGGCGCCCGCGATGAGACTCCACCGAAAACGGCGGGCGCGACCAAAAATCTGAGCTGGGCGGAAACTGTGCTTCGACTTCGGCAGGCAACAACCGAAGAGTCCCGGAGACACGCGGGACAGGCAGAATCGCCAAACCTTGTTAGTTTATCGGGATTGGTGAGGTGGGTCAACCTGCAGGATCAGCGCTTTGGGGCTGGGGACGGGGAAAGAATGGGCATCGCCCGTCTCATGCTTCTGTTGCAAGTGTCGCCTATAATGGATCATGGCGAGTGTCCAGTCCACCACGCTCCCCGTTGAGCGGGTCCCCGACCTGTTCCGGGAGAAATTTGGTCGACTGATTGACACGGTTCACACCAACCGCCCCTCCGACGACATCGACATCATCCGCAAGGCCTGGCAGTTCTGTCTGCAGCACCACAATGGCCAGCTGCGGGCCTCGGGCGAGCCCTATGTCCTGCACCCGCTCGAGGTCGCGCTGGTGCTGGCCGAGATGAAGCTGGATTCGACGGCGATCGCGGCCGGCCTGCTCCATGACGCGGTCGAAGACACGCCTGTTACCACGGAAGACATCGTCGAGAAATTCGGCGAGCAGGTCGCGCACATCGTCGAAGGCGTCACGAAAATCGACAAGATTCAATTTGCGAATCGCGAAGACCGGCAGGCGGAGAACGTCCGCAAGATGCTGCTGGCCATGGTGAGCGATGTGCGCGTGGTTCTGATCAAGCTGGCCGACCGGCTGCACAACATGCGGACCCTGGAGCATCTTCCGGCGGACCGCCAGCGGGCCATCGCGCGCGAGACCCTCGACATCTATGCGCCGCTCGCGCACCGGCTGGGCATGGGCAAACTACGCGGCGAGCTGGAGGACCTGGCCTTTCGCTGGGTCGATCCCATCACGTGGGAGCAACTGCACGAAGCGGTGGAGGCGCGGCGCTCCGAAGGCGAGCAATTTCTGGCTGGGGTCGAAGGCCTGCTCTCCGAGCGCCTGCACGAGAATGGCATCAAGGCGCGCGTGGAGTGGCGCATCAAGCGCCTCTACAGCATCCACAGCAAGCTGGTGAAGTCGCAGACCTCGATCGATCAGGTCTACGATCTGCTCGCTCTGCGCGTCATCACTTCCAGCGTGCAGGACTGCTATGCGGTTTTCGGCATCATTCACAGCATCTGGCGTCCGGTGCCCGGCCGCATCAAGGACTTTATCGCGATGCCGCGGCCGAATTTGTATCAGTCCCTGCACACAACCGTGATGGGCGAGGGCGGTCACCAGTTCGAGGTGCAGATTCGCACCGATGAAATGCATCGCATCGCGGAAGAAGGCATCGCCGCGCACTGGAAATACAAGGCGGGCGGCTCACCGGTGAGCGCGCGCGACGAACAGCGCCTGGCCTGGGTGCGGCAGCTGGTCGAGTGGCAGCGCGACATGACCGACCCCAACGAATTCCTGTCGACGCTGAAGATCGATCTCTATCCGGAAGAGGTCTACACGTTCACGCCGAAGGGGAAAGTGGTTGTGGTTCCGCGCGACGGCACGCCGGTGGACTTCGCCTACACCATTCACACCGAAGTGGGGAACACGTGCATCGGCGCGCGGGTCAACGGCCGCATGGTGCCGCTGCGGACCAAACTGCGCAACGGCGACATCGTCGAAGTGGTCACGCAGAATGGCCACACGCCGAGTCGCGACTGGCTGACCTTCGTCAAAAGCCCGCGCGCCCGCAACAAGATTCGCCACTGGCTCAATGAGCACCAGCGCGAGCGCGCCATCGAGATCGGCCGCAAACTGCTGGAGCGCGAAGCGCGGAAGTATAAAGTGAGCCTTTCGCAGTTCGAGGAGTCGGATTACGCGCGCGTGGCCGCCGACTACAGCGTGGCGACGCCCAACGATCTGTGGTCGGCCATCGGGTTTGGAAAATACTCCGCACGCCAGGTGCTGAACCGGCTCGCGCCCGGCTTGGTCCATCAGCAGCAGGAGGCGGAAGCACCGGCTGCGCCCGGAGCCGCCGCTGTTACCCGCGTCGCCGCGACCAGCGCCGATTCGCTGATCGTCGAGGGGCAGAACGAGCTGCTGGTGTATCGCGCGCGATGTTGTAATCCCATCCGTGGCGAAGAAATCATCGGCTACGTCACGCGCGGCAAGGGCGTCGCCGTCCACGCGCGCAGCTGCCCCAACGTGCAGAACCTGCTCTACGAGGCCGACCGCCGCATCGCCGTCGAGTGGGCCCGGGCGGCCGACGACAGCGCCGGCAAGCGCCAGACCTACCCGGTCCGCTTCACGGTGCATTGCGACGATCGCGCCGGCATGCTGAAAGAAATCACCGCCGTTATCAGCGATGAGAACACCAACATCCGGACGATGGAGACGCATCTCGGCGACAGCGGGGATGCGCAGATCGAATTCGTCATCGACGCCGAGGACGTGAAGCATCTCACGCGCCTGGTGCAGGCCCTGCGGCGTCTGCCGGGCGTGCGGGATGTGCAGCGCTCGCAGAAGATCTGAGCGTTACACCTGCGCCACCGGCGGAATCATCTCTTCCATCTGCGGAATCTCCATCTTCTCCCGCCGTCCGACGATCCACACCGCCGCGAGCAACAGTAGCCCACCCACGATCTCCATCGGCCGCATGCGCTCGCCGAAGATGATCCACGCGAAGATCGCGGTCATCGGCGCGACCATCAGGAACAGGATCGACGTCACGGGCGTGGGTAAATGTCCCAGCGCGTAGGTCAGGCCGAAATATCCGCCCACCTGGCACAGCAGTCCCAGTCCCAGCAGAGCCCACCACGAAGCCGCATCCGGAACGGCGAGGGAGGAGTGTGTCGCCACAGCGCCAATCCAAAGCGCGACTGCGCTTGCCGTCGTCGACAGAGCCAGCAGGGTCACCGTATCGCAGCGCTCGCGCAGTCGTCCCGTGATCACCAGGTAGAGCGCAAAACAAATGGCGGCGATGACCGCCAGCCCGTCCGCCCACGAACGCGAGACAGCATGCCGCACATCTGCCACAAAGATCAGACCCGTGCCGATCAGCGCAACCAGCAACGCAAGCCAGAATCGCCCCGAGGGCAGCCGTTTGGTTAGCATCCACGAGAAGAGTCCTACAAATAGAGGGGAGCAGTTGCTGAGAAACGTGGCGTTCGCCGCCGAGGTGTGCATCACCGCGACGTTCCAGAATCCAATATCACCGGCAAAGAAGACGCCGCCCGCGACGATGATCCAAAGGGTCCGGCGTGACAGCAGGATCGGCCTCTTTCTCATGATGAGCAGAGTTGGCCACAGCACCAGCGCGGCGATCAGCGTGCGGTAAAAGGCGGAGCTGGCGCCGGGCATCTTCGCCCAGCGAACGAAGATCGCCGACCACGCGATGGTGAGAACGCCCCCGGCGAGCGCGCCCAGCGCCGCCAGCCTGCCGTTGGTCCGCATGGACCTATGGTATGCAAGCCACTAAAGGTAGCGTCGCACACGTGTGCAATATTTCGCGTACTCGGCGCCGTAGTGCTTCTGCATGAAGGCTTCCTCGCGCAACACCTGGCGATGGAACAGCCAGAAACCCGCGGCCGTGTAAGCGAGGAGGATCCAGTTCGGAAAAATCAGAAATTGGCCCACCAGCACGAGGGCAAAAGCGACGTAAATCGGATTGCGACTGAAGGCGAATATGCCAGATGTAATGAGTTTGTCGGGATGCTCGGTGTCAATCCCCACGCGAAAGCTGCGTCCGAAAGAGATAAGGCTGGCGAGGAACAACGATAGCCCTGCCGCGCACAAGGTAACGCCGATCCAGGACGCGATCTCCGAGCGAAAGAACTGCTGGCGGCTCGGCATGGGAAGCTGAAAGGCGCGAGCGCACACGATATAGAGGTAGAAGAGCGCAAAAGGCGGAATCAGGAAATCTGTCCTGTCGATTTTTCCGAAGTTGAATGCGGGATGCCCTGCCGCTTCATAAGCAGCGCTCGCGTCGCGACCATCCCGACCAGCAGGAGCATCGTGAGCGCTGCGCAATCGATCGGCATAAGGACTCTTCGCTTCGGATGACAGAGGGGCGCGATCCGGAATCGCGAACCTGCCCGCTATTCTCCTCCTTTCGCGCGCACCATCACTTCGATATTTCCGCGCGTCGCATTCGAGTAGGGGCAGGTGCGATGCGCCGCGGCCACCAATTCCTCCGCGCTTGCCTGGTCCTGCTCGGGAATGGTCACATCCAGCTCGACACGCAGAGTAAAGCCCTCGCCCTGGCCTTCATCGAACGGGCCTACGCTCACATGCGCCTGCACGCTGACGACGCCGGTCTTCTTCTTCGCCAGCAGCGCCTGATACTCCACCGCGCCGCCGAAACACGCAGCGTATCCGGCCCCGAAGAGCTGTTCGGGATTCGTTTTGTCGCCTCTGCCGCCCATCCCAGGCGGCAGTGCCAGATCCATGTCGAGCAAACCATCCGAGCTGCGCACATGCCCATGCCGCGCGCCTTCCGCCGTCACATCCGCTGTGTAGAGAACTTTCATTGGTGATTGATCCTCGCTTCCGATTTTCGCCGGTCGCGAGGATTCGCGCTAGTCGCTGCGCAGCGCTCGCATCGGATCGATCGAGACAGCGCGCCGGGCAGGCAGCATAGCGGCGATCAGCCCGACCAAAACCAGCGCCAATGCCGCCGTGACAAACACTACTGGATTCTCGGCCTGAATTTCGAAGAGAAAACTGCGTACCGATCGGGCGGCGAAGAACGCGGCGAAGCCGCCCGCGACAATCCCGAAGGCCAGCAGGAGGGCGGTCTGGCGCAGCACCATCATGAAGACACGCACGCGGCTCGCACCCAGCGCCATGCGCACACCGATTTCCGTCGTCCGCTGCATCACGCTCCATGCCACGAGGCCGTAGATGCCAACGCCGCTCAGCAGCAAGCCCAGAAGCGCGAAGAATCCGGAGAGCGCCGACAGCAGTTGCTCGCGCGCCATGGAGTCATCGAACAACTGCGTGAACGTCGCCGGATCGGTCTCCGGGCTATCGGGAGCCAGTTCGTGAATCACATGGTGATAGGCCGCACTGGCCTCTGCCACGCTGCGCGCATGGATGACGAAGAAGAGTCCTGACAGGCGGTTGGTCTGCGCGGAAATTGCGCGATAGACGATGGGCGGCGGCGCCTCGTGCACCGTATCGTATTTCGCATCCTGCACGATGCCGACGATCTGACAGTCGCGCACGGTGGTCGTTCCTCGGGACATGTCGCGCACAATCTGGTGAAGAGTCTTGCCCAAAGCCGGCGACTGAGGAAAATACTTCCGCGCGGCGCTGCGGCTGAGCATGCAGGAATGCAGATCGCTGTCGTCGTTGCGAAAATCGCGTCCTGCGAGGATCGGCGTGCCGACCGCGGAAAAATAATCGGCTCCGACTTCGTTCACATCCGCGTCGGCGGTCGTGGCGTGCTGTGCGTCGGCAGCCGCGGTAAAGGCTCCGTCATGAACCCAGCCATAGAAAGGCAGAATCTCCACGACGCTCGCAGCGTCCACGCCCGGCATCTCTTCCATGCGTCGCGTGACGCGACGGTAGAGCGGCAGCAGGTCGACGCCCTTCTGCTGCAGACGGCCGAAATCGGCGATGTAGAAGACCACATTCTGCGTGCGAAAGCCAGAATCGCCGGTGCGCAGATGCACCACGGTGGCGCCCAGAAGAGCAGCCACCACCACGAGGGCCAGGGAAAGCGCAACCTGGAAGGGAACGAAGATGCGCCGCACGCCCGCGCCGCGGCCGGTGGTATGGCGGCCGGAGCTGCGCAGCGCTGCTTCGAGATTCGTGCGGCTCGCGAGCCATGCCGGCGCCATCCCGAACAGCAGCGCGCACACGCAGGCGCAAACTGCGGTGGTTGCCAGGACCGCGGGATTCGGAGCCACAGACAAAGAAGCCTCTGCCTCGCTGTTCCCCAGGGAATGCAGCATCCACGGACCCGCCATCCACGCCAGGCCGATGCCGAGCAATGCGCCGGGCAGCGCGAGCATCAGGCTCTCTACCAGTAGCTGGCGCACAAGGCGTATGCGCGCCGCGCCCATCGCTCCGCGAATGGCAAATTCCTGCTGCCGCGCGGAAGCTCGCGCCAGCAGCAGACCCGAGAGGTTCGCGCAGCAAATCAGCAGCACGACTCCGACCATCGCCTGCAACAACAGGAGAGGCTGCGTGTATTGGAGTCGCAGCGTGCTCCAGCCGGTGCGCGCGGGGTCGACGTCGAGGCGGGATTTCTCAACCACGGGCAAATGCCGCACCCTCGGCGGCAACGCATCGTCCAGCAGAACGGGGAAGACCGTGGCGGCCTCGGCTGCTGCCTGTCGGCGGGTGACGCCGGGCTTGAGGCGCGCAAATGCCATGAGCCAGAGGTTGCCGCCTTCATGCAGGTCAGCTTCGTTGTTGTTGATGGCGGCGGAAAACTCGATGGGCAAATAAAGGTCGGGATGCTCGGCGACGACAATTCCCTCGAAGCCTTCGGGCGCGACTCCGACGATGGTGACGGTGTGGTCGGTCACCATGATGGAGCGGCCGACCACTGCTGGGTCTGCATGATACTGCTCCACCCACAGGCGGTGACTGATCACCGCCGCCCACCTGTCGGGGCCGCCGCCGGGCTGATCATCGGCTGGGTTCAGCAGGCGCCCGGCCGCAGGATGGATGCCCAGAGTCGCAAAGGCATTGCCGGTGAGGATCGCGCCGCGCAGACCGCGTGTCACGCTGCCGTCTTTGAAAGCGAAATCATAAACCGACCAGCCAAAGACGCCGCTGAACGAATGCATTCGCCGCTGCATGTCCTGGATGATCGGTAAGTTGAGAGGGGAGTTATTTCCGTCCGGATTATCGACGTGCAGGTCGATGGCGAGGCGCACCAGCTGCTCCGGATGCGGAACCGGCAGACTGCGCAACAGCAGTGCATGGGTCAGCGTGAAGACCGCGGTGTTCGCTCCAATGCCCAGAGCCAGAGTGAGAATGGCCACGATGGCGAAGCCAGGCGCACGCAGGATTTGCCGCGTTGCGAAGCGCGCATCCTGCGCCAGCCGCTCCAGGCCGTTCCAGCTCCAGCTTGCCCGCGCTTGTTCGCGCAGCACTACAGGATTGCCGAAGCTGCGCAGCGCCGCCTGACGAGCTTCGTCCGGGCCCATGCCGGCGGCGCGATTCTCCGCGATCTGCTGCTGCAGATGAAATTCCAGCTCCGCATCGAGACGTTTCGATTCCTGGCCGCGATGCAGCAACATTTGTAACCGTATCCGTAACGTATCCAGCCCTCGCATCGACCACCCCCGCTGGTTCACGGTCTGCGCTTGCTATTCCGTCCTCAGTGCCTGCATCGGATCGAGTCGCGATGCGCGCCACGCCGGCAGCAGGCACGCCAGCGCGGCCACGAACAGCAGCGTCCCGGAGACCAGCGCAAAAACTTCGACGTCGAGCGGTTTCGTCCCGAAGAGGAGCGACTGGATCAGACGCGTAACACCCACGCTCGCGCCCAGTCCGACGACCAGCCCCCATACCGCGGGGCGCAGCCCGTCGCGCAGCATTTGTCCCAGGATGTTTTGGCGGCTGGCGCCCAGTGCGATGCGCACGCCGATCTCTGTCGTGCGCTGCGCCACCATGAACGACAGCACGCCGAACAGCCCCACCATCGCCAGCAACAGCGACAACGCCGCAAATGCCAGCAGCAGCGTCGCGTCGAAGCGCGCATCGAGCGTCAACTCGCCGAGCACCTGCTCCATGGTCAGCACATTTGCGACCGGCAGCTGCGGATCGAGCGCGGCAATCGCCTTCTGCACGGACAACGCGATGCCCGCGGGATCGCGCGTGCTGCGCACGACCAGAGTCATGCCGCGCTGATCGCCGCTGAGAAGCGGATAGTAGAGGACCGGGTACGGGTCGTGGGTAATCTCGTCGCGCGTGTCGCCGACGACTCCGACAATGCGCAGGCTCTCTCCAGGAAAGACTCCATCCACCACAACGTGGCGCCCGATGGGATCCTCGTTGGGAAAATATTCGCGCACCAGCTCCCGATTGACCAGCACGACCGCTGCATGATCGAGCCGCTCGCTCGCATCGAAACTTCGTCCCTCCAGCAGCGGAATTTGCATGGCGTTGAAATACCCCGGATCGGCAAAGCGCGTCAGTGCATCCAGCACCTGCCCGCGCGGCAGCGGCGGATGCTCGCTGATGGTGAAGACTTCATCGCGACGCCGTCCTTCGCCGGGGATGATGGTGGCGAGACCTGCCGCCTCGACACCCGGCAGCGCGCGCACCCGGCTGAGCAACTGCTCGTCGAACCCCAGCCGCCGATCGGCCGTGGGGTAGCTGTTCTTCGGCAGATTGACTTCCATGGTCAGCACGTTGTGCTGCGCGAAGCCGAGGTTCGCGGATCGAAGCTGCTGATAGCTGCGCAGCAGCAGGCCCGCGCCGATGAGCAGCACCACCGTGAGACCGACCTCGAGCGCGAGCAATATCTGGCGCAGGCGCGCCCGGCCTCGTCCGCCGCTGTAGGAGCGCGACGACTCCTGCAGCGCGGTGAGCACGCGCGTATCGCGCGAAGTCAGCGCGGGAATCAGTCCGGCGAGCAGGCCGCAGCCCAGGATCGCCGCCAGCGCAAACAGCATGACCACGCCATCCATGTGGATCGCGTCCGCCCGCGGGATGTCGTCGCGGGTGCCGATCAGCCAGTGCAGAATGCCGCCCGCCATCGCCAGTCCCAGCATGCCGCCCGCGGTAGAGAGCAGCGTGCTCTCGACGACCTGCTCGCGGATCAGCCGCCACCGGTTGCCGCCCAGAGCGGTGCGAATGGCCGCTTCTTTGCTGCGCGAGGCCGAGCGGGCCACCAGCAAATTCGCGATGTTCAGGCACGCGATCAGCAGCAGGCATCCGGTGGCGCCGAGCAGTGCGTATAAGCCAGTTTTGATTTCGTAGGTGTCTGCATCCACCAGGGAGCGCAAATTGACGGCGTCGTTCACCGGGCCGTCCGGATGTTCGCGCCGTATTTCGCGCTGTTGCGCATTCAGTTCAGCACTGGCCTGTTGCACGGTCACGCCGGGTCGCAGCCGGCCCACGACATCGAAGTTGTGCGCCTCAAACAGCCGCATCAATGCCGGCGATTTCTCATGGTAGAGCGGCGTCCACAGCTGGACCTTCGCGTCCGGCCACGCGAACCAGGCAGGCAGGATGCCAACCACGGTATACGACTTGTCATCGACGAGAATATTTTTGCCAACGATGCCAGGATCGCTGCCAAAGCGCCGCTTCCACAGGCCCCAGGTCAGGACGACCGTCGCGTTGGCGCCCGGCTGATCGTCCGCGGCGGTGAAGAATCGCCCCACGGCGGGCCGCACGCCCAACAGCGGAAACAGATTCCAGCTCGCGGTCTCGGCGCGCACCACTTCCGGCAACTGGCTGCCGGCGCCGGCGAGGTTGTAACTCATCTCATCCATGATGGAGAGATCGGTAAAGCTGCGCGCATGCTCTTTCCAAATCGCGAAAGAACCTCCCGCAACAATGTTGTCCTGATAACTTCCGTCGGACTGCGCCTCGAAGATGCGAACCAGGCGGCTCTGTTCGGCAAACGGCAGCGGGCGCAGCAGCACACTCCGCACGAGGGTGAACAGCGCGACGTTCGCGCCGATGCCCAGGGCCATGACCAGAATCGCGGTCACCGCGAAGCCCGGCGACCGCAACAGCGTGCGCGCACCGATGCGCACATCGCGCCACAGCGCCTCCAGCCCATTCCAGCTCCACGACTCGCGCGCCTGCTCGCGCAACGCCACAGGGTTGCCGAAGCTGCGCAACGCCGCCTGGCGCGCCTCCTGCGGGCTCATTCCGGCGGCGCGATTCTCCGCGATCTGCTGTTCCAGATGAAATTCCAGCTCCGCATCCAGCCGACCCGATTCCCGGTCCCGATGCAGCAACATTTGTAACCGTATTCGTAACTTTTCCAGCAGTCGCATCGGTGTATCTCCTGCTACGCGCCTTCGATCACGAGGTCGATCGCCGCCGACAGCCGATTCCAGTTGGCGGTTTCGTGCTCCAGATGCCTTTTCCCGGCCGCCGTCAGCGAGTAGAACTTTGCCTGGCGCCCGGTTTCGCTTTCCATCCACTTCGCGCGAATCCAGCCCTGCTGTTCCAGACGATGCAGCGCGGGATAGAGCGACCCCTGCTGTACCTGCAGCACTTCCTGGGAGATTTGCTGGATGCGTTTCGCGATCGCCCAGCCGTGCATCGGCTCGGGAGCAATGGTTCTGAGGATGAGAAGATCGAGTGTGCCCTGCACCAGATCGTTCGGTTTCGCCATACTATGATTATCTACACTCGGCGTTGTAGATCGTCAAGGTATCGAGGAAAGGGGTCGCGATTCACTCGGCTCTATCGCTGTTTTTTACGATTCGATCTCGCGCAACAGTGTCTCCAGTTCCTGGGGCAAGGCAGATTGCAGATGCACGGGTTTTCCGGTGCGTGGATGTGCGAACTCCAGTTCCGCCGCATGCAGAAAGTTCCGCTTCAGCGCGAGGCTCTCCGGCTCGGGATCGCGCGTCTGCCGCGATGGAGATACGAGCAGCCGCGCCGGCGCACCATACAGCGTGTCCCCGACGACCGGATGCCCAATTGACGCCAGATGCACACGGATCTGATGCGTGCGTCCGGTTTCGATGCGCACCGACACCAGCGTGAACTGGCCGAAGCGCGAGCTGACCCTGCGCAGCACGGTATAGTGCGAGACCGCGGTGCGTGCTCCTGTCTGGCGGCGTGTTGTCATCCGCGTGCGGCGCAGCAGGTCGCGCGCAATGGGCGCATCGACCGTGCCATGGTCCTGTTTGAGATGCCCGTGCACCAGGGCGATGTAAGTCTTCTTCATCTGGCGTTCTGCAAGCATCTGCGCCAGCCGGGCGTGCGCCGCGTCGTTGCGCGCGATGATGATCAGGCCGCTGGTCTGCTTGTCCAGGCGATGCACGATGCCGGGCCGCTGTTCGCCGCCCACCGACGAGAGCGAGCGGTAGCGATGCAGCAGCGCATTCACCAGGGTTCCGCCTTCGACCGCGCCCGCTCCGGTATGCACCATCATGCCCGCAGGTTTATCGATCACCGAAAGCTCGTCATCCTCATAAACGACCTGGAGCGGGATGTCCTCCGCAAAGGCTTTCAGGGGCGGCGGCGTGGGATCGCCCAGGACCTCGACGGACTCGCCGCCGCGCAGCCGATACGATGCGCGCGGGGGCTTGCCGTCCAGGCGGATTTGTTCCTGCTGGATGAGGAGCTGCACGCGTTCGCGGCTCACTCCCGTCAGTTGCCCGGCCAGCCACGCATCGAGACGCTGCTTGGCAGCCTCGGACGGAACCTTATAAGTAATCGCCATGGTTGCTTATTCTGCAGATTTCCCCGGCCCCGTCAGGCCCGGAATCCAGGAAGGCAGATTCGGCGCCGGAGCCGGTGGAGGCGGTGCTGTGGCGGGAATCCATCCTCGCTGCACCAGCCAGTTGCGCAGCAGCTCCGGCCACGTGGAGAGCGGAATGAACGACCCGCACAGTCCGCAACCATGGTTGGCAAAGTCGTAGATGTGCAACTCGGCCGGCACGCGTGCCTGCTGGAGCGCGCGATAGAAATCCAGGCTGTTCGCGACAGGAACCGTAGGGTCGTTGGTGGTCGCAAACAGAAACGACGCCGGCGTTTGCGCCGTTACTGCCAGCTGGTTCGAGTAGCGCCGCTGGAGCGCCGGGTCGGCATCCGGCCCCAGCAAATTGATCCGCGAAGCGCCATGCGCCTCGGGCGGTGTCATGCTGATCACGGGATACGAGAGGACCATGAAGTCGGGCCGGCAGCTCTGCGCGTCGACTGCGTCCGGCGTCTTCACCGGAACCACGTCTTCATCGCAGTGCGTGCCCAGCGTCGACGCCAGATGGCCGCCCGCGGAAAATCCCCACACGCCGAGCCGATGGGGATCGATCCCGTACTCGGCCGCATGGGCGCGCATCAGGCGCATCGCGCGCTGGCCGTCCTCGATGGGCGCAGGGAAGTGGTACGGCGCAACGCGATAATCCAGCACGAAGGCTGGAACGCCCTGCACATTGAGCCATGCCGCGATCTGGAAACCCTCGTGCCCGATGGCCACATGCTCATAGCCTCCGCCGGGGATCACGAGCACCGCGGTGCTGGTCGTGCGCGTTTGGGGCAGAAAGGGATAGAGGCGCGGAATGTCTGCCTCTGCGTGTCCGAGAGCGCCGGGCGCTCCGCTGGGCCAGAGAAGAATGGGGCGCGGAATACCCGCGGGAAGGTGCTGCGCATGCAGCGTAAGAGAAGTCATCGTCATTGAAAGACACAACAGCAGGAGCCGCTTCATTGCGATCAGTATATGCAGCGGATTATGCCGTGCGCGATGACCGTCCGTCTCCGTCTCACCCAACCCATCGATGCTCAGGAACACATTTCCTCGAACAGCTCGCGCACCTGCTTACGGGCCTCCGCGAGCGCTTTACGGCCCGCAGACGTTGCCACATAAAACTTGCGATGATGTCCGTTCACCAGGCGCCTGCGCGATCGCAGCCAACCGCGCTGCTCCATGCCATGCAGGAGCGGATAGATGGTTCCCGGCCCCAGGCGGTATCCGTGCCGTCCCAACTCCTGCATCATGCCCAATCCGAAGATCGGCTCTTCCGCCGCGTGATGCAGAACGTGCAAACGAACCAGCCCGACGTAGAGTTCCTGATTGCGCGCGCCGCTGCTTCGCCGCTTGGCCATTCAGAACAGGTCCGCCAGCGGAGGAAATGTCAGGAGCAGTCCGAGGGCCATCAGCACGAGAGCGGCGGTGCAGATGCGCCCCAGCGCCACCGTCTTCTTTCGCCAACGCGCCTCAAGAACGAGCCACGCCACAAGCCAGACGACGATGGCCGATGTGGTCACGCCGGAAAGAGGTCCCGTCGGTTTGTAGAAGATCATCGCGCTCTTCACCCAGGCAATCTGGTCGGCGGCAATGGCCAGCACTGCCAGCGTAAACGAAGCAACCCCTGCTGCCAGCAGCGCGGCTGCGCCCGAGCCATTTGGCAACTGCTCGACAGAACTTCCCTGTGCGCTCACGGTTTTTCTCCACCGGCGAAGTGAATCGTCGTTCCGCCCTGCACCGGCGCATGCTTGTTGAGCATCGCGCCAAAAAATCCGGCGACGCCCGCCGCGAAGAACGACCCCAACAGCATCCACAGGATCGCGTTTCGCAGCGGCGCCAGGTCCTTCAGGCGCCTGCCGTAACGGAAAAACACCGCTGTGGTCATGGTAGTGGAGATCGGCACCAGCCACGCCACGTGCTCTTTCCACTCCATCCCGAGCGAATGCCACCCGATGGTCGAGGGACTCGCCATCAGCAGCCGCTGTGGGAACCCGGACAGATCTGTGGTTCCGGGAGGCGGCGCGGCCCGATACCAGGGATAGACGATGTACGTGCCGGTCAGGACCGCGAGCCACGCCAGCGCCGCCAGGACCGCAAAATAAATGCGCAGAAACCTCTCATCCCCGGTGGTGGCAGGAGTCGCGGCTGCCGGTGCATACCGCCGCCAAAATTCCACGATGGCCCCGGAACAGGCCAGCAGGTACAACGCTCCGAATCCCATTCCGTGCAGCGCGGTCCACAGCTCGCGTGCCGTCATCTCCATGGCCCGCCCCTTTTCTCAGGAAGGCACACCGCCCTCCGCTCAGCTAACGCAGCCCATTGGTGCTGGCCTGCTGCGAAAGAAACGCAGGTGCTGCGTCTGGTTTCTTGTCGTCTTTGCCCCACGTCCAGTACATGCCCGCGTACGCATAATTCTCCGTTTGTCCGGCGACCGAGTGACCATAGCAGAACAAAAACTGCTCATTGGGATTGCGCTTGAAGTGGTAGACCCCGCCCAGGTCGACGAGAGTGGAAGCCTGCGTCTGTGCGGCGGCAAACCCCTCCCTGCCGTGCGCGAAGACTTCGCCGCCGAACTCCAGCCGCTCGCCGAAGGTGTACTTCAGCAGAAATCCGCCATAGGGAAAATCGCGATAGCTGGTTTGCGGCACCACGGTTTCGCCCGCGCCGCCGTCGAGGAGCCACTTGCCGATGTTCTTCTGCAGCCAGAGGGGGATCCTGTACCAAACTTTGCCCACGCCGAGTCCCTTATCGTAGCTGCCGGTCGGCATCTCGAACATGGTGAAGCTGCCGATCTGGGGAACGTACTTCGACTCCCTGATCCAGGCGATCTTGGCGCCGAGCTCGGTATCCGTCAACCCGAATTCCGTCGGGCCTGTGCCCCCGGGCAGATAAGCGGGATTGTTGGAGGGGGCGACCACGCCCCAGGGCAGGATGGCGTGCAGTTGTACGCGCGGGATGGCGCCCCAGTTGAACTCGAATGCGGGCCCCACGGAGTCCATCTCCGCCGGGGTGCCATCCGCTGCGCCAAAAATATAGAACTCGTAGTGATGCAGGTCGACCGGCACGGGATCGTCGGTTTGATAGGGAGGGCCCTGCGCCCACAAGCGGGGAATGACCCCGGCAAAGACCAGAAGCAGGATCAGCCAGCGGAATTTACCGGAACCCACCATCGGACATGTCCGAGAGAATCCTTCACCATGGCCAGCGGAAGACCATCGCAGCGATCGCGGATGTTACAGAACTGTTAGCGGCCAACCCCTGCGACGTCCATCATCGAAGTTCGATCATGGCACCTAGGCCTCCGGCCGGTCAACTGTTATCGATATTCGATACTGACGGGCCCCACTGGCACGCATTGCGACCGGCAGTGGCCGCGCGGTACCGATTCTTATGAAGCCTGCGCGACCGTCGTCGTGGTCGCGGGCGTTCGCCGCATCCACAACACCCCGCCGGCGACGACGGCGATCGCCGCCAGCACCTGCGCCAGTGTTACCACGCCGTGCAGCAAAGGCGTGCGCGCCGGATCGCCGCGGAGAAACTCCAGAAAGAACCGGATCACGCCATACAGAAAGAGCCATGCTCCGGCAATTTCGCCCTCTTGCGCGGACTCCCGCGTTCGCCCCAACCATAGGAGCAGGACGAAAATCGCGAGCGAGGCGGCCGCGTCGTACAGTTGCACCGGATGCAGGCTGAACCCCAGCGGCACGCGATACCACAGATAAGCGATGGGGCTGCGATAGATCACCCCCCAGGGCAGCTCGGTGCGCGTGCCCCAGGCCGATCCGCCGCAGTACGCGCCTATGCGATTCAGGCAAAAGGCGAGCGCCATCGCGGGGGCAATCGCGTCCGCAGTTCTGAGTACCGGCAAGCCCTCGGCCAGCGCATACAGCAGCGCCGCGAGGAGGCCGCACAGCACGCCGCCCAGGGCGAACCAGATGTTGGGCAGCGTGAGCAGGCCCAGCAGCCAGAAGGGATGACTGCGAAATACGTGTGGATGCCCCAGGATGATGAGCAGCCGCGAGGCGAAGAGCGCGGTAAGGATGGCAACGAGCTCGAGGTTCCAGACCTTATCCGGATTCAGGCCTGCGCGCCTGGCTGTGAACATGGAGACCGCGAGGGCCAGCAGCAGCGCGAGCGCCGTGCAAACGCCATAGGTGGGAATCGCGATGTGTCCGAAATGGAAGAGAAGAGGATGCACGCGTCGATCAGCGTGAGAAGAAAGAAAAGATCGACCCACTGGGCCGTGGGGTGATGCGCTGGTGAACCCGTCCTAAGACGGTGGGAACTCGCCGCGGTTCTTTAGGCATTCCGGACTGGCGGACACTGCACACCGAACCGATTTGTCGAGTCGAGCCCCCTGTTCGCATGAATGTAGGTTCATCCAGCGTTGACCGCCCTCACCTGCTTTGCAGGTCGATCTCTTGAGTGGATGCTAACGGCATTGTCGGCAACTTGGCAAGCTGGTACCTCTGCCACAAAAGGGTCAGGACTGATTCGATTCCACTTTTGGGAGAAGAAGCCGATTCGGGAATCGGTCGCAGAGGCTCTTGAGCCGCTCTTCTCCGGCAATCCATGATTTGATCGCAGACGAAGCGTCGATGCACCTATTCTGCGAGAGTTTCGCATTGGAGCACGCGCCCCGACCGCATTTGTCGGGGATGGATCGTCAGGCGAGGTGGATGGTGAGAATCGGATGGATGACGGCCGCACTCGTGGTGGGTATGACGACTTTGCCGCCCCTGCGTGCGGCAGCGCAGTGGAAAACACCGTGGACGTATGAGGGTCCGCTGGGGGCCGAACACTGGAGCGAACTGGACCCAGCGTATGCAGCCTGCAACACGGGCAAATCCCAGTCTCCCATCGACATTCGCAATCCGGAGAAGGCGGATTTGCCGGCCCTGCGATTCGACTATCACAGCGGTCCACTCGAATTTCTGATCAACAATGGCTACACCATTCGCGTGAACTACCATGATGCAGCGGGAAGCGGCAATTTTCTTTTTGTGGGCGACGTTCGTTATCACCTGACGCAATTTCATTTTCATCGGCCGAGCGAAGAGTCCATCCGCGGCAAGCCCTGGGCGATGGCGGTGCACCTGATGCACGAATCCAGCGACGGCAAGATCGCCGGCGTGACCGTTCTTCTTCAGGCGGGCAAGGCGAACCCGACCGTGCAGCAGATTTGGGACCGCATGCCCGAGGCAAAGGGTGACGAAGAGGCAATTGCTGGTGTGTCGGTGAATCCCGCCGGCCTGTTGCCCCCCGATCGCGCTTATTACACCTACACGGGATCGATCACGGCTCCGCCCTGCACGGAAGGCGTTACGTGGATCGTGCTGAAGACGCCGGTAGAAGTTTCGCCGGAACAGATCAGCGCGTTCTCCAGACTTTATCCGCACGATGTGCGTCCGCTGCAGCCGCTCAACGGTCGCGTTGTCCTGGAGAGCCGGTAAGGCGCAGGCCAATGGACGAGTCAGTGCTTCGGTGCTGCGTTTCGCGGCAAAAATCAGGAGGTGGTGTCCACAGCTCTTCGCGCTAGACTGGTTCACCCACAATTCGGAGACGATGCGATGTATGAGACCTTCGGCTTCACACGCTCAGCTTCGGGGGAACAAAGCATCCGGCTCTTCATTCCCGACAATTCCATCGATCCGGCGCAATACACGCGCGGCGGTTCGTGTCAGATCGCTTCCGTCGGCATCATCGGTGATTTTCAGCATCTGGTTTCGCCCGGCACCACAGACTGGGATCCCACGGCCGCAATCCCCGTGGCCCCGTCCCCGCACCCGAACGGCTACCTGTACAGCTACACCTTCGATCCGCCGCTTCCCGATGGCTGGTATCAGTATCAGTATGTGGTCCGTTTTCAGAACACCACCACCCGCATCGTCGGCGATCCGTGCACGAAATACGGCGGCGACTCCGACGACCGCTCCGCCTTTGTTGTCGGTGGAACGCCTGTCGCCACTGAGCCGATCGCCCGCCGCCTGACCTCGCCCGAGCTGATCATCTACGAGCTGATGATCGACGATTTCACGAAGGAATACCGCGGCACCCGAGCGCCGATCGATGCGATCCGGGACAAGCTCGACCTGGTGCAGCAGCTCAACGTCAACGCCATCGAATTCATGCCATGGATTGCGTGGCCGGACGACGAGACGTTCAGCTGGGGCTACAATCCCGCCTACTTCTTCTCGGTCGAATCCACCTACGTCACCGATCCCGGCAATCCTCTGGACCGCCTCTCGCGGCTCGCCGGCCTCATCACGGAGTGCCACCGCCGCAATCTGCACGTGCTTCTCGACATCGTGCTGCAACATGCCTATCAGGGTTCCAACACCAACGGATTCCCGTACTACTGGCTGTGGCAGACGCCCACCGACTCGCCTTTCATCGGGCAATTCGGATCCGGCAGCAGCTTCGGAATGCTGCCCCTCGACTACACCAACGCCTGCACGCAGCAGTTCGTCGAAGACGTCTGCCGCTACTGGCTCGCGCGATTCCAGCTGGACGGATTCCGTTTCGATCAGGTGACCGGCTATGACAATCCGCAATCACCGGGAAAGGGCGCGCCGAAGCTGATCGCCGATCTCCGGGCCTACGCGGCCAGCCAAAACCTCACCAACCTCTCCTTCATCCTCGAGGATGCCTGGGATTTCAGCGTGATCGCCGACGCGAATTTCATTCAGCCGACCGGCGCGTGGTTCGATGTCTTCCGTTCCTATCCCTTCGATATTTTCAACGGCTATGCGGTGAAAGGCAGAGTTAGCGCGGACTACATGCGCGTGCTCAATGCCGCCCTCGACTTTAATGCGCCTATTTGTCCCACCATTTACCTCGAGAACCACGATCATGCGACCATCACCTACGAACTCGGCTCCCGCGATCGCTGGTTCAAGGCGCAGCCGTACATGATCGCCCTCGCCACCTGCTCCGGCGCCGTGCTGGTGCACAACGGCCAGGAATGGGGGCAGCTCGAAGACCTCTGGGAAAACGATCAGAACGCACCGCCGGAATTCCAGCGCGTACAGTCACGCCCGCTCACCTGGGAGCAGCGCAGCGACGCCTTCGGGCAGCCTCTGGTGAACCTGTACAGCTTTCTCATGGGCCTGCGCGCCGCACACCCCGCCCTGCTTTCACCGAACTTCTATCCCAATTACTACGACTCGTCGTGGACGCAGTTCTCGCCCGATGGTTACGGCATCGACGAAGATCTGCAGGTGGCCATCTACCATCGGTGGCAAGGGGCGGACCTCTACATGATCGTGCTCAATTTTTCCGACGCCACGCAGTACGCCACCGTGCCGCTTCCGCAGAACGGCGCGTGGATCGATCTGCTGAACGGGAACGCTTCGTGGACTACCGCGAATTACAGCCTCAATAACTTCGCGGTCCCGTCCAACTGGGGCAGCATCCTGCATTACCAGCCGTGAGCGCGGGTTGGGCCGGCGGGAATCGACGACGCCGCGGCTTACTTCACGCCCTTGCTCGGATCCCAGACGCCCTCGAGCTTGCGGACGTAGAGAATTTGTCCCAGGTGGTAGGCGTTGTGCATCGCCACATGCTCGACCAGCGACGCATTCGCCGCCAGCTTCTGATCGTCGGCCGATTCCACCGCTTTGTCCCAGTCGCTGAGAACCTGCTCCAGCTTCTTCTGCAGGTCGTCCCACTGCTGCGGATTGAAGTTGTCGAAGGTTTCGTCGTTGTTGCCGCTGTAGGCCGCCGACTTGACTCCGTTGAAGCGATCGAGCGCGCGCGCGTCCCAGAACCAGAGGTGGTAGGCCAGTTGTCCTACCGAGTGCGCGCCCTTGCCGGGACTCCAGTTCGCCTGGTCGGCGGTGAGGCCCGCGACGGCGATCTTCGCCGGGACGAACCAGTCTTCGTTGTCATGCGTGGTATGCAACTGTTCCAGCAGGATGCCGCGCAGCGTAGTCGGCGGCTGTTTGTTCTGCGCGGAGGCAAAGAGGGGAAGGCAAAGCAAGAGGGCAATGGCGGCTTTCTTCATGTGTGGGATCCTTGTGGCGTTAGAGTCGGCAAACTATAGCACCAGGCGATGTGCGCGCCCATAACCAGTCCGCGCATGGAGACCGTTCAGTGACCAATCCACGGGAGGGAGCCGGAGCCAGACCGACTCGGCCTGCCTGAACCCTGTTCGCTGGTTTATCCCGCCTTGCGTTCTTCGCTGAGCACTTCGTCGAGCATGCCGCTGAGCGAATGCGCGCGGCTGCGGATCGAAGCCACGCTGTCGCCGGTGCTGGTCACCGCGGTATAGCGCTCCTCGATCCGTGCCAGCTCATCGGCGAGATTCAGCGCGGCCAACACGGCGACGCGCAGCGAATCGACGGTGCGTCCCTGCGCGGAAACGGCACGCATCTTGGAATCCACGGTCGCGGCCAGCCGCTCGACGTATTCGCGGTCGTTGCCGTTCAGCCGGTAGGTCTGGTCGTAAATCTCGACGGTGATGACGGTGTCGTTATCGGGCATGTTCAGGCAATCTCGTCGATCTGCTTCAGCAGCCGTTCGACGCGCTGGCGCACGTGTTCGCGGTCGCGTTCGAGCGTCTTGAGCTGCTCTTTGGCCTGCTCCAGCAGCGCGGACTGAGCGTCCAGCAGGCTCTGCAGGCGGGCGGCGTTCTTTTCCGCCTCGGCGCGGACCGCGCGCTCGCGCTTCACCAGCTCCACGGCGCGCACAATACGTTCTTCCAGAGCGCTGAAGTCGTCCACGGTTATGGGCAATTCTGCTTCCTGCAGGCTCAGCGTCGACATTCCAGGGTCACCTCGATGATTCTTCGCGCAGTATAGCGCTCCCGCCGCAGGAAAACGCGGACGAAACCCTTAACGGGGCGCGCGTTTACTTCAGTTCTTTCTGCTTCGATCCCTGGAACACTTCCTCATTGGTCCCGGGCATTCCGACATCGCCCTTGTGCTCATGCTTGACGCGCGCACGGATCTCCGCATTGAGACTCGGCTTCTTCGGTTCTGGTTGCGGTGGCGAATCTTCGTGCTTCTTCAACGGTTCGGTCATCGTCTCCTCCTGCTGCAGAAGGAGAGGCCGCCGGAGCCCAAGCCGTTGCCTGACCCTTGCTCAGTGGGCCAGAGGCTTCACCCTGAAGAGCAGGAAGACGACCAGCCCCATGAGCGAGACGAACAGCAGCACCAGAATCCCGAGCGCGATCCTGACCAGCGAACGCATCGAGCGCACATCTTCGGCGAGCTCGGTGACTTCCAGCGCGTTCCGCTCGCTGGCTTCGCGCGCCCGGGTCATGCTTTCTTCGATCCGCTTGATTTCGACCGTCTGATCCTGGACCGCCAGGCGGAGATCGCGGTGCGAACTCTCCAGAGCGTTCACGCTTTGCCGCATCTCATTGCGCAATTCGGTCGTCACTGCGGTTGTGATTGCGGTCGAAGGCGGCTGCGAGGTGCTGCTCATCTCCACAAAGCGTGCGATATAGGGCAAAAACGCCCGCAACTGCAGCAGCGCTTTCCACATAGGGTTGTGCTCCAGCTCTCTCGCCGAGGGCAAGGCGAGGGGGACGGGTTCCAGCTCGGTCTGGTCGTCGAGGGCTCCGGCCTCAGGCCGGGCAGGTTTTTGCTGCGCCAGCGCGATGAGCCGGTCGACCGCCGATTCGCCTGCGTTTTGATCCATGGGGTCCTTGGATCAATATAGTCAATCGAACCCGTGCCTTCCAAGTTCTTTTGGGTCAGGGCTGGAGTAATTAACCCCTCGCCTTGCCGGCGGCGCAAGGTGACCGGTTTGGGGGGGCAGGCCTCGAGACACCGCCCCCTCCTGCTGGTGCATAATGGCAGCAGGGGCGCATCCGCGTGAACCTCCCCAATTCCATCACGATGGGCAGGATTTTCGGTATTCCTGTCCTGATCTGGATGCTGTCGCCGCATTTTCCACACGGCGGCTGGCACGGTGAGCAGGAAGTTGTCGCCTCTCTTTTCTTTATTTTGCTGTCCATCACCGACGGGGTGGATGGCTATCTGGCGCGCCGCCGCGGGCAAATCACGACGATGGGGATGCTGCTGGACCCGATCGCCGACAAGCTGCTGATCACCTCGGCCTATGTCGCGCTCGTCGAGTTCAATCCTCTGGTGGTCAAGCCGTGGATCGTGGTCGTCGTCATCGGGCGCGAATTCCTGGTCAGCGGTCTGCGCTCCATCGCGTCCACCGAGGGGTTCACCATCGAAGCCAGCGACGTGGGCAAGCTCAAGACCGTCATCCAGATCGTCTCGGTGGTCGCGGCTACGCTCGATCGCGGCTGGTACGCGTGGCACGTCGGCTGGTTCATCCTGCCCGTCCATCTGTTCGCGGTGGTAGGCATTTACTACACCGCCGGGGTTTCCATCGTCTCCGCGATCGACTATTTCGTGGCCTTCTGGCGCAAGATCGACAAGGCAGCTGCGAAGCAGCGCAGCCGCGATAACGAATTCGTCCTCAGCCGGCGCAAAAAGGAAAAGAAAAAGACCCCCGCGGCTCCCCAGAACGTGACGTAACCGTAAGAGAGCCGGCCCGCCGAGGCGCGGGCTGCTCCGGAGATTTCTTACGGATTTTCGGGCCACGGAGGCGCGTTTCGCCTCTTTTGCTCACTCGGACGTCAATTCAATCAGGAGTCTCCATGGACCAACCGAAGAATCCCGTCTTAGACACTGAGGAATCTGACCAGAACGATCCCACAAAGGAAAAGGAGCGCGAGCCGGTCTCTCGGGAGTCAAGGTTCGGCCGGTTTTCGCGCCGATCCTTCCTCGCCCAGCTCGGCGTGGCCGGAGTCGCAGCGACGGCGTCGCCCCTGGCGCACGCCGTCGACACCGACACTGCGGAAAAAGAGGCTTCCGCCGGGGTTCCTGGGGCGGTTCCCGCAACCCTGAACGTCAACGGCAAGGAATATCGCGTGAAGCTTGAGTCGCGCGTCACACTGCTCGATGCGCTGCGGGACCATCTGCAGCTCTTCGGCACGAAAAAAGGCTGCGACCATGGGCAGTGCGGCGCCTGCACCGTGCACATCAATGGGCGGCGCGTGAATTCGTGCCTCAGCTTCGCTGTGATGCACGAGGGCGACAAGATCACCACCATCGAAGGCCTCGCGCAGAACGGCCAGCTGAGCCCGGTGCAGCAGGCGTTCCTCGATCACGATGGCTTCCAGTGCGGCTACTGCACGCCCGGCCAGATCATGTCGGCCACGGCGCTGCTGCGTGAGCCCATTGGTCCGGACGACGACGCGGTGCGCGCAGCCATGAGCGGCAACATCTGCCGCTGTGGCGCTTACAACAACATCGTTGCGGCCGTACAGCAGGCCCGCGGAAACAAGCCAGCCTGATGGCGGCCGAGAAGCCACCCATGAACCAGCGAACGGCGAGCAGAACCGAGCAGGAGACAAGTCACAATGCAGACATTTCGATATAGCCAGGCGCAGACGGTGGAAGGCGCGGTTCGGGCGGCGGGCAGTGCGGGCGGCGCGTTCATCGCCGGCGGCACCACGCTCGTCGACCTGATGAAGCTCAACGTCCTCCAGCCGCGATCGGTCGTCGACATCAATGCTCTGCCGCTGGACCGCGTGGAGTCGCTGCCTGGCGGAGGCCTGCGGATCGGCGCCATGGTGCGCAACAGCGACCTCGCGTGGAACCAAACCGTGCGTCAGCAATACGTCGTGCTCTCCGAAGCGCTGCTCTCCGGAGCCTCGCCGCAGCTGCGCAATATGGCGACCACGGGCGGCAATCTTCTGCAGAAGACGCGCTGCTACTATTTCCGCGACACCAACTACGTCTGCAACAAGCGCCAGCCGGGATCGGGCTGTGCAGCGCAGGATGGATTCAACCGCATCCACGCGGTGCTGGGCGGCAGCGAGCACTGCGTCGCAACGCATCCCTCCGACATGGCGGTGGCCATGATGGCGCTGGAAGCGACGGTGCACACGCAGGGGCCGAAGGGCGAGCGCGCCATCGCGCTCGATGAGTTTTATCTCGTTCCGGGCAGCACGCCCGATCGCGAAAACGTTCTGCAGCCCGGCGAACTGATCACCCACGTTACCCTGCCGGCACTGGCTTCCGGAACGCGGTCCCGCTATCTGAAACTCCGCGATCGTGCCCAATACGAATTCGCTCTGGCCTCATCGGCGGTGGTCGTCAGCGTCAGTGGGGGGCGGATCCAGCGCGCCCGCGTCGCGTTTGGCGGGGTGGGAACCAAACCCTGGCGTTCGCGGGAAGCAGAAAAAGCTCTCGAAGGCCAGGACGCGAGCAGCGAGAACTTCCGGCGAGCGGCCGACGCTGCGATGGCGGATGCGAAACCGCTCAAGTACAACGCATTCAAAATCGAACTGGCAAAGCGCGCTCTGGTGCGCACGCTCACTGAAACCACGCAAGTGGCCTGAGGAGAGGACATGAGCACATCCATCATTGGCGCGCCGATTACGCGCATCGACGGTTCGCTGAAGGTTACAGGGGCCGCAAAGTATGCCGTCGATCATTCCTTCGACAACATTGCCTTCGGCGTTCCCGTCGCCAGCACGGTCGGCAATGCGCGCATTGCGAACATCGACACCTCCATCGCGCAGCGCATGCCCGGCGTCCTCGCCATCATCCATCATGGCAATACCGATCCGCTCTTCCGTCCCGCCGGGCAGCTGGAGCAGAGCAGCCGCGCCGGCGAGGTGCGGCCACCCTTCGAGGACGACAAGGTCTACTATTACGGCCAATATGTAGCCGTCGTGGTTGCCAATACGTTCGAGCAGGCGCAGGATGCGGCGTCGCACGTGAAGGTTGACTACGAGACCCAGCCCAACGTCGTCGAGATTGGCGACGCGCCTCCGCCGCAGGGGCCTGCGCGCATCCATTACACGCGCGGCACCGCCGATACAGCCTTCGACAGCGCGCCGGTCAAAATCGACGAAACCTACGTGCTCTCCGTCGAAACCCATAACCCGATGGAGCTGCACGCCACCACCGCGGAGTGGGAGGGCGACAAGGTCATCCTTTACGAATCGTCGCAGGGTGTCGTCAACCATCAGCACGTGCTCTCGGAGATGCTGGGCATCCCCGTCGATCAGGTGCAGGTGCTCTCGCCTTTCTGCGGCTCGGGCTTCGGCGGCAAACTTTTCCCGTGGCCGCATTCGCTGCTCGCCGCCATGGCGGCTAAGCGCGTGAATCGCCCGGTGAAAGTGCAGGTGCCGCGCGCCCTCATGTTCACCACCGTTGGCCACCGTCCGCTCACGCAGCAGCGGATGCGCCTGGGCGCGACCCAGGAGGGCAAGCTCCTCTCCGTCCAGCACGACGTGCTGCAGCCCACTTCTCTGGTCGACACGTACGTCGAGGCGTGCACCGGCGTCACCACCATGCTTTACAGCTGCGAAAACCTCACCGCCAACCAAACCCTGATCCCGATGAACATCGGCACGCCCACGCCGATGCGCGGGCCCGGCATTGTGCCCGGACTCTTCCCGCTGGAATCGGCGATGGACGAGCTGGCCATCAAGCTCAACATGGATCCGCTGGAGCTGCGGCTGAAAAACTATGCCGAGCAGGATGAAAGCTTCAGCCCCGTCCGCCCGTTTTCCAGCAAACATCTCCGCGAGTGCTACCAGGCCGGCGCCGAGAAGTTTGGCTGGTCGAAGCGCACCCCGCAGGTCGGCTCCATGAAGCGCGGCGATGAGATTCTCGGCTGGGGCATGGCGACGGCGACCTGGCACGCCGGCCGTGGATCGGCGACGGTTCGGGTGCGCCTCAACGCCGACGGCACCGCGCGCGCCACCTGCGCCACTCAGGACATCGGCACCGGAACCTACACCATTTTTGCCCAGGTGGTGTCGGAGAAGACCGGCATCCCGATCGAGAAGATCGAGGTCGTCCTTGGCGACAGCTCGCTTCCCGACGGTCCCACCTCCGGCGGCTCGACCGTAACGGCGACGGTGCTGCCGGCTGTGAGCCAGGCGACCGGCGGCGCGATCGATCGGGTCATCGCTGCGGCGCAGAGCATGCCGTCATCGCCTTTCAAGCGCGTCAGCGAGGGCGGTGACCCACCCAAACTCATCATGACCGACGGCCGTATCCATGCTGCGGATCAGCCACCGGAAAGCGGTCTGCCTTTCCAGGACGTCCTGGCGCATCACCGCCTGGCGGCGCTCGAAGCCGAATCGCGCACCGCGCCTGATCCCGCGACCGCGCACCAGTTTTCCGGTCATTCCTTCGGCGCGCAGTTCATCGAAGTCGCGTGGGACCCGGGCATTGCGCGCCTGCGTGTCAGCCGCGCGGTCACCGTCATCGACGCCGGCAGGATCATCAACCACCGTACCGGCCGCAATCAGATCCTCGGCGCCGTCGTGATGGGTATCGGCATGTCGATCTTCGAGGAGACCCTCTACGACAAGCGCAACGCCAAGCCGCTCAACAACAACTTTGCCGATTACATCGTCTCCACCAATGCGGATATACCGGAGCTGGACTGCATTTTTGTGGAGTATCCTGATCTTCACCTGAACGAATATGGCGCGCGCGGTATCGGCGAGATCGGCCTGGCTGGCGTAGCTCCGGCCCTCGCCATGGCCGTTTACCACGCGACCGGCGTGCGGGTGCGGAAGCTGCCGGTGCGGATCGAGGATCTGCTCGCCGGGCAGCAGAACCTGACGGCGTAGCGATGCCGGAAATACGGCAAGGGTCCATGTCGGAGCTGAGACAAATCCTCGACCTGTGGAAACGCGCCAGCGCAGCGGGCGAAGAAATCTGCCTCGCGACCGTCGCCGCCGTTGAGGGCTCGGCGTACCGGCGGCCCGGGGCGCGCATGTTGCTGACCTCCGCCGGCCTTCGCGCCGGAACGATCAGCGGCGGGTGTCTTGAAGCCGAAGTCGCGAAGAAAGCCTGGTGGCTCACGGAGCGCGGCCCTTCGATGCAGCGCTACTCCAGCTTTTTCGACGACGACGGCGATATGCCGTATGGACTCGGCTGCGGTGGCACCGTCATCGTTCTGCTCGAACGCGGCGAGCCCGCGGCCCAAAGCCTCGAAGCACTGCGGCGCAGTGTCGAAGAGCGTACCGAGTCTGTAGTTGTGACCAGCACGAACAAAGAATCGCCGGGAACGACGCTGGTTCTCAACGAAGCGCGCGACGTTCTCTACGAGCGCGACCGAAGCCCCGGCGTCACCGCGATGGCCGTTCATGCGCTCCGGACCGGCCAGTCCTCGCATGTTGGCGAGTATTTCGTCGAACTCCTCTCGCCGCCGCCGGCGCTCATTCTTTTTGGAGCGGGCGACGACATCCGGCCGCTCCTCGAATTCACCACCGCGCTCGACTGGCACGTCACCATCGCCGACGATCGCTCCAACCTCGCTCGCTCCGAACGCTTCCCCCACGCTGCCGCGGTCGAGAACCTGAACCAGGCGCTCACCCAGGCAGGGCCGGAGAGCGCTGCGGTTGTCATGACGCACAGCTATGAACAGGACTGTAAGATCCTGCACGCCCTGCTCAGTAAAGACATGAACTACATCGGCATCCTCGGCCCGCGGAAGCGCACGGAACGGGTCATCGCGGAAATCGCACCGGAGCTGGGTCTCACACCCTCGGAATGCATGGCGCGTCTGCACACGCCCGTCGGGCTCGACCTGGGCGGTCACACGCCGGCCGCGATTGCGCTTTCCATCGCGGCGGAGCTGCAGGCCGTGTTCGCCGGTCGCGACGCTCGTCGCAACGCGCGCAAGCTCTCCTCGTCGCCCGCCGTTCATGCCTGAGTTCCGGTGTGCCGCGGTCGTCCTGGCCGCCGGCGCCTCCACTCGACTCGGCCAGGCGAAACAGCTCATTCGCATCGACGGCGAAACCCTGCTGCGCCGCACGGCCCGTTTCGCGGTCGAAGCCGGCTGCTCGCCTGTCCTGGTTGTCCTCGGCTTTGAAGCTGGGGCCATGCGCCCCGAAGCCGCCGGACTGACCGCCTCCATCCTGATCAATGAGAACTGGCAGGAAGGCATGGGGTCGTCGCTGCGAGCCGGGATGGAGGCGATTCGGAAGGCCGAATCCCAGCCCGACGCGGTTCTGGTTCTGGTCTGCGATCAGCCCCGGCTCACTGCCGAACACCTGCGCGACCTGCTGGCCCGGCACAAGACGGCGGCCGGCATCGCCGTCACGGCATCGGTTTACGCAGGAAGAGCGGGGGTCCCGGCGGTCTTCTCCGGGAAACTGTTTCCCGAGCTCACGGCCAGCCAGGGGGACCGGGGCGCGCGGGATCTGATCCGGGCTCATACGACTGAAGTCCAGGGAATTCCGTGGCCGGAAGGGCAGCTGGACCTGGACCGTCCGGAGGATCTGAACACAATTGAGGCGCAATTCTAGTCCATCCAATGCCAAAAGCGAGCATTTTGGCGGCATGATTGACAGGATAAACATAATATTCATGATGTGGAAGTAACTTTGAATTGGGACGCTCACCCTCGTGATCTTGCGCCGTAGGCCCATTGCCAGTCGTTTACATGCGGGGCTAGCATACGTTGCAGTTCAGTTAGCGAAGAGAAAGTTCAACACCCAAACCAAAGACGTAGAGCCATGTCCATCCCCACAACGCTGTTGTTGCCAACCCTTTCCCAATCCAGCATGCGGAGCGACCCAATATGGCGTGGTATGCCTACTGCATAACAGAAAGACAGGCCTTTCCCGAACTGCTTCGTCACCGAAAGCCAATTCCAATGGAAGCAGTTACGGGAATCCAGGGAAACCAAATCTTCCTCTACCCAGCCAGTGATTTAGCCGTCATCGTCAGCGAGTATTCTCCCACCCAGAATTTCAACCAGCAGGCCGGCGTCGAACATGCCCGGGTGATCTCGGACTGCTTCAAGACCTCGACCGTTCTTCCCTTCCGCTTTGGAACCGTTTTTGCCGACGATGAAGCGCTGCGCCGGTCGATCCGCTCCAACCAGAGACAATTCATCACGAACATCGAGCGCCTGCGCGGCAAGGCGGAGATGCATCTGAAGGTCATGCTCGACGATTGCTGCCGCGATCAGATCCGCCGCTATGTACCCCAGGCTCTGCCGCCCACGGTCGGCAAGGCGTATCTTTCCAACCTGCGCGAGAACGCGGCCCTGCAGCGTGAGCGCCAGACCAAGGCCCGGGCAGTAACGGTCCAGATGCACCGCATGTTCCTGCCGCTGGCGGAAGAAGTCAGCTGCAAGCGGATGGAGTCGGGCAAGATGCTGCTTGACATCGCGCACCTGATCGACTCAACCGCGGTGGAGCGCTATCAGAACAAATACTCCAGCGCCAGCGTGCTCATGAAGGACTGCCAGATGCAGCTCTCCGGCCCCTGGCCGCCGTACCACTTCGTGCATCGGCTCACGCATCACACTTCACCGGCGGTCACCAGCAGCACGATTCGGCCTCCGGCCCATCTTGCTGCTTCGGCCTGAGCGACGGAGTTCGGACGAAAAAGAAAAGCCCCGGCGGACCCACGAACCACCGGGGCTTTCATGGAGGGCAGCAAGGGGCGTCTACAATTGGTGCAGCGCCCCGCGCGCCTCTGGTTTATAGACGCACGACCCCTCCAGAAAGTTAATCCTTTTCGCAATGGGCGCCGCCAGCCGTCCGCGCAGCCTCTGGCTGACCCGGATCCGATGCTAATCTTCCCAGAGACATGACGAAGCTCGCCTTTCTTTTTCCGGGACAGAACTCTCAATACTCCGGCATGGGCCGGGATCTGGCCGAAAAATATCCCATCGCCCGCCAGACCTTTGAAGAAGCCGACGAGGTGCTGGCCTTCTCCCTCGCGAAGCTGTGCTTTGAGGGTCCTGAAGACCAGCTGAAGCTGACGGAATTTCAACAGCCAGCCATCTGCACCGTTTCCGTCGCGGCGCTCCGGGTGCTCAGGGAGCAGGGAATCACGCCCTCCTGGGTCGCCGGCCACTCGCTGGGCGAATATGCCGCGAATGTGGCCGCCGGTTCGCTCGACTTTGCGGATGCGGTGCGAACCGTGCGCAGCCGCGGCCGCTTTATGCAGGAAGCGGTTCCGCATGGCCAGGGCGCGATGGCCGCCGTTCTCGGATTCAGCTCCGAGCACGCAGCGCATGCCTGTGCCGATGCCGCCGCCGAGACCGGGCAAATCGTCTCCGCAGCCAACTTCAACTCACCCGAGCAAACCGTCATCTCCGGCGCAACGCTTGCCGTCGAGCGCGCCGCCGAGTTGTGCAGGGAGCGCGGAGCTAAGCGCGTGATCATGCTCCAGGTCAGCGCGCCTTTCCACTGCGGGCTCATGCAGCCGGCGCAGGATCGTCTGGCCGAACTGCTGCGCGGCCTGCTTTTCACCCCTCCCAGGGTTCCGGTCGCCGTGAATGTGGACGCGGCGCTGGTCACGGGTCCGGACCCGCTGCGCGACGCGCTCATCCGCCAGGTCACCGGAGCGGTCCGCTGGGTCGATTCGATGCGCCTGCTCATCGCGCAGGGACCGGCCATGTTCGTCGAGGTTGGCCCGGGGAAAGTCCTGAGCGGCCTGCTGCGCCAGATCGACCGCACACAGACCAGCGTGCATGTAGAGGATGAGGCGAGTCTGGAGAAGGCGTTACAGAGCACAGAGCTTTCAGGGCTCAGAGCAGAGACCTCAGAGCACAGCGAGCAGGCAGGGTAACGTCTGCGGCGAGGGTCCTGGCTCTGGGTTTCCAGGACTTGTGTCCTGTAGTCAAGGTTCTCGGCTCAGTTCCACCGGCGAGAATCCAATCGTCTTCGTCTTGTTATCCACGCGCAGAAACAGCGGCTTCTTCACGCCATTGATGTAGAGTCCGATGACCACACCGTTGCCGACGCGGTGAGAGATGAAGATGGTGTGGCTCTTGATCGGGCCGTAGTCCTCATTCGACGGGCCCCAGTCCTTTTGAAACGCGGTCATGTCGTACGGCTGATACTGCTGCGGATGCTGCTGCCAGTCCGGATCGTGGTTCCACAACCCGTAGGCCTTGTTCATGTCGCCGCTCTCGACCGCTGCCATAAACTGATTCACCCGGTGATCGGACGGCCAGTGCCAAAAGGCCCACGGAATTTCCAGAAGCCAAAAAATGGTCCCGAAAAAAGCGACTGCCAGGAGCACCACCCCGGTGATCGCAAGCGTGCGCCTCCTGTTTGCCTGGCGCGCGTTAAAAGCAGGAGCATCCATCAGGGTCATCGAGCGTGACTCCTTTCACCTGTGCGACCCAAAAACATGTCTCCCCCTATTCTGACACCTCGCATGCTGCGCTGGTTCCCGTGCCCTGCTAAAGCGAATACCGATTTCGATCCTTGTCCTCGCGCCGCTCCATGGCCAGCTGGATCAGCCGATCGATCAGCTTCGGGTACGGCACACCGGACGCCGCCCACAGTCGCGGGTACATGCTGATCGAGGTGAATCCGGGCATCGTGTTGATCTCGTTCACCCAAATTCGCCCCGACTTTCCCGGGTCCATCAGAAAATCCACCCGCGCCAATCCCGCGCCGTCGCATGCCCGGAACGCGGCGACGGCCATCTCCCGTACCTGCTTCGCCTGCGTCTTCGTCAGCTTCGCCGGGACGATCAGATCCGAGCCCTCGCTCAGATACTTCGCCTCGTAATCGTAAAACTCCTTGCCCGGAACCACCTCGCCGACCACGGAGGCCTCGGGCTCATCGTTCCCGAGCACGGCCACCTCCAGCTCGCGCGCCTTCGCTTTGCCGCCCACTCCCTGCTCGACGACAATTTTGCGATCGAACTGCGCGGACAACTCGATCGCGGGTCCCAGCTCCTTTGCGTCGTGCGCCTTCGTGATCCCCACCGACGAACCCAGGTTCGCCGGCTTCACGAATACCGGATACTTCAGCGCTGCTTCAATCCGCGCGCGAATTTTTTTCGGACCCTTCTGCCACTCGCCGCGCAAAAACGTCACCCACTTGACGATGGGCAGCCTGGCGGACTGGAACAAGCGTTTCATCGTGTCCTTATCCATCCCCGCCGCCGAACCCAGCACGCCGGACCCCACGTACGCCATGCCCGCCAGCTCGAACAGCCCCTGGATCGTGCCGTCCTCGCCAAACGTCCCATGGAGAACAGGAAAAATGACGTCGACGCTGAGCACCTGCTCCTGACTGGACGCAACCGCCCCCGCCTCGCGCTCGAACGGGACCAGCGCCTCACTTGGCATGGGAGGCACCAGGACCGACGCGCCCTTGCGCAGCACAGCAGCGGGCTGGGTCGCGTCAGGATCGCCGGCGCGCAGTTGCCTGCCGGATTCCCCGCCCCCCAGCAGCCGCTCCGCGTGGCCGGCCGTCACCCAGCGGCCCTGCTTCGTGATGCCAATCGGCACGACCTCATATTTGCTGCGGTCAATCGCCTTGAGCACCGACGCGGCCGAAAGCAGCGAGACTTCGTGCTCGCCGCTGCGCCCGCCAAAAAGAATCCCAACTCGAACTTTTTTCATACGCCGGTTGCCATTTTACGGGTTTGGCGAAGTTTCGTTGTAACGGCGGTTTCTTGACTTTCACAATTCATACGGCGGAGAATGACCGCCTCACCAACTCCCAGGGTGGCCATCCCCCCGCCGACACCCGCCGCTGAGGCCCTGCACTTCAAAAAAACAAATAACAGTCAGGAGATTCCTATGAGCACTCAACAGGCTCCCGCAATCAACATGGATCAGCTGAACGCATTCCTGGGAAAGTTTGTCGGCGACCTGGGCGCGTCCGTCCACGCCGGCATGGTTGTCATCGGCGAGAAGCTCGGTTTGTATAAGGCGCTCGCGGCTGGTCCCGCAAGCTCCGAAGAGCTTGCCAAAAAAACCGGAACCGATGAGCGCTATCTGCGTGAGTGGCTGGCGTCGCAGGCCGCGGGCGGCTACATCACCTACGACGAGCGCACCCACCAATTCAGCCTCACGCCGGAACAGGTTTTCACCCTTGCCATGGAAGACAGCCCCGCGTATCTCCCGGGAGCTTTCGAGCTGGCGCTAGGCTCTCTTGCCGCGGTGCCGCGTATCGCCGATTCCTTCCGAACCGGGGCCGGCATGGGCTGGCATGAACACGTCGATGGCGTCTTTCACGGATGCGAGAAGTTCTTCCGCCCCGGCTATGCGGCCAATCTGGTCAGCACCTGGATCCCCGCTCTCGAGGGCGTGCAGGCGAAGCTGGAACGCGGAGCGCGGGTCGCCGATGTGGGCTGCGGTACCGGCGCGTCCACGCTGCTGATGGCCCAAGCCTTTCCTCAGTCGACATTCTTCGGGTTCGACTATCACGACAAATCCGTAGAAGAAGCGCGCGCCAAGGCAAAGAAGCAGAGCCTGGCGGATCGTGCCACTTTCGAAGTGGCCAGGGCCAAAGAATTTCCCGGCAGCGGCTACGATTTTGTGGCCGTGTTCGATTGCCTCCACGACATGGGTGATCCCGTGGGCGCGGCAACGCATGTGCGGAAATCGCTGGCCCCCGGTGGAACGTGGATGATCGTCGAGCCCTTCGCCAACGACCAGCTGAAAGACAATCTGAATCCAGTGGGACGCGTCTACTATTCGTTTTCAACGCTGCTGTGCACTCCGTGCTCACGATCCCAGGAGGTGGGTCTGTGCCTGGGGGCGCAGGCCGGCGAGGCCCGCATTCGCGACGTCGTCACGACGGCCGGCTTCAGCCATTTTCGGCGAGCCACCGAGACGCCCTTCAACATCGTGTACGAGGCCCGGGTCTAGCCCGAGAATGGTCAGGCGCAATCGGATTGCCGCGGCATGATCAGGATTTTCGTGCCGCGGACCTGATTCCTGGAGCGGATCACCGTTCGGGTCCTGATGTCCGGCGACGGCGACGAAAAAGACCCCACCACGAATATTTTTCCAGTAGGCCCCGGGCCATTCAAGAGCTGCCCTGCCCAGTGCCTGCCGTGGAAGGTCCGCGGAACCACGTTCGAGGCTGGATGGGGACCCACTTTTTGCATATAAATCATTTGCATTCAACAATATGAATCCTCCCAGCCCTCATCCTCGGCAACCTTGTCACGTGATAACCAGCGTAAACCCAACAATATAGGGCAGCTGCTGCCCCATTCGTCTCGATGACGCCAAAAGTCGCGCATTAGCAGTTGCATCCCGAGGCAAACCTCTTTAATATGCGTCAATTGCGGGTATGAAAGCACCTACGGCGGTAGCACGCACCGCACCCCCACGCGACGGCGGCCTTAAATCGGACGGTGGAAAGGGCACGGCGCCTCGGCCAGCCCCTCCGGCGACGCGCCCTCCCGCGCCTACGAACGGCAACCCGGTCCATGACGGCCCGGCCGTCGTTTCGACGCACTTTATTCGCTCCCGCATCGGAAAAATCTGCGTCGCCATCACCGGCTCGACACCGGCGGACATGATGCAGAACGCCGAGGAGATCGTCCGTGAAAATCACTTTGTCGAATTTCGCCTCGACTACCTGGCCAATCCAGCGGCCATCCTGCCGAAGCTGAAGCAGTTTCTTTATGAGCGCGGCGAGGTGACGGCCATCGCGACCTGCCGTCGCGCCGCGACCGGCGGAAAATTCAAAGGCACCATCCCCGCCGAACTGGAAATCCTCGAGAAAGCCGCCCAGGCCGGTTGCCATCTCATCGATATCGAGCTGCAGACCGCCGAACACACCAAGCCGGCGCAGATGAAAAAGCTGCGCTCGCATGGCGCGGCGCTCATCATCAGCTATCACGATTTCGAGGGAACGAAAGATCTCGACGCGATCTTCGACCGCATCCTGCCCTTCCAGCCGGAGTTCGTGAAGATTGTTGCGACCGCGAAGACGCTCTCTGACAACGTGACCATGATGCGCTTCCTCGATCGCCGCCGCGACGAAGCGAACATCATCGGCATCTCCATGGGCGAACAGGGAACCATCAGCCGTGTGCTGGGCCTGCGCGCCGGGAGCGTGTTTACGTTTGCATCGGCGCACGCCGGCGAAGAAACCGGGCCTGGGCAGATTGAAGCGCGGACATTGCGTGAGACCTGGCGCATCGATCAGATCGACCAGTCCACCAAGGTCTACGGCGTCGCGGGCAATCCCGTCCGCCACTCGCTCTCGCCGCTCATGCACAACATGGCCTTCCGCCGCGAGACGGTGAACGGCGTCTTCCTGCCGCTACAGACTACGCGCCTCAACGATCTGCTCACGCTCACGCGCGAAGTCCCGCTGCACGGCCTGGCGATCACCATGCCGTTCAAGACGGACATCATCAAGCACCTCGCGAAAACCGACGCGATCTCGGAGAAGATCGGCGCCTGCAACACCGTCGTCCGCGCGCAGGATGGCAAGCTCTACGGCTTCAACACCGACGTCGCCGCGGTCGTTCGGCCGCTTGAACGGCGTTTGCCTTTACGTGGGGCAAAGATCCTCGTCCTCGGCGCGGGCGGCGCAGGACGCGCAGCCGTCTTCGGGCTCGTCGAAAAAGGCGCAGAAGTTTTTGTCTGGAATCGCACGGCCGAAACCGCGAAAAAGCTGGCGCGCCAGGCAAAGGCGAAGGTCATCCGCCGCGAGCAGATTGCCAAATCGAATTTCGACGTCATTATTAATACGACGCCGGTGGGGATGCGCGGCGTTAAACCCTTGTCGATTCTCGAGCCGAAGGAACTGAACACCCGCCTCGTCTTCGATCTGGTCTACAACCCCATCGACACGCCCCTGATCCGCATGGCGCGTGAAAAAGGGCTGCCCGTCATCACCGGCGTCGAGATGTTCGTCCACCAGGGTGCGCGCCAGTTCGAAATCTGGACCGGCAAACCCGCTCCCGAAGAAGAAATGCTGCGCGTTGTGGTGCACGCTCTCCGCCAGGAGAGCGCCAAGCTAGCGTCATCCTAAGTGGTTTCCGGAATCCAGGTATCTCCGTGATGCCGGTAATACGAAAGCAGCATTCCTCAGCTGACGGACTCCGCGTATTGTCCATTCATCCGCCTCAGTAGGCGGCGATTTGCGCACCTCGCACATGCCAATCTTTGAAAGAGTACTGCTGGCTCTCGGATTTGGCGTTGTCGGCTCCCTGCTCGTCTATATCGGAAGCGATTACGTTCTGAGCTACTGGACACGGCGTCCCACTCACATACGACGCAGGGCGGCAAAAGTCCTAACGATCGGCTTCGTACTGTTCTATGCGATCCTCTTGATGACGCCGCTCTTCAAGACTTGGGAATTCGTTGCTGGCATCCTGGAAATCGTCACCGTCCTTGTTACTGTCGGGATTTCCCTGCAGACATTAGTGCGGGACGATTAGGAGGCCCCGCCCACAAAGTTTTCCGCACAGTTTGGTGCAGGATGGTCGGCACTCCGGAATTATCAGGCGCATGCAGCGGTCGGACCCGCCCTCCCTGCGACCATCGGTAATCTGTCGTGGCTTGGTCGGCAAACGTAGGCTGAACTTACTTTCCTGCGGAGTGCAAAGCGGTAACGCGAAGATTGGTCCGGAAGATTGGGCCAAACGGCTCGCGAACCGCAGCAACGGTCAGCGAGCCGTTCCAACACAAGGTAGGTGAGGCCAATGGACAAGAGATTGTCCTGGACCCGCATCGCCATCGCGATCGCCATTGACTGGCGCCTGTTGGTGGTGATCGTGGTCCTGGTACTCGCGCTGCTGATCAGGTAGCGTAACCTGCCGAGAGGGTAGCATCCTTCCGGCAGCCTCAGTCTAGCATCGGCTGGTTCGCCTCGAACATGATTGTTCTTTCCTAAACCTGGTCAGGTATCCGGCGTTCACCACCGCAACCGCGCACTCACCTGCATCAGCCTCGGAGAAGCCGCAGAAACAATCTGCCCAAAGTCCGCGCTCCCAATATTCCCCTCCACCGACCCCGGCCCAAAGAACTGCGCGTGATTGAAAACGTTGAACGCCTCCGCCCGGACCTGCAGTTCTTTGCCATCGAGCACCGTCGTCGACTTCGCCAGTGCGAAGTCCGTGTCATCGGATCCCGGCCCATGGAAGAATCGCCGGCGCGCATCGCCAAATTCTCCCAGCGCCGGCAGGCTGAATAAGGATGTGTCGAATCCTGCGCCCTGCGTGGGGCTTCCCTTCAGGTGGAGCGCCCCAGGCGTGAAGTTCAGCTGATCGGCGCCCTCGTTGTTGACCCCATTCGGCTGGGTGCCCAGCAGCGAAGTGTCGTTATTGTTCACCAGGGTCACCGGAAAACCCGTGGTCAGCCGCGTGAGCCCAAACACTTCCCACCCGCCCGTCAACGCCCGCGGACCACGGCTGCCCAGCAACCACCTCACCGGTAGCTGGTAGTGATAATTCGCTACGAAATTCTGCGTCAGATCGAACGCTGATAATCCACGGCTCAATCCAGGATCGACCGGATCCACAGGATCGGACAAACTCGACGACTGATCCATCGACTGGCTCCACGTATACGCCACCGTGAACCCCAGTGGTCCCACGTCGCGTTTCAAACTTACTTCGAGCGCATTATCGTGCGAATTGCCAATCGTCTTCTGCCAGCTCACGCTGCCAAACGCCGGCGAGAGGCGCGTCCGGGTCCCCTCGACCACGTCGCCGTTCGCGCGCGTATAGGTCCCGCTCTCGCCAAACGGCCCGCACGTCGCCGAACCCGCCGCCACCTCACTCACCTGGCTCAGGCCCAAACACAAAGAAGGATCACCCGGGTTCGCCTCCAGCAGCGTCAGCAGGTGATGCGCCTGGGTTCCCGCGTAGCTCACATCGAGCACCGTCCCGCGCCCCAGTTCCCGCTCCACCGAGAACAAATAATCTTCCGCATACGGTGTCACGTTCGTCGGAGCCACCGCCGGAATCCCGGTGAACGGCTCGAACTCCGCCCAGTTCACGCTGCCCACCGGATGGGTTCGCGACGCCCCATACGGCACCTTCGCCAGTGGAAAGCGCGGCTGCCCATTCGCCTCGAGACTCGATCCATCCGCAGCCGCCGTCCGCGGCGTATCGAACAGCGTCGGCACCGCGCTCGTGTAGGTGTATCCATACGGCGGATTCGCGCTCATGATCGCCGGCGACAGTCCCTCGATCGGCGTGTAGAACTGGCCCCACGAGGCGCGCAGACTCGTCTTTCCCGCTCCCAGGAATTTCGGACTCCAGGCCAATCCCACGCGCGGCCCAAAATCCGTATATCGCACCGGAGCCAACGTCCGCGGCACACCCGGATCGCCCGGGAAAACAATTCCCTCGGGCGCATTGGGGAACACGACCGACTGCTCGCCCGGAACCAGTGTCTGCAGCTGATTGTATTTCTCGTGCCACGGCGGCAGCATGTCCCAGCGCAGCCCATAATTCAGCGTCAGCGTCGGCCGCAGCTGCCACGAATCCTGCGCGTAGACCCCGGCCAGCAAATTCTGGTTGTAGAAATGTTGCGCGTCCCCCTGGGTGTAATTCGAATCGACGCCCAGCAGAAAATCCGCGAAGTCCAGTCCCGTCTCATTGCCCGTGAACGCAAAGCTCCCGTTGAAATACACCCCGGGATGATTGTTGACCTGGTCGCCGTGCACGTCCGCACCGAACTTCAGATTGTGTGCGCCCGCGATGTGCGAAAAATCGTCGCTGCCTTCCAGAATGTTCTCCGCCTGGAACAGCGCCGTCGTGTCCACACCCATCGTGAAGTCGTTGAAGATCACATTCTCCACACCCTCGGTCTTCGGATCGAGTGCGACGATCCCTGAAAATCCCTGGGACGCGACCGTCGGCCCGACGCCGCCCTGCGGCACGCCGACATTCGCCGCGTTCCGCATATAACTGACGCGCGCCAGATTCACCGTGTTCGCCCCGAAGGTCTTCGTGTCGCTCAGCGCCAGCAATTGCGCGCGCCCAAAATTCAGCGCGTCGAAGCCGGGCACCGTCGCTCCGCCCGTGCCCGCCGGATAAGGGTCATCGACGCGATAATCGTCGAGGAAGTAGTACCCCGCGATCGAACCGATCCGCGTATTCCAGTCCATCCGCAACGCGCCTTTGTCATCGCGAATCGACTGCTCCGCGGCCGAGGTCGAAAATGTTCCCGCCCCGGCATTCGCCTGCGGCACGTAGGCCAGCAGATGCTGCGCCGCCGTCGACCAAGCGCCCACCGGAATCTTCGCCTTGGGTAACACGCACTGGGACGTATTGGTGCAGCCGGTCACGTAATACGGTTCGCCCTGGGTCACCGCATAGCCGAGCTTCTGCGACAGCAGGCTCGCAAAATACGGCCCACTCACGGCGCCGGTCAGCGCACTCGTCATCCCGGAAAAATCCCCGGTCCGTTCCGCCGCCGTCGGCACCGAGATCAGCCCGGTGTCGATTCCCTCCGCCACGCGCGTTCCCTGATAATCCGCAAAGAAGAACAGCTTGTCCTTGCGGATCGGGCCGCCCAGCGTCGCGCCGAACTGGTTCTGATGGAAACCCGCCCGCTCCCCGGAGAAATAATTGCGCGCATCCAGATTCGTGTTCCGCAAAAACTCGAAGGTTGATCCGTGCCACTCGTTCGACCCGCTCTTCGTTACCACCGCAATCTGGCCGCCGCTCGCCGTGCCATATTCCGGAGCATCGTTCCCCGTCACCACATTCAGTTCGGCAATCGAATCCAGCACCGGCACAATCGCCACGCCCATGTTCACGTCTTCCTGTGCGTCCGCGCCGTTCACGCGAAAACTATTCGCCGTTTCGCGCTGCCCGCCGATCGACAGCGCCCCCGAATCCAGCTCGCCGGAGGGAGGCGTGCTCGCCACACCGCTCATCACAATCGCATTCGCCTGCGACGAGCTCGCCGGCGTCACCCCGGGCTCGACCGCGAGCGCATCGGTAAAGCTGCGCCCATTCAGCGGGACCGCCTGCATCTGCTTCGCGTCCAGCGTGCCGCCCGTCGAGGTATCGCTTGTCGCCAGTACCGCGCTCGTCGCGCTCACCGACACCGTTTCACTCGCCTGCCCGATATTCAGCGCGACGTGCAGCTCGAGCGTCTGCGTTCCCACCGTCGCTGCCTGCTCCGAAGGCGCGAATCCCTGCGCGCACACCCTCACCTCGTACTGGCCCGGCGTTACGCCCGCAAAACGAAACGCACCTTCGCCGTCGGCGACCGCCGACAACTTCGCTGCAACACCCGCCAGGGTCACGTGCGCCCCCGGAATCACCGCGCCCGACACATCCGTCACCGTTCCTTCGACCGCCGTCGTCTGCTGTGCCCACCCCAACGTGCAAACGCCGAAAAGCACGGCCGCCGCCATGACCCATCCAAACGCGCTACCAACCCGCTTTCTCGAAGTTCCAGTCACAGCCCTCTCCCTAATATGCGACCTGATGGGTCCTATTTAAGCCCACACGCACGAATCCCACCTGTGACCACCATCACAGTCCGCATGTGCCCTGTTTTCAGGGCTTAAGAGGAAGATGAACGGATTGTCATCCCCCAGAACAGCAATATACGACAACTTTAGTCCTGGTTGTCAACCAGTCCACCGTAAACTTTTCGTCGCAGGACAAAAGGCGCAGGCCGAAGCCCAGATTTTGCTCTTCGTGAACGCTGAGCGCAGAAGTGATTCTCGGGCGCGAGCCGGTCCGCCTGGACGGCCAGTCCCTACTTCTCGGGATCGACCAGCGCGCCGTAAACGGCCGCCTGGCTCTTATAGGACAGCGTGTGATTATCGTGGCCCATCATGCGCTGGATCATCCCGACGAACACCACATCGTTGGTCGGATCGACCCAGAACCACGTCCCCGCTGCGCCATCCCAAAAGAACGTCCCCTTCCCAACCGGCAATCCCGCGGTCGGCGGATCGAACACCACCGCGCAGTTGAATCCGTAGCCAAACCCGGGCCGCATGATGTGCTGCCCGATCCCAAACTCCCCTGTCAGCAAATTCGGCGGCAGGTGATTCGATGTCATCAGCTTTAGGGTCGCCGGAGCCAGCACGCGCTTGCCGTCCAGCTCCCCTCCATTGGCCAGCATCTGCGCAAAGTGGTAGTAATCCTCCGCGGTCGACACCAGGCCGCCGCCGCCCGAGGGCATGGTTGGCTGCTTTGTGTAATCCGCCGGCGCGCCGCCACCGGCCTGCGTAGGCACCAGCATCCCTTTATCGTCCACGCGATAATTCGTCGCAAACCGCGCCCGCTTTTCCTCCGGAACGAAGAATCCCGCGTCCTTCATTCCCAGCGGTGTGAAGATGTGGTCGCGCATAAAGTCCGGCAGAGTTTGCCCCGACAGCCGCTCGACGATGTATCCCTCCACATCCATCGACGCCGAGTAGGTCCATCCCTTGCCCGGCTGATAGTTGAGCGGAATCTGCCCCAGCTTATCGACCATCTCCTCCAGATTCGCCGATTGCATCACATGCTGCTGCTGGTACATCGCATCGACAACCGTCTTGCCGTTGCCATAGGAGAACCCCGCCGAGTGCGACATCAGCTCCGCCATAGTCGGCGGGTGCACCGGGTCGACCAGGTTTGGCTTGCCCTCCGCGTTTACGCCCGCGAACACCTTGAGGTGGGCCAGTGCCGGCGCATAGTCCGCGATCGGATCCCAGGGCAGCCACTTGCCCTGCTCGTACAGGATCATCATCGCGACGCCGGTCACCGGCTTCGTCATGGAGTAGTCGCGGAAGATCGTGTCCTTCGTCATGGGTGCGCCGGTCGCCATGTCTTTCTGGCCATAGGTCCGGTAATCGATCACCTTGCCGTGCCGCGCGAGAATCGTAATCGCTCCGGCCAGTTCTTTCTGGTCAATCTCGTCCTGGATCAGCTTGTGCAGATTCTCGAGCCGCTCGCTGCTGAAGCCCTCGATCTCCGGCGACACCACCGCCCTCTCGCCCGCAGCAGGAGGAGCCTTCGCGTCCGTCTTCGCCTTCTTCTGCGCCTCGGCGTTCAGACCCGTCACACCCAGCAAAAGCGCACACGCCATCCCCGCGATCAAACAACCCCGCAAACCGATCCAGTCACGTCTCACGAACTTCCTCCGGCACCATTGCCGATCCTTTATAGCAGGCATGAGACCCCGAAACGATTGGCGCTCCGCCCACAGCAGTGCCCGCCGTCACACCCTCGCGGGGCCGGCGAGAACTATACTGTCCTCAGTCAGCGCCTCATCGCGCGGACTCGCTCGTGGCCAACCGAGCCCAACCCCCGATTGGCCGGCCGTTAGCGCTACCGGCCGCAGGACGCCGCATCATGGTGACGCCCGCCGTGCCCCGGTTCCCCATCGACCAGCGCCTCCGCAGCGATCTCGCCGACACGGAGGTTCTATGTCTGATCCAGTCAAAGCTCCTTCTCCCAACGAAATCCTGCATTCCGAACACAGCCGCCTGACCACCGCGGACATCGCCAAAGCGGTGGCGCGCCACAAGCGCGAGCATCCGAACCAGGTCGCCGCTGCCCCGGTTCCGCCCGTCCGTCCGAGGCCGCAGAAGACAACGCCGCGCGGCTAGCGCGGCTGGCAAGCTCCGGCCTGCTGCTCATCCGAGAGACCAGTGGCAGCCAGGGCGCAGACGCCGCGCGCATCCTGTCTCTGCGGCTTCCCGGCACAATGCGAATCTCGCATCCGGGCCGCAGTTGCGCGGCGCCCGCGCCCACCCGGAAAGGAGACTGACATGACCGTTCAGCAGATTTCCTCCGTGGCGATTCACGATGTTTGCGTAGCAACCGACTTTGCCGACAGCTCGGCGCATGCCGTCGAGCATGCGCTGGCCATCGCCCGGCACTTCGGAGCCACGGTTCATCTGCTCCACCTGGTGCGCCCGTCGAAGTTTGCCTTCGTCCCGGAGATGATGCCCGCCATCGACGAAGCCGCCGCACGCGACAGCGAGCAGTATGTGGCGCACCTGACCGGCACGCACCGCCTGGACGGCGTCAAAATGGAGCGCTGGGTCGAGCAGGGGGAAATTTCTGAAGTGATCAACGGCTTCGTCCACGATCACCATATCGACATGCTGGTAGTGGGCACGCACGGCCGCAGCGGCATTCCCCGTCTCCTGCTCGGTTCCGTCGCGCAGCAGATCTTCCACTCGGTGCGTTGTCCGGTGCTGGTCGTCGGGCCGCGCGCTCCCGGTGCAGGTGCCGAACTGCAGCTCAAAAAAGTCCTCTTTGCCACGGACCTCTCGCCGCAATCTCTGGGCGCCGTCCCATGGATGCTTACCGCCGTGGAAGAGTGGCACACCGAGCTGGACGTCCTCCACGTCTGCACCACCGGCAATGCCGAACATCCGCGCCTGATGAACGAGCTCCGCACGCGCATCGATGACGCGCTCGTTGCCCAGCAGCACGGAAGCATTCGCCTGCACCTGCTGCGCGGCAAACCGATGCCCTGCGTGACCGACTTCGCCAGAAATAATCGCGAGGATGCCATCATCCTCGGCCTCAAGCCCCACCGCGGCCTCTACGATGGTCCTTTCTGGTCGCACGCTTACGAAATCATGCGCCACGCCCCCTGCCCCGTGCTCAGCGTCCGGGACTGAGCCGCCAGGGTTGGGCCCGTGGCCGCGTTCATCGCCGGTCGCGTGCAGCTTCGTTCCGCGGCGTGGAACTCTACCTTCGCTGCGGCCCGCCGATAAGAATTCCAGAGTACCCGCAACGGCGGCCCCGTCGGTGCAGGAAACTTCCGATGAAGAGGCTGGTTCCCGCAATCGTCGTACTGCTCGGCTGCTCGACAGCCATCGGCGCCTCCTCGTCTCGACCCTCGCCCGCGCCCCTCTCCTCGCTCGCCGCCGTGCATGCTCTGACCAACGCGGAGGCGGGCCGTCATCCTCCCGCCGATTTCGCAGCCACGGTCCTCTATTTTCGGGCCTATGAAAAGACGCTTTTCGTACAGGACGGCGACGCAGGCATCTACGTGTACCCGCTGGTCGACATCCACCTGGAGCCGGGCGATCGCGTTCGTATCCGCGGAACCGCCCGCGACAGCTTCCGGCCCTACATCGTGGCCGACGCCATCACGCGGGTCGGCCGTGTCCCGCTGCCCCCAGCCGTACCCGTCAACTTCGACGATCTGATTCACGCACGCTACGACTGCCGACGGGCCACTGTCCGGGCACAGGTCCGCGCCGCGGACGTATTAAACGTCAGCACCCGCAACGCCTTTCTGCAGCTGGAAGCGGAAGGAGGCGAAATCGACGCCGTGCTCGACACCGATGACGTCAACGCACTGAGCGGCATGCTCGACGCCCAGGTCGAAGTCACTGGAGCGGCCTCCGGCATCTTCGACGGCAAGATGCAGCAAACCGGAATCCTGTTCCACGTTGCGTCTCTTCAGGATGTTCGGGTCCTGCGGCGCGCCACCACCAGCCCCTGGACTCTCGCCCCCACTCCCATGGATGCGATCCTCACCGCGTATCACGTCGACAATCGCACCCAAAGAGTCCTGGTGCAGGGAACCATCACCTACTACCAGCCGGGCGCGGGACTGGTGCTGCAGCAGGGGACCCGCAGCCTGTGGATCGCCACCGTGACCCGGGACAACCTGCCCATCGGCGAAGTCGTCGATGCCACCGGCATCCCCGATGTCCAGGGCGGCTTCCTGGCCCTCACCCACGGTGAAATCCGCGATCGCCACATTCGCACCCCCCTGCTTCCCCGCGCCGCCAACTGGGACGACCTGACACACAGCCGCTATATCTTCGACCTGATCACCGTCGAGGGCCGGGTCGTCATGCAGGTTCGCGAGGGCACGCAGGACGAGTACGTTTTGTGGTCCGGCGGGCGCCTGTTTTCCGCCGTTCTCCGCCATCCATCCGCCACCGTTTTCGCCGTTGATACCCCGGCTGTGCCGCCGATGAAAAGGATCCCGCTGGGGTCGAGGGTGCAGATCGTCGGCATCTGCGCGGTCGGCGATGCCAACCCCTTCGACGCGCAGGTCCCCTTCAACCTCCTCATGCGCACTCCGGACGACATGACCATCCTCGCCCGGCCTTCGCCGCTCAACGTGCGCAATCTGGTCATCCTGGCCGGGTTCCTCCTGCTCCTCGTAGTTGGCTTCGGCCTGCGCGGATGGTTCATCGAGCGCCGCGTGCGGCGTCAAACCGTGTTTCTGGCCGAAATCGAGCAACGCCGGGGACGAATCCTCGAAGACATCAACGGATCCCGCCCGCTCGCGGAAATTCTCCGCTGCATCATCGATCTGCTTTCGTTTCGCCTGCACGGCGCCCCCTGCTGGTGCCGGCTCAGCGAAGGACTCCAGATCGGAGAGGATCCGACGCCTCTGCGCGCGGTGCGCGTCGCAGAGCACGAGATCCGTCCCCGTTCCGGAGCTTGCCTCGGCTCTCTTTTCGCGGCCTTCGACCTGCTCGCCAAACCCCTTCCCATCGAGCCGGAAGCACTTTCCGTGACGGCCGGACTCGTGGCTCTCGCCGTCGAAACCCGCCGCGCGCATGCCGATCTGCTCCGGCGCTCCGAATTCGATCTGCTCACCGACATGCACAATCGCTTCTCTCTCGACACCCATTTCGACCTCCTGGTCGAGAAAGCCCGGCAGCAAAGGTCGGTCTTCGGTCTCATCTATATCGACCTCGATGGCTTCAAGCAGATCAACGATGTCTACGGCCATCAGATCGGCGACTGCTTTCTGCAGGAGGCCGCGAAGCGCATGCAGCTGCAAGTGCGCCCCCACGATATGCTGGCGCGCATGGGGGGCGACGAATTCGCGGTTCTCGTACACCCGGTCGAGAATCGCGCCGATGTCCAGGAGATCGCTCTGCGCATCGACCACTGCTTCGACCATCCCTTCGCCATCGGCGGCTGTCTCCTGCGCGCCTCGGCGAGCTGGGGCATCGCTCTTTATCCGGTGGATGGCGTGTCGCGCGACCAGCTTTTCAGCGCCGCCGACTCCGCCATGTACGAGGCGAAGCACACCAGGCGCCTGGTTGCTCGAAGCTGAGGTGGTGTCTCCGGAATATATGGATCCTGGAACTTCATGTGAGATTCGGGCCTGTCGACCCCAAACCGACCGGCGCGCCGATCAGGTAACGAACCGGCACGCGCCCGCCATCCTCATCGCCGATCTGCCATTCGTAATCCGCAGCCGACAGGCCCGCGGTTAGTTCCCGCATGTCCGCAATCGAATAGCTGCGCAGGCACGACAACAGCCCGTCGATCCAGAGCACCGCGGGAACCACCGGAACGACGCAATTCCAGAAAAAGCGGTCCAGCCGAAACGGACGCGCGACCAGGGCTGCACGAAAAGCGAGGATGGGAAGTGCGGTCAGCGCCAGCATGGTCCAGGCGCCGCGCGTCGCGCCTTCAAAAACAGCGATGCCTTCGCGCCGCTCGAACGCGTCGGCCAGCATGGCCCGCGCCGCCTCGGGATCGAAGTGGTGGAAGGAGGAAAAAATCGTCCGAAAGCCGTCCAGCTCCGCCGGAACCTGTCGCGCATCCACCGGCTCGGTTCGTGCAGTGACTTCAGCGTTTTTTCCCATGGCGCGGAGAAGCATGCGGGCATTGGGATAGAAATCGGTGAGACATACCTGAAGTTCCCGGCCGTCCGCGACCTCGTCATACAGACCGAGCCACGGGCCGCCGCCTCCCGAGCAGAGATCGACGATGCAATCGGCGCCTGACCGCTGCACGGCTTCACGCAGCCGCGCCGCGATCGGCCGATAGGTGTGGTTCTGGTTCCAGATCGCCTCCAGCGCCTCGGTCACCAGGTCGCGTAGAAATGCCGGAAACCATGGCTGATCGTGAATTTCGAACCAGCGTTGCCGCCTCATGTCCGCATTATTTCGCGGAAATCGTAAACGAGTCCCGCGCCTGCCACTCCGGCGTCGCGGCGATGGGAAGTCCGAGCCGGAACATCGTCGCCTTCAGCTGCTTTCCGTCGAGCTGAAACAAGATGTAGTGGAAATTGGGAAAGTCGGTGGCCTGATATTGGTCCTGCGGGGTCCGATCCACCTCATACGGTTGCGCGCCGCCGCCGCCGGAAACCAGATACGTCACGCCGTCGACTTCGGCCCGCTCGTAGTTGTGAATGTGGCCCGACGCGACAATCAACTGCGCGTGAGCGGTTGGCGCAATCTTCGACAGGTAATCCCGCAGCGCAATCTCGTTAGGCCGCGGATTGTGATCCACGTGTTCCTTCGTCTGAATGTCGGCCACCGGGGGATGGTGCATCGCCAGAAAGACAAACTCGACCGTCTTCGGCAAATGCGCGATCTGATCCTCAAGCCACGTCCGCTGCGGTGTGCCCGGTGTCAGGTCGGTGTCGGTGTCGAGGCAGATGAGATAAACGCGGCTGCCCAGCGCTGCCGAATACCACCGCCGGTTCTTCAGCTCCGGAAAGGTCGACCACCAGTTCTTCAGCGGATCGTCCCCGCCCCTGCCGCCAAATTCATGATTGCCGAGCGCCGGATAAACCCGCAGGTTCTCGTCGCGCCAGGCTTTGGTTTCCAGTTTGAATTCGTCGTAATCCGCGGCAAAGGTTCCGCGAAATGGAACATCGCCGTTCAGAATCAGCACATCGGGATGCAGCTCGGCAATCTTCGCCACCAGCGCCCGGCGGGCATCGGGATTGGCCGCCGTGGTGTTCGATGGATCGGTGAAGCGCATATCGCCGTAGACGATGATCGAAGGATTCTTCGGAAGCTCAGAATCCTTCAGGACAAACGTCGGGCCAGGCTGGCTGAGGAGCCCGGAGGCCGGGGAATTTTGGGCGTGCACCCCAACCGGCGCGCCAGACATCGCCATCGAGAGGAAAAGGGGAAAGGACAGGGCAGCCGCTTGCGAGCGCATGTTGTTGAGTGTATTGAAAGCAAGGTTACGGCAGGATCAACCCCCCGATCCGGTCGGCCAGAAGCCGGGTTGCGTTCGCCTCGCCTCATCCATGAGCGAAAAAGCGGTATCCTCCGTCTTTAGAGCAGACGTAAGGATTTTCCTCTTGCCGGATCGAGCCCGGTGGGAGGATGCCAGGATAAGTCAAGGATGAGTTGCTTTGAAGGCCAGCTCGCCCCCTGGGTGGCGCCTGCTCCGGTTGCGAAGCCATTGGACAAGACCCAGACGATCGCCGCCCTGGTGGCCGAATATTCGACGGCGCTCTACCGCGTGGCCTTTTCTGTCACGCGCAACGCCGCTGAAGCCGAGGACGCGGTGCAGGAGACGTTTCTGCGCGTGCTTCGGCACGAATCGCGCCTGGGCGAGATTCGCGACTACCGTGTGTGGCTGGTGCGCATTGTGTGGAACATCGTCCTCGACAAGAAGCGCCGCGCCAAAACCAGGCCCGAGGGCGAAGACCTCGCCGATCACGCCCACGCTTTGCCGGCGGGCGATCGTGCGGCCGATGACACTTTTATTTCGTCGCAGGAACACGCGCGCATCCTCGCGCTGGTCGACCGTCTGCCCGCACGGGAGCGGGAAGCGCTGCTGCTTTCCGCGGTCGAAGAGATGACCACGGCGGAGATTGCGGCCGCGCTGGGAACGACGGAATCTTCGATCCGCTCGCGCATCTTTCGCGCCCGCAGGGAACTCGCTGTTCTGCTCGAGAAAGAAGGGATTTCGCGATGAACGCCGAAAACGGGAACAGCGCTATGGATCGAGGACAGAGCGCCCTGGACGCGGCTCTGCGCAGCGTCGGCTCCGCGACGCCGGCTGCGGGGCTCGAAGGCCGCATCCTGACGCGTCTGGCGTCGGAACGCATCCGAATGGAATCCGAACCGGCCCGGCGCCTGCTGTTTGCTCGTCTGGGAGTGTTTCCGGCGCGAGCGCTCGGCCTCGTCACCGCGTGCCTTCTGGGATTTGTCGTTGTCGCCGGTTCGGTCAGCTACTCGCGGCACATCCGGCCCAGCACCACGGGCACGCCGCCCTCGCTGGTGCTGCCTGGACAGGGCGTTGGCGCCGCATCGGCGGTTCATCCTGCTGCGCCCGCTTCCACGCCCGCGCCCCCTGGACAGGCTGGACGTTCCGCGCGCCGCTCGGCTCCGGGACGCGCTCGCATCGCTCCCCATTCCCGCAAAGCTCCGGGAGTCGCGGTTCCACCACCCTTGAATCGGCCGTCTTCCGATTCTCAGAACTGACGCCACGCGGTACTCTGGTCTGTGCGAACGGTACTGACCGCTTCTCGTCTCTTCACGCCCGATCAGGTTGTAGAGCGGCCCATCGTGGTCATCGAAGATGGCGTCGTCACCGATGTCGCCTCGCAGGCACGCGCCCAGCTGCCCGAAGGCCGGCACGTCGACCTGCCTGAATCCATGCTGATTCCGGCTCTCTTCGACGTTCATATTCACGGCTCCGGCGGTCACGACGTGATGGAAGCGACCGAATCCGCGCTGAGCCACATCGGCGCGTTCCTGGCGCGGCGCGGCGTGGGCGCTTATTGCGCGACCACCGTGACGGCGCCGCTGGACCATCTGCTGCACTCGCTCAACGGCATCGCCAAGCTGATGCAGGTGTCGATGGATGGCGCGCGCGTCGTCGGCATTCATCTCGAGGGGCCGTTTCTCTCACCGCATAAACGCGGTGCGCATGCCGAGAGCCAGCTCCTCACTCCCTCTATCGCTCTCTTCGACCGGATGTGGGAAGCGGCGGAAGGCCGCATCCGCGTCATGACCATCGCGCCGGAGCTGCCCAACGCCGAGGAAACCATCGCTCACGCGACCCAACTTGGGGTTCGTGTCAGCCTTGGCCACAGCAACGCCACAGCCGATGCGGCTCGTGCCGGCGTGATGGCCGGCGCCGTGACGGCAACGCACACCTTCAACGCCATGCGCGCCTTCGATCATCGCGATCCCGGGTTACTGGGTGAAGTCCTCACCAACGATCGCCTCTTCGCCGAGATCATCTGCGACGGCCTGCACGTCGACCCCACGGTGGTGCGCCTTTTCTGGAAAGCGAAAGGTCGGGAACGGGCGCTGCTGGTGACCGACGCGATGGCCGGTGCGGGTATGCCCGACGGCGCTTACCGGCTGGGGGACCTGGAAGTCCGAGTGAAGAATGGCCGCTGCATTATCGGTGAAGACACGCTGGCCGGCAGCACGCTCACGCTCGATCGGGCCCTGCATAACTTCCTGCAGTTCACCGGAGCCGGTCTTGCGGAGGTTGTGCCGCTGGCGACGCGCAATCCTGCACGCATGACAGGCCTCGACTCCGAAATCGGCAGCATCGCGCCCGGCCGCTCGGCGGATATCGCCGTACTTTCGATGCGTGGCGCCATCATCGGCACCATTCTTCGCGGCGTCCCGCAGCTGGGACCACCCAACGGCGGTTTTCTCAACGGCTGAACTTCACGGCTGCGCCGGTTCGCTGAGCACCCCCGACAGCACGCCGAGACTGCCATCCACCGGCGGAGCCTCGAGGCCAAGGATTTTCACGATCAGCGGAAACACATTCACGTTCTCAAACGGCTTCAGCTTCACGCCCGGGCGAATGTCCGGGCCTTCCGCATAAAACACGGCCTTCATGTTGGGCATCATGTACGGATCGAATCCGTGATTGCCGACGGTGGGCGCCTTGTCCTCGAGATCGGTTGGAGCTTGCGCGCGAATCGCATACGGTCCGCGCGCCACGATAATGGGGTCGCCCTCGCGCGGGTTGCTGTTGAAGTGCAGTTCCGCGGGTACATTCGCGCGGCGGTAAACCATGAACGCCGCGTCGGCCGCCTTCAGCTTCTGATACGCCGCGTTCGCCGCTGCTTCCGTCGGTGCATACAGCAAATCGCCCACCGTGATCCATCCGTCGAGCGGCGCATACTTGTCCAGGTCGATCCAGCCGCCCTGAATCTTTTCCATGCCGTGATCGGAGACGATGATCAGATCGACGGGCATGTGCAGAGCTTTGATGTCCTCTTCGAGTGTGCCCATCAGCTCGTCGACATGCTTTACTGCCTCCGCCGTCTGCGGGCTGTCGGGCCCGTACTCGTGCCCGGCGTGATCGACGTTCGCGTAGTACAGCGTGATGAAATGCGGCCGCTGCTCCGCTGGCAATTTCAGCCACGCCATCACCTGATCGATGCGCCGGTCATCCGGATATTTGTTGTCGAAGTGCAGATAGTACGTCGGCCGCTCACCCGCGATCTCCGCTTCCGATCCCGGCCAGAAGAAACACGCACTGCGCATGCCCTGCTTCTCCGCCAGCGACCACAGCGGCGTGCCCCCATACCAGGAGCCGTCGCTGCTGGTTTTCGGGTCGGTGTACGAATACTTCTCTTTCCGCTCCGGATCGTAGAACTGATTCGCCACGATGCCGTGATGCTCCGGATACAACCCCGTCACCAGCGTGTAGTGATTTGGAAATGTCAGCGAAGGATACGCGGGAATCATCCCCTCCGGCACGCTCGCGCCGTGAGCGGCGATGGCCAGCAGATGCTTCGCTCCATATTTCTTCGCGTAGTCGTAACGGAATCCGTCGAGCGAAACCAGAACCACATAATGCTTGCTCTGTTGCGCTTCTGCATTCGGCCCATGATCGACTGTGATGACGGCCTGCTGAGCCGACGACCTGCCGAGCAGACACAGGAACAACAGAGGAAGCAGCCACTTCGAACGCACCATCCGTAGACCTCTGGGTTGGTTTCGATTCAGCTTACGCGATTCGCTTCGCGCCGGTTACGCGTAGGCCGCACTCATCTGCTGAAATTCCTCGCCAATCCAGTTGGTGAATGCATCGCTCGACTGGCTGCGCCCCAGGAATCGCTGCACGATCTCCCTGCCCGGCATCGATCCGCCTGGCTCCAGCACAGTTTTGCGATACCGCATCGCCGCCGGCGAATCGAGCAGGGCATTGGGAGCAAACTGCGCGAAGAAGTCGAGGGCGATGACCTTGTCGTAGAGGTAGGTGTAGTAGTTCGACGAGTAGCCGACCAGGTGAGTGAAACTCGCATACATGCGATTTCCTTCGATCCACTCGTAGGGCAGGAAGCGCTCGTAGAGTTTCCGGAACAACGCATCCGGATCGAGCGTGGTGGGGTCGAGGCGATGCGTTTCCAGCGAATAGGTCGTGTAGAAGAGCTGGCTCCGCACCCAGTCCGCCCGCCCAAAGGCGCCGGCGCGATTCATGCGCAACACCAACTCGGCCGGGATTGGCTCGCCGCTCTCAACATGATGGGCGAAGCTCGCCAGCAGCCGCGGATCGCGGAAAAATTCCTCCAGCATCTGTGACGGAACTTCAACAAAATCGCCTTCGGTCGCGATGCCGCTGATTCCGGCCCAGGCTTGCCGCCCGCCCAGCAGCGCGTGCATCAGGTGTCCGAATTCGTGAAAGAAGGTGACCACGTCGGAATACTGCATCAAGCCAGGATTGCCTTCTTTCGGTTCAGGGAAATTGCAGATCAGCGCCGCCTCCGGTAGTTGCCGATCGCGGATGCCCGGAATCAGCGGGTGCGCGGAGAACCACTTGTCCTTGCCTTCGCGCGGATGCATGTCGAGATAGAAGCGCCCTGCCAGTTCCGTCCCATCCCAAACTTCCCACGCGCTCACCGACGGGTGCCAGACGTCGGGATTCCCGATGCGCCGGAAACTGACCTGGAAAAGTTTCTCCGCGGTGGCCAGCACGCCCGGCTCGACCCGTGTGTACGGAAAATACGGCCGCACCGACTGCGAATCAAAGTCGAATGCCGAGCGCCGATACTGCTCCACCCAGTAGGCGCGGCTCGCCGCATCGATCTTGTCGAGCTTCGGCTCCTGCGTTCGCGCGAACTCCAGGATCATCGCGTATTCCTTCTCCGCGCCGCCCTTGCTCGCCCGGTCCAGATCGTCGAGGAAGGCCTGCATGTTCGCAGCCGACTCCATCATCTGATCCGCGGTTGCCAGGTCAGCCCAGTGCGCAAATCCCAGGATGTTCGCGATCTCCTGGCGAATTTTCAGCAGATCGAGCAAGAGCTGCCGGTTCGCCGGGTAGGCTCGCGTGTTGTAGGCGATAAACATGCGGCGCCGCAAATCGGCCGAACGCGCGAACGTCATCACGGGCAGATAATCCGGGAAATCGGTGGTCAGCGTGATCTTTCCATCCTCGCCTGGCGGGTGCGACGCAAGAAAATCCGGCGGCAGGCCGTTCAGTTCCGTCGCGTCCTCAATCGTGACCGTATTGCCGCCCTCCTGTACGTTACGCCCAAAATTCAGGGCCGCCATGGTTGCCTGATCCTGCAATTCCCTGATCCGCGCCCGCGTCGCATCGTCCTTGTCCACGCCGGCCAGTCGATACTGCAGCAGCGTGCGATCGAGGTAGTGCTTCGTTGCGGGATCCGCCTGGCTCGCATCAATCTTGTCCAGCGCCTGGTACACGTCCCGATTCAGTGAAAGTTCAACGCCCGCCTGCGAGATTTTCTGTAACAGCTCCTGTGCCGTATCGCGCACCGGCTTGTCGGGATAAACGCTGTGCATCAGTCCCGTCAGCGAGCCGACGGCCGAGAGCTCCGCAACCGCGTCGTCGTACGCGCGCAGGGTATTTTCGAGTGTCCTCGGACCCTCCGCGCTGACCAGGCGCTGAATTGCCTGCTGATGCCGCGCCAGTCCGCCCTCCACCCACGTTTCGAGCGATTTTGCGTCGACCGAGCCGGCACCGGCCGGACTCCAGGGACGAGGAACGACAGACGAAACGGCATCGGAGACGGGCGCGCTCATAGACAAAACCTCTCCTGGCAGACTAACGCACCCTGGCCCACAGCGCGCACAGATCAGGGATGAAGGGGGCGGGCGGTCAGCCGCCGATGGCTTCCTCACCACTGCGCAGAGAGGCGCCGGCGATTTCGCGCTCCGCAAAGTTGGGGGTGTGTCCCTTCTGCCGGTACAGACGGATCAGCAACGCCACATAATCGACGGCCACCCGCAGGTTGGCTTTACTGTCCCCGGCATAACGGCGGCCAAAGGTGAAGGGAACTTCGACCAGCGAGCGAATCTCGGCGCGCGCCAAAATCTCGAGCAGAATCTTGAAGCCGGTCTTCTGCAGCTCAAGGCGCTCGATGCAGGAACGGCGGATCATGAAGAACCCGGACATCGGATCGCGCGCACGAAGGCCGGAGCGCTGCACCGGCAACGTCATCCAGATCGCCATTCTCGAAATCAGCTGGCGCATCAGCTTCCACCCGCGCATGCAGCCGCCGCAAGCGTAGCGGCTTCCCACCGCCAGATCGGCGCCCGCGTCGACCTCGGCCCATAGCCTGGGCAGCAGTTCCGGAGGATGCTGCAAATCCGCGTCCATGACGGCGAGCACCTCCGCCTCGCTTTCCATCCAGCCCTGTACCACTGCGCCGGCCAGACCGCGCTCGCCGCTCCTGACGATCAGCCGAATGCGCGGATCTTCTCCGGCCAGCTCCGCAAGAATTGCGTCGATTCCGTCGCGGCTGTCGTCGTCTACTACAATCACTTCATAGGCAAGGTTGCACGGGTCCAGTGCGGCCCGCACGCGGTTCAGGAGCGGGCGTATGTTTCTGGCTTCGCGGAGGGTGGGAATGACAAGGGCCAGATTGGGAGCGGACGGACTCGGATCGCACAAACGCGCCTTTTCTCCGTTCAGGACAGGAAGCGGAGCGCTGAATGTGCGGGAATCCATGCCTTATTGGGACTGACGCCAGAAAATCTTGAAAAGTTGCGGGCGGTTCAAAAACTTCATTCTTCTGCTGTCGATCAGCATTGCCGCGCTGCTCGTGGAAGGATACCATCCCGGCGTCGAGGATGACGGAGTCTACCTCTCTGCCATCCAAAGGCGGCTCAACCCCGCACTCTATCCGCACGATTTCCAGCTGTTCACGCGCCAGATGCAGGCCAGCGTCTTCGATCGACTCCTGGCGGCATGGGTTCGCATCACGCATATCCCGGTTGCGGCCTCCGAATTGATCGGCCAATGCGTGACAGCACTTTTTCTGCTCTGGGCGTGCTGGGCGTTCGCCCGACGATGCTTCTCCACCGCTGCCGGACAATGGGCGGGCGTCGCCCTGGTGGGCGTGCTGTTCACGCTGCCGGTCGCGGGCACCGCGCTCTATATCTTTGACCAGTACCTGCACCCCCGGGCGATCGCGACGGCGCTTATCCTGTGGGCCATTCTTCTGGTTCTGGATCGCCGCATCGTACTCGCCTGCCTCTTGCTCGCCGCCGCGGTCGTCGTCCATCCCATCATGGGCGTCTTCGGCGTCTCGTATTGCGTGATGCTGTGGATTGCCGGCATGCGCACGCGAAAATCCATCGAGACCCCCACGCCCGTCGCCGTTGCCTTCGGCATCGCGCCGCTATGGATCTTCGAAGGCCCCTCTGCCGCATGGCGCCAGGCGCTCAACACCCGCAACTACTACTTCCTGGGGCGCTGGACCTGGTATGAGTGGCTTGGCGTCATCGCGCCCATCTTCATTTTGTGGGCCATGGCTCGCTATGCCCGGCGCGCCGATCGTCCGACGCTGGCAAGACTCACCGGATGCGCTGCGTTCTTTGCGGCATTCCAGCTGGCGGCCGCTTGTATTGTGCTGCTGACCCCCGGACTCATCCGCCTCACGCCGATGCAGCCCATGCGCTATCTGCATCTGGTCTACATCTTCATGGCCGTGCTCGGCGGCGGACTCATTGGAGAAAAACTGCTCCGCGGTCACGTTTGGCGCTGGGCCGCACTTTTCCTGCCTCTGGCAGCCGGGATGTTCATCGCGCAGCGTTCGCTGTTCGCGGGCACCGAGCCCATCGAGCTGCCCGGAGTTGTCTCGCGCAATCCCTGGCTGCGCGCCTTTGCCTGGGTGCGCGGCAATACGCCGGTCGATGCGTATTTCGCGCTCGATCCGTACTACATGCGGCTTCCCGGAGAGGATTATCACAGCTTCCGTGCGCTCGCCGAGCGGAGCGAACTGGCCGATGCGATGAAAGACGCGGCTGTCGCCACGCAGGTTCCGGACCTGGCGCCGCTGTGGCAGCAGCAAACCCAGGCCGCCGCGGGCTGGAAGCATTTTCAAAAGCAGGACTTCCTCCGCCTGCAGCAGGAATTCGGCGTCAACTGGATCGTCGTGCAGGGCCAGGGCATCGCAGGACTCGATTGCCTGTATAAAAACGAGGCTGTCGCCGTCTGTCGCCTGCAATAAGAAACGGGTACGGTTACAAAATTTTCTTCCCAAACGCCGACGAAATCAGTTCCACGGCCAGATCCGCGGTACGGTTGTGCTCGTCGATCACCGGATTCACCTCCACCACCTCCAGCGACAGCATCCGTCCGTGATCCGCGATAATCTCCATCGCCAGATGCGCTTCCCGATAGGTTGCTCCGCCGCGCACCGGCGTGCCCACGCCCGGCGCATCCTCCGGATCGATCCAGTCCATGTCGAGCGAGACGTGATAGCCGGCGGTTCCGCGCCCCGCGGCCCGCAGAGCCTCTTCCATCACCGCGCGCATGCCGCGCTCGTCGATGTCGCGCATGGTGTAGACCTCGCTGATGCCAGCACGGCGAATGTTCTCCTTCTCGGCAGGATCGATATCGCGGACGCCGATCAGGACGGCATTTTCCGGTTGCACTTTCGGCGCCCATCCCAGAATGTTCGCCAGCGGCTCCGGACCCAGCCCTACCAGCGCGGCGAAGGGCATGCCATGCACATTGCCGCTCGGTGAACTGGCCGGCGTATTCATATCCGCGTGCGCGTCGATCCAGATCAGTCCAATCTTTTGCTTCTGGTTGCGGTAAAACTCCGCGACTCCGGACACGCTGCCCGCCGCGACGGAGTGATCGCCGCCCAGAATCACCGGCGTCATCCCTTCCGTGAGCGACTTCACCACCATGTCGGCGGCCCGCGTGCAGGTGTCGGTGATCTCCTTCAGGTAGCGGGCGCTCTGATCTCCCGAGGACTTCGTCTCCGCGATCGCGACGCTGATGTTGCCGCTGTCGCGCACCTCATGCCCCAGCGCCTCGAGCCGCGCTTCGAGGCCCGCGACACGCACCGCCGACGGGCCCATATCGACGCCGCGCCGTGATGCGCCCAGATCCAGCGGCACGCCGATGACTTTGATTCTGCGGGGGGGCAGCGTCTGCACGCCGCCGTAGACGGGCGCAGGAGAAAGTACAGCAGCCGGCGATCCGGGCTGCAAAGACGTTTCAGTCGGTCTCGGCATAAATGATTTATGGGTAGATGCGATTCAGCGTTCGCGCGAACGGGATCGTCTCCCGCACGTGATCGAGCCCGCAGATCCATGCCACCGCGCGCTCGATGCCCATGCCGAAGCCCGCATGCGGAACCGAACCGTACCGCCGGAGATCGAGATACCACTTGAAGGCATCGATTGGCAACTGGTGCTCCTCGATGCGCTTCTTGAGCAGATCGTAGGAGTGGATACGCTGCGATCCGCCGATGACCTCGCCGTAGCCTTCCGGCGCGAGCACGTCGACGCAGAGCGCGTACTTCGGATCCTCAGGATCGGGCTCCATGTAGAACGCCTTCACCGCCGCAGGGTAACGATGCACCATGACAGGCCGGTCAAACTGCGATGAGATGTACGTCTCATCCGGCGAGCCGAAATCGTTGCCGTACTCGAAGGGCTGTTCGAGCAGGCCCTTCGCGTGCGCGTCGTTCAGCATCTTCACCGCTTCGTCATAACGCAGCCGGGGAAAAGGCGGTCTGATGGCCTCGAGCTTCGCGATGTCGCGGCCGATGATCTTCAGCTCGGCAGCCCGCTTCTCCAGCACCTTTTCAACGATCGCGCTGATAAAGTTCTCTGCCAGGCCCATCAGGTCGTCGAGATCGGCAAAGGCCCACTCGGGCTCGACCATCCAGAACTCGGTCAGATGCCGGCGGGTCTTTGATTTTTCTGCGCGAAAGGTCGGCCCGAAGGAGTAGACCTTGCCCAGCGCCAGCGCGGTGCTCTCAATGTAGAGTTGGCCGCTCTGCGTCAGATACGCCTGGTCGCCGAAATATTCCACGGGAAACAGAGTGCTGGTGCCTTCGCAGGCTGCCGGCGTCAGAATCGGGGGATCGGTCAGCACAAATCCGTTGTCGTCGAGAAAATCTCTGGCCGCTTTGATGATCTCCGCGCGCACCCGCAGAATCGCCGCCTGACGCGGGGTCCGTACCCAGAGGTGGCGATGCTCCATCAGAAAATCGGAGCCGTGCTCTTTCAGAGAAATCGGGAACGGATCGTCGGCGGGAACGCGCTGCAGGACATTGACGTTCTCCACATCCAATTCGTAACCGCCAGGCGCACGTTTGTCGGCGCGTACCTTGCCGGTGACAATCACCGACGATTCCTGCGTCAGCCCCTTCACCGTCTCGAAAACTTCCGGCGTCACCGCGGCTTTGGGCACAATGCCCTGGATCGTTCCGCTGCCATCGCGAAAGATGGGGAACAGCAGTTTTCCGCTTTCGCGCAGGTTGTAGAGCCATCCGTGGAGCGTCACCGTCTGCCCTTCGTGCTCGCCGATATGGGCAATCGTGGAAAGAGGAGCTTTTGTCGCCGTCTCCGTTACAATTTCCGCAGTTTTGTCTGACATGACCGCCTCTTACTGCCGCTTTTCTGCCGCATCCATTTTTTCGAACGCCCGCTTCGCTTTCTCGGCGACCGCTTCGGCGGAATCCCCCAGCGTATAGTGAACCTCCAGCACGCCAGCGGGTGTTTGCGGAGCTGCTTTCAGTCCACCCAGCGCCTGGGCCCAGTCGATCGTCCCGTCACCCGGCCAAAGGTGCGTGTCCTTGTCTCCTTTGTTGTCGTGCAGGTGCGAGGAGCGAATGTGCGCATTCAATTCCGACAGCGCCGCGGCCACGCCGTCGCCAATGTGCGCATGACCCACGTCGAGGCACACGCCAATGTCCCGAAAATGTCCCACGGTCAGAATCTCCACCAGGTTGGCCGGCCGAGCCACATCGCCCTGCAGATTCTCCACCAGCAGCTTGACGCCGAGCGGGCTGGCGAAGGCATGCAGATGTTCGAGCGCCGTGATGGAGTGCTCGAGCGCACGCGGCCCCCACGTATCTTCGCGCTCGCCCAGATGCAGGATCAGAAACCGGAAGGGCAGCTGCTCCGCAACTTCGAGCGCCCGCTTGATCTCGTCCATCGCATCGATGCGGCGGCTCTTTTCCGGATGAATGACATTCACGCCAGGCGCACCCCCGCGGCCCATCTCCATGTCGGAGTAGAGGGGGGCATGCAGGGAAAATGCCTCGGTGGAATTAGAGCTGAACCATTCCGCCATCTCGCGAATATGCGGCCGGTTGGTGTAGTCGAAGTGCTGGCGCGCGGCGAACAGCTCCACGCCCTGCGCCCCCGCGCGGGCAAACACATCCAGCAGCCCTGGGTGCAGCCGATGATTCAGAAAGACGTGCGAAGAGATGACCTTCAACATGGATGAGAACCGGGAATTCGTGATGCTTCTATCTTCTCACCCCGCAAAAGCCCTCCGGCTGAACGCAGCCGAAGGGCCCCGGAATGCCACCGAAGCGCGACTTACTCCGCCGCCGCTTCCTCGCCCTTCACCGTCACGCTGATGTGCGCGGTCACCTCGCGGTGCAGCTTCACGGGAACATGAAACTCGCCGGTCGACTTCAGCGACTCGTCGAGCTGCACTTTGCGGCGGTCGATTTCGAAGCCCTTGCTGGCGAGCTCCTGGGCGATGTCCGACGACGTGACCGATCCAAACAGATGATCGCCCTCGCCCACTTTGCGTGTGAAGACCAGAGCGACCGTGTTCAGCTGCGTCACCAGCTGCTCGGCCTCTGCCTTTTCCTTCGCGGAACGGCGCACCGCCGCGGCCTTCATCTGGTCGATGACCGCTTTATTGGCGGGCGTCGCCTCCATGGCCAGGTTTTTCGGAAGAAGAAAGTTGCGGCCGTAGCCATCGGCGACCTTCACCACATCGCCGCGGTGGCCGAGATTCGAGACGTCTTCTCTGAGAATCACTTCCATTGCAATCTCCTGAACAGAACTCGGAGCCCGGGGCTCAGAGCACAGTGGTCGGTGCCGAGCCGCGCAGAAGCGCGCATTCGGCTCCGAGAAAAAACTAGAACCTCGCGGCGAACGGGAGCAGAGCGATATTCCGCGCCTGCTTGATGGCCCGCGTCAGCCGCCGCTGGTGCGTGGTGCACACACCGGTGAGCCGCCGCGGCACAATCTTTCCGCGCTCGGCCACAAATCCCTGCAGCAGCCGCACATCGCGATACGAGATGGCGTCAATCTTTTCTGTGCAGAACTTGCAGACCTTCTTGCGGCGGAAAAACTTCCGTCCGCCAGGACCGCCTGGGCCGCCAGGACCGCGGCCGCCAGGACCTGAAGGCCGTCCAGCCGGCGCGTCCGGTCGCGAGGATGGTGTTGTTGTCACGTCGTCAGCCATATTCTTTCCTCCGGCGGACACCGCTTCGCGGCGCCAGCCAAATGTCAAAATTCCAAAATCGTGCCGAACGCGTTACGCGCTGGCCTGAGTTGCCGGTTCGGTCGTCGCCACCGCGGGCGCCGGCTCAACGGCAGCAGGGGCGGGTGCAGGAGCAGCTTCCGGCGGCGGCGCCGGCGGCATGGCACTCACCTTTTTCTTCGTTGCGCGGATCGCTCGCACCTTCGCCAGCCGCTTCTCTTCCTCATCCATCCGTACGGTGATGAACTTGATCACCGGCTCCGACACGCGCAGGCGGCGCTCCAGTTCTGCAATCAGCGTGCCGTCTCCGTCGATGGTCAGCAGCACGTAGTTGCCGTCGTTGAATTTCCGCACCATGTAAGCCAGCTTGCGCTTACCCAGCTTCTCCGTGGAGCGAACCGTACCGCCACCGTTGGTCACTGTCTGCTCAAAACCGGCAATCAGCTTGTCCACATCCTCGTCAGCCACGTCGGGCCGCACGATAAACATCACTTCGTAGAAACGTTGCATCGTCTGCTTCTCTTCCTTCCGGGCCCGCTGGCCCGGCAACAAAATTCGCTTCCTTCGATCTACTTCTCCGCCGGACCGTTTCCGGATTCCTCCGGATCCCGGCGGTTGAACTCGTTCATGGCGGCCGAAATACCCTTCACCACCACCATCTCGACTGCGCGGGCGACGCGATCCAGCACTGGATCGATCGCCGTCAAATCCCGTTTGCTCATCGGCGTCAGCAAATAATCCTTGCCACGGCGAAAAGCTTCCTGCTGTACTCCCGGTTCGGGTCCAACCCCGATCCGGATCCGCCACCACTCGTCCGTTCCCAAACCTCCGGAGACCGAACGCGCCCCGTTATGTCCCGCCGGGCTGCCACGCTCCCGAATTCGTAACCTTCCCAGTGGCAAATCCAGCTCGTCGTACAACACCAGCAGGTTCCCGGGCAGCTCGAGGTCCAGTTCAGCGACCAGCGCCCCGACCGAAAGCCCGCTCAAATTCATCCAGGTCTCCGGCTTGGCCAGGATCACCTCCCGGCCGGCCATCCGAACCTTTGCCGTGAGCGCGCGGCAGCGGCGGTTGACCACCTCCGCGTTGTAATCACCGGCGATGCGGTCGATCGCCAGAAACCCCGCATTGTGCGGCGTGAACTGATACTCGATGCCCGGATTGCCGAGCCCGACCACCAGAAACGCGCCGCCCTCGTCCGACACTTACTTCTTGCCGCCCTTGTCGCTCTTCTCGGCGGCGGGAGCGGCAGCAGCGGCCGCGCCTTCGGCGGTCTCCTGCTTGCCCTTCTTCACCACTTCCGGCTCCGCAGGAGCCGCGGCTGCAGCCGCAGCCTCGGCATCCGGCGTTGCCACCACTTCTTCCTTGATCGAAACAACGTGTGCCACCGGCTTGTCTTCCGGGGTGAGGAATTTCAGCTTGCCGGTGTGGGGCAGATCGGAAACCCGCAGCACCATGCCGAAGGTGAGCTCCGAAACGTCCACCGCAATGCTGTTGGGGATATCGCCCGGCAGGCATTCGATCTCGACTTCGCGCAGCATCTGGTCCAGAATGCCGCCCTGGGTCTTCACGCCCACCGCGACCCCGGTCAACTGGATCGGCACTTCCACGCGGATTGGCTTATCGAGCGCAATGCGCTTGAAGTCGATGTGGATCAGCTTGCCCTTGATCGGCTCGTACTGCCAGTCGACGATCATGACCTTCGCGGTCGATCCGGCAACGGCCAGATCGAAAATCGAGTTGTGGCCGGTTTCGGAATGGAGAATCTTCTGGATCTGTTTGGGATCGACTTCCACGGCCACAGCCGGCTCGGCCGCTCCATAAACAACAGCGGGCACTTTGCCTTTTGCACGCACGCGGCGCGCTGCATTCTTGTTGAACTTGCCCTCGCGGGGCACGGCGGTGACGGTTTCCTGAGTGATCATGTCCTTTTTCCCTTCGGGCACGGTGAACCATCCAGCTAGCAGCTCTTAGCTTTTAGCAATCTGGCGATCCCGCTCCCTTCTGTACGTCTCGCCTCGCGACGAGCCGCCATTCTTTGTTTTGCAACCGCTCAGGCATCCAGCTGAGAGCTGGATGCTAAAGCTACGCTTAGTTGAACAACGAGCTCACGCTCGTCTCCATGTGAATGTTCAGGATGGCCGCGCCCAGCAGGCCCGCCACCGAAAGCACTTTCATCTTTCCCGACTCCTGCAGCTGCTGCGCTTCTTCGGTGAGCGGAATCGAATCCGTCACTACCAGCTGTTTCAGGCGCGAATTGGCGATGCGCGGCACGGCCTCGCCCGACAGCACCGGATGCGATGCGCCCGCATACACCTGGGTCGCGCCCTGTTCCAGCAGGGCGTCGACGGTTTTCACCAGCGTCCCGGCCGTATCGATAATGTCGTCGATGATCAGGCAGGTGCGTCCCTTCACCTGGCCGATCACGTTCATCACTTCTGTGACGTTGATGTCGGTGCGCCGCTTGTCGACGATGGCCATGGGCACGCCCAGCTTGGTCGCGATGAAGCGCGCGCGCTCGACGCCGCCGGCGTCCGGCGAAACCACCGTCAGATCGGGAAGATTCAGCTCCCGGATATACCCGATCATCACCGGACTGGCGAACAGGTGATCCACCGGGATATTGAAGAAGGCCTGAATCTGCGCGGCGTGCAGGTCCATAAACAGCGCCCGGTGCGCCCCCGCCGTCGTCATCAGATCTGCCACCAGTTTCGACGAGATGGCCACCCTGCCACGATCCTTGCGGTCCTGCCGGGCATACCCGTAGTACGGAACCACCATGGTGATGCGCCCCGCCGACGCGCGCTTCAGTGCATCGATCATGATGAGCAGCTCCATCAGGTGCTGGTCCACCGGCCTGCAGGTGGGCTGCACCACAAAAACATCCGCCCCGCGCACGTTCTCGAGCAGCTGAAAGTAAACTTCGCCGTCCGCGAAGCGCGTCATGCGGGTCTCGCCCAGCGCGACGCCAATGTGCTTGCAAATGTCTTCTGCCAGCTGCCGGTTGGCGGTGCCGGAGAAAACTCTGAAGCGCCGGTCTTCGTTCGATACGCGCGAACGCCGCGCCTGCGGTTTCGCTTTGCCGTCTGTCTGAGCCGCCGCCAGATTCGGCGTGGCCACTCCCACTGCTTCTATGGTGTCCGTCTTCACAAGATCCTCCAGCTGGTTTGCGTGGCATCCTGCTTCAGTTGCGGCGCTGTTGCTGCCGGGCCCGTTACAAATTCTGGCTGGGCGACCAGGATTCGAACCTGGACAAAGTGCTCCAAAGGCACTTGACCTACCATTAGTCGATCGCCCAGTAACTCAAACTTAGGATCGATCCCTGCTGCCCGCTCACTACTGACTGCTTCTCCGCTGACTGGCTGCCTACTCCCGCTCCACCATCGTCCCCCAGTATTCGTCGCGCGGCACCGTCCTGGTCCGCAGCGATCGAACACCCGCTTCGCTGAGCCGCACTTCTGCCGCTTCCGCCGCCGCCGCCGTCCCGTACAGCCCGAACAGAGCCGATCCGGAGCCGGAGAGCGCCGCGTAAACGGCCGCTTCCTCAGGATTACCGGAGCCCGCAAGAATACGCTTGATATTTCCGAGAGAGGGATACTGCCGGAAGACGACCTCTTCGAAGTCGTTTTCGATCCCGGTTCGGACAAGCGCGAGAAGCGGATTCTGCCCCGATTTCCCGGCCAGGCCCCCACCCAAAGTGGAGACACCGGAGGAGTGCGCGCCTACCCCGGCGGACAATCCCTCCGGAGGCCTCGGACTCAACGCCGAGGCAAGAGCTCGACTCAACGTTGTTAGTTTATCGGAGGCATAAGGGACGGTCAATTCGGATTTGAGCGACAAGCCGGGAACTGGCCCAGAGGGCTGGGTGTGGAGCGCGTCCCAGTCCCGATACGCCTGGGGTGTCGAAACCCCCACCTCCGGCAGCGCCAGCACGCAGTCGGTCGGCGGAATGTCCGGCAGCGGCGACACCTCCTCGCCACGGCCTGCGCCCAGCACTGTCCCACCGATCAGAAACAGGGGCACATCGGAGCCAACCAGCGCTGCGATCCGTAGCTTCTCCGGCCCAGACAGTGGCTCAATCCCGGATCTTGCCAGCTCCCGCTCCAGCCCGATCAGCGCGGCGACAGCATTGGCTGACCCAGCCCCGATCCCGCCCTGCACCGGCAGCCGCTTCTCAATATGGATATGAACCTCGGCCGTTGTGCCGAGCGCCTCGAGCGCCCGTTCCGCCATCTTCCAGGCCGTGTTGCGCTGGTCCGTGGGAACCCGCTCATCGTTGCTGGTGAGCCGCAGGCTCGTTTCCGCCGCCAGGCGCGCCTCGACCGTGACCCGATCATGCGCCGCCAGCGTCTGGTAGCAACTCGTCAGCGCATGGAATCCATCGGGGCGGGTCGGCCCAATCGCCAGCCCCAAATTGATTTTTGAAAAGGAACGAACCGTAGTGGACATCGGTTCGATTCTATGTGCTTTCGCGGCATGATCGAGGGCAGCCTCGCCGCGCTTACCTCTGCGCGGGCCGCGTCAGCGCTGAACGGTTGTTCGCTGACTGCTTCTCGGCTGTCCTACAGGATGTACCGCGACAAATCCTGGTTCTTCACGATGTCCGCGACCATCTGGCGCACGTATTCCGGATCGATGACCATCACCTTTTCCATCCCGTTCGCCGTCTCGCGCTCGATCACCGGCAGCGGCGCCTTCGTTCCTTCGCCCACGGCGGCCAACTCCACCACCGTGCTCTGGTTCTTTGGGTCGCCCTTCGCCTGCGCGCGCGTCAGGTCGGGCGCTGAAAAGCTGATCTCGTCGAGAACCTTCTCCATAATCGTATGCAGGCGTCGCGCGCCGATATTCTCTGTGCCTTCGTTCACCTTGAACGCAAACTGCGCCATCTCCTCGATCGCCTCGGGGGTGAACTCCAGCTTCAGTCCCTCCGTCTCGAGCAGCGCGGTGTATTGCCGGACGAGAGACGATTTGGGTTCGGTCAGAATTCGAACGAAATCCTCCACCGTCAGCGACTGCAGCTCCACGCGGATCGGGAACCGCCCCTGCAACTCAGGAATCAGATCGCTGGGCTTTGAAACGTGGAACGCTCCCGCCGCGATGAACAGGATGAAGTCCGTGCGCACCATGCCATAGCGCGTGTTCACCGTCGTCCCTTCGACAATCGGCAGAATGTCGCGCTGCACGCCCTCGCGCGAAACATCAGGCCCATGCCCACCTTCGCGTCCGGCAATCTTATCGATCTCGTCGAGGAAGACGATACCCGAGCTCTCCACGCGCTCCACGGCCAGCCGCGTCACCTGATCCATATCGATCAGCCGACCCTCTTCCTCCTGCACCAGATACTCGAATGCGTCCGAGACTTTCATCTTCCGCTTGCGCGTGCGCTGCCCGAAGATGTTCGGCAGCATGTCCTTCAAATTGACGTCCATCTCCTCGACGCCCTGGTTGGAGATGATCTCGAAGGACGGCGAATTCCGCTCCCGCACATCGATCTCCACCATGCGGTCGTCGAGCTTGCCTTCGCGGAACTGCTGTCGCAGCTTCTCGCGCGTGCGATGGTGCGAATCGCCCGCACCGCCCGGTGGAGGAGGCAGCGTAATCGCGTTGCCCTCAATCGTTGGCGCGCCGAATCCTGGTGCACTTCCACCCTGGCCTGCAGCCGCAGGTTGTTGCGCGGGAGCAGGCAGCAGCACATCCAGCAGCCGCTCCTCGGCATTCATCTCCGCACGATCCTCTACCTCTTCGAGCTTCTCCTCGCGCACCATATCGATGGCGATCTCCACCAGGTCACGCACGATGGAGTCCACGTCGCGACCGACGTACCCGACCTCGGTGAACTTGGAAGCCTCAATTTTGAGGAACGGCGAGTTCGTCAGCTTGGCCAGGCGCCGCGCAATCTCGGTCTTGCCCACTCCGGTCGGGCCAATCATGATGATGTTCTTGGGCATGATCTCGTCGGCGAGATCGGGCGTCAGCTTCTGCCGGCGCATGCGATTGCGCAGGGCAATGGCCACCGCGCGCTTCGCGGCTTTCTGCCCCACAACATACTTGTCCAGCTCTCCGACAATCTCGCGCGGCGTCAGCTCTTCGAGCGACAGCTCCTGGTCTTCCGCGGTTCCCGGTAAATAAATCGCCATGTGTACTGCTCCTCGCCCGCCCTACCCGTGCAGTTCCTCGATCGTGATCCTGTCGTTGGTGTAAATGCAGATCTGCCCGGCGATCTTCAGCGCTTTCTCCGCAATGTCGCGCGCGCCCATCTCCGTGTTCTCCATCAGTGCCCGCGCGGAAGCCAGCGCGTACGATCCGCCGCTGCCGATTGCCGCAATCCCCTCATCCGGCTCGATCACGTCGCCCGATCCGCTGATCAGGAAGGTCTGGTTCAGATCCGCCACCACCAGCAGCGCCTCGAGACTGCGCAGCATTTTGTCGGTGCGCCAATCCTTTGCCAGCTCCACGGCAGACCGGCCCAGATTTCCGGCGTACTGCTCCAGCTTGTTCTCGAAGCGGCTGAAGAGCGAAAACGCATCCGCCGTCGATCCGGCAAAACCGGCCAGAATCTTGTCCTGGTAAAGCCGCCGGATCTTCTTTGCCGTGTGCTTGAAGACCGCCTCGCCCATGGTGACCTGGCCATCGGCGGCCATCACCACATCGCTACCGCGCCGCACACAAATCACGGTCGTCGAACGGATTCTGACCCGGGTCCCCTCTCCACAATCCCTGGCCGCGCGCTCAGCACCTTGCGTTCTGACGGAAAAACGACCGCCCGAAGCGGCCGTTTCTGAAAACCTGCGTTTCGACATGTCTTCTGCGAGTATAGCGCAGGCCTCCGTTACTGCTTTGGCCCCAGGACCGCTGTTTTCCCGGCGGCAAATCACCCCCATCTGAGCTATCCTGCAACTGTCGGCGCTCAAAACCCCGTTCCTTTCGGAGCAAACGGATGTTCGGCCTCTCACTGCACGATCCCCGTGTGATCGGGACGATTGCAGGCGCGGTTGTCTGCGCTGGCGGCGTGATCACGTGGCTGGTTCTGCGCCGCCGCCCCACCGCCGAGGAGATCGAGCGCGAGCGCCGTGCCCAGCTCGTCCACACCGGCCGCATTATCGACGGCACCATCCTCGACATTTCCGAGCTTGAAACTCCCGGCGAGCCGGATCATCCGCGCGAAATCAGTTTCATCCTCTACAAATACGAAATCGGTGGCGTGGCCTACGAGTGCTCCCAGGAAGTCACCGCGCTGCGTGACTTTGTCAATCCTGCCGAACTGCGCCTCAGCTTCCCCTGCTCGGTGCGCTATGACATTCACCGCCCGGAAAACAGCATCGTCGTCGCCGAGAACTGGAGCGGCCTGCGCACCACCGCCGACTCCGTCCCCACGCGCCCGATGCCCAAGCGCGGCAAGTCCCAGGCTTCCGCTCCCGTGCGATAGCCGATTCAACGGCAGCGCCCGCCGTCCAATACTGGTCAATAGTATAATATTGATTTGATATGAATCAATATTATATTATTTATCTTAGTAAAGCTTATGTTATTGATTTATCAAGAATCAGTACTATACTATTGACGGATGGTAACCGCTGATCCTCGATCAGTCCAGCAGACCCGGCCCGACATGCTCTTTGTGGCGGTGATCGGGGACCTGGTTGGCTCTCGCCAACTCCCAGGCACGCGCCGCGGAGAAGTGCAGATCGCTCTCGGTCGGTTGATGGATCGCCTGAACCAGGAATTTGCCGCTGGTCTCCGGGCAAAATTCGTCATCACGCTGGGAGATGAATTCGAAGGACTGGTGCGTGTGCAGGCGGCGAGTCGGACTATTCCCGACCTGATATGGACCATCGAAGAAGCTCTTCCTGACCCTGTCTCGCGCGTGGGAATTGGCCTTGGCGGCATCGACACGCCAATCCAGGACGACGTCACGGTTCTGGATGGACCGGCATTCCACCACGCACGAGAAGCCATCGGCGCAGCAGCAAAGAACGAACATTTGGGGGGCGAATTCCGCGGCTTTGGCGACAATCATGACGCGATCCTGAACGGAATTGCGCGGGTTCTCCATCATCAGCGTCGCCGCTGGAGCCGGCAGCAGCGCAACCTGGCGATGCTGCTCCACCGCGGAACCCGCAAATCGGAAGCCGCAGCCGCGATGGACGTGTCGCGTCAGGCCATCACCATCTACGCCCAGGCAGCAGGCTGGGATGCATACGAAGAGGGCGAACTCGCCTGGCGAAAAGCTCTTGAGGAATCGATTTCCGGCGTCAACCTCTCCCTGACGGATTTATCGGCCGCGCCGTAAGCCAGCCGACCCGTAAGATCGCAGTGTCCACCGACTCCGTTGTCAGGCGATGAACCATGCCAGACCTGCTCCTGTTTGCCGAATCGCTCTTCATCTGGCAGCTGGTGAATTATGCGCTGTACCCCGTCTGTGACGACGAAACACCGGCGGAGAGAGGGAAGAGCAGCGTTCGCAGCGGTTTCTCTCGGCTGATCGACGCCGGCTCCCGCAGCCTCGCCGCCGCACTTCTCGTTCTGGCTGCAGATGGGTTCAGGCGAACGGGCTATCTTCCTGCAGCCATCGTCTTCATCGGTTCGCTTGTGCTTCCCGCCGTACGACGACGGATTTCCGCAGTCTCTCTGGCCGAATTCGAACTCGTCGCGAATGCCCTGGTGGCTCTCCTGTTGTGGTTCGTGTGCGTCCACCTGCATGCCGGCACAGTGCCGCTCTGGCTACCTCGCTTCAACTCCAATCGGATGTCTGCTCTCGGCATCTGTGCAGCGCTGTTTATTTACGCAATTCGCGGCGGCAGTTATCTCGTGCGTGGCATTCTCGCAAAAGCCGGCGGAATGCTTCCCCCGGCGCCCGTGACCGCTGAAAGCTACACCCATGGCAGGCTGATAGGACAAGTGGAGAGGGCCATTGTCATTCTGATTGTGATGGCCGGCAATCTGCAGGCGCTCGCATTCTTCTTCGCTGCCAAAGGTCTTATTCGTTCACGCGAGCTCGACAGCCGATCACGCGTGGATTACCTGCTGCTCGGATCCCTCAGCAGCTTTCTCATCGCCCTCGCTGCCGGACTCGTCGAACAAAGAACCATGGCCGCTTTATGGAAGTGAATTCTTTCGACCGTCGGCTGAACTCGTCCCCGGCACGCGGGTCAGTCTCCCCCCCCGTCCAGTAAACTGATCCTGTATGCATGTTCATGGCGCCAGCACCGCGGCCATGCAGCGGGTGCTGCGCCTCTCTCTCATCGCCACCATCGCCTACGTTGTCCTCACCCTGGTCGCGGGACTGCGCGCTCACTCTCTCGCCCTCGTCTCCGAAGCGGGACACAACGCCTCGGATGCGCTGGCCATCGTGCTCTCCTTTGTCGCGGTCTGGTTCCAGACCCGCCCCGCCACCGACAAGAAGACCTTCGGCTACCAGCGCGCCGGCGTGCTCGCGGCCTTCCTGAACGCGCTCACGCTGATTGTCATCGCCGGATGGATCGCTCTCGAAGCCATCCACCGTCTCAGCATCCCGGCGCACGTGCAGCCGCGCATCATGATGATCGTCGCCGCCGCCGGCGTGCTGATGAACGGCCTGATCGCCGCCATGCTCTGGCGCGTCAGCCACGACGTCAACATCCGCAGCGTCTTCATCCACATGCTGGGCGACACGCTTTCGACCGCCGCGGTCATCGCCGGAGGCCTCGCGATTCTGCTCACGGGCCGCACCTGGATCGACCCCGCGCTCTCCCTCGCCATCGCCGCGCTTATCCTCTGGTCGTCCCTCTCCATCGTGCGGGAGACGCTCAACATCCTGCTCGAAGGCACGCCGCGCGGCATCTCGCTGGTCGACATTCGCACGACGCTGTCTTCCATCGAGGGCGTCGAGGACGTTCACGACCTGCATGTCTGGAGTCTCGGCTCCAATCTGCACGCGCTCTCCAGCCACGTCACCATTGCGGACATCCCGCCGTCGGAGAGCAATCTCATCCTCGACCGCATCAATGTCGTGCTGCGCGAACGCTTCCGCATCCACCACACCACGCTGCAGTTCGAGCATGTGGTCTGCGAAGTCGCGCACGGCTGCCTGGTATCCGTCGAGGATCACGAGGCGCACCATCACCCTCACCCGGGTCACGCGCACTGATTCGCCGGCGCCGCCCTACTCGGTCTGCTGTTCCGCCTTCCGCACCGGGTCATCGGCCGCGCACTGCTCCGCCTTGCCGGTCGGAATGCCGGCCATGGCAGCAGCTTTCTTCAGCAGTTCAGCCGGTCCGCCCGACACGAACTCCTCGTCCTGAGGGCTGAGCAGCAGCCGATCCCGGCCCTGCGCCAGGGCCAGAATCTTTGCGGGGGTCGAGAGACTGTGGATGAACTCCACAGAGGCGGCGCATTCCTCGTCGGTCAGGGTGTAACAGAGCAACACCAGGTCGAAGCGCTGGCCCGACAAAAACGCGATGGCCTCCGTGAGGCCATGCGCCACCTTCACGTCGAAACAGCGTTCCAGAATCAGGCGCCGGGTTCGATTCAGGATGGAATCGTGTCCCACGCACAGAAGCTCAGGCTTGCCACTCATCTCTGCGCGTTGCCTCGCTCCAACAAAAATCCACTATGATGCCCGCGTCTGCTGCTGACCCACTGCGGCGTGTCAAAGTCCGCCATCCGTGAAAAGGTCACTCTCGGGCAATTTCGGGGGAAAAACTTCACCCCCAAAACGCATCCCAGATAAATGCTGACGGACCTGCGGAAAGATAACCGGATCAGGGCAGTCGAGTCGGTCTAATACCGAACATATCTGTCTGATAGCGAACATAAAAATCCGGCTTAAGTTCATATAATCCGCAAATCAAAAGTCCCCGGCGTTCTCTTCAGCGACAAAGACTTTTTGCCGGGATTCGGCACACATTGTCCTTGCTCCTGAAGCACAAGGGAGTTCATGGGCCAAAATCAAACCATCGACAACCTGTTTCTGGATTCTCTTCCCCAACCCTATCGAAGCTCGTTTTGTTCCCGGCTCGAGGAAGTCTCACTTCCCGCCGGAACCGTTCTTTACGAAGCCGAAGAGGTTCCCCGCTACGCCTTCTTCATCATCTCCGGCCTGGCGTCGAAGATGGTTTCGATGGCCGATGGCCGCAGCTCCGAGATCGGGCTGACCAGCAGCGAAGGCGTCGTCCCCTGCTACCACCTTCTCGGCGGCCAGCCTGTGGGTCCGGCGCGCTGCGTGGTCCAGACACGGGTCGAAGCCTACCGCATTTCCTTTCCCGAACTGCGGACAGAAGTGCAGCGCTCCGAGCCGCTGCGGCAGCTCGTCATGAAGTGCGCGCAGCGCCGCAGCATGATCCTCTCCCAGCTGACGGCGTGCAACCGGCTGCACGATGCCGAGGAGAGGCTGGCGCGCTGGCTGCTGACCGCACATGACCTCAGCGGGAGGGGCAGCCTCCACCTCAATCAGGGGCTGCTCGCCGACATTCTCGGCGCGCGCCGCACCACAGTCACTCTCGCGGCCGGTGCGCTGCGGCGGCGCAAGCTCATCTCGTATAGCCGCGGAGAGATCCAGATCCTCGACCAGGCCAAACTCAGGGCCGCGGCGTGCGAATGCTATGCCACGGTGCGCAACCTCTTTCAGAATTTTTACGGTTGAGACGAAGCGGCAGTTCCAGTTCTCCGCGCCGTCCGGGGGAGGAGTTTTCTACGCCGCGGGCTGTCCCGCCTGCTGGGCCAGGGTGCGCGCCGGGAGGTAGACCTGGATCCGCGCGCCGGGCAGGTCGGTATCCGCGCTCGTGGCGACGCTGATCGATCCCCCGTGCTTCTGCACGATCCCCATGCTCACCCACAGCCCGAGGCCGGTGCCCTCGACGCCCTTGGTCGTGAAGAACGGCTGGAACAGCCTCCTGGCCGCCTCCGGCGCGATCCCTGGACCGCTGTCAGCGACTTCAATCATCGCCCCCGCTCCCTGCAACTCGCCCGACTCGGCGCGTTCCATGCGGATGCGGACCCGCCCTTTCACGCCCGCCGCTTCAATCGCATTGACAATCAGGTTGGTGAAGACCTGCCGCAGCTCGGCGGGAAATCCCTCCACCATCAGCTCCCCGGCAATATTGGTCTCCAGGGCGATTCCCTGATGCTGCAGCCGCCGGTCCAGCAGGAGCAGGACGCCTTCGATCAGCTCGCTCAGATCGATCTGAATCGGCGCCTTCGGTTCGCGATACAGGCTCAGCATGGTGCGGCTGATCTGCATTGTGCGGCTCAGCTCCTGCTGTGCGAGGCGCAGATACTCCGCGCGCTTCACCGGATCGCTTTCCTCGGCCAGCAGGAAGTGCAGGTTCGCCACCGAATCCAGCGGATTGTGGATCTCATGCGCGATGCTGGCCGCCAGACGCCCGGCCACCGCCAGCTTTTCTGAAGCCACCAGCGCCGTCTGCACCCTGCGCTCTTCGGTCACATCGCGGAACACCAGCACCACCCCGATCATCTTGCCGTCGCCGCTGGTGATGGGCGCAGCGCTGTCGTCGATGACGTATTCGCGCCCATCCCGCCCGATCAGCACGGTGTGGTTGGCCAGCCCGACCACCTGTTTCAGCCGCCGCACTTTCTCAACGGGATTATCACATCGTTGCCGGGTTTGCTCGTTGACGATATGGAACACTTTCTCCAGCGGCTTACCCTTTGCGTCCGCAATCGTCCACCCCGTCAGCTTTTCCGAAACCGCATTCATGAAGGTGACGGCTCCGCGATTGCTGCAGGCAATCACTGCATCCCCAATCGACTCCAGCGTTGTCTGGAACCATTGCTGGCTCTCGAAGAGCTGGTCCGATCGTTCGGTGATTTCGGCAATCTGCCGCAGATAACTCGCGGAAATGGCATGGACGTGGTGCCGCGAAAACATAGCGAGGAAAATGCCCACCAGCACGGCGGACACCAGCAGCGAAAGCAGCTCCCGCCTCTGCAGCCAGCGGGCGTGATGGTATCGCTCCGCGCGTATGTTCTGCTCATGGCGCAGCATCGCGGCGGCCGATCCGCGAATGCCGTCCATCATCGCTTTGCCGCGCTGGTTCATGCCGGCCGCGTTCAGCGCCGTTGGATTCTGGTTCAGCACCGCGTTCGCAAAGCCCAGCCATTCGTTGTAACCGGTTTCCAGATCGCCAAGGGACTTCAGCTGCGCATTGTCACCCGGCAGCATCGCTCGCAGGTTCGCGAAATGCATTTCGATGGGACCGGCGGCCGCCTTCCATGGGTCCAGCATCACCGGATCGCCGGTCAGCTGGAATCCCCGCAGCCCGGTTTCCTGATCGATAAAGAGGCTCTCCAGTTCCTGCAGCTGCGCCGTCACCTGATCGCTGTGATCGAGCGCCGTCTGCGCAGTGGTGGCCGCGACAATCTGCCACACCAGAAATCCCGCCATGAGGATGAGCAGAACAATAGGTACTGTCACCAGCTGGCGCAGCGTCCGATTGAACTCGGGCAGCCTCAAGCGGCGCCTCCTGACCTCGGCATGGGAGGAGGGGACTGGTTCTTCGCACCCAGCATCAGGCGCAGCTTCTCCAGCAGTTCCAGCGGGCCTTCGCCCTTGAGCAGGGTCACATCCACCAGCGTCACGACTTCAGCCGGCAAATTGATGTAGGCGGAGAGCAGCATGATGGGAACTGCCGGCCGTTCGCGGCGCATCGCCTCCGCCACCACCCCGCCATCCATCTCCGGCATGTAGTAGTCGAGCACTACGCCGTCGACGTTGCGTTCTCGAAAAATCGACAACCCCGCCGGTCCGTCCGTCGCGACCAGAACCTGATATCCGGCCCTCTCCAGCACCGTCTTGCGGATTTCGAGACCGAGCGCTTCGTCGTCAATGCACAGTATGGTCGGAACGGACACAGATCCTGTTTCCTGCGAGACCCACGGCAGAAATCCCGGCGTGCACAGATTCTCTTGCCTGGCGAACTCTGGGGGAGAACGTTGACCGAAGTATAACATCCCAAAATCGCTGCAAACCACACGATCCGCAGGGCAAGCCGCCAAAATCCGCCACAGAAGTGGTATTCTCCGGCGTTCCAAAATGCGGCAGTCTCCCGCTTCCCTCCCGCCCGAATTAACACAACGTTTGCAATCTCTTTGCCCCTCCAGGTTTAGGCTGGGGGCGGAACGCGCCACCCAATGCGATGCCGCGCTGGAAAGGAACCCTTCGCTTGAGCCAGACCGTTTTCGTGCTTGAGGACGATGCAGACATTGCCCGCCTGATCCAACATCATCTGGAAGCGGCGGGTTTTCCGGCCCGTATTTACGCGACCCCCGCGAATCTGATTCCCGACGCTGAGCGCCAGGCGCCCGCGCTCTTCCTGCTCGACATCATGGTTCCCGGCGGCGATGGACTCGATGTCTGCCGCCGTCTCCGCAATCATCCGGCCCTGAGCGCTATTCCCATCATCTTTGTCACCGCGCGGGCGGCGGAAAATGACCGCGTTCTCGGCCTCGAGCTGGGCGCCGACGACTACGTGACCAAGCCCTTTGCCCCGCGCGAGCTGCTGGCGCGTGTCAAAGCCGTTTTGCGTCGTTTCGAACGCCCCTCCATCCCCTCCGCCATCGCCTTCGAAGAGGTCGAGATCGACGCCAGCGCCATGCAATTGCGCGTCCGCGGCAATCTCACTACTACGACTGCCACCGAATTCCGGCTCCTCGACTATCTCGCCCGCCATCCGGGCCGCGTTTTCAGCCGCGATCATCTCCTCGACGCCGTCTGGGGTGACGCCCGCTTTGTTACTCCGCGCTCCGTGGACGTCTACGTCCGGCGCATCCGCGAAAAGATCGAAAGCGATCCGGAAAATCCGCGCTATCTTAAAACGGTGCGTGGCGCTGGCTACCGCTTCGAGATTCCCCGCGCCAATGAGCGCGCCGCCGGATAACGCCGCTCCTCTCGGCACAGCAAAGAAGGCCCATGACCATCCCGGAGTTGTTCCTGCTCGAATTCGACGAGGAGATGCCCGGCACCCGCAAGATCCTCGAGCGCGTGCCCGAAGCCAGCTTTTCCTGGAAGCCGCACGAAAAATCCATGACCCTTGGCCGTCTCGCCTCCCACGTCGCCGATCTGCCGGCCCGCTGCGCCACCATCATCACCACCGAGGAACTCGTTCGTCCGGTCGGATTCGCTCCCTGGGCCGCTTCATCGACCGCCGATCTGCTCGGGCACTTCGACGCTGTCACCGCTGAATCGCGCGCCGTGCTCACCGGCCTCCGCGACGAACAACTCTCCGTCATCTGGAGGGTCAAAACGGGAGATCGCATCATGGTCTCCGCGCCGCGCGTCATGGCCCTGCGCCGCGTCTTCATGAATCACCTCATCCACCATCGCGCTCAGCTCGGCGTCTTCCTCCGCCTGCTCAATGTGCCCGTCCCCGGCCTGTTCGGACCCTCCGCGGATGACCCGCGGTGATGGTCCCCGATGGGCCGCTTTTGCATAGCATCCGGTTTTCGTCCCGGCCGTTGACCCTCTCCTCCTCCTCCGCTGTACGCTGAACGCTGTACGCTGGATTGCACCGTGACCGGCAGAGTCTTCTCCAAGCTGCTTTTTTCGTTTCTGCTCGTGCTGTGCATAGCCACGGCGATCCTGGACTTTTCCTTCCGGAACATCGTCGCGCATTCTCTTCACGAAGAAGCTCGCGTCGCCTCGCTGGGCCCGGCGCAGCAGGCCGCCGCGCTCCACATCCTGCGCCGCGATCTCCTCACCGCGACCCTGATTTCTCTGGTTGTGGCCACCCTCGCCTCCGCATGGCTGGCGCATCGCATCGCCGCCCGCCTCCGCCGCATCGTGGATTTCGCCAGCCGCATCGCCACCGGTGATTTCACGGCCCGTATCGAGGAGAACGACAGTGACGAAATCGGGGAAGTGGCGCGGGCGCTCGACGCGACCGCCAGCCGGCTCGAGCGATCCTTCCAGGCGCTCGAAGCCAAGCAACGCGAGCTCACCGCTCTGCTTGATTCCATGCAGGAAGCCGTGGTCGCCGTCAACGCCGCCGGCCAGGTCAGCTGGACGAATTCCGTCATGCAGCGCATCGCGCCCGGTGCCGTGCGCCCCGGCAAATCGCTCGTCGTCAGCATTCGCGACCCGGAGATTCTCAGTTGCGTCGACGCCGCCCTGCAGGAGCGCCGCATTGGTATGGGGCGTGCCATTTCCGTCGTTCCCGGCCGCGCCTTCGAGGTCAGCGCCGCGCCGACACCCGACGGCGGAGCCGTCGCCGTCCTGCACGATGTCACCGAGATCGAGCGCGCCGAGAAGATGCGCCGCGATTTCATCGCCAACGTCTCGCACGAGCTGCGCACGCCCCTCACCTCGATCTCCGGCTACGTCGAAACGCTGCTCGAAGACGAGATGGAACTCCCCGACCACGCGCGCGAGTTCATGGCCATCATTCTCAAAAACGCTCGCCGCGTGAATCGGCTCACCGAAGACCTGCTCGCGCTGGCCCAGGTGGAGTCGGGGCAGCACAAACCACAGGTCCAGCCCGTCCGTGCCTCCGCCCTCGTCGAGGACGCCATCGAGTCGCTGGCCGGCATGGTGGTCGAGTCCGGGGTCGCGCTCGAGCCCGGCGAAATCACCGACACCCTGGTCCTCGCCGATGTCGATGCCATGACCCAGGTGTTCGGCAATCTGATCGAGAACGCGATGAAGTACGGCTCCTCGGGGCACCGTGTTGTGGTTGGCGCCCGCCCTCTGGAAACGGCGGTCGAGTTTTACGTGCAGGACTTCGGGCAGGGCATGGCTGAAGAGCATCTCAACCGCATCTTCGAGCGCTTCTATCGCGTTGACAAAGCGCGCTCCCGCGAATCCGGAGGGACTGGCCTCGGCCTCGCCATCGTCAAGCACATCGTCCTCGCCCACGGCGGCACCATTCGCGTCGAAAGCGAACTGGGCAACGGCGCCACCTTCCTGTTCACCCTCCCGCTGGCTCCCGCCGCGCCGCCGGCACCTCCGACCAGGACTGAGGAAACATCTGAAAAGGCGGGCGTGTAAAGAGCGGATTGCCACGACGAACGCTGTGTCCCCCTGTACCCTGTCCCCTGCACCCTGTACCCTATGTTCATGCCCCGGACCGTCCATGCTGTCTGCTCGCATGACTGCCCCGATTCCTGCGGAGTTCTCGTCACCATCGACGAAACCGGACGCGCGACCACACTCCGCGGCGACCCGAGTCACCCCGTCACACGCGGGTTTCTCTGCGGCAAAGTCGCGAAATACCTCGACCGTGTCTACTCGCCCGACCGCCTGCTGTATCCCATGCGCCGCCGCGCCGGCGTTCCCAAAACCTCGCTCCCTCAAGGCCGCGAATCGGAAGCCTTCGAGCGCATCTCCTGGGACGACGCGCTCGACACCATCGCCACGCGCCTTGCCGCCATCGCCCGTGAGCACGGTCCCGAGTCGATCCTGCCCTACTCCTATGCCGGCACCATCGGCCAGCTCGGCTACGGCTCCATGGATCGCCGCTTCTTCCATCGCCTTGGCGCCTCGCAGCTCGATCGCACTATCTGTTCCGAGACGGGCGGCCAGGCGCTGCTCTCCGTCTACGGCCGCAAGCTGGGCACGGACCCCGAAGCCTTCGCGCACGCGAAGCTCATCCTCGCCTGGGCCGCGAACATCCACGGCAACAACATCCATCTCTGGCCGTTCATCGAAGAAGCGCGGCGCAATGGCGCGAAGCTCGTCGTGATCGATCCCTACGCCACGCGCACCGCCCGCGCCGCGGACTGGCACATCCCCATCAACCCCGGAACGGATTCCGCGCTAGCCCTTGGCATGATGCACATCATTGTGCGCGATCACCTCTTCGACCGGGATTACGTCGCCCGCTGGACCTGCGGCTTCGATCAGCTGCGCGAGCGCATCGCGGAATATCCGCCGGATTACGTCTCTGCACTCACCGGCATCTCCGTCGCCGACATCGAGCGCCTCGCGCACGACTACGCGACCACTACGCCGGCGGTCATCCGCGTTAACTACGGCGTGCAGCGCAGCGACAACGGCGGCGCAGCCACGCGCGCCATCGCCATGCTGCCCGCGCTTACCGGCGCGTGGAAACATTACGGCGGCGGACTTCAGCTCTCCACCAGCGGCGCCTTCAAGTGGGACAGCGCTGCCCTGCACCGCCCCGACCTGATGCAGGCGAGTCCTCTCGGCCGCGCCGCCCGCACCATCAACATGATCTCCCTCGGCCACGCCCTGACGGAGCTGGGCACTGCGCCGGAAGACGGTTCTCCGGTCCAGGCGCTCTTCGTCTACAACTGCAACCCCGCGGCGGTCGCGCCCGATCAGACCTCGGTCCTGCGCGGCCTCGCGCGCCAGGACCTCTTCACCGTCGTCCATGAGCAGTTCTTCACCGACACAGCCGACTACGCCGACATCGTGCTGCCTGCCACCACCTTCCTCGAGCACAAGGACGTTCAGGGCGCCTACGGGCACTACTACGTGCAGCTCTCCGAGCAGTCCATTGAGCCTTTGGGGGAGGCGCGCTCCAACGTCTGGCTCTTCTCCGAGCTCGCGCAGCGCATGGGATTCACCGAGCCCTGCTTCCGCGACAGCGTCGACGACCTTATCGCGCAGGCTCTCCGCGTCGACGATCCCGCCGACCAGCACCCCTGGCTTGCCGGCATCACGGCCGAGACCCTGCACGAAGCCGGTGGCGCCCAGCGCCTTCGTTTCGAGAACGAGCAAAACGAACCCGGGCAGAACCAACCTGGACAAAAGACAGAGCGCTTTCTCCCGTTTGCTGAGGGCCCCTTCGACACTCCTACCGGACACATCGAGTTTTACTCCGCGACCCTCGCCGCTCAGGGCATCGATCCGCTGCCGGCGTTTCGCCCCGCGCCGGAATCGCGCCATACCGCCGCTCGCGAGCGCTATCCACTGGAGTTCCTGCCCCGCAAGGCGGACAACTACATGAACTCCACTTTTCCCAACCTGCCCGGACACCGGCAGATGGAATCCGCGTACAACGGTGTTCTCGAGATCCATGCCGACGACGCTGCTGCCCGCGGCATCGCCGACGGCGACTCCGTCGACATCTTTAATGACCGTGGCACCCTTGCGCTGCGCGCGCACGTCAACGGCAGCGTCCGTCCTGGCGTCGTCGCCGCGCGCCTCAACTGGAACAAGCTCTCCCACGGAGGTCACAACGTGAACCTCCTCACCTCGCAGCGGGTGAATGACCTGGGCGGCGGCCCCGTTTTCTATTCGGTGCTGGTTGACGTTCGCAAGTCCGCCGCGTCCACATCAGAAGCGCTCTGATCTTCGATAAACTGATCGCAATTCTCCCCAACAACATCCTGAGCAGGCGCAGTTCTGCGGGATGAGAGATCGGAATGATGTTGCTATCGACGACACCGCCGGAAATCGCAGCGCGCTTTGCCGGTTCCATTCGCCTTCCCGACTCGACCGACCCCGCCGTGCGCGCGAATCGCGCTGATATAATCGCCTTTTCCCAAAGATCGGCCCGATTTTGAGCAGTGAGGGTGTGCCTATTTTTTCCGTGAACTTCTGGAGCGCTGGCTCCCCGCACGTAATATGCAGGAATTTGCGCCGCCTCCTGAGGCGCTCCCTGGTTCTGATTCTCTTCCTGGCCCCCTTTCTGCCGGCCTCGCCGCTTTTCGCCCAGGAGGCCACCACCGCTGCCTCCAGCGACACTGGGCAGAAGATCATCGAGATCCGTGTCATCGGCAGCCGCCGCATTCCCAAAGAAACCGTCATCGCCCGCCTCTTCAGCCGCGTCAATGAGCCTTACGACCCGCTCACTGTGGAACGCGACTTCAACTCCCTCTGGAACACCGGCTACTTTGAAGATGTTCGCATCGAGAAGGAGGACACGCCCCAGGGCGTCATCCTCGACGTCTACGTGCGCGAGAAGCCGACCATCCGCGACATCACCTACAAGGGCCTGAACTCCGTCACTCAGTCCGATGTGCTCGATCGCTTCAAGAAGGAAAAAGTCGGGCTCTCGCAGGAGAGCCAGTACGATCCCGCCCGCATCGCCCACGCCGTCACGGTGATTAAGGAAATGCTCGCCGAGCACGGCCACCAGTTCGCCACGGTGCGCCCCGAAGTCAGGACCATTCCTCCGGCTTCGGTCCAGCTCAACTTCATTATTAAGGAAGGGCCGACCGTCAAAGTCGGGAAGATCAGCTTCACCGGCAACCAGCATGTGAGCTCCCGCAACCTGCGCGCCGCCATGAAGAACCTTCGGCCGGTCGGCATACCGCACTCCATCATCCTCGAGAACCTCTTTGCCCGCACCTACGACGCCAGCAAGCTCGATGAAGATACGGAGCGCGTCCGCCAGGCCTATCGTGACCGCGGCTATCTCCGCGGGGGCCCGGTGGGCACAGCCGATACGAAGATCCGCAACGAATCCGGGCTTTCTTTTTTCACCTTCCGACCGCGCAAAGGCAAGCGCATCGACATTCACATGAATATCGAGGAAGGCGAGCGCTATCGGCTGGCCGGGATCAACTTCACCGGACTCAAAGCCGGCGTCAATCCCAAGGCACTGCGCGCCCTCTTTACCCAGAAGGATGGGTCGATCTTCAATCTGACCCTTTTCCAGAAGGATCTGGAGAACCTGCGCAAGGCGTTCAGCCAGAACGGCTACATCAATTTCAGCCCCTTGCCCGTTCCCACCTTCGACGATGCGAAGCACACCGTCACCTGGAACATCGACATCGATGAAGGGAAGCAGTTCACCGTCTCGCGGATCGAGTTCCAGGGCAATACCGTTACCCGCGACTTCGTCATTCGCCGCGAGCTCCTTCTGCAGGAAGGCCAGGTCTACAACAGCCACCTGTGGGAGCTGAGCCTGCTGCGCCTGAATCAGCTCGATTATTTCAACCCCCTGCGTGTCGAGCAGGATTCCGAAACCCATCAGAACACCGAAGACGGAACTGTCGATCTTCTCCTTAAGGTCCAGGAAAAGGGCAAGAACTCCATCGGCCTCAACGGCGGCGTCAGCGGCCTCTCCGGCGCGTTCCTCGGGCTCAACTATCAGACCAACAACTTCCTCGGACTGGGTGAAACCCTCAGCGTCCAGGCGAATGCCGGCAGCCTTGCCCGCAACCTGCTGTTCGCCTTCAACGAGCCTTATTTCCGCAATAAGCCGCTCAACATCGGCTTCCAGGTCTTCGACCGCAAGACCGATTACAACGCGTCCAAGAGCTACTCGCTCACCGGCAATACCAACCAGACCGCCGCGGTCTCTTCGCTGCTGCAGAACTACAACCAGGGGTCGAAAGGCTTCAATCTTTCCGTCAGCTACCCTCTGCGGCATTTCAGTCTGTTCGGCTTCTCCCGCCTCGGGGCGACCTACGCCTGGGACTCCTCTTCGGTCCGGGCCTTCAGCCAGGCATCCAGCAATCTCTTCCAGACCCTGGCGTTCCGCAGCGGCATTCAGGGGCAGAACGCGCTCGAGGGCATCATCACCAGCTCGGCGATGTTCAGCTACAACTCCAGCAATGTCTCCAGCAACTACCTGCCGCACACCGGCCAGTCGCTGGCCGCAACGGTGCAGTTCGCGGGCATCTGGGGCAGCGTGCGTTACATCCGCCCGGTTGTCGAATACAAGCGCTTCACGCCGATGAAAGGCCTGTGGTTTAATCCCGCGGGCCGCAATACGCTGGGCTTGCGGCTGCAGGCCATCTACATCACCGGTTTCAGCGGCGATGTCGCTCCGCCCTTCGACCGTCCCTCCGCCGGTGGTGAAGCCGACATCCGCGGCTTTGACGTCCGCACCATTACCCCCTACGGTTTCGTTCCCACGCGGGTTCTCTTCAACCTCGAGAATCCCGACGGCAGCACCGTTCCCCGCGATCCGACCAACCCCAGCCTTGGACCCATCCAGGTCCCGCTGCCGGTCTACGGCGTGGCCACCATTGGTGGAGACACCAGTTTCACCGGGAATCTTCAGTACATGATTCCGATCTACGGGCGCACGGTCGGGTTCAACTTCTTCAACGACTTCGGCATGGACATGGCGCTGCGCGACAGCCAGCTCCGCCAGAGCCCGGAAGGCATCGACGCGCTCGACTCGCCCCTCTACGGTTGCCCCAACTACGTCAACGGCACCTGCCAGGGCGGGCAGCAGATTAAATTCAGCCCCACCATCAATCCGATTCCCGGCACCAACTATGTGCCGCGCGACTCGGTAGGCGGCGAACTCGATGTCATGATGCCCATCATCAACGCACCGTTCCGCGTCTATTACGCCGTCAATCCTCTCAAGCTCTTCAATAGCTTCTCGCGTCAGAACCTCATTACCCGCAGCATGTTCCCGGCCGGCGAGGCGGGCGACTATTCCTATGCTGAGGCAGAGCAGTTCTACAACGGCCTTTACGTCCTGCGTGAGCCCAGCAAAACCTTCCGGCTCACTGTAGCCACCACCTTCTGACGCGGCGTTGCGCGCGCTGGAAACTATCCGAAAGATGCCCTTGCCGGGGCGAGGAATTGTTTGACGGCTCCTCCCCTGGGTCCTATAATTTGCCCAAGTTCCTGAGAATTTCTCGTCTGTCCGCGTCTTTGCTTTCCGGGTGAGAATCCAACGCCCGGACCCGCTCCGGTAAGTTAGAGAAAACGGAAGTGGAGCTTGATGGAACGCGGGCCAAGCCATCCAGGAAACCGAAGGAGTTTTTGAATTCCATGAAGCGTTCGTTGTCACTCGCTTGCGTGCTCGCGTCCAGTATGGGCGTTGTAGCCTTTGCTCAGGCCGCTCCGGCGCAACCTGCCTCGGATCCGGCCCCCAGCGCCCCGGTTGCGATTTCCGGCGCTACAAAGATTGCTATTATCCAGTTCTCCGGCGCCGTCACGCAGACCAATGAGTTTCAGCGCGACATCGCGGACCTCCGCAAGAAGTACGGGCCCCAGGAGGCGAAACTCCAGACCGACAATCAGGAAATCGAAACCCTGAAAAAGCAGCTGCAGGACGGCGGCGCCAACATCAGCGACGTCGACCGGCAGACCAAGCTGCGCGTCATCGACGACAAGACCAAATCCCTCCAGCGCTCCGCCCAGGATCTTCAGAGCAGCGAGCAGCAGGATGGCCAGGAGACCTTCAATCAGGTCGCCAACAAGGTCGGCGAAGTCATGATCAGCTATGCGCAGGGGCAGGGCTTCAATCTCGTCCTCGATGCCAGCCAGCAGAACAGCAATGTTCTGTGGGCGACGCCCTCCACCGACATCACCAAGGCCGTGATCGAAGCCTATAACACCAAGTCGGGTGTTCCGGCTCCGGCCAACGTGCCGTCGGCTCCGGCTCCGCGTACCACGCCTGGCACCCGTCCTCCGGCGACCACTCCGCACCAGTAGTCCTGCTCTTTCAGGCGGCGGCTTTTCCTCCCGGAAAAGCCGCTGTGCCCAGCGATCCCGCATCCGGGGCGCTGTGGGCGGGCTGTGGAAATTTCTGTGGAAGATTTTCAGCCGCCAAACCCGTAGTGAGCTGCTTATCTCGAGTTCCCTTTTTAGTAACGTCACTTCGGCCTCTATCCCGCTTTTATTCAGCAGGTTATAGAGAGGGCTCAGGAAAGACTCTTCCGTAACCCTACTTTCGTGCAACCATTTTTGTTTTCCACAAAATGGAGTGAACGCGCCATGAATGGTCCGCTCCTTGCATGAACCCCATCAAGGGCGCTCTTATTGAATAATTCCCCGCTTTGACCCAGCGACAAAGTCCACAAGATACTGCACATCCTCTGAGGTCGCGCCCTCAGCGCGGAGGGTCTCCACCGCCTGGCCGGTATTCATCTTCGCCGACAGCAGCAGCCGGAATGCATGATGGAGCGCACGCAACTGCGCGCGATCGAACCCCCTTCGCTCCAGGCCAATCTTGTTCATCCCGTACGCATGCGCTTCCCGCGTCGCCGACGTCAGCGAAAACGGCAGGACGTCCTGCGTCACCACCGTCCCGCCGCCGATATACGCATGCCTGCCAACGCGGCAAAACTGGTGGATCGGAGAGAAAGCGCCTACCGTCACGAAATCTTCAATCGTCACGTGCCCGGCCAGCGTCGCATTGTTGGCGAGAATGCAGTGGTCGCCGATCACGCTGTCGTGCCCGATATGCACGTAGGCCATCAGCAGGCAATGGCTGCCGATGCGGGTCATGCCGCCGCCCCCGGTGGTGCCGCGCGAAATCGTCACGCACTCGCGGATCGTGTTGTCGTCGCCCAGGGTGACGCCGGTGGTTTCGCCCTTGTATTTCAGATCCTGTGGAGCAACCCCCACGCACGCAAACGGGGAAAACCGGTTCCGCGCTCCAGCCGTCAGATGCCCGTCGAGCACGACGTGCGAAATCAACTCACACTCTTCGCCCAGCACCACGTGCGGTCCGACCGTACTCCACGGCCCAATCGTGCACGATTCCGGAATGACAGCGCCAGCAGCAACAATCGCAGTTGGGTGAATGCTCACTCCTGGGCCACCGATGCGCCCACCGATTCCGCCACGCGCGGCACCAGGGCGCACATCACCGTCGCCTCGCAGGCCAGCTGGCCGTCGACCGTCGCTCGCCCTTCCATCTTCGCGTAGCGCGGCTTCCAGTTCAGCACGTTCACCTCGATCCGCAACTGATCGCCGGGCACCACCGGCTTGCGAAATTTTGCTCGCTCGATGCCGGTAAAGACCATCAGCTTTTTCTCCCGGTCCGGGACCTCCGGCATCAGCAGCACCCCGCCCGTCTGCGCGATCGCTTCCACCACCAGAGCCCCCGGCATGATCGGATAGCCAGGAAAGTGCCCCTGGAAAAAAGGCTCGTTAATGGTCACATTCTTGATCGAGACGATCCGCGCTTTCCGCTCGATCTCGATCACGCGGTCGATGAGCAGAAACGGATAGCGGTGGGGCAAAATGCTCATGATCTCGGCGATCTCGAGCACCTGCCGCCCTTCCAGAATGCAGTCGGAGTTTTCCATGTTGAACAGCGCCGATTATAAATGCTCGATGTCAGCGAAGTTCTGTGCCACGTAAGCTGTGCGCTTCGCCTGCGCACGCCGCACCGTACAAATCAGAAAAACACGATCACACGATTTCAGTGTTACACTAAATTCATACATGAAGCGCGCTCTCCGTAATGTGACCGTCACTCTCGACCAGGAAGTTGCTCTTTGGGCCCGAGTCGAGGCCGCGCGCAACGACACCAGCGTGTCCCAGCTGCTTGGCAGCATCCTGAAGCAGCGCATGACCGAGTCTGAAGACTATGAAAGAGCCATGCGGCGCTCTCTCTCCCGCAAGCCTTTCCTGAAGACCGACGGCCGGTACTTGTCGCGCGATGAGGTCCATGACCGATCCCGTATTCGTTGATACCAATGTGTTCGTCTATGCTGCCGACGCGGGCGATCCCGAAAAGCAGCGGAAAGCCTCTTTGTGGCTGTCTGAGCTGTGGAAGAGTCGTATCGGAAGGATCAGTTTCCAGGTTCTTCAGGAGTTCTTCGTCACTGTAACGCATAAGAAACCGGACGCCCGTGAACAGGCACGGGCGCAGGTCCGCGACCTGCTTGTTTGGCGCCCCATCATCACGAACGCCTCCATCCTGGAGCGGGCATGGCGAATCCAGGACCGCTACAAGCTTTCTTTCTGGGATGCCCTGATCGTCTCAGCTGCAAAATCGGCAGATTGTCACTGGCTACTGACAGAAGATCTTCACGCGAATCAGAGTCTCGATGGAGTGACGGTCATCAACCCTTTTCGCCTCGATCCGGACCACCTAACCGCCCTCGAGTCTTCATCCTAGTGCCAGTAATGCCAGCCCCAAAGCCACCGGCATCGCCACGAGGCCAATCTTCAAAAACTCCCACCCCGTAATCTCCGCATTCTCTCTGCGCAACGCGATCAGCCACAGAATCGTCGCCAGCGATCCGGTCACCGACAGGTTCGGCCCCAGATCCACCCCAATCAGCACCGCATGCGCCACCACCCCATGCTCCCCCATCTGCCGCAGTGCTGTTCCCGCGGCCAAACCCGCCGGCAAATTATTCATGCCGTTCGCAAGCAGGGCAATGCCGAACCCTCCGCAAAATTTTCCCGCCCCATCCGGCGCCGCGGCCAGCCAGGCGAGCGCTGCCTTCGTCAGGCGCATCATCCCCGCAAGGTTCAAAGCCTCCACCATCATGAACAGCCCCGCCACCAGCGGCAGGACGCCCCACGCCACGTTGCGCACGGCATTCTTTGGAGCACTGCGGTCCCGCATCGCGACCAGCAGCAGCGTCAGCACGCCCGCTCCCAGGGTCGGCGCTCCCAGCGGAACATTGAGCGCCGACGAAACCAGAAGCCCTGCGCACGCGACCCCGATCCCCGCCAGCGCCATCCAGCCCGGTGCCTGCAGTCGATACGGCTCCCCCACGGGCGCAGCTCTCCCTGCCAGCGCCTTGCGCGAAAGCAGCCGCAGGCAGACAAACGTCGCCACAATCGACGCGATTGAAGGCAGCAGGAACATCCGCAGCCAGTGCGCCAGCGGCGGCAATTGTGTCCCATACACCACCAGATTGGCGGGATTGGCGATCGGCAGCAGAAAACTCGCCGCATTGGCGATCAGCGCGCAGGCCAGCAGATGCGGCCTGGGTTCCACCTTTGCCCTGCGCACCGCCGCCAGCACGGCCGGCGTCAGCACCACGGCCGTCGCATCGTTCGACAGCAGCGCGGTCACCGCGACGCCCACCAGGTAAACCCACAGAAACAGCCGGCTCGCCGATCCGCGCGCGTGGTGGACCGCGATATCCGCGACCCAGTCAAAGACGCCCTCCTCCCGCGCCAGTTCCGCCAGCAGCATCATCCCGGTCAGAAACAGGTAGACATCCACGCCTTCGCCGATGGCGTGCAGCGCCCCGCTGATTGGCAGCAGCCGCGTTGCCACCAGCAACACCGCTCCGCTGCCGATCCACATCCACTCCGGCAAGCCGCGCGGGCGTACCAGCATCAGCACAATGCTGGCGAAGCAAATGATCCAGATCAGGACAACCGTCATAGGTAATTAGGAAGGGGCCGAATAGTTCGCGAAAGTTGGATGCTCTCGCATTACACTAAATCCGGCTCACCCCGGATATGCCGGTTGTTTGCTCTGTCGGAACTCGCCCGTCAGGAAGTGGAGTAAAAAAATGACCGCATCCGAGCGGCTGTATTACAACGATTCGTTCCTCAAGTCATTCCCCGCTGTTGTTGCCGATGTTCGTGAACTTTCCCGCAGCGAAGGCGAATCGGTGTGGCAAATCGCCCTCGATCGCACCGCGTTCTATCCCACCAGCGGCGGTCAGCCCTCCGACACCGGCCTCCTCCGTGCCTGGTCTCCCGGGGGCACCTCCCTTGATATTCCCATCGACTCCGTCGAAGAAGACGACGGCGGCCAGGTCTGGCATTTCGTGCGCAAGCCCCTCGCCCTCGGAACCAAAGTCGATGGCTACATCGACTGGGAGCGCCGCTTCGACCACATGCAGCAGCACACCGGCCAGCATCTGCTCTCGGCCATCTTCCTGCGCGAACTCAACGCGCCCACCGTCTCCTTCCATCTCGGCGATACCGTCTCTACCATCGACCTGGCCGGCGGTCCCATCGCCCATCGTCTCGAGGCCATCGAGCGCCTCTCGAACCAAATCATCGGGGAAGACCGCCCCGTCTCCGTCCGCAAGGTGGCCCGCGCCGAAGCCGAAGCCATGCTCGCTGCGGGAGAGCTTCGCAAGCTCCCCGAGCGCACCGGCGAGATCCGCCTGATCGAGATCGACGGCATCGACCGCAATGCCTGCGGGGGAACCCATGTTCGCTCCACGGGTCAGATCGGGGGGCTGCTCCTCCGCGGTACGGAAAAAGTCAGCCGCGGTGTGCGCGTCGAGTTTGTCTGCGGCCAGCGCGCTGTGCGCAGCGCCCGCGCCGACGCCACCATCCTCAGCCAGCTCACCACCGCACTCTCCGCGGCAGCTGCCGACGTTCCCGCCGCCGTGGAGCGCCTGAAAGCCGACACCCGCAACGCGGCAAAGGAACGCCAGCGTCTGCGCGAAGAGCTCGCCGACTATCACGCTGCGCGTCTCGCCGTCGAGGTTCCCATCGAATACAATCTGCGGATCGTCGACCGCACCTGGAAGGACCGCGACCCCGAATACTGCAAACTCCTGGCCTCACGCCTCACCAAAGCCGCGCCCTCCACCATCGTCCTGTTTTGTACTGAAGTCGCAGAGACCGCCTTCGTCGTCCTCTCCCGCAGCCTCGATTTCAACTTCGAATGCGGCCGCATCCTCCGGGAATCTCTTGCGCAGCTCGGCCTCCGCGGCGGCGGATCCCCGGACTTCGCGCAGGGGGAGGTCCCTGTGCAGCAGCTCAGCGCTTTGCGCACCGCCATCCTCGGCGCTGTGCAGAAGTCGGTTTCCGAATCCCGCTGATCGCGCCGGTTCTTCGGTCACTTCCTGGCCCGCGAACGGTTGGCGCGCCGGGGCGGTCATACCGTAAAATCAGAAGAGTCTTTTCCCGCCGTGGGGCTATAGCTCAGCCTGGGAGAGCGCCTCGTTCGCAACGAGGAGGTCGTCGGTTCGAGCCCGACTAGCTCCACCAAATCACTCCCGATCGGACCCAGGCAAACTCCCTCGGCTCTTCTTCATTGGGGAAAGGGAACGAACATCTCCGAGCAGCGGCCCGGCTCGAGGCCCAACGTCGCCTTGCCGGTGACCGTCACATCCGTGCCTTCCAGTCGTAGATTCACCGGCTCGGGGCCCAAATGAAAATCCGTGTGCCGGATCGAATACGTCACCGGCTCCGAGCCCTCGGTGGTTACGCCGTCCAGCCCAACTCCAATACGGTGGTCCGCCGCATAGCCGTTGAAGGAAATCAGCCCGCCTCCAGAGATCCGCACGTTGCGCAGCTGAATGTCTTTGTAGGTGGGAAATCGGTTGCCTTCCAGCGTGCCCGCCGCCGTGTACCCGGTATCGAAGAAGATCGGATTCGGCGAGTTGCGAATGCAAACGTTGTCGTAGACAACATCCTGCACCAGTCCGCCCCGCGACGCATTCGACTTGATGCGGATCCCGTTATCCGGTCCGTCGAGCGACAAATCCTCCACACGGATCGCGCTTACCCCGCCGAACGTCTCGCTCCCGATCGACATGCCGTGCCCCCAGTAAAAATGGTTGTGCACGATGCTCACGTTCGTGATCCCGCCTTCCCCGCCTTTCAGCGCGACATCGTCATCGCCCGCTCGAATGAAACTGTGCGTAATGGTGATGTTCCGCGCACCGTCACCCGGATCGACGCCATCCGTGTTCCGCGCGCCCCGCTGCGGTGTGTCAATCTTCAGACCCCACACCGTCAGTCCGTCGCCGTGGTTATAGACGACGTGGAAATTCGGCGAGTTCTTCAGCGTAATCTCGTAAATCGTGAAGTCATCCGCGTAATTCGCGACCAGGATGCGCGGCACCTGCTGCCGTCCTCCGGATCGTGCCTGCTCCGCCAGCTGCCACCAGGTCACGTTCTGCCCGAGCAGCGTCGCGCCTCCACGCCCATCGATCGTGCCCTCACCCATCACACCCGCACCCGCCACATGGTTCGCGCCGATCAACGGCCTGCACCCTGGTGGCTCGTGATTCACCACGCCGCAGCTGCCCGGCGCAATCGCATAAAGGCTGGGATCCCTCGAACCGAACAGCGTCACGCCCTTCCCGACGATGAGCGTCACGCCCGCGCGCAGTTCGAGCGACCCGCTCAGGAACGCGTCCTTCCCGCCCGCAGAACGAAGCTCCACGCCGTGCCCGCGCCCACATTGGTCCAGCGCCTGCTGAATGCGCTCCGTATCCAGCTTCGTTTCGTCGCCCGGTGCGATCACGCCCGCGATCGTCGCAAGATGCGCATCGAGCGACACACAAACAGACGGCAGCTTCGGCTCGCTCACCCGCCGCGTGTCCTGCGCCTCCAGCAAAACCGCGCTCAGCAGCGCCGCAGTCATCCACACGAAAGACCCATGCATTGCGAGATTCCGTCTCTGCATCATTCCCCAATCCCGTATTTCTCTTCGAGAAAACCCCGCACCTTCGCGGGCAGCGCCCTTGCAATCTCCTGCCAGGTCACCAGACCGAGCCTCGTCCGCAGCGACGCATCCGTCACGGCTGCCATCACCTCGAACCAGCGCTCGATCAGATCCTTCCGCCGCCCATCGCAGAGCACCACGAACGATCCCCCGCAGGCATGCGCCGCCAGCACACAGCGAATCAACTGATACGACCGGACCACCCCCGCCACCACCCGCAGCCGTTCCACGTCGAAAATCTCTTCGAGATCCCGATAGCGCTCTGTCAGCCTCAATGGCGCTCGCTGGAAATCTCCTTCCGTCAGCTTCGCCTCGACCAGCAGCGCGCCCAGCCGCATGTCCATCTCGGTCCGATCGGCGCGCCCGTTCTTCAGCGGAATGCTCGGCCGAAATCCGAACTCCGGCCGCAGCCCCGCCTCGATCCCCAGCAGCGCGCACACTCCCGCATTCCGCAACACGCCGGGATAACAAAACACATTCATCAGCAGCGCGTCGGAGCTGCACGCAGATTCGAGCTCGTAGCGTTTGCGATCCCCGGCCCTCGGCACAAACCGGCTCGCCGTGTAGCTCTTCGTCAGCCGCAGCTTCCACTTCGGACTGGCCAGAATCCGCGCATACGACGCCGGGAGAAAATTCCCGTGCGCCTCCTCATCGCTGCGAAAAATCACGCTCCGCGACGCGCCATACGACACCTCACGCTGCGAATCCTCACCGCGCGCAAGGTTCCGCCAATGGATCTCCCGCCGCAACTGCGTCGAACTGCGAGTTCGTCCCTCCGCTGCATCGCTCGCCATCACTCGCTCTCAGATCACCCCAATGATTGCCTGATCGTCATCGTCTATAGCCTAATCAATCCACGTCGACAGCGGTTCGCCGGAACGGCGGACTAGAATTGAGTTTCGGACCTTCGCGTGACCACCTCCGCCCTTCCCACCGCCGTCCCGGTTACCCGCGCTCCCGCACCACTGCGCCGTTTTGCCTGGGGCGTGCTGGCGTACAACGTCGCCGTCATCGTCTGGGGATCGGCCGTCCGCGCCACCGGCTCCGGCGCAGGTTGCGGCGATCACTGGCCCCTCTGCAACGGCACCGTCGTCCAGCATCATCCTGCCGTCACCACCCTCATCGAGTTCGCGCATCGCGCCACCAGCGGCATCGACCTCCTCTGCGTCCTCGCGCTCCTCTTCTGGACCTTCGCCGCCGTCCCGCGCCGCCATCTCGCCCGCGCCTTCGCCATCGCTGTCCTCGTCCTGACCCTCAATGAAGCTCTGCTCGGCGCGCTTCTCGTCCTCCTCGGCCACACTGCCCAGGACCGCTCGCCCTCCCGCGCCGTCTATCTCGCGCTCCACCTCACCAACACGCTCCTCCTCCTCGCCGCGCTCGCTCTCACCGCGCACTTTCTCTCCCGCCGCAAAAGCTTCATGCGCGGAACCCTGACCCTGCACGCGCCTCGTCTCGCCCTCACCGGCCTCATCGCCACGCTCATCGTCGGCGTTACCGGGTCACTCGCCGCCCTCGGCGACACCCTCTACCCCGCGCACAACCTCCTCAGCGCCATCGCGCAGGATTTCTCCCCGGGCAGTTCCTGGCTCCTGCAGATTCGCTGGCTGCATCCCGCCATCAGCCTCATCGCCGGCGTTTTCATCCTGTGGCTCATCGTCCGCAGCCTGCGCGTTTCAACGGAACGCTCCCTCGCGATCGGAGTCCTCGTTCTCCTGGCCGTGCAGTACCTCCTCGGCGTCACTGACATCGCGCTCCTCGCGCCCACCTGGATGCAGATGACTCACCTCCTCGGTGCTGACCTCCTCTGGATCGCGCTCGTCGTCCTCTCCGCCCGCACCTGCCTCATCCCAAAATCGGCTTCGCCAACGCAGCAACACCCCCGCCAGGGCACCCTCCTTGCTTCTCATCCCTCCGCCGATTAAATTGCTGTATTGGCGCGTCTTCGGCCCGTTTCCCGCCGGATGCCCCAAACAGCCGGTTCGCTTTCACTCCAGGGGATTCATCAAAATGCGCAATACCCGCTGCCTCGCTGCAAACGTTTTCATCGCGCTCCTCGCTCTCTGCGGACTCGTTGCCCCAGCGGCCCGCGCGCAGGCCACCCACTACCCTGACAAGCCGCCCATTCTCCTCGGTGCCGCGTGGTACCCCGAGCAATGGCCGGAGACGCAGTGGGATCCTGACCTGGCAAAAATGGAAGCTGCGCACATTACCGTGGTTCGCGTCGGCGAATTCGCCTGGAGCAGCATGGAGCCCTCCGAAGGCCACTACGATTTCGACTGGCTCGACCATGCCATTACCCTCGCCGCAAAACACCACATCTGCGTCGTCCTCGGCACACCCACAGCCGCGCCGCCCGCGTGGCTCACGACTAAATATCCTGAGACGCTGCGCGTCAGTGAAGACGGCCGTCGCGCCGAACATGGCAACCGCCAGCAGTTCTCCTTCACCGATCCCAAATACCGTCAGTTCGCGTACGACATCGCCGAGCAGATGGCCCTCCGCTTCGGCCACAATCCCGACGTCGTTGGCTGGCAACTCGACAACGAATATGCGGAGCCCGACTTCGGTCCCTCCGCCCGCGAGCAGTTCCACGCCTGGCTCCAGAAAAAATACGGAACCGTCGCCAATCTCAATCAACACTGGGCCACCGCTTACTGGTCGCAGACCTACGACACCTTCGACGAGATCCCCGTCCGCGAGCGCAACGAAAATCCCGCGCTCCTCCTCGAATGGAAGCGCTTCGTCTCCGACACCTGGAAGAGCTACTCCGAAAATCAGATCTCGGCCATCCGTCCCCACGCGGACCCGCGCCAGTTCATCACCACCAACACCATGGGCTGGTTTGACGGCTTCGACGAGTACACCGTCCACTCCGTCCTCGACATCGCCGCGTGGGATGACTACATCGACTCCGATCACTACGACTACATCTCCAACGGCGCGGCCCACGACCTCACCCGCGGATACAAGAACAAAAACTTCTGGGTCATGGAAACCGAGCCCGCCTTCGTCAACTGGCGCAAGACGAATACCCCCCTGCTCAAAGGCCAGGTGCGCGACATGGCCTGGCAAGCCATTGGCCACGGCGCAGAGACGGTCGAGTACTGGCAGTGGCGCAGCGCCCCCGGCGGCCAGGAGGAATACCACGGCGTCCTTGTCGGCGCCGACGGCACACCCGTACCGGTCTACGCTGAGATCCAGCAGGTCGGCGAAGAATTTGCCAAAGCCGGAGCTGCCCTCGCCGGCACCAGCCCCCACTCCGAAGTCGCGCTCGTCAACGACTTCGACTCGCGCTGGGCCATCACTTTCCAGCGCCACTCCGCCAACTTCGACCCCGTCGGCGAAATGCTCGCCTTCTATCGTCCCCTTCGCGAACAGTCACAATCCGTCGACATGATCTCCGTCGATGCTCCGTATGACGGCTACAAGGTCCTCGAGCTGCCCGGCCTCAACGTTATCTCGCAAAAAACCGCTGATCGCCTCATGGAGTATGTCCGCAACGGCGGCCATCTCCTCCTCGGCCCCCGCTCCGCCATGAAGGACGAGTACAACGCCCTCCAGCCTGAGCGCCAGCCTGGCCCGCTCGAAGCGTTTCTCGGCGGCCGCGTCGATCAGTTCTATGCACTCGACACCAACGTGCCCGTCAGCGGCGATCTTGGCTCTGGCACGGTCAACATCTGGGCCGAACAGCTCAGCGTCCAGTCTCCCGACACCAAAGTCCTGATGACCTACGGCAAGAGCAACGGCTGGCTCGACGATCAACCCGCTGTTATCACGCGCGAGGTCGGGAAGGGAAGCATTACCTACGTCGGCGCCTGGCTCGATGCGAAGAGCCTCGACCATCTCACCGCGCGCCTGCTCGACCAGGCTGGTGTTCAGCCCATCCTCCCCGGCGTTCCCGCGGGCGTTGAAGTCTGCCGCCGCTCGGGTGCAGGAAAATCCGTTCTCATCCTCATCAACCACAACATCGAGGCGGCCCACATCTCTCTGCCGTCGCCCATGCGCAACCTCATCGCCCGCGAGAGTATCGCAGTCAGCGCCGTTGACCTGCCTGCCTATGGGGTCGTGGCTCTCGCAGCGGAAAAATAGTCGGGATGCGCGGGATCTTCGGCCGAACCAGAATCGTCACAGAAACAGTACTGATTGATCCTCCTCACGCCGGAGATCGCAAACCATCTCCGGCGTTCCTTTGCCGCCAGACGAGATCGGATCGTCGCGAGTGCCCCGGTGGCCTGCGGCCTACCCCCTGGACCCTCCACCCTGTTTCAAAAACACCCGCGAAATCGCACGCAGCACCGCCTTCGCCGGAATCTTCCCGTCATCGCCGGCAAACACAATCTCCCCCACCCGCTTTGCCTGCGGACGGTAGAACCACCGGCTGAACAAACACAAATAATCCGTGATCTCGCCGCCCTGCTTCTTCCCGCGCGATCCGTGCCGCGGATCCAGGGCCGGCCGCAATTCCCCGAGCGTCGCCTCCAGCCGCTGCTCCAGTTCATCCCGTGTCGCCAGCGTCACCACTGGTCCTTCCAGCGGGACGGGTGCCATCAGCCCCACTGGCTGCGCATATAAGGATGTCGATCCGGCCGCCTCGTTCGCATGCCGCATGCCCGTCACCGAAAACAATCCCGGCCCGCGCAAAGACCCCTGTGTCAGCAGGAACAGCGCAACATGCTCCGCATCCGCCGCCGCCTGCACCATCACGCCATCCAGATGCGCCAGCGCCCGTACCGCCTCCGGTGCCTCCGCCGCTACTGTCTCCGCCCGGGTCAGCTTCGCGTGCAGCTCCGCGGCCCTCTCAAACTCCATCAGCCCCGACGCTGCGTCTCGCTCCTTCTGCAACGCCTCTACCAGACTCCGGCCGCGCGTCCGCAGAAACGTCCGCACTCCCACAGCCTCTTCCGCGTAGCGCTCGCCCGTACATCCCTGGAAGCACGGCGCCAGGCACTTCTTCATTTCCGAATAGACGCACCCCGGAAACGCGGGGTCAGGATGGAGGTCGTCGACGCATCGCCGCAGCTTGAACAGATCCAGCATGTCCTCGCAGAACCGTTCCGCCACGACGCGCGATGGAAACGGCCCATACAGGTCTTCCATCGCCGCTTTTGTAACTCGATTGGTTACATATACACGAGGATAAGCATTCTCGATCGTCATCCGTAACAGTGACGGTGCCTTAAGATGCAGCCGCTTCCTCGCGCGCTCCCCAAAAGCCATCCAGGAAGCCACATACAGCCGCAGCAATCCCTCAAAATCCGATCCCGTCAGCGCATATTCAATCCGCGCCACCCGCCCGGCCAGCTGCAGCCGCCTGGTCTGATCCGGTCTTGCGTCGAGCAATCGCCGAATGCGTCGCCGCAGATTCGGCGTCCGGCTGATATACGCCTCTGCCCGCGCTTCCTCCCCAAACAACCCAAACACGCCCGCCACCGCGGGAATCTCCTCCCACTTCGGCTCCGCTGCATGAAACGCAATTTGATTCGGAAACATTCGAGCGATTCGGAGTATTCCGCAGGCACCGTGCTGCTGTCTATTGCCTGTTGCCTACTGCCTCTCTTTAAGCCCCGGCGATCGTCATCCCATCGATCCGCAGCGTCGGCGCCGCCGTCGCCCCGCGAAACACCAGGTCGCTCCCGATCGCGGTGATGTTCCGCAGCATCTCTTTCAGATTGCCCGCAATCGTGATCTCGTGGACTGGATACGCCAGCTCCCTGTTCTCGATCCACAACCCCGCCGCACCCCGCGAATAATCGCCCGTCACCAGATTCACGCCCTGCCCCATCAGCCGCGTCACGTACAGCCCGCGCTCGACGCCTCGAATCATCTCCTCCGCCGCCAGCGTTCCCGCCTCCAGATACAAATTCCCCGCGTCGAGGTAAGGATTCCCCGCCAAACCGCGCCCCGCATTGCCCGTGCTCTTCATCCCCAGCTTTTTTCCGGCATAGGTATTCAGGATGTAGTTCTTCAGCACGCCCTGCTCGACAATCACCGTCCGCCGGCTTGGCAATCCCTCCGCATCGAAGGGCGACGTCCCGAAGCCACCTGGAATCGTCCCATCATCGACCACCGTCACCGACGGCGCCGCGATCGTCTCGCCCAGCTTCCCCGTAAAAATCGACGCGCCGCGATAAATCGCATCCCCGGCCGCCGCATCGAACACCGCGCCCACCAGCCCCCGCGCCGCCTCCGGCGCAAAAATCACCGGAGCCTGCTGCGTCGGCACGCGTCGCGCATCGAGCATGCGAAGGGTCCGCCGTGCTGCCTCGCGCCCTACCTCCTCCGGTTGCTCCAGATTTCGAAACGACCGCGCCTGCGACCACCAGTAGTCGCGCTGCATCTCGCCATTCGCACCCTGGGCAATCGGACTCGTCGCAATCGAGCAGTACGAGGACGCGTATTCGCCCACAAATCCGCGCGAATTCGCAAACACCCGGCGCCCGGTTGTCGCGTCGAAGCTCGCTCCGTCGCTGTTGACCAGGCGCGTGTCTACTGCCATCGCCGCAGCCTCCGCGCGCCGCGCCCACGCAATGCGCTCCGTAATCGGCAACGAGTACACGTCTTCGTGATACAGCTCCAGTTCCCCGCTCAGCTTCCCAAATTCGCTCGCCTCGGCCAGCCCCGCGAACGGATCCACCGACGTCACCTGCGCCAACCCCACCGCGCCGACCACCAGGTGCTCGATCCCGTCCGGAGTGAAGTCGCTCGACGAAGTGCTCGCCACACGATACCCATTCTCCGCCTCGACCAGCACCCGCAGCCCGATGCCGCGCGAGCCTGACTCCTTCAGCGTCTCCACCTCGCCCATCCGCACCGTGGTCGAGAACTCATCGCCCTGCCGGATCGTCACCTCGGCATCCGACGCCCCATTCCACCGCGCCCGCGCCACCACAAACTCGGCCAGCTCCTGCAGATTGCTCTGCGTTTCGACTGCTTTGATCATGTCCTCACGCATCAGTCGAAGGGGCTAGGACCCAGTCCCGCCTACCGTCATCCGATCCAGCTTCACCGTCGGCATGCCCACGCCCACCGGCACGCTCTGCCCATCCTTGCCGCAGGTCCCGATCCCCTCATCGAGCGCCAGATCGTTCCCCACCATCGACACGTGCTTCAGCGCCTCCGGTCCGTTCCCGATCAGCGTCGCGTCCCGCACCGGCGCCGTCACCTTGCCGTCCTCGATCAGGTACGCCTCCGACGCCGAGAAGACAAATTTCCCGCTCGTGATGTCCACCTGCCCGCCGCCAAAATTCACGGCATACAGGCCGCGCTTCACGCTCCGGATAATGTCCTCCGGCGCATCGTCGCCTGCCAACATATACGTGTTCGTCATCCGTGGCATCGGAATTTGTTGATAGCTCTCGCGCCGCCCGTTGCCCGTGCTCGCAATCCCCATCAGCCGCGCGCTCAGTTTGTCGCTTAAATAGCCTTTTAGAATTCCGCCCTCGATCAGCACCGTCTCCTGCGTCGCCGATCCCTCATCGTCCACGTTCAGCGACCCCCGCCGTGACGGCATCCGCCCGTTATCCACCACCGTCACCTTGCTGCTTGCCACCTGCCTTCCGATCAGCCCCGCAAAGGCCGACGTCTTCTTCCGGTTGAAGTCTGCCTCGAGGCCATGCCCTACAGCCTCGTGCAGCAGAACGCCCGGCCATCCCGGACCCAGCACCACTTCCATCTCGCCCGCCGGGGCCGCCACCGCGCTCAGCTGCAGAATTGCTGTCCGCGCCGCCTCCTCCGCGAAATGCTCCGGCCCCTTTGACCCCGTGAAGTACCCAATCTCCACGCGCCCGCCGCCGCCAGAACTGCCCTTCGACGTGCGCTCCGCGTCTTTCGCGATCACGAAAACGCTCATCCGCGCCAGCGGCTGTGTGTCGCTCGCATAGGTTCCATCCGACGCTGCGATCAGAATCCGCCGCAGTTCGTCCGCATAGCTGGCCCGCACCTGCGTGATGCGCGGATCGTACTTCCGCGCCGCGCGATCGGCCCGCCGCACCAATTCCAGCTTCGTTGCCAGATCCGCATCGAGCTCAGCGCCCGCCGCCGGATACAAGCTCGGTGCCTCTGTCTCCGTGAATCCCTGTACCGGCTGCTTCGCCGGACCGTTCGCGATCAGCGCCGCCGTCCGTGCCGCGCGCAGCAGCCGCTCCGCCGACAAATCATCTGTATACGCGTAGCCCGTCCGCTCCCCGCTCACCACCCGCACGCCACAACCCGCACTCACGCCCTGGCTGGCCGACTTCACAATCTGTTCATCGAGCCCCAGCGACGTCGCCGCCACCGACTCGAAGTACAGGTCCGCGTAATCGCCGCCCGCCGACAACGCCTCGCCCAAACAGCGCTCCAGCAGCCGCTCCGTGATCCCGAATTTCTCAAAGAAATACCGCTTATGCTCCACGCCTGAACCTCTTTCGCGAGCGACCATCCGCCCTGAACGCCCTATCCCTACAGTAACCCGTTCGTTGTATGCCTTCCTTGATTCTTCATTAGATTTCTAAAGACAGTCCACACTTATTCATGCCATTCTGGTAACCATGAAGAAGCTCCTTCTCCTCTGCTGCGTCCTCGCGTTCACAGCTTCGGCTTTTGCGTCGTCTCATCACCATCACCACCATCATCATCGGGTCCACAACGGCACGCCGAACCACAAGCCCGCCTGATCCCGGGCCCTCAGGCCGCTTCCACTTTCTCCAGGCCGTTCTCTGGGTCCTCTGTGGTGAATCAGTCCGCCTTGTCCCTCCTCTGACCCGCGGTGTACCTTGCTGAGTATGAGCACCGCTGCCGCACCCGCCGTCGTCGATCCCCGCTTCCCCATCGGAAAATTCCGCCGCGCCGAAGCCAATCTCACCGACCACAACACCTCCCTCTCGGTCCTCGCCGCGCTTCCTGAAAATCTCCGCGCCGCCATCGAGGGACTCAGTACAGTCCAGCTCGACACTCCCTACCGTGACGGCGGCTGGACGGTGCGCCAGCTCGTGCACCACGTGGCCGACAGCCACATGAACGCCTGCATCCGCATCCGCCTCGCGCTCACTGAGGACTGGCCCACCATCAAGCCCTACGACGAAAAGCTCTGGGCCGAACTCCCCGACGCCCTCACCGCTCCTCCCGAGCTCTCTCTCCGTCTGCTCGACACCCTCCATTATCGCTGGGTGCTCCTGCTGCGCACCCTCACCGACGATCAGTGGCAGCGCGGCTACACGCATCCTGAAAACGGCCGCCAGTCCATCGCCGAAGCTGTTGCCCTCTACGCCTGGCACTCCCGCCACCACACCGCCCACATCACCGAATTACGAAAGCGTATGGGCTGGTAGCTTTTCCCTTGATCGCTGCGCAGCGGGCGCGGACCATCGAAGCAGATGCCTCCCCCCGCTGCGCAATCCGGCCCCGTACCCTCTGCCGAAGCCCTCGCCCACTCCATCGAAGCTTTCCTCGCCGACTACCCCAACGCCGCCATCCTCGAAGACGGCCGTGTCCTCTTCGACCTCCGCCTTGCCAGCTGCTCTGTCTCCGCCGACCACGGCCGCTGCCTCCTCCATCTCTGGTCCGACGACCGCAACACCGTCCGCACCATTTCCGCGATCCAGCCGCGCCGCGACACGCTGCGTCTGGAAACCCGCCGCTTCGGCCAGACCAAACCGCAAACCCTCACCCTCGTCCCCGATCCCGACTTCCGTACGCCAACCGCACGCGACACCGCCCGCCGCCGTTACCTCCGCACCCTCCAGCAGGCGCTCCGCGTCCACTTCCCTGGCTGGATTCCCGATGGTTTCCGCTCCGCCATGGACCTTGAGCACAGCTTCGGACCCGCCTATGCTCGCGGCGTCCTCAGCAAAGGCCAGTCGGCGTGGGCCGTCATCGGCGTCGGCCCCGAAGAATTCCCCACCGTCATCGACGGCGTACTCACGCTCGGCATTCTCTGGCTGGATTACTGCCGCGAGCACGCGAACGGCCGCCGCCTCTTTCACGGACTCCGCGTCATCGTGCCTCTCGGATGCGCGGCCACCGCCCGTGCCCGCATCGCCTGGCTCAATCCAGCCCTCGCGCAGTGGGAACTCTACGAGCTCAACCCCTCCACCCAGGAGTTAACCCTCACCCCCATCGGCGATGACGGCAACCTCGCCATCCAACTTCCCCATGCGTTCGATCCTCTGGCCGCACTCGATCGCTGCGCCACCGCCATCGCCCACCTGAAGTCGCTGCTCCCCTCCGGCCTTCTCGCCGCCACGGAAATCCGTCCGCGCGGCGCCACCGAAATCGCCTTCTCCCTCCACGGCCTCGAATACGCCTGCATTCGTCACTGCCTCGTCCCCGGCTCCTTCACGCATCGGGACGAAATCATTTTCGGCGCCGGCCCCTCGGAAACCCTCCTCGACGAAACCACCGAAGACCTGTTTCGCGACCTCATGGATCGGCTCTTCCAGGGGCGTCACGCTAACAGCGCCGCCGGCGATCCGCTCTACCGCCTGCAGCCCGAGCGCTGGCTGGAATCCGTCCTCCGCCGCGATCTCTCCCTCCTGAATTCCGATTTCGCCTCCGGTCCCAACGCCGCGCCGATCTACTCGCAGCTCTTCGCGAGCGCATCGGCCAGCCGCACCCTTCTCGATCTCGTCACCGTCACCCGCCGGGGCCGCCTCGCCATCCTCGAGCTCAAAGCCGACGACGATCTCCACCTGCCCCTGCAGGCCCTCGATTACTGGACGCGTATCCGCATGCTCCATCGTGCCGGCGAAATCGCTCGCCGCGGCTACTTCCCCGGCGTTGAAATTTCGCCCCCCGGCACGCCTGAAACCGATCCACTCCTCATCTGCGTAGCGCCGGCCCTCCACATCCACCCCGCCAACGAGACCGTCTTTCGCGCCCTCTCCCCCGTCATTCCCTGGGAACTCATCGCCATCGACGAGCACTGGCGCAAAGAATGCCGCGTGCTTCTCCGCAAGCACCCAACACAAGTGTGAGAATAGAACGGCGCCGTCTCGCCGAGAAGACGCGCGCCCTCCGATTGCTACGGACTTCCGGCTACTGACTGCCCTTACCGCAATCCTCCCGTAGCCAGAAGTGTCTCTCCGGTCAGCCACGCCGAGTCGTCGGACGCCAGAAACACCGCGATCGGCCCAAAATCAGCGGGCTGTCCGATCCGCCCCAGTGGCGTCCGCGCAATCGCAGCATTCAGAAAATCGCCACCGATCAACCCTGCAGCGTGCGCGCCCTCCGTCTCCACCGGACCCGGATTAATCGAGTTCACCCGAATCTTCTTCGGCCCCAGCTCGTTGGCCAGCGCCCGCGTCGCGGAGTCCAGCGCACCCTTCGTCGCCGAGTAGACCGCGGTGCCCGCCGGCGCGGACGTGCTCACCACCGAGCCCACATTGATCACCGAGCCGCCTTCACTCAGATATTTCGCCGCCTCGCGCGTTGCCAGAATCGGCCCCAGCACATTCGTGTCGAACAGCCGGTGAAACTGCTTCTCCGTCACCTGCTCCAGCGGCGCAAATTCGTAAACGCCCGCGTTGTTCACCAGCACATCCAGCCGTCCAAACGCCTTTTTCGTCTCGGCAAACAGCCGCTCCACATCCGCCGCCTTCGCCACGTCGCCCTGGACCGCGACCGCCTTGCCGCCCCTGGCTTTGATCTCAGCCACCACCTTGTCGGCGCCTTCTTTGCTGCTCGCATAGTTCACCACTACGGCCGCGCCTTCTGCCGCCAGCTCCTTCGCAATCCCTGCGCCGATGCCCTTTGAGGCGCCCGTCACTACCGCAACCTTTTTGTTCAGCCTGCTCATCCTGCTTCCTCCGATTCAATTCGATAGTTAGATATTCATCTAACCGTAAAATGGATGACCCAGCCCGCCCAAAAGGTTCAGCCTCCTCGTTAAATCCTGTTCAAATGATCCAGATACGCCTGCCACACCGCCCGATCCAGCTCCAGCGTCGCAAATTTCCCCTGACGCGCGATCCGAATCAGCCCAGCCGTCTCCAGCTCCTTCATGTGGTGCGACAGCGTCGCCGCCGTCACCGGTTGGCACTCGCGCACCGCCACGCATGAAAGCGTCCCGCCGCTTTTTCCGATCTGTTCGAGAATCTGACGGCGCCGCGGGTCCGCCAGCGCCCGCGCGATGCGCTCCAGATGCCGTTCCGTCAGACGAGCTTTTGCCCTGCTCTTCGCCCTGGCCACCGTTTCAAGAGTAACCCTCTCCTCCGCCGAAATTTAATCCCCAATCCATCGCAACCCGTCCTACAATTCCCGCCATGCCCAACTTCGACTCTCACCCCGCCGGCAATTTTGTCTGGTTCGAACTCTCCACCAGCGACCAGGCCGCCGCCAAACAGTTCTACTCCGCCCTCCTCGGCTGGCAATCCGAGGACATGCCTATGGGCCCCGACATGATCTACACCATGTTTCGCCTCAACGGCCGCGACACCGCTGGCGCCTACACCATGAAAGCTGAAGAGCGCGAGATGGGCATCCCGCCGAACTGGATGATCTATGTCTCCGTGGAGAACGCCGACGCTGTTCTGGCCAGCGCCCTCGAGCACGGCGGCAATGCCATGTCGCCTGCCATCGACATCCCCAATGTTGGCCGCATGGTCGTCCTGCAGGATCCCGTCGGCGCTGTCTTCTCGGTCTTCCAGCCCGGCCATCATAAAGGCGTCGGCGTCTACGGCGAGCCCAATGCCTTCTGCTGGGCCGATCTGCAAACCCCCGACCGCGAACGCACCGCGCCCTTCTACTCCGCCCTCTTCGGCTGGCAGCTCCTACCCGGCAAAGACAAGGACATGAACGGCTATCTCCATATCAAAAACGGCGAACAGTACATCGGCGGCCTCCCCGAGCCGCGCAATCTTCCGCCCAGCGTGATGCCGCACTGGCTTCCCTACATCCAGTGCACCGACTGCGCCGCCCAGACGACGAAAGCGCACCAACTCGGCGCGCGCGTTCTCGTTCCCGCCACCACCGTCGAAGGACAGCTCAGCTACTCCGTCGTCACCGATCCGCAGGGAGCGGTCTTCGCCCTCTTCGCCCCAGCGCATTAGTTGCGTTGCGGGCGACCCATGGCGGGTGGCCCATTCAAGCCCCCTGTTGGCCTGAATGGGGAACTGCGTCTCCAGTCTGTTCCTTCCTGTACCCTGATTTCTGGATGCGTCCCCTCCCAACACTTTCCCTCACCGCTCTTCTAGCCGTCGCCGCCCCGTTCGCGCTCACCGCACCGCCATCCCCATCCACCCACTTCACCGACATCACGCAAAAAGCCGGCATCCACTTCACCCACAACAACGGCGCCTTCGGCAGGAAATTTCTTCCCGAAACCATGGGCCCCGGCGTTGCCCTCATCGACTACGACAACGACGGCTGGCAGGACATCTTCATCGTCAACGGCACGGCCTGGCCCGGCCACCCCGGCCGCGCCACCACCCCCGCCCTCTATCACAACAACCACGACGGCACCTTCACCGACGTCACGAAAAAAGCCGGCCTGGCCATCCCCCTCTACGGCATGGGCGTCGCCGTCGGCGACTACGACAACGATGGCTACGACGACCTATTTGTAACAGTGTATGGGCAAAATCACTTATTTCGTAACAATCACAATGGCACATTCACCGACGTCACGAAAAAAGCCGGGCTGACTACCCCACCCGAGTTCAGTGCCAGCGCCGCCTGGGTCGACTACGATCGCGACGGCCACCTCGATCTCCTCGTCGCCAACTACGTCGACTGGTCGCCCGCCAAAGACCGCTACTGCAGCATGGACGGCAAGACGAAATCCTACTGCACCCCCGAAACTTACCCCGGCGCCTCGGTCCGTCTCTGGCACAACAACGGCAATGGCACCTTCACCGACGTGACGAAAAAAGCCAGCCTCTACGACCCGTCTTCCAAAAGCCTTGGCATCGCCATCCTCGACGCCAATCAGGACGGCTGGCCCGACATCGCTATCAGCAACGACACCCAACCCAACAAGCTCTACATCAACAACCGCAACGGCACCTTCACCGAGCAGGGCGTTGCCGCCGGCATTGCCTACAGCGACGACGGTGTCGCCCGCGCCGGCATGGGCATCGACGCCGCGGACTACGATCGCTCCGGTTACCCAGGCCTGCTCGTCACCAATTTTTCCAACCAGATGCTCGCTCTTTACCACAACGAGCGCAACGGTCTCTTCGTCGACACCGCGCCCTCGTCGGAAATCGGCCGCTCCAGCCTGCTCACTCTCGGCTTCGGCTGCTTCTTCTTCGACTACGATCTCGACGGCTGGCCCGACTTCTACGTTGCCGACGGCCACCTCGACGACTCCATCGAGCGCATCCAGCAGCGCATTCGCTTCGCCGAGCCGCCTCACCTCTACCACAACCTTGCCGGCACAGGATTCCAGGACGTCGCTGCCTCCATGGGTCCGTCGTTCGACGCACCCCGCGTCGCTCGCGGCGCAGCGTACGGCGACATCAACAACGACGGCGCACCCGACATCGTCATTACCACCAACGCCGGCCCCGCCTCACTCTTCCTCAATCAGGGAACAACGAACCACGCGCTGCGCATCAAGCTCGTCGGCACAAAATCCAACCGCGACGGCATCGGCGCCGTGGTCAGCGTCCAATCAGCCACCACTTTCCAGAAACAAATGCTCCGCAGCGGATCCAGCTACCTCTCCGCCAGCGAACTCATTCTCACCTTTGGCCTCGGCTCCTCAACCAAAGCGGATTCCATCGAAGTCCGCTGGCCCTCCGGGGCCGTCGATCATCTCAGCAACCTCGCCGCCGATCAGATCATCACCATCCGTGAAGGCTCCGGCGCCATCGCCACGCACGCTCTCGCAAAACGCCAGTAGCGCCTCAAAAAAGAAGCGCGGGCATCAGCCCGCGCAACCTAAACTCTAATGCCTAAATCTCTATCGTCTCCCCCGCAGCTTCGCCATCAACCGCAGCATCTCCAGATACAGCCAGATCAGCGTCACCATCAACCCGAATGCGCCGTACCACTCCATATATTTTGGAGCCCCGGCAGCCACGCCGCTCTCGATAAAATCGAAATCCAGCACCAGGTTCAGCGCCGCCACGCACACAATCACCAGGCTGATCCCGATCCCCAGCATCCCCGATCCGTTCACTGAGGTGAAGTGAATGCCGAAGAATCCCAGCACCATCTCCACCAGGTAGAACAGGAAGATCGCGCCCGTCGCGGCAATCACGCCCAGCCGGAATTTCTGCGTCACCTTGATCATTCCCGACTTGTACGCCAGAAGCAGCACGAACATTGTCCCAAACGTCAGCGACACCGACTCAATCGCGATTCCCGGATACCGTTGCTCCAGTGTCGCCGAGATCCCGCCCAGCACCAGGCCCTCCAGCAGCGCGTAAATCGGCGCCGTCACCGGACTCCACGCCTTCCTGAACGTAGTGATCAGCGCGAAGATCAACCCGCCGATCAAACCCACCAGCAGCAGCGCATAATCCATGGGCAGGGTGTCCGGGTTCATCGCCAGATGCCACGTCCACGCCGCCGTCGCCACCGTGCACAACAACAGGATGCCGGTCTTGTTGACCGTCCCCTCCAGCGTCATCGTCTCGCCCAGTGTCCCCGGCAGCCCCCGGAACACCTTGTCGTTCAGGGTCGGGTTGGAGGTCCTCATCAGATCGGCCACTTCTTCTTCTCCTCAGCGGAATGTCCCTGCTCCAAACCGGCAGAAATTCCGCTTCCTCCATCATAGCCGCCCGGCATTCCCGCTCCTCGCTCCCGTGCGATCCGGCAGACCTGTTCCGCCCGCGCCAGCATTGCCTCCGTCAGCACATTCGTCATTCCGGCTGTCCGTTCCCGTGCACCCTGGTCGTCAGTGTCCAGTTCCCCTGGAGCACGCCATTCGGGTTCGAATTCGGATCGATCGTCTGATACCACTGCGATCCGTTTGTCCACGTCTGCGAGTACGCGCTCGACACCTTGGCCGTCCCGTTCGGACCCGCCACGGTCTGCTGATCCAGCGCGTAGTCCACCCAGTCCGAGGCTGCCGTCGTCTGCGCATTCATCGAAGCGTTCGCGTTGCTCATCGCGCTTTCGAACTGCGACTCCTGCTGTTGCATAAACTGCTGATGCTCCGCCTGCGACCGCGCCATGATTTGCTGGAACTGCTGATACAGCATCTGGCTCTCCTGCTTCTCCTGCGCCGTCAGGGCAGCCATCTGCTGTTGGCCCTCCCGCTGCTGGCGCGCGAGAGCGGCCTGCATCCACTGCTGCGTGTTGACCCCCTTCGGCAGGTTGTTGCTGTCCACAAGATTCACCAGCGCATCCAGCCGTCCCACCGGCGCCGTCAGCACATCCACCCGTGCCCAGCACGTCCCGCCATTGAGCGCGCCTGGATTATTGTTCACCGCACACTCCACCACCGTCCGCAGGCGCTCTTCCACCACAAACGATCCGTCCACCACTTCAATCCGCAGCGCCGCCGTGTCCGCCGTGTTGTTGGAGCGAATCGCCGGTGCCATCCGGCTTTGCATCTGATTCGAGTTGGCCGCCAGCCCCTGCGCCCACTGCGCATACGCCGCCGGCACCGCCATCGTCCCCACCACGTGCACGCCGCCCTGCATCGTCCCCAGGTAATACTGCAGAAGCGCCGCCGCAGAAATCTGCCCGGAGATATTCGCGCACCCACTGTTAAAAGTGCCTTTCAGGTTGGGGTGCCACTGCCAGCCGATCACCGGCTCGATCCGGTACTGCATCAGCCCGTCCGGCGAATACGCCCGAAACACCGGCCATGGAATAAACGTGCACGGGCTCATCATCTCGATCCCCTGCATCTTCCAGCCCGCAGGAATCGTCAGCGTCGCCGCCACAATATTGCCCAGCGACGGATCCGTAATCGTCGCCGTCGTCAGCTGGTTCGACAACGGTGTCGAGCTAAGGTACGTCGCCGAACCCGCCGCGGACCCAGCCGCCGCCCCGCCGTCTGACGAAGCCGCCGCAACCGGTCCGGTCGAATCAGCCGCAGCCGATTTCTGTGTAGAAGTGCATCCCGCGATCAGTCCCGTGACCGCGAAGATCATCGTAAGGGTGTGACCCAGTTTCCGCATCGTGGTGTGGCCCCTTCTCCCCGGATTCTCTGCCAAAATTAGTTTCGTTTGGTGATGCGCGCGCGCCGCTCTACCCGCGGCTTCCGTGCCCGTTCCATCGTTGTAGTCGCAGGCAGCCGTAACCAACACGCCCACAGCATAGCCATGGTCGCAACCGCCAGAAAAACTTCTCTCAGGATTTGCATTGTTTTCCTCTCCCCCTGCAACCGAGTCTCGCCACGGCGCGGAGTAAAGGAGAGAACCGGCAGATTCAGGCCAACGTCGCCCGATAAGTGTGTGAGCACCCTTCTGAAGGAAAAATTCGCGGCGGCCTTGCTCGCTTTCAGCCGCCGCTTCAAGGTGCGCACCCACAGTCGCATGTTCTTCCGAAACCGCGATAGAGACACGCAAGGTCAACTGATGGCAACTCGTGACATCGCCATCACCAACCCTCTTTCGCTTCTCGCGAAACCCATCGTATCCAGCGTCCCTGCCGGCAGGGCATTTGAGGGCATTGCAGGACGTCTCCAGCCTGCAAATTCATGGAATTTCAGCTTCTTCGCCTTCCAGCCTCTCGCTATACTGTTGGAACCTCGGCCCCGATTCCCAAACGCATGCGGCTTAGGTTGAGGCCCCTATGACGTCCCGCACCGCGGGGAGCTCCGCTGAAAATCGCAGGATCGACTCCTGGAAAGAGATCGCCGCATTCTTCGGCCGGGACGAACGCACCGTCAAACGCTGGGAAAAGGAACGTGGCCTCCCCGTGCACCGCTTGCCCGGGGAACGAGGCGGAGTCTTTGCCTGGTCCCACGAACTCACCCAGTGGCTCAACTCCTCCTCCGCCAGTCGCATCGCGAACGGCGACTCCGCAGCGGCCCCGCCTCTCGTTCCACCCTCGGCACCACTCTCCTCAGCACCGCCGGAATCGCAGTCCTTCGACACCGCGCCTGGCCCATCCCGGAATTCACGGCAAGTTGGGCTCGCGGTTTCCGTCACGGCCTTGATTGCCGTCAGCCTCGTTCTGGTCTTCCGCTCCGTGGGCCGCCCCGTCCATTCGCGCCGCGGCCCCGCCGAAGTCCGCACGCCGTTCCACCACACTCCCGACCCCGAAGCCCAGCAGGACTACCTCAAGGGCCGCTACTACTGGAGCCGCCGCACCGAAGGCAGTCTCCGTCAGGCTCTCGACGCCTTCACCCAGGCCGTCGTGCACGATTCCGAATACGCGCAGGCCTATGCCGGCCTCGCCGAGTGCTACGACATCATGCCCGAGTTCACCTCCATGCAGGCGTCCGAAGCCTTTCCCCGCGCCATCGCCGCCGCCAGCAAAGCCATCGCCCTCGACCCCTCCCTCGCCGAAGCTCATCGCGCCCTCGGCTTCGCTCTCTTCTATTGGGAGTGGAAAGTCCCTGCCGCTCTCGGCGAATATCAGCGCGCCATCCAGCTCGATCCGCGCGACGAAGAAGCCCACCACTGGTACGCGACTTCACTCCTGACTCTCGGCCGCTTTCAGGAGTCCATGATCGAAATCGACAAAGCCCAGCAGCTCAACCCCGCCTCGCGCTCCATCCTTTGCGACCAGGCCCTCATCCGCTTCTGGGCCGGCGACCGTGCCCCCGCTATTCAGAAACTCCGCGAAATCGAGCAGGCGGAGCCGGAATTCTTCTCCGCTCCCCGCTATCTCGCGGGCATCGCCTTTGTCGAAAAGGACTACCGCACCTACATCGATCAGACCCGCCGCCTCGCCACCCTGTCCAATGACGAACAGCTCGGCGCCATCGCCGCCGCCGCCCAGCGCGGACTCGCCCAAGGCGGCGACCGCGGCCTGCTCGAAGCCGTTCGCGAAGTCCAGCAGCGCTATTTCGACAGCGGCCAGTCCTCCGGGTTCGCCCTTGCCCGCACCTGCGCTCTTCTCGGCCGAAAACAAGAAGCGGTCACCGACCTGAAGGCCGCCATCGCCGCCCACGACTACAACGTCCTCAACATCATCGCGGACCCAACCTTCGCCCTGCTCAACGGCGACCCCGGCTTCGAAGAACTCCTCCGCCAGATCACCGCCCGCATGTACCGCGCCTGACCCGCGCCGCGGTTTTCTTTTTGCCCGCACCCGTCTCACGCCGGAGGTCTTGCCTGGATCTTTGAAAACCGTCGCACGAATCCAGAGGAAGCCGTAACCGTGCTTCGACGATTCAATCGCGGGAGGTTGGGCTGTGGTCCCCTCCGAGTGCGTGGATCAACGCGAAGGGGACGTGCTTCTCAAAGGTGTTCTTGCCATCCGCCGATTGAAGATCGGCAAAGCCATGGTCCGTGTGCACGGCGATCACGGTAAACGTCCCGATCAACTTCTCAGCCCAGACCAGCTGGCCCACCTGCGGGTTTTTCATGCAGCGAGTCTAATCCTGGCGTGTGACGCGTGCTGCCCCTGCGCCGCTGAGAAACGCTTCCGGAACCAGCCAGGAACTTTCGAATCAGTAGATATCAACGCCAACAGAGGGGGGCGAAAGGAAAGGCTCCCAGCCGGGGCTCGTGGCTCCCTGTTAACCAATCCGTTATCCAAGGGGGTCAACCCCGAGGCGCACTCCTCTGGAATCAGAGACTTACGAGTGGGTTAACCCCCTAAAAACACGGTTCCCGGTACCCGGCCCTCATCCCTCCACCGGCACCCACACCTGCATCGAGCTCTCCTCCCGGTTGTCCCACGCGTAGTAGGGGATCAGCTTCAGATCCGCCGCCTCCACCTTCCCCGTCTCCGCAAGTTCAGGCGCATACAGGGCGTCCACGCTCTCCGCCCGCCGAGAACCCTCATGCGTCAGCACCATCACCCCGTCCAGCACATCCGTCTTGTACTCCCCGCGGATCGCCCCGTCGCGCTTCGCCATGTACAGCGGGAACGTCTTCGCGTCCGTCCCCTTCGTCTGGTCCAGACCCTCCATGCAGAACACGATGGGCCCGCGCTCCATCGCGACCTTGCCCGTGTCCTGCTCCACCGCAGGATTCGCCATCACCATCCGCGGCGTCATGTCGAAGGCCAGCTCCACCGGTGTCTCGCCGCTCCACTGCCGCCGGATCGGAACGTATTCGCCGGCGCGCACACCCTCCACCGGCTTGCCCGCCACCGACACCCGCGACTCCCGCGACCATCCCGGCACCCGCACGTACACCGTGAACTCCTCCGGATGCTCCACTGCCACCGTCATCCGCACTGAGCCCTCCCAGGGATACTGCGTCTTCTGCGTGACCACGATGCCGTTGCCGCTTTCGAGCTTCCACTGCATCTTCGAGTTGTCGTACAGGTGCACGTACAGCCCGTCCTTCGATGTCGAGTAGAAGTACCCCGGCAGGCTCGCAAACGTTCGCTCCAGATTCGGCGGGCAGCACGTGGTGTCGTACCACGGATTCCGAATCTTCTCCCCGCTCGCCGGATCGAATGCGAGCGGATTCCGGTAGCAGTAGAGCGTCCCGTTCAGCGACATCCCCGAGTTGATGCCGTTGTAGAGCGCCCGCTCCATCACGTCGGCGAACCGCGCCTCGCCCGTCGCCGCCAGCATGCGCCAGTTCCACATCGCGTTGCCGATGGCCGCGCAGCTCTCGCCGTATGCCTGAGCATTCGGCAGCTCGTAGTCCTCGCCGAACGCCTCACCCGCGCTGCGCGCACCCACGCCGCCGTTGATGTACATCTGCGCCCGGGTCAGATCGCTCCACAGCACCTCGAGCGTCTTCATGTACGCCGCGTCGCCGGTTTCGAGGTAGTAATCGGTCGCGCCGCAGTTCGCATACATCGCGCGCACCGCGTGCCCCTGCAGCTTCGTCTTCGTCGTGAACGGGACGCCGCAGTTCATGTACACGACCTGCTGCGGCCGCAGATCGGCCCGCGGATCGCCCTGCAGAATGTACCCCGCCAGGTCCACATACTTCCGCTCACCCGTCGTCCGATACAGTTCGATCAGCGCCATCTCGATCTCCGGATGCCCCGAGACGATTGGCTTCTTATCCGGCTCCGGCCCAAAGTTGGGCAGGATGTACCCATCCACCATCTTCTGTCCCGCGTTCATCAGCGTCGGATCGCCGGTCGCGCGATAGTACGCGATCGCGCCCTGCAGCATGTGCCCCAGGCAATAGAGCTCATGCCCGCGCACCTGCTCCGGAATCGTCATGCGCAGCGGCTTCCGATCGTCCTGGTAGTAGGTGTTGATGTAGCCGCTCGGCTCCTGGATCGCGACGATCTCCCGGATCGTGGTCTGCGCCGCCTCATGCAGCTGCGGGTTGTCGCTCGTCTGCAGCGCGAACGCCACGCCCTCGAGCCACTTGTACATGTCGGAGTCCGAATACACCGGACCCTTCTGCGGCGCGCTCGACTGTCCTACCAGCCGCAGGAAGTTATCCATGCGCCCGTGGTCCAGCAGTTCCTGGTGCATCGACGGGATGCTGGATTCGACGTTGGTCGTCCTGCGCTTCGACCAGAAGCCATCCTCGATCGTCACGGCCCGCACGGGAACGTTATGCAGCTTCGCGTAGGGTGAGTGCGCCAGATTCAGCACGCCCTGGTCGTGCCATCCCGGCGCCGCGCTCGACGCCTGATCCTCGAGGCCCCACGCACGCGTAGCCGCCATCAAGGGCCGTGCCGCCGCCGTCCCCGCGGCAAGAGAAAGAAAGCTTCGTCTGGATAGATTGGGTCGCATCATGAGCCTCCGCAAAACGAGCGTCGCGCCCACCATTTTAGTTCAGCAAACGTTTTCCGTGCTGTCCTCCTCTGTCTACTTCTTCCCCTTCTTCTTCGCCGCCTGCCTGACCCAGAACTGAAACTCATCCGCATACAACTCGCCCTCAAGGTCCTGGACCCGCGCCGCCATCCGCGTCTGCGCATCTCTAATCGCCTGGTTGTAGATCGCCGGCCCAATCTCCTCGACGAAGAAATCCAGCAACAGCCCAGCGCCCAAATCGCCTAACGGCTCGCGAATCTCCTCCTCGAAATACTTCTTCAGGGACGTAATCGCCTCCGTCCGTCTCTCCTTCGACAGCTCCATCGTCACCATCGCCCTGCAATCCTCCACACCGAGCTTATCCGCTTCTCGCCTTAAAGGCTGTCTGCTGAATGGGATCCAACTCCCGTGATGCCCGGCACATCGCCCACCGTGATCGCAACCTTATAGTCAGCGTGGAGCCCGCCATCCGCCCAATGTGCGGCTCTTCATCTCGCGATGCGAGCTCGTCCGGCAAGAGGGGGCTCATCATGCTGCTCAAGCTGCTTCAGGAAACCCGCTATGCTCTCCGCCAGTTGTTGCATAACCTCGGCTTCACGCTCCTCGCCGTCGTTACCCTCGCGTTAGCCATCGGAGCCAACAGCACCATCTTCAGCTGGATCAGCGCCACGCTCCTCAACCCCGTTCCTGGCGCCGCCGCCTCCGGTCGCATGATCACCATCACGCGCGGCGAGCGCAACGAGCATCCTTCTCCGCCCTTCTCGTACCCTGACTACGCCGACCTTCGCGACAACGCCCAGGCCCTCTCCGGCCTGCTCGCGTACCACGACGACTACATGGCCCTTACCGGCATCGGCAAACCGGAACGCATCTACGGCGCGCTGGTCTCCGCGAATTACTTCGACGTCCTCGGCGTCCACCCTGTCCTCGGTCGCATGCTTCTCTCATCCTCGCAAACCGAAGCCACCGGCCAGGCGGAAGTCGTGCTCAACTACGACCTTTGGCGCAACCACTTCGGCGCCGATCCCTCCATCATCGGCCGCACGGTCCAGATCAATCTGCATCCTTATACCGTCGTTGGCGTCGCGCCGAAAGGTTTTCACGGATGCAAGACCGGCCTGCGGGCCGATGCCTGGATCCCGCTCGGCATGACGAACCAGGTCTGGGGCTGGCCCACCGTCGACGATCGCAGCGCTTCCTGGCTCAACGTCCTCGCCGTATTGCGCCCCGGCGTGCATCAGCATCAGGCCGACACCGAGCTCAACGTCCTGATGCAGCGCATCGTTGCCGAGTACCCCACCTCGCACCAGGGCAACAACGCGCTCTCCACCGATCCGCTCTGGCGCTCGCCCTTCGGCGCCAATGTCTATCTCTCCGGAACCCTCCCCATCCTCCTCGCCCTCGCCGCGGTCCTCCTTGTCCTCGCCTGCGCCAACGTTGCGAACCTGCTTCTCGTGCGCGCGGTCTCGCGCCGCCGCGAATTCGCCATCCGCCTTTCCATGGGCTCGGGCCGCATTCGTCTCGTTCGTCAGCTCATGGTCGAAAGCCTGCTTATCGCGCTCGCCGCTGGTGGCGCGGCGCTGCTGCTCACACTCTGGACCGCCCGCACCATGGCCGCTTTTATGCCGCCCACCACGCTGCCCATCGCTCTCCAGGGCTCGGTCGATCTCAGCGTTCTGCTCGCCACCCTCGGCGCCTCTATCCTCACTGCCGCGGTCGCCGGCATCATTCCCGCCGTCCGCGCTGCGCGCCTTTCCCCCATGGCCGTTCTAAAAGATGAAGCTCTGTCCACCTCCGGCGGACTCAGCCGCTCCCGCCTCGCTGCCGCGCTCGTCATCGCGCAAATCGCTCTCTCCACGGTATTGCTCACCTGCGCCGGCCTCTTCGTCCGCAGTCTTAATCAGGCGCAGCTCGCCGATCCTGGGTTCAACCCCAGCCACGTCTTCCTCGCCACCTTCGACCTGGACCCGATGGGCTACTCCAGCTATACCGGCGCCGTCTTCCAGCACCAGCTCCTCACCAAACTGCAGGCGCTTCCCGGCGTTCAGTCCGCCACCCTCGCCGACTTCTCCCCGCTCAGTTTCACTATCCACTCCGACGGTGTTCAGCCCGAAGGGTACGTCCCCCAACCCCACGAATCCGTGGAAGCTGACCGCGGCATTGTCGGGCCCGGTTATCTCACTACGCTGCGCACGCCGCTTCTCGCGGGCCGTGACTTTACTGATGCTGACCACACCGGTTCCCAGCCCGCCGTCATCGTCAACCAGGCCTTTGTCGAGCGCTACTGGCGCGTTCCCCTGAAAGACGCTCTCGGCAAACAGGTCCAGCTCTGGGGAAGAGAGCTGACCGTCGTCGGCGTCGCGGCGAATGGCAAATACCGCCGCCTCGTTTACGATCCCACTCCGCTCGTCCTCATCCCGCTCTGGCAGTCCTGGCGCGGCGAAGTCATCATCCACCTGCGCGTCGCCGGCGATCCGCTCAGCTACACCACCGCCGTCCAGCAGGCAGTCGCCGATCTCAACCCTGACCTCCCGCTCTACAACATCACCACGCTCCAGGCGAGCATGAAACAGGGCAACGTCTTCGAGCGCATCGTCGTCGACTTCGCCGGATTCTTCGGGGTACTGGCGCTGCTGCTCGCCACCGTCGGCCTCTACGGCGTCGTCGCCTATACCACCAAACAGCGCACGCACGAGATCGGCATCCGCATCGCCCTCGGCGCGGAAAGATCCGTGATCTTCCGCCAGGTCCTCGCCCAGGGACTTCGCCTCACTCTTCTCGGAGTCGCCACCGGCCTCGCGATCTCGCTGCTGCTCACGCGCTTCCTGCGCAGCCTGCTGTATGGCATCGGCGCCGCCGACTGGATCACCTACACCGCCGTCGTTCTTCTTCTCGGAATCGTCGCTCTCCTCGCCAGCTATCTCCCCGCGTGGCGGGCGACCCGCATTCTCCCCATGGTTGCCCTCCGCCATGAGTGAACCCGCGCGTCAGATTACGACGGTCACCATCGAGCAGGATTCCGTTTGTCATAACGCCCTGGCTTGTTTTCTATGGATGGTTAGAGAAGTCGGGCAGCACTGCTTGTTTTAGAGGACGCCGTTATCGCATGAGTAACAGAATTACGCCTTTCCCGTTACCACTGAACACCATGTTGAGTGCACTCGTCCCCGCCGGTTCTCCGTTCGTCCCACCGCACCGTTCCTGCGCAGGCAAACGGCCTCTTCAGGCGTTCGCCATTTGGAAATGGAGAGCCGAGTGCTTGACGTAGAGGGTTTCACTCGCTCTTTGTTGCTCGCGGACTTGAAGTGCGTTGCTGCGCCGGCTCATCGGCGCACACCTGGTCCTGTCCACTATGCCATCGACGCCGCAACCCGGAGGTTTCCCGTGCTGAAGACATTTGCATTACGAGCCGCGGTTCTGTTATTCGCCTTGTCACTCGCCCACGCCCTGAACGCCCAGGACGCGGCATCGATGACAGGCGTCGTTACCGACTCCTCGGGAGCCGTCATTCCCGGTGTCCAGGTGACGCTCACCAATCCGGCGACCGGCGTGAAATACCAGGGCGTCAGCAACGCCGAGGGCTCGTACATCGTCAGCGAAGTCAAGCCCGGCCCCGGCTACACCGCCACCTTCTCGCATGAAGGTTTCACTTCCGTCGCAGTGACCGGGCTCTATCTCAACGTCACCGCGGTCCGCACGCAGAATGTCGTCATGTCCGTGGGCAATGTGGTCACGACGGTTTCTGTCTCCGGCGGCAATCAGAATGTGACCCTCGACACGACCGACGCCACCATCGGCAACAACTTCGAAATGCAGATGGTCAACGAGCTTCCCGTGCAGATTCGTGATACGCCGGCCGCACTTTTTGTCCTGCAGCCCGGCGTCACCGAAGACGGCACCGGCCAGTACTCGGTCACCGGCGCTCGCACCGACCAGAGTCACGTCACGCTCGACGGCCTCGACGTCGACGATCGCGGCACGGGTGAGTTTGGGGCTATCAATGGCAATGCTCCCGTCGACTCCGTGCAGGAATTCCGCGGCGTCACGGCCGGCGTAACCGCGAACTTCGATTCCGGCGGTGGCGGTCAGTTCCAGCTCGTCACTCGGAGCGGCACCAATCAGTTCCACGGCGCGCTTTTTGAATACCACCGCGACACCGACCTCGAAGCCAACGACTGGTTCGACAACAACGCCGGCGTTCCCCGCGCTCCCCTCATTCGCAACCAGTTCGGTGGCAATCTGGGCGGCCCGGTTCTCAAAAACAAGCTCTTCTTCTTCTTCGAGTACAACGGGCGCCGCGATAATCAGGGCATCGCGGTCGATCAGACCGTTCCCACTCCCTCCTACCTCGCGGGGAATATCTCTTACATCAACAACGGCGCCAGTTGCAGTCCTGAGAGCACCATGCTGTCCGCTCCGCAGTGCATCAGCACAGTCAGTGCCGCCTCGGTTGCTGCGAACTACGATCCTCTCGGCATCGGCCAGGATCCGGCTCTCGCCTCGTTTCTCGCGCAACGTTATCCCAAAGGCAACGATCCCACTGCCGGCGACGGCATCAATACCATCGGCTTTCGCTTCAATGCCCCGGTCATCCTGAAAGAGAACGACTACGTCGCGAGGATCGACTACAACCTCACGCAGAACCAGAAGGTATTCGCCCGCGCCAGCGCGCTGAGTCAGACCCAGGGCGACGACATTAATCACCCCACGCCGATCCAGTTCCCCGGCGATCCTGTCACCCGCGCGATCGACGACGCCAGCTGGGCGTGGGTCGTCGGTCATAACTGGGCCATCGGCTCGACAAAGACCAACCAGGCCAGCTACGGCGAGACCATCTCCCGCCTTGACTTCCCGGCCTTATATAACCCGACCGGCGCTCTGCAGTGGGGCTTCGGCCCCCTGACCGCGCCGTATCTGGGCAACTACAACGCGCAGGGCCGGGTCGTCCCCGTGCCTCAGCTGCGCGACGACTTCGCCTGGGTCAAAGGGGTCCACACCCTGTCGTTCGGTGGCATCTTCAAGTTCATCACTCCCTATAACGATCTCGTCCTCAACGATTACACCCCCGATGTGGGTATCAGCGGTGTCGGCCTGACGCAGCTCGATCCCACCCAGCGCCCCGCCGACATCCTGCAAAGCACCTCCAGCACGCCCACCACGAACTGGGACGACGCTCTGGTCTTCGACCTGGGCACCTTCACCCAGTTAGGCGCCACGTTCAACTACAACGCCAACGGCAGCGTTCAGGCTATGGGCGGCGGCACCAGCCGCAAATACCGTTACTACGAGACTGAGCTCTACTTTGGCGATTCCTGGAAAGTCAACCCCTCGCTGACGCTCACCTATGGGGTCCGCTATCAGCTCTACACCGTGCCCTACGAAGTCAACGGCATCGAAGCGGTGCAGGTGAACGCCTCGACGGGCAAACCTCTTGGCTTCGACGAGTACTTCTTCGAGGATCGCGTTCCGCAGAATGCCGCGGGCATCTCGGGCCCCACCGCCATTCCTTTCCTCGAATACGTGCTCGCGGGCAAGGCGAACCACAACGCCCCCGGCTACTACAAGCCCAGCTACAAGGACTTCGCGCCGCGTCTCGCCTTTGCCTGGAACCCCTCCTTCGACCGGCGCAGCGTCTTCAACGGCAGCGTCGGCATCGTCTACGACCACACCATCGTGAGCGCGGTCCAGAATTTCCAGGACCACAGCTCCTACCTGTTCCAGTCAGGCAACAACAATATTTACGGCTCCTCCTCCGACCCGGAAGGCGCGCTGGCTTCCAATCCCCGCTTTACCGGGATCAATGCCATTCCCACGCCTCCCGCAGCGCCCGCCTTCTCCGCCACCAGCCTTCCCTTCGTCGATACCACCACCACTCCGCCCACTCCCTACGGTCTTGGCGACAACACCTTCAGCACGGCGATCGATCCCAACCTCACCACGCCCTACTCGCTCATGGTCAACTTCGGCGTGCAGCACAATATCGGCGCGGGTTTCCTCATGAACCTCTCCTACGCGGGCCGTTTTGGCCGGCGGCTGCTGGCCCAGGTGGATGCCAGCCAGGTCCTGGACTTTGTCGATCCCGCATCGGGTGAGCACTACCAAACGGCTTTCGCCAACATCGTGCAGGAAATCCGTGGTGGACAGAATCCGGCCAGCATTCCGGCCGAGCCCTGGTTTGAGAATCAGGTGGGCGCGGGCGCGACCCAATATCTCGCCGGCATCGCCACCAACTACTTCTCCAACGGAGATATCGGCGATTTCAGCCAGGCACTCGGCGGCGATGGTTTTGTCGCGCCCAACGTGGTGATGGCCTCGCAGTTCTCCAGCAACGACTACTACACCAATAAAGGTTTTTCCGCCTATCACGGACTCCTGGCCACGCTGCACAAAAACGCAGGCCACGGTCTTCAGTTCGACTTCAACTACACCTGGTCGCACTCCGTCGACAACTTCTCGCTCGTCGCCAACGGCCAGTCCAATTTCGTCGGCGAATTTGTCTGCGATGCCACGCGCCCGCGCGAGTGCCGTGGCAACTCCGACTTCGACCTTACCCAGGTCTTCAATGGCGACTTTATCTACGATCTCCCGGTGGGCCACGGACGCACCTTCGGCGGCAATCTCCCCACCTGGGCCAACGAGGTCATTGGCGGCTGGCAGATCAGCGGCCTGCCGTCATGGCAGACCGGTTTCCCTTACTACGCCAACACCACGGCCTATGGAGCGGGCTACGCCACCCTGGCCCCGGCGATCCTGATCGGGCCCAACAGCGCGGTCAGCAGCGATGCGCATAAGGACCCATCCACGGGCTATGTCTTCGGCTTCAAAGACCCCGCCGCCGCCAACGCGGCCTTCACCGGCCCCATTGGCTTAATCCTGGGCCAGCGCAACGAACTGCGCAGTCCGCACTTTGCGAACCTCGATCTTGGCGCCGGCAAAACCTTCCCCATCACCAGTGAGAACTTCCGCATCGTGCTGCGTGCGGATGCCTTCAACGCCTTCAATCACCCCAGCTTCAACAGCCCCAACGCGACCCTGATCTCCGGGAACTTCGGCCACATCACCAGCACAGTTTCGTCGCCACGCGTTCTCCAGGGCGCCCTGCGCTTTGAATTCTGATCCTCGATTTTGATCCACTTATGGGCCGCCGATGGCGGCCCTTTTCTTTTCCCTGGTTACCTTTGTGACGCGCGTGGCGCAAGTTGACCGCCCACAAAACCCGCACTCGGCGCGATGATGATCGGAACCCACGTCTCGCTTGCGCCGCTGGCGTATCGAACGGTTCGTGGGACTCGAGGCTCCGCCCAGCGCGGAGCCTCAACGATTGCATGGATGTTGCTGTTCGGCGGGCTGAGTGTGGGTTCGCGCGATGGCTCCGGCTGCATCCGAACGCTGTGTTAGTGTTGGGGTATAGGTCGTTTCGGGGCGTCTGCGCGCGTCCCCGCGCTCTGCGCCTTATGCCGTCGCCGCCCAACCTGATCGCGTCTTCTCCACCGTCTCCGCCGGCTGGTTCCACCGCGGTTCCGGCTCCTCCCGAGCACCACGCCTCGCACTGGCTCCGCCGCGCCGACCTCTTTCTGCGCGTGATCGTCCGTCTCTATATCGGCCTCATCCTCGTTTTTCTGCCGTGGACCCATGTCTGGGCGTTCAACCGCTTCTTCCTCTACTACGCGCCGGTTTCTCACCTGATGGAAAGCGGCGCGATGCGCGGCCTCGTCTCGGGCCTCGGCCTGCTCAATCTATGGATCGCTCTATCCGAAGCGATCCATTACAAAGAAAGCTGAGAATGCCCCGCAAGCTTCCGAACCCGCTGGAAAAAGCCGCGCTGGCCTACGAGAACGATGCCTACCTGAACAGTCCCGACGGACGCATTCTGCGGATCCTGGCTGAGTACTCCGAGCCGCTGGCGCGTTTTCGCCGCGAGCGTATACAGGACACGGTGGTGTTCTTCGGCTCGGCTCGCTTTCGCGCTCTGGACGAAGCCAACGCCGATCTCGAGCTGCTCGAAAACACCGGCTCCAGCCAGCCCGCGCCCGAAGAAGAACAGCCTGCTCGCGGGCCCGAGGCCGACCAGGGCGCTGCCAGCGAGTTGCGGCGCCGCCGTGCCGAAGCCGCCGTAGAAATGGCGCATTATTACGAAGACGCGCGCCGCCTTGCCTTTCTTCTTACCCAATGGGCGAAGGATCTTAAGTCGCGCCGCAATCGCTTCGTCGTGACTTCGGGCGGCGGTCCAGGCATCATGGAAGCCGCCAATCGCGGCGCCTGGGAAGCCGGCGGCAAAACTATCGGCCTGAACATCAGCCTGCCGTTCGAGCAGATGCCCAATCGCTACATCACACCGGCGCTCAACTTCGAGTTCCACTACTTCTTCATGCGCAAGTACTGGTTCGCCTACCTGGCCAAGGCGCTGGTGGTGTTCCCCGGAGGCTTCGGCACGCTCGACGAGATGTTCGAGATCCTGACGCTCTCGCAGACGCAGAAGCTCGCCAAGAAGATCACCGTCGTGCTCTACGGCTCCAGCTACTGGGAGCAGGTGATCAATCTCGATATTCTCGTGGATAAGGGCACCATTTCGCCGCGCGATCGCGAGCTTTTTCAGGTCGCCGACTCCACCGATCACGCCTTTGAGATTCTGCGCGACGGCCTGACCCGCAACCATCTGGAACCGGAATCGGCACAGGACGCCGATCTCCCCGACATCGCGCAGACGCGGCGTTGACCATTTGTAACCGTCATGGTGCGGATCGTTCCCCGTCGGTTACCTCAGGTTCTAGCGCCGATCGATTCCGCTAATCCATTAATTTCGCAATAGCTTGCATTCTCGAGCTCACCCGAAGGAAATGTTACCCAGGCGGATTCTCATCGTCATTTGACCCACGATTCTTGCTTCCGTAATGCCCCATTCATGGTGCACAACGGATACTGGTGGCAGGAAGACGACCTCGGGAGGTTTCCATGGCCGGTCTGCGCCGCATTTCTTATCTCTGGAAGGAACCTGACGCCGCACGAAATTATTCCACCGCGGTTTCGTTGCATAGTCACACCAACCAGTCCAAAGAAACGCTGGATTTCCTGGCTAATTTGGGAAACCAGTACCCGCTGCTGCGTCCGCTCCTGGCCCGCCACGAAAGGCTGTCTCGGGAACAGCACAGCATTCCCATCAACTATGCCGCAGCGTACTGGACGCCGCCTCTGACGCCGCGCATTGCCTTCGATCTCGAGAGCAGCCAGATTCAGAAAGACCTCGGCCTGATGCCGCTGGTTTCGATCACGGATCACGACACGATCGCCGCTCCCATGCTGCTGCGTACCGTGGCTGCCGCTCGCCACATTCCGGTTTCCGTCGAGTGGAGCGCCCCGTTCGGAGGCGACCAGGCCTTCCATCTCGGCATCCACAACCTGCCCAGCGATAGCGGCGCAGGCTGGATGAAGACCTTCGAGGAGTACACGGCCAAGCCGGATGAGAAGCGGCTGACGGAGATCCTGGCCGCCCTGCACGAGCTGCCCAACGTGCTGATCGTCTTCAACCATCCGATGTGGGATCTTTACCTGATCGGCGCGGACAAGGCAGCCCAGCGAGTGGAAGACTTTCTGACGGCGAACCATGCGTTCATGGATGCGTTCGAGCTGAACGGGCTGCGCCACTGGGAAGAGAATCGAAGCGTGAAGCGCCTGGCCCAGAAGTGGAACAAGCTGCTGATCTCCGGCGGCGACCGACACGGCAAGGAGCCGAATGCGAACGTAAATCTTTCGCAGGCGTCCAGCTTCACCGAGTTCGTCCACGAAGTGCGCTACGAAGACCGGAGTCATGTCCTGTTCATGCCGCAGTATGCGCAGCCCTGGAAGCACCGCATTCTTGAGTCGACGCTCGATGTGATTCGCGAATATCCGGATTTTCCGATCGGCTCGCGCAGCTGGGATGAGCGGGTGTGGCATCCGGATCGCAATGGCGTGGTTCGGCCCCTGCGCGAACTTTGGCCCCACGGCTCGGCGCCCATGTGGATGACCCTGACCCTGAGGGCGGTGCGCCTGATGGGAAGCAGCCCGGTCTCCGGCGGTCTCCGCATGGCCTGGAGCGAGTCGCGCGAGCTGCGCTTCGCGTTAGGTGAAGACGCGGCGAGTTGACCTGGCTTTCATCGAGTTTTCGCTTTGGTTCCCGTAAACTTCGATCCCTTGACGCGTGTCGCCTACTTTCCCGATTCGTTTCATGAAGTGAATGGCGTGGCGCACACGTCCCGCCACTTTGAGGATTTTGCCCGGCGGCGGGGCATTCCGTTTTTGTGTGTCCGCGCAGGCGACCGCGCCGAGCCGTTGGCGACCGAAGGCAGCATCACCACACTGGAACTCCCCCGCGGCATCTTCTCGATTCCGCTCGACAAGGATCTAAAGCTCGATCCGGCGTGGCTACGCCACATTCCCGTCATCCTGCGCACCCTGAAAGCCTTTCGTCCCGACGTAGTTCACATCACTGGCCCCAGCGAGCTGGGCATCATTGGAGCTCTGCTCGCCGGTATTCTGCGTTTGCCACTGGCCGCTTCGTGGCACACCAATGTGCACGAATACGCAGCGACCCGGGCCCACTGGTTTTTCGAGGGACTTCCGCCCAGGAACGCGGCGAATGGCGCGCACCACATTGAAGAGACGGCGCTGGTGGTCGCGGCGTGGTTCTACAGCCTGGCGGAAGTTTTGTTCGCTCCCAATCTCGACCTCTGCCGCCTGCTGGAAGCGAGGACCGGGCGGCCATGCCACCTGATGCAGCGCGGCATCGATGCAGACCTGTTTGGTCCCAGCCGCCGCGACCGCGATCCCCCGGATTCAGGATTCGTTCTGGGCTTTGTTGGGCGTCTCAGCGTGGAGAAGAATGTTGTGTTGCTCGCGCGCGTGCAGAAGCAGCTGGAGGAGCGAGGTTTCCGCAACTTTCGCTTTCGTATCGTAGGCCAGGGTGGAGAGGAAGGATGGCTGCGCCAGCATCTGCCGCGCGCTGAATTCACGGGCGTCCTGCGCGGCGAAGCTCTGGCGCGGGCTTACGCCGGCATGGACGTCTTCGTCTTCCCCTCGCACACCGACACATTCGGCAACGTGGTTCTGGAGGCCCTGGCCTCGGGCGTCCCTGCCGTGGTGACACCCGATGGCGGGCCCCGTTCGCTGGTGCAGGAGAACCGCACCGGCTTCATCGCCCAGGACGCGGATTTCGCCGACGCGGTCGGCCGGATTCTTTCTGCTCCTGCGTTGTTATCTCAAATGCGCGCGGAGGCTCGTCGCTATGCTCTCTCTGCGTCGTGGGACGCGGTCTTTGAAGGGGTTTACACGGCGTATGAGCCGGTCCTCAGGAAAGCATCGGCGAGTGTTCGCGTAACCACGACTGCGAATTAGGCGGGAGGAGAGAATTCCAGCCCCGCCTGCTGTGCCGCCTGTTCAGTGGCGGACAGATTGAGCGATGCCAGCGGAATCCGCTGCTGATAGCCCGACGCAGCCTGGTCCAGCACGATCACAGAGCTCGAAGTCAGCACGTAATTGCGGATCGCCTGGGTATGACCGTCGTTAAAAATCAGTGTCATCTGTGGTTCGGGAGCGACTGCCTCCGCACCGGCTTGCTGAGGATCCTGATAGCCAGGCCCATAACCCCGATCGTCCGGCCCCGGTTCTGCGTAACCCGGTCCCGCGTAGTCCTGACGGTAGCCGTCATCGGGCGGCGCGACGGATGCGGCCGGCTGTTGCGCCATATCCGATCCCGAATCGTCGTAATCGCCGTAGCCGGTGAAGTCCGGATAGCCGATGTCCCACGGCAGCAGCGCCCACGAGTTGGCATAGGGGTAGCCGTAACCGTACCCACGATAGGGCGAGCGGTAACGGTAGTCGCGGCGTCCGTCACGACGATCCGCGCTGATTCCGTACGGCAGCCGATTAGGGGTAGCGAAGGCGCGGGTCGGCGCTGTAGAAGTAAAGCGCGGCGCTGTGGCAAAGCTGCGGGATGCGAATCCCGAGGATCGGCCGAACGAGCCGCTTGAAATCCCGCCGCCAAAACTGTGGCCGCCGAAGCCACCGGCACGGCCGCCACTGAAACCACCGCCGGCATGTCCGCCGCTCATACCGCCGCGCTGGGCAAACGCGGGCGAAACCGTGACCAGCAGGGCCGAGAGGAACGCGACTGCCAACATCCGCCGCATAGCAGCACCTCTAATGATTAGACGCTGAATAGACGCAACAGACCCAGGAATCGCGTCAGATCAGTTCGGTCCCCCACAAGTCGTGTAGATGGATCACGCCTTCAATTCTCTTTTCGCTGTCGATGACGATCAGGGAGGTGATTTTCTTCTCCTCCATGGTGTGCAGCGCTCGAACCGCCATCTCCGCAGCAGAAATAGTTTTGGGAGCGGGATTCATCACCTCGCCCGCAGCCCTGCGCAGGCCGTCGGGACCGTCGCGTTCGAGAAGCCGGCGCAGATCGCCGTCGCTGACCACACCGGCGAGCCTTCCGCCCTGCTCCACGGTGGTGATGCCGAGTTTCTTGCGCGACATTTCGTAGATCACATCGGTCATTGGTGTCGCAACATCGACCCGAGGAATCGCATCCCCGGAGTGCATGAGCTGACGTACGGTGGCGAGACGCTTGCCGAGCTTGCCGCCGGGATGCAACGCGGCGAAGTCCTCGGCGCGGAAGCCACGGCGCAGCGAGACGGCAATGGCCAGCGCATCGCCAAGGGCCAGCATGGCCGTAGTCGACGCGGTCGGAGCGAGGCCGAGCCCACAGGCTTCGGCTGGAACCGAGCAGTCGAGCGCCACATCGCTGGCCGTGGCCAGCGTGGACTGGGTGTCGCAGACGAAGGAGATGAGCGTGTTGCCCATGCGCTGCAGCGTGGCCAGCAGCCGCAATATCTCTTCGGTTTCGCCGCTCGCGGAAAGCGCGATGACGACGTCACCTTCCGTGATCATGCCAAGGTCGCCGTGGACCGCTTCGGCGGGATGCATGAAGAGGGCGGGACTGCCGGTCGAGCTGAGCGTTGCGGCGACTTTTTGCGCGATGATCCCGCTCTTTCCCATGCCGGTGACGACGACACGGGCGCGGGACTGGCCGCAGTCAAAGATTTGGGTGACGGCGCGATCGAAGTCGCTGGCCATAGGACCGTCCAGCCGCGCAGCGAGCGCGAGCAGCGCTTCCGCCTCGATGCGGACCAGCTGGGCCGGCTTGTGCAGATCGCTCATGCTCTGAAAGACCTGATGCTACCACCAGCAGCGGACAGGTCCGTGACATTCGGACCCAGGTCCGCTTGTAGAATGAAGACAGCGAGGGAAGCACGTTTGCGGCGCAATGTCTTAGTTCTTTCAGCGATGATCACAGCTCTGGCGCTGATGATTGCAGCGGGCGTCATCAATTTCGTTCATCGCCGTCAGGCCGAGCGGGCCAGAATGCAGGGGATGCAGATGACGCTGGTGCCCGACAGCGGCCAGGCTGTTGCGAATGCCGATGCAGCTTCTGCGGAAATGCCGGAGGGGGACGACGACTCCACGCAGCTGAACGGAAAAAACGCGCCTCCCTTCACGCTGCCGGATCTGACCGGCAAAAGTATTTCGCTGGCCAGTTACAAAGGGCGGCCGCTGGTCGTCGATTTCTGGGCGACCTGGTGCGGTCCCTGCAAAGTAGAGATTCCCTGGTTTGAGAAGCTGCACGATCAGTACGCAAGCCAGGGGCTGGAGATCATTGGTATTTCCACCGACGATCTCGACAGAGATGATCCGGCGAAGCTCTTTACGCAGAAGAAGGACATCGCCGATTTTGCGGCGAAGATGCATATGAATTATCCGGTCCTGTACGGCGCCGATGCGGTCGAGGATAAGTGGGGCATCGACGCCATGCCGACTACGTTTTTCATCGATCGAAACGGAAAGATCGTGGCCTCGACCGTTGGTTTGGCGCCGCGCGACGTGATCGAGGCCGACATCAAGAAGGCGATTGGGAGCGGGGCGACGTCGTGAAATCTGCCATGATTATCGTCGCTTTTGGGGCGCTGCTGGTAACCGGCGTGGCGCAGAACCTGCCCTGGCAGAACCCCGGCAGTGAGGGCGGCAGTCCGCAGCAGCTCGTGCATTTTCTTTATCCACAGCAGGCGAGCTTGCCCGCCGGTAAGCCGGCGGTTATCGAGATGCACTTCCGCATCAACGACGGGCTGCACATCAACTCGCACGCTCCACGGCAGAAGAGCCTGATTCGAACTGAACTGATCGAAGCTGAACCTGTGGGCGTCAACATTGCTGCGGTGGATTTTCCTCCCGGGGTCGATTACGCATTTCCCGCGGATCCGACGCAAAAGCTGAGTGTCTACAACGGTGAATTCGTGCTGAAGATGCACCTCACTACGCAGCGCGGCAATCATCTGCTGCAGGGAGCGCTGCGTTATCAGGCCTGCGATGCGCACACCTGCTTTCCACCGAGAAATCTGCCGGTTGCCATCGATGTGATCGGGCAGTAGGCGGGGCGACCTGTCTTCGCGGGGAAATCAATAAAGAATGCTACATAGGGATCCTTTCCTCCGGCCCCGGTGTCTAAAGGTAGAACGGAGGCGCCTGGCGCGTTGTGAGGAGAGCCGAGAATCCGGCGGCAGGATGGGTAGCCGGCGTTGCGGGCCTGGTGTCTGCGATGGTGGTTGCGGCATGCACGCGGCCTGGGCTGACGGCGAGACTGCCGTTGGGGAAGGCCGTGGTGTTGGCGGCGATATGGGTGGCCGCGACCGTGCTGGCGGGCGCGCTGGGCATGGTGCTGGCCGAAAGCGTAGCGGAAAGGCGACCCTCCGGTCCGCCGGCTCGGACTCTGCTGGCAGCGGCGCCGGCATGGATCCTGATGGCTCCGCTGTTGCTCTGCTGGTTGCGCGGCTCGGCGTGGGCGATTGCGCTGGGAGCCTGGGCCGCGGCGGCGATGGCGGTGTGCGTACGCGGAATGACAGGCGCGGACAAGACCGATCCGGTGGAGTTGTGGGAGCCGGAGGAGCCGGGACCGCATTTCGCGGATTTGCTGGCTGCTGACTCGCGGCGGCCGGAGGCGCTGGCGATTGCCGTGTGTGTTGAGGGAGCGGCCGTGCTGGCGAATCGCGGAGCGATTTTTACTGCGACCGCATTGATGGCGGCTGGGTCGTTTCTATTTGTGTGGAAGGGGCTGCGGTCGCTGGGTGCAAAGCCGAGCGAAGGGATGGCGAGACCGGCGGAGCGCGCGGCGTCGGCCACACTTGCTGCGATGCTGATTTTGATCCCGCTGCTGATGGCGCGTTTTGCGCGGGTGGAAGGCGGCGGGATAGAAGCGACGGCGCAGGCCGCGGCCCGGCCGCGGGCGGATGCGGAGAAGGTCGACCCGAATGATGCGTATCAGGGAATCATTTTGTTCACTGTGAAGGATAAGGAGAAGGATCTGCCGCCGGTGCCGTTGGAGCGGGATCTGCTGCGGACAGGAAAGGCGCGGCCGCTGGTGATCCGGTTCGACGGGGCATACTGGTATTTCCAGGCGCCGAAGCGGGGGCCGGGAATGCATCCGCACTTTGCCCATGGCGATCCGGTCGCGGTAAGTATCTACTCAACGGGATGGGTGCCGCTGGCGATGCAGGCGCACCAGACGCTGGCGCAGCCTGCGGATCTGCGGTCGTGCGGCGCAATGCGGGTGACGGTGAGGAACGGGGACAACCGGCAGGGAAGCATCGATATGGGTGTGCTGCTCACAGATACGACTGTGACGGGGAAGCCATCGCTGTATCTGGGGACGAAGCCGATTGTCTCGACCGAGCCGGGGCACTTTGCATTCAAGCCCAGACCGGTGACGGAGGAACTGACGTTTGCCATTCCGGCGCACGGCGGGTTGAAGAAGTTTGACGACATTACGGTGCTCTTTTTTCCCGATGAGGAGCGGTTGACCCTGGGGGCAAGGATCGGCATCGATCAGTTTGAGCTGATGCCGAAGTAAAGCAATGTTGCGTAACCAGTGATCCGCGGCCGGGTCCCCGATCCGCTGAGTTTTGCGGGGAACGGACAACACCTGTCCAGGGTAACGGGCA